>Ga0208373_1000010_pt1:0-475000 | contig 605349 bp, 509 predicted proteins | sample RifOxyC2_FD_184036 | JGI IMG/M metagenome (GOLD analysis project Ga0208373, IMG submission 184036) | Soil microbial communities from Rifle, Colorado - Rifle Oxygen_injection C2 (SPAdes) | ecosystem: Environmental > Terrestrial > Deep subsurface > Rock core/Sediment | place: Rifle...
AATGATAAAAGGCAGACGACCTTCGCCCAACATTGGTATTGATACTATCGGCGAAGCCTAAAGTAATTAATTAACTAATTTTAGCCGACAGCATCAATACCTTAACGTTAGCTGTTATTTTATGAAGACCGTTACAGAACAAAATTTTGAAATAATAATTAAGGATTGTTTCCAGACAATTCTTAAGCCATTGGGTTTTAAAAAGAAAGGGAACAATTTTTATCGACAACTTCAAGACCTTGGACAAATTATAAATGTTCAGAAAAGTTCATTGTATTCAAAAGACCATATCTCTTTTACAATTAACACAGGACTTTTCATCCCTGAATATTGGTTGACTTTTTATACTTACCACAACGGAACAATTCCGGATTATCCGACAGAACCAATTTGTGCAATCAGACAAAGAATTGGCAAACTAAAATATAATATTGACAAATGGTTTGACTTAGACCCAAGTACAGACATTGCTGCACTGAAGAATGAAACTATAGACAATATTCTCAACCACATTCTTCCTTATTTTGAAAAAGCAAAAACTAAGGCTGACATTATACAATTATTGCAGGACGAGAATACTCCACTGGACAAGTTTGGTAGACTTATAATATTTGGTGAGTACAACCAGTTAGAAAAAGCTCAAGTAGAGTATGACAGACTTAAACAAGACAAGTACACTTTTGCAAATATGAAATCAACCTTATTTGAGTATAGAGACAAATACAAATTGGTGGACTAAAAACAACAGCTAACATTGGTATTGCTTCAAGTGTGGCTTGACGTTGGTATCATCGGCTGCTGTTCCCTATCAGCAGCGGTTTCGGCGGACGAAATTCTGTTGAGCTTACCGTTTTTATCTTGTACTTTTAATTCTTTGTTGGGCAGCTGTTTGGGCAAGACGAACATTGAATTCCACACCTGCAGCAATACCTGTTCGTTAGCTGCCACTATCTAAAATGTCTATGACAAATAAAAAACTCATTCCACTATTTATTACCCTCTTGATAATTTCTTTTTTTGCATTATCTCCTTTTTTACCTGGGCCTTCTTTTTTGAGTGAACCTGCAAAATTTTTCTATTCTGCAGCGCTGCTCTTAAGTATGTTTGGGATTTTAATTTTGCCGGTTGGACTTTGGCTTACAGTAGGTGAGATAAGGCGAAAAGCTGCAAATAAAAATTACTCTTTTCGCTTGACCCCACTTTTTCTATTTGCAATTCCTCTTACACTTATAATCTGCATATTCTTGAGTTACCCACTACGAAATATTAGCCGCAGTATAGCAATTAAACGCGCTAGTAAAATTATAGAGGCTATTGAAGCCTATAGAAATGAAAGAAATGAATACCCTAAGAATTTAAATAATCTTCAACCGAAATATTTAAAAGTCATTCCCAGTTCCTTTATAATAGGGATTCCTAATTATCAATATCAATATTTTGACAGTTCATACAGTTTGACTTTTGAGCAGGAGGTATTGTTTGACTTAAATTATGAAGTAGTCACTTATTATCCTTTTCATGAAAACCAAGCAGACGGTGAAACATTAGAGACAGGTTTCAAACATTGGAGTTACTACATTTTTGACTGACGTATAGCGGCAGCTAACAAAAGGCTTTACGCAAGTTGGGCTTCATCAATGGCCCATCAGCTTTGGTAGTGCTAATCAACTTCAGTATTTTGGCTTTTAGCTAATCAAGTTTTTAGTGGCCAAGCGAGCAGTAGGAACAACTATTCCCCACCCTGCGTAAAGCCTCGGCCGTTGTGTGAAATGCATTATCAATTTCAGTATCACTATATTTTTGTTAGCTTTAGATTGAAAATTATCATAAGTGCCAAATCTCTATATTATTTCTGGTTGTAATGGTGCAGGAAAAACAACTGCATCATTTACGATACTTCCGGAAATGCTTAATTGTAAGGAATTCGTAAATGCTGATGAGATTGCAAAAGGACTTTCTCCTTTCCAACCAGAAAGTGTCTCATTCCAAGCAGGCAGAATTATGCTTGAAAGAATAGAGGAGCTTGTAAATAGCGGTGTTGACTTTGCATTTGAAACAACATTGACAACTCTCTCATATATAAATACTATCAAAATAGCAAGGGAGAAGGGATATTCAATAACATTGCTATTTTTTTGGCTAAATGATGTAGACCTAGCCATTGAACGTGTTAAGATCAGGGTAAGCGAAGGTGGACACAATATTCCGGAAGAAACAATTCGCAGAAGATATTTTCGAGGGACTAATAACCTAATTAAAAAGTTTATTGAGCTTTGCGATTTCTGGATTATTATAGATAATTCAAGCAAACCATTTAAATTTGTAGCGGAAGGTCAAGTTAATACCCAAATAAAGATTCATGATGAATCAATTTGGCAAATAATTAAAAAACAGAGGGATGAAAAAGACTGAAATCGACATTCAAAATTTTCGTGAACTTCTTCGAAAAGGATTAGACTTGACTTTTAAAAAGCTTCTTACTCAAAAGAAGGCTCAAAATGGGTTCCTTATATTATCTGAAAAAGGGGAAATCAAAAAAGTAAGTGCAGCAGAAATAAATAATTAACTCTAGCACTTCACACAACAAAAGGCTTTACGCCAGTTGGAGGTTCCGCAATGGCCCATCAGCTTTGGAGTTTCAAATCAACTTCAGTAATTTGGCTTTAGCTAATCGAGTTTTTAGTGGCCAAGCCAGCAGTAGGATCACTGATTATCCAAACTGCGCAAAGCCTGGGACGTTGTGTGCTATATTGATTCAGAGACTATGAAACTTATTATTCTCCTATTTATTTTCCCAATATTCTGTTTTGGGCAAATTAGTATAACTGGTAAGGTTATTAATAAAAGAACCAAAGAGGCAATTGCGTTTGCAACTGTGGGTCTTGTTAAAGAAAATATTGGCACAAATGCTGTTGAAGATGGTAGTTTTCATTTGCAATCTATAAAACCAATTCTAAATGACACTTTAATTATTTCTTGTCTTGGTTTTGTAAGAGTAAAATTACCTACAGTTAATTTAAGCAAAGGGAATAATATTATTGAATTGGATGAGCATCAAATAACTCTTGATGAAGTATCAGTTAAAAGTAGGTCCAGTTGGACATATGAAACGCTTAATAATTTTTCAAATTGTGGGAATCATTTTATTACATCCGGTGGTTATCAAACTCAAATAGCACAACATCTTATCGCTTTAGAAGAAAATTCGGTACTAACCGAAGTGAAAATTTGCAGAATGAGTTCATTTATTATTGATCCTGAAAAAACAATATTTAGAATTCGTATTTATGATATTGACTCTTTAACAAAGTTACCTTCGTCTGATCTTTGCGACCAAATAATCGAAGTCAAAACAAGAAGTAAAACTGTCACCGTTAATCTTGAAAAATATAAAATTCGTATTCCTAATAAGGATTTCTTTGTTGCTGTTGAATGGTTAAAAATTCCTTACAATGAGAGCAAATCAACTATAAAAATTAATGGGAAAGAAACTGAACACACTACATACAGACCTAGTATTGGATGGACTGATAAACCTAATCCCCAAATAGAAGCATGGATGCTTGACTATAAAAATATCTGGCGTAGAATGTTTAAATCAACTTTAAGGACAAGTGTTTCTATTTCAGCCACGGTTAAATATTGATAAAATAAATTACGCAAAGCCTCTTATGTTAGATGCAAATGTGAACGGTCATAGAAAATACCAAAAAGCGAACTCAAATTATTTTATGGGCTTAAAAAAATCTTTATTTCTTTTCTTTTTAATATTAATTTCAAAGGAGACTTTTTCATGTAGCTGTATTAATACTCCATTACTTGAAAAGTACCAACGTTCAGATTTTGTTGCCAAAATAAAAATCACAAAAGTTATACAAGACAAGAGTAATAAGGATTATCACGACATTGATTTTGAGCTGATAAGTATTTATAAAGGAGAATCTATTAACAAGATAAAGATCGTAAGTGTTTTAAATACCTCCTGCTCTTTTCTTCCTTCAGAAAACACTACATGGTTAATTTTTGCTTCAAGAGACCGTAATGGTTTTTTAAGTTCTGGTGCTTGTTCGGGGAGTGAACAAATTGACCAAACGTTTGATCTTGTCATGTACCCAAACTTAGATGTTAAATACAAAGAAAGTATTGACTTAAAATTGGAGGTTTTAGAATATATAAAAGGGAAAAAAATCACAGTTGATAATAAATTTATATTAACACCAACTGATTATAGACTTTGTTTAGATGACTTAAAAGGGTATGAAGAAAAAAATCGATTTGCTGTGTATCAAGTAATTGTAAATCGTGACTTATCAATCAAAAACATTAAAGTCATAAAGCGTTTCAACAACAAGGATTTATCAAAGAAACTCACAGGTTGCTTGCAAGACAATATGAAAATATCAGCTCAAAATATGAAAGTAATTCCTGAGAAGGCAAAAATGATGATTATTTACTTCTATTATTTGGCTGAGAAAAACAATCAAAGCTTTGTTAGTATATGGGACCTATAAAATTAAAAATGAAACTTAATCTGCTCCTTTTATTTTTATTGAATGCATCATTCGTTTTTAGTCAACAAATTATTGTTGAGAAAGTAAAATTGATTGAAACTATAGACAGTCAATTTGTATCTGAAATACCAAGAGTAAAAGATTTAAATAATAAAAACAGTAAAATTGTCGAAAAGATTAATGCTGAGATACTTGACAGATTCATGATAAATAGCTTTAATCAAAGTGAATTAGATGAATTTCGATGGCACGAGGTAGAATGCGGTTCAGAGCTAAAAGGTGATATTCTTTATATTTGGTTTAAAGGTGGATATTACGGTCCATACCTCAGTTATGGTGAAGATGATTTCTATTTTAGTCTCAAGACCGGAGAACTCCTAAAGCTAAATACAATACCTTTTCAATCATTATTTTCAGTATCTGGCTATTTAGATTTTTTAAACAAGTATTGGCTAGATGGAGTTAAGAAGGAGTTTGAAACCGCTATTAAATGTGCAGAGCTTGAACCATATTGCAGCTATTATGATATCTACTCATATGCTGTCGAAAAAGATAAATTAGTTATTGATTTAATTGATGATTGTTATCCACATGTTGTTATGGCTTGCTCTCCAAATTACCGAAAATCAATTAAGCTTGATTCCATTAAACCTTTTTTAAGTGATTTAGGTCGGTATATGCTCATTGAAAGCAACTATATGTCAAAATCAATTATAGAGAAGTTCAATGAGAATATTTTACTTAAACCTCGAATGCCTAATAATTTGTTTTTTTTCGGTAAGATAGATAATAAATACGCTTTTAGTATGGCCATAAATATTGACTCAACTAAGAAAGTTACTGGCTATTACTATTACGATAATAAGCGAGAAAAGATTTCGCTAAAAGGACAAAGTTTTAATGAAACTATAACGCTTGTTGAAACACATAGTCAAAAGACGACTGGATTTTTCGAACTAATGATTAGTAAAAATCACGATGCAGATGGGTTATTTATCTATGATGATGAAAATGACTATAATAGTAAATATTTGACTGGAAAATGGTTTAGTACAGATAAAAAGAAAGTTCTTAATATAAAGTTTACAGAGTTAAAAACAAACCATAAATATTAATCTTACCAAAACTATTTCCAATACCAAGAAAATAACTTTAGTTAAAAAATGACAGGAGACAATACAATTAAGAATTTTGAAGATGAGCTTACCGGAGAGCAAGCATTAATCCTTCAAAATAAAATACATCAAGAAAAGAAAGTATTCAATTACGGATGGATTCTTTATCTTTTCTTGGCATTAGTTGGCCCTTTTCTTCCGCCTAAAATACCTTCATTTAAAGACACAAATACTAACTATTTCCCTTCAGTACTTTTTCATTTCCTTTTTTGGGGTTCATTTTATTTGTTTTCGTTAAGAGACCTATTTAGATTGAATAAAGACTTCAAAAAAGGAATTAAACTAAATACAACAGCGCGAGTATTGAAAAAAAGAATTTCAAAAAGTTTAACTTCAACAAAGTATTCTCTTAAACTTTATGTTGGAAACAATGAAAAAATGAATTTTGAAGTAAGTCAAAAATTGTTTGATAAAATAGAGGAAAATGAGCATGTATTGATTTCATACACCCCTCATTCAAAAACAGTTTTAGAAGTAGAAAAAATATGATATTGCTAGCAATCTGTTTTGTCTAAGTCAATCATCATTCAAATCATGCCCTTGAAGTATTAATCTAAAGCCCACACTGAAAAAATAAGCCTTTTAATTTTTTGAATCCTATGAACAAACTCATATTAACCCTCATCCTGTTTTTATTTTCAATCATTTCATTTGCCCAAATGAAATGTACAATCAAAGGAAAAATAATTAATCGTGAAAGTAAAAATATACTACTGAGGAAATGCTCCGAAGGATATAAATTGTTCATGAATAATCCTACCAAAATTCCAATCAAGAATGGACAATTCAATTATACATTTTCTATCAAAACGGTTGAAGCTTTTGAATTAATTTTTGAAGATGAATTTGAAAATGGAACATGGGTACCCACTTTGTTCTTTTCTACAAATGGCGTCATTCAATTTGTACTTAATCCAAAAGACCAATCGAACAAGAACACAGTCATTGGCGGTGATTTAAATATGGCGTATACCAACTACCAGTCTGTCAATAAAACAGCGTTTGAAAAGGCAAAGTCGGTATTGATGGGTATTCAAAAAGACTTAGTAGAAACCGATGAATATGAAAGTGATGAGTTTAAGGAGGTATTAAAAAAACTCAGGGCCACACAATCTGGTGACCATGATGCTAAAGTTCCTATCTACAATAAAATGGAGGAATTAGAAAAGACTTATGCTCGTTATACTGAAAAAGCCAAAACGCTATTTGCGCTGCCTTATGATTCACTAATGAATGTTGAACTCAAATGGAAATATGAATACATTCAGAATAATATCTCTATTGTTGGGTACTATCTTATTTGGAGAGATGTTGAAATGCAAATGAAAAAGAAACAGCTGGTTGCGCAGTTAGTAGCGGAGGTTTTTCCTTTGTATCAAAAAAAATATCCTGATCATATTTATACAAAATTGATTGAAACACAGCTTGCTGGTCAACAAACAATCACCATTGGAGGGAAATACATTGATTTTAAAGCGCCAACCATTAGCACCGGCGACTCCATTCAATTATCCAAAGTCATTCAAAATCAAATTGCATTGATTGATTTTTGGGGATCTTGGTGTGGCCCATGTATTGCTAAAAGTAGATTGGTTGTGCCCATCTATGAGCAATACAAAGACAAGGGATTTAAAATAGTTGGCATCGCTCGAGAATTCGGCAACACAGCAGAAGTAAAAAATCGTTTAAGTAAAGAACAATTTACTTGGTTGAATTTGGTTGATTTAGACGACAAATTGAATATCTGGAATAAATATGGTATCAGTAATGGAACTGGGCTGATGGTCTTGGTTGATAAAGACGGAACCATTTTGGCCATTGATCCTAAACCAGAGGAACTCAAGAAAATTCTGCAGGATAAACTGAATTAATTGGTATCATTCTGTAGTTCTTATAAACTCATCCTACAAAACCTGCCGTATAATTTTTCGTAAATCGGTATAATATTTTTGATATCAAATAACGATGCTTGCGCATAAGCCGCTTCTTTCATTTCTGCCAATCTAGGTTCATCTTTTAATAGTTCAATGGCAAAACTACTCATGGCTGCTGTATCACCTACATCGGCCATAAAACCTGTTTTTTCTTGAATATTGATTTCACCTAATCCTCCTGCATTGGTGCTGATTACAACGGTTCTGGCTGCCATGGCTTCTAGTGCGGCTAATCCAAAGCTTTCGTATTCGGAAGGAAGTAAGAATACATCGCTTACTGCTAAAATATCTTCAATTTGTTCTTGCTTTCCTAAGAAGCGAACATCGTGTTCTACCCCTAATTCTCTTGCCAACTCTTCGCAAGCAGGTCTTTCTGGGCCATCACCTACCATCAGTAATTTAGAGGGCACTACTTTTTGCACTGCAGCAAATACCGTAATGACATCTGTGACTCTTTTTACTTTTCTAAAATTACTCGCATGCATCAAGATCTTTTCTCCATGTGGAGCAATTACTTTTCTAAATGCATCAATCGGTTTTTTATTGAAGCGACTTACATCTACAAAATTGTAAATGACTTCTATTTCTTTTTCTATTGCAAAAGAATGATAGGTCTCGTCTCTTAGGTTTTTGGATACTGCAGTGATGGCGTCACTTTCATTGATTGAGAAGGTAACTACGGGTTCATAGGTTTTGTCTTTGCCCACTAGTGTAATATCTGTACCGTGCAACGTAGTAATGAATGGTACATGTCTGCCCGTTTTCTTTTGTACTATTTGACGCGCCATATAAGCAGCAGACGCATGCGGAATAGCGTAGTGAACATGCAATAAATCTAAATCATAGTTCATGATCACATCTACCATGGTACTGGCCAATGCTACTTCATAGGGTGGATAATCGAATAATGGATAAGTGGGCACCCTTACTTCATGATAAAATATATTGGTATTAAATACATTCAGTCTTACGGGTTGCTGATAAGTAATAAAATGAACCTGATGTCCTTCATCGGCCAAGGCTTTACCTAATTCAGTAGCCAAAACACCTGATCCGCCAAAAGTGGGATAACACACAATACCTATTCGCATAATAGCTTAATTAATCAATGTAAAGAACGGCTTTTTTTTGCTTTTGTTCGCTCCGTTCATCAAAGCATAACAAATCAATCAAATCGTTAACTTTAGCCAATGAAGCAATTATTTATATTGGCAGCATGCATTCCAATGCTGCTTTCTGCACAAAGCAATGCAGACTCCGTGTATATTAAAAAAATAAGTGATGAAATCATGCGCAATGGCAAGGCACATGATTTATTGCGTGAACTCACTAAAGGAATTGGTGGCCGTTTGGCTGGTTCTGTACAGTACACCAAAGCAGTAGAATGGGGTGAAGCATCCCTTAAAAAATTAGGGGCAGACAAAGTGTTTTTGCAGGAATGCATGATGCCCAATTGGAAAAGAGGTGGCAAAGACCAGGCTGCTGTGGTAGTACAAAACGGTAAAAAAACCAATCGTGCATTAGATGTGTTGGCATTGGGAAATTCTTTGGGTACGGGTGGTAAACCATTGGTAGCCGAAGTAATTGCCGTGCAAGATTTTGATGAAATGGAAGCCAAGAAAGACCAGTTAAAAGGGAAGATTGTTTACTTCAACAACAAATTCAATCCAACCAATATTCAAACATTTAAATCGTACGGAGAAGCAGGTCAGTACAGAAGATCAGGACCTAGTCGTGCTGCAAAATATGGTGCAGTGGGGGTGATGATTCGTTCTTTAACCGAAGCCACCGATAATAATCCGCATACGGGTACAACAGGTTATGATGAATCTTATCCGAAAATTCCTGCAATTGCTTTGGGTAATGAAGACGCCGATTTTATTTGGTCTACTACTAGAAATAGTTCCATTAAAGTTTCAATGACGACCAATGGTTCATTTGGCCCAGATGTAGTAGGGCATTCGGTAGTGGCTGAATTAACCGGTACCCAATTTCCGAATGAATATATTACGGTAGGAGGTCATTTAGATAGTTGGGATGTGAATGAAGGTGCACATGATGATGGTGCGGGTATTGTTCAAACCATCGAAATTATGCGTGCATTAAAAGCGTTGGGGTATAAACCAAAAAGAACCCTTCGCTTTGTGTTATTTGCAAATGAAGAAAATGGCATGCGTGGTGGTAACAAATATGCAGAAGAAGCCAAGAAGAATAATGAGAAACACGTTTTTGCTTTAGAATCTGATGCGGGCGGATTTACACCGCGAGGTTTCGGTTTTACCGTGTCTCCAGCACAGTTAACTAAAATCCAAAGCTGGTTGCCTTTATTAAAACCTTATGGTACCGACTTCTTACAAGCTGGTGGGGGCGGAGCTGATATAGGTCCACTCAATAGAACTTTTGGAACACCTATTGCTGGTTTAATGCCCGATAGCCAGCGTTATTTTGACATTCACCATGCTCGCTCTGATGTTTTTGAAAATGTAAATAAAAGAGAATTAAATTTAGGAGCAGTGAATATGGCTGCATTAATCTACCTTGTTGATCAATACGGATTATAATATGACCATGAAAAAATTTGCCTGGAGTGCTGCTACTGTTGTCATTTTGTTACTAGCCGCATTTATATATTGGCGCTTTTATTTTGTGTACTCAGAAGGTACCAAAGCTGGAATACTAAATACCTTTCAACAAAAAGGATTTGTATTTAAAACCTATGAGGGCAATTTAATTCAGAGTGGTTTTAAAGCCAATGTACAGAGTATTGAATTTGAGTTTAGTGTAGAAAATGAAAAAGTTGCAGCCGTCTTGAATCAAAATTCAGGCAGAGAAATTAATGTACATTATAAACGCTACCTGGGTGCATTACCTTGGCGTGGTGTTGAAAAATACATTGTAGACAGTATTTTAGAAGTTAGGGGTTTGGGTAATGAAACCATTATTGCACCTAAGAATAATTAATTCGCCTACGTCTTGTGGTAACTTCACTTAATTAAGCTTGAATTAAAAAGATTACCGGAATTTTATGGAGTTCCGGTATTTTTTTTGCCCAGTCCTGAACAGTTTTAGTTACAATGGTTTCGTCGGGAGCAGTAATATTTTTGGCTATACAAATACGGGTTGTTGGTTTGCAGCTTTGTAAAAGATCTCCTAGTAATTGATTATTTCTATAAGGAGTTTCAATAAAAATATGGGTGCATTGATTTCGTTGTGAATCTTCTTCGAGGGCTTTTATTTTTTTCTTTTTCTCTAAAGAGTCAATGGGTAAATAGCCATTGAATTGGAAGCATTGTCCATTCATTCCACTGGCCATTAAAGCTAGTAAAATTGAGCTGGGTCCCACTAAGGGAGTTACTTTGAATCCCTTTAGCTGTGCGGCTTCTACTAGAATTTGTCCTGGATCTGCAATGCCTGGGCAACCGGCTTCACTTACAATGCCAATAGTTTGTCCTTTTTCTAATACATCAATAAATGCTTTGGTTACTGCTGTTTCTGCTTTATGAATAGTATGCCATTGGTAATTGTCTATGACCATTTCTTTCCAAAGCTTTTTAAAAAATCTTCGTGTTGTTTTTTCGTTTTCAACAAAAAATACGGTACACTCTTTAATGGCTTCAGTAATATAAGCTGGTATGGTATGCAATGCTTCTTCGTGCAATACCGTTGGGATCAAAATGACTTTACCCGTTTTTTGCAATGGATTGTTCAATGGCCTCTTTTTTTAAAGGGTATATGCTTAAAGTTGCAGCAACTACTGCGTAAGTAGGGGCTAAGATCCAACCGATAATAGGTAAAAAATGAAATAGATAAAACACCATTCCATTTCCTACGGCCAATCCTTTGTGTGCACTCACAAATGCAATGCTTTCACCCTCTGTTTTTTTATGTCTTTCCATACTATAGTCTAACATAGAAAACCCATAATAATAACATTCTAATAATAAGGCTAAGAAAGGGGTAAGCCATCCAACCAGTGGAATTAAACTTAAAAAAATAATACTGAGCAAATAAACGGTTTGCCACAAACTATTCCGAATAGAGAGTTTGATTCCCCTAATCATGTCTTTAATAAATTGAGCTTGATTAAAAGGGAAGTCCTTCTTTTCTATAATGGCTTCTGTTTTTTCACTCAAATAAGCAAATAAAGGGGCGCCTACTATTAAGAATAAGTATTTAAATAAGGAAAAATAAAAGAGCATTAATAACATCCATAATAACATGCTTCCCATGGTAAATAAGAAACCTAGGAAACCGCTATCTAGTGTGTCTAACCAGCCTTTTAAGCCAGTTCTTAGTGCTATCCATTCAATGGCGTTATTGGCGCTCTGACTAAAAAAATACATGCCCGTAATGAATAACAACATGTATAAAATGCCCGGCACAATAATCCATTTCCACAATTTATTGGCTTTAATAAATTGATGTGCTGCACCGTAAGCTTGTATGGATATAATAATTTCTTTGAACAATCAGGGGGTGTTTCGCCAAAGATAACAAATAGCAGGCTAAAACTTTGGACAGTTCACTGGTCGGTCTGTATTTGGTCTTCTTATATAAATAAGTGATACTTCAATTCCACCTCTATTGATTGAAGCTGTTCTTAATGAAGATGTATTGTAGTCGTAACTAGCACCAATTCTGATATTATTGAATTCAATACCAACATATGGTATAATGGCGTCTTTTAAACGCATCCATGCACCAACATAAATACTGGTTGCATTGGGATCTTCAGGGGCTGTACTTAATTGTACTGCACCTCCAATGATTGTTTGACTTACTTGTGCCTGAAAACTTTGTGATCCACTTAAATGCAATGTTGTGGTAGCACCTAAAGGAAAATAAGTGCCTGCGTGTATATTGGTTCTGGGTTTTAATAAATATTCGGCTCCAGTAAAAGATTGTTTGGGTCGATTAATATGATACATGCTTACACCAAAATAAAAATTGTTTCGATCATTGGTGCTTCTATTGTATAATAAGCCTGCATTTAAATCTACATAGCTCGATTTTAATGTGCTAGAATTAAATATCTCAGAAGTTAATCCAGTAAATCCTGCAGTAGTTAGTTGATCTTCAAAACTGAGACGATTGGTGTTAATGAGCATATTTGCATAAGTGGCTTGTACACCTAATCCAATTTGGTGCATGCCATCTTCGTCTAAACTTTTATGATAAGCAGTTGAAAATGTTCCGTAATTAAACTGTACTGCACCATTGCTGCTATTGTCGTTAAAGCCCATGAATCCAACACCCCAACTGTCTCCTTGAGACATTTTGTTTTGCATTACTTGAAAGTCTACGGATGCAGTGGCAGAAGTAAAAGCATTATTGATATTAGGCCACTGGTTTCTGTAATTACCTGCCACTCTATAAGTGCCGAAAAATTTTCCGGTGAATGCTGGGTTTAAAGTAAGCGGGGAAGAGAAAAATTGTGAGAAATGCGGATCCTGTGCAGTAACCACCACAGCAACGACCAACCCCATCCACATAAGCAATATCCTTCGCATACACCAAACTTGGTCTTAAAGATACAAATTATACTATGCTTGCAGCTTAGAACCAAATGCTAAATCGCCCGCATCGCCTAATCCTGGAACGATATAGGATTTTGCAGTCAATTCTTCATCAATATCTCCACACCAAATGGTGATATCATCGCCACATTCTCTTTCTAGGTACTCAATACCCACTGAACATGCAATGGCTACTACCACATGAAAAGAGGCAGGGTTTCCTTCTGCTTTCATATGCTGTATGGTTTTAACAACCGATGCACCTGTTGCCAACATGGGGTCTGATATAATTACCACGCGATCATTTAAATCGGGACAGCTCATGTATTCCATACTGATTTCGAAACTACCATCGCGATGATGTTTTCTATACGCTGAAACAAATGCATTGTCGGCTTTGTCAAAATAATTCAACATGCCTGTATGCATAGGTAATCCAGCTCTTAAGATAGTAGCTAGTACAGGTTGTGCTGCCAATACTTTGCTTTCATGAATACCTAATGGAGTGGGTATTTCTTTGGTTTCCCAAGGCAATTGCTTGCTTATTTCGAAAGCAGCCACTTCTGCAATGCGCTCTAAATTTCTTCTGAATCGCATGCGGTCGCCTTGTATCTCCACATTTCTTAACTCAGATACCCAGTTGCTTAGCAGGCTGTGCTGCTCACTTAAATTAATTACCATTAGCTAGTATTGAGTTGCGAAAATACGAGTTTATAGAAACGCAAAGCGGTCTCCATCAAATATTCCTTTATCGCTCAATTTTAAATGGGGTATCACCAATAATGCCATAAAACTCAAGGTCATAAATGGTGCGCTTAAAGAACTGCCTAAACTTTTAGCCATAGCATCTATTGCGGTATATTTCTGTGCAACCACAAACCCATCTTCGGTACTCATTAAGCCTGCTACTGGCAAGGGTAACACTAGGGTTTGATTATTGCTGTCTACACAGCTAATTCCTCCTTCTGCTGCAATAACCGCATTAATAGCTGCCGCAATTGCTTCATCTGTTGCACCTACTGCTACTATATTATGGCTATCGTGTGCTACCGTGGAGGCGATGGCGCCGGTATGGAAGCCAAAATTTTTAATAAATGATTTTGCAACCGGCGCCATATGGTACCTGTTCACCACTACCATTTTTAATATATCATCGGCGGTATTGCTTACATAACAATCATCTACGATTGTTGCTGGTAAGTATAATTTATTGGTGATGAGTTGTCCATCCAATGCTTCAATAACAGGAATAAGCCCATCTTGATTGGGATAAGATGCAACAGGAACAGACAAATCAACTTCATTTACCGGCGCACAGGTAAAATGATTGATGGGCGTTGCGGGAACGGATTTAATCAACGATTTTTTTCTTGAGGTTGTTGCGTTTAAAGCGGAGGGCGCTGATGGTGTAGACAGTGCTGAATCGGAATCAAGATCAGTTGATAAAAGTGCTTGCCCGTCAATATAGGTTTGCAAGACCTTGAAATGAGTTAAGTCTTCTACAATGATAAAGTCGGCGGGGTCTCCCACGCGAAGCGTTCCAATATTTAAGTTATAATGTTTTACAGGATTGATGCAAGCTGCTTTCAATACATTAAATACATCCAATCCTTTCGCAACTGCTCTTGCACAGAGTTGATTGATATGTCCTTCTACTAAACTATCCGGATGTTTATCGTCGCTGCAGAGCATAATCATATTCGGATGATCGTCTATTAGTTCGGCTAAGGCCTCAAAATTTTTAGCAGCACTTCCTTCGCGAATAATGATTTTCATTCCGTAGGATAATTTATCTACGGCTTCTTCTAGTGTAAAGCATTCATGGTCGGTGGAGATTCCTGCCTCTATATACTGTTTGGCTGATGCTCCGGTAAGGCCGGGGGCGTGCCCATCCACGGGCTTACCGGCCCGGTGTGCTGCTGCAATTTTTTTCATGACTTCCAGATCACTGTGCAGCACGCCGGGGAAATTCATCATTTCACTTAAGTACTTAATATCATCTGAAGCAAGCAATGCCTCCACATCTTGACTATCCAATGCTGCACCTGCAGTTTCAAATACGGTGGCAGGCACACAGCTGGGTGCACCGAAATTAAATTTGAAAGGCACTTGCTTACCGTTATTGATCATAAACTGTATGCCTTCTAAGCCACAAACATTGGCAATTTCATGTGGATCACTTACAGTACCTACAGTGCCATGCATCACTGCTATCCGCGCAAACTCACTGGGAATAAGCATACTGCTTTCTATATGCACATGGCTATCTATAAAACCAGGCATTAAATATCCAGTTGTTTTTAAAGCAGATTCATCTATTTTTTCAATGGCAACAATCCGATTATTTTGAACAGATATTTTTGCAGGATAAATAGTTCGTTGATAAATATCTACCAACTGAACAGCTAAATTAAAAGTTGACATGCCTTAATTTATTTGCTGATTTCTAGATTCGCCTACAACTCTATGAATGGCTTTGTCTAATTCCTTTGCCGCTATTTCAAGTTGTGATGTTAAATAAGATTTTTCTTCATTTGTAATATCAAAATTTAATAATTTGGTAATTCCTAAAATATTTGTAAGTGGTCCTCTTACTTGATGGCTTTGATCTACTGCAATTTTATTAAATCTGGCTTCAATTTCTTTATCTTTTGTGATATCCTTTTTGATAGCAAGAAAATGTTTTATTTCACCAGAATTATCCCTAACTGGTGATATTGTAACATCTTCCCAGAATAAGGAACCATCTTTCTTTTTATTTAAAAACTCACCATTCCATGTTTTACCAGATTTAATTGTATTCCACATTTCTTTATAAGTTAATTTAGGTGTTAGTCCAGATTGAAAAATACGTGTACTTGCACCTATTGCTTCATCAACAGTATATCCTGTAATTTGAGTGAAAAAGTGATTTACGAATTCTAAATTCCCATCTAAATCCGAAATTACAATACTTGAAGTACTTTGTTCTACTGCTTGAGATAATTGAATTAGTTTATCTAAATCTCTTTTTCTTTCTGTTATATCTCTTGATAAAACTATAAATCTTTGTTCATCGTTTATTGGAAGTTCAATAGGGGATACCGAAAGCTCGAACCATAATTTATTATTGGGTAAAACTAATTCATATTGCCTTCCAATTGAATGTCCATTTTCTATTGCTTCATTTAATGAAACTTTTAATACTTCGTTAACAGAATTGGGCATTATGTCGAAGGTGTTGAGCCCAATAAAATTTTCAGGTAAAATTAGAAGGGTATCTATTTTTTTTGAGTAATAATTATAAATTTTACCAGATAAACCTATTTCAAAAATCAAATCTGGGATGGCTTTTAATATTGCTTCTAGCTTATTTGCTAAAATAGTAATTTTTTTTAAAGCTTTTTTTTGTTGGGTAATATTTGTACAAAATCCATACCAAGTAATAGATTCATCAGTTAAATTTTCTGGAGTAGATTTTGCTAAAATCCATTGAACAGATTTGTTCGGAATACAAACTCTAAATTCACAAATAAATTCAGTTAAATTATTTGCTGAGTATTCAATTTTTTCAATTAGAAGATTGCGGTCTTCTGGATGAATTACTTTTAAAATAGGATCTAAATTCTCCTTAACATCTTCGGGTAAACATCCAAAAATATTTTTTATACCAATTGAGGCAATAGGAACACAATAACTTTTATCGGGTCTTCTAGTAAATTGAAAAATCAAATCTGGAAGATGTTTTGAAAATTTTCTAAATAGGTCTTCTGAAAAATTTGCAAAATTATCCATGGTTTTACTATTAGATTCTATACAAATTATGTTAATTTACTGATTGAATAAGAAAACATGAAAAATATTATACTTACACTTACCTTTATTTTTGCTTGCATCTCAATTCAAGCACAAAAAAAGGAAAGAACCAAACAAGTTGCTGCTCCTAAAGAAGATCAGTCAGATCAACTACTTTCAAAAGTAAAATATCGTTCCATTGGTCCTTATAGAGGTGGAAGAAGTGCTGCTGTTGCAGGTAGTTACAAAAACAGAACTACTTTTTATTTTGGTGGAACAGGTGGAGGTGTCTGGAAAACCACAGATGGTGGTAGTAATTGGAAAAATATTTCCGATAAATATTTTGGAGGAACAATTGGGGCAGTGGCTGTTGCACCAAGTGATGAATCAATTGTTTATGCAGGCGAAGGTGAAAACACCATGCGCGGTAATGTTGCAGAAGGTTTGGGTGGTGTATGGCGAAGCGCAGATGCCGGAAGAACTTGGAAGAATATTGGTTTAAATGATGGAAGACATATTATTCGATTAGTGATTCATCCTAAAGATCCCAATACAGTTTGGGCTGCAGTGGTAGGTCATTTATTTGGCCCTAACGAAGAAAGAGGTGTTTATAAAACCACTGATGGAGGTAAAACTTGGAAAAGAACTTTATACATCAATAACCAAACAGGTGCTTCCGATTTAGTAATGGAGCCTGGTAATCCAGATGTATTTTATGCAGGTATGTGGAGAGTGATTCGCACACCTTATAGTATGGAAAGTGGTGGAGAAGGAAGTGGTTTATATAAGAGTACAGATGGGGGAGAAACTTGGGTTCCATTAATTAATAAAAAGGGAATGCCGAAGGGCTTATGGGGAATTGTAGGAGTAGCAGTTGCTCCTTCTAATCCTGAAAAAGTGTATGCGATTATCGAAAATAGCAATGGTGGATTATACAAAAGTGATGATGCTGGTGAAACCTGGTCTTTAACCAGTAGTGATAATAATATTCGCCAACGTGCTTGGTACTACACCAAAGTATATGTTGATCCTAAAAATGAAAATTTGGTTTATTGCCCCAACGTAAACTTCATGAAGAGTTCCGATGGTGGAAGAACATTTCAATCCATTAATACCCCACATGGTGATCACCACGATTTGTGGATTGATCCAGAAGATGGCAAGCGCATGATTGTAGCAGATGATGGTGGCGCTCAAGTAAGTTTTGATGGCGGTAATAATTGGAGTACCATGGACAATCAACCAACAGGTCAATTCTATAGAGTAACAACAGACAATGCAGTTCCTTATAGAATTTTAGGTGCACAGCAAGACAATTCTACTGTACGTATTAAAAGTAGAACAACTGGTGCTGGAATTACTTCAAGAGATTGGGATGTAACTGCTGGCTCTGAAAGTGGCCATGTGGTTGCAGATCCGTTGAATCCTGAAATTGTATATGGTGGAAACTATGGTGGTTATTTATCTAGACTAGATCATCGTACTGGTGAAAACAGGGCCATTAATGTTTGGCCTGATAATCCAATGGGTGCAGGTGCAGATGTATTGAAATACAGGTTCCAATGGAATTTCCCTATTTTCTTCTCTCCACACAATCCAAAGAAATTATACACTGCTGGTAACCATTTATTTTCAACTGAAAATGAAGGACAGAGTTGGGAAATGATTAGCCCAGACTTAACTACCAATGATAAAATGAAACAAGGACCTAGTGGTGGACCTATTACCAAAGACAATACCTCTGTTGAATATTATTCAACCATTTTTGCTGCAACAGAATCTGCCTTAGAAAAAGATGTTCTTTGGACTGGTAGCGATGATGGGTTGATTCATGTAAGCCAAGACGGAGGAAAAAATTGGAGCAATGTAACTCCGGCTGATGCTGGAAAATGGATGATGTGGAATTGTATTGAAACCGATCCTTTTAGAAAAGGAACTGCATTTTTTGCTGGAACCAAATACAAGTCTGACGATTATACACCATATTTATTTAAAACAACGGATTACGGTAAAACCTGGACTAAAATAACAACCGGTATTAATAATATGCATTTTACTCGCGCTATTAGGGCAGACAGAAAAGTGCAGGGTTTATTGTATGCGGGTACAGAGTTTGGCATGTATATCAGTTATAATGATGGACTGAGTTGGAAACCCTTTCAGTTAAATTTACCCGTTGTGCCAATCACTGATATTGCTTTAAAAGACAATGATCTCATAGTGTCTACACAAGGTCGTTCGTTCTGGGTGATTGATGATTTGACCATTGTTCAACAAAAATCAGCTTCTATTTTAGATAAGAACTTACATGTATTTCCAGTTAACGATTCTTATAGAACAGAAGGTGGCGGAAGAAGAAGACGTGGTGCTACTGCTGCAGAACCTAATGCAGGAGCCAATCCTCCGCAGGGTACAGTAATCAACTTTTATTTAAAAGGTGTAACGGATAGTTCAAAGTTGGCGATTACTGTAATGGATAAAAAAGGGAAACCAATTAAAACTTTCAGTAGTACTACTAAAGTTACTGAAGACAAAATTGAAATTACTGAAGGAGTAAACCAATTTGTTTGGGATCAAAATTATCCCCCTGCTGAAAGAGCGGACGGCATGATTTTATGGAATGGAGGTATTGGTTCCGCCAAAGCCGCCCCAGGTAAATACACAGCAAAAGTTAAATACGGAAATGATTCAACTGAATTTTCATTCGTAATAAAACCTAATCCTGTATATCAAGCTACTGAAGCAGATTATGATGCCCAAGTTTCTTTCTTATTATCTGTTCGAGATAAATTTAGTGAAGTACAAAAAGCCATTAAAAATATTCGAACTGTTAGAACCCAAATTTCTGATCTTACTGCAAGGGTAGATGCAAAATTGAATAAAGAATTAAAACAGTTTGCTGATAGCATTAGCAAACAACTAACATCAATTGAAGAAGCTTTGTATCAAACCAAAGCAAAAAGCGGACAAGATGTTTTAAACTTTCCTATTCGATTGAATGATAAAATTGCAGGATTATATGGAGTTGCTTCTAGTGGTCAAAATGCACCTAGTAAGCAAGTTCGTGAAGCATTTGCTGAATTGGGTGGACAAGCAAATATGCAATTAATCAAATTGCAAAAGATCATGGATACCGATTTAAAGCAATTAAATAAAATGATTAACGAAAAACAAATACCTGTAATAGGTATTAAATAAGTTTTTATAGATTAAGCCAATAGTTCAACTTAAATACGAGCGCTCTATTTCTACTTTTAAATAAAGGCGATGTAAAATAATTGTCTGTATAAACTAGAAATAGATCGCTCATTGGCTTAAATCGATACTGCAATCTACTGTTGATATTCATGTTATTTCGTTGGGTATTATACTGGAAAAAAGTAGTCCAGAATACCTTAGTAGAAAAATTGATTTCCGTTCTTTGAGAAATCAAGAATAATTCAGTAGACCCATAAGTGCCAGGAAATTCTAGTTTATTGTATTGAAAGTTTAAGTCCAAATTAGTATTAGGTAATTTCCTGAATGTAATGCCTGCTGATAAACTTCGATTGGTTCCATTATAAAAACCACCAGTTCCACCGCTTACCCTGAAACTAAAAGGTCTTCTGAAATCTGATCGATAATTTACTTCTATATTTCTGTACTTGTATTTATTTACTGGCAATGGAGTAGCATCTGTAAAAGAAATGGGAAATAATAAATCTACTTCTGAATCATTAATGCCATAGCTAACTCTAGAAGTATTCCTAAATTCTATGCTATTGCTGAAGTTCGTATTTCTTTCGTTAAAACTATTGTCTTGGTTGAAAACGATATAATTTTCTAACTCAAATCGAATACCTATTAGCTTTCCTTTTGTTGGTATAATTTTGTATTCTGCGTTGGTATACGAGTGTTTAAATCCAACTCTAATACTGGTATCTCTTGAAGCGTCATAATTTTCAATTCTTTCAATAAACCCCATATCGGCATAATAATTCGTACCCAAATTGGTAAGGTCTTGCATGAAAGAAAAATTGCGACTATTGTATGAAAATCCAAGATTGTAAAAAGCGTTGTCTTTTTTAATATTGGGTTTAAAAGATTGATGATAAGTAGCCCAGGCGCCCCATTTTCCCTCTAAATCGGAATAGTTGTATTCTATTCCCGCATTTCTACTAAAAGCGTCCAATGGGTTGGCTGCTTTTTCAGCATCAGTCATAAAATTAGTGCGGTTTAAAAAATAGCCCTTAATGACCGATCGATTAAATACGCGTTGGTCTACAGAAAACGCGGTATAGTTTTCAGGAGCATAATCACCCTGTCTACCGGTTTGCATATTCATGAATCCAATACGTGTTTTCTTAGTAATATTTCCGGTCACTCTTGCTCCAAACAAAATGGGAATTTTGTTCCCGTTTTTATCAAGTCCTATTCTTCTTGAATAAAAAGGCCTGATTGGATCTATACCATATCCAGAAAATAAATCTGCATTTTCTAAAAAGAAAGTTCTTCTCTCTGGGAAAAAAATATTGAAACGAGTTAAGTTGGTTACTTGTCGGTCTACTTCAATTTGGGAGAAATCTGGATTTACTGTTAAGTCTAAATTGAGGGAAGAAGTTAATCCAATCTTTGCATCAAAACCTGCATTCGGTTTGGCATTTATTGGATCACCGTTTAATCTATTCTCTGTTACTTCTGTTGTAACAAATGGAACAAATACCGTATTGGCTCCAGGCTTTGGTGGAGCATCTTCCCAAATTAATGCACCAGTGTATCCTATATCGTGTGAAGAAAAATTTACAGGAACATTGGTCCAAGTAGAATATTCGTTGGTTTTAGTATCTACTCTTACAAAGTTAATTCCCCATTGTTTTTTATCTGCAGGATAACGGATTGATTTAAATGGTATGGCTATTTCAGCAGTCCATCTGTCTCCGTATCTCTTTGTTTCTGAAAACCAAGTTTGATCCCAACTGAAAGAAACACCATCCCCGGCAGATGTAAGTTGATCTTCACTTTGAGCATTGTATGCATTTACTACAAAGAAAAACCCGTTGTTCCTGGTATTCACTGGATCAATGACCAATGCAACACAATCGTTTCCGTCGTGTCCTATATCTCTTTTAAGACTTTGTATAAATACTTTTCCTGAGTCAAAAGCGGTATATGCTACATACAAGAATTTGTCGTCGTATGCGGTTTGAACCTCGGTAGCGTGTTTGGCCTTTTTTTTATCGTCTGGATATTTTTCCCAAAAGGAACTTACTTTTTGTGCTCGGCTCCATACTTCTTCATCGAATAACCCATCAATTTTAACGGGTGTGCTTGTTTTAGCAATTTTGATTTGGTAATCCTTTTGAAAAGTTTCTCCATTCCGCACTTGAGCAGTTAATGTAGAAATAAAAGCAGTGAATAAAAAAAGTACGAAAACTCTCATAAACTTTAGCGGCATGGAATGGTCGGTTTTAGCCGCTGCAAATTTGATATAATTTATGCTAGAAAGTCTTATTTATTATGGTTAATGGCAGAATGAACGGATAAACGCCCAATTAATCTTCCTTAAAAAGATCAGGTCTTCTTGTTTTGGTTCTTTCTACGGATTGCTCAAAACGCCAGTCTTCCACTTTTTTCGGGTCGCCTTGTAGCAATATCTCGGGCACTTTCATTCCCCTAAAGTCGGCCGGACGAGTATATACAGGTGGGGCTAATAAATTATCTTGAAATGAATCGGTAAGGGCTGAAGTTTCATCACTTAAAACACCTGGAATCAGTCTTCCTATTGCGTCTACTACCACCGCAGCAGCTAATTCACCACCACTTAATACGTAATCGCCAATTGAAATTTCCATGGTAATATACTGGTCTCTTATTCTTTGGTCAATTCCCTTATAATGACCGCAAATAATTAAGAGATTTTGTAACATAGATAATTGATTGGCCATGGGTTGATCAAATGTTTTGCCATCAGGGGTCATGTAAATTATGGCATCATAGGAAGTATTGATTTGTAGCTCTTCAATGGCATTGGCCAATGGTTCGCACATGAGCACCATGCCTGCACCTCCACCAAAAGGATAGTCGTCTACCTGTGCATGTTTATTGATGGCCCATTTTCTCAAGTTATGCGTACGTACAGTCAGCAATCCTTTATCCTGTGCCCTTTTCATGATACTATGACTAAAAGGACCTTCCAATAAATCTGGTACCACTGTAATAATATCAATCGTCATCATAGTCAACAATTAAAAGGATTCTTTAATCCATGAATTCGCCCAAATCTCTTCGATCTCTTTTGGTAGGCCTGCCTACTTTACTTAACCTTTTACCGGTATGAAAACTTGATGCTTCAAATTTAATTCGATCTAGTTCTTCTGCTGGTGTTATATCAATATAATGCTTAATAGCTTCCGGATAAGCGGCCCTAGTATGCAAGAGGCCTGTTACTTTAATCACCCATTTTTTTCCCTCTGTTTTAACTTCATATTCATCTCCAATTGCAACCACCCTAGATGATTTTACTGAATCTCCATGGTATTTTACTTTCCCCTTGCTACAAGCATCCCCCGCTTGGCTTCTTGTTTTAAAAAGCCGAATACTCCAGAGGTATTTATCTATTCGTAATTTTTCTTTTTCAACCGCCATGCTTATTGTTTCATTTCTGCAAAATAATGGTGGAAGTAAGGAATGGTTTCAATGCCTTTATAGTAATTTTCTAAGTTGTATTTTTCATTAGGACTATGCAAATTATCGCTGTCTAATCCAAAACCTAAGAATACAATTTTCAATCCCAATTCTTTTTCAAACAGTGCACAAATAGGAATACTTCCTCCACCTCTTACGGGTATTGGTTCTTTACCAAAACAAGTTTCAACCGCTTTTGCAGCAGCTTTATATTCTATAGAATCAATAGGAGTCATATAAGGTTCTCCGCCATGGTGTTCAGCTGCTTTAACAGTAACACCTGCAGGTGCTATGCTGTGGAAATAATCCAATACTTTTTTAGTGATGATTGCTGAAGATTGATTGGGCACCAATCTGCAAGAAATTTTTGCGGTTGCTTTAGAAGGCAAAACTGTTTTAGCACCTTCTCCTGTATAGCCGCCCCAAATTCCATTCACTTCTAATGTTGGTCTAATACCAGTTCTTTCATTGGTGGTGAATCCTTTTTCACCCCATAGTTCAGTAATGCCTAAGTCTGCTTTATAGGCTGATTCATCAAATGGTGCTTTGGCCATTTTTTCTCTTTCTGCTGGGGTTGCTTCTACTACATCATCATAAAAACCAGGTATGGTGATATGATTGTTTTCATCGTGGCATGAAGCAATCATTTGCGCAAGTATGGTAATGGGATTCGCTACCGCTCCTCCATAAACACCACTGTGCAAGTCTCTGTTGGCAGCAGTGATTTCAACCTCTATATAGCTTAATCCACGAACACCTATATCAATGGAAGGATTTTCCATACTCAACATAGAGGTATCTGAAATGAGTATTACATCTGCTTTCAAAAGCTCTTTATTGGCCTTAACAAACTCAGCCAAATTAGGACTGCCTATTTCCTCTTCGCCTTCAATTAAAAATTTAATATTGGTGCAAAATGAATTGGTTTTTGTAAATGTTTCCAATGCCTTTACATGCATATAAAACTGCCCCTTATCATCCGCAGATCCTCGAGCGTAAATTTTCCCATCTTTGATTACGGGCTCAAATGGACCGCTATGCCATAATTCTAAAGGATCTGCTGGTTGCACATCATAGTGACCATACACCAGCACCGTAGGTTTACTTTGATCAATTATTTTTTCTGCGTATACGATTGGATGACCTTGAGTAGGATAAATAGTAACCGTATCTGCACCTGCTTCTGCTAGTCTTTGTTTTACCACTTCGGCACAATGCAACATATCCGCTTTATTCTCAGATCGAGCACTAATGCTAGGTATTTTTAATAAGTCAATTAATTCCGCTAAAAATTCTTCTTTGTGTGCGTCTTGGTATTGTTTCCAACTATCCATAATCGTATTATTTGAGCATGCAAGTTACCTATTTTAAACCTGCTTGGCAAGACTGTGTTTTTGATTAGAGACCACATTCTCAATGGTCCAATTCAATTGTTGTTGAAATGGTTGGGTTCTTACCTCGCAGTCTTTTTTGGTGCAAATAGCGCAACTGAAATTTAAACAACCGTCTGTATGTACAAAAAGTTCAATAGCATCTCCAAAATTGGTCTTGATTAAATTAGATAGTTCATCTATTTCTACATGGGCTTCATGAATATTCAAATACCAGGGCAAGGTTAAATGACAATCAATATGCAATAAATCTCCATACTTTATTACCCTAAGATTGTGCAAGTCTATCCAATTTGTTTTTTTATTTGTTTGTAGTACTTGTATAAATTCTTTAAGCATTTGTTCATCTGCCTCATCCATAATTCCGGCTAGCGATTTACGTAAAATAGTATATCCATTATACATGATCCAGCCACTTAATATAAATGCAATCACTTTATCAATCCAATATAAATGAGTAAAGTACATTAGACCAATAGCTAATAATACCCCTACAGTTGAGAAGGTATCAATTTGCAAATGCTTCCCGCTGCTTTCTAATGCCAATGATTTATTCTTTTTGCCAATTTTGATACATATTGCTCCAGCTATATAATTGAGTACAGCAGTTGCCCCCACCAACCACATACCTTGATCCAATTGTTGTACGGTATGATTGGCCAACATATTTACGATGGTTTCGTAAATAATTAATATTCCGGCTGCTATAATAAGGCTTCCTTCGGCAGCTGCGGATACAAATGCTGCTTTTCCATGACCATAGGGATGGTCTTCGTCTCTTGGTTTAGACGCTACGAATAAGCTATACAATCCAATAAAACCAGCTACTATATTCACAATGCTTTCCAATGCATCAGATAGTATAGCAAGGGAATCGGTTAAATAATAAGCAGTGATTTTTAGCACAAACAAGATCACACTTAGCCCTGTAACCCACTTCTGAACCACAAAATTCTGTTTACTTTGGTACATAAAAGCCTTATTTAGTGGGTATTAAACAAATTTGCTTTATTTTTAGCATCCAAATTAGGGTAATTTATTTGGAACATTAACCCCCGAAATGCGTAAACCAGAACAACGAGAGAGAATACCTTCTAGGCCGCCGCTAATTGCACCACTGCACGATGAAACCGATCAACCTATTTGGTCGGTGATGATTGCCGTTGACAATACCTTCACTTATTTAAATACTACTTTATTATCCATTTTAGAGTTAGATCAAGGAATTGGTATCATGCAAATGTTGGTGGTAGACGATGCTAGTACCGACGGAGATGTAGAGCAGTTGGTTAAAGACACTGGCAAAGGAAGGATTGGGTATTTTAGACAACCCAGCAAAGTAGGGCGATTAAGAAATTTAGAGACTTGTATTAAACTTTCAAGAGGAAAGTACGTACACCTTTTATACGGCGACAATTACGTAATGCCTGGTTTTTACGATGAAATTTTATCGTTGTTTAATGAGTTTCCGAGAGTAGGAGCTGCTTTTACTGAATTCCAATACATTAATGAAAGAGGAACCCCAATTTGGAAACACCAGCCTTTGGCTAAGGAAAGGGGTTTATTAAAAAATTGGGTTAAAGCCGTTGCCCTTAGGCAAAATACCGAGCCATCTGCCATGGTGATAAAAAGAACTACTTACGAAAAATTAGGTAGTTATTTTGGAGCTGAGCATGGAGAATTCTGGGAAATGACGGTAAGAATAGCAGCTCACGCAGAATTAGCTTATGTACCTAAAGTATTGGCCAATTTTAGAATCCATGGCAAAGCATTATACTCAGAAGCTTTGAAGTCTGGTAAGAATATTGAAGACGTAACCAAAGTGATTGGCATTATCCGAGCATACTTACCCTTGGATGTTAGAGACGAGGTAAATGCAATGTCAAAAAAATATTTCTCTCAACACTTTGCGCAATTATCGCATAAGATTTACCATGAACTCAACGATACAGAAGCTGCCTTAAAGCAAGCTTGGGGTGCTTTAGTACTAGACATCAATTGGATATCATTCAAATACAGTATGCTTCTGTTTATTAAATACCTCATTGCTTACAAAGTGATTCGCAAGTGGGTAGAAAAATTAAGCTAAATTAATTGTGTACTATAATTGATGGGGCAATGTTTAGCCAACATAGCAGATATACCACAATACTTATCCATCGATAAAGAAACTGCTCTCTTCAATTTGTCTTCATCTTCTGGTTGAACATCGCAATGATAAACCAAATCAATATGGGTGAATGTTTTTGGATGTTCTTCTGTTTGATCTGCTTCAGCAGTAACTTCTAATTTGCTGAACGTCACTTTCATTTTGTTCAAAATATCAATCACGTCTATAGCGCTGCAACCGCAAAGGGATGCTAATAACAATCGCTTAGGATTCATGCCACTGTCTAATCCTCCACTTTCTTTAGATGTGTCAATTCTTACTACATGACCGTCTTCTCCAGTTGCATCAAAAGCCAATGCTTCTTTCCAATTCAAACTTACTTTCATAGTATATTATTTTCTTTTTTTTTAATCTTATGGGGAATTTAGTACTTAGATAAGCTGCTTTTCTACAAAGCTCCAGTCTACTAAATTGAACCAATTATTGATATAGTCAGGACGTTTATTCTGGTACTTTAGGTAATAGGCATGCTCCCAAACATCCAAAGCTAATAAGGGCTTCCCTTTTAAATCGCTTATATCCATCAATGGGTTGTCTTGATTAGGCGTTGAACCACAAATTAATTTTCCATCTGCTTTTTGAACCAGCCATGCCCAACCACTTCCGAATCTATTTTTTGCAGCATCAGAAAATTGTGCTTTAAATGCCTCAATTGATCCAAAAGATTGATTGATGGCTGTTAATATTTTTCCAGAAGGCATACTGCTTGTTCCTGGTTTCATGCATTTCCAAAAAAATTCATGATTAAAATGACCACCTCCATTGTTGCGCATCTTTGCAGAATATTTACTAATATTTTGCATTAATGATTCCAATGAAACAGAAGCAGTATTTACTTTTTCGGACACACAAGCATCTGCTAAATTTTTTGCATAAGCAGCTGCGTGCTTGCTGTAATGGATTTCCATTGTGGTGGCATCTATAAATGGCTCTAATGCATTGTATGCATAAGGAAGGGCTTGTTGTGTAAAGCTATTGCCCTCTGCTGCTGAAACAATCTTAGGTAGAATGCTCATGCCAATACCTGCCGCTAATGTTGCTTTACCACTGTTTTGTAAGAACAGTCTTCTATTGTATCTACGCATGTTAATCATTTTTTTGTTTCTTAAAGGTAGCCAAAAATTTACGCAGTCCTTTAAAATTGCGATAGTAGAATTCTTGGTTAAATAGCTGTGAATCGTGCATAGCTTTATAAATCAAAAACACACTTATAGGAACCAAAATAAATGTACTAAGCCACATTCCAATAAGGGCATTGGTTTGACCTGAGCGAACAAATTTTTCACCGAACGTATTGAGTAAGTGAAACAACACAAAAAATACAATGGCAAAAACCATCGGCGTTCCCAATCCCCCTTTACGAATAATAGACCCCAACGGTGCACCAATTAAAAACATTACCAAACATGCCACCGATAAAGTGAATTTCTTATGCCATTCAATTTCATGTAATTGCATCGACAAATATTTGGCTTTGTAATCTTCTGCCATTACAGCCACCGACCCTTTAACTGTTGCCAATTGATTGGCTGCAGCGTCTATCAGTTGTTGGTTCAAGCTGTCAGGAAATATTTTGGCTGGTTTTACTTTTGGTAACGGCTTCAATATTTTACTCCATCCAGTATCTGCATATCGAGTAAATCTTAAATAAGGACTTACTTCTAGCTTTGCTTTTTTTGCATAAAATGTATCAATATGATCCAAAGAATCAATGGCTAAATTGAGTTGTCTTACACTCAACATTTTTGGATCGTAAAACGCAGAGTCTTCAGTTTTATTCATTTGAAAACTCTTGAGGTCGAACACTTTTTTATATTCCTTGAAACCCATTCTAGTGAACTCTGTTTCTATCACGCCTCTTGGTCCTTTCTCTTGATACCTCCACCCATTCTTTAAAATAAACTCTAAAAATTGTTTGTCTTTAGATACCCGCATCACCCCACTTTCAGCTACCATGATATTGTCTTGCAAATAGTAGCCTTTCTCAAAAATGACTACATCATGAATGATGCTGTCATTCTTTTCTTTTTTACCTAACTTAATGATGAAGCCATCAATCTTATCGTAAAATATTCCTTCCTTAATATCAATAGATGGTTTAGAAACAATGATATCATATTTAAGTGCAGATAATTTTAATTGCGTAACGGGTATAATATTGTTTGCAAATAAAAATGCAATACCACAAACAAAGAAGGTAAACACCAACAATGGTCGCATGAAACGGGTAAGCGAAATGCCAGCTGCTTTAATTGCAACCAATTCAAATTTTTCACCCAGGTTTCCAAAAGTCATGATAGAGGAAAAGAGTAAGGCAAGGGGTAATGCCATGGGTACCCAGAACAAAGCTACCAATCCCACCAATTTCAAAACAGTAATTAAGTCTAATCCTTTTCCAACTAGATCGTCAATGTATAACCAGAAAAACTGCATGGTTAGCACAAAGAGGGAAATAGCAAATGCAGCAATAAAAGGACCAATAAAAGATCGAATAATTAATATGTCTAGTTTTTTTATCACGATAGCTGTCTTAATATTGCTGTATGAGCGCTGCAAAAGTAACACTTTCGCCAAAGGAACTGGAACTGGTTAATAATGCCGACTGGATTTTAACAAAGAACCATATTATTCAGAAAGTAAATGAGCTATTTAGTTCCCTTGCAAACGGGTATAGGCAAGAATATATGCAGCATAACGCATTTGCCAAAAGCCCCGTTTTTGAAATTCCTCCTAAAATTTCAAAAGGAGAGCAATACCAATTGTTGCCCTATATCATGTTAGATTTTCCAAGGTGTTTTACCGATACAGATATTTTTGCTATTCGAACCTTCTTTTGGTGGGGCAATCATTGCAGTATCCATTTGATTTTGAAAGGTAAATTCTTAGCCCAATATGGTCCATCAATCGACCGCTACTTTCAGTTATATGGAAAATATGGCGTTGAAACCAAAGATTGGTTTATAGGTATTGCACAAGATCCTTGGCAACATCATTTTGAAAAAGACAATTACGCATCCATTCAAGATTGGAATGGATACAGTGTAACCATGTTGCCATTTTTAAAGTTGGCAAAAAAAATCCCACTCGAAGAGTGGGATGATATAGAAACTTTTATGATGAATCATTTTAAAAAGATGTTGACCATCTTAACCGACTACTAAGAACCCAATCTATGGAATAGCTCCTTAGTTTGGTAGCCCCATAATTGGCTCTGGTCTTTAATTTCGCTCTTTTCAGCAAAATCTTTTACTACTAAAATCGTCTGATTAGAAATCTCTGTTTTTTCGATTTTGAATTCAAAATATTCATTCTTATCGCTGTGTAACCAACGAAAACGAATAAACTTATTTTCCTCCTTGTCTAATACTTCTGCTTTTTCCGGAACTCCTCCATCCCATGAAAAACTGTAGACGTTTTCCCACTCATCTACCTTGTCTGCAAACCATTCTTGCAAGCCAGCAGGAGTTGCTAAAAACTCATATAATATAACAGGGGAACATCTAACCGGGAATTCTAATGTAAATAGTTGCTTCTTACTCATTATTACGCTTTTACCATCTAGGTATGTGCAATGATATTAAATAATACCTATTACCCAAATGTTTTTTTACAAAAACCAAATTTTAATGCTATAAATAGTTGTATAAAAAAACAATTAATTGTTTAATTGACTTATTATCAAATTGTTATCAATTTATTTTTTAAAAACTGTGGAAAATGTTAAATTAGGATAGTTCATTATTTACCAATCTTAATCTAGTTGTTATGGGTATGCGCCAACTCAAAATAACCAAGTCGATCACTAATCGTGAATCGCAGAGTCTAGAAAAATATCTACAAGAAATTGGTAAAGTAGATTTAATTGAGCCCGAAGAAGAAGTTCAATTGGCGTTAAAAATTAAAGAAGGAGATACCAAAGCATTGGATCGGCTTGTTAAAGCAAACCTACGTTTTGTAGTATCTGTTGCTAAACAATACCAGAATCAAGGGCTTACTTTATCCGACTTAATTAATGAAGGCAATTTAGGGTTGATTAAAGCCGCTATGCGATTTGACGAAACCAAGGGATTCAAATTTATTTCTTATGCAGTGTGGTGGATCAGACAAAGCATTCTTCAATCTTTGGCCGAGCAAAGTCGTATTGTTCGATTGCCATTAAATAAAGTTGGATTAACCAATCGCATCAGTAAAGCCTATCAATTTTTAGAACAGGAATACGAACGAGAACCAACTCCACAAGAGTTGGCCGATTTTTTAGAATTGCCAATAGATGAAGTAACTGCAACCATGAAAGCAGGGTTTAAACATGTTAGTATGGATTCTCCCATCAGTAATGGAGAAGATATTACCCTGATAGACTTATTAGAAAATACCAACGAAGCAAAGACAGATGAGAAACTGGTTTACCATGAATCTTTGCATGTTGAAATTGAAAGAAGTTTGGGAACATTAACAGACCGTCAAAAGAAAGTGCTTTGTTTTTTCTTCGGAATAGGAGTAGACAGAGCGCTGAGCTTAGAAGATATTGGAACACGCTTTAATCTTACCCGCGAAAGAGTTAGACAAATAAAAGACAAAGCCATTAATAAATTACGATCTGCCAACCGCGCCAGACAATTGCGTTACTATTTGGGTTGATTTTTCTAATTGGGTACAGTTGAAGTGCTCCCTTTTTCAATTAAAGAAGTAATCGTCTTGTCTATCCAATTAGGCAAAGACAAACTATAACCCGTTGCATGAAACTGTACGATTCCATTTTGATCAACAACCACGTTGGTAGGAAATGTGTTGATCCCAATTTCAGCTGCAATCCATCTGCCAGCATCTACAATGGCGTAATTGAATGGGGTTGTTTTTAAAAAATCTTTTAAATCTGATTTATCGTCTAAAGCAACCGCAATAAAAACCACATCGTTTCTGTCTTTGTATTTATCAACCAATCTATTTAATTCGGGAATTTCTTTCTTGCATGGCGGGCAGTTAATAAACCAAAAATTAAATACCACAATCTTACCTTTCATTTCCTGAAGGTTCAATTTATTGCGATTGATATCTGTGGTTTTAAATTTTCCAAAAGGAGAGCCAGTAACAAAATAAGTAGACTCTTTGGGTTTGGGGGTACGCTTAATCATTTCTTCCTTATCCTTTTCAGTTAATTCGAAAAGAATAAATTGATCATTGTCGTCATTGAATGAAACAGGCTTAAGGCTATAATTACCTGATTGTATCAACTTACTCCAGATAGCATAAGGATAAATCATACCGCTGCTGTCTTTAACGATCGATTTCTCTGTTAAACTCATCTTCTTGGGTTGTGCCTGAAGGCTTTGTGCTTGAAGGGCTTGCGTACTGAACAACCCTAAAATGAATAAGACTATAAAAATTCTCATCGTTAAAATTTATAATATAAAAATAAGGAATGCGTGCAAATTCCCCAAGCTAGTATATTTGCACCTCGTTCATCAATAAGTGGGTAATCATGTTTCAGAATTTATCAGAAAAACTAGAGTCAGCGTTTAAGAACCTCAAAGGGGAAGCAAGAATTAATGAACTCAATATTGCCAATACAGTAAAAGACATCCGAAGGGCATTATTAGACGCCGATGTGAATTTTAAAATTGCCAAAGAATTTACCGATAAAGTAAAAGACAAAGCAGTTGGTGCAAAAGTGCTGAATGCAATTAGCCCAGGCCAGTTAATGGTGAAAATTGTTCAAGATGAACTAACCGAATTAATGGGTGGGCAAGAAGCGGTTTTTGAAACAGAAGGAAGGCCTGCAGTTATTTTAATTGCTGGCTTACAGGGTAGTGGTAAAACCACATTCACTGGAAAATTGGCCAACTACTTAAAAACCAAAAAGGGCAAGAGTCCATTGGTGGTTGCAGCAGATATTTATAGACCTGCGGCTATTGATCAGTTAACGGTTTTAGCAGAACAAATTGGGGTAAGTGTTTATAGTGAGCGAGAAAATAAAGATGCAGTAGCTATTGCATTAAATGCCATCAAAGAAGCCAAGGCAACCAATAAAAATGTAGTCATCATAGATACCGCCGGTCGTTTGGCCATAGACGAGGTAATGATGAATGAAGTGGCTAATATTAAGGCGGCTGTTAATCCCTCCGAAATATTATTCGTAGTAGACTCGATGACCGGTCAAGATGCGGTCAATACAGCTAAAGCATTCAATGATCGCCTAGATTTTACCGGAGTAGTATTAACCAAATTAGACGGCGATACCAGAGGTGGTGCTGCACTTTCTATTAAGTACACAGTAGACAAGCCTATTAAGTTTGTCAGCAGCGGAGAGAAAATGGACACGTTGGATGTGTTTTATCCGGAAAGGATGGCACAACGAATTTTGGGAATGGGTGATATTACCACTTTGGTAGAAAAAGCACAGGCCCAATTTGATGAAGTAGAAGCAAAAAAACTCGAAAAGAAAATTCGCAAAAATCAATTTGATTTTCAGGATTTCTTAGACCAGTTACAACAGATTAAGAAAATGGGTAACCTAAAAGACCTGATGGGGATGATTCCAGGTGTAGGGAAAGCCGTAAAAGATATAGACATCAAAGACGATGCGTTTAAGGGGATTGAAGCCATGATTAGTTCAATGACTCCGCACGAGCGCGCCAACCCCGATAGCCTGACTCCTTCTAGACGAGCTAGAATTGCCAAAGGGGCGGGTAAAGACTTAACCGAAGTGAATGCTTTTATGAAGCAGTTTGAGCAGATGAAACAAATGATGAAAATGATGAATAATATGCCAATGGGAGGCCGTTTCCCCGGTATGAAACGCTAATCTTTGGTAAATTATCTAGAATATACTAGATTTGCGCTCCCGGTTTCTACTGGGATTAACCCTATTTAATAACGCCTTTAAATTTCTATTTAACATGGCAGTAAAAATGAGACTTCAAAGACACGGAAGTAAGAAGCGTCCTTTCTACTTTATAGTAGTAGCCGATGCTCGTGCACCAAGAGATGGTAAGTTCATCCAAAAAATTGGAACTTACAATCCATTAACAGTTCCTGCAAGCATTCAATTAGATCGTCAAAAAGCTTTAGAGTGGCTTAACAAAGGTGCTCAGCCAACAGACACTGTGCGCAGAATCCTTTCTTTCAAAGGAGTATTGTACCTAAAACACTTATTACGTGGTGTTAAACTAGGATTGTTTGATGATGCAACTGCAATGACTAAGTTCCAAGAATGGCACGCAAGTCATGAAGAAAACATCACTCGCAGAAACAGTGAACACAAGAGCAAGCAAGTTGCTAAAAGAGCCTATGTCCCTGTAGTTAAAAAAGTAGAAGAAAAACAAGAAGAGTCTGCTGCCCCAGCTGAAGAATCAGCTCCTGCAGAAGCTTAATTGTAGAATTCATACATCTGTTAGAGGGTCCAGTTAGCTGGACCCTTTTTCATTATCCCTATTCATTTTGTAACTTGCGCCCATGAAGGAATATATTCATATTGGAAAATTAGTAGCCGTATTTGGTGTGAAGGGTGAATTAATTCTAAAACATTCATTAGGAAAAAAATCCAATTTAAAAGAAGCATCTGCCATTTTTGTGGAGGAAACTAAAGGCTCTTATATTCCTTATTTTGTAGAAACTGCGAAAGCAAAAGACGAAGAAGAAACTTTTATAAAATTAGAGGGAGTCAATAGTAAAGAGGCAGCTGCAAGATTTACGGCAAAGCCTGTTTGGTTATTAGATGCCGACTTTAGAAAACTAGCAGGAAAAGATGCCCCTATTTCTTTATTGGGCTATGAAGTAATAACAGATGAAGACGAGAATTTAGGCCCCATTGAAGAAGTGATTGAACAACCGCATCAAGTATTGTTGCGAGTTACTTTAGAAGGAAACGAAGCCTTGATCCCTTTGCACGCAGAAACCTTAGATAAAATAGACCGTGTTGCACAAAAAGTATATGTTACCTTACCAGATGGGTTACTAGATATTTATAGAGGGCTATAAAAGTCTAGTCTTTTGAATTGATCCATTCTTTAGCTTTCTCTAACACTGCATCTTTATTTTTTGTAGGAAGTACCAATACATCAGGTAAAATAGCGTCGCTATTCTTTTCATTTCCATCTGCTCTAAAAAACATTTTACTGGGTCCTCTAGCTATGATTTGACTATTGGGTAACATGAAGTTGAACATTTCTCCATAATCATTTCCTGGTTCAGCAGTTGGAGTTCCAAATACCTTGGCTAACTGATAGGTTTTAATTCCATCACTAAACATATTGGCGCTACTGAAAGTATTTGGGCCAATTAATAAAGCTGTTTTCCCTTTAAACCTTTGTGAATTTTCTAATGGCTTTTTTAAGTCTTTATTGTCGTAAAAATAGACTGATCCATTTTGCATAGTAAAATAGAAAGCAGGTTCTTCTTTTCCTCCTTGACTTCCCTTCATAAATTGTTTGTATGGTTCGCTTACTTTCCATTTCATACCCGCAGTAAGTCTATACGGTTTGTTACTAAAATAGGGAATCATTAATTCGGCCAGTGCAGAATTACCTCCGCCGTTTTCTCTAATATCAATAATTAGCCCTTTAGCTTTTGCTGCATTTATTTTAGTAAAACTCTCTGCTAAAAATTGTGAAAATGGGTTGCTGGGGTCATTGGTCATATTATTATAACGGATATAGGCAATGGAGTCTGGTAATAGTTCAAAACTATAAGGGATTATTTGAGTCCTTTTTATTGATGCCATTGCTTTATTGATGCTATCAGCTTGTTGCTGATTGTACCCTTTTACTTTAAACTGAATCTTTTTTCCTTCTGCGTTTACAGCGCTAATATAATAGGGACTTTTAACTCCATGTAAGAATAAAAGCTTTCTAATATAAGTGGCAACTTGCTGATTTTTCCAACTAGCTAATCCGCCAAAATACTTGCCGTATAGTTGATTAATCGCAGCTATATTTTTACCATTGATAGATAAAATAGTCCCTCCTTTTTTTAAATATTGTTCTTTACTTATATCCAAATCAATTTCCCATCCAAGTTGATTAGACGATTTTATTAAGTATGGAAATCGCAGCGATTGTTGAAATAAACTATCTGAAATTTTTGCAGATGGTAAACCGAGATGACCTTCATTTAAAGCAGCAGCCATCTTTCCTATAACTAAGATTGCTTGGTTTATGGAAACTTCTTTGGGCAGTTGCGTGAGTAATTTATTTTCTAATTGATTAAGTGATTCTTTACTTATGGCATGGTACATATTTACATGCGATGCTTCTAAGGTTGTTTTCCAAAATTGAATATCTTTTATCAGCGCTGTTTTTGAAATAGTTAAGGGAGCTTTTTCTTTTGTGGTTGCTTCTTTATATAATACAAAGGATTGTGCTGTTGCAAATAGCATGCACCAAGAAAAGAAGGCTGTAATAATTCCCTTTTTCATTTTAATGATTTAGTGCAAAAATAGCTTGATTTAAAATATGTGTCCATCACATAAAAAGGTGATATTGCTACCAATATTATGCAAGGCCCTCAACGATATATTGCTCATTTAGATTTAGACTCCTTTTTTGTGAGTGTAGAAATGTTGAACAATCCTAGCTTAAAAGGGAAAGCAGTGATAGTAGGAGGTAGTGCTGATAGGGGTGTAGTAACTACTTGTAGTTACGAGGCACGTAAGTATGGTGTAAGAAGTGCCATGCCAATGAAAACAGCCATGAAGTTATGTCCTCATGCTATTTTGGTAAAAGGCACACGTGGAGAATACAGCAGGTACTCTAGATGGGTTACGGAAATTATCGCTGCTAAAGCACCATTGTTTGAGAAAGCTTCCATAGATGAATTCTTTATTGATCTAACGGGTATGGATAAATTTTTTGATCCATACCAGTGGACCATTGATTTGAGAAATGAAATTATGGAGACCACTGGATTGCCTATTTCATTTGGTTTAGCAAGTAATAAAATGGTTGCTAAAATTGCAACAGATGAAGCAAAGCCCAACGGCTTTTTATTTGTACAGCCTGGAATGGAAAAAGAATTTTTAGCCCCATTGCCTGTCAATAAATTTTCTGGTGTTGGTGAATCGCTTCACAGTAAGCTCAATCAAATGGGTATTTATACCATCCAACAATTGAGTAATACGCCTATGACCCTTTTAGAAAAAATATTGGGAAAATCAGGAGCAGATCTTTGGAAAAAATCGCAAGGTATTCATGAAGGAATTGTGCAGCCTTATCATGAGTCTAAGTCAATTTCAACAGAAAATACTTTTGAAGAAAACAAAACCGACGTGGCATTTTTGTTGAGTGAGTTGGTAAGAATGACTGAAAAAGTAGCGTATGAATTAAGGCAAGATGGAAAGTTGGCAGGGTGTATTGCAGTTAAAATACGTTATCCCAATTTTGATACTACTTCAAAGCAAATCGCTATCAGTTATACGTTACGCGATGATGAATTGATACCAGTTGCCATTGATTTATTTCATAAACTTTACCAAAAAGGTCAACCCATTCGATTATTAGGCGTTCGTTTGTCTGAACTTACTTCGCACAAATTGCAAGGTTCATTATTTGATGAAACAGACAAAAAGGATGATCTCTATAAAGCCATTGATGCGGTAAAAAATAAGTTTGGCAAAACTGCATTACAAAAAGCCAGGACAGTAAAATCTCCTGAAAAAGACAATCCAACTAAAGGATAATTTATTAGTCTACTAAATTAGTAGGAATATCATATATTCGCTTTCTAAATTCAATACTATGGCTTTAAGACTTGGCGATATCGCCCCCAATTTTGCTGCACAAACAAGTGTAGGTCCAATTGATTTTTATGAATACTTGGGCAATAGCTGGGGAGTACTTTTTTCACATCCTGCCGATTATACCCCCGTTTGTACAACCGAATTGGGCAGAACTGCTGCTTTAAAAGAAGCTTTTGAAAAGCGAAATGTAAAAGTTTTGGCATTGAGTGTAGATAGTTTAGAAAAACATGCTGGTTGGATTGGCGATATCAATGAAACCCAACATACGCTGGTTGATTTTCCAATAATTGCCGACGAAGACAGAAGCATTTCTCATGCCTATGATATGATTCACCCAAATGCTTCAGAAACTTTTACGGTCCGCTCATTATTTATCATTGGGCCAGATAAGAAAGTGAAATTGATGATTACTTATCCAGCTTCTACCGGCAGAAATTTTAATGAAGTATTGCGGGTAATTGATTCTTTACAACTTACTGCTAAATTTAGTGTTGCTACGCCCGCAGATTGGAAAGAAGGAGAAGATGTTATTGTGGTTCCAGCTGTAAGCACGGCTGAAGCTATTCAACGTTTTCCAAAAGGAGTAACAGTGGTAAAACCCTATTTGCGTTATACTCCTCAACCAAATAAATAATTTTTTAGTTGTTGATTATGCCCGGCAAATGCTGGGCTTTTTTTTGTTCAGTATAGAATGCTTAACTTCCTAAAAATCCTTTTATGCGTAAATACTTTTTGGCTGCAGCTTTATTAATCGGCAATGCTGTAATGGCACAACGAACATTGATTCATTGTGGTCAATTGATTGATGTAAAAAATGCTACTCAACTACCTGCAATGACTATTGTGGTAGAGGGGAATAAAATTGTTGAAGTTCAAAAAGGGTATACAGCTGCAACAGCTGGTAGTACAGTGATAGATTTAAAGAAGCTAACCGTAATGCCAGGCTTAATTGATATGCATGTGCATTTAGAATCTGAAACTGGACCAGCTAGTTATTTAAACGGATTTACTTTTAACCCCGCAGATTATGCGTTTCAATCGGTCATGTTTGCTGAAAAAACTTTGATGAGTGGATTTACTGCAGTAAGAGATTTAGGGGGTACCAATGTAAATATTGCATTAAGAAATGCCATCAATAAAGGTTGGGTTGTTGGACCTCGGGTGTATACCGCCGGAAAATCCTTGGCTTCCACTGGAGGGCATGCTGATCCCACCAATAATTATAGAAAAGATTTAATGGGTGATCCTGGTCCAAGAGAAGGAGTAGTAAACAGTAAAGAAGACGCGGCAAAAGCGGTACGTCAAAGGTATAAAGATGGAGCAGACCTAATCAAAATTACGGCAACTGGCGGTGTACTAAGTATGGCCAAAGATGGCAGTGGTGCACAGTTTAGCATTGAAGAAATAAAAGCCATAGTTCAAACTGCCAATGACTATGGATTTAAAGTTGCTGCACACGCGCATGGTGCAGAAGGTATGAAAAGAGCCGTTTTAGGAGGGGTTCATTCTATTGAACATGGTAGTTATATGTCTGAGGAAGTAATGGAATTAATGAAAGAAAAAGGTACTTATTTAGTGCCTACTATTGTTGCTGGTAAATCAACCGCCGACTCTGCAAAAAAACCTGGCTATTATCCAGATATTGTTAAAGCCAAAGCCTTAGTGATTGGAAATTTTATTCAGGGCACTTTTGCAAAAGCTTATAAGAAAGGGGTAAAAATTGCATTTGGTACCGACGCAGGCGTATATGCACATGGAAAAAATTGGATGGAATTTCAATACATGACCGAAGTGGGTATGCCTATTTTAGAAGCCATTAAATGTGCAACCGTGAATGCTGCCGACTTATTAGGAGACGACAGCATTGGAAGTATTGAAAAAGGCAAAATGGCCGATATTATTGCGGTGGACGGTAATCCTCAACAAGATGTGAGCAGCATGAGCAGAGTACAATTTGTAATGAAAGGAGGCAAAGTATTTAAACAATAACGTTTACCCCTTCCATTTTTTTAATTGTTGCAACACAGCTCGCAAGTCCTTTGGCAATGGTGCTTCTAATTGATAAGCAATTTCATTGTAAGTAAAATTCAATTGGAAAGAATGCAAAGCCAATCTTGACAAAATTGGTTTTTCTTCTTCTGCAACTTTTGCCAACTTGAAATTCTTTTTAATAGAAGAAAGCAAAATGGGTTTGGCATCTCCATATATTTCATCGCAAACAATGCTATGGCCAATATGCTGCATATGCACCCTAATTTGGTGTGTTCTTCCAGTATGTATTTGAAAACGCACCCACGAAAACAACCTAAATTGTTCTACCACTTCATAATCAGTTAAAGATGGTTTGCCTTTTACATGAGTCATCATTTTAGTGGTTTTCCCAGGATGTTCCATAATAGCAGCATCAATGCTTCCACTCGGGTTCATCATTTGACCATTCACTAATCCCAGATAAAATTTTTCCATTTCCCTGCTTTCAAAAAGTTGGGAGAGGGCTTTATGTGATTCTTCGTGTTTGGCAAAAATGATAATGCCACTGGTATCTCTATCTAAACGATGGACCGTATAAATATTTCCGTATCGTTGTTTTAATAGGTCTTTTAAAGACTTTTCTACGCCCATTCTATCGGGAATACTCAATAAGCCTGAAGGTTTGTTTACTGCAACAAAATCGGCTGTTTCTACTATGATATCAATGCTCATGCGTTTTCTACTGACTTGTTTTTTCTAAGAAAAGATTTGTTCATGAATTTAAGTAAACGCACTTCTTTATCGTTTAAAAAACGCCACTTACTTCTCTCTACATTTTTCTTGGTAAGATTGGCAAACATTACTCTATCTAATGCTTTAACATCGTATCCTAAGTGTTCAAAAATTCTACGTACAATTCTATTTCTACCACTATGAATTTCAATGCCTACCACATTCTTGCTTTTGCTATCGGCATATCCAACAGAATCTGCAGCAACAAAACCATCTTCTAAAGTGATGCCACTTACTATTGAATCTAAATCTTTTTTAGTAACGGGTTTATCAAGGGTTACCTCATAAATTTTCTTTACTTCAAATGAAGGGTGGGTCAGCTTTTGCGCTAATTCTCCATCGTTGGTTAACAACAAAACACCGGTGGTATTTCTATCCAATCTTCCAACAGGATATACTCTTTCTGGTGTAGCACCCTTGATTAAATCAAGCACTGTTTTTCTTCCTTGCGGATCGCTTGCAGTGGTTAAATAATCTTTGGGTTTATTCAATAAAATATAGACCGAATTACGTTGTAAAAAAATGGGTTTCCCTTTTACTAAAATTTTATCTGCCTGAGAAACTTTGTAACCCGGTTCAAAAATTTTATCGCCATTCACGGTTACTTTACCTTCTTTAACCAATTCAGCCGCTTCTCTTCTTCCACAAACACCTGAATGCGCCACATATTTATTAAGGGGGATTAAAGACTCTCTGGTAGTGGCATCTTTTTTATCGGCATCCATTGGATTGCCAGGATAGGTTGCTTTTGCTGGTTTAGCTGCCCCTTTTTCGTTTTTGAATGCTTTATAAGAACCAGCTGCTGGTTTTGCAGAGCCGGCTGCTGCTGGTCTACCTGGTCCTTTTGCTGCGTTTACTGGTCTTCCTGCTCGGCTAGTAGGTTTGTCAGATGGAGCCGATTTAGTATGAGCTGATTCTCTTGGTGGTGCAGCAACTTTTTTTGGATCTATATATTCTTCTCCACGAGCTTTTGCTTTTTTTCTTGCCCTCATTTCTTCGCCCGCAGCTCTTGCATCTGCTTTGTTCTTTCTTTTTTCTTGGCGATAGGCTTCTTTAATGGCAGCGCCTTTTTTCTTTTCGGCAAATTTGCTGAAGTTGTCTGTACGTTTTTGCATGGTGTTGATTTGCTGTTTTACAACAGGATTTAAAATTAAGTATATGTTGAATTAGCCTTTATTAGCCAATTGCCCGCAAGCTGCATCAATATCTTTACCCCTGCTTCTTCTCAATCTTGCATTCACTTTATTAGCCGCAAGAATATCCATAAATGTTTGGGTATCTTCTTCGTCTGGTTTGGTAAACTTGAATGCATCAATGCTATTGTATTCAATAATATTGATCAAGTCTGCGGGTATTTGTCTGAACACTTTCGTTAACTCTTCTGCATCTTTTGCAGAGTCGTTTAGATTTTTAAATAAGATGTATTCTAGGGTAATTTCGTTACCTGTTTTCTTATAAAAATAATTTAATGCCTCCGTTAAAACCTTGATATTATTGGTTTCATTGATCGGCATAATTTGATTTCGTTTAGCATCATTGGGAGCATGCAAAGACAAAGCCAATTTAAACTTCACTTGATCATCGCCCAGCATTCTAATTTGTTTGGCAACCCCTGCTGTGGAAACGGTGATTCTTCTAGGACTCATAAACAATCCATCTTTTGCAGAAATGCGTTCAATGGCTTTCAACACATTATTATAGTTGAGTAATGGTTCGCCCATTCCCATGAATACAATATTGGTTAACTTTTTTTCGAATACCTGTTCACTCTGTTGGTTAATCAAAACAACTTGGTCTACAATTTCATCGTAAGTTAAATTTCGCTTACGTTCCATATAACCAGTTGCACAAAATTTACAACTTAAACTACAGCCAATTTGAGAAGACACACAAGCTGTTTTTCGATCATCTGTTGGAATTAATACTCCCTCTACTAAATGTCCATCAAAAGTTTTAAATCTACTTTTAACGGTTCCATCATTGCTGTATTGGGTAGCATCTACACGCAAAGCCGGCAGGGAAAAATCGGCCGCCATTTTAGTCCGCAGTTCTTTGCTAAGATTACTCATATCTTCAAAACTGTGGGCGTGCTTTTGCCATATCCATTCCTGCACCTGCTTGATCCTAAATTTCTTTTCGCCAATGCTTTCAAAATAAGTCTCCAAATCTTGTTGGCTTTGATGGCGAATATTGGGTAAAGAGGCACTCATTCTGCAAAGATAACTTATATCTTGCAGCCTCAACCATCCTGTATGAGTAAAGCTTGCTATATCATAGACGCAGTACGTACGCCAATTGGGCGTTTTGGCGGAAAATTGAGTTCAGTTAGACCAGATGATTTATTGGCCACCGTTATTCGGGCCTTGGTAGAACGCCATCCCAGTATAGATCCTACGGCCATTGAAGATGTAATTGCAGGAGCGGCCAACCAAGCGGGTGAAGACAACCGAAATGTAGCTAGAATGGCGGCGCTCTTGGCAGGATTGCCTACTACAGTTGCTGGGAGCACGGTAAATCGGCTTTGTGCTAGTGGTTTACAGGCAATTATGGATGCAGCAAGAGCCATTCAGTGCGGCGAAGGATTATTATATATTGCCGGTGGTGTAGAGAGCATGACTAGGGCTCCATTTGTAACTGCAAAGGCCGATTCGGCTTGGAGTAGAAAAGTGGAGACCTATGATTCTAGTTTTGGTTGGCGTTTTATTAATCCAAAATTGTCTGCCATGTACCATCCGTATACGATGGGCGAAACTGCAGAAAACGTTGCAAAAACATGGGGTATCAGCAGAGAAGCACAGGATCAATTTGCTTTTAATTCTCAAGAAAAATATTTCAATGCAGAAGCAGCTGGTTTATGGAACGATGAATTGGTGGCTGTTGAAATGCTAGAAGATCGTATGGTTAGCTGGTTTAATAAAGATGAGCATCCTCGTAAAACCAGTTTAGAAAAATTGGCAACATTAAAGCCTGCTTTTATTAAAGAAGGAACAGTAACTGCTGGTAATGCTTCTGGCATTAATGATGGAGCAGCTGCTGTATTGTTAGCCAGTGAAGAAGCGGTTAAATTATTTAACCTTCAACCTATTGCGAGAATCAGTAGTATGGCTGTTGCGGGAGTAGATCCTGCTATCATGGGTATTGGCCCTGTTCCTGCTTCGCAGAAGGCCTTGAAAAGAGCTGGACTTACTCTAGATCAATTGGGCTTGGTAGAATTAAATGAAGCTTTTGCATCGCAAAGCATTGCTTGTATTAAAGATTTGGGGTTAAATGAATCCATCGTTAATGTAAATGGCGGTGCAATTGCTTTGGGGCATCCATTGGGCTGTTCAGGTGCGCGTATTTCGGCAACTTTGCTCCACCAAATGCATAGAACCCAAACTAAGTATGGCTTAGCTACCATGTGTGTTGGAGTAGGCCAAGGGGCGGCCATTATTTACGAAGGCCTTTAATTAAGATTAATTTTGTTAAACGGTTTCTCGTATTATTATTGAAATGCTTAATTTGTAGTTCTTAAAAAGTTATTGAAAAATGAAAAAGATTTTATTATTCGCTTTTATGTTAGTTGGATTCGTAAGTGCATCTAATGCGCAATCTGCTCCAACAGATACCACTGTAAATCAATTAGTGGGCAAATACAAATTTGCAGAAGGAAGTCCTGTTGCAGAAGTAACAGTTGTTTTAGAAAACGGTGTGTTAATGATGAACTCTCAAGCAGGTTCTTCCACCTTAGAAAAATCTGCCGAAGATGTGTATGTAATTACTCAGTTCCAGGGTACTGCAAAATTTACTCGTGACGAAAACAAAAAAGTAACTGGGGTTACTATTTTAGCCATGGGTTATGAGTTGGTAGGAACAAAAGAACCAGTTTCAACAGTAGCCTTTTCCATTAAAAAAGCTGTGTTACTAACTCCTGTTGTGAAATAGTTTTCTGTTCTCCGTTTACAATGTTTTTTATAATGCAAGTTCCTTCTGTTAATTCGGTACTACCGATAATCACAACATAAGGAACTTGTTTTTTTTCTGCATACTTGAACTGTTTGTCGAACTTACTTTGCTCGTGATACAATTCTGCGGTAATACCACTTTCCCGTAATTCTTGCATTAAATAAAAAGCAGTTTTACTTTCCTCATTTCCTAAATTAAAGAATAATACTTTAGTTCCTTTTTCTACCGCTTCAGGAAATAATTTTAGCTCTTCAAGTACATCATATATTCTATCAACTCCAAAGCTAATACCAACACCAGGTACATTAGGTACTCCAAATAAGCCTGTTAAATCATCGTAGCGACCGCCACCACCAATGCTTCCCATTTGTGCACCAATGGCTTTGATTTCGAATATTACCCCAGTATAATAATTCAAGCCTCTTGCTAAAGTAAAATCAACAACTATTTTGGAAGAATATTTAGTGGAGTGATAAGCAAGAATATATTCCAATTCTTCAATGCCTTTTATTGCGGTTGGATTATTGCCCATCAACTGTTTGAGTTGCTCAATTTTTGCGTCATTGGCTCCATCAATTGATAGGTATTTTTCGATAATCAAAATTTGATCTTGGTTAATGCCTCTTTGTAATAATTCCTCTTTAACTTTTTCGATTCCTATTTTATCTAGTTTATCAATTGCGACTGTGATAGGTACCATTAATTCTTGACCGCCGCAAAGTTCTGCTAACCCTGCCAAAATTTTTCTGCTGTTGATTCTAATTTCAACGGGTAATTGTAAACGTTCAAAAACGGTGGCATAAATGGCTGTTAATTCCACTTCATTCAATAAACTATTGCTGCCTACTACATCGGCATCACACTGATAGAATTCTCTATACCTTCCTTTTTGTGGTCGGTCTGCTCTCCAAACAGGTTGTATTTGGTAGCGCTTAAATGGCATGGTTAACTGGCCATAATTCATTGCTACATAGCGGGCAAATGGAATGGTTAAATCGTATCGTAGTGCACGCTCTGTAATCCCCTTATTGTTTTTGCCTTCTAGAATTTTATTAAAATCTTCAATAATTTGAGATTGTTTTGCAGGGTTGTCTAAACCATTATTGAGTATTTTAAAAATCAATTTATCGCCTTCTTCTCCATACTTGCCCATCAAAGTATCCAAGTTTTCCATTGCAGGCGTTTCTAAAGGCTGAAATCCATACAGTTCAAAAACAGTTCTGATGGTTTGAAAAATATAGTTCCTTTTTTGAACGGTGGCTGCGTTAAAATCCCTTGTTCCTTGTGGTATACCTGCTTTGTTACTCATATGGCAGCAAATTTAACGCTTGTGGTTTAATTATCCTTTAAGCATTCAGACGATCATATATAAACGATTCTTTAACTAACGGTCATTAGTTTAAAACCAATTTTATGTAAAGTTTTTATGGATTTTTAATTTTAGTGCATCTCACGTAAAATATTTACTAAATTGCCCATCCCGTAAAGTGATTGTATGGAAAATACTTTTAGAGAAAGGAACCAAAAACGGTACAGTATATTCAGAAGGATCTATGATATTTCGATGTCGCTGTTGTTTTTGGGTGTAGGGTTGGCTGTATTTTTTATAGAAAAATTGGGGATGGATCTGGTGTTTACGGCAGAACCAGTGTATCGGAATTTATTCGGTAGCATTTGTTTGTTGTATGGCGCATTCAGATTGTACAGAGGCATTAAGCAAGAATATTAATTATGAGGAAGTACAGTTTGTTTGTGTGTATGCTGGGTGTTTTGCTCTTTGTTTCTTGTGATTCAAAAGAATCAAAAAACGCTTTTCAAGATAATACGGAGGAAGGTACTATCCGCATTAGTGTAGACGAAAGTTTTAAGCCTGTAATTGAAGAGCAGCTTAAGGTTCATCAATCTTCCTATCCAAAAGCCAATATCATTGCATCATACAAATCTGAAGCAGATTGCTTTCGTGATTTGCAAAATGATAGCACTAGAATGATTATTGTAGCAAGGGGCTTAGATGAAAAAGAAGCGGAGTATTATAAATCCATTTTGTCTTATCCTCCACAGTATGCAGAACTAGCATATGATGCCGTTGCATTGATTGTAAATAACAATGCAGCTGACAGCATTTTTAGTTTTCAGGATGTGAAAGATATGCTGAGTGGGAAGCATAAAATTACCGCTGTAATGGATGGTAAGTCTGCTACTAGTACTGTTCGATATTTAAAAGACAGTGTGTTGAAAGGCGGAAATTTTGGTGCCAATGTGGTTGCAGCCAATAATAGTAAAGAAGTAATTGAAATAGTTACTTCAAGAACGGATGTGATTGGTTTTGTAGGCATGAGTTGGATAGGGGATGTGTACGATAAGCAGCAACAATCCTATCTTACCAAAATTAGATTGGCTAGGGTAGAATGCACTGCATGCTTAGAAAAAGGCATTTTTGCAAAGCCTTCTCAATCAACCATAACATACGGTCAGTATCCTTTGGCACGACCTTTGTTTTATGTGTTAAAAGAGAATCATGCGGGTTTAGGAACTGGGTTCATGAATTTCATGAGTTTAGAAAGAGGGCAGTTAATATTTAGAAGATCTTTTTTAGCTCCGGCTAAAATGGCTTTTCATAAAAGACAGGGAAGTATAAAATAGGAATAACAAAACAACTAATAAAAAAGAGAGAACATGAAGAAGTCTGTTGCTTTGATGTTTGCAGCTGTATTTGCTGTACAGTGCTTAACGGCTCAGGTTGCCGAAGGCATTAAGCTGTTGCATTATGAAAAAAACAAGAGTGCAAAAGAGGTACTGCAAAAAAACTATGATGCCAATTCAAAAGACCCTCAAGCCATTTATTGGTTGGGTCAAGCATTTCTAGCTGGCAACGGTATTGAAGTGTCTAAGGAAGATGTGGCTGCTGCAAAAGCATTATACCAAAAAGGTTTACAAGAATTAGGTAGTGATGCTTGGTTATTGGTAGGGATGGGGCATGTTGAAATACGTGAAGGCGGTGATCTTAATTCAGCCAAACAAAAGTTTGAACAAGCCATCACTGCAACAACTCCAACAAAGGGAAAAAATAGAGGTAAACCAGACGCTGGAATCCTCACTGCAATTGGTCGTGCCAATGCAGATGGAGATAGTAAAATGGGAGACCCTCTGTATGGTATTGAAAAATTAAAGCAAGCAGGTACGCTTGATTTGATCAATCCTGATATTTTCATCTATATGGGTATTAGCTACCAGAAAATGGGTGGTGAAAATGGTGGTGAAGCAGTTAAAGCTTACACTGAAGCTATAGCTCGTGATCCAAAGAACGCATTGGCGATGTTTAGGATTGGCTTAATATACAGAAGCCAAAATAATGAAGAATTATTTAACCAATATTTTGATAATGCAAAAACTGCAGATCCTGCTTTTCCTCCAGTGTATTATGCCTTGTACTTGTATTATTCAGAGAGAGACGTAACTAGAGCAAAGGGTTATTTAGACCAATACGTTCAAAGTGCTGACAAGGATTCAAGAAATGAATTGTACCAAGCAGATTATTTATTCCGTGCGGGTAAATATGATGAGTCTTTGGCTAAAGCAAAAGAATTAGAAGCAGCAGTTGGTTTAAAAGCAGTACCAAGATTAGGGGTAGTGTATGCTTATAACTATTTAAGAAAAGGAGATTCTTTGTCTTCTAAAAAATACATTGAGGAATTCTTGGCAACAGCTCCTGCTACAGAAATTCAAGCCTCTGATTATAAATTAGGGGTAGAAGTATTAACCAAATTCCCTGGCAACGAAACAGTTGCTTCAAGCTATATTGAGAAAGCATTATTGGCTGATACAGTAAAAGCAAATAGAGTTGCTCTTATTAACGCAGCAGCTGATATGTTTGGTAAAGCCAAATCATATAATGCTCAGTTGAGTTGGATGAAAAAAGGTATGGAGCTAAAAGGAGAATTAACTGAATTTGATCATTACAAGTTAACTTCATCTGCTTTTGCTGCAAAAGCATACGATCAAGTAATTGAATTTGCGAAGCCTTATATGGCTGCTCATCCTGATAAACCACAACCTTATAGTTTCTTTAAAAGAGCAACTATGGCCAATGGTACAGATACCGCAGTCATTATCAGCAACTTAAATTATTTAGATTCTGTTTATGCTACAGTAGATTTAGAAAAACATAGAAAATCCATTTTCTTAGATGAATACTTTAAGATCAACTACTATGTGAATCTATTCAATGAAATCAAAAAAAGACCTGATTTCAAAATAACTACAAAAGGGGACCGATCTCCTGCTGTAGATGAATTCTTGGCTACTTGTCAAAAAGCTATTGAAGTGGCTGATAAAATGTTGGCTTTATATCCTACTGCAGGCGAAGAAAACAATAAGTTTGCCCAAGATGTTAAAGCAACCATTCAAAAAAACATCGATTATTACTCTAATCCTGGTGCAAAAGGCAATGCTTCTGGTGCTAAAACTGGTAGCTAAGCCCTAGCCTAAAAATTAACTTAAAGAAAAAGCTCCTCAAATTGAGGAGTTTTTCTTTTATATCTATTACTAGCGTATTTTTGCGGACTTAAACAGAGCTATGGGTATTATATACACTTTGTTAGACGCCAGTGCATCCAATTCGGCATCCAATTATTTGCCAATTGCGATCCAATTAATTTTTGCAGCTGGTTTTGTGGCCACTATGATTGGTATTTCTTCATGGGTAGGCCCAAAGCGCAAAACAGCTGATAAATTAGAAAATTTTACCAGTGGTATTGAAACCCATGGTAATGCCCGCCAACCCATGGCCATAAAGTATTTTTTGGTAGCCATTCTGTTTGTTTTATTTGATGTAGAAGTCATTTTCTTTTACCCTTATGCTGTTAATTTTCGTGAGCTAGGATGGAATGGATTCCTTGCTGTAGTGATGTTTGTTGGGTTTTTCCTGATTGGATTCACTTATATCATCAAAAAGGGTGCTTTAAAGTGGGAAGATTAAACCGAACTAAAAGTTTCGGAAACTGTTTGATAGTTCAATAGGTCTTAAAATTTTAATATAAAGGAATATGTCACGTCCAGTTAGATATAATATTCATCCAATTGAAGCCAATATTGCAGATTCAGTAACCTATGTTGATGCACCAGATGGCTATGGTGGGGACGGATTTTTTACCACTAAACTAAGTGATGTAGTAGGGCTAGCTCGAAAAAACTCACTTTGGCCAATGCCATATGCTACTTCTTGTTGTGGTATTGAGTTCATGGCAACTGCAGCATCACATTATGATTTGTCTCGTTTTGGCGCGGAACGTATGAGTCACTCTCCTCGCCAGTGCGATTTATTGATGGTAATGGGAACTATTGCCAAAAAAATGGGCCCAGTTTTACGTCAAGTCTATTTACAAATGGCTGAGCCACGTTGGGTAATTGCGGTAGGTGCTTGCGCATCTAGTGGCGGAATATTTGATACCTACAGTGTATTACAGGGGATTGACCAAGTGATTCCTGTTGATGTGTATGTTCCAGGTTGCCCTCCAAGACCAGAAGCTATTTTAGATGGTTTTATGAAAATTCAAGAACTGGTAGGACAAGAGAGCATCAGAAGAAGAAACAGCGATCATTATAAAGCATTATTGAACGGATACGGAATACAATAAGATATGGCAATTAGCAACGAATATATCCAGCAAAAACTGACCGAAAAGTTTGGAGACCAGGTCTTCAACTTTGAAGATACTTATGGTATGCTTTGCTTTGAAGCACCTAAAGATCTCAACTTAAAAGTATTGCAATACTTATACGATGAGCCTAGTTTAGGCTTTCAATTTTTGACCGATTTATGTGGGGTTAATTTTCCAGAAAACCCCAATAGGGAGTTGGCCGTTGTTTACCATTTACACAATTTGGTAGAAAATACCCGTCTTCGTTTTAAAGTGTTTACACCAGTTGCAACCCCAGATGTTTTTACTGCAACTCAATTATTCTCCTCTGCCAACTGGATGGAAAGAGAAACCTATGATTTCTTTGGAGTCAATTTTGTGGGGCATCCCAATTTGAAGCGCATTTTGAATGTGGATGAAATGGATTATTTCCCACTAAGAAAAGAATACCCATTAGAAGATCAAACCCGTATTGACAAAGACGACGAAATGTTTGGACGCGGATAAAAATAAAAATATGAGTGATCATAATATAACATTAGCAGAAGACGCAATTGAGCGGAAAACCACTACCATTAACTTGGGTCCTACCCATCCTGCAACGCATGGGGTATTCCAAAATATTATGGAGTTAGATGGGGAACGCGTTGTTTCTAGTGATCAAACTGTTGGATATATTCACCGTGCATTTGAGAAGCTGGCTGAAAGAAGACCCTTATATCAAATCACTCCAATAACCGATCGCTTAAATTATTGTAGCAGTCCTATTAACAATATGGGATGGCATTTAACCTGCGAAAAATTATTGGGTGTTCAAACTCCTAAGCGAGTAGATTACTTGCGGGTTATAATTATGGAGTTGGCTAGAATTGCCGATCACTTAATTTGTAATTCTATTGTTGGGGTTGATGCTGGAGCGTTTACCGGTTTCTTATATGTAATGCAATACCGCGAATTAATCTATGAAATATATGAAGAAGTATGTGGGTCCCGTCTTACTACTAATATTGGGCGTATTGGCGGCTTTGAAAGGAATTTCACAAATACAGCGTTTACGAAACTCGAGAAATTCTTAAAGGAATATCCAGTTGCATTAGGCGAGTTAGAGAGTTTGTTAACTCGCAACAGAATATTTATGGAGCGCACCATTGGTGGCGGTCCTATTAGTGCAGAACGTGCCTTGAATTATGGATTTACTGGTCCTAATTTACGTGCCGCTGGCGTAGACTATGATGTTCGTGTACATAGTCCTTACAGCAGTTACCAAGATTTTGAATTCGATATTCCTGTAGGTAAAACAGGCGATAACTATGACCGTTTTTTAGTACGTAACCAAGAAATGTGGCAGAGTATGCGCATTATTCAACAGGCATATAATAAAGTACAAGAATTTAAAGGAACGGATGCAGAGGTATACCATGCAGATGTTCCTGAATACTATTTGCCAAAGAAAGAAGATGTGTACACCAAAATGGAAGCATTGATTTGGCATTTTAAAATCATCATGGGCGAGGTAGATATGCCAAAGGGTGAAGTGTACCAGTCTGTTGAAGGCGGTAACGGAGAGTTGGGATTCTATATGATTAGTGATGGAGGAAGAACGCCGTTTAGACTGCATTTCCGCAGACCTTGTTTTATTTACTATCAGGCATACCCTGAGTTGGTAAAAGACAGTATGTTGTCGGATGCTATTTTAACCATGAGTAGTTTAAACCTGATTGCAGGAGAATTGGATGCTTAATAATATTAGCGTATGAGTAAGTTTAATGATGAACAACTGAAAGAGTTTAGCCGATTGGTTGCTCGCTATCCCGAAGGCAAACAAAAAAGTGCCTTACTACCTGTGTTGCATTTAGCACAAGATAGTTTTGGTGGATGGTTAAGTGCAGAAACCATGGACTATGTTGCAGAGATGTTGCAAATCAGCCCTATTGAAGTGTATGAGGTTGCCACATTTTACAGCATGTATAATTTGAAACCAATTGGCAAACATTTATTCGAAGTTTGTCAAACTGGTCCTTGTATGATTAATGGATCGGATGATATCATTGAATACATTGGAACCAAATTAGGTATAAAGCCAGGTGAAACTACCACTGATGGTATGTTCACACTAAAAACGGTTGAATGTTTAGGAGCTTGTGGTTATGCGCCAATGATGCAAATGGGCAAACATTATCAGGAGCATTTAACCAAAGAAAAAATAGACGCCATTATTGATGAGTGCAGAAAAAATGCTGCCGCAAATAATTAAGAATATGGGTGTAAAATTATTATTAGATAAAGCGCATGTACCTGGGATTCGTTTCTTTGAAACGTATCGTAAAGAAGGTGGATACCAAGCGGTTGAAAAAGCACTGAAACAAATGGATCCCGCTTCAATTGTCGAAGAAGTAAAGAAGAGTGGTGTTCGTGGTAGAGGTGGTGCAGGGTTTCCAGCAGGAATGAAGTGGAGCTTTATTGCAAAGCCCGAAGGTGTTCCTCGTCATTTGGTATGCAATGCCGATGAAAGCGAACCGGGTACTTTTAAAGATCGTTATTTAATGGAGTTTTTACCTCACTTATTAATTGAGGGATTGATCATTTCATCTTTTGCATTAGGGAGTAACGATACTTATATTTATATCCGTGGGGAATATGCATGGATTGTTGATATTTTAGAACAAGCAATTGATGAAGCTAAAGCAGCTGGCTTTTTAGGAAAGAATATTTTAGGTACTGGATTTGATTGTAATATTTATGTTCAAAGAGGTGCTGGTGCTTATATCTGTGGAGAGGAAACTGCTTTGATTGAATCATTAGAAGGTAAAAGAGGTAATCCAAGAATCAAACCTCCATTCCCTGCTATTGAAGGATTATGGAAAAGACCAACCGTTGTAAATAACGTAGAAACCTTAGCAGCCGTGGTTCCCATCATCAATATGGGTGGCGATGAGTACGCTAAAATTGGTGTAGGTCGTTCTACTGGAACCAAATTAATTTCTGCATGTGGTAATATTAACAAGCCGGGTGTTTATGAAATTGAGATGACACTTTCTGTAGAAGAGTTTCTATATTCTGATGAATATTGTGGTGGTATCGCAAATGGAAAAAGATTGAAAGCTTGTATTCCAGGCGGATCATCTGTTCCCATTTTGCCAGCCAATCTTTTACTCAAAACAGCCAAAGGCGAAACCCGTTTAATGAACTATGAAAGTTTAAGCGATGGTGGTTTTGCAACAGGTTCTATGATGGGTTCTGGTGGATTCATCGTTTTAGACGAAGACCAGTGTATTGTAAAAAACACCTACACATTGGCTCGTTTTTACAGACATGAAAGTTGTGGACAGTGTTCACCATGTAGAGAAGGAACTGGTTGGATGGAGAAGATCTTAAAGAATATTGATACCGGTAAAGGTAAGATGAGTGATATAGATTTATTATGGGATATCCAACGCAAAATAGAAGGCAATACCATCTGTCCGTTGGGTGATGCTGCTGCATGGCCTGTAGCTGCTGCCATAAGACATTTTAGAGATGAGTTTGAATGGCATGTGAACCATCCGGAAGAAGCACAAAAAAGAAATTATGGATTGGCACATTATGCAGATCCTATTCATGTACCAGCTTAATTAAGTTATGTCTGAACAAACATTATTTAAAGTAACCATTGATAATATCACAATAGAAGTTCCAGCCGGAACAACTATTCTAAATGCAGCGCGTAAGATTGGCGGAGATATTGCTCCCCCTGCAATGTGTTATTACAGTAAGCTAGAAGGCAGTGGTGGTAAATGTAGAACCTGTTTGGTTGAAGTAAGCAAGGGCTCAGAAAAAGATCCTAGACCAATGCCTAAATTGGTTGCAAGCTGCAGAACTACTGTAATGGATGGAATGGAAGTGAAGAATATTACCAGTGATCGTGTTATTGATGCCCGTAATGGGGTAGTAGAATTTTTATTAATTAATCATCCATTAGATTGCCCAGTTTGTGATCAAGCAGGTGAGTGTCATTTACAAGACTTGAGTTATGAGCATGGTAAAGCGGGTACTCGTTATGAGTTTCAGCGTAGAACATTTAAGAAGCATGATTTAGGTGACAAGATTCAGTTGCACATGACTCGCTGTATTCTTTGTTACCGTTGTGTATTCACAGCAGATCAATTAACCGGCAAAAGAGAGCACGGTGTTTTAGATAGAGGAGATCACGCAGAAATTGCCACTTATATAGAAAAGAATTTAGACAATGAATTCATTGGAAACGTGATTGACGTTTGTCCGGTGGGCGCATTAACCGATAAAACATTTAGATTTAAAAACAGGGTTTGGTTTTTAAAGCCAGTAGATGCACATAGAGATTGCCCAACTTGTAGTGGTAAAGTTACTTTGTGGAATAGAGGAGACGAAGTATACAGAGTAACAGCACGCAAAGACCAGTGGGGTGAAGTGGAAGATTGGATTTGTAATACTTGCAGATTCGATAAAAAACAAACCAGTGATTGGGTAATTGAAGGCCCAAGATTGATTGACCGTCATTCGGTTATTGCACAAGGGCATTATGCAGGAACAGTGGGTACACACAAACCAACAGAAACATTTGAAGCAGTTCATGCGGGTAGACAACCAAAATTGTTGATGGATATTCATAGCATTAGTGAAGTGAATCAAACCAATATCACATTAAGCAAATTGGATAGACCAGCGCATTCAACCGACTTTAACCATAACAAAGACTAATTACCAGAAGCATGACACTATTGGCCTTAGATTGGATATTGATGCTAGAAAAACTAATCCTGATTGCGATTATTGTTTTTGCTAGTTTGGGTATAGCCCTTTACACCACTTTTTCGGAGCGTAAAGTTGCTGCTGTTTTGCAGGATAGACCGGGACCTAACCGAGCTGGTCCAATGGGTTTATTACAACCTTTGGCGGATGGATTAAAGCTCATCATGAAGGAAGAAATTATTCCTAATTCGGCGAGTAAGGGATTATTCATTTTAGGACCTGCAATGGCAATGACTGCTGCATTAATGACTTGTGCCGTTATACCTTGGAGTAGCTCTGTAGAATTATTTGGACGCAAAATTGATTTGCAAATTGCTGATATCAATATTGGTATTCTATATGTATTTGGCGTAGTAAGTATGGGTGTTTATGGCATCATGATTGGTGGATGGGCTTCTAATAATAAGTTTTCTTTAATGGCCGCATTAAGGGGTGCCTCTCAGGCCATCAGCTATGAATTAGCTATGGGTTTAGCATTGATTGCGGTATTAATGATTTCTGGATCTTTAAGTTTAAAAACCATTGTTGATCAACAAATGGCTCCTGGCGCTTGGTGGAATATTGTTTACCAGCCCTTGGGCTTTATTTTATTTTTCATTTGTGCAATGGCAGAGTGTAATAGAACCCCATTTGACTTACCAGAAGCAGAGAACGAATTAAATATGGGATACCACCAAGAGTATTCCTCTATGAAGTTGGGTTTTTATCTTTTTGCTGAATATGTAAATATGATTATGAGCAGCGCGGTTATGGCTAGCTTGTATTTTGGTGGGTATGATGTTCCGTTTTTAGACGAGTCTACATTGGCCCCTAATATTGCTGCTATCATTGGTGTATTGTCGTTACTAACAAAGATTGTTATTTTCTTATTCCTTTTCATGTGGATTCGTTGGACCATCCCTCGTTTCCGCTATGATCAGTTAATGAATTTAGGTTGGAAGAGTTTAATACCACTGGCGTTGGTGAATATGTTGGCAACGGGTGCGGTGATATTATGGCAACAGGGTTAAGATCAATATTATACATTTGTGAACCTTTTATATAAAAGAATAAATGCAAGCTTTAACAAACAGAGCAAAAGAAGTAAGTAGGGAGCCAATGACTTTCATGGAGCGCCTTTATTTGCCCAATATCGTAAAGGGCATGGCCATTACTTTTAGCCATATTTTTAAAAAGCAGCCTACTATTCAATATCCAGAACAAAAGCGTGAGTTTAGTCCTGTATTTAGAGGATTACACGTTTTAAATAGAGACGCTGAAGGAAGAGAGAATTGTACTGCTTGCGGATTATGTGCTGTTGCTTGCCCTGCGGAAGCCATCACAATGGAAGCAGCAGAACGCATGCCTGGCGAAGAACATTTATATCGGGAAGAAAAATATGCAGCTAAATACGAAATCAATATGCTTCGTTGTATTTTCTGCGGATTATGTGAAGAAGCTTGTCCTAAAGATGCTATTTATTTAAGTGAAACTTTTGCTCCAGCAAACTTTACACGAAAAGGATTCATCTATGGAAAAGACGATTTGTTAATTCCAGATAAGAATAAAGCACCGGAAGAATATGCTGCAGCAAGAGGGGCTGCTCGAGGATAAAATTTTTGCCTGTTTAATACAATCTAAGAAATGGATACGATTCAAATTTTGTTTTTCTCTTTAAGTGCACTGGCCATATTCAGCGCTATTATGGTACTGGTTAGTAAAAATCCAGTACATAGTGTACTTTGGCTAATAGCTGTATTCTTTGCCATATCTGGTCATTATATTTTATTGAATGCACAATTCTTGGCAATTGTAAACTTGATTGTTTATGCAGGAGCTATCATGGTCTTATTCTTGTTTGTGATCATGTTAATGAATTTAAACTCAGAAGGCGAACCAAGAAAGAATTGGTGGATGAAATTAGCAGGGGTTGTGTCTGGTGGATGTTTTTTAGTGGTATTGGTTTCATTGGTAAAGCAAGCAACTGAGCTATCTGGAAAAGCAGCTTTGATGAAAACCGGCGATATCGGTTTAATTAAAAATTTAGGTAAAGCATTATTTAGTGATTTTGTAGTTCCATTCGAAATAAGCAGTGTACTCTTCTTGAGTGCAATGGTTGGAGCTGTAGTAATTGGTAAAAAAGATTAATTAATAACAACGCAATTATGCCGATACAATATTATATCTATTTTTCATTAGCCTTGTTTAGCATTGGTATTATTGGTGTACTTACAAGAAGAAATGCCATTATTGTTTTCATGTGCATAGAACTGATGTTGAATGCAGTAAATCTTTTATTGGTTGCATTTTCAAAAATGCACCATGGAGCAGCTTTGTTAAATAATGCAACTGCAACAACTGGAGTAGAAGGACAACTCTTTGTATTTTTTATCATGGTGGTAGCTGCCGCTGAAGTAAGTGTGGGATTGGCCATCATTGTGATGATGTATCGAAATACCCATTCTGTAGATATTAATTTCTTGAACCGATTGAAAAACTAGCACCCGCAACTTAGTATATGAGTAAAATTGCTTTTTTAGTACCATTGTTTCCCTTGCTGGGTTTCCTGATTAACGGATTGGGCAGGCAGCGCTTGTCTAAATCTGCTGTAGGTATAATAGGGTCAGGAATGATTTTCTTGTCTTTCTTAACCTCCTGCTTTTTATTTGGACAAGTGTATGGAGCTGCTGCCAATAGCGGTGGTGCACCCATTAATTCAGTAGTTACTCTGTTTAATTTTATTCAAACAGAAGCGTTCACTATTCCATTTTCATTTCAAATTGACCAATTATCTGTACTGTTTTTATTGATTATTACCGGAATAGGTTTCTTAATTCATTTATATTCTACCGCGTACATGAAAGAGGAAGCGCCTCATCATTTTGCACGCTATTTTGCTTATTTGAATTTATTTGTGTTCTCCATGTTGTTGCTCGTAATGGGTAGCAATTATGTGATCATGTTTATTGGATGGGAAGGAGTAGGATTGTGTTCTTATTTATTGATTGGATATTGGTTTAAAAACGGTGATTATAATTATGCTGCTAAAAAAGCATTTATCATGAACCGTATTGGAGATCTTGGTTTTCTGTTAGCAGTATTTTGGTTGATTTTTAAGTTGGGTACGGTAAATTACACAGATGTATTTGCTGGTATTTCTCAATTATCCGCTTTTGATATTACCGCTATAACTACCTTACTATTTGTAGGTGCAATGGGTAAGAGTGCGCAAATCCCTTTGTACACATGGTTACCTGATGCCATGGCGGGTCCTACACCGGTATCGGCTTTAATACATGCGGCAACTATGGTAACTGCTGGTATTTACATGATTGCCAGAAGCAATATATTATATACCATGGCGCCAGCTACACAAACACTGGTTGCAGTTATAGGTTTGGCCACAGCCATTTTTGCAGCTACCATTGCACTAAAACAAAATGATATTAAAAAAGTATTGGCTTATTCAACAGTAAGTCAATTGGGTTATATGTTTTTAGGATTGGGTGTAGGTGCTTACACAGGCGCAGTATTTCATGTGATGACGCATGCTTTCTTTAAAGCATTGTTGTTCTTGGGTGCTGGTTCCGTAATTCATGCTATGCATCATGAACAAGATATTCGTAAAATGGGAAACCTTAAAAAGTATATGCCCATCACGCATATCACTTTCTTATTGGCTTGTTTAGCAATTGCTGGAATACCACCTTTCTCAGGTTTCTTTTCTAAGGATGAAATTTTAGTGGCGGCTTACAGCAGCAATCCATTGTTCTATTATATTGGTGTAGGAGGAGCTTTAATGACTGCATTTTATATGTTTAGATTGTACACCCTAACTTTCATAGGAAATTTCAGGGGAACACATGAACAAGAACATCATTTGCATGAGAGTCCATCTGCAATGACCATTCCTTTAATTGTATTAGCTGTTTTATCTGTAGTAGGCGGATTTATAGGAATACCTGCTGTGTTTGCAGAGAACCAACATTGGCTTCAAAATTTTCTTGCGCCTATTTTTGCTGAATCAACCAAATTAACAGAAGCACACCACTTAAGCCATTCTCAAGAATATATTATGATGGGTGTGGTGACTTTATTAATTGTATTGGTGATTGCATTTGCGGTTAAGTCTTTCAGAAATTATACGAATACAAACGAAACAGAAGAGCGTGGATTGGGCAAGCTATTAATGAACAAGTGGTATGTAGATGAATTGTACAATACCGCTATAGTAAATCCATTAAATGCCTTGGGTGGTATTTTGAAAAATGTAGTAGAGAAGTCGGGTATTGACGGGGCAGTGAATGGAGTAGGAAAGTTGGTTGCTTATGGTTCAAGGCAATTGAGATTAATTCAAAGTGGACAGGTAGCCAGCTATTTGCTCATCATGATATTATCCATGGTAGTGTTTTTCATTGTATGGTTTAATGATGCCACTATTACTCGTTTTTTAGATAAAATATTTTAAATCGTTCATCAAGTAGCTAGCAATAATGATTACTTTATTACTCATATTAACACCTCTGGTAGCCGGCTTAATTGCGTTTGTATTAAAGCAAGGTAATTCGGCTAAAACTTTTGCTTTGTTGGCATCAATCGCAACTTTAGCAATTGCATTGGTTGCCGTATTTACTCCAGGAGAAATAGGATACGACGCGGCTTGGTTAAATAATTTAGGAAGTAGAATCACTTTAAAAGCAGACGGCATGGCTAAAATGCTGAGCTTGTTAACAGCTGTTTCCTTCCCTTTAATTTTTACTGCTGTTTACAATAATGAATATAAAAATTCAGCTTCTTTTTATGGCTTGATGCTGTTGTCTCAGGCTGGATTGATGGGTGTATTTCTTGCATCTGATGCATTATTATTTTATTTTTTCTGGGAGTTAGCATTAATTCCAGTTTACTTTCTTTGTTCTATTTGGGGAGGAGAAAAAAGAATTGCTGTTACATTTAAATTCTTTGTGTACACTTTTATAGGGTCTTTATTGATGCTAATTGGTTTGTTGTTCATGTATTTTAACACAGCCGATCAGTCTTTTTCATTGCAGAGTTTTTATGCAGTAAAATTAACCGCTCAACAAGAAACACTGATGTTCTGGTTATTCTTTATTGCATTTGCTATAAAGATGCCCATTTTCCCTTTTCATACCTGGCAACCAGATGCATACGAGCAATCGCCTACTGCTACAACAATGGTAATGAGTGGAATCATGGTTAAAATGGGGGTATATGCAGTTATTAGATGGATACTTCCAATGTTCCCTAATGCTGCTGCACAATCAGCAAATTTGGTAATTATACTTTCTATTATTGGAATGATATATGCTTCATTAATTGCCATACGTCAAGATGATATTAAGCGTATGATAGCTTATTCTTCCATTGCACATATTGGTTTAATGAGTGCAGCCATGTTTACCAATAATCAAACGGCAATGGACGGAGTGATGATTCAAATGTTTAGTCATGGAGTGAATGTGATTGGCCTTTGGATTATTGCCGATTTAATTGAAAAACAATTAGGCACAAGAAATATGAGCCAGTTGGGAGGCTTAGCACAAAAAGCACCAGTGATGGCTATTTTATTAGTAGTCATGGCTTTGGCAAACGTAGCGTTGCCGCTCACCAATGCATTTATTGGAGAGTTCTTAATGTTTAATGGGTTGTTTCAATACAATATGGTAATGGCTGCAATTGCGGGTATTAGTATTATTTTGGCCGCAGTATACACATTGAATATGGTGCAGCGTGTAATTTATGGTGAGTTAAATGTTATTACGGAGAAAGCAACAGATATTCCTTTGAATGTAAAATTGGCATTAGTGATCATTACTTTACTGGTGCTTGTTTTTGGTGTATTCCCGCAACCATTGTTGAATTTAACTGGAGACAGTGTTTCAGCATTATTTGTAAAAAAGTAAAAGACCGATTTAGTATTTATGAACGCAATTATATTTTCAGCAATTCTAGGTGTGGTAATGATGTTTACAGGCATTTTTACCGATAAAAAACCGGTCATTACTTTAACTGCAATTATTTCGTTAGTTGTGTTACTAACCGTAAATATATTAAATAGCTATGGCTTGTTTTCTATTCAAATAGATACCAAAGACTTATTGCATTTTAATAAAATGGGTTTGTTCTTTAATACATTAATGATTGCTTCTACGCTAATCTTTGTTTTATTAAGTGGATCTGAAATAGAAAAAATCGGAAATAAAACAGCTGATTTTTATGCGCTTATTTTCTTTGTATTATGCGGAACCGCCATTCTTACTTCTTATAATGGCATGTTGATGTTGTTTTTAGGAATTGAAATCTTGTCTATTCCATTGTATATATTAACAGGAGCGGATAAGCATAATCTTAAAAGCAATGAAGCTTCTCTCAAATATTTTTTAATGGGTTCGTTTACAACTGGCATCATGTTGATGGGTATTGCTTTGTTGTATGGCGCTACAGGTACCTTTGGTATGGCTAGTGTTGGAACAGGAGCCCTGCCTCCATCATCAGGTGTTCAAGGCCCTGCATTTTTACAAGTAGCTGGATTACTTTTGCTTTTCGGTGCAATGTGTTTTAAAGTGTCTGCAGCACCTTTTCATTTTTGGACGCCAGACGTTTATGATGGAGCTCCAAGTGTTTTCACTTCGTTCATGGCTACTATAGTAAAGTCTGCTGCTTTTTTTGCATTCATTAAATTGTTTGCTTCCAACGCAACTTTATTGGGACCCACTTGGAATATTTTGCTCTCCTTTGTAATTGTTGCTACATTACTAGCAGGGAATATAACCGCTGTTTTTCAACGCAGTATCAAAAGGATGTTGGCCTATTCTAGTATTGCGCAAGTAGGATTTATGTTATTTGCTTTGTACAGCAATAACGATTTAGGTACAGAGGGAATTATATTGTACACGGTTGCCTATAGTTTAGCAACCATCGGATTTTTTGCTATACTGATGAAAGTGAAAGATTATACTTTCGATGGATTTAACGGGCTTGGATCTACTCAACCAGTTTTAGCATTTGTTGCTACCATCTGTTTATTGTCATTGGCTGGTATTCCATTAACTGCCGGTTTTTTTGCTAAATATTTCATGTTGGCTTCTGTAGTTAAAGCTGGTGGTCCCATCTGGATGGTTATAGTAGCTGTATTATTTGCAGCGGTAAGTGCTTATTACTATTTCAAAGTAATACAAGCAATGTACTTTAAAGAAGGTCAACCAGAAACAAGTGAAATCTCTGGGGGATTCAAGTTTGGCCTGCTATTAGTGGCTGCTGCTATAGTACTAGTTGGCGTTCTTCCTTCAATAGTGCTCAATTGCTTCTATTTTTAACCACTCTTCATAATTAGACTGTTTACTGTAAAGGGTTTAATCATTACGCTGTACCTTTAATTTATGACAGCTTTTGACTCATTCACATTGGCATGGCGTACGGTAAAAAGCAATAAGCTTCGTGCGGGTATTACTATAGCTATTATTGCTTTTGGTATTATGGCATTAATAGGGATTATTACTGCTATTGAAGCCATGAACCAAAGTTTGAAAGAGAGCTTTTCATCAATGGGTGCCAACTCCTTCAGCATTCGTTATAAGGATGCCAGGGCAAGAATGGGACCCAATAGTGATGAAGTGAAAAAAACCAAACGAGGGTTAAAAGAAAAGAAATCCAATCTAAATAAACCACTTCGATTAGAAGAAGTGGAGCGTTTTAAAGCCAATTATACTTTCCCGGGTGCATTGGTCAGTATTTATCGCAGAGGACCTGGCGGTCAAGAACTAAGATATGAGGACAGGAAAACCAATCCACAAATACTGGTTTGGGGGGGAGATGAAAACTATTTACTAGTTAATGGGTATACAATTCAACAAGGAAGAAATTTAAATAATCTTGACGTACAAAGTGGAAGAAACGTTTGTTTAATTGGAAGCAATGTGGCTACACGATTATTTGGCGAAAGACCAGAAAGATCTTTAGATAAAATTATTAAAGTAGGTAGTACACCTTATAGAGTGGTGGGTTTGCTTAAAAGCAAAGGTTCTAGCTCTATGCTCCGTCAAGATGATGTCATAGTAACTTCTTATACCAATGTACGTAGGTATGCCAATATTGGACCTACTTATTTAATTGGCATCAATGTGACCGATATTAATGTGATTCCAGTTGCAACCGATGAAGCAACTTCAGTATTTAGAGCAATCAGAAAACTTCAGCCTACAGAAGAAGTGAATTTTGTGATTGAAAAAAGCGACAAGTTTGCGGAAATGTTTATTGGCTTTTTAAGCAGTATTACAGGTGCAGCAAGTGCCATTGGTTTAATCACTTTAATAGGTGCTGCAATTGGATTAATGAATATTATGCTGGTGGCTGTAAATGAGCGAACCAAAGAAGTTGGTTTAATAAAAGCAATTGGCGGCAAAAGCAAATATGTACGTCAGCAGTTTTTGTTTGAAAGTATGATCATTAGTTTGTTGGGTGCCATTTTCGGAATCATCCTTGGAATATTGGTAGGGAATGTGTTTGGAATAATATTAGACACAGGTTTTGTTGTTCCTTGGACATGGGTGTTTATTGGAATAGTTATCTGCTCTGTAGTTGGTTTGGCAGCAGGTATTTATCCTGCTATGAAAGCAGCTAAACTGAATCCAATTGTAGCATTGAGATACGAATAAGCTAATTGCGTTTTTTGTCTTCCTTCAATTTATCGTTGATATAGTATTTGATATCTTCTTCTTTAGGATGTTTCCTTAGCCATTCGTAAGTTGGTCTATGACGCTGTACAAAATTTTGTAAAGCTTCATTTTTTAAACCACTGTATTTGGTTACGATCGATGCTGAAAAGCGATAATTGATGTATGCTTCTTTCTCACTATTGTTAAATAACTCAGTGGCTTTTCTTTTACTTTTTTCTCTGCTTGAAAGTCTATTTAAACTAATTCCAAAACCGGCTCCCGAATTAGATAATTCAACCGCTTTAACTGGGGGGCTAACCATTGATTCTTTAAAGTCAGCTATTCTTTCTAAACTGTCTAAACTATACTGACTAACACCAGAGTTTTGAACAGTCACATTGTTCAGGTTGCGACTGATGGGAACCAAGAACAATTCTAATGTATCGGAGGCTGCAATCAACCCACTATATAAAACAGTATCGTAGTGATAGCCTACTGCTGAAATGGATAGGATATCATTTTTACTGATATCAATTTTGAATATCCCTTTATTATTAGTTACAACTGTTTTCTTTTTGTTGGTATTGGTAACGCTGGCTAATTCAATTGGCTCATTGCTGATGCTGTCTCTTAAATATCCCCAAACAATTTGTTGTTGAGCATTTGCTGCAAAACCAACCAATACCAATACCATTAAAAACAATATCTTTTTCATACTGTAAAGATACAAATTACCCAAGGCATCTGCCTTTTTTGCTTAGTAAACACAACAAAAAACCCACAGGCAATTATACCTGTGGGCTATATTCAATTTCAAAAGACTTTATTTAGGGTCTAATGCAACTTTAATCCTTTCAGCTAAGTCAGCTAAATGAATTTTACTCATTTTGTCTGCTGCTGTTGCAGAAGCACTATTTAGTTGACTACGAAGACCTACTAATTGTGCACGTACAATTGCAGTAACGTCTGATTTCTTTGCATCAATACCTGCACTTGCTGCACCCCCAAAACTAATGGTGATTCCACCACCGGTTGTAGGAGCAGGGTTAATGATAGAAGTTAAACGATCTACATACACTCTTTGCAACATTCTCTTGTAAGTATCAATGGCTTTCTTGCTGCTTAATTCATTAAATACGGTGCCTTGAACATCGTTCAATAATTCCATTGCAGTATAAGCTTTATCTGCGCCAAATCTTTCTGCACTTAATTGTAAACGACCTAAACGATCGGTGCTAACAATACTATTTAATGTTCTTTCTTGTAAGCTCATTATAGGATCTGCGCTAATAGGATTATTAAACTTATTCCACATTGCACGATCTACTAACCATGTTGGCGTTTCAAATACATTTTTATTGATAAATCCAACAGCTTCTTTCTGACGTGTTTTAGGAACAATTTCATAAACAGCTTCATTTTGTTCTACTGTTTTAAATGTTTCATAAACGCCACCAATATTGGTACTTACATGACCAATATATCTGTTAAACTGACCTAATGTTTGGCCATACATTGTAGCTAAATTATTGTACTGGTCACCTTCTTCTTTGGTCCACTCAGGTAAACCTTTCATTACACGCTTTAAATTCATTACACCATATTCACTGGCTTTAACAGAATTATCACTTAAGTCTTCGCTTTGACTTCTAGGATCAACTCTATTACCACTTTCGTAAGTGCCAAACCAATGACGAGGATTTTCTTTTAAAGCAGCAGTAACCATTTTATTACTGTTCAACTTAGTTTCTTCTTCGGTGTTACCTGGAATATAACCATATCCCCATTTCATTGCCCATTTGTCGTAATCACCAATTCTTGGATATAATCCTTTTCTGCTGATATTGTCTTCTGGTTGTGCAACGTAGTTAAAACGAGCGTAGTCCATAATTGAAGCTGTGTGTCCATTTGCTTCAACCCACTGCTTATCTCTTAATTTTTCTACAGGAGTTTGGCTACTGCTTCCCATATTATGACGAAGACCTAATGTATGACCTACTTCATGTGAAGAAACAAAACGAATTAAATCGCCCATTAATTGATCATCATATTTCATGCTACGAGCACCTGGATCATTTGGTCCTGCTTGTAACATATACCAATCATGAACCAACTTCATTACGTTGTGGTACCAACCAATATGGCTCTCTAAAATTTCTCCACTTCTTGGATCGTGCACATTTGGTCCGTATGCATTGGCAATATCAGAAGCAAAATATCGTACTACAGAAAAACGAGCGTCTTCCATGCTCATAGTAGTGTCGTTTTCTGGCCATTCTTTTCCAACAATTGCATTTTTAAATCCAGCTTTTTCAAAAGCTGCTTGCCAATCGTTAATACCTGCAATTAGATGAGAACGCCATTGCTTTGGTGTTGCAGGATCTATATAATAGATAATTTGTTTTTTAGGCTCAACCAATTCACCTCTTCTCCATTTTTCCCACTCACCATCTTTAGGCTCTAATCTCCAACGTACTGCAAAACTTACGTCTTCTACTTTTTGTTGAGAATCGCTATAGCGTACAAAATCGTCGGTAAAGTATCCAACTCTTTTATCTGCAATTCTACGCTGCATTGGAACTTTTGGTAATAGCAATAAAGAAGTATTGATTTCCATTGTTACTGCACCTGCATCTCTTGCAGCAGCAATTCCAGCTGCTGGAGGTAAACCTGGAATGCTTGGGCCAGCAACAGGAGATGACTGATAAGTTTTTACAGTCACAATCTCTGTATTGATTGGGTAGGTGCTTATTTTAGCAACATATGAACGGTCTTGTGCTAGAACACTTAGACTATATCTTCTTTTGATGTTAGGATTAATGCTTACTGCTTGGTTATCACCTTTAAAGAATTCTGTAACATCAATGACTACTCCAGAAGAATCTTTGCCAAAAGCTGCAATTGGAAAAGCTGAAGCAATTGCGTTTAGGTTAGAATTAGTAACCGCTTTATAGATGTCTTGATTTTCTTCGGCTTGGTTTACCAAAGTAATGGTACGTAAGAAGACATTGTTATTGGGTCCTCTTTCAAATTTGATAGTCTGCTGGTTAGCAATTTCACCACCATAACCAGCGCCTGCTGGTACTTTAGCAAAACGTACAACCGATAAAATCTCTCTCCCTAAAATTGAGTCTGCAATTTCAAAGTAGTATTTGTCTTCTACTTTGTGAACAGTAAAAAGACCCGTTTTAGAAATTGCTTTTGATGTAATTACATCCTTGTATGCTTTAGGCCCTTGTCTTTGAGCTCCTGGCATATTAGGCAAATTACCCATATTAGGCATTTGAGTACCCGTACCTGGTGTTTGAGGTGGGGTTTGAGGACGCTGTTGTGCAAACACGGATAGTGCAAGCATTAGCGCTGTGCTTGAGAATAATAGTTTTTTCATTGTCGCAATTAGAATAATTTTAAAAAATGCCTATAAAGATAGGGCTGTTGAGTTACCAACAATCAATTAGGGAGGCGGATTGGATGAATGGTGAACTTTTGAAATAAATCGGTAAAATACAATGAAAGAATATTGTTCGCAAATTTGCTGCTTTAAATAAAATCCCTAATTTGTAACCCCTTTACGATGCGGATTTAAATTGTTTTGATGAATTTCAAACAAATTGATAATTCAGAATAATTTTCATTAGCATTGTGAAGTAATTTTTTAAACCATTTGTTATTTTTTTTAAAAAATCAAAAACCATTTGAGTCATGGCTGAAACAAAACCAACCGCTGCAGTGAAAAGTGCAACTTCTACTCAACCGAAGAAGAGCAGCAACATTATTTCTTGGATTGCTCCATTTGCTGGAGTTTTATTAGGGTACATTCTTTGGAGATTTGTACTAGGTACCAACAGTAATTTTACCAATCCAGATTTGGCTGGTGGTTTCTGGCCTAACCACAAAGGACCTTTAACTGGATTAGCTAAAATGTATGAAGGTGGTATCGTTGTACCTATCTTGATTGGTAACTTCATTATTGTATTGATCTTCGTTATTGAGCGTATGCTTACTGTAGTAAAAGCTACTGGTACTGCAAACAATGCAGAATTTGTTCGTAGCGTGCAGTTTCACCTTGCTAACAAAGAAGTAGACAAAGCTTTGGCTGCTTGTGATAAGCAAAAAGGATCTGTAGGTAATGTAATGAAAGCAGGTCTTAAGAAGTACAAAGAAATGATTACCAATACTGAATTAGAAACTGAGCAAAAAGTATTGAACATTCAAAAGGAAATTGAAGAAGCAACTGCACTTGAATTACCAATGTTAGAAAAGAACTTAGTATTCTTATCTACTATTGCTTCTGTAGCAACCCTATTAGGATTGTTCGGAACGGTATTAGGTATGATTAAGTCTTTCTCTGCATTAGGAGAAGAAGGTGGTGGTGATGCTGCTCGTGAATTATCAAAAGGTATTTCTGAGGCATTGTTCAACACTGCATTGGGTATTGGTACTTCAGCTGTAGCGATCATTTTCTATAACGTGTTCACCACTCGTATTGATGGTATCACTTACGGAATTGATGAGTCTGGATTCACTTTAACTCAAAGCTTTGCTGCTAACTACAAATAATTTCAAATTATTTGTGGAATTGGTAAAGATTTGAATCTAATATAAGTGAACAGTAAAAAACAAAACAATGGGTAGAGCCAAATTACCTCGGAAGAGTACAAACATCGATATGACCGCAATGTGCGATGTGGCCTTTCTCTTGTTGTCGTTCTTTATTTTAACGACCAAGTTTAAGCCTGCTGAAGCAATAGCAGTCACAACGCCAAAATCAGTTGCTGCAAAAGTGGCGCCCCAGAAGGATTATGTGATGGTAATCTTAGATGCAAATGGCAAAGTGTTTCTTGAAATGGACGACGAGTCTAAAAAAGAAGCAATCGCTAATGCACTTAATTCATCTCGAAATCTGGGTCTAAACACTGCTGCTTTTAAAAAGTCGCTGTTTTATGGAGCTCCTTTCGGTAGCCTTGCATCATTCCTCGCCTTACCTGAAGATCAGCGTAAAGGCGATAAATTACCCGGTATTCCTGTATTGGATACGGCTAACAATGAGTTGGTTACCTGGATGAGATTAACTAAAGATGCTTATTTAGGTGAAAAAGAGCCTGCATTCCTTTTAAAGGGAGACAATATGGCTAAATATCCTGCTTTCAAAGCAATCATAGACGCTTTCAAGAAGAATGATATCTTGAAGTTTCAAATGGTTACTAGCCCAGAAGCAGCACCAGTAGGAACGGATCTTTGGAAATTGAACCAGAAAGGGGAAAAACTAGAAGATTAAAGGAAACTAATTTATAACGAAAACTAAATTCTACCGACATGGCAGAAATGGATACCTCGGGCGGCGGTGGCCACAAAAAAGGACCCGGCGTCAAGAAAGGAAAAAAACTATCAACCAGGGTTGACTTAACACCCATGGTGGACTTAGGTTTCTTGTTGATTACGTTTTTTATCTTCACTACAACCATGAGTCAACCAACGGCTATGAGACTCTTTTTACCAAAAGATGCTGATAAGCCCGAAGACCAGAATAAAGCAAAAGAGTCAGGTGTTATCACTTTGTTACTAGGCAAAGACAACAACGTCTTTTATTATGAAGGCCAATTGGAAGTAAATGGATCTAATTTTAAATCATCCAACTTCAAGGAAATCAGAACTATTTTGATTGATAAGAAGCGAAATACTCCTGAAAAGGATTTGGTGGTTATCATTAAGCCTTCTGCAGATTGTACTTATAAGAATGTAGTGGATGTATTAGATGAAATGGCTATTAACGTGCTTAAAAAGTATGCATTAGTTGATATTTCCGAAGGCGAAGCCGCTTTGGTAAAAATATCTGATGCAAGCGGAAGTGCAGGAGCTGGCGCATCGAATTAGGATCAACAAGCAACTAACAAATAACATTTTTAACAATGGAGCCAAATAAAATTCAATCAGCCGATATTCTCGACATCATCTTTGATGGCAGAAACAAGGAGTATGGAGCTTATGAGTTGCGTAAAACCTACAATAAGCGTATGACCAAGGCGTTGGTAGGAACCGTGCTTATTCTACTACTAGCTGTGCTGGGTAACATACTTGCTAATACTGTTGGCAAAGAGAGTAAAGAGTTAATCGTACAAGACGTGTCGTTGGAAAACGTGACGCAGGAAGAGAAAAAGCCTGAGCCACCACCTCCACCGCCACCACCAAAACAAGAACCTCCAAAAGTGGAAATCACTAAGTTCACTCCTCCTAAAATTGTTAAGGATGAAGAAGTGAAAGAAGAAGATGAAATTAAAGAGGTAGAAAAATTGGAAGATACCAAGATTGGTACCATTAATCAGGAAGGTGCAAAAGACGAAGGTATAGTTGCTCCTCCAGTTGAAAGTGGTACTGGTGTGGTAGAAGCACCCAAAAAAGAAGAAGATTACGACAAGATATTTACCGTGGTACAAATACCAGCGGAATTCCCTGGTGGTTTGCCAGCATGGGCTAAATATTTGGAGCGTAACTTAAATAGAGATTTACCAGTTGAAAATGGTGCGCCTCCAGGAAAATACACAGTTGTTGTATCTTTTATCGTGGCTAAGGACGGAGCAATAAGCGATGTTGTTGCTGAGAACGATCCAGGCTACGGAACAAAAGCAGAAGCAGTTCGTGTAATTACTAGAGGACCAAAATGGAAGCCTGCGGTTCAGAATGGTAGAAACGTAATCTATCGTCACAAGCAGAGTATTACTTTCATGGTATCAGAAGAATAATTCAACATGACTTTTTAATAGAGCCCCGAATCAAAAAGATTCGGGGCTTTTTTATTGCTGTTTTTTATGGAAATACAGCATTGCTGTATCCTAGTAGTAAACATATTACTATGGATAAAAATCAGATCCTTCAGAGCGAGTGGCTCGATATTTTATTTGATGGGAAAAATAAAAGTTACGGAGCATATGAATTAAGAAAGACTTACAATGGTAGGTTAAAGAAAGCAATGATTATTTCATTCAGCATCGCCGCTTTATTTGTTACGGTTATTTTAATGGCTAACGTAAATACTACTGTTGCAAACACACTTAGTGTTATTGATATTTCACTGGAGAAATTCAAAGAAGAAATTAAAAAAGTAGAAATAGTAGAGCCAATAAAAAAAGAACCAATTAAGGTAGAAACAGTTTCAGTAACTCCACCTAAAATTGTAAAGGATAATGAAGTAAAGCCAGAGGAAGAGGTAAAAACAATTGATCAAATCGAAAATGTTCAGATCAATAATTTTAATCAGGAAGGAGAGAAAAATATAGATATAGTAAATCCTCCAATTGAAAAATCAATTGCGGGAGTATCATTGATTGCTAAAGAAGAGGATGGCGAAAAAATATTTTATGTAGTACAAATACCAGCTGAGTTTCCAGGTGGCATGAATGGTTGGAGAAACTATTTAGAAAGAAATTTAAATAGTGATATACCAGTTTCAAATGGAGCACCTGCTGGAAGATATACTGTAGTAGTATCATTCTTGGTAGATAAATCGGGTGTAATCAGTGATGTTATTGCTGAAAATGATCCAGGCTACGGAACTAAAGCCGAAGCAATAAGAGTAATTGCTAAAGGTCCTAATTGGAAACCAGCCATTCAAAATGGGAATAAGGTGATTTATAGACATAAGCAGAGCATCACTTTTATGGTTTCAGAAGAATAATTCAATAGCATTAACTTTGCGTAATGAGGATGCAATTACAAGGTTGGGACGACACCATAGTAGCAATGGCTACAGCGCCAGGAATTGGGGCAATAGCGGTCATTAGAATTAGTGGGCCTAAATCATTTGATGTAATGAATGAATTATTTCCAAAAAAGGATTTATTCGTTCAAGCGTCGCATACCCTTCATGTTGGTCTTTTAAAAGATGGAGATATTGTTTTAGACGAAGTAGTTTTGTCTTTGTATAGAGGGCCTAAATCTTACACGGGCGAAGATGTAATAGAAATTAGCTGTCATGGTTCTCCTTATATACAGGAACAAATTTTGCAAGCCATAACAAAACGGGGTGTAAGGCTAGCGAAGCCTGGTGAGTTTACACAAAGGGCTTTCTTAAAAGGTAAAATGGATTTAGCCCAAGCAGAAGCAGTGGCTGATTTAATTGCGAGCAATACCGAAGCAAGTAAGAGAGCTGCATTACACACTATGCGCGGAGGTTTCTCTTCCGATTTGAGTCAATTGCGCGAAGCCTTAATTAGTTTTTCTGCATTGATAGAATTGGAATTGGATTTCTCACAAGAAGATGTAGAATTTGCAGATCGAACACAGTTTAAAAATTTAATAACCCAATTAAAAGAAGCTACTGCAGCATTGATTGGTTCATTTAAATTAGGTAATGTAATTAAAAACGGAGTACAGGTAGCAATCATTGGAAAACCTAATGCAGGTAAGTCAACTTTGCTTAATACGCTATTGAATGAAAACAGAGCGATTGTAAGTGATATAGCAGGAACTACTAGAGATACCATCGAAGAAGTATTAAATATTGATGGGGTTTTATTTAGGTTGATTGATACCGCCGGTATACGCGAACACACTGATGATGCAATAGAACAAATTGGAGTAAGTAAGAGCAAAGAAAAAATGCGTGCAGCGCAAGTGGTTATTTATTTATACGATCTCTTAAATATGAATGTCGAGGAGTTGCAACAAATTGTAAATGAATTTGAGCAAGAAAATATCAACTATATATTGGTAGGAAACAAAGCTGATACTGCTACTGCTGCAATAATGACACAGTTTGTTGCATTTAAAAACAGTATGTTTATATCTGCGAAGAAGAATGTACAAATTGAAACGCTTAAAAAGTTATTAGTTGAGAACACCATTCACGGAAATATTAATACCGAGTCAACCATAGTAACCAATGCCAGACATTACGAAGCATTAGTAGGCTTGATACAATCATTGAATGAGGTAGAGCAAGGATTAAGCAATCAATTACCCGGAGATTTATTGGCTTTAGATATACGTCAGTGCTTGCACTATTTAGGAACGATAACGGGCAGCATTACCCATGAAGACCAGTTGGATTATATTTTTAGTAAGTTCTGTATCGGAAAGTAACTATCTTTCCTTTGTTTCATAAATGCCTGTTATTGTTAGCTTTTAGCTGATTTATCTTTCCTTTATTTGTTGCCCAACTCCACTTTTTTACCTATATTTGGTGCCTGATTGTTGCCCAGATTTGTTGCCCACAAATCAGGCAACACTCGGGAGAGAACATGCTACATACAGCTACAAGCTGCTACATGTAGCAACAACAGGCAACAAAATGAGCAGCAACATTCGTCTACAAAAAACTTGTCAGCACTGCGGTAACCGGTTTACCGCCAAGACTACTGTTACACAGTTTTGCTCAGATACCTGTGCTAAGAGAGCATACAAACAACGGAAGCGGGATGAAAAAATTGAAGTGGCCATCAAGGAAGAAACCGAGAAAGCCATGTACAACCCTGCCATTTCTCAAAAAGAATTTCTAACCGTTGATGAAGCCTGCCAGTTAATCAACGCCAGCCGATGGACCATATACAGGCTCATCGACAAAGGCGAACTCAAAGCAGGTAAGTTGGGCAGAAGTACCCGTATCCCCCGAACAGCTATCAACGAACTATTCAAATTAACTGAAGCATGACAGTAACTTTAAGACAACGCAAAAAGGGCGATAAAATCAGCCTGTATCTTGATTACTATGGCGATGGTAAAAGAGACTATGAGTATTTGCAATTATACATCATACCCGAGCCGGAGAAAGGCAAGCTCACCAAAGAGCAGAAAGAAGAAAACCGTAAAACAATGATCCTGGCAGAAGCCATCAGGTCAAAACGATTGCTCCAGATAAAGAATGAAGAATATGGCTTTCGGGATACCGATAAAGCCAAAGGCAGTTTCATTGCCTACTTTGAAAGGCTTACCGAGAAAAGAAAAGGCAGCGAGGGTAATTGGGGCAATTGGGATAGTGTACTGAAACACTTAAAGAAGTTCACCAAGAATGGTGCATCATTTAAAGACGTTGATAAAAACTGGCTGGAAGATTTCAAAACCTATCTCATATCCGAAGCCAAGAGTAAAACCAATAAACACCTTTCACAAAATTCGCAGTCTTCCTATTTCAGTAAAGTAACAGCAGCTTTGAAGGAAGCGGTAAAAGAAGGCATCATTCAAACCAATCCGGCAAATCAGGTGGAGGGCATCAGGTCAGATGATCCCGATAGAGAGTTCCTCACTTTGGAAGAATTACAGGCAGCTGCAAAAGTGGAGTGTGAAATGCCGGTGCTCAAAAATGCTTTCATCTTTTCTGCATTGAGTGGTTTACGTTGGTCGGATATTGAAAAGCTGGTTTGGTCAGAAGTGCAGCACTCCGAGCAGTCCGGGTATTACATCCGTTTCAGGCAGAAGAAAACAAAAGGAGCCGAAACATTGCCCATTTCAGAACAAGCCTTTTCGCTTTTAGGCGAAAGAAGAAAGCAGAATGATAAAGTATTTGAAGGATTGTATTACAGTGCCTGGCATAACTTAAAACTCCGTGAATGGGTAATGAAAGCAGGTATCACCAAGCACATCACTTTTCACTGTGCAAGGCATACCTACGCCACCTTACAAATTACATTGGGAACGGATATTTACACGGTTTCAAAACTCTTAGGTCACAGGCATTTAAAAACAACCGAAATTTACGCTAAGGTAATTGACCATAAAAAACAGGAGGCCGCCAATAAAATTAAATTAGACTTATAGCGATGGAAGTAAAAGTATTAGACAGCATCATGCACGGTGTATTGAAGCCGTGGAAATTAGACACCACCAACACAAGGCGGTTCACTGAATTGGTGAAAGCTGCAAAAGCAGCTTCACCCAGCACCAACGCAGAGTTGCTTTCGCAACTCATAGCATTGTTGGTTGATTACCCAACACTTCAAAAAATAGTAGCTGATGAAACCATAGGCAATGCATCATTGCAGCCGCTTTTATACAAAACCGATTTGCCAAAGTATAAAGATGCCGTTACCCATTTTTATTATTTCATCATCACCGGAGAAACACTTCGTGTTTTCAATGCAGTATTGCAGCAAGCTGCAAACTGGACAGAGTTAGTTGATATTCGCTATCAGGTTGGCAAGTCACTTACCAATGTGAGAGTATTAGCCAAGCAGGTTACCACAGAATTAAATGAGCAAGGCTTTACAACGGTTCCTGATGCACAAAGCAACGTTGTTCACTTCGCTTTGTATTACTTAAAACATAGCCTCATTCAGCTTTATTTCAGCATTCAGGAACAGTTCAAGGCAAGCCTTTCACAAACAACAACACTTGAAGATTTTTATGTGTTGGATTTGGAAGAACCATTGTCCACAGTTCAGCAATTAGAGTATGTAGGACCGCCAGCAGCAGATGAAAAAGGCAGCACCGAGTACAACGACAACCAGGAGGCAATTCACTTCGGTTTCAAAGATGATATTGCAAAGCTCACAACGGTAGTTAATCAGTTGTGCCATCAAATTGAATTATTGAATGATGATGTTACCAGTGCTGATGAATTGATAAAGGCATTAACAGCAAAAAGCATATTACCCGGTGCAGTTAAAATTCAATTAGGCTGCGAAACAAAGCACTTCCGCTATTGCATTGATAAGTTCACACCCTACTTCAATAGCCTGTCATTGTCGAACATTGAAAAGTCAAAAATCTTCTATTCCAAAAAGGATACACTGATAACTGCAAACAACCTTTCAGCAAGTGGTTCAAAGAACAAAATTGAGCCAAAGGAAAAGGCAAACATTGACAAGATTTTTAAATATCTGCAATAAAAAACATTAAGATTATTCAGTAATGTGAGTAAGGGATTAACCCCTTAACCATTGCCCCTCTTGCATTCAAGAGGTTTGTGCCATCATTCTAAAAATTATAAAAAGATGGCACACGAAGAATTAATCTTAGACAAGCTCACCGAAATCGCTAACAAGCTGGATGAGCAAAACCTGTTACAAAAAACAGTACTGAACTTTAATGAGGCTTGCAAATATTTAGATGTAAGCCCATCGCATTTGTACAAACTTACCAGTACAAAGCACATTCCCCATTTCTGTCCTCAGGGCAAAAAACTCTACTTCAAACGGGAGGAGTTGGATACCTGGTTACAACGTAACCGCAAATCAGCAGCAGATGAAATTGATCAGATGGCTGCCGATTATGTTATCCGCAACAAACGCAAGAAGTAAGATTTTTTTATTAACTGAAAGAACAGAACAATGGCATCAAGTACCATATTTAAAAATTTCACCGTGCCGGTGGAAAAGAAATCATTGCTTTTAATAGCCAATGATATTGCCTCCGGCAAATACAAAGCGGAGGTTGAAGAAATCAGGGCATTGCTGGAACAGGGCAAAACGGAAGAAGCTGCCAATAAGAAAAAGCAATTGTTGGCCTTTACTCCATCCGCAGTATTCAGCGAGAAAAGGCAAATGCCTTTCCTTGAAATGTACAGCGGCTTTGTACACCTTGATTTTGACAAGCTGACACCGGAACAGTTGGATGCAGCCTTCAAAGTCATTGCCGAAATTCCTTACACCTTCTTATGCTTTATCAGCCCAAGTGGTAACGGTCTTAAAGTGTTCATTGAGGTGAATACTGAAATTGAACACCACGACATTGCCTATTTGCAGGTGCAGAAGCATTACGAAGATGCAACAGGATTAAAAGCAGACCCAAGCTGCAAGGATATTACAAGGCTTTGCTTTATGAGTTATCACCCTGGGCTGTTTAAGAACATCCGTAATGAAAAGTTCAAAGTACAGTTACCCGAAATCTTCACACAACCGGAAGCTCAACCAAAAGCACAGCCGGTAATCCCACCAGTTCAGGTCGAACCCGAAGAGGATCTGAACATCGCTTTTATTTTCAATCAACAAATTCAATTCACCAATCAAAAAACACAATACACCGATGGAAACAGGAACAATTATATTTATCGGCTTGCTTCTAATTGCAACAGAGCTGGTTTATCGCAGTCCGATACTGAACTTTTATGTACGCAACATTTTGACCTACCTGAAAGAGAAATTAAAGAGGCAATAAAAAGTGCATACTCCCACCACAAACCCGAGTTTGCAAAGTTTGCAAACACTGCAAAGCTGCAAAGTGCAGAACAGCAAACACCGCAGGAAGACTATTTAAAAGCCACTCCAACCATTCCAGAAGAACTGTATTTGCAAATGCCTGAAATATTGCAGCACGGTGCAATGGCATTTACAGATGAAAGAGAACGGGATGTTTTCCTTACAGGTGCATTGGCAATTCTCAGCGGATGTTTGCCCGGTGTAAAAGGAGTGTATGCAGGTAACGAAGTTTTCCCGAATGTTTTTTCATTTGCTATTGCCCCTGCTGCCAGTGGAAAGGGTGCATTAAAATTCGCAAAAATGCTGGCAGACGAATACCACAGCTTTGTGCTGAAAGCAAGCCGTGAAGCAGAATCACAATACAATCAGGAACTATCCGAACACAAACAAAAAATCAGCAGTAAGAAAAAGGGCGACACCTCCACAGAAGAACAGCCCACCAAACCCACTTTTAAAGTGGTGTACATTCCAGCAAATACAAGCTATGCAAAAATCCTTTGGCACTTGGAGCAGAACGAGGGCACAGGTATTATTTGCGAAACAGAAGCCGACACCCTGGGCAACGTATTTAAGCAAGAGTGGGGTTCCTATTCCGATATGCTTCGCAAATCGTTTCACCACGAAAGGCTTTCCAGTTCCCGTAAAGGCAATAATGAATTTACAGAGGTAAATGCACCCAGCTTGTCTATCGCTTTATCCGGCACACCCAATCAGGTAACGGGTTTAATATCTTCTTCCGAAGATGGCTTATTCAGCCGTTTCATTTTCTATGCTTTTAAGGTGGAGCAAAAATGGAAAGACGTTTCCCCCAATGCCAATAACATCAACCTCACCGAGCATTTCAAAGTATTGTCTTTAAAGGTGTTTAACATGGTCCAGTTCCTGCAACGGGAAGAAACCATCGTAACATTAACCAATCAACAATGGCAGCAACTAAACCAAACCTGTGAGGCATGGCTCAATGAAGTTACCATGTTCACAGCCGAAGAAGCCGCCAGTATTGTAAAACGTTTGGGCTTGATCCTGTACCGTATGGCAATGCTATTTACCGCCTTGCGGAAATTTGAAAACGGAGAGGCAGCAAACCAGGTAGTTTGTACCGATGAAGATTTTAGCACCGCTTTGCGGTTGGCCGGAATCTACCTCCACCACAGTATTTTAATGTTCAACAACCTGCCAAAGCAAAGCGAAGCCACCCAATTCAAAACAGGCGACAGCAAACGCAAATTCTTTGATACTTTACCATCAGAATTTACCCGCCAACAGGCCGTTGAAACAGGCAAGCAGTTTCAACTTTCTGCCCGTACAGTGGATGACATTCTCCACAATGCTACTGGCAAGGCTTTGGAAAAGCTGAAGGCCGGGCATTACCGCAAAATCTAAGCACATTTCCCTTTCCTGCATTGCTCCCCATACTGCCAAGCGGATGGGGTTTTTGCATTGTTTGCAGACTTTGAAAGGTTTGCAACTTTGCCAATTTTGTTAGCAATGCTATTCTTTTGTTTTCTTATATTTGCCAATATTTGACAAGTCAATATTAAAACGATGAAAAGTCAATTTGGTGAGAGAGTACGGACACTCAGGGAGAAGCAAAATTTGTATTTGCGGCAGGTTGCACCATTGCTTGAAATGGACACGGCTCAACTGAGTAAAATTGAAAAAGGTCTTCGGCAATTAAAACGGGAGCAGCTTCCAATCTTAGCCGAAATACTGAAAGTGGACAAAGACGAATTATTGATCCTGTGGCTGGCTGACCAATTATATGATGTTGTCAAAGATGAAGATGTTGCCTTAAAAGCAATGGAAGCAGCGGAGGAAGTTATTATCAATATAAAGAAGAACAGAAAGAAATAGTTTAACCACTTATAGTAAACAAACAGTATGGCCTTTAACGAAAATACAAGAGTAAAAATTCCGGCAATCCTGCACCTGTGCAGGTTAGGGTACGGTTACGTTTCGCTGTCAAAGGCTAAATGGGATATTACTACAAACATATTCACCGATATTTTTAATGATAGCATCAAGCGTATTAATCCAGACATTGAAGAAGGCGATATAAAAAGAACCTATGAAAATATCTGCCTGGCATTAGACAATGAAGATTTGGGCGAGGCTTTCTCCAACATGCTTAATGCAACATCAGGTGTTAAACTAATAGACTACAAAGATTTCAATAATAATACTTTTAATGTTGTTACCGAACTCACTTACAAAAACGGTGATGATGAATTTAGACCGGATATAACCTTGCTGATAAACGGAATGCCGTTGGCATTCATCGAAGTAAAAAAGCCCAACAATCAAGAAGGTGTTCTTGCAGAACGGGACCGTATCAATGTGCGGTTTAAGAATAAGAAGTTCCGCAAGTTCATCAACATTTCGCAGGTGCTTGTATTCTCTAACAATATGGAGTACGACATCGAATCTATTGAACCCATACAAGGTGCATTTTATTCCTCCACTTCTTATTCCTCTGCAAACTTCAATTGTTTCCGGGAAGAAGAAACATTCGATTTGGCAACCCTGTTAAAGCCGGAGGATGACCAACTGGAGAATATTGTTTTGAAAGACAATAATCTTTCGGCCATCAAACATTCACCGGAATTTATTACCAATAAAGAACCCAATGCACCCACGAACAGAATAATCACTTCGCTGTTCAGCCGTGATCGTATGGCAATGTTGTTGAAATATGCCATTGCCTATGTGCAGGAAACAAACGGATTGGAAAAACACATCATGCGTTATCCGCAGTTGTTTGCAACAAAAGCAATTGAAAAAAAGCTGAATGAAGGAATAAGGAAAGGTATCATTTGGCATACGCAAGGCAGTGGTAAAACAGCTTTGGCATTTTACAATGTGCAATACCTCACTGATTATTTTCAGCGAAAAGATATTGTTCCCAAATTCTACTTCATTGTTGACCGCATAGACCTGATGATTCAGGCACACCGGGAATTTAAATGCCGTGGGTTGGTAGTGCATACAGTAAATTCAAAAGAAGAACTCTTAAAGAATTTCAGGCAAAAGCAAGCCATCCACAACCTTTCGGGCAAAAGAGAAATTACAGTCGTAAACATTCAGAAGTTTAAAGACGATACGGATGTACTAAGAACCAATGATTACGACCTCAGCACTCAACGCATTTACTTTTTAGATGAAGTTCACCGCAGCTACAATCCAACAGGTAGTTTTCTGGCAAACCTTTTTAACTCCGATAGGAACGCCATACTCATTGGCTTAACCGGAACTCCCCTAATTGGCAAAGACAGAACTTCAAAGGAAACCTTTGGCGATTACATCCATAAGTATTACTACAATGCTTCTATTGCCGATGGCTACACTTTAAAACTCATTCGGGAGGATATTGAAACCAGTTATAAAATCCAACTGAAAGAAGCCCTGAAAGAAGTGGAGATACTGAAAGGCGATGCAGACAAACGCATCATCTATGCACATGCAAAGTTTGCTGAACCCATGCTTGAATACATTGTGCAGGATTTTGTAAAAAGCCGTATCCGTTTTGGCGACCATACTATTGGGGCAATGATTGTGTGTGATAGTGCAGACCAGGCAAGGAAACTGTTTGAGATTTTCATTAACAAGTACAACCCAACGCAAAAGGTAATTGAAGAAGTACTTCCGTATTCAATGGCTGCCGAACCTGCGGTTGAATATGGTAATTACATCAAAGACCAAAGCAAGAACCTCACAGCTTCTTTAATCCTGCATGATGTAGGCTCTAAAGACGACCGCAAGGAAGAAGTGGAAGATTTTAAAGATGGCAAAATTGATTTCCTCTTTGTGTACAATATGCTACTAACCGGCTTTGATGCCAAGCGGTTGAAAAAATTATACATAGGCCGTTTAATAAAAGACCACAACCTGCTGCAAACATTAACAAGGGTAAACCGTCCATACAAGAAATTCAGATACGGCTATGTGGTTGACTTTGCCGACATCAGCGGTGAGTTTGATAAAACCAACAAAGCTTATTTTGATGAACTGCAAGGAGAACTGGGCGATGAAATGCAGCACTACTCCAACCTCTTTAAATCTAAAGAAGAGATTGAAGAAGAAATCAAAGACATCAAAGAAAAACTGTGGCATTACGATACCAATAACGCAGAAATATTCTCACAGCAAATAAGCCAGATTGAAGACCGCAAAACGGTTCTCGATATAAAGAAGGCTTTAGAGAGTGCAAAGAACCTTTACAACCTTATCCGCTTGTATGGGCATTTTGATATGCTGGAGAAAGTTGATTTCAAAAAACTTAATCAGCTATACAACGAAACAGCAAGACATTTGGAATTGCTGAACCTAAAAGAATCCGTTCAAAACAATGTGGACACCACCAACCTGCTCAACGTAGCATTGGAGAATGTACTGTTCATGTTCCGTAAGGTATCAGAAGAAGAAATGGTAATTGCCGACCAGCTAAAAGATATGCTTCGCAAAACCCGTGAAGCATTGGGTGGCAACTTCGACCAGAACGACCCGGAATTTGTTTCGCTGTACGATGAACTGAAAAGATTGTTTGACAAAAAGAACCTCGATGAAATTACACAGGAGGACATGAGAAACAACATCGGTTCCCTTCAACAGATTTATGATAAGGTTACAGAACTCAATCGCAAGAACAACCTGCTGAAAGCGAAATATGAGAACGATGCAAAGTATGCACGGATGCACAAACGCATTGTAGAGCAGGGTAATATTTCCAAAAGAGAAAGTGAAATCTGCGAAACCCTGATGGATATTAAACAGCAGGTGGATGACAGGGTTTTAATTAATACACAGATGTTAAACAACGAAAGCTATTTTGATAAGCTGATGATACAAATGGTAATTGGCAGTTTTGGCAAAAGCAAAATTGAGTTAGATCCCGATTCAGCTAAGTATATCAATAGCTGTTTGGTAAAAGAATATATAAACGAATATCAAGGTAAATACGCATGGTAACACAAGATTTTACAGCACAAACGAAAGAGCTGATTGATAACCTGAAAGGTGTTTGTACCTCGTATGGTTTAGGAAACGATGGCAATGAATTTAAAATCATTACCCAGGTGTTTTTGTATAAGTTCATGAACGATAAATTCGGCTATGAAGTAAAGCAGTTAGAACCTAAACTGGCAACGGCAGAAAGCTGGGAAAAAGAAATTGCTCAATATAGCGAGAAGCAATATGAAATGTTGCTGTTGCGGATGAACCCCGATAGTGCCAAACTAAAAAGGGAACATTATCTCTCCAATCTATTCAACAGGCAGGACAAAGAAGAATTTGCAAAGTTCTTTGATGATACCCTCCGGGATATTGCCATTTTCAACAACGAAATATTTTCCGTTAAAACAGGCACAGGTGCAAAGATTACTTTGTTTGATGAACTGAGTAACTACATTACCGACAGCAGCCAGCGGGATAATTTCTGCAAAGCCATCATCAACCAGTTGGTGAATTTCAGTTTCGAGAAAATTTTCAATCAAAAATTCGATTTCTTCTCCACCATTTTTGAATACCTCATTAAAGATTACAACAAAGACGGTGGCGGTAAATATGCAGAGTATTACACCCCACATGCCGTTTCAAAAATCATGGCTTCTATTCTGGTAGATAAGCCGGTGAGCAATGTAACCTGTTATGATCCCTCCGCAGGTTCAGGAACCTTGTTGATGAATTTGGCCCATGCCATTGGCGAAGACAGGTGTACCATTTTCTCTCAGGATATTTCGCAGAAGTCATCCAGTATGCTGCGATTGAATTTGATATTGAACAACCTGGTACACTCCATTCAAAACATCATTCAGGGAAATACCATAAAAACCCCTTACCATAAAGCAGGGGACAAGCTGATGGCATTTGATTACATCGTTTCTAATCCTCCATTCAATCTTGATTTCAGCGATTACAGAACGGATTTGGATTCAAAACAAAATAAGGAGCGTTTTTTCGCAGGCATTCCAAACATTCCAAAGAAAGATAAGAATGGCATGGCAATTTATCAGCTATTCATACAGCATATTATGTTTTCGCTTTCTGCAAAAGGCAAAGCGGCAATAGTTGTTCCCACTGGCTTTGTTTCTGCACAAACCGGTATTCCAAAAAAGATACGTGAAAAACTAATTGAATCTCGAATGCTTCGTGGTGTTATCTCCATGCCGAGCAACATTTTTGCAACTACTGGAACAAATGTTTCAATTCTTTTTATTGATAAGGCAAATACTAAAGGAGATATTGTCTTAATGGATGCTTCTAAGTTAGGGACAACAGTGAAGGATGGCAAGAACCAGAAAACATTGCTTTCACATGATGAGGAACAAGAGATAATTAAAACGTTCAATAAACATGAAGCAAAGGAAAATTTTTCAGTGGTAGTTTCTTACGAACAAATAACGGAAAGGAATTACAGTTTTAGTGCTGGTCAATATTTCGATGTTAAAATTGAATACACTGAAATTTCAGCGGAGGATTTTAAGAATAAAATGGATGGTTTTAAGAAAAACTTAGAATCATTATTTTCTGATTCTAAAGTTATTGAAGCAGAGATTAAGAAGCAGTTGGGAGGTCTGAAATATGAATAAGCAGTTGACATTAAATCAGGCAGCTTTTTATTCAGAGGATAGAATAAACGGCTCTAAAGTTTCAAGGGACAGTTTTGTAACTACTGATAGTATGTTGCAAGACAAAAATGGTATCACAACAACACCTGTACTCCCGAAAGGAAGTTTAATAGCATTTTCAGAAGGCGATATTCTTGTAGGTAACATTAGACCATATCTAAAAAAAATTTGGCAAGCAGATAAAAAAGGGGGATGTTCTCCTGATGTGTTGGTTCTAAAAGCAAAGTCAGGGATTGACCCAATATTTCTTTACTATTCTCTTTTCAGGGATGATTTTTTTAACCACATGATGAAAGGTTCTAAAGGAACCAAAATGCCCCGTGGTGATAAAAATCAAATCTTACGATTTCATATTCCTGAAATTTATTTTACAGATCAGCAAAATATAGCAGCCATCCTTTCTTCGCTGGATAAAAAAATTGCTCTAAACCATCGAATTAATGAAGAATTAGAATCAATGGCTCAGATGATTTATAATTATTGGTTTGTGCAGTTTGATTTTCCTGATAAAAACGGCAAGCCTTACAAATCAAGTGGAGGTATAATGCGTTTGAGTGATGCATTGAAAAGGGAAATACCTAATGATTGGGGTGATGGTTCTCTTCTAAGTTTAGGTGAAATAATTGGGGGAAGTACGCCACCCCGTGAAGTGGCAGATTATTTTACTTCTGATGGAATATCATGGATTACTCCAAGAGATTTAGCCTTTAATACAAGATATAAGTTTATAACCAAAGGTGAAAGTGATGTAAGTGAAAAGGGAATAAAGGCTGCATCCTTAAACATAATGCCAGCCGGTACAATACTTCTTAGTTCAAGAGCACCAATCGGATATTTAGCTATTGCAACAGAAAAGGTCACAACTAACCAGGGTTTTAAATCTTTTGTACCAAATAAAGGGATCTCTACCGAATTTATTTATTACACCGTAAAGAGCATGATCCCTGCAATTGAGAATAATGCTGTCGGCTCTACTTTCAAAGAGGTGTCCGCATCAACTTTGAAATCTATACCAATATGCCTACCCGACAATCTTGTTTTGAAGAGTTATTCTGCTATAGTTGAGAATATTTTTAAAAGGCAATCTGAAGCGGAAAGGGAGATTAAACAGCTTTGCGAACTAAGAGATTGGTTACTGCCAATGTTGATGAACCAGCAAGTAAAAGCCAGCGGGAAGCCCAAATGAACCTAAAATATTGAAAGTCAATTAAATATGAAATGAAAGAAAGTTTCAGTAACAACAATAAACAATCAGGCAGCAAGTAAAAGAAGCAAATAATTTAACTTACACTTGCTGTTAACCAAAATATAATTACCTTTGCAGTGGAAATAACTTTTACAGATAAGAAATTGGAGAAACTTTCAGCCGATTATAATAAGTGCCGTCAAAAGATGGGCGACAAAAGGGCAAAGCTATTCGTAACAAGGCTCAACGCCTTGCGGGATGCCGCAACCCTGGAAGATGTAAGGAACTTGCCCGGCAGGTTTCATGAACTAACGGGTGACAGAAAGGGGCAGTGGGGCTGCGACTTAGACCATCCTTACAGGTTGGTTTTCACACCTCATGAAAACCCAATCCCCACAAACAAACACGGCCAATACATTTGGTTGGAAATCTCAGGAGTAGAAGTTGTTGAAATAGTGGACTATCATTAAAAAACAAACAAATGGCAATTGAAGCGTAGCGGAAATCGCCATTACCAATAGAAAATAAACAAACCAATGGCAAAGCAAAATCAATATTTCCCTTCAGTAGTTTTTCACCCGGGCGAAACCTTAGAGGAGAAACTGGAAGAAATGGAAATGGGTCCGAAAGAGTTTGCACTCCGTACCGGAAAGCCTGAAAAAACTATTATAGCCGTTCTAAATGGCAAAAGCTCCATTACTCCCGATATGGCGGTGCAATTTGAGAATGTTACCAAGATCCCTGCAAACTTTTGGATGAACCACCAAAGAAGCTATGATGAGTTTATTGCAAGGGAGAAAAGGCAAACCGTTATTCAGGAAGCAGTGGCATGGGCAAGGCAATTTCCTTTGGCAGATATGATAAAGAAAGGTTGGTTGCCACAAGTGGCCACCATTGAGGAAAAAACAATGGAAATGCTTGCCTTCTTTGGCTTCTCCAATCACACAGCCTGGGAAGATTACTATTGTAAACAGGAACTGAAAGTTGCTTTCAGGATTTCATTATCCAGCACAAACGAACCATTTGCTATATCTGCATGGTTAAGAAAAGGTGAATTGCAGGCAGCAGAATTAGAAGCAAACGACTATTCAGAGAAGAAGTTCAAAGAAGCACTACCTGAATTAAAATCAATAATGGCTGAACATCCAGATGACTTCTTTATAAGGTTGCAGAATACCTGTTTAAAAGCAGGTGTAAAGCTGGTTCACACCCCAACCTTGCCCAAAGCCCCTATTTGTGGCAGTACACGTTGGTTAAATGACACACCATTAATTCAGTTAACTGGCCGTTATAATCGCAACGATAGTTTCTGGTTCACTTTCTTTCACGAAGCAGGGCATATTCTCTTACATGGCAAAAAAGATATTTTCTTAGAGAAAATTGAATATTCTGACAAAGACAAGGAGAAGGAAGAAGAGGCTGATGCATTTGCATGTAAATGGACATTAACGGAAGATGAAGAGGCGGAGATATTAGCAGCAGCTCCACTCAGTGAAGAAGACATTCGGGATTTTGCAAAACAGTTCACAACGCATCCGGCCATTATTATTGGAAGGCTGCAACACAAGAAGTTAATTCCTTACTCATTGGGCAGAGAATATTTTGAGCAGGTAATTTTTGAATAACAAGCAATGACAATAAAACATGGTTCAGTCGCTTCAACTAAATATAATTCCATTCACAGCCCCTGTTCAGGAGGCTGGCTTTGCCTTTTACACGGCAAAGCAAGATGGCTATTGCCCCATACACAAAGACGATTTAAACGGAGCAATTGAAGGTTTAGTTGATGAAAGCGAACTGCATTATGGAAACTGGCTCTACACCGATTTTGCACCTGCAAAAGAAAACGCCATTATCATTTCGGTAAACCTCAATGAATGTAAATACTTTGCCCAGCACTATTACAGGCATTTAATCCGAACTCATTTCAAAGGAGTTGCGGACATCATGCGGAAGAACTTCACCAATGAAATTGAAGTTTGGTTTCACAATACAAAGTCAAGCAGCACAAAATTCAAAGTGTACAATCAGTTTACACTGAAAGTACAGCACAACAGAGTTACCGAAGGTCCCGAACTGGTTGTATCATTTGATGGCACAACCAAAGTGCTGAATAAAAGCATTGCCGAAATTCACAACTTCAAAACAGAGTTATACAACTGGATAAACTGCAACGGTGAATTGAACAGGTGGAAATACCTTACCGATGAACAGAAGCTGAACCATGAAAAAAACTATCCGGTAGTAAGCAACACATTAAAGCCTCACTTCGATATTGCTTTTGATGTGCCTGATTTCAAAAACCGTTATCCAAAGTATTTCACCCTGCTCAACGACTTTTATAATAATTATCTCAATACAGATGCTTTCACAGCAATCCTGCCGCTTTCAGCGGACGGATTTTTCAAACCTAATGGTTTGTCTGTGCAACGCATCAACGGCACATCCAATGAATTGCAGTTTGGAAATGGTGTAGGAGTTGAACCCAAGAGAGATTTAAAACGATTGAAGCCTTACAAGCCGGTTCCAAAGCCAAGCAATGTAAAGTTCTTTTTCATTTACCATAAGCCAGACAGGGAACATGCAGTAAAGAATATTTGGCAGTACTTTAAAGATGGCTACAACGGCCAATATCCATTTCCAAAAATGGAAGAATACATCAGCCAGCCGTTTGAATTGGAAGAGAACGGCAGCATTTCATTTGATAATATTGATGATGCAGTTTCAGTAGTCCAAAAAGCAATCAAGAATAAAGACCGTTTACCCGATACAAAATATTTTGCGGTGTACATCAGCCCGGTTCCTAAGTGGGAGAAAGACCCTAAGAGGAACAGCATTTACCACCGCATGAAAGAAATATTGTTGTACGAAGGCATTAACTCACAAGTAATTTGGAAAGAGAACATTTCCAAACCTGCATTCAATCTATTCCTGCCTAACATTGAAACAGCCATCTTAGCCAAGCTGGGCGGTGTTCCCTGGAGGCTGAAAAGAGATACCACCAATGAATTGATTGTTGGCGTTGGTGCATTCTATTCCATTACCCGTAAATCAAAATATGTAGGATCAGCTTTCTGTTTCAACAACGAAGGTATTTTCAAAGGCTTTGATTGCTTCGGTGCAAATGATACAGATAGCATCGCAGGTTCAATCAGGGAAGCAGTAGGCAAATTTATTGCCTCCAATTACAAAGCCACAAGGCTTATTATCCATTTCTACAAAGACCTTAGTAAGAAGGAACTCAAACCCATCATTGACACCCTCCATGCGTTGGGCTTACCTATTCCGGTAATTGTAGTAACCATCAATAAAACAGAGAGCAAAGAACTATTGGCATTTGATACCAGCAGTCAAAAGCTGATGCCTTACAGCGGAACCATTGTAAAAGTGGGGGCAAAAGAATACCTGCTATTCAACAATACCCGCTACGAAGAAGCATCTGCACCAACAGACAGAGAGCATCATTTCCCGGTAAAGATTTCATTCTTCAGCGACAAAGCAGAATTATTAGATGACCCTGCATTGATAAACCAACTCATTGACCAGGTATATCAGTTCAGCAGAATGTATTGGAAAAGCGTAAGCCAGCAGAATCTGCCGGTTACCATCAAATACCCCGAAATGGTGGCCGAGATATTCCCATACTTCACACATGACAAACTACCCGACCGCGGCAAGGAGAGCCTGTGGTTTTTGTAAAATTATTTAAATAGGATATTTTTAATTCATGACTTCCAAACTCAACATAAAAGATAAAAGCGAAACAGGTAAGCTAATAAAAATTGCACCGTTCAGGAAGGAGATAAAAAAAACAGAACCGCACAAACACAACAGTTACTTTGAAATTATATACTTGTCAAAAGGCAGCGGCACACATACCATTGATTACAATAGTTACAAGGTGCAACCACCTGTTATTTTTTTTGTTCGCAAAGAACAGGTGCATCATTGGGAATTACTCACCACACCGGAAGGCTTTGTACTTATTTTAAAGAAAGCATTTATTGATAAAAGCCTGGACAATGAATTAAAATCATTGCTCACTAAAGTAAGCAGTCTTTCATCCTTACAGGTAAAAGATACAAACACCATCAATACAATTTTTCAGCTACTCACTAAAGAAGGAAATATCATAAGCGAAAGCAATTTTCATGTGGTTGAAGGCTTGCTGAAAGCATTGTTGGCAAAGATGCTAGAAGTAGCAAAACCTCATTTAGCAAAGTCAAAAACAAATTCAGACCTCTTTCTATCCTTCAGGGAATTACTCAGCCAAACAACAGACATAAAAAATAACGTAGCACATTACGCAGCTTTGCTGAATACTACACCTCAAAACCTGAATACCGCTTGCCGCAAATCCGCTAATCAATCAGCATCCGATATTCTTTCAGAGCATATCATCAGCGAAGCAAAAAGACAATTGATTTATACCGACAATACAGTTGCCGAAATATCCTTTTCACTATCATTCAACGACCCCTCTCATTTTGTAAAGTATTTCAAACGCTACACAGGCTTCACTCCGCAGTCGTTCCGCACCCAATAAAGTGCATACCACAGTATTTTCAAATATACCACGATAGCTTTCTTTTATTGTATCACTTTTGTAGCCTGAATAATTGGTTCATTTCAATAGCATATCGGGTATGAAATACTTAATGGTTTTAACAACATTGTTTTTTCTTGCGGCTTGCAGCCAGCAGGGTAACAATACGCAGCAGTTACAGGCACAGATAGACAGCCTGCAACACAAACTGGACAACACCTATAAACCCGGCTTTGGTGAGTTTATGAGCAGCATACAGGTACATCACAACAAACTCTGGTTTGCAGGAACGAACAACAATTGGAAACTGGCAGACTTTGAAATCAACGAAATCCAGGAAGCCTTAAATGATATTCAACAATTCAATACAGACAGGCCGGAAGCCAGGGCAATAGGAATGATTAACCCTGCTATTGATAGCGTAAATAATGCAATCAAACAGCAGAACAAGTCGCTATTCAAGAGCAGTTATACCTTGCTTACCAATACCTGCAACAACTGCCACAAAGCAACTGAGCATGAGTTTAATGTTGTAACAATTCCGTCACATCCACCAACAAGTAATCAGAGTTTTAAACCAGTTCAATAATTATGCTACGCAAAATCATTCAAACAGACAATGCCAGCACGACAATTATCATTCGCCTGATGGTTGGTGCAGTATTTCTTTCAGAAGGAATACAGAAGTTTATTTTTGCTGATAAATTAGGAGCAGGCCGTTTTGCAAAAATAGGATTACCCACACCTGATTTTTTAGGGCCATTTGTCGGCAGCTTTGAAATTATATGCGGCTCACTTATTTTAATTGGCCTCCTCACACGTCTTGCAGCCATTCCATTAATCACCATTATGTTAGTTGCCATTGCTTCTACCAAAGCACAGCTTTTAGCCGACAACGGTTTCTGGTCAATGTTGCACGACAGCCGTACAGATTGGGCAATGCTCTTAGGAAGTTTTTTTTTAATCATTAAAGGTGGAGGCAAATGGTCACTTGACCATAAAATCATGAGTAAATAATGGAAATAATTATACTATCATTAGCTGCATTTCTTATAGCCATTCTCACTTTCTTCTCAGGATTTGGTTTGGGTACTATTCTTACACCATTGTTCATGATATTCTTCCCGGTCGATTTAGCTATTGCTTTAACGGGTGTTGTACATTTTTTCAATAATATTTTCAAGCTGATTCTGGTAGGCAAAAAAGCAGATAAGCAGGTGCTGTTACGTTTTGGTATTCCCGCTGTTATAGCAGCTTTTGCAGGAGCATGGCTATTATTACAAATCACCGATTTACAACCCTTATTTTCTTATTCTATTGGCAGTAAAACATTTGAAGTATATCCGGTAAAATTCATCATTTCTATTTTGCTTATTTTCTTTGCAGTGATTGACCTTGTGCCTTATTTCAACAAACTGCAATTCGGTAAAGACAAGTTACCTGTGGGCGGTGCTTTGAGTGGTTTCTTTGGAGGGTTGTCAGGCAACCAGGGTGCTTTACGTAGTGCTTTTTTAATTAGAGCAGGCTTATCTAAAGAAGCCTTTATTGCAACAGCGGTAGTGGTTTCCACCTTTGTAGATTTTACAAGGCTTTCCGTTTATGCTACCCGTTTTTCAAAAGCAGGATTGCAAGAAAATCTAACATTGGTTATCAGTGCTACACTTGCAGGTATTGTAGGTTCATATATTGGCAATAAACTTTTGAAAAAAGTCACCTTAAAATTTATGCAGATACTCGTAGCCGTAATGCTTATAATTATTTCATTGGCATTGGGTGCAGGCCTCATATAAAGAGAAAATAATAAATCAACTATAAAATGAAGCTACAAAGAATAGCAAGCATAGTCATATTCAGCATGGTTATGCTGATTTGCTTAAATGCTACCGCACAGCGACAATCGAATACATTGACTCAATTGTTGCAATTAGCAGAAAAAAACTACCCATTGCTGAAATCAAAAATTCTTGATATACAGGCTGCACAAAAAAGTATAGATGTAAGTAAGAGTACTTTGATTCCTTCACTGGATGCATCTTATCAAATGAACTATGCCACGTATAACAACATTACAGGAATGGCTTATCCGCAATTTCTTGTGCCTATCAGTGGCCCGCCTTCAACTGGCAATAATATGAATGCAGTGTTTGGCAGTGCTGCAAGCCTTTTGCTTAACTGGCAACCTATAACGTTTGGTCAGCGGAATGCACAGGTTGATTTTGCTAAAGCTGGCTTGCAGTTTACAAATGCCGATGCACAGAATGAAATATTCCAGCACAAAATAAAAGTCATCAACGCATACCTTGATGTTTTGACTGCGACTGAATTGGTGAAAGTATATCAAAACAACCTGCAAAGGACAGCAACCAATTTGCAGGCGGTGCAATCCCTTGTCATTAGTGGTATAAGACCGGGTGTTGATACAGCATTATTCAAAGCTGAAGTTTCTAAAGCAAAAGTTGAATTGCTGAACAGTCATAAATACAAAGAACAAACCCGTATCTATTTATCTCAGTTACTTGCTTCCGACAATAATTTATCATTTACTGATACAATGTATTTTGTCAAACTTCCTCTGAATCTTCCGGTAGCAGATTCAGTTAAACATCCATTGATTAATTTATACAACTCCAATATTGCTATTGGGCTTGCCCGTAAGAAGGTGCTTTCAAAAACTACCATGCCAACATTAGGTGTATGGAGCACCCTTTATGCAAGAGGTTCCGGCATTTCATATAATGGCACAGTAAAAGCTACAGATGGTTTAGGATTACAGCGTTTTAATTATGGAATAGGTTTGCAGTTGAGCATTCCGCTTTTGCAATCAGTAAAAATAAAGCCGCAATTACAGCAGCAGGACTTTCTGATTCAGTCTAACCAGGAAAAACTCAACGAAATTAAACTACAGCTAAAAAAGCAAAATGAATTGGCCGATACTACCCTCAATAATGCTTTTGCAATAACAAAGGAAAGCCCTTTGTTTTTAGAATCGGCACAATTTTCTTATAAGGCAATGCAATCACGATACCAGTCAGGACTTGCTAATATTTCAGATTTCATGCAAGCCCAATATGCGTTGATAAAAGCAGAAACCGATTACAAACTATCATATATGGGCGTTTGGAAAGCCTTTCTGTTTAAAGCAGCAGTGAATGGCGACTTAAACTTATTCATCAATCAGGTTAATTAAAAATAGTTATGAATTTATTAAAAGGAGCATTACGAAAACCTGTTACGATAGTAGTATCCATCCTGGCTATTCTTTTCTTTTCGTACATGGCTGTCAAAAAAATGAAGATAGATATTTTCCCTCAGTTGGGTTTACCAACCGTTTATGTTGCTCAACCTTATGGTGGTCTTTCTCCTGAGCAAATGGAAGGCTTTGTCACTTCTTATTATGAGTACCACTTTTTGTATGTAACAGGAGTGAAGTTTGTTGAATCAAAATCTATACAGGGAGCAGCCATTATTAAAATACAATTTCAGGAAGGAACAGATATGAGCCAGGCAATGGCAGAAGTTGTCGGTTATGTAAACCGTGCAAGGGCATTTATGCCACCCGGCACAGTACCGCCTTTCATTACACGTTTTGATGCAGGTAGTGTTCCCGTGGGGCAATTAGTATTCACTTCCGAAACCCGTTCATTGGGTGAGATACAAGATCTTGCCCTTTTCAAAGTAAGGCCCATGTTTGCCACCCTGCCAGGTGTATCTGCACCGCCACCATTTGGCGGCAATCAGAAAACAGTTATCGTAAAAGTTGACCCCGATAAAGTGAGAGACTACAATCTTTCGCCAGATGAAATAGTACAGGCATTGGTGAAAACAAACAGCATTACTCCTGCGGGTAACGTAAGAGTGGGTGATGAAACCTTAATTACTTCTCAAAATGCTGTGGTAGAAAATGTGAAAGAACTGGAAAGTGTGCCATTAAAAACAGGTGCAGGGTCCGCTGTTTACATTCGGGATATTGCAAGTGTAGAAATTGGTTCAGATGTAACTACCAGCTATGCATTAGTAAATGGGAAACGTTCAGTTTATATTCCAGTTACCAAACGTTCCGATGCTTCCACCTGGGATGTTGTGCAGCGGGTAAAAGCAGCATTGCCGGATATGCAGGCTTCCGTTCCTGATGATATAAAAGTATCTTATGAGTTTGACCAGTCGGGTTATGTAATCAACTCTGTAAAAAGCCTTTCGTTTGAAGGGGGATTAGGAGCTATACTTACCGGCTTAATGGTGTTACTTTTTTTAGGCAACAGAAGAAGTGCTTTAATAGTTGTGCTTACCATTCCACTTGCATTGCTTACAGGCATTACCATGCTCTACCTGTTTGGTCAAACTATTAATATTATGACGTTGGGAGGTTTGGCATTGTCTGTAGGTATTTTGGTGGATATGGCAACGGTAACCATTGAGAATATACATCAGCATTTGGAAAGAGGTGAACCCAAAGCAAAAGCAATATTATATGGTTGCCGGGAAGTAGCAGGGCCATTGCTGTTAATCTTATTCAGCATATTGGCTGTGTTTACACCTGCTCTATTTATGTCAGGTGTTCCAAAAGGAATGTTCATGCCATTGTCTTTGGCTGTTGGTTTTTCATTAATTGCATCTTTTTTTCTGGCACTCACATTTGTACCGGTAGCTGCTAACTGGTTATTAAAAAATGAACCACATCTACAACATGCACATAACAAAGAAAGCAGGTTTGAGAAATTCAGGCATCGCTACATTCACTGGCTCGAAAAATTTATAAAAAGAGGTAAATGGAAATCATGGGCGTATGTGCTTGGTTCCGTTGGATTAGTTGCTTTGTTATTTTCTGTTATAGGCACAGAAATATTTCCGAAAGTAGATGCAGGTCAGGCACAGGTAAGATTGAGGATGCCTGTTGGTACAAGATTGGAACGAACTGAAGAAGCTACTCAAAAATTACTGCATGTTGCAGATAGCATTACAAAAGGAAACATAGAAATCAGTTCCGCATTTGTAGGTACACAACCATCCAGTTATCCCATCAACAATGTGTATTTATGGACAAGTGGCCCGCAGGAATCTGTTATTAAATTCAATCTCAATAAAGAATCAGGTATTGGTATTGAAAACTTTAAAGAGCAGATGAGAAATGCAGTCAGCAAATCATTTCCCGGTGCTTCAATTTCTTTTGAGCCGGGTGATTTGGTAGAGCAGGTATTAAACTTAGGTTCCAACAACCCGATAGAAATTGCAGTATTAGGTAAAGACCTATCACTATCGAGAAAAGTAGCAGAAGAATTAAATTACAAATTAAAAGGCATAAGCTATTTAAGAGATGTTCAGATTGCAACACCTCTTGATTACCCCGGCATCAAAATAAACATTGACAGAGTTAAGGCAGGCCAGTTAGGATTAACGGTTGATCAAATCAGCAAATCAACAGTAGCTGCCACTTCATCAAGCCGTTTTACACAGCCCAACTATTGGTTAGACAGAACTTCAGGTACAGCCTACCAGATACAGGTTGAATATCCACAATACAGGATGAACAGCAGAGACCAGTTGGAATTAGTACCTGTTTCGGGTAATGTTGGTAATCCTGTTTATTTGAGAGACGTTGCAACAACGCAAAAAATTACTTCTCCAGGTGAATATGACCGTATCAATCAGCAACGATATATTACTGTTACTGCAAACATTTATAATAAAGATTTGGGAACTGCTCTTAAAGAAGTAAACAAAACAATAACATCTTTAGGGCAGCTTCCACAAGGGATTAAGATCATGGTGAGAGGTCAGGCAGAATTGCTTAATCAAACCATGAGTGAATTACAATCAGGTCTGTTGATTGCAATCATTGTTATTCTTTTGATGCTGGCTGTAAACTTTCAATCGTTCAAATTATCTTTTGCCATTCTTTCTATCATTCCGGCAGTGGTAGCAGGCTCTGTATTGTTATTATTGATTACAGGAAAAACTTTGAATATACAATCCTATATGGGAACGATTATGGCAGTAGGTGTAGCGGTGGCAAACGCCATTTTATTTATTACCAATGCAGAGTTTCATCGCAAGCATGACCACTCATCAGGTTATGCTATCATAGGTACGTTTAACCGTTTGCGTCCCATATTAATGACAAGTCTTGCAATGATTGCAGGGATGATACCAATGTCTTTAGGTTTGGGTGAAGGTGGAGACCAGACAGCACCATTAGGTATAGCAGTAATTGGCGGCTTGATATTTTCAACTCTAAGTACACTGATATTCTTACCAATGGTATATGCACAGGTAATGGGAAAGAACCCATATAAAAATCCATCACTGGATCCCGAAGATGAAAACAGTATTAATTATGAAGCAAACAACGAACAACTTACTTAAATATAAAATCAGGAACAGCATGAAAATTTTAAATAGAATATTGGTTACAATAATCATTGCAGCAGTGGCCGTGACAGGCTGCAAAAATAATTCAGCAAAAGAACAAACATCATCAGTTAAAAAGGATTCTGTTGCTGTATTCATTCTGCAAAAGGAATCTTTTAATAAAGAAATTTCATTTCCCGGTGAACTACTGCCTATGGAAAGAGCAGAAATATTTGCTAAAGTATCCGGCTATATAAACAGTATCAAAGTGGATATTGGCGATGCAGTTCAAAAGGGTCAGGTGATTGCTATTTTGGATGCACCTGAAATGATTGCAAATTATGCACAGGTAAATTCAGATGTGCAAACGGCAAGGTCTAAGTATGTTGGAAGTTTAGATGCTTATAAACGCATCACCAATGCGGCAAGGGTTGAAGGTACAATAGCTACAGGCGAATTGGAGAGGATCAAAAGCCAGATGATGGCAGACAGTTCCAGCTTAGAAGCTGCAAAATCTAAACTCAATGCTTATGCTCAATTAAAAGATTACCTTATTATCCGAGCTCCATTTAGTGGTGTGGTCACCCAGCGTAATGTTGATGCAGGCACATTGGTGGGCACAGGTAATATAAAGCCCATGCTTGTCATTGAAAATAATAACACGTTGCGTTTACGATTGCCCGTTCCTGAAGCCTATACATCTGCAAATCCTGAAGCCTCCACAGTTCATTTTACAGTAGATGCTTATCCGGGTGTACAATTTGAAGCAAAGTTATCCCGTAAATCAGGTGCGTTAAATCTTACTAACCGTACTGAATCATGGGAATTTCTCTATACAAATAAAGGCAACCAGTTAAAATCAGGCATGTTTGCCAATGCAAGTATTAAGTTTGCAAGGTCTGTACCATCTTTTTTAGTTCCGTCCACAGCAGTTGTTACCAATCAGGAAAAACGCTTCGTTATCAGGTTAAAAGATGGGAAAACAGAATGGGTGGATGTTCGCAATGGTATTGCTATTGATAATAAAACAGAAATATTCGGAAATATTTCAGAAGGAGATACTTTGCTTGTGAGAGGAACTGACGAAATAAAGCCAGGAAAAGAATTGATTCCAAAATTTCTATCAAAATAAAATGGAGAATTTAAAAAGTCATTGGGAAAAAGTATTTGCAACCAAAGCAGAAAATGAAGTGAGCTGGTTTCAGGAATACCCTAAAACATCAGTTGAATTTTTTGAGCTATTCAATCTGCCTTTGGATGCCAACATTATTGATATTGGTGGTGGCGACAGCCATTTAGTTGATGTTTTTTTGGAAAAGGGCTACAAGAATATTTATGTGCTGGATATTTCGGCAAATGCTTTAGAAAGAGCAAAACATAGATTAGCTGATAATGCAAAGTCCGTTCATTGGATTGTTTCAGATGTGGTTGATTTCGTTCCTCCGGTTAAGTTTGATTTTTGGCATGACCGGGCAGCATTTCATTTCCTAACATCCGATGAAAAGATTGATAAGTATGTAAGCATTGCTGAAAATAATATCAAGCAAGATGGCTATTTAATTTTAGGTACGTTCTCAGAGAAGGGTCCTGAAAAATGCAGTGGTTTGGAAATTAAGCAATATTCTGAAACTTCTATGTCTTATCGTTTTGAAAGTGGTTTTGAAAGAATAAAATGTATCACAGAACAACACCAAACACCCTTCAACACCACACAAAACTTCTTGTTTTGTAGTTTTCAAAAGAAATAATGATTAGGGCATTCCCCTGCGGGTCGGGCTTTCCGCTGCAATCTTTTTTGAGATAAAAAAGGATTTCCGCTGCAATCCCTAATGCAAAGAGAAGCGGTGTTCGTTCCTCACGGATGTATTGAAGCCCCCCAGCCAGCCCACAAGCACGGCTTATGCAGTGGCTAACACACAAAGCCAACCCTTCCACTGCATCTATGGTGTTGCCGCCATTTTTAACTGTCATACTTTTTGTGGCTATGCTCCCCACGCTTTTGGCACATTGCCTGTTTCGCTTAGCTACACAGCCAAAGAGCCAAGCCAACACAAGCATAGCAACAAAAAGATGCTGCACTCCAACCACCACCACCGTTTCGCTTATGCCAGTATAAAAATTGGCGGAAGCATACTTAAACATAATGCGGTCTTATGTGTTCGCTTCGCACAGCCACCCATCGCTTATGCAAGCATCCCACCGCAGTGGCTGTCACATAAGTCGCCATTATGTTAAGTAGCCAACACCATAGCATCCCGTGAAAAACGGGATGAAGCCGTGCTTTTTGCCACCGCACCCCCCAAAAGCCACTCACCCCTCCACCCTTTCAATGGTGCAGTAAAAAATAAAGCATGATTTGTTTAATGGCCATGTGCTTGCGGTAGGTTCATTCACTTCATTTCCATTCCGTTCAGGCGTTCCGTTCTTTCCGCTTCGCTTCATTCTCTACACTATTCTTCACTACATTCCGCCTACGTTCATTTCACCAACCTCAGCACCGCACAGCAAAAGCAATTCCTTCTCTGCATTCCGCAAAGCCATCACACAGGCTTTCCGTGTCATGGCGTTTGCTTATCCCTCCCCACGATGGCTTTTGTTTTTTGAAAAGTTACAAAAGCCGCCAACGCTTCTAAGCAAACTGCTCATGCCACTCCAAGCCACCAGCCCGGTTTGCTCCATTCCGTTCAGTCATTGCATTTGCTCTTGACCCACCGCACGATTGAAAGCGGTATGCTTTATTTTTTCCTGCGAAGTGTTTACCCCAGCCGACCCACGAAAGACATCTCCGTTCCAATTGAAATTTAATAGCGATTGATAAGCATTGTAGAAATACAATTCGGATTTCTTTTTTCTAAAGAAGAATAGAAATAGAAAAGATGATCCTGAAAAAAATAAAAATAAAAAGTGCAGCAAAGTTAGGTGGCTGGCACAGGCCAACGCTTGAAAAAAACCAAAAGACTACGGCATAATGAAAGGCAAATAATCTGTTTATTTTTTTATTGGTATTTGCCTTTCACCCTTCGGGACTTATTCCGTTTCCTTTTGGTTTTTTAGCCACGCCACCTCTGCGATTGCTTTCTTTTTTTTTCTGTTTTTTTTCTTTGTCAAATTATATATGTGTTGCGTAGCGTAAGCGAAGCAGGGCAGTTGCAAAGATTCAAAGCAGCTAAAAATTTAAAGCTACAATCATGCACAGTCCAAAGTTTCAAACGTACAGTCCAAAAAATCAAGCCACAGAGTTTGAGTTTTACATCCTTTGCAAAGGATTAAACAGCGGTAAGCCACTTACTGCACCTTGTCCAAATTCATTTGTTTGCATCTGCAAAAATCAAAAGCAAAAGGATTTTTATTTCTGGCTGCTATTCGGTTTGTGGAAAGCAAAACATTTTCATCAGTTGCTCACTGGTTCCGTTATTCCGTTTATTCGGATTGCTGAATTTAAGCAAGAGGTAAGCACTCAGGCAGCAGTGGTAAGCACACAGGAAAACGAATACACCGCAACAGTTGATAAAATCAAGCAGCTGGAAGAAAGGGAAAAGAATATCCGGCAGCAATTGGCTTTAATCAATGATTTGAAAAGAGCAATGATATACCGGCACTTAAAAAGCAAAATTTAGGGCAGCCTCTTACATGATACTGCTCGTTGCATAAATAAATTTTCATGTGCAAAGGTAGCATGGCGGGCAGACGCACAAAGCCAACCTAAAAAAACCAAAAGACTACGGCATAAACACAGACCCACCGCACAAGGCTATCATTTATTCCGTTTCCTTTTGGTTTTTTTATCCGCCATGCTGAGAGATGCACATAAAATTTATTTATTATGCAAAAGCATCCTCGTATCAGTTCCGGCAGCCATCCAGGCATTTGCCCATTTACTCCGCAGGTCCTTCATCAGTTCTTGCAGCTTTCACCTCATGCATATAGCCGCTATGTTCGCAAGTCGGCTATCATTGCCCAGCATCACACAGGCGTTAAGGTTTATCGCCTTCCTTGTGGTTGTTGCCTTTGGCGTTATCCATCAGGTGTTCGCCAGCTTTCAGCATTGCCCTTTTAGGGGCTTTGCTTAAAAGAAAAAGCCCCACCAAATCGGCAGGGCTTTTTCCTAACTGAAAGAACGAACAATTTTTATGCAGCATCAACGATGTTCAATACGTTGTATGAGCCATTTTTAAGCGAATACTGAATACCATTCACTGCCTGAAAGAACTCAATCAGCAACAGGTAAAACTTAGTGCCAGTACCAGCGGGAACACCGGCAGGAGTAAGTGTTACAGGAGTGTTGGTTCCATCAATCGGCAAGTTGGTAACAGGACTGTACTCAATTGCACTGATTTCGTTGGTGAAGTCAACATTTGCAAAAGCACCTTTCATGCTGATATGTGTAGCCCCTGAAGGATACGAAATATCATTAATCGGTACAAAGGCAGGGATGTTGATTACCCCGGTAAGAGGCACAACAGTAAACGGTGCGAACATTACACCACTCAAAAGAGCTTTGTCGTTGAAATCAAAATCTTTCAACAACGCCAATGCAGCAGGATCAGCAATACCATCGGCAACGGTGCGTTCGCCACGAACAGAAGCCACATCGTAATTTTTGATTTGCGTCATGATTTGCGTTAAACGACTGGTAACACGATTGTCAGCAGCATTCATCATCAAATTACGAACCGCATTGCGGAGAACTTTACCGGCAGTTGCGGAGCTTCCAAATTCAGAACCGTTTTCACGGGTACGCTGAAAGTTTGGATCATTTGCAATACGGTCAGCAGATACACCACCTTTGGTTTTCACCAGGTGACCATCTTGTGTTTTGTAGAAGGTCAACTCATCCAGAGTTCCTTCAATTTTTAGAATACCTTTTAATTTTGCCATTGCTTAAAATTTTTATGAGTTAGTAAAACCGTTTCTTTTTTAGCTGTTTTATCAGCATTTGAAAACAAAAATAGAAGCAGTATTTAGGCTATGCAAAAGTTGAAAGTCATCCGTTCCGTTTCTTCCGCATTATTCCAACAAACACACTTTCACCGCCTATAAAAATGATTTATATTTGCAGTATCACTTTCATATTTGAAGTATATCATCGGTATGGATAGTGTATAAAGAAGTATAATTGAAATAATGAATAGACTGTGCATTTATCCGAAGGACATTCAGGTAATCACAGGCAGAAGCGACAGGTATGGAAGAAACCTCATCAAGAAGATTAAAGATCACTTTAAGAAGCAGCAGCACCAGGTTGTTACTGTTGATGAGTTTTGCCAGTACATGGGCTTGCAACCGGAAACAGTTGCAAAGCAACTTAGGTAAGTAGAAATCTTATCTTTGCTTTTGTCTATGATAAGGCACAGCACACCCTTGCATGAACAAAGATTTTTCTTTTCTTTGTGTAGCGTTTTCCCTTGCTTAATCAGTTGTTGTTGGCTATTTGTTGCCCAATCTTCGGAAAGCCCTGATATATAAGGGTTCACTATTTTTTGTATTGGGAAGTGATTTTCACGAACGAAGTGTGTGAAAATTATCCCGACTTAAGTCGGGATGACAGTTAGTCGGGATAAAATATGAATCATATGTACGAATTATTTCTTCAGCATTTCAATACCAAAGTTGCCCTTACAGCGGAAGAGGAAGCGTTACTAAAAACTTATCTAACACAAAAAAAACTCCGAAGAAAACAATACCTGCTTCAGTCTGGAGATATATGCAAGGCTTTCGCTTTTATAGAAAAAGGGGCCATGAAATCTTATACAGTGGATGATGCTGGAGTGGAACATATTATTCAATTTGGTATAGAGGGATGGATTATTGCAGATCTCTATAGTTTTCTTACTGGTGAGCCTGCTTTGTATAATGTGGATGCAGTAGAAGACGCTGAATTGGTTTTGATTAGCAAGTCTGCTCACGATGCTTTGCTAAAAGTATTACCTAAATATGAAACATATACTAGGTTGAATTTTGAAGGGGCTTATATAGCCATGCAAAGAAGGTTAACGTCTATCATCAGTAATTCTCTAGAAGAACGATACGAGCAGTTTACTGCTCAGTATCCAGAGATTGCACAACGTTTTCCTCAACATATGATTGCTTCTTATATGGGGCTTACTCCAGAAACATTAAGTAGAGTCAGAAAAAGAATTTCAGTCAAATAGGTCTTCATTTCTCACTCTTTTCTCTTGATTTAAATCAATACATTTTCTTGCTTCAACGCAATGTCATAGGAGTATGACCTGTTTTAACTTTGCCTCAAAATAATGAGGATGGGCGTTAATAATAATCTACTGAATTGTGATATAGAAACTGGTATATGTGAAGTGCCAAAGTATGGTGTAAGCCAACAAGAACAGGCTCCACAAAAGCCCGTTAAGCTCTTGTATTTTACGGATCCGATTTGTTCTTCTTGCTGGGGAATTGATCCTCAATTAAGAAAGCTACAACAGGAATATAGTCATTATTTTGATATAGAGTATCGGATGGGTGGGCTATTAAAAAGTTGGGCTGAATATGGCGGTTCAGATGTGAACGGACCAGCGTCGGTGGAAAAACATTGGAATGAAGCAGGGGCTTATTATCAAATGCCTATTGATGGAAGTGTCTGGAACCGAGATCCTTTAGAATCATCCTATCCTCCTTCTATTGCCTTTAAAGCTGCTCAGTTGCAGGGAAACAAAAAGGCTGGTCAATTTCTGCGTCGAATAAAAGAAATGGTTTTTACAGAACAAATAAATATTGCTCGAAAAGAAAATTTACTGTCTGCGGCAATTGATATTGACCTTAATCTTCAACAGTTTGAATCCGATTTAGAACAACGTGCAATTCAGTTATTTGAAGAAGACCTTGCCTTTGCAAGAGCAAAAGATGTGAGAGGGTTTCCTACTATTTTTTTCATTGATAACAACAATAATCAATTTAAAGTATATGGAAGTAAACCATACGAAGTATATGAATCTGCCTTACTTAAATTAATTGAAGGACCAGTTGTAAAAAAATCCACTGGTGAATTGACAGATATATTTAAGTATAATCCAACGGTTACATTGCGTGAATTCGAAGTGTTTTACAACTTGAGTAAAGAAGAAGCGCATTTAGCTTTAAATAAGATGGTGTTAGAGAATCAATTAATTAAGTCTGAAACCAATGCTGGACCAATATGGAAAGAGGTAAATTTATAGCGTCCATCTTTTTAACAACAACAGCCATGACAACATTATCATCATTCAAAAATTTTACAGATACTTTAAAAGAGCAGGAGCAATTAATGCCTGTATTATTTATTGGTCATGGTTCGCCAATGAATGGAATTGAAGACACTATATTTAGTCGTAACTGGACGCAAATGGCCAAGGATATCCCAACGCCTAATGCAGTATTGGTTGTTTCTGCACATTGGTTAAGCAGGGGTACAAAAATAACGGCTATGGATTTTCCAAAGACCATACATGATTTTGGTGGGTTCCCTCCAGAACTTTTTGCGGTTCAGTATCCGGCGCCAGGTAACCCTATATTGGCAAAAGAAACAGCGGGTCTAATTCATTCAACCCAAGTTGAACTAGACCATGATTGGGGCTTAGATCACGGCACATGGACCGTAGTAAGACATATGTATCCCGATGCAAATATTCCAGTTCTACAATTAAGTATAGATTATACTAAAGCTCCACAATGGCATTATGATCTAGCAAAAGAGATTCATGCACTTCGAAAAAAAGGGGTACTGATTATTGGCAGTGGTAATATGGTACATAATTTAAGAATGGTTGCTTGGGACAAATTAAATGAACCTGAATATGGGTATGATTGGGCATTAACAATGAATGAGAAATTTAAGCAGTTAATTTCTTCCCGAGATTATACATCATTAATCAATTATGAATCCTTAGGTACAGCTGCAAAATTGGCGATACCTACATCAGAACATTATTTACCCTTGTTATATACGCTTGGGTTGAGTGATTCAAAAGATACAATTTCATTTTTCAATGACAAGGCAGTAGGCGGTTCGCTTACAATGACGTCGGTGAAGATTGGATAAAATTCAACCTTGAGGGGTAATTGATTCATAGTATAATCACCATGAATTTAGCCTATTAACATAGCATAAATTAGTATAGACGATTCGCTAAACTTTTATGCATATGAAACTTTTGACTTTTTTGATATCAGGCTTTCTGCTGATCACCACTTTAGTTGCTTGTAAAAAAAGCACTGATCAAACTACTACGCCAACACCTACACCAACTCCACCACCAGTAACAGTACCTCAAGGCAATTACTCTGGCCAATATTTAACCCTTTCTACAGTAGAAAATGTTGCTTCTCCTTGGACGGAGTTGAAGGCTGATACAGTATACTAGAAAATAATTTACTCTGTTTGCTACGTTTGTACCCCTTTTTTGGGAAGAAAGTGTTGCGGTATTAAGATAATTTAGTAAATTATATTGTAGCAAATATTTTAAAATACTCTTTATGTATACCAAAAGACATCGCTTTTTATTAGTTGCAATTGCACTTTTAAGTTTGATGAATATGCAGGCATAAATAATTAAAAAGCCAAATATTATTTTAATTTATACAGATGATTTAGGTTATGGTGATGTAAGTGCATACGGAACCTCTGCAATCAAAACACCTAATATTGATCGTCTTGCTAAGAATGGTGTTCGTTTTACCAATGCACATGCAACTTCCGCAACTTGCACTCCATCTAGGTTTTCATTGTTAACTGGAAAATATGCATGGCGTAAACAAGGAACAGGTATTGCTCCTGGAGATGCTTCCTTATTAATTCCTGTTTCTACTAAAACATTGCCTGGTATATTACAAAAAGGAGGATACCATACTGCTGTAATTGGTAAATGGCATTTAGGATTAGGGGATGAAAAAGGAGCAGACTGGAATGGAAAAATAGCCCCCGGACCAATAGAGATAGGATTCAATTATTCTTTCTTAATTCCTGCAACAGGAGATCGGGTTCCTTGTGTATTTGTAGAAAATCACCAGGTTGTCAATTTAGATAAGAATGATCCAATCAAAGTAAGTTATAAAGAACCATTAGACCCTAATGCTCCAACAGGAAAAAAGAATCCTGAGTTATTAAAATTGCACCCTTCACATGGTCATGATATGACCATTGTAAATGGAATCAGTAGAATAGGATATATGTCAGGAGGAAATGCAGCACTTTGGAAAGATGAAGATTTTGCAGATATATTGGTTCAAAAAGCAACAACATACATTGCTCAGCAAAAATCAAAACCATTTTTTCTTTACTTCTCAACACATGATATTCATGTTCCCCGAATTGCAAATGAACGTTTTGTGGGTAAAAGTGGAATGGGAGCAAGAGGTGATGTATTGTTGCAATTAGATTGGACTGTAGGACAAATAGAAGCGGTGCTCAAAAAGAATGGGCTTTTAGAAAACACCCTAATTATTTTCACGAGAGATAATGGACAAGTAATTGATGACGGTTATAAAGATGAGGCGGTAGAAAAATTAGGTATGCACAAACCCAATGGAATTTTCAGAGGGGGTAAATACAGTGCTTTTGAAGCGGGCACTAGAGTGCCGTTTATTGTTAGTTGGCCAGCTAAAGTTAAAGCAGGCAAAGTGAATGATGCCTTATTTAGTCAGATTGATTTATATGCCAGTTTAGCACAATTGGCTGGTGTTAAAATAGATGAAGGACAAGCTCCGGATAGTAAAAATGCATTACCTAATTTATTAAATCAAAACACGGAATCCAGAGAATTTTTGGTAGAACAGTCGCTCAATTCTACGCTTTCTTTATTGGTAGGAAATTGGAAATACATTGAACCATCTAAAGGCCCTAAAATAAATAAAGACACCAATACAGAGTTGGGTAATTTACAAGAGCCACAATTGTATAACTTAGCTGAAGATCCAGGGGAAACTAAAAACCTTGCATCCATTTACCCTGATAGAATAAATGAAATGAAAACAATGTTAGAAAAGATTAAAATAAAATAAATTGGGTTTAAAACGAATTCATTTTGGCTTCTTTTGTTTTGTTGTTTTATTAGTTGGATGTAAGAACAATGAAGAAACTGTATTAACAGATGCGCAGAAGGATTCTGCCCACGCTTGTATGCAAGTGCCTCAGCGATTTGGAACTCATTCCGATTCAAGCATCGCTTTTGGAGGAGACAGTTCTTATGCAAATATGGTGTTGATTCCGGGTGGTAGTTTTGAAATGGGTGGAGACAATGATCAAGCAGCCGAAGATGAATTCCCTAAACATAAAGTTACTATTGCGCCATTTTATATGGATGTAACAGAAGTCACCAATGCGCAGTTCAAAAAATTTGTTGATGCAACAAAATATATTACAACTGCAGAGCGTAAACCCAATTGGGAAGAGTTAAAAAAAACGGTACCACCTGGAACACCTAAACCAGCTGATAGTTTATTAGTAGCTGCTTCATTGGTTTTTAAACAAAGTACAGGTCCTGTTAATTTAAATGATTATAATCAATGGTGGAGTTGGGTTACAGGAGCCAATTGGAAACAACCGCAAGGACCAGGAAGCTCAATTAAAGGGAAAGAAAATTATCCTGTAGTACATGTAAGTTGGGATGATGCAATGGCTTATTGTAAATGGGCAGGAAAAAGGTTACCTACAGAAGCAGAGTGGGAATTTGCTGCAAGAGGTGGGCGCATCAATCAGATTTATCCTTGGGGTAATGAGCCCGTTAATCAAGGAAATCCTAAAACAAATAGTTGGGAAGGAAATTTTCCCTATTACAATGAGCAGAAAGATGGGTATCTAAAATATGCGCCAGTAAAAATGTTTGGATGTAATAATTATGGCTTATTTGATATGGCAGGCAATGTATGGGAATGGTGCAGTGATTGGTATCATCATGATTATTATAAGACCCTTGCAAAAACCAACAGTCTTAATCCCTCTGGGCCTAATAAAAGTTATGACCCACAAGACCCATATACACCCAAAAGAGTGTTGCGTGGTGGAAGTTTTTTGTGCAATGATGCATATTGTAGTGGGTATCGTGTTGCAAGAAGAATGAAGAGTAGTCCTGATACGGGCTTAGAACATACAGGCTTTAGGTGTGTGCGTGATATTGCAAAGCCATGATATTAACAATTAAATGGAGAGTGATGATTAAAAGAATATTTGCCATTATTTCCTTGTTGCTTTGTTTGGTTAGCGTTAATGCGCAAAAGCAAAATAACCCTCCCAATATTATTGTAATTCTAACAGACGATTTAGGATGGGCAGATTTGGGTAGTTATGGAAGTACGTTTTATGAAACACCTCAACTAGACCAATTGGCTAAAACAGGTATTAAGTTCAGCAATGCTTATTCAACCAGCCCTGTGTGTAGTCCAACTAGAGCCAGTTTGATGACAGGAAAATATCCTACAAAAACTGGAGTAACAGATTGGATACCTGGGAGAAGTGAAGATGGGAAAAAAAGGGACTATGAAAAAATCAAGCCACCACCAACTGCTTTTCAATTGCCTTTGCAAGAAAAAACAATTGCTGAATATGCACTAGAAAATGGCTATCAAACTTTTTTTGCTGGCAAGTGGCATTTAGGGGAGGATGAAAAATACTGGCCAGAGCACCAAGGCTTTCAAACAAATAAAGCCGGTTGGAGTAAGGGTGGTCCTACTGGAAGAATTAATGATAATACAGGTGGTTTTTTTACTCCCTATAAAAATCCTTTATTGTCAGATGGACCAATGGGAGAATATTTAACGGATCGTCTAACCAATGAATGCATACAATTTTTAGAGAATAAATCGGATAAACCATTTTTCTTAATGTATTCTATGTATGCTGTACACAATCCATTGCAAGCACCTAAAGCATTGATTCAAAAATACCAGTCTAAGCAAAAGCAGTTGGGCTTGAACGATCAACAAAGATTTGCAAAAGATGAGGAATGGATGAAGCCAGAAGCAGGATGGAAAAGAAGATTGGTTCAAGACAATCCAGTGTATGCAGCAATGATCAAAAATATGGATTGGAATATCGGTAGGTTATTGGATAAATTAAAATCACTGCATCTTGATGATAATACCATGATTGTTTTCACTTCCGATAATGGTGGATTGAGTACTGCGGAAGGAAGTAATACGGTAAATGGTCCATTCAGAGCAGGAAAAGGCTGGTTGTATGAAGGTGGAATAAGGGTTCCTTTTATCCTATATTGGAAGGGAAAAATAATGGGCGGCGCTACCCATGATTTTCCAATAACAGTTGCAGATATATTTCCAACATTGGCAAGTGTAATAAATACACAATATAAAAAAGATCGATTGGTTGATGGAGAAAATATTCTTTCAATGATTCAAGAGCCAAATAAAAAAAGAACACTTTTCTGGCATTATCCTCATTACAGTAATCAAGGCGGAAAGCCAGCCGCAGCAATACGTTCAGGCGATTATAAATTAATTTATCATTACGAAAATAAAGAGGTAGAGCTATTTGATTTAAGAAATGACGTTGCTGAAAAATACAATATTGCAAAAGAAAAAAAAGTACTAACGTCACAATTAAAAAAACAATTAATGAGTTGGTTAAATCAAATTGGTGCAAAAAAATCTTTGACAGTAGGTTTATCTTAAATTTGTAATGATGAAAGTAATACTTACTGTTTTATTTTTTTTACTACTGAGTACTCAAGTAGTTTTATTGGCGCAAAAGCAGAAGCCCAATATTATTTTTATTTTATCGGATGATTTGGGGTATGGCGATTTGGGATGTTATGGTTCTACACAAATTAGCACGCCTAATATAGATGCACTTGCAAAGTCTGGAACAAAATTTACACAGTTTTATGCTGGGAGTACTGTTTGTGCACCCTCAAGGGCATCGTTAATGACTGGTTTGCATACCGGTCATGTATCCATCCGAGGGAATGGCGAAGTTCCCTTAGCTGCAACCGATAGCATACTTCCTCAATATTTACACCAAGCAGGATATAAAAATGGATTAGTAGGTAAATGGGGATTAGGGCAGACTGGAACTACCGGTGTACCTGAGAAAAAAGGATGGGATTTCTTTGCAGGATTATTACATCATGTTGAGGGCCATTTTCAGAAACCCGATTCAGCATGGAAATTATTGAATGAGACCACTACTCGAATAAAAATTCCCGAAAATCAATACAGCAATGAATGGTTTACAAGTCAGGCAAAAATTTTTATTCAAGAGAATCAATCTAATCCCTTTTTTTTATACCTGGCATATACATTGCCACATGCCGAACTTGTAGTACCAAAAGCAGCTATGCAGCCTTATTTAACAGAAGATGGTGCGAGTAAGTTTGGGCAAGAAAAAGGGCATCCGATAGGACAACATTATGGGGCACAAGCTTTTCCCAAAGCAGCCTATGCCGCAATGGTATCTCAGATGGATGAATACATCGGACAAATTGTTGCTTATTTAAAAGAACAAAAATTATACGATAATACTATTATCGTTTTTACAAGCGATAATGGCACACATAAAGAGGGTGGTAGAACGAATCAGGATATTCAATTTTTTAATAGTAGTGGTGGATTAAGAGGAGCAAAAAGAGATCTATATGAAGGTGGTATAAGGGTCCCGTTTATTGTAAGTTGGAAAGGGAAAATAAAGCCAGGTACGATCAATCAGCATATTGGAGCGTTATGGGATATACTTCCCACATTCAATGAAATTGCAGGGGTAACTGTTAAACCTCCAACCGATGGTATTTCAATGATTAAGGCATTAAAAGGTAAAAAGCAATTGGCGCACAATTTATTGTATTGGGAGTTTTATGAAGGAGGGTTTAAGCAAGCCATCTTGCAGAACAATTTGAAAGCCATTCGATTTTATAAAGGGACTACCCCAATTAGAACAGAATTATATGACCTAGCAATTGATAGGGGTGAAACCATTGATATTGCAGCACAAAACGAGCAAAAAGTAAAATTGATGGAAGCGTTGATGAACAGAGAAAGAACTACATCTAGCAATCCCTTATTTCAAATTAAGTAAGCCATGAAAACCCAATTAGCCCAATATTTTTTTGAGCAATACCATCATCAACCTACTGTTATTGTTCGATCTCCAGGCAGAGTAAATATTATTGGTGAGCATGCCGATTACAACAACGGTTTTGTATTACCAGCCGCAATTGATAAGGCAGCATATTTAGCGGTTTCATTAAGAGATGATCTAGAAATACATTTGACTGCTTTAGATTTAAATGAACAATTTTCTACTACAGTTGATGAATTAAAACCAATAGGAGACGTAAGTTGGCCTAATTATATTTTAGGAAGTGCAGCTCAGTTCTTGAAGCATGATATTCAATTGCCTGGCTTTAATGCAGTCTTAACAAGCAATGTGCCTATTGGGGCAGGATTGTCTTCTTCAGCTGCTGTGGAGTGTGCTACTGTTTTTGCATTGAATCATCTATTAAAAACCAATATTGAAAGAGTGCCAATGGTTGCAATGGCACAGAAAGCCGAGCATGAATATGCTGGAGTAATGTGCGGAATCATGGATCAATTTGCATCAATGATGGGTAAGGCAAATCAGGTAATAAAATTAGATTGTCGTTCACTCGAATATGAGTATGTACCCTTTAAATTGGATGGGATAAAAATTTTGTTATTAAACACCAATGTAAAACATTCATTGGCCTCTTCCGAATATAATACGCGTCGTTTAGAATGTATGCAAGCGGTAGAGATGATTCAAACAAATCATCCTGAAGTACTTTCTTTAAGAGATGCAACTATTGAAATGCTTGATCAATATGTATTGCCATTTAACGATTTAGTGTATCAACGGAGTCGATTTGTGGTAGATGAAATGGAACGCTTGAACCAGGCTTGTCAATTTTTGCAAGACGATAATATATCGGCACTGGGTAATTGTATGTTTAAAACCCATGATGGATTGAGTAGACAGTACGAGGTAAGTTGTAAGGAATTAGACTACTTAGTAAATTTTGTAAGATCTCGCAATGAAGTCATTGGTGCTAGAATGATGGGTGGCGGGTTTGGAGGCTGCACCATCAACTTGGTACAAGAAGATAAAATTGAATCCTTAATTAGTGTTATTAAACCAGCTTATGAAGAAGCAATGGGATTGCCATTGGATTATTATATAGCAACCATACAGAACGGTACAGAAATAATTTAATTATGTTTAGCAGTACAGAGCATCCGCATACCCGATTGAATATTTTGACAGGAGAATGGGTCTTGGTTTCTCCTCATAGAATGAAAAGACCCTGGCAGGGGAAAGTTGAAACAGTTCCTACTGCTCAACCAGTAGCTTACGATGAAAGCTGTAATTTATGCCCAAGTAATAAAAGAGCAGATGGAACTATTAATCCCGAATATTCCGACCCTTTTGTGTTTACCAATGACTTCTCTGCCCTATTGCCTTCCATCCCAGAAGGAGGAGAGAATATCAATGATTTATTAGTGAGTAAGAGTGAGACAGGTATATGTAAAGTAATCTGTTTTTCTCCTAATCATAGCTTAACGCTTCCGCTAATGAGTGAAGTAGAGATTCAGAAAGTAATTCAACTTTGGAAAGATGAATTCAAATTGCTAGCTGAAAATAAATCAATCAAGTATATTCAAATATTTGAAAATAAAGGAGAGATCATGGGTTGCAGTAATCCGCACCCGCATGGCCAAATTTGGGCATCCTCTTCAATTCCGGTTGAGCTGTCTAAGGAAACCGAACAACAAGAAAAATATTTTGCGCAACACCAACAAACCTTATTGAGTGCTTATCTAGAGATTGAATTACAAAAGCAAGATCGTATTGTGGTAGAAAATGAACATTTTGTTGCATTGGTTCCATATTGGGCTGTTTGGCCTTATGAAACGATGATTGTATCAAAAAGACCCATTCAACAAATTACTCAATTTACGGCAACCGAAGATGCTGCTTTCGCTTCTATTCTAAAAACGCTCACCATTAAATACGATAATCTTTTTGAGGTTTCTTTTCCTTATTCAGCTGGGATGCACCAGATGCCGGTGAATGATCAAGACTATAAGGGTTGGCATTGGCATATGCATTTCTATCCTCCATTATTAAGAAGTGCCACAGTTAAAAGTTTATGGTTGGTTACGAAATGTTGGCAAATCCTCAAAGAGATATTACACCAGAGCAGGTAGCTAATACATTGAAAGGATTACCTACCATACATTATTCAGTTAATAAATAAAAACAGTTGATTAGTTAGGTAGCAAGTTCTTATGAAGGAGAAAGGGTGAAATGTAAAGTCAAGCCCTTATCGGTATCAGATTCAGCAAAAATATTTCCACCATGTTTGTCTATGATTCTTTTTACAATTGCTAAGCCTAAACCGTTTCCTTCAAACTTGCTATGATAGCGTTTGAATGGAGTAAACAAGGTTTTCATTTGCTCTTCGTTTAATCCAACGCCATTGTCTTTAACGAAATAATAAATTTGTCCTTCTTTTTTATAAGAGCCAATTTCAATTTCTGGTATCTTTTTTTTAGAAGAATATTTAAGGGCATTAGATATTAAATTGTTGAATAACTGTTTAACTGCGCCTTCATTTGCTTTTGCATCTGGTAGGTCATGAATGCTCAATTGACCTGTGAAATTGGGTGGTAATTGTTGTTTACAAATATCCTGTACAATTTCATTAATATTTACACTTGATTTTTCTAATGCTTGTGTGCCTAATCTTGAAAATGCCAATAAGTCTTGTGTCAATGTTTTCATGCTTACAATGGTTGTTCTAACCATTTGAAGGAATTCTTTATTCTCCTCATTTAAGCTACTAGGGTCTACTAAATCTACAACAGTCAATATTTTATTGATGGGAGAGTTTAAGTCGTGGGCAGCAATGGATGAAAATGCTTTAATATCTTCTATTTTTCTGATTTCATCTGTAATATCTGTGATACTAACCACATAAGCATCACTAGTTCCTTCTTCATTAAAGAGTGCATTTGATTTTATATCTATAATTATTTTTTCCCCATCTTTTCGAATCACTTCTGTTTGATAATCTTCTTGAATACCTTGTTTTCTGTTTTTTAGTCTTTCCAAAAATATGGCTCTTCTATCTTGCGGGATAATCATTTCAACAACCACACTACCAACTAATTCTTCTTCTGAATAACCTAAGATTGTACAATAACTGGGATTGCAATAAACTACTTTCCCGTTATAGTCTATGCTAGCAACACCTTCTCTTAGGGAAGCAACCAGTTTTTTAAATTTCTTTTCACTTTCTGCAAGTTGATGCTCTAAAATAATACTTGCTTTTTGTTTATTATTAAGAAGGTTTGCATAAAAATAGACAAGAATAAAAATGACCAGTGTAAAAATAATAGTATGTAATTCAATGCCTATTTCGGTACTATACAACCCTTTCTTCTCGCCTACAATTCTTAAATAACCAAGAAATGGCGGAAATACGAGCATGAAAAAAGATACTCTCCTTAATAGAGCACTACCCTCTAAAATTGAAGCAAAAAGTTTGGGCATTCCATGCATGATATTGCATAAGAATAGGGACACACTTAATAAAAGGAATACAATTGCGGTACTTAAAGCAATGGTTGAAACACCTTCTACTCTATAAGCAGAATCTCTTCCATACAAGTAACCCAAAACAGAACTATAGCCAATAGCAAAAACAATAATGCTTAACAGTTGTCTGAAATTTAGAACCCATTTATTTTGAGAATGAGAACTAATCATAATACTCCCACTTAATACAAATAAAACAGCAGTAGTAGGAGCTAAATGTGAGTTGATATAACTTGATTCAACTTTGTGTTGAAAAATAAAATGATCGAATCTTAAAATCTCTAAAGAAAAAAAATCGGCTAAACTGTGCAAAATACCCACTAGTAAAACAAAAATGCCCAAAAAAATTGTTTTGTTATTGGCCTTTTCTTCTTTATAAAAATTTAGCCACAAGCCTGCTGCAATGAATGTGATTGCAGTGAGTGGATTCATGGAAGTGATGTCACTGGAAAAACTCTTTAATAATGTGATGTCAAATTGCCATCCGATTAGGTTAAAAAAACCAATGGTTATAATGAGTATTCCACTTGCACGTATATATTTAATTCTGTAATTATGAAACATAATTAATTAATAGGGGGTGATCTGTTTCACATTAAAAATTAATTAAAAGGTGGAACATTGTTTATTCATTCCTTCTAAAAAGACTTTTTACTATAACAACAACCATAAATTTAGTACTTTAATCAAAATAACCGTTAAAACGCAGTATGAAGTCTTATATATTCCTTGCTTTTTTCTTCCTGTTGTCTTGCGATCAAAAACGTCCACTCTTTAAGGAAATCAAGCCTGATAAATCAGGACTGATTTTTTCAAATACCATAATCGAAACCCAAGAGCTAAACGTGCTCAATTATGAATATATCTATAACGGGGGCGGTGTGGGTATAGGAGATTTCAATAACGACAGTTTACCTGATATTTACTTTACTGGTAATCGAGTGCCCAATAAATTATTTTTAAACAAAGGCGATTTAACTTTTGAAGATATTACCCAAAAAGCAGGCGTTGATGGAAATGGGAAATGGAGTAAAGGAGCCAGTATTATTGATATCAATAACGATGGGTTAATGGATATTTATGTTTGTTCAGCAGTCTTGCCCGACAGCAATAAAAGAAAAAATTTGCTCTATATTAATCAAGGATTAAATAAAGAAACAGGTGTTCCAGAGTTTAAAGATCAAGCAGCAGAATATGGATTAGCAGATGCTTCAAATACCCATATGGCTGCTTTTTTTGATTATGATAACGACCAAGATGTAGACGTTTATTTATTGATCAATGATTTAGATGGAACTTACCCCAATGAGTTTAGGCCCATAAGGAAAGATGGAAGTTGGCCTAATACAGACAAGTTGTTCCAAAATAATTTTGATTCCCTTTTAGGACATCCGGTATTCAAAGATGTTTCTAAGCAAGCAGGCATTTTGATTGAAGGACATGGTTTGGGTATCAGCATTGCAGATATTAACCAAGACGGGTATAAAGACATTTATGTGAGCAATGATTATTTATCAAATAATGTGCTTTATATCAATAATCAAAATGGCACTTTTACCGATCAATGTGCTCGTTATTTAAAACATACCAGCAAAAACGCTATGGGCAATGATATTGCTGATATCAACAACGATGGATTAGCAGATATTATTGAAACAGATATGATGCCTGCAGATCATTATCGGCAAAAAATGATGCACTCCGATATTAGTTATCAAACATTTCAAAATAGTGATCGATATGAATATATTTACCAGTATCCCAGAAATACGCTACAACTGAACCAAGGATTTCTTCCAAATGGATATGATTCTATTTCAAGACCAGCATTTAGTGAAATTGCATATTTCAGTGGGGTGGCGCATACCGATTGGAGTTGGGCACCTCTTTTAATGGATATGGATAACGATGGATTTAAAGACTTGTTTGTAACGAACGGTTTGCCTAAAGACATGTCTGATAAAGACTTTATGGCTTATAGGCAAAACGCAGTAGCCAATGCTCCACTAGAAGAAGTGCTTAGACAGTTACCAGAGGTCAAAATCAGTAATTATGCATTTAAGAATAATGGCGATTTGCATTTTACTGATCAATCAAAAGAATGGGGAATTAATAGCCCTAGTTTTTCAGCAGGAATGGCTTATGCCGATTTAGACAAAGATGGAGATTTGGATTTGGTTATTAATAATACCAATATGCCAGCTACATTGTTAGAAAATACCCAACAACAACAACAAGAGCACGACAATTATCTAAGAATATTGCTAAGTGGTACACCGCAAAATAAAATGGCGCTAGGCGCATGGGTACATCTCTATGCAAAAGGTCAGCATCAAGTAATGGAATATTCTCCCTACCGTGGGTATCTTTCTAGTGTTGAACAAGCGATACATTTTGGTGTAGGAAAACAAACAATACTAGATTCAATAAGAGTCATATGGCCCGATGGTAAGTCTACCCTTAAAACCAATATTCAAGCAAATCAACAATTAAAATTTGAGTATTCATCTGCTTTAGATTCAGGGGGATTAGAGCCGTCTATTCGCGTTGAATCGTTCTTGAAAGATATTACCCAAAACGCAGGAATCAATTATGGTTTTTCAGAAGTAGATTTTATAGATTTTGATATTCAAAGACTCTTGCTGCATAAGCTTACCCAATATGGGCCCTCCTTAGCAACGGGTGATTTAAATGGAGATGGGCTAGATGATATTGTATCAGGTGGAGGATCCCCTTTTCACGCATCCATTTTTTTTCAATCAGCCAATGGGAAATTTGTTCGAAAATTTTTGCCAGGAAATAATAACCCACAGTTGCAAGATGATGCAGGAATACTATTAATAGATGCGGATAAAGACGGCGACTTAGATTTGTTCATCGTATCTGGTGGTGCAGAAAATCAACCCCAAACAAAAGCATATGCCGACCATTTCTATTTGAATGATGGGAAAGGAAATTTTTCTGAATTGGAAACCGATTTTACCAATAATCGAGCTACAAAGAGTACAGTTGTTGCTGCAGATTATGATTTAGATGGAGACCTCGATTTATTTATTGGAGGAAGAGTAATACCAGGCCGATATCCAATGCCAACAAGTAGTTTTATTTATCAAAATAACTCGCAAAAAGGTCAAGTTCAATTTACAGATGTAACGAATAAAGTAGCACCAGAATTGGTAAATATTGGTATGGTAACAGCAGCAATTTGGTCTGATGCAGATTCGGATGGGAAAATGGATTTGATAATAACCAAAGAGTGGGGAAGTATTGATGTATTCAAAAATGATGGAATCAAATTGACCAAATTAAAAACTTCATTAGATACATTCAAAGGGTGGTGGAACAGTATTGTATCGGCTGATATGGATAACGATGGCGACCTAGATTATATAGCTGGTAATTTCGGAACCAATTCATTTCTGCATGCTTCCAATGAAGAGCCCTTGAATGTATATGCAAAAGACTTTGATAATAATTTTAGTTTAGATGTAATTTTTAGTCATTGGATAGTTGATCAAGTAGGAGGAGTAAAAAAAGAATTTCCTTTAGCAGGTAGAGATTTATTGTTAAGAGAAATGAGTGTTATGAAGGAACGATTTCCTAATTATGCTGGGTATGCTAAAACCGATATGAAACAATTACTAACTGCAGATCAATTGAAAGATGCATATAGGGCTAGTGTAAATTATTTGCCAACAAGCTGGATAGAAAATAAAGGGAAATTTAATTTTGAAATCCATGAACTACCAACAGCAATTCAGTTGGCGCCTATTTTTGGAATCCTGCCCAAGGATGTTAACAACGATGGCTGGGTTGATTTAATTTTTACCGGTAATGAATATGCAATGTCGCCTTATTTAGGAAGACAAGATGCTTTAAACGGAATGGTATTATTGAATCTTGGTAAAGGAAATTTTAAATCTTTATCTATTGCACAAAGTGGATTTTATACACCCGCAAATGGAAGATCATTAGCAGGACTGGTGGTGAATGGGCAAGCAGCTTTAGTGGCAGGTCAAAACAGAGATTTCATGAAATTATTTCAGCAGACAGAAAATAGGGAACAGCCAATAAAAATACAGGATCAAGAAACATATGCAATGATCTATTTTAAAAATGGATTTAAACGAAAGGAGGAATATCATTTTGGACAGGGCTTTTTGTCGCAATCATCCAGATTCTTGCTGCTTTTTCCCGAAATGAAATATGTAGATATTTTTTCTGGCACTAAAAAAACAAGAACCATACAACCTTAATAAAATGAAAGCATTCCTAAAAAATCAACAATTGTTTTTGGTGATACTTATTGCAGTTTTTTTCGGTTGTAAAACGGAAAAAGTGAAAACCTATTTAGGGGCTGAACTGCAAAATTTTTGTGTTCAGCAACTAACTGATGTGATTGTGTACGATATCAATAATCCACCTGTTGCTGGAAGGATGTATGCATACAGCAATTTGGCTTTTTATGAAGCCCTTCGTCCAATGAATTCAGGCTATGAAAGTCTACTTCCTAAATTAAAAGGATTTTCGAGTATCAATCAATTCAATACATCTTTGAAGATAGATTATCCATTTTCTGCAGGTATTGCTTTCATGAAAGTGGCAGAGGCATTGGTTTTTTCTAAAGATAGTATCCAAAAAAGCAGGGCACTATTGATCAAAAACTTTGCACATCTTGAATCAACTATTCAAACAGCTTCTATTGAATGGGGAGAAAAAGTTGCTGCTATTATATTGGAACGTGCATCAAAAGATGGGTATAAAATTACAAGAGGCATGCCTAAATTTAGTGTGTTAAAAGAAACAGGAATTTGGCAACAAACACCCCCAGATTATGAAGAAGCAATTGAACCCAATTGGAGATATATAAAACCAATGTTGCTAGATTCAGCCTCGCAGTTTAAACCAGTGAGGCCGCCTGCTTTCTCCATGCAGCCCAATAGCCCCTACTATAAAGAAGTTAAAGAACTATTTGCAATGAGTAAAACTTTAACCGAAGAACAAAAAACAATCGCCCGTTATTGGGATGACAACCCATTTGTTTCTGAGCACAAAGGACATTTAACTTATGCGAATAAAAAAACAACACCAGTAGGTCATTGGATGGGAATCACGATTATTCTAGCCAATCAATCAAAAAAGACTGAGTTGGATATTGCTAAAGCGTTTGCATTAACTTCTCTTGCCATATTTGATGGATTCATTTCAACTTGGGAAGAAAAGTTCACTAGTAAAACCGTAAGACCAATTACGGTGATTCGGGAAAATATAGAGTCGGAGTGGAACCCTTATTTACAAACTCCTCCTTTTCCAGAGTATACCAGCGGACACAGTGTTATTTCAGCTGCTGCAGCAACTGTGCTGTCCAATGTTTTTGGATCGAATACTCCATTTACTGATACCACGGAGTTAAAATACCTTGGAATGAAAAGGTCATTTTCTTCTATTAAAGCTGCAGCCAATGAAGTAAGTATGAGTAGAATGTATGGAGGAATTCATTATCGCGCTGCAATCGAAAATGGGCAAAAACAAGGGGAGCAAATTGGGAGTTATTATAATACTGTATTTTTGCCTCATGATTCAGGTAACTAAAATATTTAGATTCGAAACAGCGCATGCCATACACGGCTATAATGGACATTGCAGAAATATTCATGGGCATTCTTATGTATTGCATGTAACTGTGGGTTCAGACGCAGATGATATGGCTTATTTACCCAAACCCGGTTTTGTAATAGACTTTAAAGACCTTAAAAAAATTGTAAATAGGATTATTGTAGAGCAGTTAGATCATCGACTGATTTTATCACAAGATTTTTTAGCAGAACATCCCCATGCAGCTGCATCCGAAAATTTAATTATCTGGGAGATGGAACCTACAGCCGAAAACATCTTACTTTATATACGCAATGTTTTATTAGCTGAACTGCCAAATGAAATCAAATTAAGAAAATTGAAAATTTACGAAACCAGTGACTCCTATGCTGAGTGGCTTAATCAAATAATATGAATCGAAAAAATTTTCTTCAAAAAACAGCAATGGCATCTAGTGCTTTTGTGCTGTCTTCTTCTATTTTAATGGCTAAAACGAATGCCAATAAAGTAAAAATTGTGTTGATTGGAACTGGCCTTCGAGGACAAAATCATTTAGATCTTTTATTGCGTAGAGAAGATGTGGACTTAACAGCCATTTGTGATATCAACGATAAAATGCTTTCTGCTGCTAAAGCAATGATTGAGAAGGCTGGTAAGAAAATGCCTAAAATTTATACAGGTAATACCCAGGCGTGGAAGGAAATGATTGTTAAGGAGAAACCAGATGGAGTGGTGATTGCAACACCTTGGGAATTACATAAGGAAATGATCATTGAATCCTTACAGGCAGGTATTAAATATGTTGCTACTGAAGTAATGTTGGGAATCACCTTACAAGATCATTGGGATGTAGTTAAAGCCGCAGAGCAATACAAGGGTCAGGTAATGATGCTCGAAAATGTGTGTTATAGAAGAGATGTGATGGCTGCTTTAAATATGGTACGCCAAGGGTTGTTTGGCGAAATCGTTCATTTACAAGGAGGTTATCAGCATGATTTAAGAGAAGTGAAATTTAATGATGGAGTAAGGCCTTATGGTGGAGGTGTAGAGTTTGGTGAAAAGGGATTTTCAGAAGCTTCTTGGAGAACCACGCATTCTGTGTACAGAGACGGAGATTTATATCCTACACATGGTATTGGACCCATTGCACATTATATCAATATCAATAGAGGCAATCGATTTTTATCATTGTGTTCTTTTTCATCAAAAGCCAAAGGACTTCATGACTTCGTTGTAAAAAAAGGCGGCTCCAATCACCCCAACGCAAAAGTGAAATTTAAATTAGGCGATGTGGTAACCACTTCAATTGATTGTTTTAATGGAGAAACCATACTGTTGCAACACGATACTAATTTACCAAGGCCGTATTCTTTGGGCTTTAGAGTACAAGGAACAGAAGGTATTTGGATGGACTTAAATAAATCTGTTTATATAGAAGGGAAATCACCAAAACCACATCAATGGGAATCGCAAAAAGAATGGTTTGATAAATACGATCATCCATTATGGGTAAGATGGAGCAAAGAAACTGCAGGTGCAGGGCATGGCGGGATGGACTTTTTTGTGATACATGCATTTATAGAGTCTATAAAAAATCAAACCCCCACTCCAATGGATGTATACGATGCGGCAGCTTGGAGTGCCATTACACCACTGAGTGAACAGTCTATTGAGTTAGGAAATCAAACTGTTGAATTTCCAGATTTTACGGGTGGTCAATGGATGTATCGGAAGCCTGTTTTTGCTTTAAATGATCAATATTAATGATTACTGTTCTGCAAGCATTTGGTTTGTCAACCGATTCAGTGGTAGAGCCAATAACAAGTGGTATCATTAATAGTACCTGGAAGGTAAAATCTGAAAAGGGAAATTATATATTACAAAGAATCAATGATCTTGTTTTTGTAAATCCCGAAGACATTCATGAGAATATTGCAGCAATTGCGCTGTATTTAAAGAAAAATTATCAGCATTATTTATTCCCTGCTCCAATTCTTTCTTTAGAGGGATCAGAGCTGGTACATATTCTTGGGAAAGGGTACTATAGGCTGTTCCCTTTTATAGTAGGAACCCATACTATTAATGTTGTTGAGAATACTAAACAGGCATTTGAAGCGGCAGAACAGTTTGGAAGATTTACCGCTTATTTAGGAGGATTTGATATCACTAAATTAAAAGTAACCATTCCACATTTTCACGATCTAACATTTCGATACAAACAATTTCAGGAATCAATTCAAAATGGGAACGCCGAACGAGTAAAAGAAGAACAATCATTAATTACTCGATTGGTTAAATTAGATTACTTAGTAAAACAATATGGAGTAATTACCCAAAACCCCGCATTCAAGAAAAGGGTTACCCATCATGACACTAAAATAAGTAATGTATTGTTTAATGAGGAAAACAATGCAGTATGTATTATCGATTTAGATACATTAATGCCAGGTTATTTTATTAGTGATGTGGGAGATATGATGAGAACCTATTTATGTCCTGTTTCAGAAAACGAGGAAGATTTGAGTAAGATAGTTGTGAGGCCATCTTTTTATTATGCAATTGTAGAAGGCTATTACAAAGAAATGAAAAATGAATTAACTGCTGAAGAGAAAAACTATTTCTTTTATGCAGCACAGTTTATGATTTATATGCAGGCCATCAGATTTCTGACAGATTATTTTAACGACGATAAATACTATCAGATAGGGTATAAAACGCATAATTTAGTCAGGGCCATAAATCAAACTGTTTTATTTGAAAGGTTGATGGAACATGAAGTTGAATTCAAAAAAGTCAAATTATGATAAGAGCTTCTTTTTTTGTTTTTTTATTTGCGATTGGTATTCAAGTGTCAGGTCAAACTTATCAACCAACAGCTCAAAATTTAGTTGCAAGAAATAAATTTCAAGATAATCGTTTTGGAATGTTTGTTCATTGGGGCGTTTCAAGTATGTTAGGGGCCGGAGAATGGGTGATGCAAAATAGAAACGTCAAAGTAAAAGATTATGCACTTTTAAAAGAAACATTTTATCCAGTTCAATTTAATGCCGCTGAATGGGTAGGTGCTGCAAAATCAGCAGGTATGAAATATATTGTTTTCATCACTAGACATCATGACGGATTTTCTAATTGGGATACAAAACAGAGTGATTGGAAAATAACCAACACTCCTTATGGTAAAGATGTATTAAAGCAATTGGCTGAAGAGTGTAAAAAACAAGGAATGCAATTGGGATTATACTATTCTACTTTAGATTGGTATAGGGAAGATTATCCGTATACAACAGGCAGAACTGGTCAAGGTACTGGAAGGAAGACCGGTGGGGATTATGCTTCTTATCTGAAGTTTATGAAGGCTCAGTTGACCGAACTCTTAACCAACTATGGAGACATAATGTCTATTTGGTTTGATGGACATTGGGATCAAACCAATCCTGAAGGTTCTAAAGATCGAAGCTCAAGGATTAATTGGAAATACAATGAAATTTATGAGCTCATTCATCAGTTGCAACCTGCTTGCTTAATAGGTAATAATCATCACTTAGACCCTTTACCAGGGGAAGATTTTCAAATGTTTGAAAAGGATTTACCTGGTCAAAACCATACCGGCTTAAGCTTTCAAAAACCGTCCGATCAATTGCCTTTAGAAACCTGCGAAACCATGAACAATTCATGGGGATATAATATAACCGACCATGCGCATAAGTCTGTAAAAGAGTTGGTTCATTATTTAGTGAAAGCAGCATCACTCAATACCAATTTCTTATTGAATGTGGGTCCAATGCCAAATGGTAAAATTCAGTTGGAAAATATCGATTCCCTTCAATTATTAGGGAAATGGATGCAGCAATATGCCCCTACTATTCAAGGAACTAGAGGAAATATCATTCCAACGCAAGAATGGGGAGTGCTTACTGCAAAATCAAAAAACCTATTTGCACATGTACTTAAAAAAGTGAATACCGATTTTATTTTTGTTCCGTATACTGTAGGTAAAGTAAAATCGGCAAAATTATTTTCGAACAATATGAATATAACTTTCAAGCAAGTAAATGAAGGCATATTCATTTACTTAAAAAATATTCAGCAAGACCCTATCAATACCATATTTCAGTTAGAATTGGAATAGTAACTGATTTATATCGTTTCATAATCTTTAGGCTAATAAATGAAAAAGACATTATTCGCATTATCTATATTCTTAGTAAGCAGTTTACATGCGGCACCTTCAATGGAATACTATAAACTTATTGTTTATCATTTTTCTTCTAATGAACAAGAGAAAAAGCTGGATAATTTTATTGCTAATCAATTCATTCCAGCTTTGCATTTGAAAGGATTTAAACAGGTTGGTGTATTTAAACCAATCGCCAATGATACTGCGAATGATAAGCAAATCGTACTCTTAATTAACGGGGCAAATCTGAATAGGTTAATTGAACCTATTCAATGGAATATAAAGGAAGGGACTGCATTTAATGAGCCACTATACAAAAGATATGAGCAAATTTTGTTGCGTGCATTCAAGGATATGCCCTTAATGAAAATACCTAACGACGCGTCAAAAAAAGTGGAAAGAATTTATGAGCTAAGGAATTACGAAAGCCCAACAGAAGAAAAGTATTTGAATAAAGTACATATGTTCAATGAAGGGGGTGAAATTAAACTATTTAATGAACTTCAATTTAATGCGGTATTTTATGCAGATGTGTTGTTCGGATCTACAATGCCTAATTTAATGTATATGACAAGTTTTGACAATATTGATAGTAGAAACGAGCATTGGAAAGCATTTGGAGCTTCCAAAACCTGGAAGGAATTAGTAGCAATGCCCTTTTATCAAAATAATATGTCGGCCTTATATAGTCAGCTTATGCGATCGACCCCTTATTCTGATTATTAATTTTGTTGTACCTTTAGTTTATTGAGAAAAAGAATAGCCATATTATTTTTAAGTATATATCTCTGCTCTACTACAGAAGCACATGAATTACTAAAAATTCCAGTGGTATTTCAACATTTTATTGAACACCAACAAGAAGACCCACAAATTTCAGCCATTGATTTTTTGCAAATCCATTATATGCAAGGAAATGTAAAAGACAAGGATTATGAAAGGGATATGCAACTTCCTTTTAAAACTGCTGGGGAATTTTTTGCATCATCCGCCACTCCGTTTGTTCCTTTGAATGCACAAATTGATATTCAATATCCAGATCAGGACATTCTTATTAATTGGTCTTTGCATCAACCTGCATATATTTTTTCTGCTTATCAGGTAAATATCTGGCAGCCTCCCAAAATGGCCTAGTTTAAAGCCTATTAAGAATTAGGGTCTTGCACAAGCGGCAGTCCCAATCAACTTATAATTAATTCAACTAAAATGCTGACAAAAATTATTGAGTTTTCCGTAAGGAATAAACTCATTATTGGGCTATTTGTAATTGCCCTAATAGGTTATGGAGCCTATAACATAACTAAACTTCCCATTGATGCTGTTCCCGATATTACCAATAACCAAGTTCAAGTTATTACGGTAGCGCCTTCCTTTGGTGCAACAGATATAGAGCGTTTGGTAACTTTTCCTATTGAACAGGCTAATAATAATATATCTGGGTTATTAGAAATAAGAAGTTTTTCCAGATTTGGATTGTCGTTGGTTACCATTGTGTTCAATGATGAAACCGATATTTATTGGGCAAGACAACAAGTGGCTGAACGATTGTTACAAGTGCAGTCACAAATTCCTGCTGGTATTGGAACACCTCAATTAGGGCCTGTTTCAACTGGTTTAGGAGAAATTTACCAGTATGTGGTAAGACCCGAAAAGGGATATGAAAATAAGTATGATGTTACCGAACTAAGAACCATGCAAGATTGGATAGTGCGGAGACAGTTATTGGGTGTGAAAGGAGTAGCTGAGGTAAGCAGTTTTGGGGGTAAGTTAAAACAGTATTCTGTTGAAGTAGATCCTTCTAAATTATTGAGTTATAATTTAAGTATTGGAGATATTTTTACTGCTTTAGAAACCAATAACCAAAATACTGGTGGCGCTTATATTGAAAAAGGTCCTACAGTTTTATTTATCCGAACAGAAGGGCTATTAGGTAATATTGAAGACATTCAAAATATAGCTATTAAAAGAACTACAGGCGGAACGCCTTTATTTATTAGAGATGTAGCAGAAGTAAAAATTGGTCATGCTACTCGTTATGGTGCCATGACGTATAATGACAAAGGAGAAGTTGCAGGCGCAGTAGTCATGATGCTAAAAGGAGCCAATAGCAATGATGTAATTAAGCAAGTAAAAGAACGTATTGTTCAAATACAAAAGTCTTTACCAAAAGGAGTAGTAATTGAACCATTTTTAGACAGAACTAAAATGGTTAATAATGCAATTGGCACTGTAGAGAAAAATTTATTGGAAGGAGCACTAATTGTAGTTTTTGTATTGGTGGTTTTTTTAGGAAACTTAAGAGCAGGATTAATTGTTGCATCTGTTATTCCACTGGCAATGTTGTTTGCCATTATTATGATGAACTTGTTTGGAGTTAGTGGAAACCTAATGAGTTTAGGTGCACTAGATTTTGGACTTATAGTGGATGGAGCAGTTATTATAGTTGAAGCTGTAATGCATCAATTAAGCCATAGTAAAAAGTTTAGTGTAGTCAACAGACTAACGCAGGGCCAAATGGATAAGGAAGTGAATCATTCGGCCAGCAAAATGATGAATAGTGCGGTGTTTGGACAAATCATCATTTTAGTAGTGTACTTGCCCATTTTTACTTTACAAGGTATAGAAGGTAAAATGTTTAAGCCAATGGCACAAACGGTAGCATTTGCATTATTAGGGGCATTTATACTTTCCCTCACTTATATCCCAATGATGAGTGCAGTATTTTTGAGTAAAAAAATAGCCCATCAGCCAACATGGTCAGACCGTATTATGGCCAAGTTAGAAGCTAGTTATAAAAAGGCCTTAGAGTATATTTTGCACTTCCCCAAAATGGTATTGGGTTTTGTGATTGGATTATTCATAATTGCTTTAATTATCTTAGGTAGACTGGGCGGAGAATTTATACCTGCATTAGAGGAAGGAGATTTTGCAATAGATACCCGTGTATTAACTGGTAGTAACTTAACAACAACGGTGGAGAGTACCCAAAAAGCTGCATCCCTATTATTAAAAGAATATCCAGAGATTGAAAAGATTGTAACTAAAATAGGAAGTGGAGAAGTGCCAACTGATCCAATGCCCATGGAAGCAAGTGATTTGATGGTTATTCTAAAACCAAAAGAGGAATGGACTTCAGCTAAAACTTTTAATGAATTAGCCGATAAAATGGGAGCAACAATGGCTGCTGTTCCAGGAATCACTACAGGGTTCCAGTTTCCTGTTCAAATGAGATTTAACGAATTGATGACAGGTGCAAGACAAGATGTAGTCTGTAAAATTTTTGGAGAAAATTTAGACACTTTGGCCGCATATGCAGCTAGTATAGGTAAAATTGCAGGAACCGTAGATGGTGCAAAAAGTATTTATGTTGAAGCTGTAACGGGGATGCCGCAAATTTTAATTGAATACAATAGAAGTACCATTGCACAATACAATTTAAATGTGCAAGACATCAACAAAGTGGTTAATGCGGCATTTGCAGGACAAAGTAGTGGATTGCTATTTGAAGGAGAGAAGCGATTTGATTTAGTAGTTCGTATTAAAGGTGAAATGAAAAAAGACCTAAAAGACATTCAGCAATTATTGATTCCAACTCCATCAGGTATTCAAGTGCCCCTTTCGCAGTTGGCAACAGTGGAGATTAAAGATGGTCCTAATCAAATACAAAGAGAAGATGCCAAACGTAGAATTGTAATAGGCTTTAATGTAAGGGGTAGGGATGTTGAAACAATTGTAAAAGAGTTGCAGCAAAAAATAGAAAAACAAGTAAAGTTTCCTGTAGGTTATTATATCACTTATGGAGGTGCTTTTGAAAATTTAAATGCAGCAAAAGCCAGACTAATGATTGCAGTTCCAGTTTCATTGCTGCTCATTTTTTTATTACTCTATTTCGCCTTTAATTCAATTAAACATGGATTGCTTATTTATTCTGCAATTCCTTTATCTGCAATAGGGGGGATCTTTTTCTTAGCATTGAGAGATATGCCTTTTAGCATTAGTGCTGGGGTAGGTTTTATTGCTTTATTTGGAGTTGCTGTATTAAATGGAATAGTACTTATTGCCGAATTTAACCGACTTAAAAATGATGGGATGGATAATTTAAGAACCATTGTACTCACTGGTACCAGCTTAAGATTAAGACCAGTATTAATGACTGCTTTTGTAGCATCGCTCGGTTTTCTTCCAATGGCATTGAGTAATGGAGCCGGTGCCGAAGTTCAGCGACCTTTAGCTACAGTAGTGATTGGGGGATTAATGATTGCAACTTTTCTAACATTATTTGTATTACCTGTTTTATATATGATGTTCGAAAAAGGATTTAATGCCAGTTTACCCATTAATAAAGGAGTAGCCATATTGTTGGGTTGTTTATTTGTGGGATCTGTTGCAATAGCGCAACCCCATAGCGTGCGATTATATAGCGCTCAACCCATTTCTGTGCAATCTGCGGTTGACTCTGCTTTAAAAAATAATTTGCTGGTGAAAAATGAGCAGTTAAAAATGCAGTATCAACAAATGCTAATTGGGACTGCAGGCAACTTACCAAAGACCGCATTTATTGGTGAGATTGGACAAATCAATAGTATTTATTCTGATACTAGATTGGGTATTAGCCAAACCACTGCTTTCCCTACTGTATATAAAAGAGAACGAACCTTATTGGAAGCAGAATTCAAGAATAGTGTGTTGAATATTGCTATTCAAGAAGCCCTATTAAAAAAGCAGGTACAACAAGTGTATTATCATATGGTGTACTTGCAAAAGAAAAAAGAACTCTTGCTTTTTGCAGATAGTTTGTATGCTGCATTTTACCAAAAAGCAGCTTTGAGATTAAAAACAGGGGAGTCTAATATTTTAGAAAAAACAAGTGCAGAAACCTTGTTGGGTCAAATTAAAATACAAATACAGCAGCTTGAGCAAGATGCATCCATAGTGCAATTGCAATTTCAACTCTTATTAAATACACAGCACAATTATATGCCAGAAACAGGCAGAGGCCCTTTATCCCCTGCTTCCTTATTAGACACAGCATTGTTGCGTAATCACCCTATTTTGCAAAGTATGCTACAGCAACAATCTATTGCTTTGGCAAATACCGAAGTAGAAAAAAGTAAGTTATTGCCCGATTTATCTTTAGGTATTTTGAATGGAAGTATCAGAGGGGTAGGTGCCGACAATATTTTTTATAGTGGTAAAAGATTTAATTCGGTTCAAGTAGGCATGGGAATTCCTTTATTTACTAAGGCACAAAAAGCTAGAATAAATAGTGCAGTATTGTCCGAAAAAATGGCTGAGTCAAAATTCCAGCAAGTAAAGCAGCAGTTAACTACTGAATACCAAACGGCTATTGCCCAGTATGCTAAATATTTAGCAACAGTTCAATACTTAGAGAAAACCGGATTAAAAAATGCACAAGTGATAACAGAAACAGCAAACAAACAATTATCTGCTGGATTAATCAATTATTTAGAGTGGGTACAATTAATTAATCAGGCAACCAGTGTGAGAAATGATTACACAGAAGCTGTTAGAAATTTAAACGAATCAATCATACAATTAACCTATTATATTCAACAATAAGAATTATGAAAACCTATTTATATATATTATTTAGCGGCTTATTTTTATTAGCCTGTTCTAATAAGAATCAGTCAGAAACAGCCGTTGCAGAAACTTCTGTTGCAGATACATTGGTATTAACGAATGAGCAATTTAAAAATGCAACCTTAGAAGTAGGACAGATGCTAGAAGTAGAAATGGCTTCACTAATGAAAGTGAATGGGAAAGTAGATGTACCTCCGCAGAATATGGTTTCTATAAGTGTTCCTTTAGGGGGATATTTAAAAACAAGTAAGTTATTGCCTGGTATGCATGTGAACAAAGGAGAAATAGTAGCTGAGATGGAAGACCAACAATACATTCAATTGCAACAAGACTTCTTAATGGCCAAAGTAAAACAGCTGATGTTAGAAAAAGAATTTGCTAGACAAAAAGAATTAAATGCAAGTCAAGCAACCAGTGATAAAATGTTGCAACAAGCGGAGTCTGATTATAAAACACAAAAAATTTTGGTTTCCGCTTTAGCACAAAAATTACAGTTAGTAGGAATTAATCCAAATAGTTTAAACGAGAACAATATCAGCAAGAGTGTCAATATTTATTCCCCAATTGATGGGTATGTAACTAAAGTAAATGTAAATATTGGTAAATATATTTCTCCAACAGAAATCATGTTTGAATTGGTAAATCCTACCGATATCCATTTGGCTTTAAAAATATTTGAGAAAGATGTATCAAAATTATTCATAGGACAACCCCTTATAGCGTATACCAATAATAATCCTGATAAGAAATATGACTGCGAGGTTTTGCTCATTGGTAAAGATTTGAATGCAGAGGGCTATACCGACGTTCATTGTCATTTTGAAACCTATGATAAAGTGTTAATTCCAGGTACATACATGAATGCGCAAATTAAAGTGAAAAATAGAAAGGCTATCACCCTACCCGCAGACGCAGTAGTGAGATATGAAGGAAAGCAATTTGTATTTAAAGAGTTGGCAAAGCAAAAATTTATTTTAACTGAAGTAAATATTGGAGAAACAGAAAATGGGTTAACAGAAATTATTATTGCGGAAAAAGATATAGCTAACTATGTAACCAAAGGCGCTTACACTTTGTTAATGATGCTCAAGAATGAAGCAGAGTAATTAACTTGCGGATAATTAGCCAACATTATGTTTTATAGTAAAGGTATATTTAAGGGGATTTTAGTCGCGCTTTTATTGGTTTTAACTACTAATGCGATGTCGCAAAGTTTAGACCAGCTGGTAAAGCGTGCGTTAGAGCGAATGGCAACTAAAAATTATCAAGGGGCTATTGAAGATTTTACCCTTGCCTTAGAGGAAACCCCTGATGATGTTAATTTGTTTTTGAACCGATCGATCGCAAAACGCGAATTAAAAAATTATGCTGGGGCAATAGAAGATATTGGCTTTGCTTTAGAAGTTACCCCTGCAGACCCCAATTTATTCTTTAGTAGGGCTTTTATTAAAGGACTTTCAGGTGACGCAGCAGGCGCAATTGAAGACTATAACAGAGCAATCAAAATTGGACCCGCTAATGCCAATATGTATTTCAATAGGGGAATCGAAAAAGAGCACTTAAATAATTTGCAAGGCGCTATTCTTGATTATGATAAAGCTTTGACATTGAACCCTAAATATGGGGATGTCTATTTTAACCGAGGGGTAATAAAAGCTAAACTTAATAATCATAAAGCTGCATTATTAGATTTTAATAAAGCCATTCAAATTGAACCAGCTGCGGATTTCTATTTTAGTAGAGCTATTTCTAAAGTTGCGCTGAATGATCACAAAAATGCATTGGAAGATTATAATAATGTGATTGCATTAGATTCTAACGTAGAAAATGCTTTTTTTAATAGGGCACTTTGTAAAATGAAATTAAATGATTTTGCAGGGGCTTTACCCGATTTGGATATTGCTTTAGAAGACAATCAATCTAGTGCAGATATTTATTTTAATAGAGGAGTGGCATTGCGAAGTTTGCAACAGTTTAAAGAAGCAAAAGAAGATTTTGACAGGGCAATTGTTTTGAATCCGACCAATGGAGATCTTTTTGTAAATAGAGGATTAATTCATTTAGAATTAGCCGATACTGCTGCTGCTATTGATGATTTCTCGAGTGCTATTGAATTAAATAAAAAGAATGTAGGGGCTTATTTTAATAGGGGTATACAATATGAAAAGTCAGGTGATTTTGAAGCTGCTTTAGAAGATTACAACAGTGCCTTAAAATTAGATCCCCAATACGGAGATATCTATTTTAATAGAGGGGTAGTTAAAGCAGCATTAGGAGATAAAAAAGGGGCATTAGCCGATTATAATACCTGCATAAGATTAAAACCCAAAAATGCAGGCGCTTGGTATAATCGTGGATTATCAAAATATGCAGCCAAAGACTATTTAGGTGCTATTGCCGATTTTAATAAAGTGATTCTTTTAGACCCTGAAATGCCCAATATCTTCTTTAATAGGGGAATTGCAAAAGGACAGCTAAAACAATATGCCGCTGCATTAGCCGATTACGATAAAGCCATTGAGCAAGACTCTGGGAACGGTGATATTTTTTTAAACAGGGGAATTGTAAAAGTGATTTTAAAGCAAGCTGCGGGCGGATGTACCGATTTGCAAAAAGCAGCCGCATTAGGCAATGTAACAGCGGTGTTAGAAATGGAGAAGTCTTGCAAGTAGTACCGTTTGTTTAATCAATATACCATTAACATATAAAAAACTTTATTTTTTTGCCAAACCTGTAATATTGGTATAAATTTTAATACTTATAAGTCAAATTATTTAAAATAAACTTTTATGAAAAAGATTTTATTCTCGGTTTTAGTAGTTTTTGCTGCAATAGCAAGCCTTTCAGCACAAACAGCTGATGATGTAATTAACAAGTATGTTGCTGCCATTGGTGGTGCAGAAAAATGGAGCAAAATACAGTCATTAAAAGTAGAAGGACAAATTGAAGTTCAAGGTCTAGCCATTCCATTTACCATGCAAGCCGTTCACATGAAGGGAATGCGAGTTGATGCAGAATTCCAGGGTAATGTAATCATTGATATTACTACACCAACTAAAGGATGGTCTCAAAATCCATTGATGGGTAAAAGTAGTTTAGAAGCCATTACTGCCGATGAACTTAAATCTAAATTGGATGAATTAGATGTTCAAGATGAGTTTGTGAACTATAAAGAGAAAGGCTCAACCGTTGAATTTTTAGGTAAGGAAGAAGAAGAAGGAACTTCTTATAATAAAGTAAAATTGACCACCAAAAACGGGAATGAAAAAACCTACTATTTTGACCTTACAACAAACTTGATTTACAAAGAAGAAACTACCATAAAGCAGCAGGGGCAAGAAATGAAGCAAGCTGTAAAATACCTAGACTATAAAACTTTAGAGAATGGTATCAAAATGGCTTTCAAAACTGATATGGGTATGATGATGATGGTTACAAATAAAGTAACTATTAATCCAACTATTGACGAAGCCATTTTTTCAGGTAACTAAATAATTTCAAACATGAAATACCTATTTGCTGTCCTGCTTTCAGGCATGGGCATGCTGTTGCATGCTCAAAACATTCCATCTTTTAATACCGCACAATTTCAGGTCTTGGGAGCAAGGGCGTTGGGGCCATCAACCATGAGTGGAAGAATCACTGCTATTGAAGGAGCATACGCAGATGCACAACTTAATTTATATGTAGGTACTGCTGGTGGAGGAATTTGGAAAAGTCAAAACGGCGGCCAATCTTTCAATTCTATTTTTGATAAGTACCAACAATCTATTGGGGCATTGGCACTAGAACCAGGTAATGCAAAAGTGGTATATGCAGGTACAGGCGAAAGTAATATGCGCAATTCTGTGTCTATTGGTGCAGGAATCTATAAAACAACTGATGGTGGCAGCAATTGGCAAAAATTGGGATTAGATAGTACGGAACATATCAGTAAAATAATAGTAGATCCAACAGATAAAAAACTGGTGTATGTTTCAGCACCCGGTCCATTGTTTAAATCATCTGTTCACAGAGGTCTATATAAATCTACAGATGCAGGCAAAACTTGGGAAAAAATCTTGTACATCAATGAGAATACAGGATGCGCTGATATAGCTATTCACCCAATCAAATCAAATATAGTGTTTGCGTCAACCTGGGAGTTTAGAAGAAAGCCTTTCTCCTTTGTATCTGGAGGAACTGGTTCTGCTTTGTATAAATCTACTGATGGTGGGAAAACATGGAATAAAATTTCTAAAGGGTTACCTGAAGGAAATTTAGGTAGAATTGTGATCACTATCAATCCATCAACACCTTCACAAATACTGGCTTTGGTTGAAGCTAAAGAATCGGGTTTGTATCAGTCTAACGATGAAGGGGAAACTTGGACCAAACTCACTACTGCAACTGGCTTAACTGCTAGACCATTTTATTTTAGCACTTTGGTGATTGATCCAAAAGATCCTAAAAGAGTTTATAGACCTGCCTATGATTTTAATTATTCCAATGATGGGGGAAAAACATTCAGTAATACTGTTATTGGAGGAGTAACTCCTCATGCCGATCATCACGCATTATGGGTGAATCCTACTAATACCGATATGCTGTTTTTAGGAACAGATGGTGGTGTTTATTTGAGCTATAATAAAGGGGTTACTTGGGAATTTTTGAACAACTTACCTGTACCTCAATTTTATCATGTAAGTATCGACAATCAATCGCCTTATAATATTTATGGTGGATTACAAGATAATAACAATTGGATGGCCCCAAACACTGCACCAGGTGGAGTTTCTTCAACAGATTGGAAAGCATTAGGTGGTGGTGATGGATTTTGGGTTCAGCCAGATGCAGTTGATGAAAAAATTGTTTACGCAGAATCTCAGGGTGGAGATATGTATCGTATTAATTTAAGAACTGGGTTGTCTACGGGAATGAAGCCGAAGAAGCAAGCTGGAGAAGAAGACCATCGATGGAATTGGAATACACCCATTGTAACAGCTAAGTCTAACACGAAGTCTAGTACAGGAAAAATTCAAAGCAATTTATATGTAGGTGCGCAGTACTTATTTAGGTCTAGAGACAATGGGAAAAATTGGGAAATAATTTCTCCTGATTTAACAACCAATAATAAAGCCATTCACAATAAACCAGAAAATAGTGTAAGCGTTACTGGCGATAATACCAGTGCAGAAAATCATGGTACTATTTTTACTATTGTACAGCATCCTCAAAACGAAAATATTATTTGGGTAGGTACCGATGACGGTAATTTAATGTTTACCAATAATGGAGGAAAAACTTGGACCAATAAAAATGCAGGCATTACAAAGGCAGGAGTTCCTGCGCAAGCATGGATCAGTAGTATTGAATTGTCTTCGCACAATCCCAATAAAGTGTTTGTAACACTAGATCATCATATGTATGGAGATAACAACACTTATGCAGTAGTGAGTAATGATGGAGGAAATAGTTTCACCAAATTTGAGTCTGAAGAATTCAGCGGTTTTGCTCATATTATACGAGAAGACCCTAAAACCCCTTCACTGATTTTTTTAGGGACAGAGTCTGGATTCTTTATTTCATTAAATGCGGGAAAAACATGGATGAGAAGTAGGTATCAAAATTTACCTTGGTATAGTTTGGTGAGAGATATTAAAATTCATCCTACAACCAACGACTTAATAATTGCAACACATGGACGAGGAGTGTATATTATTGATAATATCCAGCCGCTCAGAGAAATGGTACAATCCGATTTAAGTAAACCATTTTTATTTTATCCTATTCAACCATTCAAATATGAATTTGGTGCACAGTACCCACAATCGGCGCCTAATTTAATAGGCTATGCGGGTGCAGCTAAATCATTGGCCCCTACATTTTATTATTATTTAAAAGAACGAAGTAATGATATTGTTAAAATAGAAATTTACAATTCGGAGAATAAAAAAATAAAAGACATCAATGGATCGGGGCTGAAGGGATTGAATAAAGTTTTTTGGAATCTAACAGCAAATCCTCCACGCGTTGCCAAAGGTGGATTTATTGCACAATCTTCAGTACAAGCCGCAGGATTCTTAGGTCCTAAAGTGGCAGCAGGAAAATATAAAGTTGTAGTAAAAGCAGGTAAAGACAGCAGTGTACAAATCTTATCTGTTTTACCAAATCCTGCAGCAGGCTTAAGTGAGATGGCATTACAGAAATTGTACCAGCAAAGTATGCGGTTATTTGTATTAGAAGAACAATTGGCTGATATAGTAGATACAATTGATTCGAAATTGTCTAATTGGAATAAGCAAACATCAAATGATGAATTGAAGAAAAAAATTACCGAATTGGATAGCTTTAAAAGAGAGTTAATAGAACTCAATCGTAAATCTATCTTTTTTGATGAAGAAAAGTATAGAAGGCGAATTAGTGATTTTTACCTAGATATGATAAGAGCTTTAGAACCACTTTCTGAAAGCCAAGAAAAGGGAATTAATGTGCTAGAGTCGGAAATGAAAGTATATCAAAGCAGATTGAAATCATTGCTATAAATTACTCCTTCACTAAAAGCCGCAATTATCTGTATGATTTTTGCGGCTTTTTAATTTATATGAGACAAAATATTGCGGGTATTTGCCAGTTATTGGTTTTTATCTTTTTTTAATCTCGGTAGTGACACTATTCCTTACATATTTGCGTTTTAATTGTCCGCCTTACTTATTAAAAATGTTTGCTATTGATGCAACATAAATTTGAGTGACGTGGTCATAACTCAGGTACAAATCATTCATATATAGGTGTTGAATAAATTTTTTTGAAAATTTTCTAAAGAATTAACAAAAATTTTATTTAAACCAAAAAATGTGTATTTTGTACACGCTTAATAACCAGTAAACTGCCATTTATGAATCTAAGACTGCTTGCTAGGCCCATATTATTGGGTGCCTTCGCTTGTCTGTTTGCCATCTTCTCGCATGCGCAAACAAAAACAGTTACCGGTAAGGTAACTGACTCAAAAGACGGATCACCACTTTCTGGTGCATCTGTAGTAGCTAAAGGAACTTCAACAGGTACCCAAACGGGTGCAGACGGTTCCTTCAAGTTAAACGTTCCTTCTACCGTTAAAACACTTGTGATTTCATTCGCAGGTTTTGGTAATGTAGAAGTGAATATTTCTGCAACCAATACGGCCAATGCCAAATTAACATCAACCGCTGATGCGTTAACTGATGTAGTGGTGATTGGTTATGGTTCTAGAAAATCAAAAGACGTAACAGGTTCTGTTGCGCGTGTAACGGAGAAAGACTTTAACAAAGGTCAAATTGCTTCTCCAGATCAGTTGTTGCAAGGACGTACTCCAGGTGTGTTGGTTACTCCATCAACCGGTGAGCCAGGTGCTGCTGCAACAATCAATATTAGAGGTACAGGATCTATTAGTGGTGCTCAAGAGCCATTGTATGTAATTGACGGAGTTCCGTTGATTCAAGGTGGTACACTTGGTTCTGCTAGTGGTGTTGAAGGAAGCACAACTCCTAAAAACCCATTGATTTTCTTAAACCCGAATGATATTGAAAGCATCACTGTATTAAAAGATGCATCTGCTGCTGCCATTTATGGTTCAAGAGGTGCAAACGGTGTAATCTTAATCACTACTAAACAAGGTAGAGGTGGAAAAGCCGGCATTTTTAATTTTGGTGTTACTACAAGCATGGCTAACACAGCTCGTCGTTATGACTTGATGAATGCACAAGATTTCTTAATAGCTGCTAAGAAAGCTAATATTGATGGTGGTGCTGATCCAGTTGCTGCAGGCGAAGCGGTAAAAGGAATTGACAATGGTGCAAGCACCGATTGGCAAGACCAAATTTTCCGTCAAGCAATTTCTCAAAACTATAACCTAAGCTGGGCATATAGTAATAAAGGAACTACTGCTCGTTTAAGTGCTTCTTTAGATGATCAACAAGGTATTGTAAGAAACAGTGGATTAAAGCGTTTCACTGCTCGTGCTAACTTGGGTCAGAAATTAATGAACGACAAATTAAAATTAGAAGCGAATATTACTTATTCTAATACTAAGAACCAATATGCACCATTGTCTAACAATGCTGGATACCAAGGTTCTTTATTAGGTGCTGCTTTACAATTGAATCCAACTAACCCTGTTTATAACAGAGATGGTTCTTTCTTCCAGCCAGGTGATCAGCGTAACCCAGTACAAATGTTGGCTTATTTTGATGATCGCGACTTTATAAACAGGTTCTTGACCAACTTGTCTGCTACTTATCAAATTACACCAAGCTTATCTTATAGAGCGGTACTTGGTTTAGATAATTCAAAATCTGAGCGTACTTCATTTGCTGATCCTCGTTTAGGTTCAAATGCATATGGTGGTACAATCAACGTATATGGTAGAGATTACCAAAACCCAATTCAAGGGAATGGTCGTGGTACTAGACAAAATCTAGAAACCAAGTCTACTTTGATTGAACATTATTTTACTTATGATAAGACATTTAACAATGTACATGCTATCAACGCAGTTGCAGGTTATTCTTATCAGAGTTTCCAAACCAGCTATACTGGTAATTTTGGATGGGGATTAAACACTCCAGTGGTTACCCCAACTGATGTATTTGTTAGAGATTACAGCAAATTCAAAAACTACGCAAACTTTGTTCCTGGATTTGACAGAAACGAATTGCAATCAGTTTTTGCTCGTGTTAACTACACATACAATGACAAGTATTTCTTTACTGCAACAGTAAGATCTGATGGATCTTCTAAGTTCGGTTCTAACAACCGTTACGGAACTTTCCCAGCGTTTGCTTTTAAGTGGAGAGTAATGGAAGAATCTTGGGCTAAAAATACCTTAGGTAAATTATTTAGTGACTTCAACATCAGAGCTAACTACGGTAAATTGGGTAGCCAAGATAACCTAGGTTCTTATGCAGCATTAAACCTTCAACAAACATTTGATGTAGGTAACGGTCCTGTAACTCGTTTCATTCAGCAAGGTAACCCAGATCTTAAGTGGGAAGAAGTTGCAACTACTGGTATTGGGGTAGACTTCACTTCTAAGAATGGTCGTTTATCTGCTACAGTAGATTATTACAAGAACGAGCGTACTAATATGTTGTTCTTTGCTCCAACTCCAGGTGGCTTTGCTCCACAATCAAACTGGTGGATCAACTTACCTGGTAATGTTACCAACAAAGGATGGGAATTTAGTGTAAACTATAAAATCATTCAAGGTAGCAAGTTCAACTGGGATGTTAATGCTAACGTAACAACTGTTAGTAATAACGTAACTGGTTTACCAACTCCAATTAATACTGGTGCGGTAAGTGGACAAGGTTTAACTGGCGCATTTGCTCAAACCTTAACCAACGGAAATCCAATCTTTACTTGGTCAATGCCTGTATTCCAAGGTTTTGATGGTAACGGTAACGCACGTTATGCTGCAGGTGCTGCTAACCAATTGGTTGGTACTGCATTGCCTAAATTGTTTGCTGGTTTAACCAACAACTTCTCTTATGGAAGATGGAATTTAAGTGTATTCTTAAATGCTGTATCAGGTCATTATATTTACAACAATACTGCGAATGCATTGTTATTGAAAGGTAGCTTGCGTAACGCACGTAACGTAACTAATGTAGTTGGTAACGGTCCTGAGAATCCATTTAACCCAGGTTCTGTATCAACAAGATTCTTAGAGAAAGGAGATTTTATTCGCTTAGCCAACATGAACTTAAGCTATGCTTTCGATATCAAGGGTAAAGCAATAAAAACTTTAACTGCTTTTGCTTCTGGCCAAAACTTGGCATTGTTTAGCAAATACTCTGGTATTGATCCAGAAGTTAACGTAGACAAGAGCATCAACGGTATCCCTTCTCGTGGATTTGATTATACTCAGTACCCAAGACCAACAGTTATCACTTTAGGTATTAACGTAGGGTTTTAATATAGAAAAACAAAAACATTGATCAATATGAAAAATTTAATAAAAAGCTACATACTACCAGCTGCTGCGGTAAGTGTACTTGCGATCACGTCTTGTTCCAAGCTTGATCCAAAGTTGGAGTCACCAAACTCCATAGCTCCAACACAAGCTGGCGGTGCGCCCACAGCGCCCTCTATTGCTGCTGTTTACGAGCAATTAAACCAATTAACCGGTGGCCAGGGTAACTGGTTTGGATTGCAAGAGCACTCTACCGATGAAATCATGGGGCCAACACGTGGTACCGACTGGGATGACTTTGGTACATGGCGTCGTTTGCACCTTCACACTTGGGGACCTGACCATAACCAAATCAATGATACTTGGAATGGTCTAAACGGTGCATTGTTCCAAACAACTTTAATTGCTGAAACTAAAACAGGTTTAGAGAAGGCAGAAGGACAGTTCTTAAGAGCTTACTTCCGTTTCTTGACTTGTGATATTTTTGGACAAGTTCAATCAAGACCTGCAACTGCTGCTGCAAGTGCAATTCCTGATGTATTAACCAGATCTGCTGCTATTGATGCAATTATTGCAGAACTAGAAGCTGCAGTTCCTGCATTACCTGCATACAATGGTGCAAACCGTGCTCAAGCAACTAAAGAAGCAGCATGGGCTTTATTAGCTAAAGCATATTTAAATAAGGCTGTTTATAAGCAAGCGCCAACAAGCCCTGCAGGTCCTTATACTTTTGCTGCTGCTGATATGAATAAGGTAATTGAGTATTGTAACTTAATTGCTGCAAATACCAACTTAGCTATTGACTCTTACTACTGGGATAACTTTAAGTGGGACAATGGTACAGCATCTTCAGAGAACATCTTTGTTCGTAAACCCGGTGGTGATGCAAGAGCTGGTAATGGCGCAAACCTTGTATGGCAAACTTGCCAAAGCTGGCACTATAACCAACGTCCATCAAGCTGGAATGGTTTCGTTACATTGTCTCAATTCTACGATAGCTTTGAAGGTAACGACGTTCGTAAGAGCGATACCTTGGCTGGATACACTAATTTAGTTGGTCCAACTGCTGGTCTATTAGTAGGACAAGCTCGTGGTCCGGTAAAACCAGGTAGTCCTAAAGAACCAGGATCTATTGGTGATCCAATTGGTAACTTGTTCGACAGAAGCGGTAACCCATTAGTGTTTACTCGTAACGCATCTATCTTCTTTAATGGTGAAGCAAGTGGTATTCGTGTAAATAAATTTCCTCTTAATCCAGCCGAAATCAATGGTGGTGGTTGGGGAAGTGCCAACGAGTTTCCTTTCTTCCGTTTCTCTGATGTTCGCTTAATGAAAGCAGAAGCTTTATTAAGAGGTGGTACAGCAGGTGCTAACGGCGAAACAGCTTTATCAATTGTGAACGATTTGCGTTCTAAGCGTAGAGCTACAGCTCTTGGATCTGTAACACTAACTTCATTGTTAGCTGAAAGAGGTCGTGAGTTATACTTAGAAGGTCACAGAAGAACAGACATGATTCGTTTTGGTGTATTCAACGCTCCAGTTGAAGAAAGACCAAATGCATCTGATGCATATAAAGTTGTTTATCCAATACCAACCATTTCATTGTCTTCTAACCCTAACTTGAAGCAAAACTTCGGATATTAATATCCTTGGTTAATTTATATGAATCCCTCCGAGATCAATTGATTTCGGAGGGATTTTTTGTTGTTAATCTCCGTAAATATTTAGGTTTAATTTAAATAGATGAATCGGCGCTTTCTCAAGTGCCTTTGTGTAATTTAGCATATGCGTATGAAACAGATGCTGGCACTATTTATAGCCATGGTTTTTTTATGGTCATGTAAAAATCAGTCTAAAGAGACTCTATTTGAAGAAGTGAAAACCAATATTCAGTTTACGAACACGTTAACTGAGTCTGATGCATTTAATGTATTTAAGTACCGTAATTTTTATAATGGTGGCGGAGTTGCAACAGGTGATTTAAATAATGATGGATTACCTGAAGTGTTTTTTACAGCCAATCAAAGTGCCAATAAATTATATTTAAACAAAGGCAATTTTGAATTTGAAGACATTACGCAAAAAGCCGGAATTACTTATGATGGAGAATGGAGTACAGGGGTAGTGTTTGTAGATATTAATGCAGACGGGTGGTTGGATATATATGTTTGCAATGCAGGAAATATGTTGCAAAAAGAAAAGCGAAAGAACAAACTATACCTCAATAATAAAAACAATACATTCACAGAATCTGCGGCGAGTTATGGCTTAGACAATGATGGTTACTCTACACAAGCCAGTTTTTTTGATTATGATTTAGATGGTGACCTTGATTGTTTTTTGGTGAACAATAGTCCAATTCCTGTAAATACATTGAATTACGCCAATATGCGTAATATACCGGATGCTGAAGCGCCTTTTGCGGAATTTTTAAAAGGAGGCGGTGATCATTTATATAAAAACGAGAATGGCAAATACATAGAAGTTACAAAGGAAGCAGGAATCTATGGTAGTATTATCAGCTTCGGCTTAGGGGTTACTGTGGGGGATGTTAATTTAGATGGATATCCTGATGTATATGTATCCAACGATTTTTTTGAGAAAGATTATTTGTACATCAATCAAAAGAATGGGACGTTTAAAGATGAATTGTCTAGTAGAACGCAACATATTAGTTTCTCCTCAATGGGAGCAGATTTGCAAGACATTAATAATGATGGCAAGCCAGATATTTTTACTACAGATATGTTGCCAGGGGATGATTATAGATTAAAAACCAATACTTCTTTTGAAGGATATGATGCGTACATGCTCAAAAAAAATCAGGACTTTTTTAATCAGTTTACGCAAAATGCATTGCAAGTTAACAATGGAGAAGGTAAGTTTTTAGAGACCGCATTTTATAGCGGAGTTGCAGCAAGTGATTGGAGTTGGGGAGCATTGATGTTTGATGCAGACAACGATGGATTGGCAGATATTTTAGTTTGTAATGGAATTTATAGAGATGTAACTGATCAAGATTTTATTGACTTTTTTGCGAATGATGTAGTGAATCAAATGGTATTAAATGGCAAAAAAGAAGCGGTTAATAATGTAATTGATAAAATGCCATCTGTTCCCATTCCTAATAGTATGTTTAAGAACCAAGGTAATCTTAGGTTTACCAATGAAAGTACCAATTGGGGTTTAGATAAGCCTAGTTTTTCGAATGGGGCGGCTTATGCAGATTTAGACAATGATGGCGACTTAGATTTAATCGTAAACAATGTTAACCAATTAGCAACCGTATATAAGAATAAAAGTAGAGATCAAAATAAAGATGGCTTTTTATCGGTCGAATTAAAATATCAGGGCGCTAACCCATTTGCAATTGGAAGTACAATAAAACTATTTCAAAATAATCAAGTTATAACCAGAGAGCTCATACCTAGTAAGGGCTTTCAGAGTTCAGTAGAGTATAAGCAAACCATTGGAGTAGGAAAATCAACGCCAGACTCTATGCAAATTATATGGCCTAATAGAGCCATTACTACTTTACAAAAGCCGGCAATTAATCAGTTGCATAAAATTGTATACGATATTTCTACTGCAAAGCCTCTTGTGCCCAATGCAGAAAAAACTGAAACGGCACTATTCCAAGAAACAGCATTACAATTAAACAAACATAACGAAGACGATCATGTAGACTTTTATATTGAAAGAAATATTCCTTTTATGCTCAGTAAATTGGGACCAAAAGGAGCAACTGCAGATATTAATAAAGATGGATTAGAAGATCTATTTATTGGAGGAGCCAATGGACAGGCCAGTCAGCTTTATATTCAAGCAAGCAATGGATTTAAATTGCAGCAGATACCTGATTTTGAAAAATATAAATTTACCGATGTAACTGCAGCATTTTTCTTTGATGCAGATCAAGATGGAGACCAAGATTTATTTGTAGGAGGAGGTGGGAATACAGCCCCAGCTGCTTCAGATATTTATCAGAATCAATTGTATTTGAATGATGGGAAAGGCGGCTTTGCATTAAAGTCGGGAAGTTTCTTAATCAGTCATACCAATTGCGGAATTGCCATTCCATTAGACTACGATAAAGATGGGAAATTAGATATTTTTATTGGCAGTAGGAGTGAACCTCAACAATACGGCATTGCTCCTAAGAGCTTTTTATATCATAACGAAGGGAATGGAAATTTTAAAGAAGTAAGTGCTACAGTAGCTCCTTTTTTAATGAATTTGGGAATGATCACAGGAGCTGTATATGCCAATGTGATGGGTTCCGCAGAACCTGAGTTGGTTATTACGGGTGAGTGGATGTATCCACATATTTATACTTTTAATGGCAAGCAATTCATTGAACAAAAATCTGGTTTAGAAAAACAGTTGGGATGGTGGCAAACAGTTGTTGCTGCCGATATTGACAATGATGGAGATACCGATTTAGTATTGGGAAATTTGGGAGAGAATTTTTATTTGCGTGCAAGCACCAATGCGCCAGTGAAAGTATTCTTGAAAGATTTTGATAAGAATGGCACTATTGAAAAAATATTCAGCCATACTATTAACGGAGAAGATATGCCGGTTTTTTTAAAGAAAGACATAACCGAACAGCTTCCTGCCCTGAAAAAAGAAAATTTAAAGCACCAAGATTTTGCTCCCAAAACAATGCAAGCTTTATTCCCCAATAATCTTTCCGATGCAACAGTATTAACAGTAAATACCGCAGCTTCCATTATTGCCATTAATAATAGTAATAAAGGATTTGCCATTCAATCGTTGCCTTATCAATTACAGTTGTCTAGCATACAGGCATTAATAGTAGATGATATCAATAATGATGGGAATAAAGATATTCTAGCAACAGGTAACTTTTTTGATTTATTGCCACAGTTCTGTAGTGTTGATGCATCTTATGGAAATCTATTATTAGGGAATGGCAAAGGAGGCTTTATTGTTGCCACGCCTCAACAGTCTGGAATTAGCATAAATGGACAAATAAAGCAAGTATTGCCTTTACAAATGAAAAACCAACCTGGTTATTTGTTCTTACAGAATAACCAGTATCCTGTGTATTTACGCAAAACAAGTGTAGGAAAAAAATAGTGAATATGAGGAAATTTGATTTGATATTATGGTTTCTTGGAAGTATTTGCTTCGGTTTTATTGCATGTAAGAATCAAAATGGGGAGAGTGTATTTACTCCAATTTCATCTGATAAAACTGGATTGGATTTTACGAACACGCTTACACCAACTCCCGCATTTAATCTGTTCTCGTATATGTATTACTATAATGGAGCAGGAGTAGGAGCAGGTGATTTTAATAATGATGGAAAGATAGATTTATTTTTTGCAGCCAATCAGCAGGCCAATCGATTATACTTGAATAAAGGACAAATGCAGTTTGAAGATATAACAACTGCAGCAGGGGTACCAAATGATGCGGCATGGAGTACAGGAGTGTCAGTGGTAGATATTAATAATGATGGGTTACTCGATATTTATGTTTGCAGAGTAGGTAATTACAAGGTATTGAAAGGAAAAAATCAGTTATTGGTTTGTACTGGTGTAGATGAAAAAGGAATACCCCATTATCAAGATCAAGCAACACAATACGGGTTAGATTTTTCTGGATTTAGTACACAAGCTGCTTTTTTAGATTATGATGGAGACGGAGACCTCGATTTATTTTTACTGAATCACTCAGTTAATCATGATGGCAATTACGCGCCAAGAAAAAATTTTGAAAACACATTCGATTCTTTAGCAGGACAAAAATTTTATCGCAACGATTCCAAAATAAATTCAGGAAGAATAACCGATGTAAGATTTACAGATATTACAAGAACCGTAGGTATCAATGGATCTAAAATTGGTTATGGCTTAGGGGTTGCAATAGCAGATATCAATTTAGATGGATGGCCAGATATATATGTAGGGAATGATTTTCATGAGAATGATTATTTATACATCAATAATCAAAAAGGACAGTTTGAAGAAAAGGGAAGAAAGCAATTAATGCATACCAGTCAATTCACAATGGGGGTAGACATTGCAGATGCCAATAACGATGGGCTTCCTGAAATTGTTTCTATGGATATGCTACCATATGAATCGTATATGCTCAGAAGGTCATTGTCTGAAGACGATTACAATATTTTTCAAAATAAATTGGCATTTGGTTATACCTACCAGTACGCTAGAAATAATTTACAATATAATCGAGGGAATGGGCAATTTAGTGAAGTAGGTCAATATGCAGGTATTCATGCAACCGATTGGAGCTGGGCATCATTGTGGATGGATTTTAATAATGATGGAAATAAAGACTTATTTGTATCAAATGGAATACCCAAGAGAATGAATGATATTGATTATATCAATTTTGTATCTGGAGAAGCCTTGCAAGAAAAATTAAAGAACAATAGTTTAGAAAGTAAAGACCTAACCTTAATTAACCAGTTTCCAGAAATAAAAATTCCCAATCAATTTTTCTTGAATAAAGGGTCGTTGAGTTTTAATAATATCAGTAGTGATATTAACAATAACCCAAATAGTTTTTCCAACGGAGCAGTTTATGCAGATTTAGACAATGATGGCGATTTGGATATTGTAGTCAATAATATTAATGACCCAGTACTTGTATATCAAAACAATACCAATAAAGATACTATCGCTAATAATTATGCAATAATTGAATTAGTGGGTTCAGCAGAAAATCGTTTTGCAGTAGGAGCGAAGCTGTTGGTATATGCAAAAGATAAAGTGTATTCACACGAGCAGTTTCCGGTACATGGTTTTTTATCTAGTATGCAAACCTCATTAATGGTAGGTCTTCATGAAATTAAACCAGATTCTGTTTTACTGATTTGGCCTGATCAAAGTTTTCAACGAATTCAATTAAAAGTGGGAAGAACACAGAAAATAATTTATCAAGCTGGTTTACCTAAATATAATTTTGAAATTAATGGGTTTGATCAACAAAAGAAAGTTCCTTCTTATTTTGAAGATATTACCGAGGCAACAGGATTGAATTACCAGCATCAAGAAAACCCTTTTAATGAATTTGATCGAGAACCGTTGATTCCTTATATGAATTCTGCTGAGGGACCAGCTTTGGCAATTGCAGACATAAATGGCGATGGGTTAGAAGATGTTTTTATAGGAGCATCCAAAACATTTCACAATGCAGTATATCTACAACTAGCAAATGGAAAATTTAAAGCAATGCCACAGCCAGCATTGTTACAAGATTCTATGTGGGAAAATACAGATGCCATTTGGGCTGATGTAAATAAAGATGGGTCAAATGATTTAATTATTGCAAGTGGCGGTAACGAATATTATGGGGAAGATGCTCATTTATTGCCTCTCTTATATTTAAATGATGGTAAAGGAAATTTAACTCGAAAAGCAGATGCATTCAAAGCCATCTATACTACACAGAGTCAAATTGTGGCAGATGATATAAATGGAGATGGACATATTGATTTATTTATAGCAGGAAGAGTTGAGCCCTGGAAATATGGAGTTGCGCCTAGGAGTTATTTGTTACAGAATGATGGCACTGGAATGTTTACAGATGTAACCAGTAGTTATTCGTCATCTTTACTAAATCCAGGGATGATTACAGATGCCCAATTTGTAGACTTAAATAAAGATGGGAGTAAAGATTTGTTGTTGAGTAGTGCATGGGGAACTATTGATGCTTTTATTAAAAAAGGAAATAAGTACGAGAAACAAACCCTATTGAATCAAACCGGATGGTGGCAATCACTTACTGTAACAGATATTAATGAAGATGGCAATCTTGACATCATTGCAGGTAATTTTGGTTTGAATAGCCGATTAAAAGCGAGTGAACAGGAGCCAGTAAGAATGTATGTTAATGATTTTGATAATAATGGCAGAGCAGAGCAAGTAATTACCTATTATTTAAGAGGGAAAGAAATGCCCTTTGCTAGTAAAATTCAATTAGAAAAATCTTTGCCTGTTTTAAAGAAGAAATTTCTTTACGCAGAAGATTTTGCAAAAGCTTCATTAGATCAATTATTTGATTCAGATAAACTGAACAAATCGCTTCAATTGAAAGCAACTCAATTTGCAAACATTATTTTAATCAATAAAGGCAAGGGGAAATTTGAACCAGTTGAAATGCCTATGAATGCTCAGTTGAGTAATTATAGAGTAGTAATTCCATTTAAAGGAATTACGAAAAAGCAACAGTTGGCGCAAAGTACTAGTCGAGCAAATATGGGGAACAATTATTTACTCTTAGGAAATTTTGGTTACAACAATATTGAAATAGGAAGGCAAGATGCAGACTTTGGTACATTATTGGAATGGAATCAACAAGGAAGTCCTGAAGCTTCTGCAATGAAAATGCTAATAGAAGGTGAAGTAAGAAATGCAGCTCCAATTAGCATAGCTAATGCCCAGTGTTGGATACTAGCTAAAAATAATGGCGCATTGCAAGTGCTGAAGCTCCAGTAAATTATTCATAAACAGGATAGTTAATGGTTGTTCTCCACTTAGTACTGTCTCTAAAGGTTCTTCTATTGGTAATAAGTCTTTCAAAAGAAATAGCAGGACTGGTTTTGCGATAGTCTTGCACATAGTTTTTCACCGCTTCATTGCATTTTTGAATAACGGTTTTGTCACCAGTTACTTCACAAACTACAACATTACCCAGCATCATATTTTTGAGCATGAATTTTCCATTTGAAGGGATATCTCTTTCAGTAGCCACTGCAACCATTAGCGTATAATTAGTAGAATCTTCTTTAAAAATATTCATGATAGGAAAGTTCACAATCTTTACTTCAACACCATCTATAAACTCGTTCACCTCATCTATAAGCGCATAAATTTCGTCTGTAGTTGGTTCATGATCATATATTTGTTTAGTAGACACATAGGAAGAGTTGGGTACTTTTTGCATTCCAATAGGGTACCCATAAACCTTTAATACATCAGAAAAATAATCCTGTATTTGATAAAGCAATCTTTTACTATCGTCTTCTGCTGCATTTAATGATAGAAATTGTTTAAAGCGTAAAATGGGATTGAAGGAAAGCTTCATTACCGTATTCAATGTAAAATCGGTACGAGCATTTTTACCAGCAATGAAAGAAAAATCAAGGCTAATATTCATGTCTTTATTAATCATAGTACCCTTAAACCCATTCATTAACACTTTATGAATGGTAATTGGTGCTTCGTAATAGAGGTAAGTGGAATCATTTTTTTTGGTGCCTGGGAACCATTTAGCCCATTCTTGTTGGTTGGTCATGACCCTAGTTACTGCATCTACGGGCATTGGAACAGAGACCGTTTCGGTTGTTACTTTTTCATTGGGTAATAAATACGAAATAATCACAAAAAATAGTACAGGAACCAGTATATACAATCCTTTTTTCATTAGGCTAATTAAATATTTATCAATGTTAATACTACAAAAATAAATTATTTAAAATGTAAAAATTTAAAGTATTTTTAGGGAACTGAAAAGGATTTTTACCATACTATCCCTGTGTTTGCTGCTCTTTAGTTGGGGCGGATACAACCTTTTATTGGATTATTTAGAAACCAAGTCAGATCAAGACTTTCAATCTAGCTTATTTCAAGATCAATATGATGAGGCCAACTTAATTCATATTAAAATTGCTGCAAGTACCCCCTATGGTTCCAATTCCGAACTGTATGAGAGTGCCACGGGAGATGTTGATATAAATGGGGTCACTTATCATTTTGTAAAGCGTCGATTTTTCAAAGATTCATTAGAATTACTTTGCGTACCCAATATCGATAAAATCAGTATTCGCAATGCAAGAGATCAATTCTTAAGCTTAGCAGCTAATTTTAATAGTAATACCAATAACGAACAATCAAACAATCAGCATACAGTTCTTAAGTTCTCATTGTCAGACTTTACAGGTGACCATTGCTTTACCTGGCAGTTTCGTGATGGAGACATTCCTAAAGCCTTTCAATTGAGTAACCCAATGCTTGCTTTAGCTGATTATACTTCATTCTTAGAGCGTCCGCCTCAAGCCTAATGCTGGCATATTAAGCATTCCTTTTATTTACTTTTTAATTTTTAAATTATGTTAAAGCGCTTGGCGGTGCTTGGCTTATTTATTATAGCCTTGATATCTTGCAACAACAATACTGAGTATAAAACTTTTTTACACGACCCTATCTTATTTAGTAAAACCGTTCACGAATTGAATACGGTAGTAATGGGAAATAATTTTCCACCTATGGTGGCATCGCGTAATTATGCGTATGCTGCAATAGCCGCTTATGAAGTAATGGCAGCAAACAATACAACTAAATACCACTCACTAGGAGGTCAATTAAATGGATTACCCGAAATCAAACTACCTACTACTTCTGAAGATACCGATTGGAAATTAGCTGCGCTATTAGCTTATGCTAAAGTGGGTGAGTCGGTTACATTTCCAGAGGGCAGCATGCAAGTTTATACGGATAGTATTTTGGAGTTGGCAAGAGAAAAGGGCCTTCCGGCTAAAGTGGAGAAAGCTTCAAAAGAATTGGCAGATAGCGTGAGTGTTGCAATAATTAGATGGAGTAAAAAAGACAACTATTTAGAAACCAGAGGGGCCGAAAAATATACAGTAACCAAGGAGCCAGGAAGATGGGTTCCAACCCCTCCCATGTATGCTTCAGCAGCAGAACCTCATTGGATGGAAATTAGAACCATGGTGATAGATAGTGCGAGTATTTATGATCCTGTTCCTCCGCCAGTTTTTAATATTAAAGATAAAAACAGTAAGTATTACCAAGAAGTAATTGCCATCAAAAATGCAATAGATAGTTTAACCCCTGAACAAAAACATATGGCTGAATTTTGGGATGATAATCCCTTTAAGATGAATGTGACGGGGCATGTGATGTTTGGAAGTAAAAAGTTTTCTCCTCCAGGTCACTGGATGAGTGTAGTTGGTATTGCTGCTAAGCAAGCAAAGAGTGACTATGCAGAAACCATTTACGCAACCACTTCAACTGCTATTGCTTTATTTGACGCATTTATTCAATGCTGGTATGTTAAGTATAAATACAATACAGTACGTCCGGAAACAGTGATTAATCAATACATCGATATCAACTGGAGACCCTATTTGCAAACCCCCGCTTTTCCAGAATACACTTGTGGACATTCCACTATTTCTTCTGCAGCAGCAGAAGCCTTGACCAGTGTATATGGAGATAATTTTGCTTATACAGATTCAACAGAATTAGAATTTGGTATTGCCAATAGAAGTTTCAAATCTTTCCGGCACGCTGCTGACGAAAACAATTGGGCCAGATTTTACGGTGGTTTACATTTTCACAATTCCTGTATCATTAGTACAGATATAGGACAAAAAGTAGGTAAGCATATTGCTACTAAACTAAAAATGAAAAAGTAATCATCATTTATTTATTTCCTAACAGAAATCATTTATGAAAAATATATTTTTAATGGCACTCTTGTGCGTTGTTTACAACACACAAGCAGTAGCACAAGGCTGTGTGGCCATCAGAGGTGCTGGCGGATCAAGTTGCAGCATTACCGGACATTTAATGCATGCAGATACATCAGGGTATACACTAAATATCAATACCCGATATTTTAAGTCTTACAAACATTATGTAGGTACCGATGAACAAAAACATCGAGTTGCTTTAGGAACTGAAGTAATTAATCATACTTTAAGTATGGATATTGGATTAACCAAAACCATCAATAAAAAATGGAGTGCAGCAATTTATATACCTGTTATTGCCAATGATCGTTCCTCTTTGTATGAACATGCCAACAGAGGTAGATTCACCACTTCTTCATTTGGTATAGGTGATATTAGAATAGCCGCATATACCTGGTTAAAAGATCCTACCAAAATGCCTAAGTTTAATGCACAAGTAGGTTTTGGCGTAAAGCTTCCAACTGGGGATTACCGTTATACTGATCGATTTACTACCGCTACAGGCACTGTAATTGGACCAGTAGATCAATCCATACAATTGGGCGATGGAGGTACTGGATTTACTTTAGAACTCAATGCCTACCAGCGTTTTGGAAAGCGCTTAAGTGCTTATGGAAATTTTTATTATCTCATTAATCCTCGTGAGCAAAATGGAGTATCCACTGCAAGAGGTGGAACAGCTAGTGCTACTGCAGTATTATATACAACCGATGTGATGAGTGTTCCTGATCAATATTTAATCAGAGGAGGACTCAATTACCAAGTACGTAACTGGACTTTTTCTGGAGGATTAAGATTTGAAGCTATTCCTGCTAAAGACTTAATTGGGGGCAATGAAGGATTTAGAAGACCTGGTGAAGTATTAACGATTGAGCCAGGGATTACTTATATGTTTTCCAAACTCAACTTATTCTTAACAGTGCCTACGGCCATTATGCGCAATAGAACCCAAAGCTATCCCGATCAAATTCGTTCTAGTTTAACAGGAACGAATTACAAAGGAGACGCAGCATTTGCGGACTACTCAATTAACCTTGGGTTTAGCTTGCGATTATAAAAATAATTTTTGTCTGGTGCCATAGTTTTCAACATGTACAAACTAATTGAGTAATTCAAAAACAGCAAACTGGTAGGGTTCCATTACGAGGTATTCGTGATCGGACCCTACTTTGTGTTTTTTACCAGACCAAAGATCTACTAATTCAATTGGGGCTAAACCATGTTCTTTAAATAAGAACCAAGTAATATAAGCCGCTTTATTATTGAAATTAAATAGGCAATACATTTTCTTTTCTTCATTATACCTAATAAATCCAGCAACATGAATATTGTGCGGACTTAACCAAGTAATATTTTTAGTGTCTGAAAAAACAGCCAATGATTTTCTTAGTTGTATTAATCTTTGTGTTGCACTAAAGATTCGATTTTCAATCGTTCCTTTTTGTTTGGCCAATGCATTCTTTTCCCAATCAATAATAGGACGATGCATCCAACGGTTGTCATAACTTTTGCCGGGGTCGCCTAAATAACTGTAGTCATTGGTATAGCCCACTTCGTCTCCATAAAAAAGCATTGGAATGCCACCCAAAAACATCGACTGAGCTTGCATCAAAATAATTTTTGCTATAGCTGCATCTATTTCGGAATTATTTTGAATAGCGTCTTTTACATTGGAGTCAGATTGATTATTATTTTTCGGCACACTTAAAAGTGCTTTCTCTAATCCGCAAAGCGATGCTAAACTTCCACTAATTCGCGCATCTTGTGTTTTAGGATTCACCGAAAACAACGCACCTTTTGCAGGTGAATTTTGGAAAGAGCCTGAGTAATACTCTTTTAAAAATTTGCGATGCTCATACGCATTAAATCCAGCTGCAGCAATCATGGAATCATCGTACCCTAAACCAATATCATCATGACAACGGGTATAGGTAATCCAAGTAGTACCAAAAGGTTTTTGTAATAGTTCGTGCTGCGCAGCCAACATTACTCGAGTATCTCCAGTGGCCAATGCGTCCCATTGTAAAGCCATTTGAGTGGCATTATAGGCTACATCACATTCTTTTGCAGTGAATGACTCAGTGCCAAAATATTTCATGATTTCTTTAGGCGCAACAATTGCTTCACCAAGAATGGCCATACCAGGTGTGGCTATATGAACACACTGTTTTATTAAACGCAATAAAGTATGCGCTTCTGGTAAGTTTTGACAAGTAGTGCCCAATTGTTTCCAAATAAAAGCGGGTGCATCAATACGCAAAATATCAACCCCTAAGTTGGCATAGAAAAAAACATTGGAGAGCATGGCATTAAAAACTGCAGGGTTGGTATAATTCAAATCCCATTGGTAATTATGGAAAACCGTCATTGCCCATTTGTTGCATTCAGGCACATAAGTGAAACTGCCCGGAGATGATTCTGGAAAAATTTCAGGCATCGTTGCATCAAACTGATCAGGTATTTCACGACTGTCGTACATATAGTAATAGTCCTGAAATTTTTTATCGCCTGCTTTGGCTTTAAGCGCCCATTCATGGTGATGAGAAGTATGATTCAATACAATATCAATCATCAGGTACATGCCAGCAGCCTGCATTTTCTCTTGTAATATTTTGAACTCGTTGAGTGTGCCAAAACGGGCATCAATTTTTCTAAAATCTGATACAGCGTAACCACCATCACTCTCGCCTTCAGGGCTTTCGAACAACGGCATTAAGTGTAAAAAATTTACCCCTAGTTCCTGTAAATAATTCAAACGCTCTGGCATTGCTTTTAAGCTTCCTGCAAATCGATCTACATACAAACTCATCCCAGTAATTTGATTACTGGTAAACCAAGCAGATTGCTGTTCTTTTATTTGATCTTTCTTTCTAAATACCGGTTTTCGAAGTTTATACGACTCAATAATTAAAACCAATAGCGCATCAAAATCTTGAGTTGCATTTTTTTGGTTACCGTAAATGGTATTGTATAAATCTTGTAAAGCATTGGCATTGGCAATGAATCTAATATAGAATGCATGGTCTACTCCAGCAATATCTAATAACTGTTCGTTGCAAATTTTTTTAATCTTTTGATGAAGCAAATATTGAAACACGTGTAAAATGATTTACTGAAAAATTTGATTGTTTAAGAATTTAAAAGCTTCCATGGCACCCATATATTCGCAAGTTCTGGCACCCGCTTTATTGGCATTGGAAATTATTTTATTCCATTCTTCCAATGAAAGCGATTGTATTGCTGATTGATTTAAATGACTTAGTTGGTACAAAACTGCACCCACAAAAGCATCCCCTGCGCCCGTTGTGTCCACTGGTTTTACAGGTATTGACTCAATGATATATTGCTTTCCATTTAATCCCAATAAAGTACCATCTTTCCCTAAGGTTATAGTAAATACGCCTGAAGTTTCTTTTAATAAAAAAGCCGTGGCATCTTCTAGTGTAGAAGTATTGGTTAATAGCATAGCTTCTTCATCGCTTACTTTAAAAAAATTACAATTGCGCAAGAAATGCCAACTCTGATTAACAAAAGAGTCGGTATTATTGGGGAATAATAAATGTCTATAGTTGGGATCGAAGCTGATATAAATTTTATGGTGCAGCGCTTTTTGCAACAAGTGTAAATAAGCAGCTTGCAATGGGCCGGGTAAAAAACCAGTGGCCGATCCAAAATGAATAATTCCTACATTGTTCAAATTAATGGCGTCTACATCGTCAATAGATAATTGACCATCGGCACCACGATTAAATACGAAGTCTCTTTCACCATCGTGCATTAATGAAACAAAAGCAAATGTGGTAAAATGATGCGGGTCTTCTAACATCGCATGCGTACCTACACCAAAGGATTCCATGGTTTGAATGAGTTGTTTGCCAAATGGATCTTTTCCCACTTTGGCAGCCAATTCAACTTCTCCTCCTAATGCAGCAATTGCAGCGGCAACATTGGTTGGAGCACCCCCCGTTTTTTTTAAGAAATCGGATCCTTCAGCCAATGACATGCCTTTATTTGTGCAGATCATATCAATTAGTGCTTCACCTATGCAGAGAATTTTCATTAATGTAAATTTCGTTTTTATAAATGGGTTAATAGCTCCAGCTGAATACCATTTGGTTAAATTTTAATGTCCACCTACCGATACAGCTTGAATTTCTTCTTCTGGTTTTACGTCTTTAATTAAAAGTGTTGCAGCACAAGCCATTAGCAATAAGACTCCTGCAAATGAAATGGCTTTGCCAGAATCATTTCCTAAAAAATTGTTTAACACCCAACCAAAAGTAGTGGTCTGCAATATCATCGGTATTACAATCATCATATTAATGATGCCCATGTAAACGCCATATTTTTCTTTGGGAATATCATTCACCACCATTAAATAAGGAATGCCCATCATGCTGGCCCAGGCAATACCAAAACCTGCCATTGGAACAAAGAGCAAATACTTATTTTCAATTTGCGGAAAAGCCAACAAGGCAATCCCTGCCATGAGCAAACAAATAATATGCACTTTTTTGGGAGAGAATTTTTTGGCCATCCAAACCAATCCAAACGCAGATAAAAAAGTAACCACATTGTACCAGCCATTCACCAAACCAGCCCAACCAACTGCTTCTTCATACAAGGTTTTATTTTGGGATGGACTGGTTTTCCAAACAGATTGTGCAATGCTTTTAGAAGCGTTCTGCCAATAACAAAACAAAGCATACCATTGAAATAAATATACCAACGCCAATTTCCACATTACTGCAGGCATATGCACGATGGCTTCTCCAATTTCAATAAAGGGTTGCAATATGCCTTTTTTCTGTGCACGCAACACAGCCAATTCCTCAGGAGTTGGAGGAATTTCTGGTGTTTTAGTAATGCTCCACATCACTGAACTAATAGAACAGATTGACCCTAAAAAGAAAGAACCAAACACCCAATAAGGAATGGCACCGTGCTGACCAGGAATATATTTTTGAAAAAAGAATAGAGAAATATTTGCAAGGGTAATACCTAGCCCAGTAAAAAAGCTTTGGGTTAAAAAACCAGTAGCCAATTGTGGAGCAGGTAATTTATCGGCTATGAACGCTCTGTATGGTTCCATAGCAGTATTATTGGCCGCATCTAATACCCATAATAATCCTGCAGCCATCCACAGCGAAGTACTAAACGGATATAGGAATAAACAAAGGCTACAAAACAATGCGCCAATAAAAAAATAGGGTTTTCTTCTGCCAAAACGTGGATGCCAAGTGCGGTCGCTCAATACCCCAATAATGGGTTGAATGAGTAAACCAGTCATTGGTCCTGCTAAATTGAGTAAGGGAATTTCGTCGGGCTTAGCACCTAAAAAATCATAAATTGGATTCACAGCACTTTGTTGTAACCCAAAGCTGTATTGAATTCCAAAGAAACCCACATTCATGTTGATGATTTGCATGAAGCTGAGTTTGGGCTTGCTCAATTGCATAGTTGAATAGTTAGTCTTTAAAAATAGCTAATTTTGTGTCATGCAACACGCTTTTACCTACGACAAGAAAAAAGTAATTCAAGGACTGCGCTATCACTTTGTGCAAAGGCCCGAAGTGAAGGTATTAGTCGTGCTAGTAAATGTTTTTGCTATTGTAGCTGCCATTTTATTTTATAGTAAAAAAATTAGGCCTGAGCCTTTTTTATTGGGCTCTTTTATTTGGATAATGATGATGGCCAGTTTTTGGTATATCCTGCCTAATTCCATTTATAAAAAAGCATTAGATACTTTTAAAGACCAATTCACCATTGCATTTAAAGACAATGGAGTTACGTTAGAAAACGAGAAGGGATTTATTCATTGGGATTGGAACCAGTTTAGCCATTACTTTGAAAGTCCTCATTTCTTTCATTTGTATTTTAGCTCAAGGTCTTTTTTTATGGTTCCTAAAGATGGAATGGGAGAAGAATTTCGGCACGAATTAAGAGCAGCTTTAAAAAAAGGAATCAATACAAAATAAGGATACCGCCCAATAAACGGAGGCTATAATCCACCCCAAACCTTGTTTATCTGTTTATAATTCCTTGCCCATAACCACATGCGGAATGGTTAATTCTATAAAGGGTTCACTTTGTACTTCATACCCCAGCTTCTCAAAAAAATGAATGGAGTCTTGGCGGGCATGCATAATTATTTTCTGGTAACGATTGTCTCTAGCTAAGTTTTCTGCAAACTGAACCATTGCTCTACCTATTCCCTTGCCCTGTAGGCCAGATAGAACAGCCAGTTGCCTAAGCCGAACAGTTTGGGAATCTATTTTCACCAACATGCTGCAAGCTTCCATAATTCCCTCATCGGTATAAGCTAAAAGAATATTATTGCTTTCTTTGGCCAATTCCTCTTCAGTAAAATGCAGCCCCAAAGGTTTACGAAGCAATTGGTGCCTTAATGCTACCATTTGTTCGTATTCCCCAGAACCGTGTTGAATCATTTTTAAAGCCATATTACTAATATAACCATAAAATGTATATTTTTGCCGCAGTAAACAAAAACTTTAACAATGTCAGACATCGCAACAAGAGTAAAGAAAATCATCGTAGACAAGTTGGGCGTAGACGAAGCAGAAGTAACGAACGAAGCTTCATTTACCAATGATCTAGGTGCAGATTCTTTGGATACCGTTGAATTAATTATGGAATTCGAAAAAGAATTTAACATCTCTATCCCTGATGAGCAGGCTGAAACCATTACCACTGTTGGTCAGGCAGTTGCTTATTTAGAAGAGCACGCTAAGTAAGAATATCTATTTAGTAAGGAATAATTTTAATCCGTCTTTTGAGGTTTTACCACAGAAGGCGGATTATAACATAAACAGGTTTGTTGTATGCAATTAAAGCGCGTAGTTGTTACTGGTATAGGTACCATCACTCCAATTGGTAATAATCTTGAAGATTATTGGCAAGGACTACTCAATGGTGTACCTGGAGCAGCTCCCATTACTTTATTTGACGCAAGTAAATTTAAAACCCGTTTTGCCTGTGAAGTAAAAGGCTTTGATCCTACCAGTTTCATGGAAAAGAAAGAAGCTAGAAAGCTAGACCGCTTTGCTCAACTCGCACTATATGCAAGTGATATGGCCGTTGTAGACGCCCAAATCAATAAAGAAAATGTAGATGCAGATAGAGTAGGGGTGATATTTGCCAGCGGTATTGGTGGACTAAGAACTTTTCAGGAAGAGGTACAGAATTTTGCAACCGGAGACGGTACACCAAGATTCAATCCATTCTTTATTCCTAAAATGATTTTGGATATTGCGGCCGGACAAATTTCTATGCGTCATGGATTCCGCGGTCCAAACTTTGCAGTGGTAAGTGCCTGTGCATCTAGCACCAATGGCATTATTGCTGCAGTTGATACCATTAGACTGGGCAAGGCTGATATCATTATTAGTGGTGGATCAGAAGCCGTTATTAGTGAAGCAGGTGTAGGAGGTTTCAATGCCATGAAAGCCATGAGCGAAAGAAACGATGATCCTGCTACTGCAAGCCGTCCTTACGACAAAGACAGAGATGGATTTGTAATGGGAGAAGCCGCAGGCTGTTTGGTATTAGAAGAATATGAACATGCCATCAAGAGAGGCGCCAAAATTTACTGTGAAATCGCCGGAGGCGGAGCTACTGCCGATGCATATCACTTGACTGCTCCACATCCAGACGGATTGGGTGCAAGAAATGTAATGATTGCAGCCCTTAAAGATGCAGGAATGCAGCCTGATGAAATAGATTATATTAATACACATGGAACTTCCACTCCTTTAGGAGATGGTGCTGAAGCCAAAGCCATCACCGAAGTATTTGGTAGCCATGCATATAATTTAAATATTAGTGCCACCAAATCTATGACAGGCCATTGCTTAGGAGCAGCGGGTGTTATAGAAGCCATCGCATGCATCCAGAGTGTGATCTACGATATTATCCCCCCTACTATCAATCACTTTACAGACGATCCTGAACTGGATCCAAAATTAAATTTCACATTCAATAAAGCGCAACAAAGAACCGTGCGTGCTGCATTGAGTAACACTTTTGGTTTTGGCGGACACAACGCATGCGTTATCGTGAAAAAATACGTAGCATAATAAAGTGCAATTTTTAATAAAGTTATTTAAACCAAAAGCAGCAACTGATTTTGAAGTTCAGTTGAGCAATATGTTGGGCATACAACCTGGCAACTTGCAACTCTATCGCAGTGCATTAAGTCATCGTTCTGTTAAGGAAACACCCGATGAAAATAATGAGCGCTTAGAGTTTTTGGGGGATGCAGTCTTAAGCACAGTCGTAGCAGACTACTTATTTAAATTATACCCCTATAAAGGCGAAGGTTTTTTAACGGAGATGCGATCTAAAATGGTGAATAGGCAACAGTTGAATGATATTGCTTTGAAAATGGGGTTGCGCAAACTCACTTTTTACAACAAATTCGATAATGCCTTAAAAGCCAGTCAAATTTTTGGCAACACGCTAGAAGCCTTGATAGGAGCGGTTTATCTTGATAAGGGATATGCCAAAACGCAAAATTGGATCTTGAAACAAATTGTGATACCGCATTTGTTTATGGAAGACTTAGAGCTGATTGATATTAATTTGAAAAACAAATTAATTGGTTGGGCCAATAAAAACGGGAAGACCATTACGTTTGATATGGCCGAAGAAAAATTAGAAGGCAATCGCCGCGTATTCACCATGAATGCAGTGTTAGATGGTGAAGTATTTGCACAAGGAAAAGCGGGCAACAAAAAAGACGCCAGTCAAATAGCCGCACAGGTTGCTATAGAAAAGCTTGGATTATAATGCAAAACGAAAAAGACCAATTCAATTTTCAGGTAAAGAAAAAACTCAGTTTATTTTTAGGAATCTTTTTGGTTGGGGTTTTAGTAATCGCTTATTTCAGTTGTAATTAATTGATCTCTTGGCAAAGTTCAATGAGCACTCCGTTGGTTCCTTTTGGGTGTAAAAAGCAAACCAATTTATTATCGGCTCCTTTTTTTGGGGTTTCGTTTAAAAGGGTAAAACCTTCCGAAACCAAACGACTCATTTCGGCCTGAATATCGGTAACATCAAATGCAATATGATGCATGCCTTCCCCTTTTTTATCAATATACTTAGCAATTACCCCTTCCGGGTCTGTGGAAGCTACTAATTCAATTTTAGATTCGCCTGTTTTAAAAAATGCCGTCATTACTTTTTCAGAAGCCACTTCCTCGGTTTTATAACAAGGACTATTCAGTAATTTCTCAAAAAGAGGAATACTGTTTGCCAAATCTTTCACTGCTATGCCAATATGTTCAATTTTATTCATTATATTTTAATTATATACGTGCTTACGATTTGAGGAAAAACAACTGCTGTGTAACATTGGAGGCCAAAATTATAGAACCTATTGTTATACTTTTGTGTTATTAGAAAAAACTAGCAAGCAATATGTTGAAGTTACCTGTTTATTTAGATAATAATGCCACTACGCCCATGGATCCAAGAGTATTGGAAGCCATGATACCTTATTTTACCGAGCATTTTGGTAATGCAGCCAGCCGTAACCACCCGTTTGGATGGGAAGCAGAAGAGGCAGTAGATTATGCCCGTGAGCAAGTTGCCAAATTAATAGGTGCAGATCCTAAGGAAATTATTTTTACCTCAGGAGCTACCGAAGGCGATAACCTTGCTATTAAAGGGGTGTTTGAAATGTATGCAACCAAGGGTAACCATATTATTACAGTTACTACAGAGCACAAAGCGGTGTTAGATACTTGCAAGCATTTAGAGCGCGCTGGGGCTGAAGTAACTTATTTAGAAGTACAAGCAGATGGATTAATAGACCTTAAAGAATTAGAAGCGGCTATTAAGCCTACTACTATTTTGATTGCCATCATGTATGCCAACAATGAAATTGGGGTAATACAACCTGTAAAAGAAATCAGCGCCATCGCTAAAAAGCATGGGGTGTTGTTTTTCTCTGATGCAGTTCAAGCAGTAGGAAAAATACCAGTAGATGTAAACAAAGATGGTATTGATATCATGGCGTTTACTGCACATAAAATGTACGGTCCAAAAGGAATTGGTGCATTATATGTACGTCGTAAAAATCCAAGAGTAAAAGTGACTGCCCAAATGGACGGTGGCGGACATGAGCGTGGCATGAGAAGTGGTACGTTGAATGTTCCAGGTATTGTAGGATTTGGAAAAGCTTGCGAATTAGCTCGATTAGAAATGGCCGATGATGCAGCACGTTTAAGCAAATTGCGTGATAAATTAGAATCAGCGTTGGTACAATTAGAAGAAGCGTATGTAAACGGAAACCGTGAACATCGCTTACCACATGTAGCCAATATTTCATTCAAATATGTAGAAGGAGAAGGATTGTTGATGGGCTTTAATAAAAATATTGCCTTATCATCTGGATCTGCATGTACTTCTGCATCACTAGAGCCTAGCTATGTATTAAAAGCATTGGGTTTAGGCGACGATTTAGCACATAGCTCATTACGATTTGGTTTAGGAAGATTTACTACCGAAGACCAAATTGATTATACTATTAAATCAGTAAGTGAAACCGTATTGAAACTAAGAGATATGAGCCCATTATGGGAAATGTTTAAGGAAGGAGTAGATATGGATAAAATTGAGTGGGCGCACCATTAATAGTGGCTTGAATCCCTCAAAAAAAACAAAAACATTCAATAACAAAATTTAAATAAACATACCATGGCATATTCAGAAAAAGTAATTGATCACTACAGTAATCCTAAAAACGTAGGAACACTAGACAAATCTAAATCCAATGTGGGTACTGGTTTAGTAGGAGCTCCTGAGTGTGGAGACGTAATGCGTTTGCAAATTGAAGTAGACGATGCTTCTGGTGTAATTACCGACGCTAAATTCAAAACCTTTGGATGTGGATCTGCTATTGCATCTTCTTCTCTAGCTACAGAATGGTTAAAAGGTAAAACTTTAGATCAGGCAGTCGCTATAGATAATATGGAGTTAGTAGAAGAATTGAACTTGCCTCCAGTAAAAATCCATTGCTCTGTATTGGCTGAAGACGCTATTAAAAGCGCTATCAACGATTACAGAAAAAAGAATGGTTTAGAAGAGTTGGTGTTCGAAGAAAGAATTCACTAATACCATAACACAATAGTATGAGCGAAACAGCAACAGAAAATAGTATTTACGTAAGTGAAAAAGCAAAAGCCAAAGTGAAACAGCTGATGGAAGAAGCTGGTGTGGCAGGAGATGAAAGCTATTTTTTAAGAGTGGGTGTAGTTGGCGGTGGTTGTTCAGGCTTGAGTTATAAGCTAGACTTTGACAACGAAGTTAAACCCATGGATCAAGTGTTTGAAGACAATGGCGTAAAAGTAGTGACCGATCTTAAAAGCTTTTTATACTTAGTAAATACCGAACTAGATTTCTCGGATGGATTAAATGGGAAGGGTTTTTATTTTAGTAACCCCAATGCCAGCCGTAGTTGTGGGTGTGGAGAAAGTTTTGCCGTATAACTTTGTTAAATAAATTTAATTGCTATAGTAAAACCCCGATTCGTCGGGGTTTTTGCATATAAAAACTTTAGTTTTGAGGCATGTGGATGATCTGTAAAAAAGAGTGGCAACAATTTTTTGCTTCCCTAACCGGATACCTAGTCTTGGGCATATTTTTAGGGCTCACAGGACTTTTGTTTTTTGTTTTCCCCGATACCAGTTTACTCAATTTTGGATATGCCAGTTTAGCTCCCTTTTTTCAGTTAATGCCATGGTTGTTGTTGTTTTTAATTCCGGCAGTTACCATGCGCAGTATTTCAGAAGAAATAAGAACGGGTACCTATGAAATATTGCAAACCCTCCCACTTAGTTTAAGACAAATCATTATTGGAAAATACTTGGGTGTGCTATTCATTGTATTAATTGCATTGGTGCCTACTATTATTTATGCATTCTCTATGCAAGCCCTTAGCATAACAGGGGGCATTGATATTGGTGCAACCCTTGGCAGTTATATTAGTTTATTTTTACTGGCAGGGGTGTTTGCAGCAATTGGTATATATGCAAGTAGTGTTACCAATAATACCATTGCGGCATTTGGTTTGGGGGGATTACTCTCGTTCGCTTTGTTTGCAGGATTTACTGCCATAGCCAAGCTTTCTTTATTCAGTGGCGGTGCAGATTATTATATAGAATTAATGGGGATTCAATTGCATGCAGCCAATATTAGCAGAGGCGTTTTGGCAGCATCCGATATCATTTACTTTATTGCCGTGATCGGATTCTTTTTGTATATCACGCAACTACAATTAACCAAACAGCCTAAAAAATTAACAAGGGCATTGGCTGCAATTGCACTGCTGGTAAGCATTACAGTGGCAGGGTCATTAATCAGTAATCGATTAGATTTAACAGAAGACAAGCGATTTACACTAAGTAGTTCAACTGTAGACTTATTAGAAAAAATAGATTCAACCATAACAGTAGAAGTTTTTTTAACGGGGGAATTACCAACTGATTATAAAAAGTTGAGCATAGCCACGAACGATATATTGGCCTCCTTTAATAATTATGCCAACAACCAAATCAGGGTCATTTTTCGTAATCCAGGAGAGGGTTTGCCCAATGATACTGCCAAAGCTGTTTTGTACGACAGCTTACAAAAAATGGGCGTAGTGTTTGAGCAATTGAACGTTGAACAATCAACGGGTGATGCCACCATTAACCAATTAATTATTCCAACTGCGTTGGTATACTATCAAAAAAATCAGTTACCCATTGCCGTAGATTTAAGAAGCAGTAGAAAAATCTATAAACAGTTTAATGTACTTACTGAAGAGCCGCAAGAAGATATAGAAGCAACACGCAATGCAGCAGAAGCGTTACTCGAAAATAAATTTGCAACTGCTATTGATAAGTTGATTCGAAAAGAAGTGCCCACCATCGCATATGTAGTAGGAAATGGAGAACCCACCGATTTAACGGTGAACGATTTAGGAGAAAGCTTACGCAATGATTATCGGTTGGGAATATTCGATTTAAAACAAGCTTATCCAGATCCATCTGTTATCAAAACGATGATCATAGTAAAACCCAAACAACCCTTTACCGAAGAAGACCTTTTGAAGTTAGACCAGTATGTAATGAACGGTGGCAATATCATTTGGTTCATCGATAAATTACATGCGGAGTTAGATAGTTTAAAAAGAACCGAAGGTCAATATACTGCTTTCGATAGAGGACTGGGTTTAGATGAATTGTTATTTAAGTATGGCGTAAGAATTAATGGAGATTTATTGCAAGACCTTAACTGTTCTAAGATTCCATTGGTGATAGGAAAAAATCCAGATGGAAGTATTCGAATGCAGCGTGTGCCCTGGCCATATTATCCATTGTTGTCGGCAAGAACACCCAATCCTATCTCGGCCAATTTAGACAGGGTATTGCCCATTTTTCCATCGAGCATAGATACTGTAATGGCAAAAGGAATACAGAAAACCATTTTGTTGGCATCAGATACCAATAGTAGAATATTGCCATCTCCTGCATTGGTTTCATTAAACAGTGTGCAAAGCCAGGAAGACTTATACAGCTTCAATAAAAGTTTTGTACCAGTAGCTGTTTTATTAGAAGGAACATTCAGTTCGCTATTTAGCAATCGATTACCCAAGGCAGTGATGGATTCTGTAAAAGCAAATACTGGTAAGCCCTATTTATCAAAAGCGGCTAAAGCAGGAAAGCAGATAGTGGTAGCAGATGGTGATATTGTAACCAATGAAGTCAGCAATACCACAGGCCCATTACCAATGGGGTTGATACAAATGGAAAATTATCGCTTTGCCAATAAAGCTTTTTTTCTGAACAGTATAGATTATCTTTCCTCCGATAATTCATTGTTTAAGAGTAGAAATAAAACAGTGGTTTTAAGATTACTCAATAAGCAAAAGTTGCAGGAGCAAAAAACAATCTGGCAATTGATCAATGTATTGTTGCCTGTGGTATTGGTATTGATTATTGGTTATTTATTTCAGTGGTGGCGTAAAAGGCGCTACAGCATTTAATATTGAACGATTATTATGAACGCACATCAAATTGTTTATTTAGTTTTTGGAATTGTTTTGTCGGTAGCATTGATTTTTGACTTAGGGCTACTGAGTAAAAAAAATAAAAGCATTACCATTAAGCAAGCGCTCAACCAAACCATGTTTTGGGTAGGTCTTGCAATTGCTTTCTTTATTTTTTTGTGGATAGAAGGTCCAGCATTAGCAGCAGATAGTGGCGGTGCAGATGTGAGTAAACACCAATTGCCATTTGAGTTTTTAAGTGCCTATTTAATGGAGTGGAGTTTAAGCATTGATAATATTTTTGTGTTCATTTTAATTTTCAATTCATTTGGAGTAAAAGAAGCATATTATTCAAGAGTGTTGTTATTAGGAATTTTAATGGCCATTATTTTCAGGGTCATTTTTATTACTTTAGGAGTAGCACTGGTTGCTAAATTTTCTTGGTTGCTGTATATTTTTGGTGGGTTTTTAATTTACACAGGCTATCATATGTTCAAAGCCAATGAAGAAGAGCAGTTTGATCCACATAATTCTAAGATTTATAAGTTTTTAAAATCCTTTTTACCATTGGTAAACCATGATGGCGGTGGAAAGTACATGATTCGCGAAAATGGTAAGCCTGCATACACCACACTATTTGTGGTAGTGATATTATTGGCAGCCATAGATTTGGTGTTTGCGTTAGACTCAATCCCTGCAGTAATGGGTATTTCAAAAGACCCATTGATTATTTATACGTCTAATATTTTTGCTGTATTAGGATTGCGTTCTTTATTCTTTTTGTTACGAGGAGCGGTTACCAAATTTGATTATTTACAACAGGGTATAGCCATTGTGTTGGTATTTATAGGCGTGAAAATGTTGGGTGAACACTACTTAAGTATGTGGATGAGCAAGACCAGTCAAGTGGCATTGTCATTAGGGGTAATTGTATTATGTATTTCAGGTTCCATTTTATATTCTATTGTGTTAGAAAAAAGAGGAACCCCCAAAGACGTAGTAGATGATTCAGTTAAATGATATAGCAGCAATTTTGAAACAGCCCATACAAGGCAAAGGCAATGCAATTATTCAATACCTGGTAACCGATAGTAGGAATATCGTAGATCCTACAAAGAGTATATTCTTTGCAATTAAAGGACCTAGAAGAACTGGTACTTCCTTTATTGCAGACGTTTACCAGCAAGGCGTGCGAGCATTTGTAATAGACGAACCCATTAACACTAGCGAATTTACCGAGGGAGTATTTTTTAGTGTACCCAATACCATCAAAGCATTACAAGCTATTGCTGCCTATCACCGGTCTAAATTTTCTATTCCAATTATTGGCATTACTGGAAGCAATGGCAAGACCATCGTGAAAGAATGGTTGTATCAATTATTACAACCCGATTTTAATATTGTAAGAAGCCCAAGAAGTTACAATTCACAAATAGGTGTTCCCTTAAGTGTTTGGCAAATGAATGAACAACACGAACTCGGAATATTCGAAGTGGGAATTTCAGCAAAAGGGGAAATGCAATCCTTAGCAGAAATAGTGCAACCAACTATTGGAGTGTTCACTAATATAGGGGATGCGCACAATGAAGGTTTTGCCAGTGTAGTAGAAAAAGTAGCAGAGAAAACAAAATTATTTTCTAGTGCAAGTAAAATAATAATCGCATCTGATTATATTCCATATGCATTGCCAACAAAAGCAACTATTGTTTCTTGGGGAGCAAAGCCGCTGCATGGTTCTGCAAGCCAAGCAAGGAATGGAGCTAATAAGCTTCCAGATTTACAGTTAATTGAGCAGAAGAAATCTGCCACCCAAACCGAACTCTTGCTGCAATACCAGCAAGAGCAATTTCAATTGCAAGTTCCCTTTACAGACAAAGCTTCATTGCAAAATTTACTAACCTGTGTATTGGTTTTATTGCAATTGAATTATCGAATTTCAGTAATACAACAAAGAGTGTTACAATTAACGGCTGTAGAAATGCGCATGCAATTGCGAAGGGCAATTAATCAGAGTTATGTATTAAATGATAGTTACAGTAACGATAAAATTTCTTTATCGTTGGCATTGCAATTTCTAAAAGAGCAAGCCAATCAACAACCCATTATAGCTATTGTATCGGATATTGTAGATACAGGCGAACCTGCAGAACAGTTGTATCAACAAGTAGCACAAATGTTGAGTAGTAGTGGGGTTAAGCAACTATATGCAGTAGGTAGGGAAATCAGTCTTTATTTTACACAGCACCAAAACGAGCATTTCCCTTTTAGTATTCAATTGTTTACTAGCACACAAGACCTTTTACAGCATTTGCATGAAACCATGTTTCAGCAAAATTATATTTTACTAAAAGGAGCTAGAAAATTTGCATTTGAGCAATTGGCACATTGGTTAGAACAACAAGTACATCAAACCATCATGGAAATCAATTTGACTGCCATGGTGCACAACCTAAAAGCCTATCAGTCACTGCTGCAACCCAATACCAAATTAATGGCCATGGTAAAAGCCTTTGGGTATGGAAGTGGGGCAGGAGAAGTTGCCAGAAGATTGCAACAACAACAAGTAGATTATTTAACAGTTGCTTATGCAGACGAAGGAGTAACCTTACGTAAAGCAGGTATTCATTTACCAATCATGGTAATGAGTGCAGATGAATATTCATTTGATGCAATGGTGAATTATACTTTAGAGCCAGAACTATTTTCTTTTCAAATACTCAAAGCTTTTCATCAATATATTACCCAACAAGGATTGCAGCAATACCCAATTCATATCAAGTTGAATACAGGAATGAATCGCTTGGGTTTTGATAAAGCAGAAATAGATCAATTAGCCAATTGGTTGAGTAGCCAACAAACACTAAGGGTAAAATCGGTATTAAGTCATTTGGCAGCAAGTGAAGATGAAAAAGAAGATGCATTTACCGAGCAACAGGTATCCCTTTTTAGTAATGCTTGTGAAAAAATTGAAAGCGCAATAGGATATGGTTTTATCAAACATATTGCTAATACGGCAGCCATTCGCAGAAATCCGAACTGGCAATTTAATATGGTGCGATTGGGTATTGGATTATACGGAGCAGACAATATACAACAAGCAAATTTGCCATTGCAAACAGTAGCTACACTCAAAACAACAGTGGCGCAAGTGAGAATATTAAAGACAGGTGAAACAGTAAGTTATAATAGATCAGGTGTTTTACAAAAAGACAGTATTATTGCAACAGTTAGAATTGGATATGCAGATGGATATCCCAGAAGAATGGGAAATGGTGTAGGTAAAATGTGGATCAAAGGAGCATTGGCTCCTACAGTTGGAAAAATATGTATGGATATGTGTATGATTGATGTAACTGATATACCCAATGTAGCACCTGGCGATGCGGTGGAAATATTTGGAAAACATATCTCCATTCAAGAAGTAGCAAAGGGCGCAGAAACAATTTCTTATGAAATAATGACTGGCATTAGTTTACGTGTAAAGAGAGTATATATTGAAGAGTAATTATTTACAAGATTGTTTTTTTATATAGTCTGCTTGAATACTTCCTAAACGAACCGCGGTAGAAAAATCTGCGCAACTACCAGGTTTGTCGTTCAATTTTTGTTTTGCCAAACCTCTCTGTAAAAAAAAGCTGGCATCTTTATTATTAAACGTAATGGCTTTAGAATAAAATTTAATCGCATTCTTAAAGTCAGAAGCACTAAAGTAAGTGTTGCCCAATTGAAAGAAAATAAACTCATTACTGTCTTCAATTTCAAGGGCATGATTCAAGTCTAAAATTGCAGCACCAGGGTTTCCCAAAGCCAATCTTATATTGGCTCTAATCATATATGCTTCAGTAGCATTTTCGTCTTCATCAATGGCTTTGGTGCAGTCTTGCAAAGCACCATTGATATCATCTAATCCTCTTTTAATAGAAGCTCTTAATAAAAGCGCATCCACATAAGTAGGATTTGCTTTAATCACTTTATTCAAATCTTCCAGTGCCAAAGCATGTCTATTTAGTTTCAACAAAGCTTTACCTCTGTTCATATAGGCATCCAAATAAGTCATGTTTTTTTGAATGGCTGTATTAAACTCAACTAGGGCTTCTTCTAATTTTTCATTATCCATCAACAATACCCCTTTATTTTGAATGGCTTCTACGTTGTTCGGGTCTAGTTGAATGGCGTAATTATAATCTGCCAGGGCATCTTTAAACATGTTCAATCCAGCATGCGCTTTGCCTCTTAAACAGTAGGCTTGTGTTGCATAAGTGCCAGCTGTTTCTTTGGCCACTATTTTATTCAAATTAGCAATAGCTTCTTTGTAGTTTTTAAACAGGATTTTGTTGTTAGCAGACTTAATTAAATCTGCAGTAGTTTGAGCATACACCAGTTGCCCCAAGAGTAGGATGCTGCAAATGAATAGCAGGTACTTTTTATTCATAGTACAATAAGTATCAATAAAGTGGCCGGGGGGTGGTCTTTAATTAATGCTGATTACCTAGATATAGGTAAATCAGCGACAAAATATCAAAAATCCTTGAGAAGTTAACTAAATTTTATATTTTTAAGCCATATTCAACTATTTATGAAATTACATATTCTGCTTACCGCAACCCTTTTAGCTTGTACAACCCTTGGTGTTTTAGCACAGGAAAAAGACAAAAAAAGAAAGGAAATTGGATTTATTGTAGGATTGCAAAGATCTAATTTAGATTACAACTCAATTATCACAACCAATGTTGCTGAAGAGGCCAAAACTAATATTGGCGGATCATTCTTTTTAAACTCAAGATTGATTGGACATTTCATTACACTAAGAACAGAATTAGGATTTTATTCTAAGGGAGGAACTTATACTGGAGCAGGAGCTGCTTTTTCAGAAACCAATTTATCATACGTTGCTGCGCCTGCATTATTATTGCAAACCAAAATTGGCTTCTTGAAAGCCTATGCAGGTCCTCAAATGGGCTTCTTAATTACCGCAAAATCTAAGACAGGCAACATTGAAAATGACGTTAAAGCGGCTTTTAAAACAACAGAATTATCTGGTGTTATAGGAGCTGAAATGAATTTGCCTTTACGTTTGATGGCAGGAGCTAGGTATAATTTTGCAATCAATAATATCAGCGAAATTCCACAAGGTACCAGTAGACCAGGTATGTTTATGATCTATGTAGGTCTTAGATTACGCAAATAATTGGCCCTCCCCCCAGGCTGGAATATTCAAGAAAATTTTATGAAGATGAGTAAGCTTTTAATGCTTGTATTTTCCATAGCATGTTCATTTACGCAAGCTATTGCACAAAAAAAGGTTCAAATAAGTATAGTAGTAACCGATGTGCACTTAAAATATTCCAATAAAAGCGGAACAGATCCCCGTATAAAATTTTTTAATAAACAAGACAATGCTTTACTGAATAATAAAGACAATGAAGGATTCAATTGTTTTCATTTGGTCGATTTTAAGCAAACCGATGCAATGGTAGATTACCCATTGAAAAATATAGAATGGGATCTAAGCAATGGCACAGCGGTAGGATTGAAAATGGAGGCATTTGAAAAAAACAAGAAGAAAGGAGATTGTGATTTCGACGGAAGTGGATTGTTCAATAAAGATAAAATGCACGAGTTTGGCGAATGGGTAATTGATTTAAAAACGATTAAGCCTGGAGTGTTTTCAAATAAAATGACGGCAACCACTGCTGGAGGAAATTTTGCCATAGAGTATAAGGTAAAATATACCTTACCATCAGCCGATGAAATTGTTACAGATATTGCGTCAGCAAAATATTGTAGCAATACAAAAGTTAAATTGAGTTCAGGTGCTTCTTTGTTACCTAATAAAGAAGACGTTCTATATAAATGGGAATACCAATTAGAAGGATCTACCGATTGGAGTTTATTGAGCACAACAGGTGCACCTGAATTACAAGTTTCATTGGGTGATGTATTGAAAGCCGAACCAATGGGTAACCAAAAAGTGAACACGAGGGTGTCATTAATGGTTGGTACAGAATTAGGAATGCCTGCTGCAAAATCATTTGTATTTATGCCTGCAGCTCCTTCTTTACAGCTGAGCGATATTGCAGTTAATAATACTTGTAAAGACGCAAGCGAAGGAGTTATCTCTATTAATAATATCAAGGGATTCACAGAAAAATATTTATTGCAACTAAAGCCTTCCGATAAAACGGTGCGCAGTACCGATGGAACCGCAAAATTTACTGGTGTTGCTAAAGGAACTTACCAATTGTTTTTAACAAACGACGATGATAATGCGGGAGCATGCAGTGTAAACTATCCTGTAGTTATAAATGAACATCCTAAATTAGAAGAAGTCAATAAAAAAATTGCTGCGGTAACCTGTAATGGTTTATCTGATGGATCGGTGACTGTAACACTTAGAGGTGGTAATCCAGCAGCGCTGAATGCTACTATATTACCACAAGCAGGAACATTAACAATTAAAAATAGAGAAGTTGTATTCAGTGGATTATCTGCAGGCAAGTATGTAATACAAGTGACGGACTCTTGCAACAATAAAATTGAATTTGCTGCAACATTAACAGAGCCAGTTGCTGCAAAAATTAATGTTACCAATATTGTAAAAAGCAGTTGTACAGAAACCCCTAATGGTTCTTTCACCGTAAGCATTACGCAAGGAGTAGGTCCATTTAGATATGTGTTAATGAAGCGAGACACCAACAAAGAGATTTTCCGTTCAGAGTTTACCAACTTGCCAACTTGGATGTTTAATAGTTTGGCAGCAGGAGAGTACAGTGTATTGGTTTATTCTAATAACAGTGATGTTTGTAAGCCAGTAGAGAGGAAATTACGTATTGAAGAATCTGTGTTAGAGGTAGATGTTAAAATGACCAAGAGTGTTTCAGCCACAAGTGATGATGCAAAAAATGGAATTTTACATTTTGCTGTTACCGATGCTAAAATTGCTGTTCAATTTATATTAACCAATTTAGTGAACAACCAGGTATACAGTAACACAACAGGCTTATTCGACAATATACCTGCAGGCCGCTATTCATTGGCTTTAAAGCGTGCGGATACCAATTGTGGAGATATGCAGAAGATAACTGAAATCTTTACTATAACATCTACTCCAGTGCAGATTGTAGAAGATACAACTGTTAAAAAAGACACTACGGGAACAGGTGGTAATTAAAGATGCCACCTTTCCTTATCTTTGTTTTTACGATAAAATTGAACCGTGAAAGCAAAGCAGATTATTCTTATTATACTTACTATTATTTTAGTAGACCAAGCGTCTAAGTTTTACATTAAGCTGAACTACTACACAGGTGAAGAGCACAATGTGTTAGGTACTTGGTTTAGGTTGCATTTTGTAGAAAATGAAGGCATGGCCTGGGGTTGGAAATTTGGTGGAGATTTTGGGAAAATAGCCCTCACTTTATTTAGATTAGTAGCGGTTATTTGGGGATCATTCCTGATACGCAATTTCATTAAGCAAAAACAACACAAGGGCTTTCTAATTTGTGCAGCCCTTATTTACGCGGGTGCGCTCGGCAACTTAATTGATAGTTTGTTTTATGGCATCATCTTCGAAGCAAGCAATCCATTTACACAGAACGTAGCTACATTCTTGCCAGCTGGCGGTGGTTATGCGGGATTGTTCCATGGCAAAGTAGTGGATATGTTGTACTTCCCAATAATTACCAATTCACATTATCCAAGTTGGATACCGATTGTAGGGGGAGAGGAATTTGAATTCTTTAGACCAGTCTTTAATATTGCTGATATGGCTATATCAACAGGGGTGATTACCATATTGGTTTTCCAAAACAAGTTTTTTAATAGGCCCGAACAAGAACAACACCACACGGTTGTAACCAACGCAGAAGTAAACGATAAAACTCAGATATTTTAATCGATTCCATTTTTGCATTTTTTTGTAAATATGGAATTGGATTCCATTTTTGCATATATTTGTAATTATGGAGTGTGGCTCCATTTTTGCAAAAAAATAGTGCAAATGGCTAATTTGATTCAAAGAGATATTCAAGCGGAAGCAGTATTTAAGCTTACTCAGTTCAGGGCATTGTGTATTACAGGCCCTAGACAAAGCGGTAAAACTACTTTGAGTAAAGTGCTGTTTAAGGATAAACCCTATGTAAATTTTGAAACCCCTACTACTCAAGCCGCATTTGAAGCAAATCCTTCAGCCTTTTTAAAAAAATATGCTTCAGGGGCCATTTTTGATGAAGTTCAACGGGTGCCATTGCTGTTTAGATTTTTGCAGGAAATGCTCGATAAGAACACCAAGAGAGGTCAGTTCATTTTAACAGGGTCCAATAATTTTTTGCTTCAAGAACAAGTTTCACAATCATTGGCAGGAAGAGCGGGATATTTGTCGTTGCTGCCATTGAGCTATGCAGAAATAAATGAAAGCAACATTGCTATTGATTCTGTTGATGAATTAATGCTGAGAGGTGGATATCCTGAAATTTGGAATGAACAATTAAAGCCTACTAATTGGTTAGAAAGTTATGTGCAAACATATGTACAAAGAGATGTTCGCTTATTAAAAAATATCAATGATTTAGCCGCGTTTAATCGGTTTGTTTTCTTATGCGCCAATTTTGCAGGTCAGCTTTTAAACAGAGAAGAGATTGCAAAAAAAACTGGGGTTGACACCAAAACAATTCAATCTTGGATGGGGTTATTAGAAAGTAGTTACTTAATTTTTATGCTACAACCATGGTTTGTAAATGCGAATAAGAGAATGGTAAAAAGTCCAAAATTGTATTTTCATGATACAGGCTTACTCTGTTATTTATTAGGCATTCACAATAAAACTGCATTAAAAAAGCACACACAATATGGAGCTATATTCGAAAACTGGGCTATTACGGAGATTCAAAAAAATCGATTGAATCAAGGTATCATTAGTCCGCTTTACTTTTACAGAGATAGTGCTGGAAACGAAATAGATTTAGTGGTAGACAAAAATGAGGAACAATTTGGAATTGAAATTAAATCAGCTAAAAAAGTAGAATCTACTATGTTCAAAGGACTCAATCATTGGAACAAATTCAATCCATCTGCTAATACTTTATTAATTTACGGAGGTGACAAAGCAGATGAAATTAAACCCAAACAAACAGTACTTCCTTGGAATCAAATTAATCAGTTTTAAAAAATCCATATGAATAAATTTTTGCTCTTCATTTTAGCCGCAACTATCACAGCATGCAGTAGTAATCGAGTAGATACGATTGTACACCATGCAGTGATTTACACCGTTGACTCTGCATTCACTGTGGTGGAAGCAATGGCCATTAAGGATGGAAAAATTGTAGCAACAGGAACCAACGATGCAATTACAGGGAAATACCAAGCAGACAGTGTGGTAGATGCAAAGGGAACAGCCGTTTATCCAGGACTAATAGATGCACATGCACATTTTATGGGCTATGGAGCATCTTTATTTCAGGTAGAATTATACAATACTAAAACTTGGGAAGAAACAGTAGACCGAATTGTAGCGTTTGCAAAAGCACATCCTGAAATTAAATTTATTAGAGGACGTGGATGGGATCAAAATAAATGGCCTGGTAAAAAATATCCTACCAATGAATTATTGAATCAACGGTTTCCAACAACACCAGTGTTAATTGAAAGAGTGGATGGACATGCTTCTATAGCCAATGCAGCAGCATTAGAACTCGCAGGTATTAAGCCAGGCGATAAAGTGGTAGGCGGAGAAATTGAAACCAAAAATGGGGTGCTCACTGGAGTGATGATTGATAATGGAGATGCAGCAGTGAATGCTAAAATTCCAGCACCCACTAAAGAAGAATTAACTGCATGGTTGCAGGCCGCAGAAAAAAATTGTTTTGCACAAGGGCTTACTACTATAACCGATTGTGGACTCAGTCATCAAGACGTAGACTTTATAGATGGCTTACACAAAAACAATCAGTTGAATATGCGTTTGTATATAATGCTATCTGATAAGGACGCGAACTATGAAGCCTTTCTTAAAAAAGGACCATATAAAACGGATAAGCTTTTTGTAAATGGATTTAAAGTGTATGCAGACGGCGCGTTGGGTAGCAGAGGAGCTTGTTTGTTGAAACATTATTCGGATCAACCAGGATGGGGTGGATTTTTATTACGTAATAAATCGCATTATGATTCATTGGCCCAAGTGTTGAGTAAGACCAATTTTCAAATGTGTACGCATGCAATTGGAGACAGCGCCAACAGAGAAATCCTAAACATTTACAACAAGTACTTACAACCGGGTAACGATAAGCGCTGGAGGATTGAACACGCGCAAATAGTAGCACCCGAAGATTTCAATTTATTTGGTAAAGTAAACGTAGTTCCTTCAGTGCAACCTACTCATGGAACCAGTGATATGTATTGGGCAGAAGCTAGACTAGGCAAAGAACGAATGAAGGGAGCGTATGCATTTAAAGACTTATTAAAACAAAACGGATGGTTGCCATTGGGAACCGATTTTCCGGTAGAAGATATCTCTCCTTTCAAAACATTCTTAGCTGCAGTTGTTCGCAAAGACGCAGCAGGATATCCAGCAGAAGGATTTCAAATGGAGAATGCACTTACTCGTGAAGAAACCATTAAAGGCATGACCATCTGGGCCGCAAAAGCTGGTTTCTTAGAGAAAGAAGTAGGCAGCTTAGAAGTAGGTAAAAAGGCTGACTTTATTTTATTGGATAATGATTTGATGAAAGTTGCCGAGCAAGATATTTTAAAAACAAAAGTCACTGCTACATATTTAGGAGGGAAGAGGGTTTATTAATTTATTCACGCAAAAAGCCAAATCTTCGCTACCCCTAGATTTCAATATCTATAAAAGAGTGAACAAATAAATTCTCTCGGCTTTTTAATTCTAGCTTTTATAAATAACGTTTTGTGAAAATTGTAGCAGCAAGAATTAAAAAAATGTTCGAATTTTCTTGTTCACTCTTCTCATATTAATATATCTGTGCTGAATAGTTTAGTGCTCTTATAGTTTTAAAATATTGAATCAGTAAAAACAGTAGAATTAACCTGAATTTGTATAACTCATGCGTTGATGAATAGCTGAACCTTTGCGCCATAACAATATATTAAAAATGAAAAAGACCATTTTAATTACAGGTGCAAGTAGTGGTATAGGTAAGGCAACAGCCCTTTACTTTCAATCTAAAGGATGGAATGTGGTAGCTACCATGAGAAATCCTGATTCAGCTTCGGAACTAAAGCAACTAGACCATGTATTAGTTGTTCCCATGGATGTGCTGGATTTGGATTCCATCGAAAGGGCAATCAGTATAGGCATTAACCACTTTGGAACAATTGATGTATTGCTCAACAATGCTGGGTATGGTGCATATGGGCCTTTAGAATCTTTTAAAAGAGATCAAATACTCCGCCAGTTTAATACTAATGTTATAGGACTCTTAGATGTAACCAGGGCTATCTTGCCTCATTTTAGAGCGCATAAAAAAGGAATGATTATTAATATATCCTCTATAGGCGGAAAGATTACTTTCCCATTGGGTAGCTTGTATCATGGAACTAAATTTGCCGTGGAAGGTATTTCTGAGTCTTTACATTATGAAGTAGAGCAATTTGGTGGTCAGGTTAAAATTGTAGAACCGGGGATGATTGCAACCGATTTTGCAGGAAGATCATTCGACTTTAGTAACGACGAAAATATGTCGGAATATCAACATATTGTAAGTGCATTAATGAATGCAATGCCGGGCATGTCTCAAAACGCTTCACCTGCAAGTCTTGTAGCGGAAATAATTTACGAAGCAGCTACTGATGGCAAGAATCAGCTGCGTTATTCTGCTGGCGAAGATGCAAAAGTATTATTGGAGAATAGACAACAATATGATGACGCAACTTTTATCAATGGAATGAAAGCGCAATTTGGCCTTTAATTATGCAATATCTTACAAGTGTATGAAACCGATTATTCATCTTCAAAGTATTGCTGATTTATTTAAGTTATTCAACTTAGGTCATCATGAACATCCATTGATAGCCGTGATAGATTTTAGTAAAGTGAGTGAACAATTAGAGCAGGACTCAAAAATCACTACTGATTTTTATTCTATCATGTTTAAAAACTATTGTAAGAACCATATCAAGTATGGAAGAAAAACCATTGATTTTCATGAAGGAAATTTAATTTGTATTGCGCCTCGTCAAACAATTGAAATAGATGTTGAAGTAGAGCAGAAAGAAAACATGTTGGGCTGGGGCTTGTTCTTTCATCCCGATTTAATTAGGGCAACATCGTTGTACGAAAAAATAAATCAGATGAGTTTCTTTAGTTATGAAATTACAGAAGCACTACATCTATCAGATAAAGAGAAAAATATCTTATACGAAGCCGTACAAAAAATTAAACTAGAGCTGCAAGAAAACATAGATAATTATAGTCAGCAAATTTTAGTTTCTACCATTGAGTTACTATTGAATTATTGTTCTCGATTTTATGGCAGACAACTCATCACAAGAAGTCAGTCTAATAAAACGATAGTAGCACAGATTGAATCCCTTTTAAGGAACTATTTTACTGCAGTTGATTTAAGTGCATTGCCTAGTGTAAAACACTTGGCAGAACAAGTACATTTATCCGCGAATTATCTGAGTGATTTATTGAAAAAAGAAACTGGTAAGAACGCACAAGAGCATATTCATTTCTACTTGATTGAGGAAGCAAAATGTCGATTACTTAATTCACCAGCATCTATTAATGAAGTCGCTTACTCATTAGGGTTTGAGTACCCACAATACTCTACTAAATTATTCAAACAAAAAACAGGTCACACCCCACAAGAATACCGACACTTAAACTAACCCCACAACACGGTATCAAAGCAACCAAATGTAAAAAAGCAAAACATACAATACGAACATTTTCCAGATTTTAGCTTGCAATTTTTTGTAGTGTTGCAGATTAAACAGGCTAAAATCTGGGGGCCGAGAGTATTGTATGTTTTGCTTTTATTTTACTTTAGGTTACTTTATCTCCCCAACCATATCCGCAGGAATCACCCATGCATCAAACTCCTCCGCAGTTAAGTAACCCAGCTTAATGGCCATCTCTTTTAAAGTAGTTCCTTCTTTGTGTGCGGTCTGTGCAATTTCTGCTGCCTTGTAATAACCAATTTTGGTATTCAATGCAGTCACCAACATCAAAGAGTTGTTTACATGCTTTTGAATATTGGCTTCAATAGGCTCAATACCTACTGCACACTTATCGTTGAAGCTTACACAACCATCTCCAATTAAACGAGCACTGTGTAAGAAATTATAAATCATTACTGGCTTAAATACATTCAATTCAAAATGACCGTTAGAACCACCAATACCGATGGCTACGTCATTTCCCATTACTTGTGCAGCAATCATGGTTAATGCTTCACACTGTGTAGGGTTTACTTTACCAGGCATGATAGAAGAACCAGGCTCATTGTCTGGAATAAATAATTCTCCAATGCCGCTTCTAGGTCCAGAAGATAACATGCGAATATCATTCGCAATTTTCATCAAACTCACTGCAACGGTTTTTAAAGCACCATGTGCTTCTACTATCGCGTCGTGTGCAGCCAATGCTTCAAATTTATTTTCAGCAGTAACAAAAGGTAAACCAGTTAGGTCTGCAATATGCTTGGCAACATTTACATCATATCCTTTTGGTGTATTAATGCCCGTACCCACCGCAGTTCCACCTAGAGCCAATTCACTTAAATGTGCCAATGAATTCTTGATGGCTTTTAAACCATGGTTCAATTGAGACACATATCCACTTAATTCTTGACCCACTGTTAAAGGCGTAGCATCCATAAAATGGGTGCGACCAATTTTAACTACGTGCATAAAAGCTTTGCTTTTAGCAGCAAGCGTGTCGCGTAATTTTTCAATACCAGGGATGGTTAGTTCTACTAAAATTTTATAAGCTGCAATATGCATTGCAGTTGGAAAAGTATCGTTACTGCTTTGCGATTTATTTACATCGTCGTTAGGGTGTAAGAATTTTTCTTTATCGGTAAGATTACCACCCTTCAATACATGCCCACGGTAAGCAACCACTTCATTCACATTCATATTGCTCTGTGTACCGCTACCTGTTTGCCAAACAACCAAAGGAAACTGGTCATTCAATTTACCTGCTAAAATTTCATCACAAACAGTTCCAATTAGTTCTGCTTTCTCTGCTGGTAAAACACCTGCGTCACGATTGGTTAATGCTGCTGCTTTTTTTAAGTAAGCAAATGCCTGAATAATTTCCTTTGGCATTTTATTAATGTCTTGTGCAATTGGAAAGTTTTCAATACTGCGCTGTGTTTGTGCGCCCCAATAAACATTGGCAGGTACTTTCACCTCGCCCATTGTATCTTTTTCTATTCTAAATTCCATATACTAGTTTTTGACGGTTTAAATAATGGGTAAACTTACTTGCCTGAAAAATTTGCTTTTCTTTTTTCTAAGAATGCAGTAGTGCCTTCTTTCATATCATCGGTGCCAAAGCATTTTCCAAACTCTGCAACTTCAACAGAATAACCATCTAAGTTTTCATTGAATACAGCATTGGCACTCATAATGCAAGCAGCAACTGCTAATGGTGCTTTTTCGTTCACAACACTTAATATAGAAACTGCTTTCGCAATCAGTTCTTCAGCTGTAACAACATAATTCACTAAACCATATTGTAAAGCAGTAGCTGCATCAATCATACCCGCGCTCATTAATAATTCCATGGCACGACCTTTACCAATGAGTTGAACCAAACGTTGTGTGCCACCATAGCCTGGAATCAATCCTAAGTTCACTTCAGGCTGACCAAATTTGGCGTTGCTCGATGCAATGCGGAAATGACAACTCATTGCCAGCTCACATCCACCTCCTAACGCAAAACCATTTACGCAAGCCACTACAGGCTTAGGTGAATTTTCAATTTTAAAGAAAATATCCTGTCCTTTTTTAGCCAACGCCATTCCTTCTGCAACAGTAGCTCCAGCAAATTCACTAATGTCTGCTCCGGCAACAAATGCTTTAGGACCAGCACCAGTTAAGATCACACTTTTAATGTCGGCATTGTGGTAAACCTCGTCCATTGCACTATTCAAGTCGTTCATGACTTGTTGATTCAGCGCATTTAATTTGTCCGGACGATTAATAGTAATGGTGAAAATCCCTTGATCAAGAGAAGTCAATAAGGTCTGGTAAGCCATATCGTAAAATTTGCCGCAAAGATAAGCTAGAAAGGTCTGTTAATCCCTACCCATTCTCCAATATATTGAGCAATATCTGTAGTAGGAGTGCCTGGTGCAAAGAGTTTACCCACTCCCATTTGGTTGAGTGTTTGCATGTCTTCGTCGGGTATAATCCCCCCGCCCGTTAAGAGTACATCGTTCATGCCCTTTTCTTTCATGAGCGTAATAATTTTTGGAAATACCGTCATATGCGCGCCACTTAAAATGCTGATGCCAATGGCATCCACGTCCTCTTGTAATGCAGCATTCACCACCATTTCAGGGGTTTGACGTAAGCCGGTATAAATCACTTCCATTCCTTCATTGCGCAAAGCAGTCGCAATAATTTTTGCGCCACGATCGTGTCCATCCAATCCAACTTTTGCTACTAAAACCCGTATAGGTCTTTTCATAATGACTGGTTAATTATGTTCAAGTATACTCAACACTTTTTGAATTCTATTAACTGTTTCTTCCTTACCAATAATGGCTGCAATATCAAACACACCTGGTCCAAATTTACCACCAACCAACATGATGCGCAAAGGCAACATGAGTTCGCCGGGTTTTAAATCGTGTGCCGCTGCAATTTCTTTAAACGTTTTTTCTAAATCATGTGCTTCCCAAACAATGCTGCTTTCAAAAGCTTTCGACAACTCAATGAAAAACATATTTTTTTGATCAGTCCATTTGGGTTGGATCGAAGCTGTATCAAATTCAGAAGGGCTCATAAAAAAGAAAGAACCCTGCGTAACAAAATCAGCCATCAGCGTGCAGCGCTCTTTCACTAAATCAATTACGCGCAACAAAACTTCGCGGTTCGAAGCAGTAGTGCCTGCCGCAGCAAGGGTTTCCGCAACTTGATCCGCCAAATCCGCAGCAGTAGCGCGTTTGATCCACTCCTGATTATACCACAATGCTTTTTCATAATTAAACTTAGCGCCCCCTTTATGAACACGCTCCATCGAGAATGCAGCAATCAATTCATCTATGGTAAATACTTCATTATCGGTGCCATCGTTCCAACCCAACAAAGCCAATAAATTCACGAAGGCTTGGGGTAAAAATCCACGCTCTTTAAAGCCAGTTGTTTTTTCACCAGTTTTAGGATCGGTCCAATCCATTGCAAATACTGGAAAGCCCAAACGATCTCCATCGCGCTTACTTAATTTGCCATTTCCATCTGGTTTTAAAATCAATGGAAGATGCGCCCACTCAGGCATTTCAGCCGACCAGCCCAAATATTTCCACAATAAAATATGAACGGGAGCACTAGGCAACCATTCTTCCCCACGAAAAGCGTGGGTGATTTTCATTAGGTAATCATCTACCACCACCGCTAAGTGATAAGTAGGCATACCATCTGCTTTCAACAATACTTTGTCGTCTACCTGTGAAGTATTAAAACTCACTTCGCCACGAATCATATCAGTAAAAGAAACGGTTTCATCTAAAGGCATTTTAATACGCACTACATGCGGTGTGCCAGCAGCCAATAACGCAGCAACTTCCGCTTCAGAAAGCGTGATTGAATTGCGCATTTTAGTACGCAATAAATGATTGTATTGCGGCGAAGGATTTTCGTCTGTTTTATATTGCGCTCGCATTTGCTCCAAATCTTCTGGCGTATCAAATGCATAATAAGCAAAGCCTGCATTCACCAATTGATCCGCATATTGTTTGTAACTGGCTTTGCGTTCGCTTTGTCTGTAAGGCGCATAAGGTCCGCCATGCAAAGGACTTTCATCAGGGGTCAGCCCACACCAAGCAAGGGTATTAAATATATATGCTTCCGCACCTTCTACAAATCTTGTTTGATCGGTGTCTTCAATTCTTACAATAAAATCTCCCCCATGCTTTTTTGCAAAGAGGTAATTAAATAAAACGGTTCTAACACCACCTAAATGCAAACCACCTGTTGGTGATGGTGCAAAACGAACCCTAACTTTCTTCTCCATGCTGCAAATATAAATCATTCATGCAGCCCTAATGAATATCTTTGGAGTATGTATTTGGTAAAAACTCCATGGTGGTTAAGAATGATTTATTCGGGCTATACTTGGCGCATGCCCGCCACCGAAAAAACCATATACCTCAGTTTTGATGATGGTCCGCATGAAATAGCCACTCCATTTGTATTAGACACGCTAAAACAATACAATGCCAAAGCCAGTTTTTTTTGCATTGGTAAAAATGTACGGCTGCATGGGGAAATTTACCAGCGCATATTGCAAGAAGGACATGCAGTAGGGAATCATACAGAAAATCATTTAAATGGGTGGCATACCCCGAATAACGAATACCTCAACAATATTCAACAAGCCGAAGAAGTCATTCAAAGCAATTTATTCAGGCCACCTTATGGAAGAATCAAGCGATCTCAGGCCAAAGCTCTGAACAAGCAAATTATTATGTGGGATGTATTAAGCGGCGATTTTGATCCAATCCTAACCCCAGAAGCATGCTTGGCTTATTGTATTAAACATACCGAAGCAGGGTCGATTGTGGTATTTCATGATAGTGCCAAAGCCTTTCCAAAAATGAAATATGCATTACCTAAAATGCTTGATTATTTTACGCATCAAGGATTTCAGTTTAAGCGACTATAAAAATGGAAGGCCAGGGTAGAAACCCCGGCCTGTTTTTAATCCGTACCCTATGAAAACAAAGGTTACTGCTGCAGTTTTACAACATTCGCAGGGATTCATTTAATATCTTCAATAATCGTCTTATGGTTTAAATGCCTGTCGTGCATATATAAACGCAATGCCATGAACTTTATTTTAACAGCACTAAAAAAAATGTGGAATTTTACCGAATGAAATTGATAGATACGCACTGCCATTTATACGTAGAAGAATTTAAAAATGATGTAGATGCAGTAATAGCAAGGGCTCAAGCGCAAGGGGTGGAGCAGTTTTATTTACCAGGCATAGATAGTGAATCAATACCCGCAATGTTGGCTGTAGAAGCCAATTACCCGGGTGTATGTAAAGCCATGATGGGATTGCATCCCTGTTATGTAAAGGAAAATTATTTGCAAGAGCTCAATATTGTGCAGCATTGGTTGGAGCAACGAGATTTTCCAGCTATTGGAGAAATTGGGCTAGACTATTATTGGGATACGAGTTTTAAAACGCAGCAACAAGAAGCATTTGAAACCCAAATGGGATGGGCACTTGAAAGAGGGCTACCTATTGTAATACATACCCGAAATGCTATGCAGGAAACTATCGAAATGGTGAAACCTTTTGCAGCAAAGGGTTTGAAAGGAATATTCCATTGTTTTAGCGGATCTTTTGAATCGGCCAAGCAAATAGTGGATATGGGCTTTTTACTAGGGGTTGGAGGGGTGATTACATATAAAAATGCTGGACTGCCCAAAGCACTAGAACAAATTGGGGTAGAGCACTTGGTTTTAGAGACCGATGCGCCTTATCTAAGCCCAGTGCCCTATCGCGGAAAGCGCAATGAATCTGCATACCTTATGCATATTGCAGAAGTACTGGCAGGTGCCAAGGGGATTACGGTTGCTGAATTAGCAAGCATTACCACAGCCAATGCAATGGCTTTATTTAAAGGCTGATTTTGGGCTTTTGCGCTTATATTTGCAGCCCCATAATAAACAGAGAGGTGTCCGAGTGGTTGAAGGAGCACGCCTGGAAAGTGTGTAAACGGGAAACTGTTTCGAGGGTTCGAATCCCTTCCTCTCTGCAACTTTGTACAATCTATTTTTATAAAAGAGAATGTTTTTTAACATTTTCTTCTTTTTGTTGCGGATTAATCTATATTTACCGCAGAATTTTTAATGGAATAAATCACCTCCTCATTTTTATTCCTTTACTCAACCATTTTATTTATTGCTAAAACCCAACAAGTACTTTAATGTACCTGCTATAATTTTTTGTAATTATATCAATAACCTCCCCTTGCTTAAACCAAACAACATGAACAAAATGTTACACAAAATCTCCAGTTCGGGATTCCGAAACGTCCGGACGGTGCTAATGCTCACGCTGCTTTTATTTGCAGGTGCAGTTGAAGCAGCTCACTTTAGAAGTGGAACCATCAGTTGGCGCCCTATTAGTGGCAATACTGTTGAGTTTAAAGTTTCTCAATCCTATGGTGGTTGGGCTTTTGGATCTGGCTATACTTTGGGGAGCACCCAAATCATGGACTATTTATATACTGGAAATGGTTACGCTAGTGTTCCAATTCCATTAGTTGTTACATCAATTAATGCTGCCGAAGGGTGGTGGTATGGAGAAGCAACATTCCAGTATACATATCCTTCAGCGGGTAATTATGCTGCATATTTTTCAAGTTGTTGCCGTATTAGCAATTTATCTAATAATGGCGATCAAACATGGAGAAATGAAACCATCGTAAATGTTGGCACTGGGAATAGTTCTCCTGTGTCTACGATTGCAGCAACGGTAAACCTACCAACAAGTTTAGCTGCTGCAAATTTTCAAATTCCTGCTTTCGATCCAGATGGGGATGTCTTAAGTTATAGACTAGCTACATCAGCTGAAATGGGAGGCGGTTCTAATCCTTCAGGATTATCAATCAATTCTTCTACAGGTGTAGTAAGTTTCAATACAATTGGCAAAGCAATTGGCTCATTATGGAATGTGGCTTTTACTATATCTGATGGAGTAGGAAAAACAAAAGTGACGGTTGACTTTGTTATAAAAATCACACAGAATTCAACACCTCCTGTTTTTGATTATTTAGTAACTCCAGTTAATGGAAGAGTTTATCAAGGGGCTCCTGGCCAAACCATTTCATTTCCAATTAGTGCATATGATAATGATGCAGGAAATGTGGTAACCTTATCTGCTGTTGGATTACCTCCTGGGGCAACCACTTCTCCAAGTTTACCAACCAATGGAAATCCAGTAAACAGTAGTTTTTCTTGGACACCAACTGCTAGTCAATTCGGATCTTATGTAATAAACTTTACAGCTACAGACAATGTTGGTGTTCAAAGTACTTCATCTGTAACAATACTGATTAGTCTTAAGCCAGTATTTAATGTGCCTCCAACTCCTGCGGCAAATTCAGAAACCTATTTAGAAACAGGAGTAGCACATCAGAATACTATTACTGCAAGTGATCCTGACCTTAATGATGTAGTTCAAATCATGTCAGTTAGTGGATTACCAGCAGGAGCTACACTATCTACAAATTTACCAACTGTTGCAGCGAATCCAAGTTCAATCCAATTGAATTGGACACCAACACCAAGTAATTTTGGAATTCATACAGTTATATTTACTGCTAAGGACTCTTATAATGATCAAACCACTCATAGCTTTAAATATTTAGTAAACACAAAACCTACATTTACATCTACACCAACAACTTCAGTTTTTGTAGGTCAAAATTATACTTATACTATTGCAGGAATAGACCCTGATGTAGCATATGGTGATGTGCTAAAATTAATAGGTGGTACTATTCCTACTTGGTTAACTTTTACCAATAATGGAAATGGAACAGGTACACTTTCTGGTACACCATCAATGGCAAACTTAGGGATGCATCCTGTAAGTCTTAAATTAGAAGACACTTATCACCATGATTACAGTCCAATAACTACACAAAGTTTTACTCTTAATGTTAGTGGAGTTGCACCTTCAATTGTAGTGCCAGCCAATATTGTAAGCTGTGATCCTGTGGTTAATTTTGCTGCTACTGAAACAGTTGGTATACCTGCGTCTACCATTACCTATTCAATTGCTCCTGGATCAACTTTCCCAATAGGGACAACAATCGTAACAGCTACCGCTACTAATGCAGTAGGTACTTCTACAAGAACTTTTAACGTTACTGTAAGTAAACCAATAGCAGATATAGCAGCTAGTGGAGCAACTACTATTTGTGAAGGAAGTAATGTACCATTAAGTGCCGCACCATATGCTTTACAGTTCAATGGATCTAATCATGTAAATGTTGCAAATAGTTTTGCAGCAACTGATGATATTACCATTGAAGCTACCGTTACACCAACAAGACTAGCTGATGGTACTTTTAAAGTAATCATGAATCACAACAGTTGGTACACAGGTACTATTCACTTCCAGTTTTTCCCTGATGGTCGATTGCAGTTTGCAATTAATGGTGCTACACCAGCAGATCAGTATTGTACTTTTAATTTTATTCCAAATACAACTTACCGCATTGCAGCTGTATATTCTAGATTTGGAAATTATGTGAAGTTTTATGTTAACGGAGTTTTAATCAATACTGGTCTTTACTTTTCAACAGTTCCAGTTGTAGGTAACGCAGGATATAGCATTGGTTCATGGAATGGCAATGAGCGATTCTTTAGTGGAACTATTGATGACTTTAGAGTATGGAATGTTCAGCGCACAGATGCACAAGTGTTATCTGATGCAGCAGCACTTCCAATTCCAGCAGGCACTCCTAATTTAGTTACTTATTATAAGTTTAATGAGGGATCAGGAACTTCAACTGCTGATGCGGCTAGTAATGGCAATGGCACGCTAGTTAATAATCCTACATGGGTGTCTACAGCACAAGCTGGGCAAACCTATTTATGGAGTAACGGAGCAATCACTCCGTCAATTGCAGCAACTGTTGAGGGACCGTATACTGTTACCGTTACTGATGCTGCAGGATGTTCTTCAACTTCAGCACCAATTAATATAACAGTCAATAAAGCACCTGTATTTACAGCTTGTCCTAGTAATTTAACTGCAAATAATGCGGTTGGATTAAATAGTGCAGTGGTGTCCTATACTGCAACTGCAATTGGTTCACCAGCTGCTACATTATCTTATACATTTAGTGGAGCAACAACCGGTAGTGGAGTTGGTACAGGATCAGGTGAGTCATTTAATATTGGTGTTACTACGGTAACAATTACAGCTACTAATTCATGCGGATCAACTGTATGTTCATTTACTGTAACGGTAAATGATATTACCCCACCTACCATTGCAACGCTTGCTGATATTAATACTATTGCAACGTCAGCTGCTGGAGTAGTAGTAACCTATACTGCACCTGTAGGAACAGATAATATTGTTGGAGCATCAACATCACAAACAACAGGTTTGGCAAGTGGTGCTACATTCCCGATTGGAGTAACTACTAATACTTTTGTAGTTACGGATGCAGCGGGTAATACTGCAACATCAAGCTTTACGGTAACAGTTGTAGGGGTGCCACCAGTAATTGTGGTTCCTTCAAATATCACTGTGAACAATGATGCTTCAAATTGTGGCGCGGTTGTAAACTTTACAGCAACAGAGACCACTGCAATTCCAGCGTCTACAATTACTTATTCTCGTGCACCTGGATCAGTATTCCCAGTGGGTACTACAACAGTTACAGCTACTGCAACCAATGCTGTAGGAAGTTCAACTGCAACATTTACTGTAACTGTAAATGATAATGAGAAGCCAATAGTAATAACAAGACCAGTAAGCGTAACATTGGTGAATGGAGCTGCAAGTGTAACTGCTGCTGATGTAAACAATGGTTCTACAGATAATTGCGGCATACAATCTGTTGTGTTATCTGGCAAAACCAACTACACCTGTGCAGATTTGGGTATGCATACCGTAACCTTAACAGTTACCGATATTCATGGTAATGTACAAACTGCAACAGCAGTAGTAACAGTGAATGGTCAATTACCAACAAGCTCTATTGTATCTCAACCAACGAGCAATGTATACACTGGTGGTAATGCAAATAATATTTACTTAGGCTACGGTGCACAGAGTACAGTATTAAAAGTGAATGCAACTGGTGGAAGTTCTTACACTTATCAGTGGATCGGAGCTGCCTCAAGCATGTTGAACAGCACTACCAGCGGTATGCCAGTATTCACACCAACTGTAGCTGGTACTTATGTCTTCACTGTAGTAGTGACCAATAATTTTGGATGTACCACTACTTCTAAGATCACGATTTGTGTGAAAGATGTAAGAGTACCAGGTTCTAAGGGTGCAGGTAAAGTGTACTTATGTCATATGCCTCCAGGCAATAACCAGAATCCACAAACACTAGAGATTAGTGTAAATGCAGTAGCATCTCATTTAAGTGGACATTCTGGCGACAGATTGGGATCATGTGCAACAGCAGCATGTGTTGAATCAGCACCTACTGTAATTAGTACCAATGCCACCAGCTTCAGCAAAGCAGAAGAGGTAGTAGCCGACGACTTAAAAGTGGTGGTTATGCCAAACCCAACATCAACCTACTTCACATTGAAACTAGTAAGCAAATCAGACTTACCAGTGAATATTAAAGTAGTAGATGCAGCAGGAAGATTGGTAGAAGGCAAAGCCAAGCAAGCGGCTAACAGCACTTTACAATTGGGTCACAACTATGCAACAGGAAATTACTTTGCAGAGTTCATCCAAGGCAACCAACGTAAAGTGGTTCAGTTGATTAAGATCAAATAGGTTAATAACTTAAATAAACCAAGGGGGCTGCTTAGCAAAAGGCGGCCCCCTTTTTTATATGAATTTTTCAAAAAAATGATAATTAGGCTATTTAAATGTCCTAATTAATGTAAATTGCGACAGTAGGCTAGCCTAATTTATATAAATATGGACATTCCTCGCATTGTACAAGATCAAATTGAGTCCAAAATTGGACAACAAAAAGTGATACTATTGTATGGTACTAGACGTACTGGCAAGACTACGATCATTGAAAAAATTGTTCAAAAATTTTCAAGCGATGCATTGCTTTTGCATGGAGAAGATATGCAGATATCAGCTATTTTACAAAATAGAACCATTGCTAATTATCAACAGCTAACTAAGGGCAAAAAAATCATTATTATAGACGAAGCTCAGGCAATACCTGAAATTGGAAAAATTTTAAAGTTATTAATTGATACCATAAAAGGTATTACTGTTATAGCAACTGGAAGTAGCAGTTTTGATTTGGTGAATAAAACGGGAGAGCCATTAGTTGGACGGAATTTAGCGTTTTATTTATACCCCATAGCACAGGCAGAATTATCAACCATAGAAGAATTCTTGACGACTAAGCAAAACTTAGAAGAACGACTTATCTACGGTAGTTATCCAGAGCTTTGGCATTTAAATAATTTACAAGAAAGGGAAACTTATTTAAAGCAAATGGTCAATAGTTATTTGTTGAAAGATTTACTGTCTTTTGAAAATATAAAAGGAGCCGATATACTTTTTAAACTATTACAAATGCTTTCGTGGCAAGTTGGAAGTCAGGTAAGCACTGTTGAATTAGCCACCAATCTGCAAATTAATAAAGCTACAGTTGAAAGATATTTAGACTTACTTTCTAAAGTATTTATCATCTATCCATTATCAGGATATAGTAATAATCTGAGAAAAGAAGTTTCAAAAAGTAAGAAATGGTATTTTTTTGATAATGGAATAAGAAATGCATTAATTAATAATTTCAGCCCAATCAATCAGCGTAATGATATTGGTCAATTGTGGGAGCAGTATATTCTAAGTGAAAGAATTAAATTCAATCGCTATAGTAATTATCAACCACAATATTATTTTTGGCGTACTTATGATGGGCAAGAAATTGATTTGATTGAATTATATAATGGTCAACTACAAGCCTTGGAATGTAAATGGAAAGACGCTAAAACTAAAATTCCAACTGCATTTGCGAAAGCTTACTCTGAAGCAAAATTTGCCATTATTAATAAAGAAAATTATTTGGATTGGATTACCTCTAATCAACCTATATGAATTAACCAAGTCTATACATATCTTAACCAATAGGTGAACTGCCCATAATTGGGTATGCATATAAAGTATATTTGAAAACATAGGTCACGCTTATATTTTCAAGTAAACTTTTTTACGATGCTAAAATTTTGTTCTGTTTTAATAATATCATTTACTTTTTCTTTTGCTGCTTTTGCACAACCGAATAATATTAAAAATCCTGAACCTTTTGCTCAGATTAAAAGGGCTGGAGAAAAAGAAGTTTATATACCAGGTAAAGTTTTTCGTACCCCTGATAACAATAATTATTTAAGTGATACCAGCGAGTTTAGTTTTAGCAGAATGGCTGAATCTAAAAATATAGTTGCTTTTTGGGCGAAGGAATTTGGAAAAGATCCAATGCTTAATCCGATTGAACAAAAGCGTTTCAATATTTATGATGCATTAGTAGAATTAGAGCGATTTTATGAGTTTTATGTAAATCAATTGAAACTAGTATTAAAAGGGAAGTCACTAACTGATCAATATAAAATGGTGCTTTATATAATTGGAGGAGATGGTGGTACTGCATTTGGAGGAGGTGCTGAAAATAAAATTGGTATGTTATGGACACCAGCTGCAAGAATGACTAAAGCCCCTTATGGTGCATTGGCGCATGAATTAGGTCATTCTTTCCAGTTTATAATTAGAGCAGATAATGGAAGAGGACCAAGGGGTTCAATTTCGGAAATGTCTGCTCAATATATGTTGTGGCAGGTTTACCCAGAGTGGATGACATTTGAAAATTATCATTTGAAAGATTTTATGAAGAAAACACATTATGCTTTTCTTCATCCTACAAATATGTATCATTCTCCTTATGTATTTGAATACTGGTCTAATAAACACGGGATTGAGTTTTTTGGAACTCTCTCTAGGGCTACATTAGATGCAGAAGATCCAGTAGCCACCTATAAACGCATCACCAATATCTCACATGAACAATTTAATGACGAAATGTTTGATGCATCTCGCAGATTCATTACATGGGATATGAAGCGAATTGATTCCGTTGCAAGTCCATATGCGAATCAACATTTTACTGAACTTAAAAATGCGAAAGAGAAAGATTGGTATACTATTTCAGCTTCCAATTGTCCTCAGAATTATGGTTATAATGGGATACAATTAAAAGTGCCCAAGTCTGGTACAAATATCACTGTCAATTTTGAGGGGATGGCTGGAGCAGAGAGCTATAATTCAGTAAATATAGATAAAGCCGGATGGCGCTATGGATTTGTAGCCTATCAGAAAAATGGGAATCGCGTATACAGTGCAGTAGGAAAAAATACAAAAGGGGAATTAAAGTTTAAAGTACCCAATGACACAGAATATTTATGGTTAGTGGTAATGGGTGCTCCTACTGAACATTGGCCAGTTACTATGGGAAGACAAAGAACAGATGCAGATGCTAAAAAGGAAGAGCAATGGCCTTATCAATTTAAATTAACAGGGAGTGAGCCTTTAAAGTTGGTTTCTTAATTCAGCTTACCTTCATCCTCTAAATCGTTTAATAGCATAAAATATGCTTATGACTTATATTGTTATGTAAAACCAGTCTTTTATGATTCAAACAGCTAAAGCCTATATATTCGACCTAAACGGCACTATGATTAATGATATGGATTATCATACTCAAGCATGGCATGAAATAATCACTAACGATTTAAACAAGCAGTTAACTTGGGATGAAGTGGCTCCAGAAATGTATGGAAAGAATAAAGAAGTGTTGACCCGTATTTTTGGTCAGCATCATTTTACCGATGATGAAATTGTTCGTTTATCTACCCAAAAAGAAAAAAGATACCAAGCATTATATAAGCCCAAATTAGAAGGGCTAACAGGATTAATTCCTTTCTTAGAAAAATCGAAGGCCGATGGAATTAAAATGGGGATTGGTTCTGCAGCAATTCTAGATAATATTGAATTTGTTGTGGAGGGGTTAAATATTCAATCCTTTTTTGATTCTATTGTTGGCGCAGAGCATGTTCAAGAGAGCAAACCCCACCCTGAAACTTTTTTAAAAGTTGCAGCCGACTTGCAAATTAATCCAGCAGATTGTATTGTTTTTGAAGATGCACCAAAAGGAGTGGAAGCTGCATTGAATGCAGGTATGCAATGTATTGTGTTGACCACATCTCATACAATTAAAGATTTTGAGGGGTATTCAAATATTTTGTGTTTTGCACAAGACTATCATAGTTTAATGTAAAAGAAAGTGGCCAGCATTATTTTGCTAGCCCCCTTCTTATTAAGAGAATATTCTTACCAGAATCGAACGTATAGAACTGTTAATAGTAATAAAGTAATAACAATTAATACAATCACCGACTTACTAACGGCAAACATACCCTTATCAAATATGAATGCTTTAGGATTAATTTTTGGTCCACTAAAGCTAATCACCACCATTAATAAAGTAGTGAAAAAGAAAGACCAACCCATATTAATCAAGAAAGGAATTTCAAATCCACCCTTCCCATTTGGATATGCTGTATATAAAATAGTTTCATTACCCAATACACTTGGTGCATAGTTGTTAAAGAAGACCGATAATAAAAATCCACATATAACACCCGCTATGGCTGCAGATCCAGTAGTTCTTTTCCAGAACATACCTAATAAGAACATCGCAAATACTCCTGGGCTAATAAAGCCTGTATATTTTTGAATAAAAGTAAAGCCACCTTCTCCACCAATACCTAATGTATCATTCCAAGTAAATAGTACACTTACAAACATGGCAACTAAAATGGTAATCCTTCCAATCCAAACCATGTTTTTTTCATCCGCATTGGGTTTGATGTATTTTTTAAAAATATCTAAAGTAAAAATGGTAGAGATACTGTTGGCTTTTCCAGCAAGTGATGCAACAATGGCAGCGGTTAATGCTGCAATAGACAAGCCTTTTAATCCACTTGGTAAGAAACTTAATATGGCAGAGTATGCTCCGTCTTTACTTCCGCCTTCTAACTGTGGTAAATGACCATTCTTATACAGAACAAATGCAGCAATACCCGGTAACATTACAATTACAGGCATCATTAATTTTAATAAGCCTGCAAAAAGAATTCCCGTTCTAGCTGTTTGAAGATTTGCACCTAGTGCGCGTTGGGTAATATATTGATTACAACCCCAATAATTCAAGTTTACAATCCACTGTCCGGCAAAGTACATAGACAAACCAGGAAGTACTAAATACTTATTAATTTCTTCTTGGGTAGCATTGGGTCCTGGTTTATCTAGTATCATATGAAAATGATCGGGTGCTTCTTTAAGCAAAGTATTAAATCCAGCAAGTACACTACTTCCCATTCCGAATTTTTCACTTACAATCAATAAAGCCATATAAGTAGTGGCCAATCCACCAATGATTAAAACAGCCACTTGAATCACATCCGTGTATCCAATTACTTTCATTCCTCCTAGGGTAATGAATAAAGCAAATACAGCCAATAAAATCATGATCACGTGCAAGTATTCACCACCTACTAATCCATTGATAGCAACAGCTCCTAAGTAAAGAATAGACGTAAGATTTACAAAAATGTATAAGAACAACCAAAACACTGCCATGATTAATGCCACCGTTTCATTGTAACGGTTGGTTAAAAACTGCGGCATGGTAAAGATTTTATTCTTCAAATAAATCGGCATAAACCAAATGGCAATAATGATTAAAGCTAATGCAGCAATCCATTCATAAGCGGCAACTGCAATCCCTACAAAAAAACCCTCGCCACTCATTCCAATAAACTGCTCTGCAGAAATATTAGAAGCAATAAGTGATGCACCAATTGCCCACCAGGTGAGTGAGCCCTCGGCTAAGAAAAAATCTTTAGTATCAGCAGTTGCTTTCTTTTTGCGTTGATAAATCCAATAACCATATCCTGCAACAAGAATAAAATAAAAAAGAAAAACAATTATATCGATGGTGGCAAGTCCTTTCATATTGAAGTTTCTTATGTTGAATAAATGGATGGATTATTGATAAAATTTATCGTTCCAGCGGAGTTCATTTTTAAACTGATACATTCTGGTTTCGTTATTGATGCAAACAAATTCAATTCCTGCAATAGAAGCAAAGTCTTCCATTTGCTCAGCCGAAATATTTTGCGAATAACAGGTATGGTGTGCACCGCCCGCTAATATCCAAGCTGCACATCCATTGTGCATATCTGGATAGGGTTTCCATAACACTCTAGCAACGGGTAATTTAGGTAAGCTGGCAATTGGTGCAATGGCCATTACATTATTTACCAATAAACGGAATCGATTTCCCATGTCTACAATGGATGCATTGATGGCAGGACCAGGTCCTGAATTAAATACCAATCTTACTGGGTCTGCTTTTCCGCCAATGCCCAATGGGTGAATTTCGCAATGGGGTTTTCCATCAGCAATAGACTCACATATTTCGAGCATATGCGCACCTAATACCAATTTATTATCAGGATTAAAATGATAAGTATAATCTTCCATGAATGAGTTCCCTCCTTTTAATCCGCTACCCATGACTTTCATTGCTCTAACCAAAGCTGCTGTTTTCCAATCTCCCTCTCCAGCAAATCCATATCCTTTTGCCATCAGTCTTTGTGCTGCAATGCCTGGTAATTGAGCCAGTCCATGTAAGTCTTCAAATGTGGTAGTGAATCCTTTGAAATTTCCCTCTACTAGAAATCTTTCAATTCCTAATTCAATTTTCGCTGCTATTCTTAATGATTCAAACTGTGCACCTCCTTTTTTCAGGCTATCCATTAATTGATAGGCAGTATGGTATTCATCTACTAACGCATCTATATCAGCAGTAGAAACTTGGTTAATCACTTCTACTAAGTCTCCTACACCATAGGTATTCACTGAGTAGCCAAATTTTATTTCTGCTTCAACTTTATCGCCCTCCGTTACTGCCACAAAACGCATATTATCTCCAAAACGCACAAAGCGCGCGCCTTGCCAGTCGTGCCATCCAGCGGCGGCTCTAATCCATCCGTTAATTTTTGCAATACATTCCTGATCGCTCCAATGTCCTACAACTACTTTTCTGTCTAAACGCATTCTACTCATGATAAAACCAAATTCACGATCACCATGTGCACTTTGATTGAGGTTCATGAAGTCCATATCAATAGTAGACCATGGGATATCTCTATTAAACTGCGTATGAAAATGCAGGATAGGTTTTCTCAATATTTTTAATCCACCAATCCACATTTTAGCAGGAGAGAAAGTATGCATCCATGTAATTACACCAATACAGTTGGTTGCATTATTGGCTTCTTGACAAATCGAAAAAATTTCTTCTGTTGATTTTACCGTTGGTTTATATACCACCTTAACAGGCATGCTGGGTTCGTTGTTTAATGCAGTTGCAATTACAGTTGAATTTGCTGCGACTTGTTTTAGTGTTTCTTCTCCATATAAATGTTGGCTTCCGGTTATAAACCAAACTTCAAGTTGTTTCAAATTAATCATGGTGCTTGTCTTTAAAGTTGAATAGGATGATTATTATTGACCATAATATGCGTCTGGTCCATGTTTTCTTTCGTAATGTTTTTTGATTAAAGTTTCTTTTAAACTTGGGGCTGTAGGATTAATTTGTAAAGTAACAAAAGCCATTTTAGCTACTTCCTCTAGTACTGCAGCATTGTAAACTGCTTTATGTGAACTGGCACCCCAAGTAAACGGAGCATGATTACCTACCAGCATCATTTCTGTTTCACTTGGATCTAATTTTCTTTCATTAAAACAGTTGATGATTTGGTAACCTGTTTCTGTTTCATAATCTCCTTGAATCATTTCATCGCTCATCGGTGGTGCACAAGGAATAACTGAAGTGGTATGATCTGCATGGGTAGTGCCTAAGATAGGGATGTCTAATTGTGATTGAGCCCAAGCAGTTGCATAAGTAGAATGGGTATGAACAATGCTATTGATTCCATTCCAATGTTTATATAAAACAGCATGTGTTTTGGTATCAGAAGATGGACGAAGTGAGCCTTCAATAATAGTGGCATCAAAGTCTACAATAACCATTTTCTCAGGGCTCAATTCTTCATAGGGAACGCCGCTTGGTTTTATTGCAAATACCTTTTTGTTATGATCTGCAACACTCACATTTCCGAAAGTAAACAAAACCAAACCCAATTTTGGCAACTGCATATTTGCATCATATGCTTCTTGTTTTATCGCATTATATTGACTCATTACTCGATTTTATTTATTATTGGGTGCATGATTTTCTGTGAAATTTCCTGCTACTATATATTGAGAATACCTTTTCTCATAATAAGCTTTTCTGGATTCGTTGGGATAATAAGCGCCTTCAAATCCTTGCCCCATGTACTTCATGGCTTCTTCTACTTTTGCGTATACACCTGCAGCGGTGGCTGCAAACATAGCAGCACCTAATGCACAGGTTTGTTCGCTCTTATGAATTCGAATAGGCATATTCATCACATCGGCCATTACTTGCATAATATACGGAGATCTTTTTGCAACACCGCCTAATCCAATCAATCCATTTACTGGAACTCCTTCTGATATAAAACGATCAACAATTCTTTTTGCGCCAAAACAGGTTGCCTCTACCAATGCTTTAAAAATAGAAGGGGCTGTTGATCCTAAGTTCAATTGATGAATACTTCCCGTTAGGTATTGGTTAGCGTCTGGTGTTCTTCTTCCATTAAACCAATCAAGGGCTAATTCATCATCTTCGTTAAGTGGTAATAATGCAGCTTTATTGGATAAATGTGTAATCAGTTGATCAGATAATTCTTTGATCAGTTGTTCTGCTTCATCGTGTTTAATTGCATCAGAATGCTCAATCATTTCTTTAATCGGAGACAGTATCATATTTTTGAACCATGCATAAGTGTCCCCAAAAGCAGACTGTCCTGCCTCTAATCCAAGCATGCCTGGTATTACCGATCCGGTAACTTGACCACAAATGCCTTTTACTGTTTTATCTTCTAAATCAGCAGTAGGAGCTACTAAAATATCACAAGTTGAAGTGCCCATTACCTTACTAAGATGATAGGGTTCAATTTGTCCGCCTACTGCACCCATATGTGCATCAAAAGCACCTACTGCAACTACTACATTTTCATTTAATCCTAATTTACTTGCCCATTCTTTAGAAAGCGTTCCTGCAGATTTGTCTGAAGAATAGGTAGTGTCACCAAGGGTTAGAACATATCCATCTAGTAAGGGATCCAATGAAGTAAAAAAATCATTGGGTGGATATCCATTAAATTGTTCAGACCATAATCCTTTATGTCCTGCAGCACAAACACTTCTTTTTAATTCTTTGATATTATTGCCCCCGGTTAACATAAAAGGAATCCAATCACAATGTTCTACCCAAGAAACACAGGCTTGCTTGACAGCGTCATCGTTCCTAATTATATGTAAGAGTTTCGCCCAAAACCATTCGGAGGAATAAATACCTCCCACGTATTGCAAATAATTAGTTTCAAATTTTGTAGCATGCTGATTAATTTCTGCAGCTTCTCTTACACTGGTATGGTCTTTCCAAAGCACAAACATGGCATTTGGATTCTCGGCAAATGCTTCTTTTAATGCCAGTGGAGTGCCTGTAGCATCAACTGCTACAGGAGTAGAGCCAGTGGTATCAACTCCAATAGCTACAATATTTTCAGCAACTAATTTTCCTACTTGCTTTAAACAGTTGGTGATGGTTTCTGTTAACCCTTCTACATAATCTAGCGGGTGTTGCCTAAAAACACTTTCTGCTGCATTGCAATACAGTCCTTTTTTCCATCGTGCATAATGATGCACAGCAGTGGCAATTTCTTCGCCAGTAGTTGTGTTTACAATAATTGAACGCACCGAATCGGTGCCGTAGTCTACGCCAATTACAAAAGTTTCTTTTTTCATCTAGCAAGCAATGAATTGTTACAATTCGTGTCAAATTAACACTTAAAGATGAAAATCAAAAATTATTGATAATAAATTTTGCCAATTATTTCAGATTACCTGGGTTGGGAATCAAATTTAAGAATGCGTGAAAGTTTGCAGCGTAACGTCTCTTATCTAGTTTATAGTAGTAGGCTCCCTTTTTAGAGCTTTCTTTGTCTTTGTCTTTTTGTTTTATTAAAAGCTTGGTCGATTGCAATTTTCTACTAAAGTTTCTTTTGTCAAACTGCGAATCAAAAATTCCTTCGTATAAACTTTGTAGCTGTGGAAGGGTGAATTTTTCAGGTAAAAGTTCAAATAAAATGGGGTGAAAAGCTGCTTTATACCTCAACTTCTCTTTGGCCATGTCTACCATTTTTTGGTGGTCAAAAATGAGCTTTGGGGTATTTTTAATAGGGAACCATTCAGCATGATAGTCTGTATTGATTTGCTTTTCGTACTGATGTATATCAATTAAAGCAAAATAGGCAACCGATACAGTTCTTTCAATAGGGTCACGGTTTACGTCACCAAAGGTAAAAAGTTGTTCCATGTAAACCCCTTCTAAGCCGGTCAATTCTTTTAAGATACGTGCCGATCCTTTTTCAAAATCTTCATCCTTTTGAACAAATCCCCCCATTAAGCTCCATTTTCCTTTTTCGTATTCAAGCCCTCGCTGAACAAGTAATAATTTTAAGTTGGCCCCATCAAATCCAAAAATGATACAATCTAGGGCAACCAATATGCGGGTTTGTTTGTGATACCTAACCATATGTTCAGCTTCAGACGTATTTTACATTCATTAAACAATTAATTAAATATCCGAATAATATTGAGTTTCCTAAAAAAATAATAAGTGTTTTTTTTACAATTAATATTTTTTTGCTAATTTGGTAAACAAGAAATTCACTTGAATCGATTTCTATTACTAATAATATTTGCTTCAATATGAAAAAAATCCAACTCATTGCCTTCATTGGTTTGATAAGTTTAATGGTACATTGTAGCGCTGATAATGCTTCAAATGAAAATGGCCAAGTGCTTGATTCCACTGCATTAAAATCAGCTTATACTAAAATAATTGACAATCAAAAAACGGGAATTTATTTTCTTAAAAACGCCAACAACATTACAGTCGCCATAACGAATTATGGTGGTAGGATTGTGGGATTGGTCGTACCCGATAAGAATGGACAGTCAACAGATATTGTACTGGGTTACGATAGCCTAGATCATTACTTGAATAAGCCAGAAGCTTATTTTGGTGCCATTATTGGTAGATATGGCAATCGAATTGCAAAAGCTCAATTCAAACTAAACGATACCCTGTATCAACTTGTGGCCAACAATGGTCCTAATTCATTACATGGTGGACCCAAGGGTTTTCACAACCAAGTTTGGGAAGTTGTTAGTCATCAGCCAAATCAATTGGTGTTAAGTTATTTATCTAAAGATCGAGAGGAAGGGTATCCAGGAAATTTATTGGTAAAAGTCACCTATACACTCACCAATGAGAATGAATTAAAGATGGAGTATGATGCTAGTACCGATAAAACGACTGTAGTGAATTTAACCAACCATGCATATTATAACTTGAATGGGCAAGGAGACAGTACCATCATCAATCATGAATTAACTATTTTTGCATCTAACTATTCAGCAGTAGACAGTACATTAATTCCAGTAGGTGCACCAGTAACTGTAAAAGGAACTCCTTTTGATTTTATGCTCCCTAAATTAATTGGAAAAGAAATTGGAGTAGAACATGTTCAAATTAAAAACGGTTTAGGGTACGATCATAATTTTGTTTTAGATAAACAAACGTCAGCTGAGCTGGTAAAAGCTGCAATAGTGTATGCTCCCAATACTGGAATTACAATGGAAGTATTTACTACGGAGCCAGCCATTCAATTCTATAGTGGAAACTTTTTAGATGGTAGTTTGATAGGGAAAAAAAATAAGCAGTACCCTTATAGATCAGCGTTTTGTTTAGAAACACAACACTATCCAGATGCACCCAATCAGCCTGCATTTCCTAGCACACAATTAGCAGCTGGAGAAAAATATCAAACCACTACTATTTATAAGTTTGGAATCAAAAAATAATTAAGTATCACCAATTAAACATTCTGTCATGCTACATTACAAGAGTAAGGCCTTATTTGCTGGAGTTGTACTTTCGATTAGCAACTTAATGGCACAGGGCAATAAAGATTATCCAATCCAACCTGTTACGTTTAATCATGTGCATGTGAACGATCAGTTTTGGGCACCTAGGATTGAAGTGAATGCCGAAATAACCATTCCATATGTATTACAGAAATGCAGGGAAACAGGAAGGGTAGATAATTTTTTGAAAGCTGCTGGAAAAAAGCCACCTACTAATCTTACTGAATACCCTTTTGACGACTCGGATGTTTTTAAAGTGATTGAAGGTGTTTCTTATTCTTTACAAACTAAGACCAATGCTTCTCTTGAAAGGTCTCTAGATACTTTGATTCAAATTATTGGGGAAGCACAAGAACCAGATGGCTATTTATATACTTTCCGTTCGATGAAGCCAGAAAAACTGCATCCATGGATTAGTCAAAAACGTTGGGAAAAAGATTCCGATTTGAGCCATGAATTATACAATTCTGGTCATTTATTTGAGGCTGCTGTTGCGCATTATTTATCAACTGGAAAAAAATCATTATTGAATATTGCTATCAAAAATGCTGATTTAATTGTGAAAGATTTTTTATATGGCAAAGCGCCCTATTTCCCAGGACATCAAGTAATTGAAACTGGATTATCAAGATTGTATAGGGTGACTGGTAAAAAAGACTACTTAGCATTAGCTAAATACTTTTTAGACATACGTGGAAATGGGGTTGTTAAAGGTTCAGAATATAGCCAATCACATAAACTAGTAACTGATCAGCATGAAGGAGTTGGACATGCGGTTCGTGCAGCATATATGTACACTGGCATGGCAGATGTAGCAGCACTTACAGGGGATCAATCCTATATTAACGCAATTGGTAAAATCTGGTCTGATGTAGTGTATAAAAAAATGTATTTAACAGGAGGTATTGGTGCTACCGGTGCGGGTGAAGCATTTGGTGCAGCATACCATTTACCTAATATGTCTGCTTATGCCGAAACCTGTGCTTCTATTGCCAATGTGTATTGGAACAATCGTATGTTTTTGTTACATGGCGATGCAAAATACATTGATGTGATGGAAAGGGTTTTATACAATGGAATGTTATCGGGTATTGCACAAGATGGTAAGAAATTCTTTTATCCTAATCCATTAGCATCCATGGGCCAACATCAGCGCAGTGCTTGGTTTGGTTGTGCTTGTTGTATTTCAAATGTAACCCGATTTATGCCATCGGTTCCTGGTTATGTTTATGCACAAGACAAGAATAATGTTTATGTTAATTTATATATGTCTAATAAGGCAGACATTCAACTTCCTTCAGGTAAATTAACCTTGTCTCAAGAAACAGCCTATCCTTGGAAAGGGGACGTAAAAATTTCGCTTAATCCAGTAAAGCAAATGGCTTTTGCAATGCGTGTGCGTATCCCAGGATGGGCAAGAGATGAAGCCGTTCCAGGCGATTTATATCGTTTTGCGAGTCTTCAAAAAGCGAATAAGATTGTAATTGCTGTGAATGGAAAACCAGTTGATTACCAATTAGAAAAAGGCTATGCGGTATTCAATAGAACATGGAAGAAAGGTGATGTTATTTCTTTCGAACTTCCAATGGAAATAGAGAAAGTAATTGCCAATGAAAAAGTGAAAGACGACCAAGGTAGATTCGCTTTACAAAGAGGTCCAATTGTTTATTGTTTAGAAGGACCCGATCACGCAGATCAGGCAGTACAAAATATTGTAGTAGAAGAACAAACTAATTTTACAGCTAATTATAATCCTTCTTTATTAAATGGTATTTTAACCTTAGATGGAAAAGGAAGCGCCACTTCAAGACAAGTCAACAGCAATCAATTATTAAAGAAAGAACTACCTGTAAAAGCGATTCCTTATTATGCTTGGAACAATCGTGGTCCTGGCGAAATGGTGGTTTGGATTCCTTCTCAAGAATCATTGTCACGCCCCAAGCCTGCTCCAACAATTGCCTCAAAAAGTAAAATAAGTGGCTCTGTAAGTAGCCAACGTATGTTAAGCTCTTTGAACGATCAGTTTGAGCCATCCTCTTCTGAAGACAAGTCTGCATTGTATGTTCATTGGTGGCCTAAAAAGAATACCGAGGAGTTCATTGAATATACTTTTGATCAAGAATATACCATCAGTGAGTCAAAAGTATATTGGTACGATGATAGTCCATTTGGTGGTTGCAGAATACCAGCTAATTGGGAAGTTTTATATAAGCAAGGAAATGATTGGGTGCCAGTAAAAGCCTTAACTCCTTACGAAACAACCAAAGACAAATACAATACCATTCAATTTGAACCAGTAAAAACAACAGGTGTAAGAATGAAAATTAAATTACCTGTGAATCACGCAACGGGTGTTCATGAATGGATAGTTAAATAATCATTCTATGTTTAGAACCAATTTGAAATTCCGATTGACCATATTGGTAATAGCTGTTTGTATTTCGCTATTGCATGCGCAAGAGAAAGCCACTATGCAAATATTTACCAATAAAGTAAAGAATACCGTTTCGCCCAATTTGCATGGTATTTTTTTTGAAGAAATCAGTCATGGTGGAGAAGGTGGTTTATATGCAGAAATGATACAAAATCGTGGATTTGAAGAAAGTCGAATTCCTCCTGGTGCTGTATTAGAGGGGAATATGCTTAATCCCAATCCAAATAAAAAACCACATTATAACTTAAATGGCAAAGCCAGCAATTTTAAATTGCCATGGCCTGTTAAATCGGCTATGCCTTATTGGAGCACAAAGTCAACAGGTGATGGAAGTGTTGAAGCAATTTTAAGAGAAGACAATCCTTTAAATGCAGCAACACCTCAGTCTGCACAGATTAAAGTGAATAAGCTGTCTAACAATGGTGCCGATTATTTTTTGAATGAAGGTTTTTGGGGAATCAATGCTAAAAAAGGTGAAGAATATCAACTTAGTTTTTATACTAAAACAGGAGAAGATTACAAAGGTCCATTATCAGTAGTTTTATTATCTGCAGATGGAAAGGAAATAGCCCAATATACTTTTACAAAATTGACCAATAAAGCATGGAAAAAATATACTTGTAAACTTATTCCAACGGCCACCGATGGGGCAGCTTCATTTGCTTTTAAATTTGGTTCAACTGGAAGTATTTGGTTTGATTTCGTTTCCTTGTTTCCTTCAAAAACATTTAAGAACAGACCCAATGGGTTAAGGTCCGATTTGGCTCAGTACTTAGCTGATTTAAAACCAGCTTTTGTGCGTTGGCCTGGTGGTTGTTTTGTAGAAGGAATTAATGTAGAAAGTGCACCCAATTGGAAAACATCTATTGGACCTATTGAACAAAGGCCAGGAACATTTAGTGTGTGGGGCTATTGGTCAAGTGATGGATTTGGTTATCATGAATACTTGCAATTTTGTGAAGACATCAATGCAGACGCATTGTATGTATTTAATGCGGGCGTTTCTTGCGAATTTAGAAGTGGAACATTTATTAGCGAAGAAGCATTACAACCTGTAATAGATGATGTATTAGATGCCATAGAATATGCCATTGGTCCGGTTAATTCTAAATGGGGAAGTGTTCGTGCAAAAAATGGACATCCCAAACCATTCCCATTAAAATATATTGAAGTAGGAAATGAGCAGCACGGACCTTGGTATGCCAAGCGTTACAATCGTTTCCATGAAGCGATTAAAACAAAATACCCTGATTTGAAAATTATTTCTAGCATGGGTATTGGCGACGTGAATAAACGAACGTTGGATAGTATTAAAGTGACCGATATGGCAGATGAACATGCATATAAAAGTGCTTATTGGTCTTTTACCAACTACGATCATTTTGATAAATATAAACGAGGGGATTACGAACTCTATGTAGGCGAATATGCTACTAATGCTGGCGTTGGATCGGGTAATTTACAAGCAGCATTGAATGATGCTACTTATATCCTGAGTATGGAAAATAACGGAGACCTTGTAAAAATGTCGAGTTATGCGCCATTATTTGAAAACGTTAATACCAAGCATTGGCCTGTGAATCTGATTAAATTTAAATCGGATAGTTCTTTTGCAAGAATATCTTATTACACTATACAGTTAATGAATGATCACCGAGCGGATGAGAATCTACAAGTGCAATTTAGCTTGGCACCAACTTCAAGTAAAATTCCCAAATATAAGGGTAGTATAGGATTGGCTACCTGGGATACGCAAACGGAATACCGAAATATTGAAGTGATTCAAAATGGTAATACGGTTTATAAAAGTGATTTTACCAATAATTCTCAAGAGTGGAATATGGTAAGGGGTTCTTGGGAAGTAAAAGAGAATGCAATAGCACAAACTGCTCAAGGCCCGCAACGATTGATGGTATTGAATAATAAAAGTTTTGATACATACACACTTAAGTTACAGGCAAGAAAATTATCCGGCACTAATGCGTTTATTATTCCTTTTGCCGTAACAGATGCCAATAATATGCTGCGTGCACATATTGGGTCTTATGTAAATGCAAATGCAGTATTCGAAATTGTTAGCGATGGTTCAGTGTCAAATATATCGGCTTCTAAAAGATTACGTCAACCAATAGAATCGGGTAAATGGTATGATATTCAGTTGGTAGTTGAATTAGATAAAGTAAGTTGTTATTTGAATGATTCATTACTGATGACTTTTACTGAGCCTCAAAAACTATTTGGTTTAGCAGGGAGAGATAAAACAAGCGGGGAGTTAATTATTAAAATGGTAAATGGTGCAGATCAGGATTATGAAACTGAATTTGATTTAAATGGTGAAACCGAATTGAATGGACAAATTACTGCATACACTATTCAAGCTGAATCGGTAAAAGCAGAAAATTCATTTACAAATCCAAGGGAATATATTCCTGTTAAAACACAAACCCCTATTACAATCGGAAAAAAATTCAAGTATCGTTTCCCTAAAAATTCAATCACTGCTTTACGAATTCCAGTAAAAAAATAATCAGTAAAAACGTTTGTTTATGAAAAGAATGCTGCTTGCTTGTTTGATGGGTACACTTTTATTAACCGTTACTCAAGCACAAAATAAGCCGTTACCTGCTTTTTCGCCCACTCGAACCGAAATGTTGCAGCGATATAAAGTGGCAACAGAAAGAGACAGCATGGTTAGAAAAACAGCATTTAAACTTAGTGTCATGCCTAATTGGAGTGGTTCCTCCGCATTCTGGTATAGAAATGTTTTGGCAGACAGTATAACGCAATATTTTTTAGTAGACCCTATAACTATTAATAAAAAGCCACTTTTTGATGTAGATAAATTAGCAGCAGCATTAATTAACGCAGGACATAAAAATATCAGTATACAGAAACTACCCATTAAAAATGCCTATTTACACCCCGATCAAAAAAAGTTAGCTATTGCAGTAGAGAATAATTTTTACGAAGTAGACTTGTTGCAATACCAATTAACTAAAATTGATAGTCTTCCCGTTGATAAAACCATTTATCCAGGTCTTACAAGGGCTGCAAATAGATGGCAACGAGGTAGAATGGCAAAAACTTCCCCAGATCAACAATGGAATTTGGTGGTTAAAGAGCACAATATATATTTAGAGCCTGCTAAAGGTGGAACACTCATTCAGTATACCACCGATGGAACTGCCGATACACCTTATGGTGAAGTTAGCTGGTCACCCGATAGCAAGCATTTGATTGCCTATAAAATTAAACGAGTGGTAGATAAGCCCGTTTTTTATATTTTAACTTCATTGCCCAATACCACGAGGGGAGAAGTAAAAGAACGTCCGTATAAGCAACCAGGTGATGCATTTACTACGTATGAAATGTTTGTTATAAATGTTGCTGATAAAGCAATCAAAAAAGTTCAAACAGATATCATCGACTTTTTTGATGCACCTAAACTCAACTGGAATGCAGGAGGTAATACCCATTTTATGTTTGAGCGAGTAGATCGTGGACACCAAAGATTCAGAATTATAGATGTAAATCTAGCTGATGGAAGTACTAGAAATATTATTGATGAGCAAACCAACACTTTTATTTACGAGCAAAAAATATTTACTCATTATTTGCCTGCTACTTCCGAAATTATTTGGATAACCGAAAAAGATGGTTGGAGACATTTGTATTTAGTAGATGCTAAAAAGGGAGCGGTAAAAAATGCTATTACGAAAGGAGAGTGGGTAGTTAGAAATGTAGATAGTATTGATGTAGCCAAAAGAGAAATCTGGTTTCAAGCAAGTGGCATGAACCAAGGAGAAGATCCTTATTTTATTCATTATTATCGAATTGGTTTTGATGGTAAAAAAATGGTAACACTAACAAAGCCAGGTTTTAATCATCGCATTGTTTGGTCGCCAGATAAAAAATACTTTATTGATACCTATTCAACTGTAGATCAAGCGCCTGTCTCCATTTTAGGAAGAGTTGCTGATGGAAAACAATTAATGGAATTAGAGCAAGCGGATATTAGTTTGCATAAAGCAGCCGGTTATCGATTACCTGAACCATTTAGTGCAAAAGGAAGAGATGGTGTTACAGATATTTGGGGGGTAATATGCAGACCATCCGATTTTGATCCCAATAAACGCTATCCAATTATTGAAAATATTTATGCAGGTCCACAAGATTCATTTGTTCCTAAATTGTTTGCTACTACCGGTGAAATGCAGAGTATGGCAGAATTAGGATTTATAGTTGTGCAAATTGATGGTATGGGAACCTATAATCGTTCTAAAGCATTTCATGATGTATGTTGGAAAAATTTAGCAGATGCAGGATTCCCCGATCGCATTGCATGGATGCGTGCATTGGCGGCTAAGTACCCACAAGCTGATACGAATCGGGTTGGTTTGTTTGGAACATCAGCGGGTGGACAAAATTCGTTGGGCGGATTATTGTTTCATCCTACTTGGTACAAAGCGGCAGTTTCATCCTGTGGTTGTCATGATAACCGAGTAGACAAGCAATGGTGGAATGAGCAATGGATGGGTTATCCTATTGGGAAACATTATGATGAACAATCCAATATTACCAATGCGCATAAATTGAAAGGCAAATTATTGTTGATTGTAGGAGAAGCTGATACGAATGTTCCTCCAGAATCTACCTATCGGGTAGCCGATGCTTTAATTAAAGCTAAAAAGTCATTTGAATTTTTGGCTGTTCCAGGAATGGGACATAGTGATGGCGGTACTTATGGAAGAACAAAGAAGCGAGATTTCTTTGTGAAGAGTTTATTAGGCATTGACCCACCCGATAGAAATGCCGATGAACTAGAGTAAACCATTCCGAAAATAAAAAGGAGCAGCTCAACTGCTCCTTTTTTTATGGGGTCAACTCAATTTCATAGGTACTCTTGAAATAGTCATCTACATATTCATGTGGAGATTTTCCAACAACAGTTTTAAATACACGGTTAAAATGAGTAACTGTATTAAATCCACAGTTGTAGGCAACCGTAGAAATACTAATGCTATCCCCATCTCCTGATGTCAATTTTTTGCATGCTTCGTTAATGCGCACTTCATTTAGAAAAGAAACAAATGTGTGGTGGGTTCTTTTTTTAAAGTACCTGCAAAATGCTTGCGGTGTCATATGCGCTTGTTGGGCAACATCTTCCAGCGTAATATTGTTTTCATAGTTGGCCATGATAAAATGGTAAATTTCGCTTAAGCGAACACCTACGTTTTCACTCACTGTTTCTAACATAGACGAGCTAGACAGTTCTTTGAGCTTTGGTATACTCGAAAACTTTTTCAAAATTTCAATAAACGCCAACATTTGTTCTACCCCCTTCGATTTACTGATAATCTGAATTTTATGCGCTACATCTGTTACATGAATAGGGGGAATCATGAATCCATTATTGTGTTTCAGAATAAAAGTTTGAATATGTTTCATCTCTGCCAAATCAAATAAACCAGCTAGTTTTCCAGTTGGATTAAAATGGATGGTAATGGCTTCCACTGTTTTTTTACTTTTTTGCGAAAAGTAAGCAGGGTCACTTTTAAAAACATGCGGTAAATTGGCACCGATATAATAAATTTCATTGGGTTTAAACGGATACATATTATTGTCTACTACTAAAGTACCTTCTCCTCTAATAATCCAAGTTAATTGAATTTCATCATGTCTATGTAAATATTGATAAAAATAGGGAAGTACATCATGTCTGATAATGATGTTTTTATCTCCCGGTATGGGAATAGTAAACTGTAATACTTTCATTGCAGCAGTTTTAGACAAGTGTAATCGACAAACATTACCAATATTAGCTTTAAAAACCCGATTTATACCCAAAGACAGGTAAGATACATAAAATGCTGCGTTTATTATTGTCTAAATTACAATTAATAATTTTCAAAATGATTAGCAGTTAAAATAGGTGCATAAATTATTAATTGATGAAAATAGCGATAATAAGAAGCCAAGTAGTTTTACATTTCTAATTATTATAACTATGGCTAATCTAACATGGAAGGGTGTATATCCAGCTCTTCTAACCCCTTTTAAACAAGATGATTCAATTGACTTTGAAGTGTACAACAAAAATTTACAAGCGCAAATTGCTGCGGGTGTTGATGGAATTATTTTAGGTGGATCTTTAGGAGAAGCAAGTTCTTTATCCAATGAAGAAAAACGAGACTTGTTATTTTATTCTAAGGAAAATATCCCATCGGATTTTCCTGTAATCATAAATATTGCAGAGCAAACTACCAAAGCTGCAATAGCATTGGCACAGGATTCTGAAAAAAATGGTGCAGATGGATTAATGTTATTACCGCCAATGCGTTACTATGCAGATAGTCATGAAACGCTAGAATACTTTAAAGCGGTAGCTAAGTCAACTAGCTTACCAATCATGATTTACAATAATCCAGTGGATTATAAAATTCATGTTACATTGGATATGTTCGAATCAATGATGCCTCATCAAAATATTCAAGCTGTTAAAGAATCTACGCGAGATATTTCTAATATTACCAGAATGATTAATCGTTTTGGTGATCGATTCAATATTTTATGTGGAGTAGATACTTTAGCAATGGAGAGTCTTTGTATGGGGGCACATGGATGGGTAGCAGGATTGGTTGATGCATTTCCGAGAGAAACAGTTGCTATTTATCGATTAGTAAAAGCAGGACAAATTGAAGCGGCCTTGCCTATCTATCGTTGGTTTTTACCTGTATTAGAATTAGATATACATCCTAAATTAGTACAGTACATCAAATTGGCTGCAACCCATACTGGTATTGGTTCAAGTCATGTAAGAGCACCTCGACTTCCTATTGAAGGAGCAGAATTGAAAAGAGTTACAAGCATTATAGAAACGGCATTGGCCAATAGGCCTATATTGCCAGATTATTTGAACCTGAAACACACAAAAGATGCTAAATGGGCATAATGTAATTGGATTTGAAGAGTCCGCTAAAGGACAAAAAACTTTTCAATCTTTTAGTACCATTCAAGGTAGTTTTTTGCAAGAAAAATTTCATATTGCTACGAATGATGAAATTGAAGCAGCTATTGCCAAGGCAGTAACTGCTTTTGGCATTTATAGTAAAGTACCTTTTGTAGTGCGGGCAGTTTTTTTAGAAACAATTGCTGCAGAAATTTTTCAGTTAGGAGATGTGTTATTAGAACGCGCTCATCTAGAATCTGGCTTGCCATTAGCCAGATTAACTGGAGAACGAGACAGAACAATGAATCAATTAAAGTTGTTCGCTGGTTTATTGCGGGAGGGATCATGGGCCGATGCGGTGATAGACACGGCCATGCCCGAAAGACAACCACTACCCAGAGCAGATATTAGAAGAATACTGCAACCACTTGGGCCAGTAGCTGTTTTTGCAGCCAGTAATTTCCCCTTTGCATTTTCAACTGCAGGTGGAGATACTGCATCTGCATTGGCAGCCGGCTGTTCTGTAATTGTGAAAGCGCACAGTGCACATGCAGGTACCAACGAGTTAATGGCAACAGCTATTAAAAGAGCAGCGGAGAAAACAGGCATGCCGGATGGGATATTTTCTTCTTTAATTGGAGAAGGTGCAACACTGGGTCAACAGTTGGCTGCAAACCCTGTAATTAAAGCCATTGGGTTTACTGGTTCTTATAGAGCAGGAATGGCATTGTATGAAACAGTTACACAAAAGCGAACCGCCCCCATTCCGTTATACGCCGAAATGAGCAGTATTAATCCAGTAGTGTTATTACCCGAAACATTAGCATTAAAAACTACTGCGATTGCTACAAGTCTGGCCGGCTCTATTACACTTGGGGTAGGACAGTTTTGTACGAACCCGGGATTGTTGTTTGTGATTAAATCAAAAGCAACGGAAGCGTTTATAGAATTAATGGTGGCAAGCCTTTCAGCGGTTATACCCGCTACCATGTTAAATCAAGCCATCTGCAAATCCTATTACACAGATAGAACGAAGTTGATGAATGCGAAAGGAGTCAACTTAGTTTATAAAGGAGAAAATTTACAGAATGAGTATAAAGGAACCCCTGCATTATTTACGGTACCTGCCAATGAATTTATTGCATCACTAGCTTTGCAAGACGAAGTGTTTGGGCCTTGTTCTTTGGTGGTTATTTGCGAAGATAAATCACAATTGGTTCAAGCATTGTCGGCTATGCACGGTCAGTTAACAGGATCTATTTATGGCAATGAAGAAGAATTAATTCGTTATACGGAAGTGGTTCAAATTTTACAAGATAAAACAGGTAGGGTCATCTTCAATAGTGCGCCTACTGGCGTAGAAGTTTGTCATGCAATGGTGCATGGTGGACCATTCCCTGCAACAACTGATTCAAGAACGACTTCTGTTGGAACCGAAGCCATCAGAAGATTTGTAAGACCTATTTGTTACCAAGATTGTCCACAAGTGCTACTGCCATTATATTTACAGAACAACAATGCAGCTGGAATCATGCGGAAAATAAATGGAAATTATACAAGGGATGCAATCCAATAAAACAATTAGAAAAGGAATATGGCACATAAAAAATTCTTTTGTATTGATGCGCATACCTGTGGCAACCCGGTAAGGTTGGTTGCAGGAGGAGGTCCTTTGCTCGAAGGTAATTCGATGATGGAGAAAAGATTACATTTTCTTCGTGAGTTTGATTGGATTAGAAAAGGATTAATGTTCGAGCCACGCGGTCACGATATGATGAGTGGAAGTATTTTGTATCCACCACATGATCCACAAAATGATATTGGTGTTTTGTTTATTGAAACCAGTGGGTGTTTGCCCATGTGTGGACACGGAACCATTGGTACCATTACAATTGCTATTGAAGAAGGATTGGTGATACCTAAAACACCAGGAAAATTACGCATTGAAACACCAGCAGGATTGGTATTAATTGAGTACAAACAAGAAGGCAAAAAAGTATTGTCTGTAAAGTTGACCAATGTGCCCGCATTTTTGTATGCATCCGATTTAGCAGTAGACTGCCCCGATTTAGGAACCATTACTGTGGATGTTGCATACGGAGGAAATTTTTATGCAATTGTAGATCCACAGAAAAATTTCCCAGGACTAGAACACTATACTGCAGATCAATTGATTTCCTGGAGCAGGGTTTGTAGAAAAAGATTAAACGAGCAATATCAATTTGTGCATCCAACCAATGAGAACATCAAAGGACTCAGTCATTTGTTGTGGACAGGTAAAACGATAGCACCCACATCAACAGCAAGAAATGCTGTTTTTTATGGAGATAAAGCCATTGATCGATCACCATGTGGAACAGGAACTTCCGCAAGAATGGCCCAGTGGTATGCAAAGGGAAAACTAAAAAAAGGAGATGCTTTTATTCATGAAAGCATTATTGGTTCTACGTTCACTGGATTAATTGAAGAAGAGACCACCGTTAATGGGTTGCCTGCCATTGTTCCAAGTATTGAAGGATGGGCAAGAGTTACTGGATATAATACAATCATTATAGATGATGAAGACCCTTATGCACATGGGTTTCAAGTGATTTAGCAGTTTTAAAATTACACTATGAGAGCGGTTATTATTGGAGGAGGAATCATTGGATTGAGTTCAGCTTACTACTTAGTTCAAGAAGGATGGGAGGTAACAGTAGTTGATCAAACTGATTTGACCGATAGTTGTTCATATGGAAATTTAGGAATGATTGTGCCCAGTCATTTTGTTCCATTGGCAGCACCAGGAATTGTGGCACAAGGCGTGAGATGGATGTTTGATTCGAAGAGCCCTTTCTATGTTAAACCATCATTGAGTTTTCAATTAATCAATTGGGGGTTACAGTTTATTAAATCGGCCAATCAAAAACATGTAGAGCAATCTGGTCCACATTTAACTGCCATTAATTTGTTGAGTAAGCAGTTGTATGAAAAGTTGAGTGAAGAACCTGGTTTTGATTTCTCTTTTGAAAAAAAGGGAATCATGATGTATTATAAAACAGAAAAAGTTGGGGCGGAAGAAGTGCATATGGCCGAGAAAGCCAAGCAAATGGGCTTAGATGTAGATGTATTAACAAAGCAAGCAGCACAAGCATTAGAACCTGAAGTTGAGCTAGATGTATTGGGCGCCGTGCACTATAAATGTGATGCACATTTGTATCCGAATAAATTGAATCATCAATTGATTCATTATTTACAAAACAGGGGCGTTCAATTTGTAACAGGTAAACCCGTTACTAAAATTGAAACCAAGAACAATGCTGTACAATCGGTACATATTGGAGAAAACATCATTACAGGGGATACTTTCATTTTTGCTGCGGGATCATGGTTGCCTGCATTATTAAAAATGGTTCAAGTTCAATTACCCATGATGCCAGGAAAAGGCTATTCCTTTACGCAAGAAAATCCTGCAAAACAATTACAAGTACCTGCCATATTATGTGAAGCAAGGGTAGCCATCACGCCCATGAATCAACAATTGCGATTTGGTGGTACCATGGAAATAGGCCCTATCAACAAACAGATTAATATGAATCGGGTGAGAGGCATTGTTGAGTCTGTTCCAGCTTATTTGCCTGGATTAGCAGTGGATATGCCAAGTGAAGATAAAGTCTGGTATGGCTTTAGGCCCTGTTCTCCCGATGGATTACCCTATATTGGTTATGCATCTAAGTACAATAATTTATTAGTAGCGGGTGGACATGCAATGATGGGATTGAGTTTAGGACCAGCTACAGGAAATCTAATTGCTGCATTGGCAACCAAACAACCAACGAAAATTAATATCAACGCATTTGATCCTACAAGATTTGATTAATACAATAACACTTAAATCAGCTATATGAAAATCTCCCCATCGGTTTTACTTTTGTTGTTGGCTTGCAACTGTATAGTTGTTGCACCACAACAAATTACTGCACAAGTATCCAATGCATCATTTGTTCCTTGTCAAGAAATGCCCAGTTTAATTCAAGGATACAATGTAGACAACCGCACTTTGAGTCGATACTATAGCCCTACTAGTTCAAGAGGTGGTGGGGGTTTTGGTGGAGGAGCAGATGCAAGCATTGGTTCTCCTGAAAAGAACAAACGCTTGCAACAATTGGTGCAAGATTACCAAAAGAAATTAGCGGCGGTTTCATTTAATAATTTATCTCAAGAATGTAAAGCAGACTATATTCTTTTCAAAAGAGATTTAGCGGAAAGATTACAACAATTAAAAAACGAAGAAGCTGAAGTAACTAAAATACAAGCTTGGATTCCATTTGCACCCAAAGTGTATGCATTAGAGCAATTGCGCAGAAGAGGCATTCAACCCAAGGCAGAAGAAGTGGCCAGAGATTGGTCTGCCATCACACAAGAAATTAAATCATTGCAAGCCAAACTTAAGCAAGAGAAATCCGTTGACCCAGAATCGGTATATACTGCAGGAGAAGTCATCAATAATTTAAGAGCAACCGTACAGAGTATCCAAGATTTTTACAATGGGTACGATCCTATGTTTACTTGGTGGGTGCCAACCGTACAAAAAACATTAGATGAAGCATTGGTTGCTTATGCAGCTGCATTTAAAGCAAAAGCCAATAGTGCATTTACTGCAACAGATAATAGTGGAATTGTGGGTGTGCAAGTAGGAAGAGATGAATTAATCAAACAGCTACAGCGTGAAATGATTCCTTATACACCAGAAGAACTGATTGAAATTGCTAATAAAGAATTTGCATGGTGTGATGCAGAAATGCTGAAAGCGTCTAGAGAAATGGGTTTTGGAGATAATTGGAAAGCAGCTTTAGAAAAAGTAAAAAATCTCTATGTTCCACCGGGCAAACAACCAGAAGCCATTTTAAAATTATATACGGAGTCCATTGATTTCTTAAAGAAGAATCAACTATTAACCATTCCACCATTGGCAGAAGAAACATGGGGCATGATGATGATGTCTCCTGAACGTCAGTTGGTGAATCCATTTTTTACGGGAGGCGCAGATATCACGATATCTTATCCAACCAATACCATGAGTTATGAAGATCGCATGATGAGCATGCGTGGCAATAACCCACATTTTTCAAAAGCAACCGTGCACCATGAATTGATTGCAGGTCATAACTTACAACAATTCGTAAATTCAAGAACCAGAACTTATCGCAATTTTGGAACTCCGTTTTGGACAGAGGGATGGGCATTATATTGGGAATTGATTTTATGGGATCAGCAGTTTGCGAAAATTCCGGAAGATCGAATTGGTATGCTTTTCTGGCATATGCATCGCTGCGCAAGAATTATTTTCTCTTTGAATTATCATATGAAGAAATGGACACCACAACAGTGTATTGATTTCTTAGTAGATAGAGTAGGGCACGAACGTGCTAACGCAGAAGGAGAAGTACGCAGGTCATTTGTTGGAAGATATCCACCATTGTATCAATTAGCTTACTTAACAGGAGGCAGACAGTTTTACGCACTAAAAAAGGAATTGGTTGATGGCGGTAAAATGAGTTACAAACAATACCATGATGCAGTATTGAGTTTGAATGCAATGCCTGTAGAAATGGTACGCGCCATCTTGACGAAACAACCACTTACTGAAAACTTTACAACCAACTGGAGATTCTATAATGAATAATCAACTGAATGATTAAGCAAAAATGGATTTGGGTAATGGGCATACTTGCTGCAACAGTAACGCTGTTTCAGTTTTGTGTGCAAAGCAAAACACCTTTGGCACAAGATCCACGTGGAATTGCGTATGCAGGTGCTGAATCTTGTAAAAGTTGTCATGCAGCTATTGCCAGCACGTATGCTCAAACTGCCCATCATAATACCACCAGTCTTGCTAATGCAGTGAATATAAAAGGGAGCTTTGATCCAGATAGTAATCAGTTTTTGTACAATAAAGACTTAAAAGTCTTAATGGAGCAAGAACAAAATAAATTCTTTCAAACAGCATATGAGAATGGAATGCAAAAAGCAAGATTTCCATTCGATCTAGTGATTGGATCTGGTAGAAAAGCACAGAGTTTTTTGTATTGGCAAGGCACCAATGCTTATCAGTTGCCAATCAGTTATTCTGTAGTGGGGAACTGCTGGGTAAATAGCCCTAATTATCCAACAGATCATGTTCGTTTTGATCGAGTAATACCTATAGGATGTTTTGAGTGCCATAGTTCTTTTATAGAAAGAACGGGCATGAGAAACGAAAACGGCTATCGAATAGATGAAATGAATAAGCAGACGGTTATACTTGGTATTGACTGCGAGCGATGTCATGGTCCAGCAGCAGCGCATGTGGCTTACCAAAAGGAAAATCCAACAGACAAAAAAGCCAAGTACATTCATTCTTTCGCCGCAATCAGTAATGTTCAACAAATTGAAAGCTGTGCAACCTGTCATTCAGGATTAAGAGAGCCCATTCGTTCCCCATTTTTGTTTAGACCAGGACATGCATTAAAGGATTTTTATCAACCAGATACAACCCAGCAAGTAGCTGAAAAGTTAGATGTGCATGGCAATCAATATCAACTTCTATTAGCCAGTAAATGTTTTAAGGGATCTATGGAAACAATTACTTGTAGTTCTTGTCATAATCCGCATCAAACAGAAAGGAAAAATATGCAGTTGTTTTCTACCAAATGCATGAATTGCCATCAGCCAAATACGCCTCAGTTTTGTTCCTTCGAGCAAAAAGTTGGTCCAACGATTGTCAATAATTGTATTGATTGTCATATGCCAGCAAAGCCATCTGAGTTAATCAAACTAGGCACTCAAAATAATTCAAAAAAAATAGCAAATTTAGTCCGCTCACATTTGATTGCTACATACCCTGAAGCTTCTCAACAGTTTTTACAATCAATTAAGCATCAACAGCAATAGTTGATTTCTTTTTTACTGCATAGTAAATAGGAATTCCTAATAAAGTGATGATTAATCCTGGCCAAGTAAAATTCGGTTTGAAAATAATCAGCAAAATACAAAAGCTTAGTCCCATCAATATATAGATCAATGGGAGGATCGGATAACCAAAAGCTTTATAAGGTCTTATTGCATCAGGTCTTTTTTTGCGAAGTATAAATATACCTGCAATCGTAAGCATATAAAATCCAACTACTACAAATGAAATCATGTCTAATAGTTGGCCATATTTTCCACTTAAACTCCAACCACAGGCAACAATACATTGTAACCAAAGCGCATACGCTGGAACATTATTTTTATTGAGGGAGCCTGCTTTTTTGAAGAAGAGTTCATCTTTTGCCATGGTGTAGTATACCCGCGCACCAGCAAGAATAATCCCGTTATTACATCCAAATGTAGAGATCATAATCATGATGGCAATTATAATGGTACCCGCTTCACCAAAAATGATATTTGCTGCAACAACCCCAACGCGGTCTTTATCTGCATGTGCAATATCCTGTAAAGGAAGTAATGCTACATAAGAAATATTCGTTAGTAAGTATATAACAGTAACAATTAAAGTACCTAAAAATAGACTAAGCCCAATATTGCGTTGAGGGTTTTTAATTTCACCTGCAATAAACGTTACATTATTCCAAGAGTCACTGCTAAAAATTGAACCAACCATGGAAGCTGCAATAGCACCCAAAGCTGCAAATAGGGTATAATTTCCAAAACTACCATCCGTATTCATCGGCCTGAGCTCCCAAGCATTTTGCCAATTGAGGTTCCATACTTCCTTGTTAAAGAAAAGTAGACCGAACAAAATGAGGCCAAATAAGCTTAACAGCTTAGCAATGGTAAAACTGGTTTGTATAATTTTCCCACTTTGAATCCCTCTTGTGTTAATGAAAGTAAGTGTTGCAATCACAACAATTGATAATAATTGGGCCCTAGAGATTGCTAAGAGGCCTAAATCAATTGCTATAATATCTTCACTAAAAAAGGGGAACAGATAGGCAGTAAATTTTGCAAAAGCTACTGCCACAGCAGCAATAGTGGCTGTTTGAATCACAGAGAAAAAGCTCCATCCAAATAGAAATGCAATCAGCGAATTATAGGATTCTTTCAAGTAGACATATTGCCCACCAGCTTTTGGAAACATAGCACTTAACTCTCCATAACTCAATGCAGCAGCAACGGTCATGAATCCTGTTATTAACCAAACTGCCATTAGCCATCCAATGCTTCCTACATTCCTAGTGATATCTGCACTTACAATGAAAATGCCAGACCCAATCATTGATCCTGCAACAACCATAGTAGCATCTAATAATTTGAGCGAAGGTTTAAACTGTGGAGAGGCTGACATAATAAAAGCTTATTTTATATGATTAGTAAGATAAAGGTATAAGAGATTAGGTCGAATATTCCTTCTTTCTATAAAATGGTTAAAATATGTTTAGGATTAGTTAAAATATTCGGTAAGCTACTGAACTATTAAAAATAGTTTTAATTGTCATTTTGACTCTTATTAAAACGATTGCATTATGGAAAAGTTTCTAAAAAGTTTATTACTCTTTTTTCTCTTGGCGGTAAACAGTGTTTACGCTGGTTTTGAAAGAATGCCTGTAAATGGAATTCCCCCACCTAGAACCATTACTGGGGTAATATCTGATGCTGCATCAGGTGGCCCGCTACAAGGTGCCACCATATCTGTTAAGAATACGAATACCAATACCACTTCTGATGCAGATGGTAAATTTAGTATTGTAGTTCCATCAGATGATGCAGTGATAGATATATCTTATATAGGATATGTAACTCTTTCAATACCTGTTCGTGGACAAACGTCCATTACCGTAAAACTGAACAAGGATATTAATAGCCTTGATGAAGTGGTTGTGGTAGGATATGGTACACAAAAGAAGGGGGACTTAACCAGTGCAGTTTCTAGTGTGAAGCAAGAAAATTTCGTCAAAGGATTTGTACGGGATGCAGCACAATTGATTCAGGGTAAAGTAGCAGGGTTGTCTGTATCTACTTCTTCAGGTTCTCCAACTGCAGGAACACAAATTCAATTAAGAGGGATTACCACTTTAAATGCGTCTACTGCCCCATTGATTTTGATAGATGGTGTTCCAGGTAATTTGAATTCAGTATCTCCAGAAGATATTGAATCGATGGACGTATTAAAAGATGGATCTGCAGCTGCTATTTATGGTACTAGAGGTACCAATGGCGTAATTTTAATTACGACCCGTAAAATACAAGGGGGTGGTAGATCGGTTGTAGAATACAATACCTATGGAAGTGTTCAAACAATTGCAAGACGTCCTCGTTTTTTAAACGCTGAAGAGTTTAGACAATTTGGTAGAGAGGGGCTTCCTTTTATTGATTACGGTTTAAATACCGATTGGTTTAAAGAAATTTCAAGACCAACCCCATTCAGCCAAACACATAACCTTACTTTTCAAGGAGGCAACAGACAAACGAGTTATACGGCTAATATCAACTACCGTAATTGGGAAGGTATGTTCCTTAAATCGGTGAATCGTCAGTTAACCTTACGTGCAGATGTAAACCATAGTATGTTTGATGGTAAAGTAAAAGTGAATTTAAATGTCATCAGCCGTCAGCGTAATGACGATGGTGCTTTTAATAGTTATATCTATCGTCAATCAGTAATTAGAAACCCAACTGATAGCGTATACGATTATAGAGGACAATGGAAGGAAAGGAATATTTATTTTTATGATAATCCATTGGCTTATTTGATGGAAACCAATGCAAGGAATGAGTTTCAAGAAACCCGTTTGTCTGGAAGTGTAACGGCAAATTTGGCAAAAGGATTAAATGCTAAGTTATTAATGGCTAGTGTTACAACCGAATCTTTGTCTGGATTTGCTGAAACTAAGAAACATATATCAACTACCAAGAATGGTAGAAATGGAAATGCATCAAGAGGAACTAGCGCTACTAAGGACAATTTGATGGAGTTTACCTTAGACTACACAAAATCATTTGGGAAGCATCGTTTGGTAGCATTGGCAGGGTACAGCTATCAAGATTTTTACGATGAAGCTTTTTCAGTATCCAACTGGGATTTTCCAACCGATCAATATTCATATAACAGATTACAGGCAGGTAATGCATTGGGTCGGGGAGAAGCGTCTATGAGTAGTGCTGCGGAATCGAGCAAACTAATTGGATTCTTTGGTAGGGTTAACTACAACTTTGCCGATAAGTATTTAGTATCCGCAAGTGTGCGTAGAGAAGGTTCTTCAAAATTTGGAGCGAATCATAAATGGGGTACCTTCCCCGCTATTTCAGCAGCATGGCGTGTTAAAAATGAACCATTTTTACGCAATGTAAAGTTCATTACCGACTTAAAAGTGAGAGCAGGATTTGGTATTACTGGTATTGCTCCTTCAGCAGCCTATTTGTCTCAAACCAGTTTGAATTATGGTACCCGTTTCTTGGATAATGGTGTTTGGATTCAATCATTATCACCCGTACGTAACCCCAATCCAGATTTGAGATGGGAAAGAAAAGAAGAGACCAATTTTGGTATCGACTTATCAGTATTAGATGGAAGGTTGAGTACTACTATTGATATCTATAAGCGTACCACAAAAGATATGTTGTACAACTACAGCGTGCCAGTTCCTCCTTATTTGTTCAATAGTATTTTGGCCAACGTAGGGGTGATGGAAAACAAAGGAGTAGAAGTGTTGATCAACTACAATGCCATCCAAAAGAAAGACTTCTCTTGGGAAACCAGTATCAACTTCTCTACTAACTCTAATAAATTAGTTTCGCTTTCTAATAATCAATTTAGAACAACTGCAAACTTTTTTACTGCCGGAGGAACAGGAGAACCAGTGCAAGATTATACACATAGAGTAGACATTGGTGGTCCTATCGGAAACTTCCATGGATACAAATCAGTTGATATTGATGCAAACGGATTATGGATTATTATGGGTGCAGATGGTAAGCCTAAACCATATACGCAAGCACGTCAAGAAGACAAGCAAATTCTAGGAAATGGATTACCTAGGTATTATGGAGGATGGAATAATACCGTTCGTTACAAAAATTGGGATTTAAGCGTATTAATGCGTGGTGCATTTGACTTTCAGATCTTGAACTTCCAACGCATGTTCTACGAAAATTCACAACCACAAATTTTGGGTAATTATAATGTATTAAAATCTGCTTTTGATAATGTGTATGGTAAAACCAGATTAAAGAATCCTCAGGCTTATGTGAGCTATTATGTTGAAAATGGCGACTACTGGAAAATAGATAATATAACCCTTGGATACAATGTAAATATGAAGGGCAATAAATATATTAAGTCAATGCGCTTATATGCATCAGGTTTGAACCTATTTACTATAACAGGTTATAAGGGAATAGATCCTGAAGTAAACAGAAGTGGCTTAGCTCCAGGCAATGATGAGCGTGATAAATTCCCCACTACCAGAACATTTACACTGGGTGCATTGGTAACCTTATAATTTGAAAAACGAAACTATAAATCATGAAAACATATTTTAATAATAAATGGTTCCTAACAGCAGCGCTAGCAGGCACCATGCTATTCAACGGATGTACCAAGTTGGATGAAGAAGTTTATTCTGAAGTGCTTGCCCAAAACTTTCAGGCAACAGCCAATGATGTACCTGCATTAATTGCGCCAGTGTATACTGTATTGCGTGCAAATACCGCCAGCTGGCAAGCATTATTTGATTTGCAGGAAGAGGCAGCTGATCAAATTGTTACACCAGCAAGACCAAACGGTTGGGTAGATGGGGGAACGTATAGAAGAATGCATGAGCATGTTTGGACACCAACGCAAGGACAACCCAATGGACTTTATAATCGTTGTTATACGGGAATCAATAATGCCAACAGGGTATTATTTCAAATTGAATCAGGTCAAATTCCTGTACCTAGTGGTAAAGAAGCCATTATTGCAGAGTTGAAAGCGGCAAGGGCTTACTATTACTATTTGTTACTCGATAACCATGGAAATGTACCAGTGGTAACCGATTTTAAAGATACCAGTTTGCCAGTTCAAAGAACTCGTCAGCAAGTATATGATTTTGTTGTAAAAGAATTTACCGACGCCATTCCCAATTTGTCTCCAGTGGTTTCAAAAGCTACTTACGGTAGAATGACGCGTTGGGCAGCGAAAGCATTTTTAGCACGTGTTTATTTAAATGCAGAAGTGTATACTGGAACTGCACAGTGGGCAAAATGTATTCAAGAGTGTAATGATATTATTGCGTCTAACCAATATGTATTAACACCAACCTATAGAGAAAATTTTACTTCTACCAATGATAATTCTAAGGAGATGGTTTTTGCCGTTCCTTATGATGAAATTTTTGCAACAGAAAGCAATATTCACATGAAAACCTTAGATCCATTAATGCAGTTGGTTTATCCAATGCAAGTTCAGCCATGGGGAGGAAACTGCGCAGTACCTCAGTGGATTGATACTTATGATCCAGATGATCGTAGATTAAGAGATACCTGGATTATGGGACCACAGTATAATGCAACTACAGGTGCAATGGTGATTAATTATGTTAAAACAGTTACTAGTATAGCATCAAGCACCAATAGCCAGGGATTTAGAGTTGGTAAATATGAAATCAAAGCAGGTATGCGTGGAGGCTCAAGTGTAGACTTCCCATTGATGCGCTATGCAGATGTATTAATGATGAAAGCAGAGTCATTATTACGTACCGGTAATGCAGCAGAAGCAGCAACCATTGTTACCCAAGTAAGAGCTAGAAATTTTGCAGCTAATCCAGCAAAAGCAACTGTTACAGGGGCACAATTGCAACAAGGTAGTAGTTATCCTTACGGTGAATGGACCAATGGAGCTCAAACAACATTTGAAGGTGGAGCAGATATTCCATTTGGAAGAATGTTAGATGAATTAGGTTGGGAATTTGCTGCAGAAGCAAAGCGTCGCCAAGACTTGATTCGTTTTAAGGTATTTCATAGAAAGAGTTGGTTCTCTCATAAGCCATCAGCTACATTCCGTAATATATTCCCTATACCAGCAAATTCATTGTTGGTTAATCCAAACTTGAAACAAAATACAGGATATTAGTTTTCTATTTTAGTTTATAGGTCTTAAGCAATGGCAAAGCCTGCAAATTTCTTGTAGGTTTTGCCGTTTTAAAAAATTACTGATGAAAAAAAGTCCATTCCACATTCCATTCTTGTGCCTATTTTTATTTGTAGTTGGATTAATGCCGTCGTTAATGGCACAGCAATCCATTTTAAGTAAACCCAACTTGGCATTGATAGCAAAAGTAAGATCAAGTAGAGGAGGCTTTGGCTTGAATGGGTTAAATGATCAGCAAACCACCGTAAACACAGGAAATAATCGAATGGGAGCAGGAGGCAATAATCGACCTCAGCCCCGTGCAAATATTTGGGTAGAATACGAATGGGAAGAACCAGTAACAACATCCGAAGTAGGGCTTTATTGGTGGAACTATAATAACAGTATTAGACTACCAGATACATATCGCATTTCTTATTGGAATGGGAATGCATTTGTTCCCGTAGATAATATACAAGGAATGGAGAAACAAAATAATCAATTCAATATTTCTTCATTTAAAGAAATCAAAACTACTCGTTTGCGAATTGATTTAGATTCTGCAGATAGAGGGGTGAGCACCTTATTAGAGTGGGTAGTTACAAAATCAACTAATTCACCTAATACCAAACCACTTGTAAATGCTGGTATTGATAGGGATGTTATCATTAGTGGAAAAACCTATTTAGATGCAACAGTAAAATCTGTTACACCAATTACTAAAATTGAATGGCAAAAAGTTTCAGGGCCAGGTAATGTGCAGTTTAGCGATCCTGCCTCTTTAAAAGCAACGGCTAATTTTTCTGCAGTAGGTAATTATGTTTTGGCATTAAATGCTACAGAGAGTGCGCAAACAAAGTCATCTACCATCAGCGTAAAAGTACATCAACCACCGCCTGCTAATCGCTTAGATGTAGTGTATACAAAAAAATACAAGATTGATAATAAGTTATGGAACGATCGGGCTAAAGCCTTAATTGTGAATTGGATTCCTTACTGCATAGCACAAAATGAACGTACCGATTTAACCAGTGGTCAAGGTGGTATAGATAATTTTATTGAAGCAGCTAAAGCAATCAAAGGAGAATCATTTCAGCGTCATAAAGGGTATGTATTTTCAAATGCATGGGTTCATCAAACAGTAGAATCAATTTGTATTGCATTGATGGTTGATGCTCAAGGTGACAAAGAAATTATTGCTGCACAAGAAAAAATGAAAGTGGCATTAGAGCGTTGGATTCCAATCATACTTGCAGCGCAAGAATCGGACGGTTATTTACATACAGCCTATACCTTACGTGATACTTCTCGATGGAAAAATCGTTGGGATCCAAGAAATAGAAGTGATCATGAAGGCTATGTTGCCGGATATTTTATTGAGTCTGCTATTAACCACTATACATTAACCAATGGTAAAGACAAACGCTTATATGATGCAGCCAAAAAATTAGCTGATTGTTGGGTTAAAAATATTGGAACAGGACCTGGACAGAAAGTGTGGTACGATGGTCACCAAGAAATGGAACAAGCCCTAGTAAGATTTGGCCGTTTTGTAAATGATATGGAAGGGAATAAGCGGGGAGATAGTTATGTTAAACTCGCTAAATTTTTATTAGATAGTAGAAAAGATGGATCGGAGTACGATCAAAGTCATGTACCTGTACAACAACAATATGAAGCTGTAGGACATGCAGTTCGTGCTACTTATAATTATTCTGCAATGGCAGATGTAGCAGCTGAAACAGGCGATGTAGATTATCAAAGTGCCGTGATGTCCCTTTGGAATAATTTGACCAATAAAAAATATTATTTCACCGGTGGGATTGGAAGTGGTGAAACATCAGAAGGATTTGGTCCTAATTATTCTTTGCGCAACAATGCTTATTGTGAATCTTGTTCAAGTGCAGGATTAATTTTTTTCCAGTATAAAATGAACTTAGCTTATCACGATGCAAAATATGCAGACTTGTATGAAGAAACCATGTACAATGCATTATTGGGTTCTTTAGATTTAGACGGTAAAAATTTCTATTATACCAATCGATTGTCTGAAGCGCAACCAAGAGATCCTTGGCATGTATGCCCATGTTGTGTGGGCAATATTCCACGTACCTTATTAATGATGCCTACTTGGACCTATGTTACCGGACCCAAAGCATTGTATGTAAATATGTATGTGGGTAGTACTATTAATGTAGAAAAGTTTGCTGGTACAGAGGTTGAAATGGTTCAGAAAACCAATTATCCGTGGGAGGGATCGGTGAATATTACCGTTAATCCAAAACAATCCACAGCGTTTGCTATTTATGTTCGTGTGCCTAATAGAACTACGAGTGAATTGTACACACCTGATAAAGAAGTGAAGGGATTGAAGTACCTTAAAGTAAATGGAAAGAACATTCCTATTCAAATGGATAAAGGGTATGCAGTTATCAAACGTGTTTGGAAAAAGGGAGATCAAATTTCATTAGAAATGCCTATGGAAGTTCAAAAGTTTAATGCAGACAAAAGAATAGAAGCTAATATTGGTAGAATGGCATTGCGTTACGGCCCATTGGTGTACAATGTGGAAACAGCAGATGATCAAGACATCAATAAAGCGATAGATGCAAGCAAACCATTAATAACCGAGTGGAGGGATAATTTCTTGAGAGGCATGATGATCATAAAAGGATCATGGGAAGACGGAACCCAGTTGATTGCAATACCCAACTATGCAAGAACGAATCGTTTAGATGGTAAAATGCCAGCAGCAGTAACCACTACATTGCCAACTGAAGCCAATGAGCCTCCACAACGAATTCAAAATAGACCGGTTTCTTCTGCAGTATGGATCAAAGAAAAAAATTAGAAAGATGAATTTACAAAAGCGAATTACTCGATTACTCCTTACCCTTGCTGTATTGTTTAATGGTATTGCCAATGGGTATGCCCAAAGTGGAGATCAAATATTAGATGGGATTGGAGAAACCGCCATGATTTCAAGGTACTTGTTGAATGGTGATACCAAAGATTGGTCAAGGAATAATTTGCATGCAAAATATGGTGGAGTAGAAGCACCATATGTAAATGATAGCCGATTTGGAAAAGTATTGTTGCTGAATGGAGAAGCAAATTCTTTCTTACAAATCCCTGCAGAATCTCTTCACGATATAGAGTCATTAAGTATATCTGGATGGGTTAATCTGCGCACAAATACGCAACAACAAACTTTTTTTATTATCGGAAAGGGAAACGCGAATCCAGTTTTTACCGCACCTATTCCAGTAGCTGCAGAAAATAAATGGGTACATATGGCTGTTGTATTTGATGTTGCTGCAAAAACGGTTCAAAATTTTATTGATGGAAGACCAGCAGGAGAGCCAATCAATTTAACACCCGCATTTATTCAAATGCTTGGATCAGCAGAAAGCAACCAACTACAAATTTTTGTTGGAAAAGCAGTAGCAGGAAGCCCTAACTTAAACGGGTTGATTACCGATGTTAGGGTGTATCGTGTTCCTTTGAATAGAAGACAAGTAGTAGGTATTTTTAGCAATGCTAAAGGAAGTACCGTTAATGCTGGAGCAGTGAATACCAGAAGGGTAGAAGAAGAATTGCCTAAGTTTGCACCTGATCAACCACAGTTGTACAATATCTATTTGGAGGAAGTGGCTGATGTAACGGTAGAAACAGAAGTTGGAACATTGCCTCGTTTTCCTAGTTATGCAGCTGGTAAATATAAAAACGGAATGAAAGGCCCAAAAGTAAGAGTAGTATGGCCTGCAGATATCGACAACAAAGCCGTATTACAAACAGGACAATACACGGTAACAGGTAAGGTTGCCGGAACCAACTTTAAACCAACGGCTGTAGTGACCGTTAAGCCAGCAACAAAAGTTAAAATACCTACTCCACAATTAAAAGCATTTGCATTAAATCAGGTAATATTAAAATCGGATGCACTAGGCAATGAAACTAAGTTTATTCAGAACAGAGATAAGTTTGTAAGAACATTGGTTAAGACCGATCCCAATTCATTTTTATTTATGTTCCGACATGCATTTGGTCAACCACAACCAGAAGGCGCAAAGCCATTGGGGTCATGGGATAGCAGAGATACTAAGTTGAGAGGACATGCAACCGGACACTATCTAACTGCAATAGCGCAAGCTTATGCAAGTACCAGTTATGATCAATACCTACAAAATGAGTTTGCACAAAAAATGACTTATATGGTAGATGCGTTATACAATATTGCGCAGCTATCAGGTAATCCTACAACACCAGAAGGTCCATTTGTAGCAGACCCTAAATTGGTTCCAAAGGGAGCAGGAAAAGCTGATTACGATTCAGATTTAAGTGATGCAGGCATTAGAAACGATTATTGGAATTGGGGTAAGGGATTTATTAGTGCGTATCCACCAGACCAGTTTATCATGCTCGAAAAAGGGGCAAAATATGGTGGACAAAAAAATCAGGTATGGGCTCCATATTACACACTACATAAAATATTAGCAGGCTTGATGGATGTGTATGAAGTAAGCGGAAATAAAAAAGCTTTGCAGATTGCCACTAATATGGGTGATTGGGTACATGCAAGATTGAGCCAACTTCCGAAAGACACTTTAATTAAGATCTGGAATACCTATATCGCGGGCGAATATGGTGGAATGAATGAAACCATGGCCAGATTATATCAAATGACTGGACAAAAAAATTATTTAGAAACCGCAAAATTATTTGATAACGTAAGAGTATTTTTTGGCGACACCGACCATTCACATGGCTTAGCAAAAAACGTTGACTTATTTAGGGGCTTGCATGCCAATCAACATATACCACAAGTAATTGGAAGTGTGGAAATGTATAAAGCATCTAAAGATCCAGCCTACTATAAAGTAGCGGATAATTTTTGGTATAAAATAGTGAACGATTATATGTACAGTATTGGTGGAGTAGCTGGCGCACGTAACCCAGCGAATGCGGAATGTTTTCTTGCGCAGCCAGGTACATTATACGAAAACGGTTTATCTGCCGGGGGGCAGAATGAAACTTGTGCAACGTATAATATGCTTAAGCTAACCAGTGATTTATTTCAGTTTGAGCAGCGTGGAGAATTGATGGATTATTATGAGCGTAGTTTATACAATCATATATTGGCATCAGTAGCAGAAAACAATCCCGCCAATACGTACCATGTACCGCTAAGACCAGGTGCAATCAAGCAATTTGGAAATCCTAATATGACAGGCTTTACTTGTTGTAATGGCACCGCAATTGAAAGCAATACCAAATTACAGAATACGATTTATTTTAAGAAAAATAATAACCAAGCATTGTATGTGAATTTGTTTGTACCCTCAACATTAAACTGGACAGAGAAAAAAGTAGTAGTAGAACAAAGCACCAATTTTCCAAAAGATGATGAAACCAAATTGACCATTAATGGAAATGGAAAATTTGATGTACATATTCGCGTGCCTAATTGGGCAACCAAGGGGTACATGGTAAAAATCAATGGAAAAGATGCCAATGTAAAAGCGGTGCCAGGCACTTATATTCAGCTCAGCCGCAATTGGAAAAACGGTGACGTAATTGAAGTTCAAATGCCTTTTCAATTTCATTTAGATCCATTAATGGATCAACAGAATATCGCTAGTTTATTTTATGGCCCTATTTTATTGGCAGCACAAGAAACAGAAGCTAGAAAAGAGTGGAGAAAAGTAATACTAGACGCACAAGATATTAGCAAGTCTATCACTGGAGATCCTAAGCAATTGCAATTTAATATTGGAGATGTAGTATTTAAACCATTCTACGATACGTACGGACGCCACTCTGTTTATTTAGACGTGCAGTTAAAATAATTTATCGGTTGGGTTATTGGTTAGGGAAGCATCATAAAACTGCTTCCCTTTTTTTATTCAAACAATCTCGTAAAGTGATTTTCTAAATGCGAGCGCATACCATTTCTAAATTCTTCGGGAGTTCCATTTTCTAAAAAGTCTACTAATTCTTTGTGCGATACGAACATCTTTAGCATAGGTTGCTTTTTGAGTAAGCCACTGTTATGTACATAATCAAAAACAGGCAATAGCATTTTTTGGAAACGCTTCAAAGTAGCGTTACCAGTGATTTCGTACAGCTTACCATGAAAAGCAATCTCGTGTTCAATATTGAATAAATGGTATTGGGTAGCAGGAGGTTCGTCTGCAACAATTTGTCTTAAAGCAGCAATATCTTCTTTGGTAATTCTATGAAATAATAAATCGGCCATACCAATTTCTAAGACCAATCGTATTTCAAAAATTTCTTTTAATGTTTCTGGTGCAAGAATATGTGGATTCATACTCTTACTCATCATCCCAAAAATATCAGGGCTAGTAATAACAGACCCTTTCTTCTTTTTTGATTCTATTAAACCCATCAAACGCAAGCGCGTTAATGCTTCTCTAATAACTGTTCTGCTTACTCCAAGTGTTTCAGCTAGTTCCATTTCTTTGGGTATCACATCCCCAACAGAAAGTTTGCGCTTTTGAAGTAAGTCTACCAGGCTTTCTTCCACTTTATCTACCAAGGAACTAGTGTCCATTGGTTTCATTTCAGATCTGAGTAAGGCTAAATTCATCCAGAATATGTATTACTTAATATTTAACACATGTAAAGTTACCAAAATTGCAGCTAATTTTCAATTAACTCATAAAACCTTAAAAATCAATATATTACGTAATTGTTAAAATTTATTTTGCAGTTTCAATAAAAGCTAATTATTTTTATGTCATACATAATACAATAAAACTAAATTGCTCGCCATGAACTTAAACTGCTTTAGACTCTGTGTTGTTGCGTTGTTCACAATGCTCTCCACTGCGTTATTAGCCCAAACCAAAAAGGTTTCAGGAACCATCCTGAACGACGAGGCTAAACCTCTTTCTGGAGTTTCCGTTACCATCAAGGGTACAAAAACAGGAACCCAAACCAATGCATCGGGTATGTATACCATTGATGTTGCAGAAGGGAAGTCGCTTATTTTTTCTATGATTGGATTTGCCCCTAGAGAATTTGTAGTGGGTGCAAGTGCAGTGCTAGACATTACATTAACACCCATTGTTTCTGAATTAGAAGATGTGGTGGTAACTGGTTATGGATCTCAAAAAAGAAAGGAATTAACTGGTGCTGTTGTAACGGTTAATCCAAAAGCATTTGAGCATAGTCCTACCACCAACGTAGCAACTGTGTTACAAGGTAATGCACCCGGTTTAAGAATTCAACAACGTACAGGTCAGCCAGGTACTACACCTTCTATTACATTTAGAGGTGGTACTGAATTTGGTGGAGGTGGTACACCACTATTTATTGTAGATGGAGTAATCGTTCCTTCTTTATATGGTTTAGACATTAATGATGTTGCTAGTATTGATCTATTAAAAGATGCGGCAACTACAGCAATTTATGGAGCAAGGGCTGCGAATGGAGTAGTATTGGTTTCCACTAAAAAAGGAAAAAAAGGTAAAGCGCAAGTAACGTATTCTTATAACAATACCACTAACTACGTACGCAAAAATCCTTCAGAATATTTAAGCGCTTCAGATTATATCAGAATGAACCGCTTAGGAATTCAAGCACGTTTTAGAGGAGATTCACTAGACAATAATACTGGAGCTATGAATACCGATCGCAACCAATTATTGGGTGCATGGGGATGGGCAGTGAATTCAGGTTGGAGATCAGACGTAGGTTTGTACACCACGCAGTTATTAAATAGCCAGAACCGTTTTTTATTAAACGATTCAAGATGGAAATTATTAGTAGACCGCAATCCATTTAATGCAGCGCAAATGGATAGTATTATTTTTACCGATTTAAGTGCGGTAGAAAGAGAAGCGATGATCTTGCAACAGAACAACACCAATGAACACAATATCAATTTCTCTGGAGCAAATGATCAAGGCAACTATGCATTGTCTTTGGGTTCTGTAAGAGACAATGGTATGATCATTGGTTCTCAACTAAAAAGATTGAACATCAACTTTAATGGAGGATTAAATATTGGCGAAAGATTAAAAGTGACTACCAATATTAGTGCCTATAGTGTAGAGCAAGCATTGCCATATGGTGGTTTTGGTGGAGTAGATCCTGAAGGTGGCGCCGCTGGCGGATTATTGCAGCGTTTTGTGGGAGTAGCTCCAACTATTCGTTACACCAATTATGCAACGGGCGAAATTTTGCCTGGTCCAAACGACGTTACATTAGGTAACCCTGCATATTGGAGTAACCTAACAGTAAACAATACCAATCAACAACGTTTCTTAGGTGGTATTAATTTAGAGTACACCATACTTCCTTATTTAAAAGTATTGGCAAGTGGTTCTGGATACTATCAATACACCAATAATAATTTCTTTACCAAAGCTTATCAACAAGGTAATGGTGGAGCAATGAATACCAATAGGGCTGCAAGTTTTAATACTAATAAAACCATGCAGTACACTACCAATGCATTTTTACAATTCAGCAAAAGATTCAAAGAACACAATATAACAGCGTTAGCTGGTATGGAGTTCTATGATTATAAAAACTATGCTACATCTGGTTTTGCTCAAGGTGCACCAACCGATTTAATTCCTTGGTTAACTGCAGCAACACCTCCGAATGTGCAGGGAACAACAATAGTAAACCCAGCAGGTGCTTCTTCTAACTTTGATCAGTGGGAAAGAATTGCCTCTTCTATTGCACGTTTGAACTATTCATACATGAATCGTTATTTATTAACTGCAGTAGTAAGGGTAGATGGATCAAGCCGCTTGAAAAAAGGAAATTACTACGGTACATTCCCAGGAGTTTCTTTTGGATGGAATTTACATGAGGAAGCGTTCTACAAGAACACTACTTTAGCTAAATATGTAAATAGAATTAAGCCAAGATTAAGTTATGGAGTGAATGGTAATGTGAGTTCATTGGGCTTATTCGCTACATCACAAGTGTATAACAATGCAGGAACTTACAATGGATTTGGCGGAACTTATGTAGCCAACTATATTAATTCAGATGTAAGATGGGAGCGTACCAATAGCTTAAACTTTGGATTAGACGCAGGATTCTTTAACGAGAGAATCACTTTAAATGTAGACTACTTTGTAAGAAATGTTTTTGACAAATTAGCTGGTTTAAATATTTCTTCTCAAACAGGATTTGGCAGCTTCACTACTAACTTGGGTCAGTTACAAAACAGAGGTATTGAGTTGGCAGTGAATGCAAAAATTATTGAACCAAAAACTGCAGACGGTTTTGCATTGTCTGTAGGAGCAAACTATTATCATGTTAAAAGTTATGCAAAGAAATTGCCCTTCAATGGCTTAGCAGGCAATCAAACAAGTGGTTTCTTTGTATGGGATCCTAACAACCCAGGCAAACAAATTTATGTACGTGGTTTAGTAGAAGGCCAGCGTATAGGATTAGATGAAGTATGGGCACCAAAATGGAATGGTATTTATACAGACCCTTCAACTATTGCTAGAGATGCAAATGTGTACAATGCATTCTTGCCTTATAATAACAAACGCATTAAGCAATTAGGAGATGCACAATGGCATCAAGTAAATCCAAACGATACCATTGATAGCAGACAGTTTGTTTATGTAGGAAGAACCACTCCTCAACATATGGGTGGATTCAATATTGCTAGTTCATTCAAGGGTGTACGCTTGTATGCACAATTTGATTATGCGTTTGGATTTGTAGTATTAAACAATCAAATCGTAAGAGGATTAAGCCAGGTACAGGGTTCACAAAATGCAACTACTGATATCTTAAAAACATGGTCACCTACCAATCCAACAGGAACTATGCCTCGTTATTATTGGGCAAACCAAGGTAGAAACTATGCAACCGATGCAAGTGGTAATAACCCAGCAGCTAATTTATGGGAGAAGGGAGATTATGTAATGTTAAGAGAACTAACACTAGCATATGATTTACCTACTTCTATCATCAGCAGATACTTAGCTAACAGAGTTAAAGGACTCAGTGTAAATGTTACCGGCTCTAACTTATTTTATCTTTCTGGATACAGCGGCAACTTCCCTGAAGTGGGTGGTGTAGACCAAGGTAAATTCCCTTTACCAAGAAGATTAACTTTTGGAATAAGAGTAACACTTTAATTGATTGTTCAAACTAAAAATGATTGAAATGAAATACAATAAACTATTTATAGCAAGTGTGCTCTTGGTAACATTGGGTACATCATCTTGCACTAAAAAATTAGACGAAGTGGTGCCACAAAGCAGCATCAGTAAAGACCAAGCATTAAAAGATCCGAACGCAGCAAGAACCTTGTATTATGGTACTTATGGTTTGTTAAGATCATACACCAGTACGTTTTATCAAATGGGTGAAATGCGTGGAGATATTTGGGCAGATGGATTATTTACCGAGAGTGTAGATGGCGGCTTACAAAATTTGTACAGACACAATATCAGCAGCTTAAACGTACCGTTTACCAACTGGGCTGGATTGTATAATTTGATTTATAATTTTAATAATGTCATTAAGATTATACCACAAACTCCGCTGCCAGATGCAGAAAAAACCAGAATCTTAGCAGAAGTGCATGGCTTAAGAGCTTATGTGTATTATAATATGTTGAGAACTTGGGGTGCAGTTCCATTGAATACTGAGCCAGTAGAAACATTAACCAATACTGCAGAAACTTACAAGCCAAGAACTGGAGTTGATTCTATTATGATTCAAGTGAAAGCGGATATAGCTAAGTCATTAGAATTGTTTGGTACAGCAACACCAATTTCAACAGATAAGCGAGTGGTATGGAGCAAATTGGCAACACTAGTATTAAAAGGTGATGCATTTATTTGGTCTGGAACCCATATGGGTGGCGGTACAGCCGATCTAACTACTGCTAAAGCTGCTTTACAAGAAGTAAGAAATTTGCAGGGTGCTACTTTAGATTTACAGGGTAACTACAGAGACATTTTTGATCCCACTAAAAAAGTGAATAATAAAGAAATGATTTTTGCAGTTAACTACGAGTTGCAACAAGCGCAGTTAACATTCTTTAGCAGCTTCTTAGTGAACTCTATTCAAGCAAATACTTTATCATTTACACAAACTGCAACACCAACTGTATCATCTGTTTATCCTTATGTAAATGGCGCTAACAGAGTTGGTATTAACCCAGCTATTCTTACTAAGTTAACTACAGGTGCAGCCGATCAGCGTATTGCAAATACATTTAGAGTGATGTATGGAAATGCTGCACCATTTGCCATCAGAGGTGTTATGCTAACTAAGTATATAGGAACAGTAGCAGGTACTTCCCAAATTTACAACAACGATTATCCAGTATATCGTTATGCCGATGTGTTGTTGTTGTTAGCAGAAGCAAAAGCAAAATTAGGAGAAGATATTTCTGCAGAAATAAATGCCATTAGATTAAGAGCTTATGGTACAGGTTATACTCCATATGTGAGTGGTAGCCAAACCGCTAATATGAATGCCATTTTAGACGAATATTTAAGAGAGTTTATTGGCGAAGGAAAGCGTTGGTGGGCTTTGCGTAGAGCAGGAGATGCTTATGTATATGCAAATATTAATCCAGCTTATTTAAATCCAAGTAGTACAGCTAAATTCTTATTGCCATTGTCTTTGGCAATGTTGAATGCAGATCCATTATTGAAGCAAACTGCAGGGTACTAAAAAATGTTTTATTAAGCAAGCATAAATGGTAGTTTTGGTCAAACAAGGGGTAATGAAATGCCCCTTGTATTTATTCTCTTTAATTATTGTACAATGGAACATGTGCATTTACAAGGACTTATTTCAGCGCCGTTTACACCGATGCATCCTGACGGTTCTTTACATTTAGAATTGATACCTTCTTATTATACCATGTTAAAAGCCAATGGGGTTACCGGTGCATTTATATGTGGTTCAACAGGCGAAGGGGTTTCGTTAACCAAAGACGAAAAAATGGCAGTAGCAGAAGCTTGGGCTGTTTGTACCAAGAATGATTCAACATTTTCTGCAATGCCTTTATTAGGCGGCACTTGTATAGCCGATGCAAAAGAATTGGCTTTACATGCGCAATCAATAGGATTGGATGCAGTTTCTTTTACTGCACCTTCTTATTTTAAGCCAGCGAATGTAGAAATGCTGGCTGCTTGTTGCAAAGAAATTGCAGCAGTAGTTCCTGATATGCCTTTTTATTATTACCATATTCCAGTTTTAACAGGAGTTGGTTTTGCAATGTATGATTTACTAAAAGTAGTGGATGGATTGATTCCCAATTTTGCAGGAATAAAATATACTCACGAAGATTTTATGGATTTCTTGTCTTGCCAACAATACAAGAATGGTAAATACGATATGGTTTGGGGTAGAGATGAAAATATGTTGCCTGCACTAGCTATTGGAACCAAAGCTTCTATTGGAAGCACTTATAACTATGCCGCCCCATTGTATCATGATTTAATAGATGCGTTCAATAATGGAGATTTAAAAACGGCTCAAATATTACAACAACAGTCTATTGATATGATTCGATTGTTGGGTAAATATGGTGGCATAGCTACTGGAAAAGCTTACATGAAATTAGTTGGATTAGATTGTGGTAGCTTTAGATTACCAGTGAAGAATATGGATGCTATGCAATTTGAGCAATTTAAGAAAGACGTTGCTTTATTAGGATTTGAACAGTATAGCTCAAAAATACCGACTGCAACAAATGCCCTTTAATGAAACGATATTATTATATCATTTGTTTACTGCTTATGTTCATAGCTGAAACCGTTGTAGCACAATACCCTGCTGAATGGTCAGTGCAATTTAATATAGCAGCAATATTACCACCAGAAGCAGGAAATCAATCTTCTATTGGTTATGCTGGTGCAGTAACGGGCGTACATCAGAATCATTTATTAATAGCTGGGGGTGCCAACTTTCCAGAAGCCATGCCTTGGCAAGGAGGAAAGAAAATATACCATGCCAATATTTTTGTTTATCAACAAGCGCATCAACAATTAAAATTAGTGCAGCAAAACGAAAAGCTGCCAGAAGCAATTGCTTATCCAGCCGTATGCACAACATCAGAAGGTATTGTATATATCGGTGGTGAAAATGAAGATGGGATTTCTAAAAAAGTGTGGATGTTGCAGTGGAATCAACATAAGCAAGAAGTACTATTTATTGCTTATCCTCCGTTACCCATTGGATTAACCAATGCTGCTGCAACTCTAGTAAACAATACCATTTTTGTTGCTGGAGGTGAGACTGCACAAGATGCTTCTGCACAATTTTTTTCACTCGATTTAAATAATTTAGGTGCTGGATGGAAAACACTATCCGATATTCCGCACGCAGTATCTCATGTGGTGTTGGTAGGCATAGCACAGGAAGCTAATCCAGTCTTATACTTAATTGGCGGTAGAAAGAAAAATACCAATGGAATAAGTAGTTTGTATAATCAGGTATATGAGTTCAACATAAAAAGTAATAGCTGGTCAGCCAAAGCAGCATTGCCATATTCATTAAGTGCAGGAACTGGTGTATGGTATAATTTAGACCAAATCCTCGTATTTGGTGGAGATAGAGGAACGGTTTTTTCTCAAGTAGAAAAAATGTTAGCAGCTATTGCAATAGAAACGGATCCGGCAAAAAAGCAGGACTTGATCAACCAAAAAAATCAATTACAAATAACACATCCTGGATTTAGCAAGGAAGTATTATTGTATCAAGCCAAAACCGATCAATGGAAAGCTTTGGCAAGTATTCCTTATGATACTCCTGTTACAACAACTGCTGTAAAATGGAATGACGCAATTTTTTTGCCAACAGGTGAAATTAAAGCAGGAGTGAGGTCTCCACAAATTTTGAAAGCTACTATTCATACCAAGAAGCAATGATTCAGCATAAAAAATATCCATGGATTGTAGTAGCGTTGCTTTGGGTAGTAGCGCTATTGAATTATATGGACCGGCAGATGTTGAGCACCATGAAGCCGGCTATGCAAATCAATATTCAGGAGTTACAATCTGCAACCAATTTTGGGTATCTAATGGCCATCTTTTTATGGATCTATGGGTTCATGAGTCCTATTTCAGGTTTGATTGCAGATCGATTGAACAGGAAGTGGTTAATTGTAGGAAGTTTATTTGTTTGGAGTGCAATCACATTTGCAATGGGCTTCGCCAAAACATTTGATCAGTTGTATTGGTTACGTGCTGGTATGGGAGTAAGTGAAGCATTGTATATACCTGCAGGATTATCATTGATAGCAGATTATCATACAGCAAAAACTCGCTCATTGGCCGTAGGTATTCATATGACTGGATTGTATATGGGTCAAGCGCTTGGGGGCTTTGGCGCAACCATAGCAGCTGAGTATTCTTGGCAAAATGCATTTATTAGTTTTGGATTGATTGGAATAGTATACTCTGTGGTGTTGATCATTTTTTTGCGCGAAAAGCCAGCAGCTTTGCTCGATACAGCAAAAGCGGTTGCACAGGACGCGGCAAAGGCTCAATCAACAACAAAGTCTTTCAACCGTGAATCTTTATTCAAAGTATTCGCAACATTGTTCAGCAATATCTCTTTTTGGGTCATTCTATTTTATTTTGCAGTTCCAAGTTTGCCAGGTTGGGGCGTAAAAAATTGGTTACCTACTTTATTTTCTGAGAACCTCGGAATTGACATGTCTAAAGCAGGGCCATTGTCTACTATTACTATTGCCGCATCCTCATTCTTGGGAGTGATTTTTGGCGGTGTTCTTTCCGATAAATGGGTGCAAAAAAATATTCGCGGAAGAGTATACACCAGTGCCATTGGATTGGCAATGACTATACCTGCGTTATTATTTATTGGGTTGGGCAATTCAATCATTCATTTAGTAGGGGCTGTATTCTTTTTTGGATTTGGATATGGCATGTTCGATGCCAACAATATGCCCATACTCTGTCAATTTATATCTGCTAAACATAGAGCCACCGCTTATGGACTCATGAATATGATTGGCGTATTTGCGGGGGCGTTTATTACTAAATTATTAGGCAAGAGTTCTGATGCAGGAAGCCTTGGTAAAGACTTTGCCATGATGGCTATAGTGGTGGTGGTAGCATTGGCTTTACAATTAACGGTGTTAAAACCTAAACACAACGATTTTATAGAAGCATAAAATTTCTCTATGAAAAAAAATATTTTTTATTCTTTATTAATACTGTTGCTGATACCAGCAGTAGGCTGTGCAAAAAAATCAACTACACCTGTGGTAGGTGAAGTAAAAGCATCTGCATATACGCCTGATATTCCTATTTTAAAGGGATTGGCCACTAATGCAATTTTGCGAGTGAATATTTTTATTCCTTCAGATAATACCACACAATCATTTAGTGGAATTAATTTCAGTATTAATACCAGTGCCATAAATGATATAGATAATATTACCCTTTATCAAACCAGTGCTGAACCATTTTCTACCAATACCCCCCTTGCGAATAGTAAGCCCACCAGTGCCAATTTTAATGTTCCTATTACATTGAAGTTGGCACCTGGGCTTCATTTTATTTGGTTGAGTGTTACACTAAAAAATGACGCAAGCATTGATGGTAATGTAGAATTACGCGCAACTGAGTTAATGCAATCAAATGGAAAAAAATTGACCATTAGTCAACCAGCAGGTAACTATGCAAAACTAAAAGGAGTTGCGGTTCGCAAAGCAGGTGATGATAATGTAAATACGTATCGCATACCAGGCATTGTTGCAACCAACAAGGGCACTTTATTATCTGTGTATGATATTCGATATAAAAATAGTGCAGACTTGCCAGGCAATATAGACGTGGGTTTGAGCAGATCTACCGATAGTGGAAAAACTTGGCAGCCCATGAAAATAATTATGGATATGGGTGCGCCGCACGAAAACAACGGAGTGGGTGATCCCGCCATACTATTTGATCCCATTACCAAAAAAATATGGGTAGCAGCATTATGGAGTAAGGGCAATCGTTCTATTGCCGGATCATTGCCCGGTATTTCTCCTGATACTACCGGACAGTTTGTTTTAGTTAGTAGTGATGATGATGGACTTACTTGGACTGCACCTTATACAATTACGCCGCAAATTAAAAACCCAAAATGGCATTTATTTTTTAATGGTCCAGGATCAGGCATTGCCATGAAAGATGGTAAACTTGTTTTTGCTGCACAATATTGGGATGAAGTGAAGAAGCCTTATTCAACCATTATTTACAGTGCCGACCATGGAGCCAATTGGGTAGGAAATTTAAATGGGCCTAAATCGAATACTACCGAAAGTCAGGTAGTAGAAACCACACCAGGTACACTAATGTTGAATATGCGTGATAATAGAGGATCGTATAGAAGTATTGCTACCACTACTAATTTAGGAACCACATGGACAGAGCATTCAACCTCATATAATGCATTGCAAGATCCAGTTTGTATGGGTAGTTTAATTAAGGCCAATGTAAAAGTAAAAGGAGTACTAAAAGAAGTATTGTTCTTTAGTAATCCCAATACTACCAATGGTAGATATGATATTACTATTAAAGTGAGTTTAGATTTAGGACAAACATGGTTGCCCGCGAATCAATTATTAATTGACGAGCGCAACTGTTATGGTTACTCTTCATTAACACAGATAGATGCAGAAACAATTGGTATTTTATACGAAGGAACCAAGGATTTATATTTTGTAAAAATTCCAGTTGTGTCTATAATAAAATAGCATTCAAATTGATATGATGTACGCTAACAAAGAACTAGAAGAGCTTGCGGCTTTTTATAGCAATCAATTATTAAATAGTACCATCCCTTTTTGGTTTCCTCGATCTTTTGATCAAGAACATGGCGGATTTTTATTGATGCGTGATGCCGATGGGTCATTAATTGACGATGATAAAGCAGTATGGATACAAGGACGAGCTACTTGGATGTTGGCTACTTTATATAATACCGTAGAGCAAAAACCAGAATGGTTAGCAGGCGCAAAGTTGGGCTACGACTTCTTAAATAAATATTGTTTTGATACGGATGGTCAAATGTTTTTTCATGTTACTCGTGATGGTAAGCCCATTCGTAAACGAAGGTATTTTTTTTCAGAAACATTTTATGTGATTGCAGCCGCCGCTTATGCAAAAGCTTCCGGGGATGAAACAGCCGCTGCCAATGCAAGACGGATTTTTGATTTATGTATTCAATACGCAACTACACCTGGATTATTGCAACCCAAATACACCAATACCAGACCTAGTAAAGGAATAGGCGTTCCAATGATCATGATGAATACTGCGCAGCAGTTGCGTGAAACAATTGGGCATGCACCATGCGATGAATGGATCACGAAATGGATCGCAGAGATTGAACGATACTTTGTGAAAGACGATATACAATGTGTGATGGAGCAAGTAGCGCCAGATGGTTCCATCATAGATCATATAGATGGAAGAACTTTGAACCCTGGTCATGCAATAGAAGGCGCTTGGTTCATACTACATGAAGCCAAGCATCGCAATAATGATCCACATTTAATTAATTTAGGTTGCAGAATGTTAGATTATATGTGGGAGCGAGGCTGGGACAAAGAACAAGGCGGCATACTTTATTTTAGAGATGTGTATAATAAGCCCGTACAAGAGTATTGGCAAGACATGAAATTCTGGTGGCCACATAACGAAGTAATCATTGCTACTTTATTGGCTTATATAATGACGGGTAATCCAAAGTATGCCGAGTGGCATAAAATGGTTCACGATTATGCTTATGCAAACTTCTTAGATATGCAACACGGAGAATGGTTTGGTTATTTGCATCGGGATGGAACTGTTGCACAAACGGCAAAAGGAAATTTATACAAAGGGCCATTTCATTTACCAAGACAAGAATGGTATTGTATGCAGCTACTCAAATCGTATTTGTCATGAGAGGGGTGATTCGCATCGGGATGATGCGCTTCGGTCTAATATTTTGTTTGGCTGTAATACAATGCTTTACGGCACAGATGCCGCTAATGGCGCAGTCTTCGAGTGAAGCAGACTTTTTGAGCGTCAATAAAATTTTTACCAATCATATGGTGTTACAGCGAGACCAGCCCATACATATATGGGGCAAGGGATTGCCGGGGGCAACGGTGCGAGTAGAGCTGACGGCGCGCAGAGACGTCTCTGTCAACCTCGCTGCTTCACTTAGTGACGCCGCTGCATCGCGCCAGGTCTCGGCTGTTGCGCGCGTGAAGGGCGATAGCACTTGGAGTGTTTATTTGCCTGCACAATCAGCGAGTACAATGCCCCATGATGTAAAAATAATTTCTGATAAAAAAAATATACTGATTAGCAATGTGCTATTGGGTGATATTTGGATTTGCATTGGTCAAAGCAATATGGAGTGGCCCATGCAACGCGAAATGTATTATCGCGAAGCAATGGCAACAGCCAATCAACCCTTACTCCGATTTTATAATCCAACTTACGCGGGAAAAAATGTATTCAACCAATATTTTTCTGATTCGGTTTTGCAAATGATGCAACCCGAAAAATTCTTTGCGCCTACTAGTTGGCAAGTGAGTGATAGCAATAGTTTCAGGACCATGAGTGCAGTAGCGTATTATTATGGAAAATCCATTATTGAAAACACACAAGTACCCATTGGGCTTATTAATTTATCTATTGCTGGGGCACCGCTGGAAACATTTATAGGAGTAGATGCTTTGAAATCGGACGAACGTTTTGCTGCTAAAGCAATTGAACCATGGTTAACTAATCCAGCTATTCCGGTATGGGTAAAAGAAAGAGGCAATCAAAATTTGCGTGCAGGAACCAATCATCCATTTAAACCAGGTCATGTATATGAAGCAGGTTTAAAACCCTTATTCCCATTGGCCATAAAAGGGATGATTAATTACCAAGGGGAAAGCAATGCGCAAGAATTAGAAAGAGTATGGGAATATGGAGCTTTAACCCAATTGATGGTGCAAAATTTTAGGGGGCGTTTTCAACAACCCATGTTGCCTTATTTTTTTGTGCAATTGAGTTCTATAGATTCGGTTAAATACAAAGGACAATACTGGCATTTATTTAGAGATGAGCAAAGAAAAATAATGGAACGAGTTTCCTATTCTGGTATGGCTGTTTGTACCGATTATGGATTAAAAGACAATGTGCATCCTACTAATAAAAAAATGGTGGGAGAGCGATTAGCAAGATGGGCATTGAATAAAGAGTATGGACTATCCATCGTACCATCTGGTCCATTGCCACTGCGTGCAGAATATGCTAATGGACAATTACAGATCACATTTAATCATGCAATAGACGGATTAGCAACTGCTGATGGCAAGCCTTTGCGGGGTTTTTCACTAGATGGCATTCATGAAGTTTCAGCGCGAATTCAAAAAGGAAGGCTTCAAATAGGTAAGGCTGTTTCTTCTGGGGCCGAAATGATTGTAATTGATTGTGAAAAACAACCTGAATATATTTATTATGATTGGAAGCCTTATACTGATGGAAATTTGGTGAATAGAGAACAGCTCCCAACTTCTACTTTCAAAATAAAGGTTCATTTAAAAAAACAACAATGAAATATTTATTAATTGTTTTCTTTTTCCCAGCCTTTTTGTTTGCGCAAAAAAAGCAAATCAATATCATTCCTGTTCCGGTAAGTTTACAACAAACTGAGGGGGCGTTTATTATTAATGAACAAACCCAAATTGAATTTTCAACACAATCAAAACAACTACAATCAGCTGCCAATTTTTTGCGCAATACCATTCACGAAATTTCAGGATTGAGTTTGCCAATCAATAAAAAAGCGAAACAAAAAATACAGCTTGCTTTAATAAAAGATGCAGCAATTGGTGAAGAGGGATATCAGTTAATAGTTTCAACCAATGCAATTCATATTAAAGCCAATACACCAGCGGGAATTATATATGGTATGCAAACGCTACTGCAGACGCTACCTGCTGTAAGAACCAATGCAAAGCTTACAGTCCCATGCATGCAAGTAACCGACTATCCACGATTCAAATGGAGAGGAATGCATTTAGATGTGAGTAGGCATTTCTTCGGCCCCAATGTAATTAAACAGTATTTAGATTTATTAGCTACTTATAAGTTCAACACATTTCATTGGCATTTAGTAGATGACCAAGGATGGCGTATTGAAATTAAAAAATATCCTGCACTAACCAATACAGGTGCATGGCGTGTTGATCAAACCAATTTGGTGTGGGGATCAAGGCCGCAGGCTAAGGAAGTTGAAGCGCCTACTTACGGGGGTTACTATACCCAAGCCCAAATAAAAGAGATTATAGCTTATGCAGCTGAAAGAAATATTTCCGTTGTGCCAGAAATTGAAATGCCTGGACATGTGGCTTCAGCAATAGCTTCTTATCCATTTTTAAGTTGCACGCAACAATCACAGTTGCCATTAACAGGTGGCAATTACACCAATATGGCTTCCAATTACTGTGCAGGGAACGATTCGGTTTTTCATTTTTTAGAAGATGTATTAACAGAAGTAATTCAATTGTTTCCTTCAAAGTATATACATATTGGAGGAGATGAAGTAGATAAAACTTCATGGAAAAAATGTGCAAAATGTCAGCAAAGAATTCGCAAGGAAAACTTAAAAGATGAAGACGAATTACAGAGCTATTTTATTAAACGAATTGAAAAATTTGTAACTAGTAAAAAAAGAAAAATAATTGGTTGGGATGAAATACTCGAAGGCGGTTTAGCACCCGATGCAACAGTCATGAGTTGGCGAGGAGAAGCGGGTGGTATTGCTGCTGCAAAAATGAAACATGATGTGGTAATGACCCCGGGAAATCCTGTTTATTTTGACCATTATCAAGGCGATCCTGCCTCCGAACCTATTGCGATTGGTGGATTTAACACGCTGAAGAAAGTATACGACTATGAACCATTACCAAAAGAGCTAAGTGAGACAGAAGCTAAATACGTATTAGGTGCCCAAGCCAATCTTTGGACAGAATATGTTACAACACCAAAACAAGTAGAATACATGGTGTTGCCTCGTATGTTGGCTTTGTCTGAAGTATTGTGGAGTCCTACAAAAATGAAAGACTGGGTGGGTTTTAATGAAAGACTTCAACAACACTTTAAAGGATTTGATCAAAGAGGATTAAACTATAGTAAGGGAAATTTTAAAGTAGACATCAAGCCCATTTTAAAAGAAGGTAAGCTGTATGCAATCCTTTCAACAGAAGCATATAAAGGTCAAGTTTATTATACCACCAATGGAGATCAACCTTCTATAAAAAGTTATCTCTATGAAAGTCCTGTTGAAATTAATTCTTCTGTAACCATCAAAGCAGCAACGGTGGTGAATAGTGAACTGAAGAGTGTAGTTCCTGCCGAACAACAGTTTGCTTTGCATAAAGCCATCGGAAAAAAAGTGAATTATACGCATCCAATCAGCAGGTATTATATGGCAGATGGCCCCAATTCTTTAACAGATGGAATTAAAGGAACTACTGCCATCAATAAATTTTGGCATGGAATAGCTGCAAAGGATTTAATTGCAACTGTTGATTTAGAAGAAGAAAAAAATATTCAATTGCTTTCATTGGGTTGTTTACAAAATTACAATGATTGGATCATGATGCCAGAATGGGTGAAGTTTGAAGTGTCCTTAGATGGAATTCATTTCACCCTAGTAGAAACAGTTGCAAACACCGTTTCTACAAACGATAAAACGGCTCAAATTAAAAACTTCACTGCATCTTTTTCTTCAATGAAAGCAAGATTTGTGAGAGTAACAGCTAAAGTGTTGGATCAATTGCCCAAAGGTCATTCAGGGGAAGGCAAACCTGCTTGGATTTTTGCTGACGAATTCATTGTTGAATAAACGAGCTATGAAAAATAATTTTTTATACAAAGTAATCTTGTTTTTCTGTACTGCTCTATTGGGCATGTCTTTAACAGGTATTTCGCAAATTGTATTGCCCACCTATCCTGATTCTATATTTAATACCTATTATCACCAACGATATAGTTTGTTTAAATCAATGCCGAAAGCGGGAGCATCATTGCTAAATGAAGGGGCTTTCTTGTCTGGTTCGAATCGCGATATTATTTTTTTGGGGAATAGCATTAATGATGGTAGTGAGTGGTACGAATTGTTTAATGATATACGGATAAAGAACAGAGGAATCAGTGGAGATATTACCACGGGCATTTTACATCGATTAAAAGAAGTAACCAATCGAAAGCCTGCCAAAGTATTTTTAATGATTGGTATTAATGATTTGGGCAGGGGTGTATCGCCAGATTCTGTGGTGAAGAATATATTACTGATTAACGATTATATACTTCAAGAGAGCCCAAGTACTAAAGTATATATTGAAAGTATTTTGCCTGTGAACGCTAGCTTTGGAAAGTTTCCTGGTCAGGTGAGTAAGGGTGCTCAAGTTGTAAGGTCTAATGAATTATTGAAAGCGGCTGCGGCCCGCCACCGATACGAGTACATCGATTTGCATTCGAAGTTTGTAGATGCGCAGGGGTTATTAGATGCAAAATATACCAACGACGGATTGCATTTAACAGGAGCGGGTTACCAGCATTGGCGGCATTTGATTTATCCAAAAGTAGCTGGGTTAACAGAGAAGCCTGCGCTTATCCCTATGCCAACACAGGTGAATTGGAAAGAGGCTTATTATCAGTTGCAGGATGGTAAGACCTTGAAGGAGCAGGTGACTATTGTTTTGGCGAGTCCCAATCAAAAGAATAGTAAACCTGAATTAAAGGGCTCAGTCGGAGAAAAAAACGTATCGTTCAGTAAGAATGAAGCCTATGAGCTGAGCGTAAGCTCCACTCAAATAATTATCAAAGCCGCAACAGAACACGGCGTCTTTAATGCGATGCAAACGCTGCAGCAATTGGCACGAAATGGGTTAACCATTGATGCCGTTGAAATCAAGGATTCGCCCGCCTTTGCTTGGAGGGGTTATATGATTGACGTGGGAAGAAATTATTTGTCGATGAATTTGCTTAAACAGCAAATTGATATCATGGCAAAATACAAGCTGAATGTATTCCATTTTCATGCGACTGAAGATATTGCATGGCGTATTACTATAAAGCAGTATCCACAATTAACTGCACCGGAACATATGCTCCGCAATAAGGGTATGCATTATACAGAAGCGGAAATAAAAGAGTTGATTGCTTATTGCAAAGCGCGCAATATTTTATTTGTGCCAGAAATAGATATGCCCGGTCATAGTGCAGCATTTAAGCGCGCTATTAAAGTAGATATGCAGAGTGATTCTGGAATCGTCTATGTAAAAAATATACTCAAAGAATTTTGTACCACTTATGATGTACCCTATATCCATATTGGCGCAGACGAAGTAAAAATTACTAATCCGAATTTTATTCCTGAAATAACGAAGTATATCCAAAGCTTTGGAAAGAAAGTAATTGGATGGCAACCTGGCGGAAATTTTTTAGATAGTACCATTCGTCAATTGTGGATGGACGACTTGGGAAAAATCACTAACGATAAGCAAGTGCAGTATATTGATTCAAGACATTTGTATCTGAATCATATGGATCCATTGGAAGCAGTTACAACTATTTTTAATAGACAGTTGGCCAACAGAAACAGTGGAGACAAGAATGCATTAGGTGCTATTATATGTACCTGGCATGATAGAGCAGTTGCAACACAAGACGATGTGCTGAAAATGAATCCTGTGTATCCAGCTATGTTGGCTTTTGCAGAAAGAAGTTGGAGAGGGGGAGGTAAGCCAGGATGGATTGCGAATATCAGCGATGGTGATGAAACAGCATTTGCTGAATTTGAACAGCGATTATTGGATCATCAACAGCAAAGTTTCAATGTAACAGATTCTAGAGGTATTAAGTATTCCTTTCCTTATCAAGCTCAGTCGTCCATTCATTGGAAACTCTATGGGCCTTTCACAAAAGATGATAGTGCAATTGAAAATTTCTTGAGCGAGAATGCTCAAGCCAAATCATATTATAAAACAGTAACTGGCGGTACGATTGTATTGCGCCATTGGTGGGCACCTTTAATTAAAGGCGCCATCGATAGTATCAAACCCAATCAAGTATGGTATGCCACTACTCAAATTTGGAGTGAAGAGCATGCAACCAAACCATTTTGGATAGGCTTCAATAATTTATCGAGATCTCCTGCAACCGATTCTCCGCCTGCATTTGCATGGAATGAGCATAATGCAACAGCTACTGTGAACGGAGGCATTGTTCCACCCCCAACATGGAATAGAGCAGGGCAAAAAGGGAATTCAGAAATTCCATTAATTGATGAAGGGTACGAGTACCGCGAACCAACAATGATTGAATTGAAAAAAGGTTGGAATGATGTGCGTATTAAAATACCCATTGGAAAACTCAGTGGAAAAGACTGGCAGAATCCAGCGAAGTATATGTTCACGTTTGTACCTGTGGTTCGCTAGTTCGGCGCCTACTAATATGATTGGATAGTTAAAATTTAAAAAATGGTTCGCATTAAATTAAGTTTCTTTTTTGTTTTTATTTGCTGTAGTCAATTGTCTTTGTTTGCACAACGTGCAAACTTATCGTCCTCTTCACATCGCGATACGATTCATCTAAACAATCAGTGGCAATTTGTAACCGATAAACAATCGGAGGGATTTAAGCGCGAGTGGTATTTAGGTGCACTGCCTAATGCAAGAACCGTTTCAATTCCACATACTTGGAATATAGAAGACAGCAACCAAACCCATTATGGTTGGGCTTGGTACCAAAAGAAAATCAATGTTCCTACAACATATAAGAACAAACAAACTGTCATAGAATTTGGCGCCATTAATCATACAGCATATATCTATTTGAATGGCATAAAAGTAGCAGAGAATATAGGAGATGGATTTAGTAAGTTCAAAATTGATCTAACAGGTAAATTAAAAATTGGTGTAGACAATATCTTGACCATTGCAGTGAATAATGACTATGGTAAAAACAAAGTTCCATTTGGTAGTTCTTTCGATTGGCCCAATGATGGAGGCATGATTCGCAAAGTAAAAATGATTGTTACACATTTGGTTGCACCACAGGCAATATATGTAACCCCCACTTTGAATAAGGATTCTTCTGCAACAGTTAAGATTAGATTGCCGTTTAATAAGGCAATACTTGAGAAAAAATATGCAGGGCTAAAAGGCAAATTAAAACTGAACATACAAATTGCTCCTGAATTAGATCAGTACAAACGCATGAATCATCAGCCTAATTTAACGGTGCATGAACTTGCGCGAAAGCAAATGGTAGGCGATTTGGTAACTCCTGAGTGGGACGGAGTGAATGCATACGCAACAGTTAAAATCCCGAAGGTAATGCCTTGGCATATTGATTTTCCGAATTTATATTTTGTTGGAATTTTTGTTACAACTGATTCAGAATTAATTGATGTAATTGGAACAACCGTTGGGTTTAGAACAGTGGAATTTATTAATGGACAAACACATTTAAATGGTGAACGAATTAAAGTAATGGGTGTAGAATGGACGGCAGGATCAAATCCTGATTATGGTTTTGCAGAAATAGATTCAGTGATATTGGCGAATTGCAAATTGATGAAAGACGTGAATGCCATTTTCACGAGGCAACATTTCCAGCAAGATGATTTGTTTTATGATTTTTGTGATCGCAATGGAATATTAGTACAACAAGAAGTTCCGTTATGGGGACCTGAAACACCTGCCAATGAAACCATTCAAACAATTGCGCTTTCTCAATTAGAAAGAATGGTTTCGAATATGTATAATCATCCCAGTATTTTTTCATGGGGAGCCGGTAATGAATTGCGGGCCAGAGATGCAGATATGAAACCCATGATTGCTACGCTAATGAAACGCGCCAGGGAATTGGATCCTAGCAGAAACACTGCTTATGTAAGTAATACTTTAACAACGAGTTATTACAACAACCCGAAGTTTGTTCCAGATGCAGCAGCAGAAGGAGATTATTTAATGATGAATGAATATGGTGGAAGTTGGTGGAGCATTCCTACCGGAAAAATTCATTTGTATTTAGATAGTGTGCACCAGAGTTATCCTACTAAACCATTTTTTATTTCAGAGTTTGGATTGTGTGAACCTAATTTCAAAGGTGGCGATGAACGAAGAATAGAAGACTTGATTTACCATATGGCTATTTATGAAAGCAAGCCTTATGTAGAAGGCGCTATTTATTTTGATTTAACCGATTACCGAACGCATTATCCAGGTACTACCGATATTGGAAAATTTCGCAGAAGAATACATGGAGTGTATGATATGTATGGAAATCCAAAGCCATCTATGAAAGTGTTGCGAGAACAATCTACTCCTGTTGAAATACAACATGTGTCGGGTGGCGGAAAAGGAAAGTTGAATATTACACTTTATGGAAGCGTAGGTTTGCCTCAGCATACGGTGAAAGGATACACGCTGTATATTTCTAGCAAGACCGATAATTATTTGCAATCAAAAGCGTATGAGATTCCTACCTTAAAACCAGGCCAGCGGCATGACCTAAAAGTAGACGCCATTAAAGGCGAGTACTTTATCACTATTGTTCGTCCACTAGGTTATATTGCTTCGCAGAAGGGGTTTGTGGAATAATCTACTTTAGCATTAAACAAAGAATGCCTTTGCCATTTTTTCTTGCTCATTTCTTGGAATTCCTATTTGATTTGCTATTTTTCTCCAGGAACTAACTGCGAGTTGAACCTCTTTAATAATTATGTTCATTTTTTGTGTGTTCAATTGGAAAAATGTACCGACGCTTTTTGCTAATTCTAGATCCAAAGCGTTGTTTTCCATGTCTATATTTAGAGCAAGTCCATTTTTATAAATGGAAGGATTTATATCATATGCAGGCGATAAATGCCAACCATTATTGTGAACAATAAATCCATGATTTCTTAAGTGGTCATCTGTATTTGAAATAGCAATATTGAATACTATTCTACGCCACAACTGTTCAAGATCTGCTGATATATTAGATCCATGAAATTGAATAAACTCTGCAATTTCTAAATAACTTCCTGCTTTATCACGAATAGTATCTTCATTATTTCCAGTCATAGTCATTGCAGAAGCAAAATGTATTCTTTCTCCATTTACTCTGTCGAATCGTTTCGTAAAAAATGTGTGAAACTTGCCTGATATTTTTTCAATCTTACTTAATGACATATTGATGCCAGCATCTAAAGCCAATTGATATACTAAATATTCCCAGGCAGCTTTGTCTGTATTGTCTGTATTTGAAGGGAACTTTGCAATCCATGGGTGATTTTCTTCATCTAGAATATTCGCTTTTGGTCTTGCACCTCCAAGAGAGGAACCTGGGGCAATCAAAATATCCAGCCATTGTTTTACTTCTTCTTCATCATCATTCAATTCAATTTCATGTGCAGCATGTTGAAGTTCTTTAATCTTTGCCCAATGCGGTATAGATAGTTTACTATTATTCAAGAATGGTCCATCCTGGTTTAACTTAAATCTAAGTGCTCCCATTCTACTTTCATCATGAACACCGAGTAGAAAATCAATTTCATAAAGATTAGTTTTAGTGTTGCCATTTTCAAAAGCTTCTTGTGCTGCACGCCTTTTCATTAAAGTCCTTCCCCAAGTATCTGGCATGGAGTCGAGAATTACACCAAAATTTTCTTTGCCAATCGGATGTTGTTGTCCTTCGAACCATTCAATATCAGGATCAAGTAAGAATTGTTCTTTTTGTGTAAGCCATTCGGGGTTATATAAAATACTAAACCCTGTTTTTCCTCTTGCTTGTTGAGCCGTAAGCATACCAATGCAATTGGCTTCCGCCATTCCTTGCCAATGAGCATAAACCTGTATATTCCTTTTTGTTGACACGTTTATTTTTTTGTAAGCAGATTTAAATCTTGCAATTTTCTACCATAAATATCGTCAGCAGCTAGTTTAAGAAAATCATCCTGTAAGCCAAGTACTCTTAGAGTGTTAAAGTAAGCTCCCATTGAAACACTTGGATTGCCTTTCTCAATTTCATACAAGGTTGAACGATCAATACCTGCTCGTTCTGCAGTTTGTACAGTCGTTAGCTTTCTTCTTTTTCTAGCAAGCTTTATATTTTCTCCTAGTTCTTCTAAAATACGCTGGTGCTTGGGAAATAATATGGTTTTTTTTGACTTCATGTTGGTTATTATCTACAAAATAAGCTAATTTGTTGGGAATAACCAATATTTAAGATTAAGAATGAAGAAAATTTCACAATTAACTTAATGTTGAAAAAAATGCATAATTTCAACATTAACAAATCTTGATGTCGATCAGACTACCATCAGTTTGAGTTGATGTTGAAATTATTGCCAAAATTCATCATCATGGCTTTTGAAAGAAACATACCGTTCAATGAACTGCCAAATCTGCCTCCCGTGGGCTTTGTTGAATCGCCTGAAATATTGAGACAGCTAGCAAAAGCTGCACGTCATTTGGGAGAGCTCAATGGACTTTGTGCTTCTCTGCCGGATCCCCAAATACTTATCAATACCATTATTCTACAAGAAAGTAAAGAAAGTTCTGCAATTGAAAATATTGTTACTACACAGGATGAATTATACAAAGCTGCATCAGAAGACGATACGTCAAATCTAGGAGCAAAAGAGGTATTGAGTTACAAAGAGGCGTTGTATGTAGGTTTGAAAAGAATGCGAGATCAAAAAAATTTGTTGCTTACAAATACCATGGTTGAGATTGTTCAAACCATTAAGCAAAACGATGCTGGAATCAGAAATGAATCAATACAGAAGTTAAGTGCATTGGAACAATTCATTAATGACCCAACATTATCCGCATTAGATCCATTGATTAAAATGGCTTTTATACATTACCAATTTGAAGCAATACATCCATTTGCAGATGGAAATGGAAGAACTGGTAGAATCTTAAACGCATTATACCTTGTGCAACAGGATTTATTGATTCAACCTGTGCTTTACCTAAGTTCTTATATTGTAAACCATAAAGCCGACTATTATCAGTTGTTAAGATCCGTTACTGAAAAAGAAAATTGGAATGATTGGATCATGTATATACTTACAGCTTTAATTGAAACAACACAACTCACTACAAAAAAAATAAAAGCGATGATTTCATTAAAGAGTGATTTTGAAACGAATATGAAGCTAGTATTAGGTTCTTCATTTAGTTATGAATTACTTCAGTTGATGTTTACATTGCCCTACTTAAAAATAGATTTATTAGTAAATAAAGAAATAGCACATAGACAAACTGCCTCAACTTGGTTAAAGAAGCTAACAGATGCAGATATAGTAAGGCCACAAAAAATGGGAAGAACAACCTATTATATCAATTATAGATTGATGGAAATATTGTCGAGTAATTACCTTTAACCAAATTTAAAAAACTTGCAACTCCTTTCCGCAATACTCAAGCTTATTTTACTAGTAGCTATTCAATTAATCATTGAACAAGCACCACAATTGATCTTAGGCCATCCAGAAGTCACAATCAATCTGAGTTTTATTTTCATTATCAATTGCTTATTACTATTGTTCACCAGCCATTATAAATGGTTTTATATTTTACAATTTATTTCGCTGGCCATATACGCCATTGTACTCGTGCCGCAGTTGTTCTTCTTTAATATGTTCAACTTTTATGCGCGCATGAATTATATATTCTTGAGCCCCGGCAATTTTATCATCGCATTTTTTTACTTATTGATTGCAGCCGCCGCTATATCAGGCATCGTATGGATTCAGGTAAAGTTGATCAAAAGCATGCGGCGCCAAATTTATGTAGTGCCGGTGTTTGCGCTAGCACTTATCATTGCTGAATTCGCTGTGCCAACGGTCGAATTTTTATCCGCCGCAGCAATTCCAACTAAAGACAACACTCCTGTAAATAATCAGCTTGTCCCTTGGCGCAAACTCTATATCGACTACATCGGCAACAACAATATCGAACAAATCCAAAAAGACTACAATAAATTTTCCAAGGGTAAAACTTCGATCACGCCATATCAATGCAATACAACCGACGACGAAACCACCACCACACTTGCCCCCACCATTCAATATCTACAAGACACCAATGCCAATAAAGATTTTCTACTCTTAATGGAAAGCTGGGGAGAATTAGCAGAACCCAAAGAGCAGGAAAAACTCATTAATCATATTCGCAATTTATTTGAGAGCCATGGGGCGGGGCTCACGAAGTATTACAGTTTAGACTTCGGGCGCACTTGTTTTCACGGAAATACCAGTTCAGCGGAAGGACGTGAGTTACTCAATATGAACGACGAAGAATCTTACAGAGCTTTCCTGGAGCGGAATGTAGCCCCGCCCCATAATATCACCCAGTTTAAAAACCAGAACGGCTATCATACTATTGCAGGCTTTACTGCTTCTAAACAATACGGCAGTAATATGAGCAATGCAGAAGGTTTTAGAAGAGCACTCGGATTCAAGAGCAGATTCTACTACGAAGAACTTAGTAAGCATTACAAAGACAATAAAGAAAATACTTACAAAGCGGTGTTCGATGAAAACCTAATCGACAGCATACTCAACGAAAGCAAACGCTATGAAAAAGTATTTGCTTATGCGCTAACTATTAATACGCATACACCGTTTAGATTTGACGTAACGAATAATATTGACGGAAAGTATTATTATAAAATCAAGCGCGAGCTTTTCAAGAGTTTCAAGGAGAACCAGCAGGCTTATGATCAGTACTATCGAATAGCGTCGATCATCAATCATACGTTTAAGCGGGTCGCGGAGGCAAATCAAATAGGTGACGCCTCAACAACCACCGCGAGCCGCAACAGCGCCCAATACTTAGGTGCCGCCCCACAGCAAAAACCGAAACCCTTCGACCGCATCCTCATCATAGGCGACCACGCCAACCCCGATTTTAGAACCCGCGGCCTATATAATATGAAAACGGTGCCTTTCCTAATAATCCGCCGCCGAAAATAAGGAGGTAACAATTTGGTAACATTCCCGTAACAATTGCGTAACAGTACCGTAACATTGAGGTAACACAGCCATGGTAGTTTTGCAGCATCAAAAATATTCAAGTGATGCAACAACCCCCGGCAATCAGATTATTTTTTACTTTCTTATTCACTATCGCGGCAACTGCAGTATTTGCACAAGCCAAAATAAATGGTAAAGTAATCTCCGCCAACAATGAAAGTTTATCAGGAACCTCTATCAAATTAGAAGGTCCAACCGCACGTACCGTAGCAGCCGACTTAGAAGGTCGCTTCAGCATTTCAGTAAAAGCAGGTAAGTACACGTTAACATTTTCTAGTGTAGGTTATCAAACTAAAGTGTTAGAAGATATTGAAGTAAAAGAAGGTATTGAAAGCAACGATTTAAACGTAGTATTAGATTTAAAAACCACCACAACAGAAGTAGTGGTTCGTTCATCAGCTCGTAAAGAGAGTTCTAATGCAATGATTGTGTTTCAAAAAACCAATACCGCAATGTCTAGCGGATTAGCAGCAGACTTTATTAGAAGAACACCAGATAGAAATACTTCAGACGTATTAAAGCGTGTGAGTGGAGCTTCTATTCAAGACAATAAGTTTGTAGTGGTTCGTGGATTAAGCGATCGTTACAACCAAGCTTTATTGAACAATGCATTAATGCCAAGTTCAGAGCCTGATAAAAAAGCATTCTCATTCGATGTTATTCCAGCAGCAATGATTGATAATATTATTATCAATAAAACAGCTACACCCGATTTGCCAGGTGAGTTTGCAGGTGGATTGGTGCAGGTTAACACCAGAGATATACCTACTAAGAATCAATTGAACGTTACGGTTTCTTTGGGATACAACTCTCAAAGTACTTTCAAAAGCTTTACCAGCAACGAACGCAGCAGCACTGCATGGTTAGGTTTTGACGGAGGGGATCGTAGCTTACCAGCAAGCATGCCTAATACGGTTACTTATAGAGGCTTAACAGATGCGCAAAAAATCGCCATCAGCAAAGACTTCAATGGCAATGGATACGGAGAGCGCGTAAACACGGCGGCTCCAATCACCACCATCAATATGGCCTGGTCTAATACAAAGATTTTTAAGAATGATGCTAAATTAGGATCAATCATATCAGTATATTATAGAAACGCTTCTATCATTTATGATGATGTTGAAAGAGGTCGTTTTGAAAAAACAAGAGACCCTATTTTTTCTGGATCAGAAGTACAGAATAGGTATTCAGTTAACCTTGGTGTAATGGCTAATTTCACTTATGTGAAAGGCGGTACTAAAATTTCATTCAGAAATTTAGTGAACCAAGTTTACGAAGAGAACTACTTAAACAGAACATTAGATAACGTTGGACGTTTACAAACTATTTCTCTTAGATCAAACTTTGCTAACCAACGTTTATTGTTGAGTAGCCAGTTAGAAGGAGAGCATTTATTAAGCAAGAGCCGTGGCATTAAATTCATTTGGAATGCAAACGGATCATACAACGGCAAAACACAGCCAGACTTTAGAACTGCACAGTTTGTGAAAAGTTCTTCTGCACCTAACTCGCCATTCACTTTGGATGACGATGATTCAAGAAGATTTTTCTCAGACTTAAAAGATTACTCAACAGGCTTAAACGGAACGCTAATAGTACCATTCAGCATGGGTAACTTAAAGCAAACCATGAAAATTGGTGGATCTACTTTATTACGTTTCCGTGATTTCAATGCAAGAGTATTCAGATACAGACCAGTAGCGAATGGTGCTGACTTATCTAAGCCATACGATCAAATGTTCCAAACCAGCAATATTAATAACAATGGATTGTTAATTGAAGAGCAAACACAAAACACCGATCGTTATTTTGGAATCTCTGCACTGAACAGTGGATACTTAATGTTCGATAATAAATTATCTAACAGCTTAAGAGTAATCTGGGGAGCAAGAGCAGAATTCTTTGAGCAATTCTTAAGCAGCCGCGACCTAGCGTTAAAGCGTGTAAGAGTGAACACAGAGAAGTGGGATTTCTTACCATCATTAAATATTACCAACTCATTCAATAACCAACACCAAATTCGTTTTGCAGTATCACAAACAGTAGCTCGTCCTGAGTTCCGTGAAATTGCACCGTTCCAGTTCTTTGATTACGAAAGCATCTGGGGTATTGGTGGAGACACCTCATTAAGAAGAACCAAAATCTTCAACGTAGACTTCCGTTACGAATACTATCCTAAGTCTGGAGAAATGATTTCACTAGGAGTGTTCACTAAGAAGTTCACCGATCCAATTGAATTAAGAATGGACGGAGGTAGCAATGGAGACCGTTGGTTATTCAGCTACACCAATGCAGCATCTGCAACCTTAGTAGGAGCAGAAGTGGAGATCAGAAAAGGAATGGACTTTGTAAGTGATAAATTAAAAGACTTCACTTTCATAGGTAACGTTACGGTGTTAAAGTCTACTGTTAAGTTGAACACTACACAAGCAAGTGGAAAAGAAACTACACAGAACAGACCATTGTTTGGACAGTCTCCTTACTTAATTAATGCAGGATTCCAGTACACCAATGTAGAGAAAGGATTCAACGCATCTATCTTATACAACAGACAAGGACCAAGATTGTCTTTAGTAGGAGATCCAGAAGGAGCGGGTTTCTACGATATCTACGAGAAGAGCAGAAACTTATTAGACATACAAGTTTCAAAGAAAGTATTGAACAATGCAGGAGAGTTTAAACTAACTGTATCAGATATTTTCAACAATCAGTTTGCATTCTACGATAATGCAGATACCAAAGCAGGGTACAGTTTTGCATCAGGAGATAGAATCAACTATGCATACAGACCAGGCACCACCGTTACCGTATCATTTAGTTACGATATCAACTTTAAAAAATAAATCAAAACGATTTAAACAACCACGCTTAAAATTAAACCAATGAATAAGCTTACTCAATTATTTCTCGCAGGAGCTCTTGCCCTTACAGCAACATCATGCGTAAAAGTAAACTTTGAAGATCCCATTGCAACTGGTACAGGTACCAATGCAGATGATCCCAACACAACAAGAATCTTAAAAGGTTCTTACGAAAGAAGCATCACATTAACTGGAGGTACTTATACCATCCAAGGATATGTATATGTTCAACAGGGTGCTACATTAACCATTCCTGCAGGAACTATTTTGAAGAGTGATATCTCTCAGAAAGGTGCGTTAATTATTGAAAGAGGTGCTAAAATTGAAGCGGTAGGAACAGCGTCTAATCCAATTGTGTTTACCTCAGGTAAAGCAGCAGGATCAAGACTTCGCGGAGATTGGGGTGGCATCATCATCTTAGGAAACGCACCAACAAACAGACCATTATCACCAGCACCATTAGTAGAAGGTGGGGTAGATAGAAGATATGGCGGTACTACTGCTAATGATAACTCAGGAACCATGCGTTATGTACGTATTGAGTTCGCAGGAATTGCGGCAGAACCTGGAAGTGAAATTAATGGATTAACACTGGGGGGTGTTGGTTCAGGCACTACACTTGAATACATCCAGGTATCTTACGGAAACGACGATGCGTATGAGTTCTTTGGTGGTACCGTTAACTTAAAGTATTTGTTGTCTTATTCAACATCAGACGACGATTACGATTTCGATTTTGGATACACAGGAAAAATCCAGTACGCAGTAGCACAACGTAATCCAGAAATTGGAGATTCAGATGCAGGTAATGGAGTAGAAGCAGATAATGATGGAGCAGGAACATCTGCAAGACCATTCACCCGCCCAGAGTTAAGCAACTTCACATGGATCGGTTCAAACGGTGCACCTAACACACAAGCGTTAGAGAACTTTGCACACAGATGGAGAAGAGGCGTACGTTTCTCAGTACGTAACTCAATTTTGATGGGCTTCCCTAAAGGAGGATTCTCTATGGAGTCAGCATTAACAGCAACTGCATTTAACAATGATACATCAGTTTTCAGAAACAACTTAGTACATGCTTTAGCCGATGCGTACAAAGTAGATGCATCAGCAGCAGGGGTGATTACAGCCGCCGCGGTTAAAACAAAAGCAGAAGCAAACGGAGGTATTACTTATACCAATCCAGCCGATATCATGTTAACCGCACCATTCAATATTACAGCACCAAATTATTTGCCAATGACAGGTTCACCAGCATTAACAGGTGCAAGCTTTACAGGAATGGATGCATTCTTTACCCCAGTAGCATTCCGCGGAGCATTCGGAACCAGCAACTGGACAACAGGATGGGCAAGCTTTACACCGCAAACAAACGCATACTAGGGTTTGCTGCGCGATTATAGCTGTAGCGCAATCAGCGAAACAGCTGTACCTCAATCGCCGAAACAGCTACTACGATTATTAGTTTTCGAAAGTTTAGTATAACAGTTAAGAATCGGACCCCCATTTCAATGGGGGTTCTTTATTTGGCGCGGCTCGCCTGAACTAGGTCGTGCCGAATTAAATTTATAAATTTGTCAAAAAAATATACCGTGCGTAAACTATACTTTGAGCATATTTTTTTAGCCCTTTTTATTTTGACTAATATCGCCAGCCTACCGGCCTGCGAATCCACAACTACAAAAACTACAACAAAAACAATTGAGGTTTCAGATACAGAGCTAGAATCAGTGGAAAATCCCGACGGCTCCGGGCCTGGGGCCAAAGCAACAGATGGTGCTGCCATCAAAACTTATACAGGCCTCGATATTGCGGGCCTGCACCAAGCCGACAGCGTACAAATATTATTCTTCACCGATCCCTTCGGAAAAGACTCATTACGATATACCCGATTTTTCAAACACTACAATACATCAGCGGCAGATGTAGTGCAGCCGATATTAAAAAACTTGGATCAATTATTTATATTAAGAACAGAGGTGATGAAATGCCGATCAGAAGGAAAAATCTTTTTCTTCAAAGGCACGCAAGAGTTAAAGACTGTTTACTTTAATACCCAAGGTGCATCCGCAAATCCTGGAGACCGTTCGCCGCAAGCCAACGGCGATTGCGCGTATATGTACTTTATAAAAGACGGCGGTTTTTATTATTTCCCCATTCAACCAGAAACCGCAGCCCTACTGCGTAAAATCAAACCACAAGCAGTTCAGCCAAGTGCTGAAAATTAGATTCGATTAAGCTTGATTATAACCTAATTGTTCCATTCTAAATTTAATAGCTTCAATAGGATCTGGAAAATCAATTGGATAGTTTTCCTTTTCATAATTATCAATCAACATACTTAAAACCTCAAGTTCATCTCCTTCTTTTGAGTTTGGTTTTGCATCAAAAATTACTTCAAGGCGATTTATAGCATCTTGGTAGTCCTTTTTCGTTTTAATTAGCTTTATGTTCATAAACTAAATATTTGCTGCATTAGTTTGAAAATTCGACTAAAAATTCCTTTGGTGTATATACTGGTAATGTTGGAATACTCTGTTTTTGTAATTGTTTGTCGCGAGATATAAAGTAATCAAGTTTATGATGAATTGCAGTATAATATTGAAGTGCATCTTCAATATCATTAATTTTCGAGTGTAGCGCATTTAAAACGATTTCATGGGGTATATCAATAACTGTTATATCTGACAGAATTGTTAATAATAATTCTTTTGCTTTAGTGTTCCCGTATTCTTTAGTTAGCCAATAGCCAATTATATGCACAATAGACGGAGTTATAAAAGCTTCAATAGTACCATTGACGGATAATGCTATTATTTGTTTAGCCCTTTCGTAGTCAGAGCGCTTTAGCGTAAAGTCTAACAATATATTCGCATCAATGAAAACTTTAAAAGCCATATTTTTTTGCATTTTCTTTGTAATACAAATCTTTTAAATCTGCATTTTTGTCAATTGTTGATTTTTCGAGTTTTTCTACTAAATCAATTATGTTTTTGCGCTTTGATGGTCTTGTGACTTTTTTAAAATAGCTTTCTACTAAATCAGAAACACTTCTTTTTTGTTTAACAGCATAGCTTTTAACATCTTCTAATAAGCTGTTCTCAATTGTAAGGTTTAATCTAGATTTCATAAATCAAATATACGTATAATTTAAATTCATGCGCATATTAATGGTTTCCTAAACTTTTTAAGTTAATCATTAAACAATGAGTTTATTGTTTGCATCGGAAGAAACATCTTTCCGCTATCAGGTAATAGGATAAAACCATATTTTGTATAGAATGCTATAGCAATTTCGTCAATTGGGTCTACTATTAAAGCCATTGACCCTATACTTTTTTTAGCAACTAAAACGCTTTTTTTCATTGCATCTACTAATAGGAATTCGCCTAATTTTCTTCCAAAATAATTCTTGTCAACGGCTAATCTACCCAATAAAGTTGCGCGTAAATTTTTATAAGAAGGGGGGAGTTTTTTGATTATTTCATTTGGGAGATTAGCCCTTTCAATTGAGGTGTTCGATAATGTATAGTAACCTACTACATTATTTTTCTCATCGGTTAATACAAAACAAGTGGAGAGTTTTCTTCTAATATCTTGACTAGCTTGAATTTTTATGTAGTCGTCTAAAATGCTTTTACCACAAGAAAAATTCTTTCTTATATGAGTTGAATTTAGCGGCTCAATTTCGTAATTCATTTTTTAGTGGTTGCCTTATTATAGCGAGCAATAGCTTTTTTTAGATTCGTGTTCGGCTTAGGTGGATTCATTAATGCATCAAAGAAAACCGCTTGATCTTTTTTTGACTGTAAAATTGATTGGTGTTTCTCAACAATCTGGGCTGCATGCTTTTGTGTAGAGTGTATAACAAATTCAGTTAGAGTTCTAAAGCCACCAAGCTGAGCTGCATATTCAAAAAACTCTTTTTGTTCTTTAGATAGCCTTGTATCGAATCTGGATTGAGTGGAAGTTTTCATTTTAAAATAATTGTATCTCAAATGTACGGATATTTGCCGTACAATTTTAAATCGAAAATCCCAGTACCACGCATAAATTTCTGCGAAGTTTAATTCTAAGATCATCGGGGAGCACATTAACACGTTCAATTAGTGCCTGTCCACTTACCGTTGTAATTTGATCTACCAATATTTCAAATCTGCCAGCGCCACTTAAGTAAATTCGCAAGCGTAATATCCAATAGTGAAATACATCTTCCGGAACCAATGGACAAACTATATAAGAAGCATGCTTATGAATATTTAGATAGTTGGTTTGCACAATAACAACCAGCTTGATGTTCTTAGGATTATTCCTCCATTCAACTTTCCAAATTTCGTATTGCTTTATATCTTTATTTGTTCTGCAACTAGAATAATTCTTTTCAACCGGCTCCTCGTTTCGATTATTCACCTGGTCCTTATCGTATTCATCATCATTATAGTTCTCCATATGTAAAAAATTGTGGACACTTTAAGCCCTTATTGATCAAAAATATTCGTGACTTTAGTTTCCTTTATTTCTTCTAAATCTTTAATGATTTGAAAATAGTACAGCGACCCAAAAGCGGATTCTTTATCTAGTATCTTTTTCATCATCTTATATCTTTGATAATGATTGTACACATCAATCGCTAGATTGATATAAGTGTTTCTATTCTGCCTTGTTCGATTTCTTACTGCTTCCATATTATCAAGTACAGTAGGATTCAGCTTTAGCGATAGCGGAATCATTTTCAGCGGAGATACTTCTTCGAAGTCGGGTTTAAGTTTTTGCATGATTCAAGTTTTTGGTTTTAATTATTATAGACTTTCCAATGGCTGCGGGAGGACAGCCTTGGAAAATGCTTTTTTATTTTTTGCTCAAAAAAATATACTGAAAGAATATTTCTTGATAGGAGATACCCGCATATCATTTCGGTATATTTTTTTTACCTTTTAGTTTTTTTTTCTCGGGGGAGCAAAACTGCCGCTCAATTGGGTTGGCTCACTTGTTTCAATCAAACTCGACCATTCAAACCGTGATCACTTATTTTAATTTACTTATGGAAAATTAAAGAAGGTTAGTTTTGCGGTTTAAAGTATTTCTTACCAAAATAAGCCGTGTTTTCACTTTTGCTACATCTATTTGACTCAATTATATTTTGTAAATTGTATTGACTTTTACAATATAAATTTCTACTTATGGAAGAAATTAATCAATTAGGATTAGAGGTATTTGGTGATCTAAACAAATTCAACATTTGGTTTGAAAGTGAAAATCAAACATTGAATGATAAGAAACCAATCGATCTGATAAAAGAGGTTGGTGGCAGAGAGTTAGTAGTAGGTCTACTTACTAGATTGAAATATGGAATATTTATTTAGAAATCCCTATTCTACTTTTGTTACATAGCCTGCAGCTATAATTCAGTAACTTTGTGCAGTTATGAATCTTCAGAAAACCTATTTAGTAAGTGCCCTCACCAATAAGTGTCCTAGATGTAGAGAAGGGGAGTTGTTCAAAAGTAAATCGGCCTACAGCTTGAAAGGGAAAAGTACGGAGATGAATGAAACCTGTCCGGTTTGTCATCAGCCTACTGAAATTGAAGTGGGTTTTTATTACGGCACTGGCTATGTGAGCTATGCGCTTTCTGTTGCATTAACCGTTAGCACTTTTGTTGCTTGGAAGGTCCTTATTGGAATGACTTTTGACATTGACGATAACCGTATTTTTTATTGGTTGGGAACCAATATCGTCATCCTATTAGGGGTACAACCGCTGATGATGCGTTTGGCTAGATCCCTTTGGTTGAGTTGGTTTGTAAAGTATGAACCCAATTGGAAAGAGCGGCCACTAAAAGCTCCAGAAAGAATCAACAAAGATCAGTTTGCGAACTGGTAACTTTTAAGCATCTAGTACCTGCTCCATTTTCATAGACCTTGATCCCTTCACTAAAATACAAGCGTTCTGTGGATTCAATTGCTTCAACCATTCACGGGCTTCTGCTGCATTGTTTAAATAAGTAAATGGCGTTGTTTGTATTTGTGCTTTTGATGCATGCGCATATGCGAAGTCTCCACCTACCAATACCACTTCTTTAAATCCTAGGGCTACTAATAATTCAACAAGTGCTTGGTGCTCTTCTATACTGTCTTCGCCTAATTCCATCATGCCGCCGAGTAGTACAATTTTTCGATCGGCTTTTAGTTTGGCAAAATTTTCGATGGCCACTTTCATGCTACTGGGGTTGGCATTGTATGCATCCAATATAATTTGATTGGTGCCTACTTCCATCAACTGTGAACGGGAGTTAGATGGGGCATACCCTTCAAGAGCACTGATGATTTTTTGGTCGGGCACGCCGAAGTGTTTTCCGATGGTGGCGGCGCATAGAATATTCGGGAGATTATAATCGCCTACGAGTTGAGATTTAATTAGGGTGGCATGTAGCCCCGCTGTTATGCGTACTGCTAAAAATGGTTCGGCGGCTTCAATCTGCCCCTGCACCAATCCCTTTGAAATACCGTAATAAATAATATTTTCAATGCCTGCACTCATGGGCTGCAAATAATCATAATCCGCATACACGAAAGCAGTGCCTTTGTGCTCGCGTAGAAATTGATAGAGTTCACCCTTTCCCTTGCGTACGCCTTCTACTCCGCCAAATCCTTCTAAGTGTGCCTTACCGCAGTTGGTAATGATTCCATGCGATGGCAATGTGTAGGTGCAATAACTTTCAATTTCTTTTTGGTGATTGGCGCCCATTTCTATCACGGCCATTTGGGCATCGGGCTTCACACTTAAAATAGTGAGTGGCACGCCAATATGATTGTTCAGGTTTCCCTGCGTAGTATAGGTTTTAAAATGCGAAGACAATACCGCATAAATCAATTCCTTGCTGGTTGTTTTTCCGTTGCTTCCTGTAATGGCAATAAAAGGGATATCCAGCTGTTGGCGATGGTGTTTGGCCAATTGCTGTAATGTTGTTAAAGCATCGTCTACGAGGAGGAGCCGCTCTTTTATCCCTGGCTCGGATAATTCCGCAGCAATCAATTCCGACTCATTGGGCATTTCATCTACAATGGCATAAACAGCGCCAGCATCCAATGCACGTAACGCAAATTCATTGCCATTAAAATTGGGTCCTTTTAACGCCACATAAATATCGCCTTCTTTGAGTTTGCGGGTATCCGTTTGGATAGATGGATACTGCTGATATATTTCGTAGATCAATTCAATGTTCATGCCTACAAATATACGCAGCCAATTTAGAAGTCGTCGTTACTCAAGTTGAAGACCAACCCCAAACGCAAAGTGTTCGATAGTGGATTACGTGTAACCCCGCTGCCTGAAGGCACTAGGTAAGACACGTTGATCTGCATGAACTTCACATCAAATCCTGCACCTGCAGTAAAGTATCTGCGGTTGCCGCGGGTTCTGTCTTCGTAAAAATATCCTGCACGTAATTTAAACTGATTGTTGTAAGAATATTCCATACCAGCAGACACTTGAAAACTCTTGGTTAAGCTGCTTCCATCAGAGAAAGATTTCATCCAGCTGCTCACCACAGAAGTATTTCTGTACTCCGACAAGTTAGCGGAATCGGTTGCGAAAACCCCTGTAGTAGTAGGCGCCACCGGCACCAATAATTTATTTACGTCTAACGCAAAGCTGATGCTATTGCCTTCACTCATTACTTTGGTATAAGCCATTCCCAAGCCTAAGTTAGCGGGTAAAAAATCTTTGTTACGTGCATCGTTGGTATAACCTACTTTGGTACCTAAGTTAGATAATACTACACCAAAGTTTAATCCCTGTCCATCCACATCACGACCATTATAAAATAGGGATACGTCACCTGCTAATGCATTACCTGCTTTGTACACCACACCTGTACCAACATCACCTACCACCAATCTTGAATTGATGTAACGCAAAGCAACGGCCAAACTTAATTTCTCACTCAATACACGGGTATAACCCCCATCAATAGAGAACTCGGTAGGACGCACGGTATTTAATACGTTACCAGAAAAGTCGGTTAATTGAATATTACCTAAACTGAAGAAACGCATGGATCCAGAAATCACTGAATTATCATCAATCTTTTTATACGCAGCGGCACTGGCTAAGTACACATCGTTCAAACCCAAGTCTCTCAACCAAGGTGTATAGTTTAAAGAAATAGCCGAACGCTTTTCCGCAAAAGCGGTTTTAGCTAGGTTCCAAAAAGGAGAGTTGGCATCTGGGTTGGTAGCAATGGCTGCATCACCCATACCTCCTGCACGTGCATCGGGCGATATACGCAAGAAAGGCACTGCAGTAGAAACAATATTAATAGAATCGGCTTGGGCGATTATAGCTGTGGGCATTGCAGCAGCAAAACCTAAACTCAAGAACGCTAAAGCGCATAAATTTTTACGTGCATTTTTCATACAAAATCAATTAAATAGAGTAACGAAATTTAAGCGTAGAAATTATGCCATTCAGTCTTTTTAGGATTGCAGTGGGGAGCTGCTACACAATGATACGAATAAATGTTAATTCGTTGCACAAAAAGCACGCAAATACCTACTAGTTTGTATTTCAAAGAAAAAATAAAGTTTCTCTATAGTGAAACTTTATTAGTTTTGTAATGTGAATCAAATCAAGAAACATAGAAAAATCACTTTAACCACTCTTGAAGAATTTAAGGAAAAAAACTACGGGAAACGAGGTGTAAAAGAGCGTGAAGTACTTGAAGCTGGATATGAAAATTTTAAAATTGGCGCTTTAATTCAAGACACTCGCTTAGAAATGGGCATGACACAAGAACAACTTGCAGAGAAAGTTGGTACTACTAAATCTTATATATCTCAAATAGAAAATAATATTAAAGAGGCACGTATTTCTACCCTCCAAAAAATTGTTGAACAAGGATTTGGCGGTCAACTAGAGTTATCTATAAAAATTTAATCTGACCCTGACCCGTCCTAAAGAAAAAGGAACGAGGCTTAGCCTCGTTCCTTTTTCTTTTATCTTAATGTAAGTCATAAAATAGAGCGGACAATGCGCGCGGCCCCATACATTTTACTTCGTTGCGTTAATAATTCCCAAGATCAAAGCTCCCATACCCACTAATCCACTGGTAAAGCTCATGATTTCACCAGCCGTCAATGGCTTTCTGTATTTCTTAATTGGTACATATACTTCTGCACCTGCAGTTAACTTAGGATACGTGCGCCAGAAAATATAATTATGTGAAGTCTTCACACGACCATTTGGATACAATACATATGTACCGCCTCTATTCGCGTTCTCTGCAAAACCACCTGATTCTTTAATTAATCTACGAGCAGTTAAACCATTGTAGAAAGGTACTTTCTTCTGAATATTCACTGCACCAAAAGCCTGCACTGCCACTGGCTTCTTCGGAATGGTAATCATATCGCCTTCTTCTAACACAATATCATCTGCAGAACCCGGGTTCTCCAATGCATTGCTCAAGTTCACTGCCATTAAAATCTTTTCTTTAGACAATGTACTGTCTAATAGTTTGATGGTAGCCGTATCCGAATTTTGCTTTTGGGCCAAGGCTTTTTTGATGTCTAAGATTTCTCCTTTCAACGCAGCTTGATAAGTATTGCGCAAGAAAAAAGCAGAACCCAAAGAACCCGATTCTAGTATGCCCCCCGATCTTTTAAATAAATCACTCACCCGGTCTTTCTTGGTATTCAATAAATAAGTACCAGGGAATAAAACTTCACCCGCAATGCTTACTGAACCAGCAGATTGATTACGTGGTACATTCTTTACGTTCACTACATCATAGGGCTCTAACTCAATGGCAGCTTGACTAGCCGTAAAAGTTAAACTGTCTTGTAAATTGAATTTTAAAATGGTATTGTACACTACTGTATCGGCCATGGTAGCATCTTTGCGTAAACGACGCAATACTTCCACTTCTTTATAAGATGCACGGTCATTTAATCCTCCACCCAATAATACAATGTCTTCTAATTTCATGCCAGCAGCATAAGCAAAAGTGCCAGGCTTATTTAATTCACCAGTAATAGTAACGGTGGCAGGTTCTTTTAATTCCATTTTGCTGTACACATGCAAAGAATCATCATTGCGCAGTGCAATAGACAAATCTGCCATAGCAGTTAAATTAACCGCAGTCACCGTGGTGTCTTTAGTAGCATTGGTTCTAAACAATAGAGCACGACCTACAAAAGCATTTTCTTTTAATTGTGCTGCTTTAATCACTGCACCCAAAGTAGGGTAGGCAGTAACTGAATAACTATTGGGATAAAATACCGAACCTGCAACAATCACTCTGTTATCAAAGCGGTTAATAGAAGAACCAACCACCACTTCATCAGAACTTTTCACCATAAAACTATTCAGGTTATTCAATTGAACATTCTCAATATTCTTACCCAAATCGGTCAATCGCTTAACGGTAATTTTATTTCTATTAGCGCTATCTGCAAATCCACCCGCGTATTTTTCAATAATGGTACCCAAGGATTCACCGGGCTCCGATTCAAAGATGGCGGGCTTCTTTACTGCACCAGTCAATGTTAAACGAACAGCATAAGGATGCACTTTAATGATATCATCGTCCTTTAATAAAATATTTTTAGAAAGATCTCCATTTAATAAGAAATCATACAAGTCAAAAGTCACGAGTCTTTTGCCATTGCGCATCAAATCAATTTTTCTAAATGATCCATTGGCAGATGGTCCACCCGATGCATACAATGCATTAGCAAGCGTAGACAAAGAAGAGAGTTCATAAGAACCGGGCTTGTTTACTTCACCAATTAAGGTAACGCGAATGCTTCTGATTTGACCAAGGCTTACTTGTAAAAAAGTATTGCCCGATTGTAATCCTGGATAGGTTTTAGATAATACCCCTTTTAATTTGGTCTTGGCTTCCTCAATGGTTAAACCGGCTAAAGTAACTGGCCCAATATTCGGGATGCGAATCTGGCCCTCAGTATTGATTTTGTATTTAGAAGTTTTCTCAGAGAAACCATAAATATCAATGGACAATTCATCATCTACACCCAATACATAATTGCTTGGGGTAGCCATGCGCATATTGGGTTCGAAAGTAAGGTTGCTATTCGAAAAGAATTCGGATCCAAAAATGGCAGGTCCAGCAGGGGCAGTGAATTCATTCTTTACGGTTACTGCTTTGCGAGGCTCATAAGTAGCCACGGAAGTTTTTTTCTCCGTACCTGTTCCTGCACCTAAACTTCCCATACGAGCTTTAATCTGTGCAATTTGTGCAGCAGATAAACCTCTTTCCTTGGCTTTGGCTTCTAGTTCTGCTTCAGATAAACCACTTAATTGGGCTTGTTGTAGATAAGCCTGAAACTGTGCATCCGATAAAGCATCAATATTAATACTCGATACCTGCGGAATGGTAGGCAATTGCGCCATGGCAACTTGAGTGCATCCAAATAGCAGGGCCAATACCAGTACCCTCATCCAAATTTTCTTCATAAATTCTATATTATTTTAACTACTTGCTCGTGGGGGAATTTTGGGGCGAAGATAGCCCTAAAAGAGGTTCCCTCAAAGCATAATTATCTGTCCAGCGGCTGTGGCGTTTCCCAGTTGGGGGTTGCCGATAACAGAAATATTGATTCGATAAAAAAATATACCCGGAGTATATTTTGCGCCCGTTTCGGAAGTTCCATCCCAAGTAATTTGAATATTTCTAGAGCCTTGGGTATTGACGGTTTGTTGTATCCGCTTCACCAAAGCCCCCGCGGTATTCACTATTTCAATATTCACGAGTAAATTGGTATTGGGTTGATTGTGCTCAAAGGCAAATATGGTCTGTGCTCCATTTACTAGACCTCCATTGAAACGAACAGGATTGGGATAATTGCGAACCTGTGCAATGCGCAGTTGATTTTTTTTAACCACGGTAAAATCCAATAATGTTTGGTTGCTATTATTGACCAAGTCCCATGCTTTTAATTTGAGTTGGTATTTCCCTTCGGGGAGGGTGGCCAACTGATACCTGATTTCTCCGCGCTGGTATTGGTTCAACTCGGTACTGAAAAAGGAATTTAATACTATGCTGTTTCGCTCATCGCTGTTTTGTACTAATACAATATCATGTCCAATGCCATTGCCTGTTGCGTTAATGCCTGAAGTATCGTAGAGTTGGGCAATGAGAATAGGGTTTTCACTGGTAATACCCCCGTTTTTAAACGCGGTATCGTTTAGGTATAATTTTATTTGTGGGCCCGTGGTATCACGGATGATTGCACCCGTAGAACCCGCAATGCGAATGGGTAAAGCACCTGCGGCGGATTGAGGGGTATTACTTGAACCTGCACCGTTATTAGAGGCTTGCGCAAATAAACGAATCGTGGCTTTGCCCGGTCCAAAACTGATGTCTTTGGGTATCACCAATTCAATGCTAAATGCCCCATTGGTTACGGTTGCTTTCCCATTGAATAGTATATTGTTCTCGGTAGAATAAGCAGTACGAGGGCTTTCAGGGCTATTGCCCAACGTAAACACAGTTTGTGCCTGATCATAAATTTGCACATTGACAATCCCATTAAAATTGAATTGGATGTTTCCATTTAACTGCGAAACTTGACCTGATAATTTGTACTTACGAAGGGCCAATAAACTATCTGAAAGATTTACGAATTTACCTGTTGACTGATCAGTAATTTGATTAATTCGCATGGGCAATTCAGGAAATGCCAATTGCATGGCAGGGTCTCCGAGCAAGGCAAATTTTCTGCTATTGAGTGGGTCTCCATTGAATTGATTGCTTCTGTTTTTGGCATCCATGGTGGCTTGCCCCAATGAGCGATACAATCGGCCACTATTGCCAGAACCCACTGTTGATAAAGGTTCCATGGCCAATTGTAAATAATTCTGGTTCATTACTCGGTTGCTATAAGCAAATACCAAACGAGTAGTAGTGAGCAATGCAATGGCGCCATTATTGCTGCCAAACAATAAGGTACGTGCAATGGATGGTTTGCTGGGTTGGTCGAAGGGATCAAAGTCGCAACTGGCGGTGATAAAGAGTGGTAATTTGTTCGGGTTATTAAAGCGATTCACTTCCGCTGCACTAATGACTGCTTCTTCTGATAAACGCAAATGATTGCCGTGACCTGAATAATTTACAATCAATGCACCTGCCAAAACCTGATTCACAATGGCTTCACTTACGGATGGATACCTTGCTCCACCTGCTCCACTTACCAATGGAAATGCATCCAAATAAATTTTACGGGCATGCGCAGCAGGGTTGGCTGCAATAGCAGTAGCAGCAATGCTTTCAGCATCATTTAAATGGAGGTTCTGGTCTTTATCATCTGCAATAAACACCAATTGATTGCGCCAGGAATTGTCTGCATTAGCTCCCGTTGTATTGCTGCTATTTTGTGGATTATGATAGCGAATAATTTTATCAACCAGTGTATTGGCTTCTTGCAAATTGCCTACTGGCAAACGTCCTACTGCGATAGATAGGGGGGCATCGTTCAATAGATTGATATCATCATTGTTATTGAGCAATGCATAAAAATCATCGGAGGTATAAGTGAGTAAGGGCGATAAACTATTGCTGCTTTGAAAAGTAGGAACCAAGTTTCTGTCGGAACTAATAATGTTTTTATAATCGTAAGAACCTGCACCAAATAAAACCACATACTGTAAGGTTTTTACATTGCTACCAGTGATGAGTTTAGATAAATCATAAAATAATTTGATGCCATTGCGAATAGCTCCAGGATCGGGAATGCCTCCTGAAAATTCATTATAAAATTGTGTGGTAGTAATCACCGCATCGGTATAGCCATATTGGCTTTGGTGAAATGCTGCCAAACGATTGGCTGCGGGCAATAGGGAAGGATGTACAACGATGATTCCGTTAAAATTATTCGAGCCAGTGCCTGGATTATTTGGTCCAGACGCATCATGTGCTAGCCCATGAAAGTTCTGGTTAGGAATATTGGGGTTGTTTGGAATAATTGGCGTTAATGCATGAGATGGGTTAAATAACGCAAACTCTTTAAGTGTTTCTACTGAGGACTTGAATGAGATTTCACTGCCTGAATTGGCGGTCACTACTTGATGAGGGTTCAGTGGATTGCTGGTGTTCCAAACACGGGTGTCTGCGGGAAATACGGTGGGTGTGCCGTTATTTAAAGGTGCGGATATTCGGTATTCCGCTATACTATCAGAGTGCATTAAACCGGTATTTCTAAAGTAAAAACCACTGGTATTATTGTCGGGTATTAACCGTCTTTGACCTTGAAGACTAAACCGATTCAACCATCCTTCAGCTCCATTAGCGGTTGAACCGTATTGAAATTTTAGGGCTAATGAATTGAAATTACCCATAGAATTTAACCCAATAGAGCTAAGTGGTTTAGCATCGCGCGCATATTCATCTAAAAGCCCTCCTGTTACACCAGACAAGTTTATATTTTGAATTGCTTGGTCGTTAACCGAAACGGTGAAATTGGCAATAGCCCCTAATGATCGGCTGGTTAAATGGGTGTAGAGTTGAATTGGGGTTGAATTAATTGGATTAGTCCATGGTATGGTAAAAGTTCTGGTATTGTTATTGGCAACAAATGTTTCACCTATCCATTCCTTGCCACTGCTGAGTAAATTGATGCGATTGGTTTCATGGGCATATCGATGCGTGTAATTTGTAATAACACTTGTAGCAGCGCGGGTTTCAGGAGATAGGGTGGTAATTCTTTTAGGTGTGCCAGTGGTATTGGTTGTGATGAAATACCAAGCAGTATCTGAATATAAGTTCTTTACAAAATTGAATCTTTTTGAGGCAGTATCGTATTTCCATTGGTGTGGTCCGGGTGCATAAAACAGAAAATAGTTAGGGCCAGTTTCAATGGGGATTTCTACTAAATCATCAATATAAGAGATGTCGATTTTTTCATTTAGCATAGATCCATCTCTTCCGTAAAGTCGAATGGATGATGAAGGAAAAGAATTTGCGCTAATTCCAAGTACACCTAATTGAGTTGCATCCAATTTATAAATTCCTTCTTGCGTAACTCCAATCTTGGCCCATTGGCCTGTAGCTAAAATAGAATTATTTATTAAGGTCGTTTGTGCACCTGCCAAGTGAAATAGCGTATTAACTGAAAGAAATAATAGAACAGTTTTCATTTGCTTAAAGACTAAAAAATTGAATTAATCAATATTAAATATGTAGTCTTTAATTTGGTTGATTAAAGCAATTAAATGAGGTTTTTTCATTGTGTTTTTTAAAACTGAAATGTCATCTTCGTTAAAGCCAAAAATCAAGTAAGTTCTAAATTCACAACTTTCTTTTCCCAATGGAGATGTGAACATTTGGTTTTCACACTTAAAAGAATACCTGTCATTTTTAGGAGTACCCGTCATCATTACACCAGTATAATATTGTTCATACCCTCCACGTTTCGAGTTGATAATTAATACTGGATGTTTCAATTCTGCACCCCCAGGCAATTTTACGGGGTTTTTAAGCAGTATTAAGTCCCCTTGACTATATGGCATGAAGGTTATTCATTGTATTTATTGAAATAAGGGAAGACGCCTGTCTTAATTCTTTGTCACTGTCTATGTCTTTTGGATTATCAAAAGATAGAAACTTTAGTTTTGATTCAATCTCATATAAACCTAGAAGAATTTTTGAAGAAATATCTTTAATTCCTTCATGGTTTAAAAAATCGACATCTTCCAAAAGATAGTAGTATTTCCTAAATTTTATTAATGCTTTTTCTGCATATATATATTCTTCCTTAGCAATTGATAAATCTTCAATTGAATTTAGTATACCTTTTAACCCTTCAACCATTAAAAACATTTTACCCAAATCTTTATATAACCCCGAAATAATACCTACTCTAAAGGAGTTAAGATTTAGACTTATGTATTTCCAGAAACGAGATGTTATATTAAGGAAAATTACCTTAAAAGAAAACAGTCTGTTGCTATAAAATGGGTCTAAATGATATGGATGTGTGATAGTCATCTGTAAGTTGTAATGGTTGTAAGTCATCACAAATTAATTAATTAACTCAAATTTTAGCCGCTTACCGTGTTAAAACTCCCTATTTCAAGTAATTGCCGAAAATGGCTCATGGCAAAATATTTGGGAGAAAACAGCGTTTTAAGTTTTTAGCGAATCTAAAATTAGGATTTTGCTAACTAATATTTATATACATTCGCTAATGAATAAATCCGATAAATATCAGTTGAACTTTACACTCTTATCAGTATAACAAACTTAGACAATGCAGGTAATCAAATTTGTGCGGAACACCGTTTTATTGGTTTCATTAGTGAGTGTAGCGGCTTCTTGTAGTCTTTTCAAAGGAAAAAAAGAAAAGTCAACCGCAACCGGTTGGAATTACAACGACCAACAATACGGCAACTTTAATGTGGTAAAGCCTAAAGACATCAAAACCGCTCCAGGGTTGGTTTTTGTGCAAGGTGGTACTTTTACTATGGGTGCAGTGCAGGAAGATATTATGGCCGATTGGAACAATATTCCTCATCGTGTTACCGTAAACTCTTTCTTTATTGATAAATACGAGGTAAGTAACCTGAACTACCGTGAATATTTGTACTGGTTAGAAGGTACTTTTGGTGCGGCGGGCATGGACTCGATTGTTACCCAGGCTTTACCTGATACTTTAGTGTGGAGAGAAGAGTTGGCTTACAATGAGCCAATGGTTGAATATTATTTCCGTCATCCTTCTTATAATAATTATCCAGTGGTAGGGGTAACTTGGTTACAAGCCACTGAATACTGTAAATGGAGAACAGATCGCGTGAATGAATTGGCCTTGATGCAAAAAGGATTCTTGGATCCTAAAACACAGATTAAGAAAACATTGAATGGTGCTGGTCAAGATAACTTTAATACCAAGGCTTATTTATTGGGTGAATACCAAGCAGTGCCTGGTAAAGACGTTACTTCTAAGAAAAATCCTTTGAAAGATGCGCAGGGCCGACCTAGAACGGTAGCTAAGTTTGAAGATGGATTGATGTTTGGTGATTATCGTTTGCCAACAGAAGCAGAGTGGGAATATGCGGCTTATGGTTATATCATGGAGAACCCACAACGCAAGAGCAATAAAGGTATTAAGGGTGAAGAGTTGATTGCGAACAAAGCCATTTATGCTTGGAGAAATGATGGGTATGATAATTTACGTGCTACTACTAAGGGCGCAACACAAGGTTCTTTCTTAGCCAACTTTAAAAGAAGCAGTGGAGACAATATGGGTGTGGCAGGTGGATTGAACGATAACGCAGCTGTAACTGCTGAGGTTGATCAGTTTGTTCCAAACGGTTATGGCTTATACAATATGAGTGGAAACGTAAGTGAGTGGGTAGCAGATATTTACCGTCCTTTGACCAATTCTGAAGCAGAAGATTTTAACCCATTCCGTGGAAACGTTTTCCAACAAATTGATATGAGTGGTGGTCAAGGAAATTTACGTGACGACAAGGGTAGAATTAAAATGAAAGCAGAGTCTGATTCTGCTATTAAGAATAGAAGAAATTACCAAAAAGCCAATGCTTTGAATTACTTAGACGGGGATTCATTAAGCAGCGTAAGCTATGGTTATGGAGTTACTACTTTGATTTCTGATAAATCAAGGGTATTCAAAGGTGGTAGCTGGAACGACCGAGCTTATTGGTTAAGCCCAGGTACTAGAAGATTCTTACAAGAAGACGAAAGCACCAATACCATTGGATTCCGTTGTGCCATGAGTCATTACGGCGCACCTGAAGGAATTGGTAGTAAGGCAAAAACGGGTAATAATTTCCCTACACGCCGCAATAAAAGATAGACGCTAACCATAATTTGCAACATGCGCATTGGATACGGGATAGATTTTCACCAATTGGTTGAAGGAAGAGATTTAGTGATTGGTGGAATTACCATCCCACATACCAAGGGCGCTCTAGGTCATAGTGATGCAGATGTATTATTACATGCCATCTGTGATGCTTTATTAGGTGCAGCCTGCTTGGGTGATATAGGTGTACATTTTCCAGATACTTCTAGTGAATTCAAAAATATAGATAGCAAAATTTTATTGGCGAGAGTAAAAGAACTCATCACTGCAGAAGGGTATTTCGTTGTAAATATTGATGCTTCTCTATGTTTAGAAAAGCCTAAGATAAAGCCTTATATCCCAGCGATGCAGGAAGCTATTGCGGGTATACTCGGAATTGGTTTAAAAGATATTTCTATCAAAGCTACTACGACTGAAAAAATGGGCTTTGTGGGCCGTGAAGAAGGATTGGTGGCACATGCAGTTTGTTTGATACAATCTAGATTATGATTTATTTTAATAAGATTCTTCCGGTATTTGTAATGCCTGTCATGCTCATTATCTACTTGCTGATTTATGGGTTATGGAAGAAGAAACGTTGGCCTATTTATACTGCGATTATTTCTTTGTATGTTTTTTCTACACCCATTTTCATTGGAAATTTTTTTAAACTTATTGAAGGGATTGAACCGAGAAAAAATGCTAAAGAATTGCCAAACGCAGATGCAATTGTTGTATTAAGTGGGATGATAAATCAAGTAAAATCTACTGATGGGGTTTACCCTGAATGGGGGGACCCAGATAGGTTTTTTGCTGGGATTGAATTATATGAGTGCGACAAAGCACCTAAAATTATTTTTACTAAGGGTAAAATGCCATGGGATACCACAAAATTAACTGAAGGTGATATTTTACGAAACTTTGCATTAGAAAATGGTGTACCTGATTCTGTAATCATTTTATCTACAGATGTCCAGAATACAGCTAATGAAGCTAGATCTGTTTCTCAAGTTATAGGAAAGGGAAAATCTATCATTTTAGTTACCTCCGCTTATCACATGTCAAGATCAAAAATGTTGTTTGAAAAAAACAAAATGACTGTTTATCCTTTTTCTGTAGATTATAAAGCTGAAAGTTTATTAACTCATACATTTCTAGATTATTTCCCAGATATGGAAAGCTTTAGATTATTTAATAGAGGTTATCGAGAAATGATAGTCCGGTTCTTATATTTACTAGTTAATATTTAAATGGAGAAAGAGACAAAAATTGGAATCTTGGGATTGGGGTATGTTGGATTACCACTTTCTTTAGCTTTTGCATCAAAATATAATGTTATTGGGTATGATATTAATTCATATAGGGTTGAACAGTTAAAAAAATTTATTGACAGTACAAACGAAATTGAATTCTCTTATTTTGAAACTAAATATCCATTATGTTTTACGAATAATTTAAAAGATATTCAAAAGTGTAACGTTTTTATCATTACAGTACCTACACCACTAAGTCAAAATAAGGAGCCCGATTTATCTTTCTTAAAAAAAGCATCTTCAGATGTTGGTTCAGTGTTAAAAAAAGGTGACTTGGTGATTTATGAGTCTACTGTATATCCTGGATGTACAGAAGAGGAATGTGTGCCCGTTTTAATAGCATCAAGCGGACTAGTATTTAATATTGATTTCTTTGTCGGTTATTCGCCTGAAAGAATTAACCCAGGAGATAAAGAAAGACCATTGCAAACTATTGTAAAAGTTACCTCAGGATCAACACCTGAAATTGCAATAGTGGTTGACGAATTATATAAAAGTATTATTACTGCAGGTACATATATGGCGAAAAGCATGAAAGTTGCGGAAGCCTCAAAAGCAATTGAAAATGCACAGCGTGATGTCAATATTTCTTTCATGAACGAGTTAGCACTCATGTTTGACAAAATGGAAATAGATATTAATGAAGTATTGGAAGCTGCAAAAACTAAATGGAATTTTTTACCATTTAAACCTGGTTTAGTGGGAGGGCATTGTATAGGTGTTGATCCTTATTATTTGGCTTATAAAGCGATTCAAGTAGGGTATACCCCTAAAGTTATTCTATCAGGCAGAGAAGTGAATGACCAAATGGGTGTCTGGATGGGAGAGAAAATCATTGCCCATTTGGCTAAACAATTTAATGGAGCAATAAGAGGTAAAAGAGTATTGATACTTGGTTTTGCTTTTAAGGAAAATTGTGCAGATATTAGAAATACTAAAGTAATTGATGTTTATAATATTCTTAAAGCTGCTGGTTTAAATGTTCAGATTTTTGATCCACTGGTTGATCCAATTCTAGTTAAAAAAACCTTTAATTTGGAATTAAAAAAATCAAAAGAAGGCGATTTTGATTATATATTTAAGGCTGTGAATCATACCATTTTTAACAGTTAATATCAAAAGCTTTGCTATCTTCGATTTTATATTCAGTTAGTGGAAAATAAATTCTAAAAATCAGCACTACTATACAATTTCATATTTGATAAATGATTTTTTGAGTAATTATTGGAGTTGATATAATGAAATTGAAGTTTCAGAAAGTGTAAATACCGATAGTTGTATTTTATTAGCAATAAGATAAATTTTCTTTTTAGCGCTATAAATTTTGAGTAATACATGGTGCTTATTTATTTGGGTTGAAAGAATATACACTTTATATTTGCATCTCTTTTTAGCACTTTTTTGCCCTTCATCCCCCTATGGTATAGTGCTTTTAGATTCAATAAGATTATTTTAGTCTAATCTTATTCTTTATATTAAGTTAATATGTTTTTTCTTTGTGATACTTAGTCTTATAGTTTTTAATTGGGACTGAGAGAGGCGAAGCCATTTAAAAGATTATCAATTTAAGATACTTTGGGAGAGGGAAATGGATCAATCTTTATTATTATAGTTCTCGTGATTTTATAATTGACTACCTTTTTTACTAATCTTAGCACGATTTCGTGAAATTAATAATTGTAATCAGCAGGTAATTACAATTATTACGTATTAAGATTTATATTCATAGTTCATTTTACATATTATAAACCAATTAGATTCATATGAACGAACAATCAAAAGACGAAATCAGCCTCAATGATCTGTTTCAAAAAATTACAGACTTAATTACTTTTATATTAACACAATGGTGGAAAATTGCCATTGGAGTATTATTAGGAGGTTCTATTGGATTTATATATGCATGGATGCAGCCAATAACATATACAGCTAAAACTACTTTTGTGGTTGAAGATGCCAAGAGTGGAGGAGGTTTAAGTAGTTTGGCATCTTTGGCTGGACAGTTTGGGGTAGATGTTGGTGGTGGAGGCGGAGCAAGTTTGATTTCGGGAGATAATATACTATACTATTTTAAAAGTGAGTCACTTGCTAAAGAAGTTTTGCTTTCACCTTTTGATAGTAAAAGCAATAATACAATTGCAGATATATACGCTGATAAACATGGGTTTAGAGAGCAATGGGAAAGTAATAAAAAGATTGGAGATATTAAATTTGCTAATCAATCCAATAGTCAGACTAATAGCAGATTAAAAGACAGCTTGCTTCAATCAATTATAAGAGATCATATTTTAAACGGACAATTTGATATAAATAGAATTGATAAAAAGGCTGGTTTTATTCAAATTAGTGTAATAATGAAAGATGAGGAATTAGCAAAAAAATATTGTGACAGATTGGTTACTTTAGCAATACAAAAGTATATTTCAATAAAAACTGAACGTCAACAAAAAACTGTTGAAAATTTACAAGCAAGGGCTGACAGCATTAGTTATCTATTAAACCGAAAAACAGAAGCATCTGCAGTTATACAAACTGCGGCTTCTACAATGGATATGAATCCTCTTTATAAGGCTAATTCATTTGTTGCTGCAGAATCAACGTCACGAGATAAATCAATGTTAGCTGCAGTTTACGCAGAAGTAGTAAAAAATTTGGAACTCGCTAAGTTTACATTAAATCAGGAAACCCCTGTTATTCAAATAACTGATCAAACTAATTTTCCACTATTAAAAACTAAAAAATCTAGACTAAAGTTTGCTGTTGTCTTTGGATTTATTTCTTCAATTTTAGTAATTGGACTTATTTTAACAATTCGTTCTTTTAAACCTGCTTAATTCATTTAATTTATCGTTTATACAATGTAATCATTCCTATAATTCTACATAAATTATTTGATGATTACAGAAACTTATAGTAATTCTTAAAGTGCAAAAAAAAGAAAGCGAAAATCTATTAAAAGATATCTTAAGATATGTTCCTGTCAAGGTTTTACCAGCTTTTTCAGGCTTGATTACTATTTATATATTAACCCGAATTTTCTCTTTAGAAATATTTGCGAATTATACATTCATAATGGCTTCTATATTGATTACAAGTCAGTTCATAAGCGGTTGGGCAAATAGTTCTGTAATTTATTTCTATCCTCATTCTGATTATGAAAATGAGAATGACGAATTTAAAAAAAATATAATACTAATTCAATTAGGTCTATTATTTATTGGCTCTTTAGTGCTTTTCTTGATTGTGTATTTCACCTTGTCAGATTTATGGCTTTCAATGATAAGTGTAATTCTAATGTTATTTCAAACACTCGTTAATTTATTTTATAGTTTTTTGCAAACGGAGCGTAGAATTAGGGAACAAATTATCTCTACTCTAATACAAAGTGGTTTCCAAATTATAGGAATTGTATTTTGTTTTTATTATTTCAAGAATATTTTAAGTACAATATTATTTGCAATATCTTTAAGTTATATTACTAGTTTATTTTATTTGTTAAAATTTTGTGATTTCAAAAAAATATTCAGTATAGCTATATTAAGACCTAAAAGTGTCAACTTAAAATTGGCAAAGGATATATTTAATTTTGGTTTACCAATATGTATTTGGTTTTTCTCTACCCAATTTTACTCAATTGGGGATAGAATTTTGTTTAAATTTTTCAATATTTCTTTTAATGTTGGCAACTATTCTGCATTTAGGGATTTAGCTGTTGGTTTGTCCGGTTTTTTAACAATGCCCATTCTTTTAGCTTCTCATCCAATAATTATGAAATTGCAAAAAAGTGGAGAAGAAAAAAAAATTATTGAAAATTTATTAAAACGTAATATTAATATAATTACCACAGTATTTACAGGTATACTTTTTTTTATATGCATATTTGGAGATAAGATATTGATACTTGTTGTAGGTAGTAATTATTTGTTAGACAATATTTTAATGGGAATTATTATTGCTACAATATATTTTGCAGCAATAGCTATGTATATTCAAAAAGGTCTTGAAGTTAATGGTAGAACAAGTATAATGTCTAAGTTATCGCTATTGGTTGCATTTGTAAGTCTTCTTTTAAATTTATCTTTGATTAAAAAATTTGGAGTTAATGCTGCTTGTGTTGTTGGATTAGGCTCAAATTTTTTGTACGTAATACTTGCTTACTTTTATTCAAAAAAGTACTTTAAATTAAGTTTAAATTTTTCATTTTATTTAAAATGTCTTTCACTTGTTGGCATTGCTGTATATGTTAATGAATATTTTGAGAATGAATTATTTAAATATTTTATTTGTTTTATATTAACTTCTATGTTAATTTTTATTTCAACTGAATTAAAAATAATAGTTAAGAAAATAATAATTTCATGCCGCATTTATTTTTAGTCATTTCTCTATTATTAGTATTTGCCTTAAGAAAATCCTTTTCAAGATTTTATTTATCACCAACTGGAATATTATCTTTAACATGGTGCATTTTTATAGGCCTAATGTTTTTTTTTGCTAATGATTTTTATCTTTCAATATCTGCAGCAATAATTTTTTTGCTTTTTATACTAGCTTTCTTTTTAGGTGAATTAACCTGCTTCATATACTCGGACGGAGAGAAGAAGGGAAATTCATTTAGAAAAAAACAAGAAATGTTATTTGAGTTTGAATCTCAAATATTCAGTAATCTATTAATAAAAAAAATATTTAGAAAATTCTTGCTATTTATTGGTATTTTGTCTTTCTTAGGTTCCATTTTATACCTGCAAGTTTTTGCTTCTTATTTTGGATCAATTATTAATGTTCTCACAGCTGGGTGGGCTGTTAGAGGTGCACTTGAAGAGATACAAGTTCCACTTTTTACAAGGGCTATTTTAATGATTGGTTATTCATCAATAATTTTGACGTTAGTATATAGAATAGTTTATAAAGAGTTTAAATGGTATTTTTTTTTTCCGTATTTATCAATTCTATTAATGGGTATTACACAAGCTGGAAGAGCAGGTTTTATGATGGTACTATTTCAGGTCTTTATTTCGCATTATTGGAGTATTATTTACTCACAAATAAAATCTAGGGATAATTATATTTCTTTTTCTAAAAAACCCGAAGTGCAATTGGTAGCAAGTGCTTTGAAATTAATTATTGTAATTATTATTGTTTTTGTACTAGGGGATATGTTACGCTCTCAAAGTTTTTCTATGGCAGGAGAAACTCTTTCACAAGGAATTTTATCTTTTCAGTCTTACCTTTTTGGTGGAATTGCAGGTTTTACGACTTATTATGATAGTGAATATCTAAGAATTGTTAGTTTAGGTTTTGGTCGATTTTCATTTAGTTCTCTTTTTGAATTATTAGGAATATATGATAGTGTTGGAGGTATATATGACAACTATCTACGTATATCATCAAAGGATTATACTTTAGATGTAAATATTTTTACGGCTTTTAGACAACTAATAGATGATTTTGGTATTATAGGAGGAGGACTCTTTATGTATATTTCAGGTTTTTTTTCATATAAATTTTTTAGAAAGGCTATTAATGGTGATTTGGGTTCTATTGCTATGATGATAGTAATATATACAATTCTTTTTCATTCTCCATTATTATTAATCACAGTTCATAACGCAGTTTTAGTTAGTTTATTTTTTCCATTTTTTGTCATTAGTGCCTTTAGATTTTTATTCAAAAACATTATAAAATAATTTTATGAAGGTGTGTGCTGTTTGTGTCAATTTTAATAATTCAGATCATACAATTGAATATATAAAATCACTTTTGCCTTTTTATGATAAGTATTTAAACTCCATTGTAATTGTAGATAACAATTCTAATCAGGATGAAGTTATAAAACTTAATAATTTTTGTTCTACTATTTATTTTGTTAAAATAATTTGGAACAAAACAAATATTGGGTACTTTCCAGCTATAAATTCAGGACTTGAAATTCTCAATGTTAAAGATTATGATTACATAATAATCGGAAATAATGACTTAACATTTGATAAAGAATTCTTTGTAAAGTTGAACCTGTGTAACTACTCTGATGAAATTTTTGTTATCGCACCTAATATTATTAGAAAAGATGGTATACATCAGAATCCACACATAGCAGAAAAATTTACAACTTTACAAAATCTTTATAGAAGAGTCTACTTTACAAATTATTATGTTGCACTATTAATATCGTCAATTTATAATATCATGCGAGGAAAGTTATATCCACTGGATAGAGTAAATAATGATATTGAACATGAAATTTTGATGGGATATGGTGCTTGTTATATCTTAACAAAATTTTTTTTTAAACACTACAGATTTTTAGATGCTCCGGTTTTCTTAATGGGCGAAGAAGGTATACTTGCTAATCAAATTTTGGAAAAAAATGGGAAAACTATTTATAATCCTAGTATAATTGTTTATCACCACGACCATGCAAGTATTGGAAAAGTTGGATCTAAAAAGCTTTATGAATTTTCAAAACAGTCATACAAATATTATAGGAAATATTTAAGAAACCTTCAATAGAGATAACTATGCATGAGGCTTCACTACTAAATAAAATTCTTTCCTTATCACCCTATATCGAATTGCTTTTTAGGATTTTTTACTGGAAAACAAAACTTTTTAAAGGGTTAAATAAAGGGAGGTTTAAATCCAATAATATTACTTCTATTAATATAGAAAATGTTTTTAATGTATTAAAGGATTTTGGGGTCTGTAAAGGTGATTTATTAATTCTACACTCTTCATATGAAAGGTTAGCCAGTTCAAATATTCCCCCAAATGAAATGATAAATAGATTTCTAGACTTTATTGGTTTTGATGGGACTCTTGCAATGAATGCAGGAAGAAGTTTAAAATGGAGTCAAGAAGATGGTGCATTTATTTATGATGTACAAAAATCAAGGGTATGGACTGGTGTACTCCCAGCTCTTATGATTAAAAGAAAAGATGCAAAGATTAGTAAATTCCCGATTAATTCAATGGTAGCAATAGGTCCAAAAGCTGAAGCGATGATGAGTGAAAATTTAGCAGGTCACTTGCCTTCAAGTTGTGGGCCAAATTCATCATGGAAATATTGTTTAGATAATGGCGCTTGGATAGTGGGGTTGGGTATTGATCTTACTCACAGCTTAACAATGATTCATGTAGCCGAGGAATGTAAAAATGAAATGTGGCCAATTAAAGGATGGTTTGAACAAATTAAATATAAAATTATAGATAGGGATAAAACTAATTTTATAACTGCAAACGTAAGAAAAGAAAAGTGGGGTAAAATTCATTTTGCTGAAAGGACCCTTGCACTTGATTTAATTAAAGCAGGTATCTTAAAACAAAAAATAGTTGACGGTTTAATGGTGGAAATTATTAATGCTAAAAATTTAATTGATTATTTAGAAAAAAGAAATCATAATGGCTACCCTTATTTTTTGCATAATATTTCCTTTTTAAAATTATAAATATGGATATAAATAATAAGAAGGGGCTTTCAAAATTTATTTCATTAGCATTTGTTAATGATAAAGAAATCTTAGTTTCAAGACGAAATTCAATTTATATATATAACCATGAAGATAATAATTCTAAAATGGTTGTTACATTGCCATGTAGCTTTTTAATGAAATTAATTCTACTTTTTCCTATTTTGGCAAGAATATTCAGATCAGAAATTAGGTATTCAATTATTTTAAGTGAAACTATTTTTTTGATAGTTTTTAATAAAAAATTCTATGAGATTAATATAAATGAAGGAACATTCAAAGAAATATTTACAGTACCACGAGGTAGACGACCTCTTAGCATTACGAACGTTTTTGATAATTCAAATTTTGATTCTGGCTTGTACTTTGGAGAATATTTTCAAAATTTTGAACGAGATGAAGTTAATATTTATAGGAGAATTGCAAATCAGGACTGGGAGATTGTATATACTTTTCCTCCTGGTACAATAGAGCATATACATTCAATAATTTGTGATAATATAAATGATTGTTTGTGGATTCTTTCCGGCGATTTTAATAGTGCCGCTGCTATTTGGCTTGCAAAAAAGAATTTTAAAGAAGTAAAACCAGTTCTTTTTGGTGATCAATCTTTTCGAGCTTGTGTCGCCTTTCCTACCAATGAAGGTCTATTATATGCTACTGACTCTCAATTTGAAAAAAATACTATTAGATTACTAAAAAATAATGGGAAAGATTGGGTTTCTGAAATTTTATGTGAAATTAATGGTCCAGCAATTTATGGTTGCAAAATTGATAATAATTTTTACTTTAGCACTTCTGTGGAAGGTAATCCTGAAAAACTTGGCAAATTTGTCAAATTTCTGGACAAAAAGCCAGGTCCTGGGATTATTGAGAATTATTCACATATAGTTGGTGGGAATTTGAATGATGGATTTAGAACATTATTTAAAGCTGAAAAAGACAAATTACCATTCATTTTATTTCAATTCGGTGTATTTACTTTTCCAACTGGAGAAAATAAAACAGGGTTATTATTTACAAATCCAATTGCTTTGGTTACAGAAAATGATAAATGCCTTATTTTTAATATAAAATTAAAATTATGATTACTCAATCAACATTTCTTGAAAATTTAAAAATTCAGTTTGAATCTACTGATAGTGAAAAAATCACACTTGATACATCATTTGAATCACTAGAAACGTTTGATTCATTAACAAAATATTCAATAATTGCTTTTATAAAAGATGATTATAATGTAGAATTAGATGTTTCACAATTTTCAGAACTTACAACACCACAAATTTTATTTAATTTTTTACTTGAGAAACTAAAGTCTAATGAATAGTATTATAAAAGCTATTTCTTTTGCACTGCCATCAAAAAAGCTCACTAACGAAGAATTAAATCTAGAATTCCCTGAATGGAGTGCTGAAAAAATATCAAGCAAAACTGGTATTTTTGAACGCTCAATTTGTTCAAATGATGAATTTGCTAGTGATTTAGCAATAAGAGCTGCAAACAAATTATTTGAAGAGAATAATTTAGACAAAAACCAAATTGATTTTCTTTTATATTGCACTCAAAGCCCTGATTATTTTTTGCCTACTACCTCATGCATAATTCAAAATAAACTAGGTCTTAGAACTAATTGTGGTGCATTTGACTTCAATTTAGGTTGTTCTGGTTTTGTATACGGGTTATCTATCGCAAAAGGATTAATTGTTTCAAAGTCTGCTAAAAATGTACTTTTAATAACTGCAGAGACATATAGCAAATTTTTAAATAAATTTGATAAATCTAATAGGTCAATTTTTGGTGATGGGGCTGCAGCTACATTGATTTCTAATTCTAGTGATTTAAATTTAGGTATTGGAGATTTTATTTTTGGAACTGATGGCAGTGGGGCTAATAATTTAATAGTTAAAAATGGTGCAGGAAGATTTCCTCAAAAACAAGGCGTAGATTTATTTGAAGGTGCAGAGTTTATAAGAAATGATGATAATTTATTTATGAATGGGCAAGAAATTTTTAAATATACTACATCTTCAATTCCAGATCTTGTTAGCGAATGTTTATCTGTTAATGAATGCAACATAGACGAAATTAATTTATTTGTATTTCATCAAGCAAATAAGTTTATGTTAGATTATATAAGACGAAAATTGAAAATTGATGATTCAAAATTTTATATAAACATAGAGAATACAGGAAATACTGTTTCGTCAACCATACCTATTGCTATTGCAGAATTAATTAAACAAAATAAAATTAAGAAAGGTATGAAAATACTTTTAGCGGGTTTTGGTGTAGGCTACTCATCTGCAGCTACAATTGTAAAATTTTAATTAAATAAATAGTGAATAAAATACTTTTAATAACAGGGGGAACTGGATCATTTGGGAATGCGGTTTTGAATAGGTTTATTGAATCCGATGAATATTCAGAAATAAGAATATTTTCTCGTGATGAAAAGAAGCAAGATGATATGCGGCACATTTATAAATCCTCCAAATTGAAGTTTTTCATTGGCGATGTTAGAGATAGAGACTCCCTAAATGAGCCAATGAAGAACGTAACTAATGTCTTTCATGCTGCAGCGCTAAAACAAGTTCCTTCTTGTGAGTTTTTTCCTATGCAAGCTGTCCAGACCAATATTTACGGAACAGATAATGTTCTCAATGTTGCAATAGAAAACAAAGTAAAAAGTATTGTAGTCCTAAGTACAGATAAAGCAGCTTATCCCATAAATTCTATGGGTATTAGTAAGGCTATGATGGAAAAAGTATCTATTGCAAAAGGTAGATATTTAGGTAGAAATGCAGATACAGTTATTTCATGCACAAGATATGGCAATGTAATGGCAAGTAGAGGATCAGTAATACCACTTTGGATAGAGCAAATAAAAAGAGGGGAAGATATTACTGTCACTGATCCCAATATGACAAGATTTATGATGACACTTGATGATGCAGTCGATTTAGTTTATTTCGCATTTTCTAACGCTTCGAATGGTGATCTTTTTGTTCAAAAAGCTCCATCAGCAACGCTATCTGTGCTTGCTAAAGCTTTAATTGAATTGTATCAATCAAAGTCGAGTATTAAGGTAATTGGGACAAGACATGGAGAAAAATTATATGAGACATTAGTAACGAGGGAGGAACTAGCAGCAAGTGTTGATATGGGTAATTATTACAGAGTCCCATGTGATTCACGTGATCTTAATTATAATAAATACTTTACTGAGGGACAGAAAGTTGTCTCCGAATTAGATGATTATCATTCACATAATACAATCCAGTTAAACGTATCACAAATGATGGAATTACTCATTAAGTTACCTATTATTCAAAAAGATTTATATCGATAATTAAAAAAAATGAAAAAGATAGGGATAACTGGCTCCTCTGGATTTATAGGCAGTCACCTTTTAAGATGGCTCACTATTCGTAGCGAAAAATTTCAGGTAGTTGAAATTAATAGAGATGATTTTTCTAATAATCTTCTATTAGATAGTAAATTAAAGGAAATTGATATATTGGTTCATTTAGCTGGAAAAAATAGAAGTTCTGATTACAATGAAATAGAAGCAACAAATATAAATCTTGCCAAGCTAATAATTAAGTCATTGGAACGAGTAAATTCCAAACCTCATGTAATTATTTCATCATCAACGCAGGAGAGCCAAAATAATATTTATGGAAAGTCTAAGCGAATTTCAAGGGAATTATTTGTTGAATGGTCTAATCGAAGTGTTGCTTCATTTACAGGTTTGATAATACCAAATGTATTTGGGCCTTTTTCTAAACCCTATTACAATACTGTAGTTGCCACTTTTTGTCACCAATTGGTAAATAATCAAATTCCTTCTGTTGATATTGATAACATTCTTCATTTTATTTACATCGATGAATTGATTCATGTAATCCTTGATATTATTGAAAATAAAAAAGTTTCACCTGAATTTTTAGTTTCCCAAACTTCTACAATATCTGTTAATGAATTATTAAATAGACTTTCGAATTATAAAACTTCTTATTTTGTTCAAGGACAAATACCACTTTTAGAAAATTCCTTTGATTTAAATTTATTTAATACTTTCAGAAGCTTTTTACCCCATAATTTATATTTTCCTAAATTATACAAAGTAAATAAAGATGACAGAGGTGTTTTTGTAGAACTAGCAAGATTAGCTGTAGGAGGCCAGGTGTCATATTCTACGACTTATCCAGGAATAGTGAGGGGAAATCACTTTCACACAAGGAAAATAGAACGTTTTGCCGTTATTTCAGGTAAAGCGCTCATTAAGATTAGAAAATTTAGAGAAGAAGAGGTAATTAGCTTTACAATTGACGCCCAAAAAAATCCTGCATATGTTGATATGCCAATATGGTTTACACATAGTATAGAGAATACAGGCGATGTAGAATTGGTAACTTGTTTTTGGATTAATGAGCCTTATGATTCTACCAATCCAGACACTTATTTTGAAATTGTTTAAAACACTTTTGATGAAGAAGTTAAAAGTAATGACAGTAGTTGGCACGAGACCAGAAATCATCAGGTTGTCAAGAGTGTTAAATGCTCTAGACAATTCTGCTGCAATTGAGCATATTAGTGTTCATACAGGCCAAAACTATGATTATGAATTGAATGAGGTTTTCTACACAGACTTAGGAATTAGAAAGCCAGATTATTTTTTAAATGCTGCAGGTTCCACAGCTACTGCAACGGTGGGGCAAATTCTAATTAAAATTGAGCCTATTTTGGAGGAAATTAATCCTGATGCTTTTTTGGTTCTTGGAGATACCAATTCTTGTTTATGTGCTATTCCAGCTAAAAAGCGTAAGATTCCAATTTTTCATATGGAAGCTGGTAATCGATGTTTCGATCAGAGAGTTCCTGAAGAAACTAATAGAAAAATTGTTGATCATATATCAGATATTAATTTAACATATTCTGATATAGCGAGAGAATACCTTTTAAGAGAAGGATTGTCTCCTGATAGGATTATTAAAACTGGTTCACCTATGTTTGAGGTGTTAAAGTATTATTTACCTAAAATTTCAGCATCGAAAGTTCTGCAAGAGTTATCATTAGAAAAAGGTAAATATTTTGTAGTGTCGGCGCATAGAGAAGAGAATATTAATAGTGAAATTAATTTTCAAGGATTAATAGATTCATTAAATCAAATTGCGGAAATATACAAATATCCTATTATTGTAAGTACACATCCTCGTACGAGAAAAATGATAGATAGTAAGGATATTAAATTTAGTCCCAAAATTCAATTTTTAAAACCTATGGGTTTTTCAGATTATAATTTTCTTCAAATGAATTCATTTATAGTTCTTTCGGATAGTGGAACTATAAGTGAAGAATCTTCTATATTAAATTTTAGAGCATTAAATATCAGAGAAGCTCATGAAAGACCAGAAGCAATGGAAGAAGCTTCTGTTATGATGGTTGGATTAAATCCGCAAAGAATTTTACGAGGCATAGCAGAAGTTAATAGTCAATTAATTGGAGATCAAAGAAATTTCAGACCAGTTAATGATTATAGTATGCCTAATGTTAGCGGTAAGGTTGTAAGAATAATTTTGAGTTACGCTTCATATGTTAAAAGAGTAGTTTGGAGTGAATCAAATTCTGATTTTACATTTTAACATATTTTAATGCGAATAATATTTCTTACGATTGCTAGAATAAATTCAATTTCAGAGAAAGGAATTTACCAAGATTTATTAAAAAAGTTCAATGATGAAGGTCATGAAATAGTTATTGTAACCCCTGTTGAGAGAAAATATAATCAAAAAACATGTGTTGAAATTGAAGGAAATGTTTCAGTATTAAAAGTAAGAACTCCCAATTTATTAAAAACAAATATTATTGAGAAAGGAATTGGGATTATTTTGGTAGAAAATCTTTTTAAAAATGCAATAAAAAAGTTTTTTCTTAATACAAAATTCGATCTAATTTTATATGCTACCCCACCAATAACTTTCACCAACTTAATTCTCTATTTAAAGAAACGCGATAATGCCTATGCCTATCTTCTACTGAAGGATATTTTTCCTCAAAATGCAGTTGATTTAAAGATGATATCTTCTCATGGTATTTTTCATAAGTATTTTAGAAGTAAAGAAAAACAACTTTATAAAGTTTCCGATTCAATTGGGTGCATGTCTGAAGCAAATAAAAAATATTTAATTGAAAACAATCCTGAGATTAACGAAAATAAAATAGAAGTCAATCCCAATAGTATTTATATAAATAACATTGAAAAAGCTTCTTATATTAAGAGTTTTACAGTTAATATTCCTGATAATAAAGTACTTTTTGTTTACGGAGGTAATTTAGGGAAACCACAAGGGATAGACTTTTTACTTGAAACTATTTCTGCTTGCAGGGATTTAGAAAATATTCATTTTATCATTGTAGGTTCTGGAACTGAGACTCGAAAAATCAAAAAGTGGTTTGAATTAATAAAGCCTCATAATGCAACTTTAATTAATGAATTAGGAAAAGATGAATATAATACTTTATTAAAAGCATGCCATGTTGGATTAATCTTACTCCATCCTGATTTTACAATTCCAAACTATCCATCCCGTATTTTATCCTATATGGAGAATTCTTTACCAATTTTGAGTGCTACAGATTCTGTAACCGATATTGGAATAGAATCCGAGAAAAATGGCTACGGTTTTTCATGTAGAAATGGAGATATTAAATCCTTTAAATTACTAATAGAAAAGCTTGCAAATAATGAAAATCTAAGAAAGGAAATGGGGGAAATTGGATTTAATTATATGACAGATAATTTCAACGTAGATTTATCTTATAATATTATTATGAAGCACTTTGAATTTTTAACAAATTAGTTATGCTATTAAAAAATAAAACCGCAATTATCACAGGCTGTAACAAGGGAATTGGAAAATCAATATTGGAAACATTCGCGTTTAATGGAGCCAACATTATAGCATGTGTAAGAAAGGAGTCAGAATCTTTTAATGAATTAATTGCAGATATTCGTAATAAAAATAATATAGAAATAACCCCTTTGTATTTTGATCTTGAAGATTTTGACCAAGTAAAAGCTGGTGTAGCTTCTATAATAGCATTAAAAAAATCAGTTGATATTTTGGTTAATAATGCTGGAATCGCTGTTGGTTCTTTTTTTCAAATGACTCCGATTAGAGACCTTGAGAGGATAATGAAAATTAATTTTACCTCACAAATCCTCTTGTCACAGGGGTTATCTAGATATATGGCCAAGCAAAAGAAAGGTTCAATTATTAATATCGCTTCAACTGCTGGTATACTTGGAGATTCTGGAATGTTAAGTTATGGCTCTAGTAAAGCAGCCTTAATTTCAGCAACAAAAATAATGGCAGCAGAATTAGGGCAATTTAATATTCGTGTAAACGCCGTAGCGCCAAGTGTAACTAAAACTGAAATGTATAATCAAATGGAAGAAAAAGCAAGAATAAAATTAATCTCATCGTCTTTTTTGCAAAGAGCTGCTGAGCCAGATGAAGTTGCAAATGTTGTGTTGTTTTTAGCCAGCGATCTTTCTAGTTTCGTAAATGGACAAACAATAAGAATAGATGGAGGAATGAATTAAAATTATTTTAATTTTGCATAATATGAACTTAGGTATTTATGGAGCAAGTGGTTTTGGTAAAGAGATATATGATATTGCATTAAGAGTTAATGATAAGAGTAAGTTATGGGATAATATCTTCTTTATTGATGATGGAATAGAGAATAATGTTAATATATATTTAAGTAAAAGTTACAAACTTGAACTTCTTGAAGAGTATTACAATAAGGCTGAAGTAGAAATTATTATTGCTATAGGAGAACCTGTAATTAGAAAAAAACTTTTTGAAAAAATTGCTTTGAACGGTTATAGAATGACCAATCTAATTGATCCTACAGCGCTGGTTTCTCCTACAGCTAAACTCGGTATTGGTGTTATATTAACATCTTTTTGTTCTGTTGCATCTAATGCTATCATTGGCAACAATGTTGCAGTAAATGTTAAATCAATTATTGGCCATGATATTGTAATTGGAGAAAATACAGTTATTTCATCAATGGTTAATGTTGGCGGTGCATGTATTGTAGGCTCAGGATCGTATTTAGGAATGGCATGTCAAATAAAGGAAGGTAAAACGATTGGTTATGATTCAATTATAGGTATGGGATCAGTTGTTCATAATGACATTCCTGATGAAATGATTGCTTTAGGAAATCCTGCAAGACCTATGAGAAAGAATATAGAAAAAAAAGTTTTTAAATAGTTGATATGAATACAAATGAACTTTTATTGTTAGCAAAAAAATCAAGAATTAAAATCTTGGATTTAGCATTCAAAAGTGATGGTCCATCACATTTAGGTGGAGGATTGTCTATGGTTGAAATATTTAGTGTTTTGTATGGTAAAATATTAAAATATAATATTGAAAGCCCAGAATGGAAAGATAGGGATAGATTTATATTGAGCAAAGGTCATGGTGTTTTACCTTTCTTTGTTGCTTTACATTATGCTGGGTTTATTTCCGAAGATGAATTATATACATATAAAAAAAATGAGAGTGACCTTATTTCACATCCTGTAATGAATATGAGATTGGGGATGGAGTCCTCCAATGGTAGCTTAGGTCATGGGTTGTCTATGGGAGTAGGTATTGCATTATCTTTAAAAAAGAAAAGCAATTTAAATAGCAGAGTTTTTGTTGTTTTAGGTGACGGGGAATGTAATGAAGGTTCTGTATGGGAAGCAGTTATGTCTGCAGCACATTTTAAATTAAATAATTTGGTTGCAATAGTTGATTTTAATAAACTTCAAAGTGATGGGAATAGTGAAACCATTATGGATCTTGGTAATCTCGAAAAAAAATGGGAATCATTTGGTTGGGAAGTATGTTCATTGAATGGACATGACATAGAAGCGTTAGTTGATGTTTTGTCAAGTTTAAATTTAACTGATAGGCCTAAAGTTATCATAGCACATACAGTTAAGGGGAAAGGCGTTTCATTTATGGAAAATAATAACACGTGGCATCACAATCGACTTACTCTTACAACATTTGATCAAGCAATTGAAGAATTAAATAATAGCTAAATATGAAAATTACTGGAAAAGAAAATAGACAATGGTCAAGGCTTGGTTCAAGAGCAACATATGGGCAAGCAATTCTGATGCTAGCCGAAATTAATAATGATATAATGGTACTATCTGCTGACTTAGGTAACTCTTCTGGCCTAGATAGGTTTAAATCAGCTTACCCAGATAAATTTATTAATATCGGTATAGCAGAACAAAATATGATAGGAGTAGCTGCAGGTTTAGCAAAAGAAGGTAGTGTTGTATTTGCATCATCTTTTGCTCCTTTTATTTCTATGCGGGCAGCTGAACAGGTTAGAATGAATATGGGTTATATGGATTTGAATATTAAAGCTGTAGCTATAGGAAGTGGGTTATCTATGGCATTTTTAGGGAATTCGCATTTTGGATTGGAAGATGCTGCAATAATGAGATCTATTCCAAATATGACAGTTGTCTGCCCAGCTGACTGTGCTGAGATTGTAAAAACAGTTTTTGCTGCTGCTGAATATCCACATCCAATGTATATTAGACTTACTGGTGCTGTTGGATTTCCAGTAGTTTACGAAGATGATTATGACTTTGAAATAGGTAAGGCAGTTCAAATTCTCTCCGGATCTGATGTATCTATCATTGCAACAGGGTCGATGGTGTATGAATCAATTGTGGCTGCTAAAATTTTAAAAGAGAATAATATTGAGGCTTCAGTTTTAAATATGCACACCATTAAACCAATAGATGAAAGTGCATTGAACTTAGTGATAAATAAAGGAAAGCCAATCTTTACTATTGAAGAACATAGTATCACTGGAGGTTTAGGTAGTGCGGTAGCAGAGTATACTTCTTCAATTCCTAATTCGCCAACTGTGAATAGAATAGGCTTGCCTGATGAATTTGTTGTTACAGGTGAGTATCGTTATCTATTAGAAAAATATGGATTGGTTGGAGACCAAATTGCAAGCACAATTTTAAAAAGTTTAAATAAATAAAATATGACAAACAAAGAAAAGTACAATCAGGTTTTCATGGAATCATTTTCTGTTTCTAGTGATCAATTAAACGAAAACTTAGTTTATCAAAGCGTTCCACAATGGGATTCAATAGGTCACATGGGGATGGTAGCTGCTTTAGAAGAAGCTTTTGATATTATGATGGAAACAGATGATATTATTGATTTTGGCTCTTATAATAAAGGAGTTGAATTATTGGCAAAGTATAACGTAGTTATTTAACTGAATTATTAAGTGAGTATTTTTTTTAATGATTTAGGTAAGCATCAAAATTCAATTGTTTTTACAACAATTGATGAACAAATTTCTTATAATGATTTAGTTTTCGAGATTGAAAAACTGTCAGAAAATTTACTTGCACGTAAGTTAGCTTTTATCATTTGTGAAAATAATATTGAATCTGTACTAGGTTATCTAACTTTCTTGCGAATTGGGATTGTTCCTTTATTAGTTAGTAAATCAATTGATAGAGAACTTTTGAATGATTTGATAACGAATTATAAACCCAACTATATATGGGCTAATAAAGATTATACTTTGTCCAATGATTGGAAGATAACTCATTCTAATAGAACATTTCAATTACAAGAAAGTATCAGCCCTTTTAATCATGAATTTCATCCTAGTTTAGCACTTTTATTAATGACTTCTGGCAGTACCGGAAGTCCAGTTTTAGTAAGGCTTTCATATCAGAATCTAATACAAAATACAATTTCAATTTCTGATTCTTTAGGAATCTCAAAAGAAGATAAGCCTATTACTACACTTCCAATGAATTATACTTTTGGGTTATCAATAATCAATAGTCATTTATTAAATGGATGTGAAATAATTTTAACGGAGTTAAGTATCCTATCTAAAGATTTTTGGGATTTATTCAAAAGCCGAAAACCAACAACTTTTGGAGGTGTTCCTTACACATACCAAATGTTGAAAAGAATAGGTTTTGAGAAAATGGATTTGCCTTTTCTCAAGAAGTTGACTCAAGCTGGAGGAAAGCTAGATCATAATATGTCAAAATATTTTGCAGAACTTTGTTTATTAAAAGGCATCAAATTTTTTGTGATGTATGGTCAAACGGAAGCAACTGCGAGAATGTCTTGTTTACCTGCTGAAGATGCAGTAAAGAAAGCTGGAAGTATAGGAATTCCAATCCCTAATGGAAGTTTCTATTTGGTGGATGATAATTTAGATGTTATTAATGAAGCCGATAAAGAAGGTGAACTTTATTATAAGGGACCTAATGTATCTATGGGTTACGCCTATAATGTGAATGATTTAATTCTTGGCGACGAAAACAATGGAGTACTTGCAACAGGGGATCTTGCAAAAAAGGATAATGAAGGATATTATTATATTGTTGGTAGAAAAAAGAGGTTTTTAAAAATCTTTGGCAATAGAATTAGTTTGGATGAAATTGAAAACATTACTTTAAAAAATGGGTATAGTTGCGTTTGTACTGGTGTAGATGATAAACTTTATGTTTTTACTGAAAACGAGCAAGACGTTTTAGAATTAAAAAACCTTATTTCTGCTAAAATAAGTATTCATCATTCTGCAATTATTGTAAAGCATATATCAAAAATTCCAAGAAATGATTCAGGTAAAATTTTGTATTCAGAACTTCAAGTAAAATAACATGACTTTAATTGAAGACTTAAATAATTATGGCCCCTATTCATTGGATTCTGTAGAAAAGAATCAAATTTTAGGTAAATTTTTGTATGAAATCGAGGAATTACATCTCTCAAAATGCAATGATTATAGAAATATTACAAAGGATTGGCCTTTTAAAAGTTCAAATGAAAACTCAATTGAAAATCTCCCTTTCATTCCCGTTAGATTATTTAAGGAACTTGAACTTCTCAGCGTTGATAAATCGGAAGTTAAGAAAACTATGATGTCATCTGGAACATCAGGTCAAACTCCCTCAAAAATATTTTTAGATGGTTATACTGCAGCTAATCAAACAAAAGTATTAAGTAAAATATTAACGAGTTATATCGGTAAGAAACGCCTGCCGATGTTGATAATCGACTCAAGTAGTGTATTAAAAGATAGGAATAGCTTTTCAGCTCGTGGGGCAGGTATACTTGGATTTTCAATGTACGGATTTGATGTTCAGTATGTTTTAGATGAAGATTTTAATTTAAATATTGAATTAATTCAAAATTTCCTTAAGAAGCATAATGGAGAAAGTATACTTCTTTTTGGTTTTACTTATATTGTTTGGGAGTATTTTAATAATGCGCTTAAAAAGGGTAATACAAAATTAAATATTGAGAATGGAATTCTGATTCACGGTGGTGGATGGAAAAAAATGCAGGATAGTGCAGTAGATACCATTACTTTTAGAAAATCATTATTTGAAAATACAGGGATACAAAAAGTTTACAACTATTATGGTTTAGTTGAACAAACTGGTTCTATATTTATGGAATGCGAAGAAGGATATTTACATTCTTCAATTTATTCTGATATTATCATAAGAAATCATCAAGATTACTCAGTCGCTTCAATCGGAAAAGAAGGGTTGGTTCAATTAGTATCTTGTTTGCCAACTAGTTATCCTGGGCATTCAATTTTAACAGAAGATCTCGGAACTATTATTGGAATTGACGACTGTAATTGCGGCAGAAAAGGCAAATATTTTACAATTAGTGGAAGAATTAAAGATGCAGAAGTGAGAGGATGTAGTGATACAATACAAAAATAAATCTAGTGAATAATAATAATATTTCTTTACCCTCAAAACATCAGGTTGAATACTTGGTTGGCGACCCCGCATTTTTTAATTCAAAAATTGTTTTAGCGCCATTTAATGAAACTGTAATTGAATTTTTAAGTGAACTTTCTCGTAAGATATTAAGCAACTCTAATGCAAAACGATACCCAGATGTAATTACTTTCGGATATTGGTGTAGAAGTGCCAATCTTAAAAAGATGCTTAGTAATTACCCGTTACTTAATAATAGGAAAGGAGTGGGTATTGTATTTCATATAGCACCCTCTAATGTACCTGTTAATTTTGCATTTTCTTATGTATTTTCTTTACTAAGTGGAAATATTAGTATTGTTCGAGTGCCTACCAAACCTTTTGAACAAGTAAGCATAATTTCTACAATAATAGATGATATTTTAAAAGATTCGAGGTTTGATATTATTAGATGCAACACCTATTTTATAAGATATCAACAAAACGATTCAATAACTGAAATTCTTTCTTCTATTTCTAATGCAAGAATAATATGGGGGTCAGATGAAACAGTTAATAAAATAAAGTCAATTAAAACTGCCTCTAAGACAATTGATATTCCTTTTTCAGAACGCTATTCATTTGCAATTTTTGGAGCCGATGCTATTTTAGCGGCCGATGAACTTCAATTGAAAAGACTCATTGATGGATTCTTCAATGATACGTATTTGATGGATCAAAATGCATGTTCCTCTCCTCAATTAATATTATGGTATAGTAACGATAAAGAAATTATAAACTCTGCTAAGCAAAAATTCTGGAATGCTTTACTTAAAAAGGTCAATAATGAATATGAATTAGCAGCCAAAAGTTCAGTAGATAAACTTACTTTAATGTGTATGGATTTGGTGTCGAACAAAGAAGTAGACAAAATAGAAACGAATACTAATTTTATATATAAGGTTGATTTGAAAAAGCTACCTGACTCGATTTTAAGGCTCCAAGGAAAGTACGGTTATTTTTATCAGTACTCAATTTCTGATATAAATGAAATAGCTGAAATAATGGAAATAAAAATTCAAACCTTAACTTATTTCGGAATCGAAAAGAAAGACCTTTTTTCTGTAGTATACAACAGTGGGAATTTGGGTATTGATAGAATTGTTCCAGTTGGAAGTGCATTAGATATTGGAATTATATGGGATGGATTTGATATGATTTATACGCTATCAAGAATTATTGATTTGAAATAAAAATATAAACAAAAACTAAATTATTATGGAAGGTTTTAGCTTAAATTCTATCGAGTTACAAGAGTATCAACCTAATAGATACCCATTTTTAATGATAGATCATGTAAAGTTAGTCATACCAGGTGTTAGTGCTTGTGGTCATAAGAATTTAACACTAAATGAATGGTATTTTCCAAAACACTTTCCAGGAGCACCAAATATGCCTGGGGCCCTTCAATTAGAAGCCATGGCACAAATGCTTACTGTAGCTATAACAACTCTTCCTGGTCTAAAGGGAAAAGTAACTCATGCTCTTCAACATACTGTTCGATTTAGAAAAGAAGTTTTACCTGGGCAAACACTAATAATAGAAACTACTGTTCTATCATGGAATCGCGGTATTTGCAAGGGCAAAGGTATTGGATACACTGATGGTGAAATTGCGTGTGAAGCAGATATGTTGATTACAATTCCTGACATTCTTGATCAATATTTGCCGAAAAAGAAGTAAATGTTTAATTAAATATTAATTGTGAAAATTAAAGACCCAGATGTACTTATTATTGGAGCTGGAGCGTCGGGTGCTGCTGCAGCTTGGAGTTTAAGTCAAACATCATTAAAAATAGTTTGTTTAGAACAGGGTGGATTTATGAATCCAGAAGAATATCCTAGTACTAAGATAGAGTGGGAATCATTGAAGTATAATGAATTTAATGTGAGCCCAAACATTAGAAATTTGCCATCTGATTATCCAATTAATGATACTAGTTCCCCAATTGCTATTGCTAATTATAACGCTGTTGGTGGATCTACCATCTTATACTCTGGTCATTTTCCGAGATTTCATCCTTCAGATTTTAGAGTTAAAGAATTAGACCATGTTGCAGATAATTGGCCTTTAAATTATTATGATTTAGAGCCTTTTTATAATTTAAATGATAAGATGATGGGTGTTTCAGGTTTAACTGGTGATCCTGCATATCCTCTCATCGAAGGAATGTTTGCTCCTATACCTTTAGGCGCAATGGGAGAAGTAATTGGTAAAGGATTTAATAAGTTAGGTTGGCATTGGTGGCCATCTTATAGTGCAATAATCACTCAGGAGTACATGCATAGAGGTAAGTGTATTAATCTAGGGCCATGTAATATGGGTTGTCCTCAAGGAGCTAAATCAAGCACTGATGTTACATATTGGCCCATAGCTTTAAAAAATGGGGTAGAATTACGAACACATTGTAGAGTTAGAGAAGTAACTGTTGATAAAAATGGGAAATTGACTGGTGCCATCTATTATGATAAAGATGGTGTTGAGAATTTTCAAAGTGCTAAAATCGTTATAATTGCGTGTAATGGAGTAGGAACCCCACGATTACTTTTAAATTCTACAAGTAAATGTTTTCCAACAGGCTTAGCAAACAATAGTGGATTGGTTGGGAAAAATTTAATGTTACATCCACTAGGTTATGTAGAGGGTATATTTGAAGAGGATTTAAATTCAAATTTAGGACCCCATGGATGTTGTTTGCAAAGTCAAGAGTTTTATGAAACTGATCTTAGTAGAGGGTTTGTGCGCGGCTATACAATGCAAATTCTGCGTGGACCAGGTCCAGTTGAAACAACACTTTCCGGTGTTGGTCGAAGAGAAATACCTTTAGGTATGGATCATCATAAAGCAGTAAAAAATACACTAGGAAAGGCCATTGGAATGGGAATTATTGTTGAAGATTTGCCAGAATTGCACAATACAGTAACATTAGATCCAAACATTAAAGACTCAAATGGGATTCCTGCACCGAAAATAAATTATCAACTGAGTGAGAATAGTAAAAAAATGCTTGCTCATGGTTTAGAAAAAGGTAAAGAAGTCATGAATGCTGCAGGATCAAAAAAAACTATGAGTTTTGGCCCTGTTCGAAATACTGGTTGGCATCTTATGGGTACCGCCAAAATGGGAAATGATAAAGAAAATTCAGTAGTAGATAAATATGGGCAATCACATGATGTAAAAGGACTTTATATAGTTGATAGTAGCATATTTGTAACTAGTGGAGGAGTTAATCCTGCTTCAACTTTGCAAGCGCTTTCTTTATTTATTTGTAATAAAATTAAGGAAGAGAATAATTTATAGTTAAATTTTTAATGAAAATAAATGGAAATTTTTTCTGAAGAGGAAATTAGTAAGTTAAGTCAAATCTTAAACTTAATCTTACCTGAATATAATGAAAACCTACCAAGTGCTAGTTTTATCATAAACAATCTTAACCTAACTAATTCAATCCATAAGCATTTTGTAGATGCAAGCAAAAACTTATGCAGTAGGGTTGAAAATATCATCATTACTGATCTAATTTTAACTCAAATAAAAAAAAATAATTTTCGTGAGTTTTCTGTATTTGTAAATTTAGTTTTGATTTTATACTATAGCAATAAAAAAGTTCTAAATAATTTAAATGTGGGGTCAGTTCCTCCATTTCCAGAAGGAAATTTTGTTAAAGAGGGTGATTTATATCTTTTAGAACAAGTTTTTCTGAAAGAAAAAATTTATAGAGAATAAACATGAAATCATTTTACTTGAAATTCGGAAAACGAATATTTGATATATTATTTTCCATTCTTATAATACTTTTATCACTCCCTATTTTGTTGACTTCCATTTTAATTATGATTATATTAAATAAATCTTTCAAGGTTTTTTATTTTCAAATTAGACCAGGAAAACATGAAAAGCTTTTTAAGGTGGTAAAATTAAAAACAATGAATGACAAGGTCAATCACGATGGTCACTTATTACCAGATGAAGAAAGAACTACGATAATTGGTAGATATCTACGAAAATTATCAATTGATGAATTACCGCAACTTTGGAATGTAGTTAAAGGTGAAATGTCTTTAATTGGTCCCAGACCATTATTAGTTGAATATTTAACACATTATACAGACGAGCAAAAAAAACGACATAATGTACTGCCTGGAATAACAGGATGGGCGCAAATTCACGGGCGAAATAGTATACAATTTAAAGATAGATTTAAATTGGATGTTTGGTATGTAGAAAATCTCTCTTTTTCTTTAGATATGAGCATTCTTTTTAAAACTGTCATAAAAATCTTTAAATCAGAAAATGTTTTAATTCAAGATCCAAATAAAATTACAGATTGATTTTTCAGTAAATGATCAAGCGTTACATTTTTAATAAATCTAAATTAAACAGTATAATTTTTATCCATGGATTTTATGCTAATTCAGGATTTTGGTTAAAATATTTTTCGTTATTTAAAGAATTTAAAATTATTCTTTTTGATATTGATTACAATGAAATACTTGACTTGGGATTAAATAAAAATGATTTAATGAAAAGTCTAAATTTTCAACAAGAATCCAATAATGTAGTTGCAATAATATCGCATTCTTTAGGCAGTGTAATCTCTGACATTTGGTTTAGAGATGAAAAATATTATAAATATAACATTTGCCCTATTACTTTTGCAAAACGTTCAAATCCTATTAAGTTTATTAATTATGTATATGATAAATTAAAACAGGATGTTGAAACAATTGGTAAAAAGATGGATTTAATTGACAATTTGCTTTTTGAGTTAAGGAATGATTTTAACTATAGCGGAATCAATTATTTACCTAATAATGATGAATATTTTAATTACACTATTATCACCGAGAGATGTATTGAATTTGAAGGGAACCACTTTGATATTGAAAATGCATTAAGTCAGATTCTGAATCAGCTTAATATAGAATTCAATTAAGAATAAATTTAAAAGTAAAATTTAAAAGTAAAATTTAATGAATAAAAAAATTTGGCTCTCATCGCCGCATATGGGTACGGAAGAATTTTTAAATGTTAAGAATGCATTTGAAACGAATTGGATAGCTCCATTAGGACCACATGTTGATGGTTTTGAAAAAGATTTAGCAACTTACATAAACGTAGAACATGTTGCTGCATTGAGTTCTGGAACTTCGGCAATTCATTTAGCACTTAGATTGTTAGGAGTTGGATATGAAGATGAGGTAATATGTCAAAGTTTTACATTTTCAGCTTCAGCAAATCCAATTAATTACCAAGGAGCAACTCCAGTTTTTATTGACTCAGAAAAAGAAACATGGAATATGTCTCCTGAATTTTTAAGAGAAGCAATTATCGATAGAATTGCAAATGGTAAAAAACCTAAAGCTATAATTGTAGTTCATTTGTATGGAATGCCAGCAAAAATGGCTGAAATTGTTAAAATAGCTGATGAATTTCAAATCCCTATAATTGAGGACGCTGCTGAAGCATTAGGATCTTTTTATCAAAATAAAGCCTGTGGTTCATTTGGAAAGTTTGGCATCTTATCATTTAATGGTAACAAAATAATCACAACATCAGGTGGTGGTGCATTATGTTCTAACGATAAATTATTAATTGATAAGTCAAGATTTCTAGCTACTCAAGCAAGAGATCAAGCACCACATTACCAGCATTCAGAAATAGGATTTAATTATAGAATGAGTAATGTTCTTGCAGCAATAGGAAGGGGCCAAATGAAAGTATTAAAAGATCGAATATTAAAAAGAAGAGAAAACTACCAATTTTATTTTAATCAGTTAAGTTCAATTGAAGGTATTAAATTTCTTGAAGAACCAAAAGAAAGTTTAAGCAATCGATGGTTAACTACAATTTTGGTAGACCCCAAAAAAACTAATGGTTGTGATAGAGAAAAAATCAGAACTCAACTAGAAAAAGTAAATATCGAAACTAGACCTTTGTGGAAACCAATGCATCTTCAGCCTATTTTCAAAGATTTTCCATATTATGGTTCAGATGTCAGTGAACAATTATTTGATATTGGTTTGTGTCTTCCTTCAGGCTCTAATTTAGTATTTGAGGACTTAGATTTTGTTGTTAATTCTATAAAAAATCTTTTCTGATAAAGCGAGTTATATTTTTTTGTTTTAGTGTTACTCTGATTTGCTTTTTTTGTTATAATAATTTAAAAAAAGCAAATACTCAATACAATTTAGAGTCAAAGCTAATAGAGCCGAAATCTACTATTAAAATTGGTAATGTAATCTTTTACGATTTCGGCACTTCATATTTCGGGAAAATCATTCTTAAAGCTAATGTATCACAGCCTGATTCAATAATTATTAGATTTGGTGAACAATTAAATAAGGCAGGCTTTGTTAATCAAAAGCCTCCACAATTTGTGAGGTATCAATCAAGAAAAATATACCTATACCCTAATAAAATTTATTACGAAATTTCCTCAGATCCACCATTTCTATCTAATACAAAACATCCTTCAGTAAAATTAAATGATAGTGTTGGTATAGTGATGCCGTTTAGATATTGTGAAATTGAAGCTAATCGAGATATTAGAGTTGAAGTTTTTCAAAAGGCTTATTTTGCGAATATTAATGATACTATAAGTTCTTTCAATTCTTCAGATTCAAGTTTAAACAGAATATGGAGCTTATGTAAGCATACAATTAAGGCAACAAGCTTTGCAGGTGTTTATATTGATGGTGAAAGGGAGAGAATTGCTTATGAAGGTGATACATACATTAATATGTTAAGTCATCTTTCTACAGATACAACATTTGATATTGCTAAAAATACTTTAATTCGATTAATCAATAATCCAAATTGGCCCACTGAGTGGAACTTATTAGTTCCAGAACTTTTTTATCAATATACAATGTATAGTGGGGATAAAGATATACTTCAAAAGTATTATTGGAATTTAAAAAAGAAAACATTAATCGATTTAGAAAATAATGATTATTTAATTTCCACTACTGAAAGAAAAATTCCAATAATACTTCAATTTGAACTTGGGTTTAGAAATTATAAAAACTTTATTAAACAAATTATTGGTTACAAGAGACCACTTTTTTATAATCTTCGGGACATTGTAGATTGGCCACCAAAATCAAAAGAGTTTGATTCTATCAAACGAAAAGTTGTTCAAATTGAAGGAGAAAATGATAATTACGATTTTCGTAATTATAATACTGTTGTTAATGCATATCACTATAACAGTATTTTAGTCATGTCCAAAATAGCAAAAATTTTGGGATATCAAAAAGATGAAATATTTTTCACAAAAAGAGCATATGACATTAAAGTGAAATTTAATAAAGCCTTTTTTAATAATTCTAAAAAAATATATTTTGATGGAATTGGGTCACAACATTATTCACTTCATGCAAACATGTACCCTCTTAAATTTGGACTTGTAGATCCCAAGAACAAATCATATGTCATTAATTTTATTAAGAAAAAGGGAATGGTTTGTAGTGTTTATGGTGCTCAGTTTTTATTAGATGCTCTTTTTGAGAATCAAGAAATTGATTATGCATTTACATTGCTGAATAAAAAAAATACAAAAAGAGGTTGGTTAAATATGATTGATTCTGGAGCATCAATGACGTTTGAGTCTTGGGATGTGATATATAATCCTAGTATGGATTTATCTCATGCTTGGGGTACTGCACCATTAAATACTATTGTAAGAAATATTTGGGGTATTAAGCCAACAAGCCCAGGCTTCAAATCTCTTGTAATTTCGCCAAAATTTGGTAGGTTGGCTTACTCGGAAATTAAAGTCCCTACATTGAACGGGACCATTATTGGAAGTTTTAAAATTTTAGGTAATAAAGAAAATGTCATAACTTTAAATGTACCAAAAGAAATAAATGCTACCCTCAATTTGACAAGTCGAGGTAAACCTCTTTTTTATCACCTTCATTCAGGTATTAATTCTATTAAATTTTACAATTAGTATGCTAAAGAAATACAGATTAAGAAGGATAAAAAATTTATCTATTTTGCCAAGGTGGATAATTTTCATTTTGGACATTTTAGTAAGTTCTTTCTGCTTTTTATTAGCTTATTTTATCAAAAATGAATTTGACTTAAATATCTTTAAGCAAAGTTATATTGGACAAAATTTATTGATATTATTAGCATTTAACACTTCACTTTTTTCACTTTTTAAGGTATATGCAGGAATAATTCGATTTACGGGATTACAGGATACTTTTCGAATCTTTTTTGTCGTTTTTTTTGCCAATATAGGGTATTATCTATTAGACCTTTTCATTTTGCAATGGTATGGCTTCCACTTGATACAAGCTTCGGTTTTGGTGATTAATATGTTATTATCATTTGTTGCATTGAGTAGTTATCGTGTAATTATAAAGTATTTTTTCTCTTATATTACTACGATTAACGTCACTAAGAAAAGAGTCGCTATATTCGGTGCAGGTGATGTAGGTATTTCTACCAAGAGAGCTCTAGAGCATGATATGACTGCTAATATTCAAATGGTACTGTTTATTGAAGACGACCAGCGTAAGGTTGGAAAAAACATCGATGGAATTAAAATTTGCACTTCGGCACACTTAGAGATTTTATTAAAGCAATATTTAATTGATGAATTAATTATTGCTACAACCAAACTTCCTTCAAAACGTAAAAATGAAATAGTTGATTTTTGTTTGGACAATAAAATTGAAGTTTTTACAGTACCTCCATTAAAAAATTGGATTAATGGTCAGTTAAGTACCAAACAATTACAAAATGTAAAGATTGAAGATTTGTTAGAAAGAGAGCAAATTAAGTTGTACAATGAAATACTATTCAAACAACTGAATAATAAAACGGTATTAGTTACCGGAGCAGCTGGTTCTATTGGTAGCGAAATTGTTCGACAGTTATTACAATATAAACCCAAAAACATTATATTGAATGATTGCGCAGAAACTCCTTTGCACGACCTTAAATTAGAATTAGAAGAAATTGGCTGCAATAATTTTATTTTGGCTTTAGGTGATGTGCGTAATGAACTATTTGTAGACAAAATCTTCCAAGTTTTCGAACCTCAATTTGTGTATCATGCTGCGGCTTATAAGCATGTACCTATGATGGAAAACAGCCCTATTGAAGCCATTTGCACCAATGTTGGGGGGACTAAGTTGTTGGCTGACTTATCTATCAAATATGGAGTAGAGCGGTTTGTAATGATATCTACTGACAAAGCGGTGAATCCTACCAATGTTATGGGTGCTTCTAAAAGAATTGCTGAAATGTATGTGCAGAGCCTTTACCAGCATCAGGAACTCCAATTTCAAAAAGATTTATCTACATCTAGAACTAAGTTTATTACTACCCGTTTTGGGAATGTATTGGGGTCGAATGGTTCAGTAATTCCACGCTTTAAAAAACAAATTGAAGCGGGAGGGCCAGTGACGGTGACTCATCCAGATATTACCCGTTATTTTATGACTATTCCTGAAGCCTGTCAATTGGTATTAGAAGCAGGTTCTATGGGGAATGGTGGGGAAATTTTTGTATTTGATATGGGGCAACCTGTTAAGATTGCTGACCTAGCAAGAAAAATGATAAGACTGTCAGGATTGGATCCGGATGAAGACATTAAGATTGAATATTCTGGGTTAAGGCCTGGTGAAAAACTTTATGAAGAGTTACTGAATAATGCCGAAAATACGCTGAATACTTATCACGAAAAAATTCTGATCGCTAAAACTCGGACTATTGAATATGCTAGCTTGTCTGTTCAAATTGATGCCCTAATTGGCCCGGCAAAAAAACAAGAATCAGTCAATTCAATCGTAAAAGCCATGAAAGAATTGGTACCTGAATTCATTAGTAATAATTCAGAATTTGAACAACTAGATGCGCCTAAAGTAATCAATATGAATAAAGTTGGGTAATCCATTTATGAAGCGCCCTTACAGATTTTTTTTGATTGTTTGTTCAATGTTTTTTTTGAACGATATACAAAGTCAGTCCTATACTTTAGAATCCATCAATCAAAATTACTCCCGTAATCTGCAATTGTTGGGTAATTACGATTCTACGGTATCGTTTACCAACCAATACAATAATATCCTAACTGTCGGAAAACCTAATTGGAAAAAGCCCACTATTTCTTTGTTGCCTGTTATTTTAACCCAACAATTCAATAGTCATCACCCATTTGGTTGGAATGATGGAGTGATGATTCAGGCAAAAGGATATCAGGTTTTAGCAAGACCTGGGGTAAATATGCAATATGGTATTTTTGAAGCTCAAATTGCTCCTGAATTCGTTTTTGCTACGAATGGCAATTATGCCACTCCCCAATACGGTAATCCAAATAATAAATCTTATTCAAAACTATTTCCCGGTCAATCATTTATTAAAGCCCAATACGGTGCTATTTCAGTAGGTGTCTCCACACAAAATCTCTGGTGGGGGCCTGGTATTCATAGTTCCTTATTAATGAGTAATAATGCACCTGGATTCTTCCATGCATTTATAGGAACACGCAAACCCATCAAAACACCTATCGGCAATATTGAATTTAACTTAATTGGTGCACGTTTAAATTCCAATTTAAGCATCGGTTACGAGAACAATCACTTACAACCTCGCAATATCAATAACGACTGGCGCTATTTAAATGCTTATGTTGTCAGTTGGCAACCCAAATGGATAGAGGGACTGTTTCTTGGGATGACTCGATCTTTACAACAATATGGAGAAGAATCATTGAATAGACCAGCTGGTTTTGTTAGTAAATACATACCCGTACTCGGTTTGGCAGTTCAAAAACAAAATAATTTTGGAGACGATACATTGGGTCGTGACCAATTGGCTTCTTTTTTTCTAAGATGGTTATTACCCAAAGCCAACGCGGAATTTTATATTGAATACGGCAAGAACGATTATGGGGTAAATTTTAGGGATTATATCAATGGTCCTACCCATTCTTCTGCTTATACAGTTGGGTTTCGAAAATTAATTCCAAAATCATTAGAGAAGTATATTCAAGTAGAAACAGAATTGACCCAACTAAGCCAATCTCCCGATGCTTTGGTAAGGTCTGCAGGAAATTGGTATGTGCACGGTCAAGTTTTTCAAGGTTATTCTTATGAAAACCAAACCATGGGTGCGGGTGCAGGCTTCGGTGCCAATTTGCAGACATTCTCAGCTACTTGGGTGAATGGCAATATTCGCAATGGGTTTCTAGTGCAAAGAATCGAAAGGGACCCAGAAAATAGGGTCAATAAATGGACCGACTTCAGCATCGGTTGGATGCCCCAATGGAGGTATAAAAATATGATTCTCGGGGCCAAAGTGCAGTTGATTCGTTCCAACAATTATAGTTGGGAAAAAGGAAACAATCCCTTCAACTTGCACAGTCGTTTAATGGTTCAATACAATTTTAAATAAGCATGCGTAAGACTCTTCAAACTGTGTTTTTTGTATTGGGCTTACTATTTGTGCAGTCCTTATTGCATGCACAATCCAGTTCTTTTTTGGGTGATGGTATGCAAGACATTGTTAGAAGAAACCAATTATTGGGTAGGGTATCTCCACAAGCTGCTTTCATGATCAATGGTTTTGCGGAAGTGAATACTGCCATTGATAGTTTATATCCATTGAACAAGAAAAATAATAAACCCAAAATAATACAATACCTACCCATACAAATCATCCAACAATTCAATAGTGGGTATCCGCAGGGTTTGAATGATGGGGCTATGATTGCTGCAAAGGGTATGCAACATTTGCTAGCATTGGGGATCAAAGGAAGCATAGGAAATTTTTCTTATCAGCTTAGACCAGAATTCGTATCGGCCTTGAATCCTAATTTTGAAACTTTTTCAACCGAACAATACCCTAAAATTTGGGAAAGCTATTATCGCTGGCTCAATAAAATAGATCAGCCCGAGCAAATGGGTAGAGGGGCATACAATAAAGTCTTTGCGGGTCAATCCTTTATTCAATACAACTTCAATAATATTGCAGTAGGCATTTCCAATGAAAATATTTGGTGGGGGCCGGGTAGATTCAATGCTTTGGTCATGAGCAATAATGCCCCTGGCTTTGCCCATATAAGTGTAAAAACCACCAGCCCCTTTCAAACGGCTATCGGTCGTTTTGAAACACAATTGATTGCAGGAAGTTTAAAAGCTTCGGGTATATTACCCCCCGATCGCAATCGTTTTGATAGTGTAGGAGCGCCGATATATCAACCCAAACCCACTCAATCTCGGTCCTTAGTGGGCTTGAATATCAGCTGGCAACCCAAGTGGACCAATGGTCTTTCTGTGGGCGTTACTGCCGTTTCTTATGGATACAATGGGGCAGCAGCTCCTTATAATAAGAAAGCCATCATTGGTTCTTTATTTGCCCGATACCTCATGCCTGCAGAAAATGCAGAACTCTATTTTGAATACGGTCGCAACGATAAAATACCCACTCCCTTTAACCTTGCTTTCGAAACTGGTTATCCAAGGGCTTATGTGGCTGGCTTCAGAAAATTATTTGCTACCCGTAAAAAACATTTTTGGGAATTTGCTGCGGAGTTTACCCAACTGCAATTGCCTACTGCCGAACTTACACAAACTACCAATAGTTGGTACACCAGCGTACATGTACCGCATGGTTATACCCATCAAGGTCAAGTCATTGGTGCAGGAATTGGACCGGGTAGCAATAGCCAAATCATGGACATTAGTTATGTAAATGGCATGAATAAAATTGGGGTAAAGTTTGAACGCATGGTTCACAACAACGACTTCTATTATTATACCTGGCAAGGCTTAGGTGAGTTTGCCCGGAGATGGGTAGACCTCTCTACTACCATTCATGCCAACTGGCAATTCAAGCAATTAATTTTGTCCGGGCAAATGGGGTTGATTCGTTCGCAAAACTACCAATGGAGAACCTTGGAAGCACCATTATTTTATTTTAGTAGGGGATACGACCGTTTAAACTTCCATAGCAAGCTTTCCCTCATCTATCGCTTCTAAACTATTTTCTTTTAGGTGCAATATTTAATAAATAAAGGATGCCTAAAAATCCTCCAATGGCAGCTCCCGCCATCAGTCCCATCCACCATTTCAATTTATTTTCTTTCAGAGGTAATTCAGGTTGATCCACTACTTGTACCGTAGGGGTTTCTTGTATTAAAACGGTTTTACTCGCTTCTAAATTCTTGGTTAATTCTCCAAAAACGGTAGACTGTACCAATTTATCCCTGGAGCTAATTTCTGCACTTACTTCTGGTGCAGTGAACGCGGGGTTTCCATCCAACAATTGTCTATTGGCATTCGCGGCTGTATAAGTTTTGATATTCAATATTCTTCCCAAACTATCTACCCGATGTTGCAATCGGTCCACATTCCCCTTTAGTCTTTTCGTTTTAGTATCTACATAAAAATCGGTAGTCACTTTCAATAATCGCTCGCAGAGTTGTTGGCTCACGGCTTCATTTCGAGTGGTAATTTCTAAAGCAAATATGCCCAGTTTTTTATCGGGCTTGGCTATTGATAATTCTTTCTCAATAATGCGCTTCATGATTACCTGCAACAAACTATCTTCTGTTCTACTGAATTTTCTGATGCCTACACCAAATTGAATTTGGGTTCCCACTTTACTGCTCTTCAACCATTTTTCTTTCCATTCATAAGTACTAGCATATATATCGGCCAATGAATATTTATTTGAACTATCTGATGCGCTAAGCAATGCTTTCTTTAATAAGCTCTTGCTCTTGAGCAATTCCAATACATTGTCTCCCTGTAACACCCCTGAACCCCCAGTTAATCCACCAATATCCATTCCCAATTGACCGGCTAATACCGATGCCAATCCTCCACCTGCACTCTTACTGTCTTCTACTACAAATGTTAAGCGAGCCGTATAAGTAATGGGCTTATACCACGAATAACCCAAACCTGCTAATCCGCCAATGATTGCAATTACCAAAATTAATTTCCATTGCCCCAACAAATAGGGAATCAATTTTTTCCAATTTTGCAGCATCACACCAAAGGAATAATTCGGTTCTTCTTCGTTGATGGCTTGTAGTTGATTGCTCATATTATCTGCGTAATACACTGATTAAACTAACCAATGCGGTTAAGGATCCAGTAATAGCTGAAACTTCTAAAATAGACAAGCCCCTTCTTTCTGTTCCTGATTTTTCTGGTACTATTATTTTAGAGCCCGGCAATACGGCAGGGTAACTCCTAAAAAATAAGAATCGTTTAATCTGTTTGTTGATGCCATTGCTGTATTGTACATAAGCCCTTTTATGATCGGCTTTCTCAGTAAATCCACCTGCTTCAGATATATAATTTTTAAAGCTACCCGATTCATAACTCAATAACTGTGGATTGAATACCGCGCCCTTTACTTCAACAAATGGTTCATTACGAGGTATATAAATACTATCTCCTGGCTGCAATAAAAACGGTGTATTATTTTGCCCCAAAACATTGGTACCCACCCTGAGTTGATTGCGGAAAATTTGTACATCATTTAAAGAAGCGAGTGGGGTAATACCGCCAGCTCTGCTAATTAATTCTCTCAAGGTTTCGTTGCGCTTTTCCAAAGCATATTCTCCTGCATACAATACTTCACCGCCCAATTTTACATTCCCCAATTTTTTATAGTTCACCAACCGAGGCACAAAAATATAATCCAATGGTTCCAAATAAGTGCGGCTATTGGTGTTCACCAACATAGAGTCTACGCCAACAGTCATTACCGTTAGCAATTGGTTTGCCAAAGTATCGGCCCTGTTTTTTTCTAGTCTAGAAATTTCTACTTTATGGTTGGCAGCATCATTGGTAAATCCATTGGCCATTAACAATACATCTTCTAATTGCATACCCCTGCTATACGGGTACACACCTGGATTTTTTACTGCACCTCCCACCGTTACTTGTAAACTGGCTTGTAGGTTTTCTCTGGATGCTATTACCACCGAGTCTTCTCTTTCCAATAAAATATCTGCACTTACGCCCGATAATAAACTGCTTACATCAAAAGCCAACATGGTAGGCTCTGTGCCTGCATTGCGTCTGTTGATAAATCCTCTATTGGCATAAGCTTGCAACTTTAAGCCGTCCGCTTTCTTAATCAATTGTGAAAGGGTTAATCCCTTGGTTAATTCATAATTGCCTGGTCTATACACGGCTCCTGTTAACACCACTCTATTGGTATAACTGCTGAGTACCCTATCTACAAATACACTGTCTCCATTGCGTGGAATGGTATAACCAAAATCACTCGCTGGGATATCTTTCATTTGCAATTCTCGATTGGATATCTGCACCATTTTAGCCAAATCTTTCAATGCCCATTCGGTAAAACCTCCTGCATATTGAATACCATCGGCCAATGTTTCTTTGTCTAATAATTCATAAATGGCAGGTCTTTTAACTTCACCACTCAAGATCAATTTTTTCTGATACAAAGGGAAGCGAATAATATCTTGGTCTTCTAATCGGATATGTTGATCTAAAATTCCTTTTTGTAAGAATTGATAAAAATCAACTACCTGAAATACTTTGTTATTTCGAATGAGTTCTATCTGTCTCAATGAACCATTAATGGTTGGCCCGCCGGATAAATACAATACATTGAACAAGCCCGCTAATCCATTCACTACATAATCTCCAGGAATTTCTGCTTCACCTATTACAGTTACACGTATGGAACGCACTTTAGCTAAGGTTACATAGAGTTTGGTTTGTCCTGAATTCAGCGCGGGATAAATGGTTTTTAATTGGTCTTTTATTTTTTTACTCGCTTGCTCAATGGTTAATCCATTCACCGCCGATTGTCCTGCATATTCCAAATCAATTCTTCCTTCGGGGCTAACAGTAGGTTCTAAAGATTTAATATTAACGCCCGTTAAACTAATCGACAATTGATCACCCGGTCCGAGTACATAATTTTGTGGAGTAGCTACCCTTGCATTGGGTTGCAAAATGGCATTGGGATTACTAAAATATTCATAGCCATAATAACGGATTCTTTTTTTCAACAAGGGCACTTCATTCACCCATGTACTATCACTCAAAAACAAAGCAGAATCGGTAATCAATGCCTTGGCGCCAGAGTTATTCAATTTAGACATGCCCTGTATTTTCAACAAGCGCTTCTTAAAATCATTTACATCGGTTGGAGCCATACCGCCTCTTACCAATTGGCTAACCGCTTCTGATTCAGACAAACCAGACTGTTGGGCTTTCTGCCAGTATTGCAAAATTTGTTGGTCGCTCATTTTACCCAATTGCATGGGCGCTTTTCCTGTATTATTGAGTTGCGCAAAACCATTGTTTGCAACCAACACCAATAACCATACGAAAATGTATTTGATCATCCTATTCATCATTTAACAAATATACATTAAAGCCCGTAGCCTACACCCAAGCTCCAAGTCTTGCCTGTGGTATTCCAGTTGCTGTACCAGCCAGTGAATGTGAGATTATTCAACCATTCATAAGAAGCCCGCAAAAAGAACTCTTTCTGGGTAGGGCCTTGGTTAAACAAGAAACGAGGTTGTGGTTCTGCAAAATACTGGTCGGCCAAGGTACCCGATCCACCCTTTCTAATGACTTGGTACCGCATTTGTAATTTCAATTTAGGGATGGGGGTATAGCGCGCAGTAAAAATCATTCGATCAAAATTATTGCCCATCCAATCGCCCATTACAAACCCTTGGTGGGTATAGTTTTGGGCCTGGTATAAATTGCGGTACACAAATGGATTTACGCGGGTATATTCAAACCCTGCTGTTAAATAAGGAATGAATAAATCGGTCACCGATGCCCCAATATTAAAGCCGATTTGATTCCTGCTTTTATTGCGATTAAAGATTGTGCTCTGTCTTATTTCGTCAATAAAGAAAGTACCGTAGATATGCGTGTTCTTAATTTGGTTTCTGCTGCTGGCCATGATAAACAATTGCCCATTAGAGCCCGCCCTAATGTCGGAATTGTTAGACAAATTATCGTAGAGCTTAAAGAACATCACGGGTATTAAATAACCCGCATCCATTCTGTCGCTGTACACAATGGATTCCCCCAAAGAAATATCCAAGCCCTTCATGGCTTTGATTTGGATGCTATGGGTGGCAAAATATTTAGGTACAAATAATATTCGATCACCCCCATAAATACCCCCATTTTCAGAAGGATAACTATTGGTGGAGTCAATCATTCTCGAGTTTAACCAAGCATGGGTATAATGAAATTTCAGCCAAGGAAACAATTGATAATCTAAGCGTATAAAAGGGAATGCGGGGGCTTTATCCGATAAAACGGTTCTTCCATTTTCGCCATAGCCCCACAACAAATGGTCTTGCCCAATAGCAATTGATCCATTTTTAAAACTGTAAGAAATACTTCCCCTGAACTGAGAATAATTCAAGGTTTTAAAAGCCGTCGTGTCTTTTCTGATATAGCCCGTTTCAGCACCCAGAACCCCAGTGGTATCATAGCCATTGCCTTTGAGCAACACATCTTGATAAGCAAACTGAAAGGCAAATCTTTTCCCTGCCCTTCCCCAAAGTCTTAATCCGGTACTGCGGGTAGTATAATTTTTATTGGTACCACCTACTTGCGCGCCGGTGATAGTAGGATCAAAATAAAACGATGCGTCTTTGCCAATTGCTGTGGCCATTCTAAAACGTCCATTCGCATCTTTTTTAAACCAATTTAACTTTTCTGTCGCTTTTGCTGGATCGGTATCGAATTGGTCTTTAAATTCTTGTAGATAAAAATTCAATTCGCTTTTTTCAATGGGGCTCAATTGATTTTTATTTTGTTGTAAACTGTCTAAACAAGCACCAATATATACCCTACTCAATGGTCGTATATGATCATCAAATTGAATCAATCCCTTCTGTGCCATACGGCCCAAGTAATTGTAAATTTCACTTCGATGATTCTCGTACACCGTTTGTGCTTGCAAATTGGTACTGCCCAATACCAATAGGAAGAACCATTGGTAAATAATTATTTTAATACGCATTTTGGTCTCCTCGAATAATATTAATAATGGTTTGAAGTATAATTTGACAATCTAACCAAAATGTCCAGCGATGGATATAATACAAATCAAAATTGATGCGCTTTTGCATGGAGCCCTTTGCCTTGGTTTCTCCCCTTGCCCCATTCACTTGCGCCCAGCCAGTGATGCCCGGCAATACAATATGGCGCAACATATAATTGTCTACCGTATGCATCGATTCTAAATTCAATGGAGTAGGGTGGGGTCTGGGTCCTACTACCGACATATTGCCTACCAATACATTCCAAAATTGGGGCAATTCATCCATATTGGTTTTGCGCAAAATTTTTCCAATCCAAGTAACCCTTCCATCGTTCTTGGTGGCTTGTTGGTATTGTCCATTGGCATCCAAATCGTGGTTGCCCGCAGTCATTGTTCTGAACTTGTAACAAATAATTTGTTCGTTCTGCAATCCCCATCTTTCTTGTTTAAAAATAATGGGGCCCTTAGAACCCAGCTTGATGGCCAGTGCTATGATGGGCATGATCCACCAACCTAATAGAATGAAAAAACAAAGCGAAAAACTGATATCAAAAAAACGTTTTAAAATCTTGTTTTCTATTTTATCTAAGGGCAGTTCCCGTATATTAATCACGGGCATCATACCAATATTATTCACTTGTATATTGCTGGCAGTGTATTGGTGTAAATTAGGAATGATGCGGGTTTTAACCGAATAGGTATCGCATACATCTATGCATTCTTGTATTTGGTTCGAGTATTTATTGGGCAATGCAATTACCACTTCGTCTACTCTTTGTTTTCTCAATACTTCGCCCAATGCTTCTGTTTTTCCAAAATAGGCACAGCCATTCATTTTGGCTTGCTGGTTGTCTAAAAATCCGATGCACTTGTATCCGTAGTAATAATATTTATTAATGGTTTCGTAGTAATCCATCCCCGCTGGAGTGGCGCCTACGATTACGATATTGTCGTATAATTTTCCCTGATAAATAGCCGAGTGCAAATATTTGCGCACTACATATTTAGTAAACGTCAATAGCGCAAATAGGGTGCCTACATAAATGGGAAAGAAATTGGTGTTGAACTGGTAATAATCCCGCAGGAAAAAAGAAACCGAGCTCAATAAAATGGTAAATAAGATTAAGCTATAAGTGATGAAAATAATTTCTTCTGAAAATTTATTGGATCTTCTATCGGTGTACAATTTGGCAAATGAGGCGGTGATATACCATACCGTTAATAGAATCAGTAAGAATCCTAAGCTGTTGATATTATTATTGGAACTAGTTTCGGTTTGGGTAAACTGCAATGCCAACAAGTACGACATACCCACTACCGGGGCATCTATTATGTATCTAATGAGTGTGTATCTGTTGTAGGCTTTCTTGGCCATGCTGCTTTAATACTTTAAAAACGCTAATATATGCTTCCGTTACATGATCCCATTGATACCGAAGGCCTATTCCCTCCCTGGCGTGCAATCGAAGCTCATTTATTAGAGCATCATTTTGTTCTGCACGTTGCATCAATTGTGCAACAGCTTGGGGGGTCTGCTGAAACAAGAGCCCAAATATACCATTTTGTAGCATTTCTCGGCTAAATGGGGTATCAATTGCTAATATAGCGCATCCATATGCCATGGCTTTTAATAAGGTTGGATTGGTGCCTCCAAATGCATGGCCATGTAAATAGGCAAAACAATGGTGGTACAATTCGGCCAATTCGTTGGGATTATTGATATAACCCAAGAAGATGACCCGATCACTGGCTTTGGCCTTCATGCTTTGGGCATATTCGTCTTGATAGGGTACATCACCTACTATCACGAGTTTTTTATTGGAATTGGATTGCAAAAATCCTTCTAACAACAAATGGCTATTGTTATCGGGGATTAATCTCCCGACTATTAAATAATATTCCTGTGGGGCAAGGTTAAAGCGGTTGATTAAAGAGGGATCTTGGCTGTAGCGCAAGCTAGCCCCGTACGCAATCACCGTAGAGTCTTTTTGAAATAGGTCTAGGTACACTTGGCGCATGGCTTCTGCGTCTGTGATAATGCGGTCGTATAGTTTGGTACTGAGCCAAGCGGCGAACTTAAAATATTTGGCCCCCAATCCCTTCCACTTGGGTCTTAACCACTCCATGCCATCTACATTAATGAGGGTGGGTTTTCTGTAAATTTTGGAAATGATTCCCCATGGACCATTGGCTGCATTCACAGCTAAAATAATATCAGATCCCGTGGTGCATGCATGCCACATTGATAAAAAAGAATGGATTAATTGGCTCAAGGATTTGGTTTCGATGGTGGGGATATACACCAGCTCAATGCCATTGACTTGCTTGGGTTTTTCTGTAAATAAATTCTTGTGGCAGTAGACCCTAACTCGATAGCCTTTCTTCACCAATCGTTCCGACAACTCTTTTACAAAAGTTTCATAACCACTGTATACATAAGGGTATCCTCTAGAACCTATAATTGAAATGACCATTACATTTGTTTTAAAATCCGCTGCTCAACAGTGTTACGGTATGCTGCTCAACAATGTTACGATACATTGCTCAATAACTTGACGATTCGCTCTTCAAAGGCTGTTAGCGAGAATTCGGCGCGTACTTTTTTTGCAGCAGCTACTCCCATGGCTTTTCTTTGGGCGGCATCGTTAATAATGGGTTGCATTATCTCGGCTGCGGCTTTGGCATCGTTCCATGGTATTAGCAATCCCTCTTTACCCGACTCAATCATTTCGGTAGCACCACCATGATTGGTGGCAACAATGGCTTTGCCTGCTGCCATGGCTTCTAATACTACCGTTGGAAAAGGGTCTGGTAAAATGGATGGCAGCACAAATATATCCAATTGCTGTAGGATAGCGGGTATATCGGTTTGATAGCCCAAGTCTTTTACGGATTCTACTAGGTTCAGCTCCGTTTTTAAACGGTTGATATTTTCGTATAAATACTCGTTGCCCGGGAATGCATCGCCCACCATGATGAATTGTAAATGGGGATGGGTTTTAATGAGCTCCCCCGCGATTTGTAAAAAATAATCTTGGCCCTTCCAGTGGTGTACGCGGCCAATCATGCCGATGACTAAGCGGCGCGGTGTGGCGCTTTCGCTTTGCGCGGTTTGCGGCTCGCCGCTATCGCGCGGCCCGTCCGCCGCCGAGGCCGGCGACACGTATTCGCTGTAATCGATGCCATTATATACCAAAAGTATTTTGCTGTTCGGTATATGTTTTGCCCAATGATCCTGAACCGCTTTAGACACCACGATAATTTTATCTGCGTAATTTTTCAGCAAATAACTCAAGCCCCTAAATAAAAAATAGGGTCGAAGAATAATTTCGTGTACATGCCAAATATGCTTTATGCCCAATTGCTTGGCCGCGAATGCCCCTGCCAATACCGCTGTGGTATTAGAATAAACCAGCTCAATTTTTTCGGCAACAATAATTTCTTTGATGGATTTAATAGCTTGTCGAGTGGCTTGCACTCGATTCAGTAAACCTTTTGGGTTCATGTACTTTCTGCGAATAATTCCCAAAGGCATATAAATCACCGGCACATCCATTTGCGCCAATCGTTCGGATAGTTCGCCCTTTACACTCAACACTACTAAGGCTTCATGTCCATGTTTTTTAAAGATGGCCAAACTGGTCAACAATATTTTACTGGCTCCATATAAGTCGGAGGAACTATGCAAAATCAGCAGCTTCATTACTTCCTCTGTTTATTCATTTGTTCCGCTGTTTAATTACTTTGGCGGGAACACCAGCTACCACACTATAAGGGGGTACGCTTTTAGTAACCACCGATCCCGCAGCAATCACCGATCCTTTTCCAATGGTTACGCCTGCTAATATGATGCTATTGGATGCAATCCAACAATCGTCTTCAATGGTAACAGCTGACTGTGTTACGCCCTGCTCTTTCATTGGAATTCTTGCATCTTCAAAAACATGGTTCTCTGCATAAATACTCACCCTTGGAGAAATCATCACATTGTTGCCAATGGTAATTTTTCCAGAGCAACCGATATAGGCGAAGGGCCCAATATTAGAATGATCCCCCACTTTTAATCCTGCACCAATAGCTCCTCCATAAATATTCGATGGTCGAATGATGGCGTGCTTGCCAATGGTTACTCTATTGCCCAGCACAATATTTTGCTCGCTCAAACAATTGATTTCGGCATTGTCTTCAATGATCAGGTCTTTGCCCGCAATGAGTTGATGCGCGTATCGTACCGATACATTGCTGCCCACCAAAACCAGCCCCGCACTTTTCCCAAAAAATAATCGGTGCCCCATTCCACGAACAAACATCACTGCTAGTCTGCAATAGGTAATCAATTTATTGCGCGCACTCCAATTGCCCGGAAATCTGTTTGATATGGTTGGCTTCATTTCGATTATGCAAATATTCTATTTTGAAACGAGACTATGAATTTAAATTCTTGTTTGCGCTATACTTTGGCAAGGGGTTTCCCTTTCATGCTTTCATTCACCAAGTGACTGATGAATTTAGCAAAAGGTAAAATATTCAAGTGCACACTTGCTTCTTCTAATGCATTCATGTATTGTTTTCTTTTTTCTACAGGAATCACTGTCCATGGATAACCTCCAGATGCCAACATCAAGTTCATAATAAATCTGCCCATTCTTCCATTGCCATCCATATAGGGGTGAATGAACACAAAAATAAAATGACCTAAAACGGCTCTTACTGATGCTTCTGTTTCTTGTTCTAGTAATTCCATTAATTCAGGCATGGCATCTCTGATGGCTTCTTTGCTCAAAGGAACGTGCATTGAATTGCTGATATACACCTGGTTATTTCTGTAACCCGCTAAATCGGCAGGCTTTAATAAACCTGAAACTACACTTGGTCCAAATAGTGCCCTGTACCAGTCGCCGTGGTCATCATCCAATACTTTACCAGCATTTTTCCCCGACAATACTTTGCGTATACTTTTTTCTACAATTTGAAATGCATCCCAATAACCCCTTGCTGCCATGGCATCCCTTTGTTCCCAGAATCCGCTTCTTACCCTTTCTATTAATGCTGGAGTTACTTGGTATCTTTCAATAGACAATGAATGATAGGCATCTGTTACATAAATTTCTTTAACCGCTTTTATATAAGCATCAACCTTTTTCGGCAAACCTGGTGCTTTCGGAAATTGATCAATAATTATTTGTCTGCATTCACTCCAAATAAGCCTGACTCTGTTTGCATAAGGGGACACATCTTTTGAATTGAATAAAACAGGCAGTTGATCTTTAAAAGGATCTGATTCGCGAACTGCATATCCTGCCTCTTTCATCGTTTTAATGATCTCATTCGCTATTTTATCTTTTTTAATATTTCTGAATGCACCTGCTAGCCTACCTGCAACAATGGAATGCCCTCCGTTTAATAGGATGGCTAAAATATCGGAAGATGACTTTATAACAGATAGTGCAGTGCGAACATCTGTAGCATTTTGCGTGAAAGTGTTGGGTGCGGCATTAACTAGCGCAGTCGACACACTCATCAGCCTTAATCCATCTATAACAACGATCTCTGATTGTTGAGGCAGGGTAGATTTTATTTGAAAAAAAGAGGTGTCGAATGGTAAATCGGTCTTGAAATTATTTGCTTTCGCCGATTTGATAATCAATTGTTTTGGGACGGTCCAATTACCAGCATGAATCATCAATGATTGCTCAGCAGAAATGAACCACAGATTCTTGAATTTATGATTTAAATATTCTGCACAAAATTTCCAATAAGAACTGTACCAGTAAGTGCTATCTCCATCTTGTTGGTCAGGCGATGAAATAATATACCAGCCGGAATGCACTTCCTTGATGAAGCCATTTTTTAAAAGACGTTCCCGATGGGTACGCGTTAATTGGCGTGTTCTTATGGCTACAATGTTTTTATCTTGTAAGCCTTTTAATATTTCTAGCGAACTAGCTAGTTTTTCTGATGGGGTTGCCATTTACCAAAATTATACTTTTTTGTTGTACCAAAACTATAATTTTGTGTTGTACCAAAACTATAATTTTGTGTTGTACGTAAACTATAATTTCATGTTGTGCCAAAACTATAGTTTTGTGTTGTGGGCTTGCTTAAAAAGGGCTTTTAGTTCTGCGGCAGCAGATTCCCAAGTAAATTGTTGAATTCGCTCTTCCCCTTTGGCAATAAGGGTTTCACGTAGGTTTTGATTCGTTAGAATCCTCTTGAGTTGCGCCACCAGTTCGGCCTGATCGGTTGGGTCAAATGCCAATGCGGCATCACCCGCTACTTCGGGTAAACAGGAATTATTCGCAATTAATACGGGACAGCCATATTGAAATGCTTCTAATATAGGTATGCCAAATCCTTCGTTCATTGATGGAAATACATAACATGCCGCGTGTGTATAATAGGCTGGTATGGCTTCGTCGGGTAAATAGCCTGTTAAGATTACGCGGTCTTGTAATCCAAGTGCTTCAATGGTTGCCATTATAGTAGGCGCATCGTTAATGGTGCTTTTATTGGTAAACTGTCCTGCCAAAACCAAACAAAGATTAGGGGGGATCATATCCGCCGCAGTGTTGTTTTGATCGGCGGCGTTGATCAACTCGGAAAATGCTTTGATTAAAAATGGTAAGTTCTTTCTTTTTTCTGCCGTACCAATATGAAGCAGGTAGGGCTTGCCGACTGGGTTTACGAGCAGGCTACTAGCGGATGTAAAGCCAGCTTTTTGCTGATCCTCCGATATTACTGTGACTGAACCCTCAAATCTTTTCGGGCCCTCATGAATAGGAATGATTTTTTCCTTTGCAATCCCCGAGTATCGCGCAATCTGCTCCTGCGTATATTTGGTGGGTGTAACAATGAACGCTGCTTTCTTGGCTGCCCTTAATCCCAATTGAATAAATAAAGTTCTCCAGTATTTATTATAATGTGCAGGGTACTCCCAAAAAAATGCATCGTGAAATACGGGAACCGTTTTAACTCCCCAACTAAATACGGGCACAAAAAAATCGGTGCAGAACAATACATCACATTCTTTTATTTTAGCTTTTAAAGGAAGCATGATTTGCTTCCACCATTGAAACCGAACATGCTCAAATAATTTACCCCATGGGTTATTTCCTGTGTAAACAGGTATGCGATTTCGAATGAAAACAAATTCAATAGATGTATCTGGTTTTGCAAATTCTTTACATAATTCTTCTAAATAGGTTTTGACTCCTGATTTAGAAATTTGTAAATCTCTCACATCAACACCTACAATCGTTTTTCTTTGCATATTCCAGGTTTCAGTCCTATCTTTTTTGCGCAATTAATACTTGATTAACGGGCAAGAAAGTTTGAATATAGCGAACAATTTTTTTTCTGAGGCTTAGGTTGCTTTTAAAAATTGAATTAAATCCATCATTCACTCGCTCATTCATTTGTTCAATAATATTAAATCCATTGTCAGCAAACAATTGTTTTAAATTTCTTTTATTAAACACCACCGTATGTTCTAAGCCATCTACAATCGGTGGTATTCTGCCTAACAACAAATTCAACTTTCTAAAAACTCGATATGCCCAACTACCGCTATCGGGTGTGCCAATCATTACTATTCCGCCTGGTGTTAAAATTCGATGCAGCTCTTGTACATATTCAATGGGCTGTATCAAGTGTTCAATTACATGATACAGGTTGATGATATTAAATTGATTGTTTTGATAGCCTGCTTGCAATAAGTCTCCATTAAATAAATGGGCTCCTTTAATTTCAGGTTCAATAAATGCAATGCAGTCTGCATCGTACTCGGTACCATAAACCCTAAATCCTAATTGCGCAAAAGAAACCAATTCTTCCCCTAAACCAAAACCAATATCTAAAAAATTTCCAGTTGGTTGGTATTGTAAAACCAATTGTTTGGCCAACTTTATTTTTTCTAATGGGGTTGCTTTTATTTGGCTAATTTTTTCTTTGATCTTTTTTTTATAATCTAGTGCGCCAAAATTTCCTTTGCTGTAATAATTGCTATAGAACTCCATCAGTTCTTTTTCATTGGCCATGGGGTTAGCAAATTGCACCTGGCATTGTGTACACTGGGTTCGAGATATATGTGGAAAGCCCGCTTGGTATTTCATTGAAAAAGGAACAATTTGTTCGCTTTTACAAATAGGGCATTGGTGCAATAATTCCATTAGTACTAATTAATCTTATTCAATACTTGTGCCTTCATGTTAAACAATAGACCTGTCAAAAACCATGTGGTGTAACTAATATAAATATACGATTCTACTTCGGCAGTAAATAAGGGGATAAACAATCCAATTTTTATTAAGAGTACAAACATTGCTAGTCTTCTAATTTTACCTGTTTGGGTTTTAATGGTTTTGATGGCATATTTTATGGTGAGGATATATGCTGCCAAGTACAGTCCCAATCCCACCAAACCCAATTGTACACCAATAATAATGAATTGATTTTCTCCTCCTGTATTCACCCCTTCAAACGCTGATAACCTTCCTGACTCGCCCAAACCCATTCCCAATGGTTGTCTTCCTATTGCTTCAATACCATTTACCCATTCTATGATATGACCTACACTTGATGCATTGGAGAAAGTAATGGTGTTGATGACAAATTCAATTAAATCATTTTGTATAGCAAATAAGGTAATTAATGCTATAACCCCTATCATGCCCCAATGAATAATTTTGATGAGTTGTTTTTTATTGGTTACCCATGCGTACACGTACACAATAATTCCATAACTGGCAAAAGAAGCCCGAGACAGGGCAAATACAATTGATGCAACAGTGCCAATTAATACCACTTGTGTAAATGGGGTAAACCTGATTTGATTGTTGTTATTCGTAATCAATGCTGCTAATGCTGCTGTTGCAACCAATGTGGCGGCTGAAAACTCTAAAGGAGTAGAAAAAAAACTGGCAAAACGTTTCATGCCATTCTCAATTTCAAAAGTCCAGGTTAATCCATAATTACCACTGGGATCTTGATTGTAAAAATGTTGATTATACAATGCATATCCTGTATGGGTTTGTAAATGGGTATAAGTCACCAATTCATAAGCCAATACCAACGCAGCTCCAATGGTTAATAAACCAATAAAGCTGAAGATTTCGTTTAAATTAATTTTTCTAAAATGGATGAGTCTTCCTGTAAAATAAATGAATGGAAAAAAACTAATGCTTTTGAATGCCAATAACTTTTGTGTTAATCCATAGGAACCAATGGGTAAAAGCGCATATAAAAATGCATAAATGGCAAAGCCTGCCATTATTTTATCCATCCATTGCCATTTAAATTTTTGTTGAATATTTAAAATGCAATAGCCTAAAAATAAAACAATCGTGATTTCTTTAAATGATTGCAAATAAGGAATCCATGCAGTGAAACCATATAAATGGGTCACTGATAGGGTAGTAGTATAAATGGGTAATGCAAATACTACAAAAAGCATGATCCCTTTCACTTTATCGGCCGCAAGACTTCTAAGTGTAGCAATGAAAAAACTAATATAAAGTATAGGGAATACAAACATGCTGCTACAAGTTAAGGCTTAATCCATTTTTACCACTGTATAAGACTTTGGAATTCCAAACAGGGTTTCTGTATGAAGTGTTGCCTCAGGAAATAATTGTAGAAATCGAGAACGGGTAAACATTAACGTAGAGTGCGAAACAGCTAATGCCTCTTGATAAGTTGATTTCTTTGGAAAATAATTGATATTGAACCGCATGATTAAGAATGCCCTTATTGAATGGGGCAAATATTGAAAAAATGGAATCAAACTATGTGGCTCTAATGGAAACCACCAAGAAGGGGTTTGAATAATATATTTATTGCAAACTCTTTTTACTTCTTTTGCAAATTGGGCTTGGTTGTCATAACTGCCCACATGTTCTATAACCGAGTTGGAAAAAATTAAATCAACATCCCCTGGTTCAAAGGGTAATTCCAAAGCACTTCCAGTAACCCTTACAAAACCAGGTACTTCCGCTTGGCCTGGTGCGTTTGCTAAGTTTAATAAATATATTGTGCAATGTTCGTTTTTCCAACCTAAATGTTTCCAATAATCGGTTTCGCCTCCAATATCTAAGATTTTAATATGGCCTTTTTTTTCAATCAATTGCTCTATTTGATTTTTCAATAAAGAAAATCGCTTTTTACGCAATTGATTAACAAAGGAATCTTCCTTTTGGTGATTTACCCACAGCTTTAACAATCCCATGATTCCTTATTGATTATTGAGAACGGTAATTTTAAGATTGTCAACCGACCAACTTCTGTTGCAAGTGTCGTTTAACGCACCACCTGTATCGCTGATATCAAACTTGATACTTTTTTCGGTATGCGCCATCGAATGAATCATTCTATAATAATTGGTCCCTCTTGGTACATTTTTGCCACATGGGCTGGGTAAATAAAGCTCTTGAGCCATATTGCCAGCTGGGTACATGGTAGATCCATTGCCCACCCAATTTGGATAAGATTGTTTAACGGTGCTATCAGTAGAAAATCCAGTTATTAATCTAAATTGATCATCAAAACGCAATACAAAAATGTCGTTTTTCCAAGTTTCGTGAACATATAAATCAAATTCCACTCTTACTACATCGTGTTCGGGTAATTGACCTACCGTAATTTCGACCCTACTATTATTCAAGCGACCAATCATGGTTGAGCCCTGGTATTGGTGCAGTTTTGCACCTGGAGGAAATATCCCAGTCGAAACATTTGTTACCCATCCCAATACTTGCAAATCTTTTAAGTTGCCATCATTAAAATCATTAGAGTAAACCGTGGTTACTTCGGTTAAATTCTTGGTACAAGCACTTAATAAAACAATGGCCGCTACCAAAGCAATTAAAAATGGAGTCTTTCGATGGATGCTTTGCATACTCAAAAATAAGGAATGTTGCTGCAATCCTAACTATCTTTACGCCGTTTTGTATAAATTCCGTAGCATGAAGTTAATTGTGAAAAAGCTTGCTTTTAAAATATACGATATCCTTTTGTTGCCTCTAACATGGATTTATTTACCCTTGGTTAAAAAAATGCGCCACCATGGTGTGGAGCATTTTCCCCAACATATTAAAAGCTTTGAGCAAATAGGCGTATTCCCCATTCGAGACCATTACTACGATCCTCGCTTTGTATTCGATCAAAATTTTGATGCTACCGTAGAACGTTCGCTGCATATTGATTTTAAAGTGCCCCAACAATTGGCTCTTTTGGGTGAGTTAAAATACACAGAAGAATTGGCTGCATTTCCTGCTAAAGGGAATGTGAAACTGCCCCTTTTTTTTTATGAAAATCCTGCATTTAGTTATGGGGATGCCGAAATGTACTATTTATTTATTCGCAATTTTAAGCCCAAGCGCATTATTGAAATTGGTTCGGGTTTTAGTACCCTTATTGCAGTGGAAGCCATCAAGAAAAATAAAACAGAGGGCTTTATAACCGAACTTACTTGTATTGAACCTTATGAATTTACTTGGTTAGAATCCATTCCTGAAGTAACTATTATGCGTACCAAAGTGGAAGAGGTTCCGCTTGATTTTTTTGCATCTTTAAATGCGGGAGACTTTTTATTTATTGATTCCTCTCATATTATTCGCCCAGGCAATGATGTACTCTTTGAATATTTAAATGTATTGCCCATCTTGAAGAAAGGGGTCATTATTCATATCCACGATATTTTCTCGCCCCATCATTATTTGCAAGAATGGTTGGTGAATATGAAACGTTTTTGGAATGAACAATATTTATTAGAAGCCTACTTGTATTACAATGACGCGTTCGAAATTAAAATGGCTTTGAATCTGTTAAAGAATCAACATTATGATGCTTTGAAAAAATGTTGTCCTGGTATTAGTGCTGCAACCACGCCTGCTTCTTTTTGGTTAGAAAAAACCAAGTAGATTTTTTTAACGGGTAACCAAATTTCCAGATTAGGGTTGATCTACTTTAATTTATATGGAGTCGGAGAGCCCGTCCTTAATGGCTTTGAATGCCGTTTTCAATTTTTTGAATCGGCCCCTTACGATGAAGTAACCCATGAGGCTGAGATTATAAGCGACACTGGTGAGGATCACGGTGGGTGCATGGTACCAGTTCGTATATTTTTTTAGCAACCAGATTTTATTGCGAATATTCAAGTAGTGCACAAAGGGGGTTACATATCCTTCTTTGCCTTTTACTTTTGATTTGTTAGACATGCCCGCTATATGATAAATCACCGAATCGGGATGATAAATCAATGCATAGCCCAATGCTTTAATTCTAAATGATAGGTCTACGTCTTCGCTGTAAATAAACATTTTTTCTATCAATAGCCCCGACGCTTTTAAAACTGCATTTCGGGTAAGAAAACCACAACCTGTTATCCAATCTACTTCTTTAATCGTTAAAAATTCTTGGGTTGGTTTTTTATTGTATCCCTTGGTATAAGCGTATCCCAGCCATTTAGAAAAATAGGAGCCCCCATCCCATAACAATGTTCGGTCGTGATTAAAATGAATCCTTGGTTGTACAATACCTGTGTTGGGATTGGCTTCCATATAATTGACCAAGGGCTCTAAAAAATTAGGCTCTACAAATGTGTCGTTGTTGAGCATCATGATATAGTCAAACCCTTGCTCAATGGCATAGGTTAAACCTGTATTATTTCCTCCAGTAAATCCGGTATTTTTTTCATTGTACAAAACGGTTGCTGTTGGGTGTTCCTTTTCTAAAGCAATTCCTGAGCCATCTGTTGATCCATTGTCTACCACTATAATGGTGAAGTTAGAATAAGTAGCTTGGTATAAAGATTGAATGCAATCGTGTGTAACAGCATAACTATTCCAATTAACTAATACGATGGCTACAGATGGTTGCATATTATATTCCTTAACTTATTTTCTTGATGTAAAAACTGGTAATAGCCAATGCAGCTATTTCGATGAGGAGTGTGTATAATCCAAACTGAATGGGCTGTATATTGTTGATGAATAGACTGCCCACTATAAGTGCAACCAATAATAAAAACCCGCTACAATAAAATAGTCCCTTGTATTGATTTTTGATGAGCAACTCTACCATGTTCAATGTATTCAACGCCATGAAAAAAGGAACCAAGGCTGCGGTTTTAATATAAGTGGTTGCCAATTCATTATTGGTTCCAGTAAGTAATTGCACGATGAGTTCACTGCCAAAAAATAATCCTACTGCAAACAACAAGAAAAAAACCGCCAACCATTGGTTCACTTGTTTTTTATAGTGTATCCAACTGTTTCGATTGGCTTCATATTGAATGGCTACATTGGGGTAGATGGCATAAGTAAATGCTACAATCATCATGCGAACCGATGCAATGATTTTATCACAAATAGAATAGGCCCCCAATATCAATGGCGTGCTAAATCCTTGTAAAACGAATAAGAAAAAGGACTGTTGTAAGTGAACAGTAATATTATTACTGATTAAGAAACTATTCTCTTTTAAAATCTTTCTTATTCCATTTTTAGCAATCGGTTGCCATTGAAGTTGGTATTTACGAATGGCATACAACAACACAATGGCATACAATACCAAATTCCCCATACCCAAATAGAAGTTCACCCACCAAGCACCCGAATCGGGGTTGAATAAAAAAATAATCATGCAGGCTGAACTTATTTTAGCCAATAAGTTGGCCGTATTGTACAAAGTCAATTTTTCAATTCCGGTAAAGAAAAAAATGGGGTTAATGGTTTCAGCTAAAATAATAGGGATGGCAAACAGTAAGTATTTGATATTGGGTAAATCAATTGAATAAAGAAAAAGGATGACCAGTGTACTTAGCAAGAATAAAAGGATTCTTGTTTGATAGATGGTAAAAAACAGTTTGGATAATTGGGTGATATCTGTTTTTACAAGGGCAATATCTTTAATGCCCGATTGATTGGTTCCATAATTGACTAAAACGCCTATCATCAATGAATAGGCATTGATAACCGTTACCAATCCAAAAGATTCAATGCCAATGATGCGTAAAATAATGGGGAACAGCAGTAATTGAACCGCGATATTCGAGATTTGTATGAAGCCCAGATTGAAAAAATTCAGGAAAATACCCGATTTGCGCTTGATTAAATGAATATACCCCGCTTTTTTCATTTACTTGTATTGTTCAAAAGTAAGGATATTCCTTAAAATGCTAATTTTGGCCAAATGGATACTGTTTTAATTGTTGGAATAAATGGGGCGATTGGTAATGCAACTGCTCGTTTTTTTAGGGAGCAAGGTTTCCATTGTATTGGAACAACCAGTAATATGCAGCAGCGTGATGCTGCATCATCCGACTTGCTTTATTTGGATTTGAACAACCAAGATTCCATTGTTGGGCTAACTAAAAAATTGCCATCCTTATCGGGGATTGTTTTTTGTGCGGGATTAAAGCCGAGTAACAACTTAGCGGATACTTCTTTATCGCACCACCAGCAGATGATGAATATGCATGTAACCGGTCCTTTGTTTGTTGTACAATCCCTTCAAAAAAAATTCAAAAAAAATGGAGCGATTGTATTTATCTCTTCAATAGCCGCGCAAAAAGGCAGTTATGATCCCTCCTATGCCATTGCAAAATCGGCTGTGATAGGGATGACCAGAACTTTGGCTAATGAGTTGTCGGAGAAAAAAATCCGCGTGAATGCCATTGCGCCGGGTTTAGTAAAAGACACACCAGTAGACAAGGGAATGACTGCCGATTTTAGGGCAAAACATTTAAAGCAAACCATTCTAAATAAGTTGACCACTGCTGCTGATTGTGCAGAAGCCATCTATTTTTTATTTTCACAAAAACAAATGACCGGACAAGTAGTTCACGTTAATGGAGGGCAGTATTTTGGAAACTAAGCAACAGGTTTTGATAATAGGAGGTGGGGTGTTTGGATTAACTGCAGCAATCGTTTTAGGAGAAGCAGGTATTAAAGTAGTGGTGGTTGAAAAAGAGCAAGACATTATGCTAGGCGCCAGCTTGGTGAATCAAAATAGAATTCATTACGGCTATCATTATCCGAGGAGCAAAGACACTTGCTTAGAATCTTTGGAAGGATTGGATACCTTTAAAGATTTTTACAACGACTCTATTTTTACTTCTTTCAAAAAATTCTATGCCATTGCGAAAGAAGGCTCCCATATTAATGCCAATCAATTTCATGCATTTTGTAATAACCTTGGTTTGCATTTAGAAGAAGCTTACCCTGATGAAACCATCTTGAGAAAAGAAATGGTAGAGCAATGTTGGCTCACGTACGAACCCATTTTTGATTACAATATTTTAAAGAAGCAAGTCATTTACCGTGTTGCGGTTAATAAAAATATTACGGTATTAAGAAATGTGCAGCCTGTAAGCATTCAGCTAGCAGGAACAGAGAAGATAGTGAAACTCTCAAGTGGACAAACCATTGTTTGCGATACCATTGTGAACGCCACTTATGCGAGTATTTCAGAAACGGCTCAATTGCTGGGACAGGAGCCTATTCCGGCTAAATACCAACTTTGTTTGCTGCCCATTTTAAGTACATCCAAAAAATTAGATTCATTTGGTATCACTATTATGGATGGACCATTTTGTTCCTTAATGCCCAAAGGGATTAGCCCCGATCAGTTTATTTTATACCATGTTAAGCATTCTGTTTTAGAAACACATGTGGGCGATAAAAATATTCCTTGGATGCCAATAAAAGGGTTTCCAGATTTGGATATTATTGAACAGTCCAAACAATTTTTTCCTTTGTTGGCTGATATGGAATTAATCGATTCTTGGATTACCACTAGAATTGTATTGCCTCAGCAAGAAATTGATGATGCAAGACCAACGCTTACCATACAGCATGGCAATGGTATTTATAGTTTGTTCAGTGGCAAACTCACTACCTGTGTGTCGGCTGCTAAAGATTTGTTGCGATTGATTCAATCGTAGGAGATGATTTTTTTAGATCGAGTTTCATTTAATACGTTCACGCATAATTTTACTATATGAGTACGCTTGCTATTAAAATTGTGAATCAATCGAATAATGAATTGCCTTCTTATGCAACCCTAGGCTCATCGGGCATGGATATTCGTGCTTATATTACCGAGCCAATTGTGCTACAGCCCTCTGAGCGTGGATTAGTACCCACGGGTTTATTTGTAGAGATACCGCTGGGTTATGAAATTCAAATACGTCCTCGCAGCGGACTCGCTATTAAACATGGTATTACTTGTTTGAACAGCCCAGGCACTATTGATGCCGACTATCGCGGAGAAATTAAAGTGATCTTGATTAATTTATCTAATGAGCCGCAGACTATTAATCCCGGCGATCGGATTGCGCAAATGGTGGTGCAGAAAGTGGAAGTGGTGCAATGGATTTCTGTTAGTGAATTGAATGAATCTGAAAGAGGCAGTGGGGGGTTTGGGAGTACAGGTTCAAAATAATTTATTGATTAGTATGTTTTGTCATCTCGGCTACTAAATTTTTGCTGAATTTTCTCACGAAAATTCAACCCACGCAAAAATTTAAATGCCTCGCTAACAAAACATATTAATTCAATAGTTTCTTCTTTCAAAACGTTTGCCCTTCTTACAAATAATTAAATTTGCTCCTATAAATGCTTATTATGGGCGCAAAAGACAAAAGTATAGAAGGCATTTGGTAAATAAATACGGAAAATAAGTTGCCTTATTGGACTACTTTTGTATATTTGTATTCAATTTATGGTAAAGAAATACCGAACGATAATAACGTTTAAAAATTACTTTGAAGATTTTCTAAAGAAGCAAAGACAAAAAGTAAAGGAAAAAATTTTATGGACATTTTTGCTAATTGAGGATGTTCAAAATATTCCTGAAACCTATTTAAAACATTTGGAAGGGACAGATGGGCTTTATGAAATTCGTGTTCAACTCGCAAATGATATTTTTAGAATTTTTTGCTTCTTTGACGAGGGTAAATTAGTTGTAATTGCAAATGCTTTCCAAAAGAAAACTCAAAAGACACCAAAGCAAGAAATTGCTAAAGCAATAAAAATTAGGGAGGAATATTATGAAAACAAAAAATAACACAAAAACACTTACACTCTTAGTTGAAGAGCAATATGGGAAAAAAGGAACTCCTAAAAGAGACAAGTTTGACAAAGGATATGAAAGCTTCAAATTGGGAGCAATGATACAAGAAGCAAGGCTAGAAAAAGGTTTAACGCAGGAGCAGCTTGCTGAAAAGTGTGGAACAAATAAAGCTTACATTTCAAAGGTTGAAAATGATATAAAAGATGTTCGTATTTCAACTCTACAAAAAATTATAGAAGTTGGGCTTGGAGGACATCTCAATTTAACTTTTGACCTTTGATTTAAACAGGGCTACCACTTCAGCGTATTGATTTCCAAAATCGGATGGGCGGAGTAGTATATCGCCGACTCCTTCTGTTTGGTAATTGTGGAATTTTTGGCCGAATCTGACTACATATTTGAGTAGGGGAGCATAAGCTGCGTTGTTATACTCCTCGGGATTTTTTAGTTTAATTCCTATGACTGGCATTAATACGGGGCCATTGTTTACGCCAGAACCCGAGAGCACTGTACTTTCTTCTACTTCAACAACATCTTTCCATAGAATCCAACCGGAACTAACTCCTGCGGGCTCGTAACAAAACCCTTTCTCTGTGGCGATGAATATGGGTGGCATGCCTTTGAATAATCGCTGGCCAAAAACAATCACTAAGAAATGGGTGAGGATATAAAAAAATCCAAACACCAATTTTTCGAACAAGCTGAATGCCTCAATTTGATTTGGTTCAAAAATAAAGTCGGGTGCAAAAATCATGGTATTTTCAAAAACTGAAAATCCAATGATACCCATGAAAACAATCAACTGTCCTCCTATTTGACTGGGGGCTTCAATCCTTATTAGTTCTTTGGAAAATGGTGCGTCATTTGTATTGTCGTTGAACATTGATTTTTTCGTGAAGAACTGCTGCATTAAAGCAACCACAACAAAACCGACCACGACAAATACGATTGCCATAATAATTAGGTCTATCCACTGAATGATTTGATTACTTGGGGTGTTTACTGCAAGTGGGTCATGGTCATTATTAAAAAACCGAATAAAAAAATCAATTGCTATTAAAACAACAATCGGGTAGATGATCCATTGTAATTTTCTAATGATATTTTGTTGATTATTGGTCATTTCTACGATGAATTTACTGATTTTGACTTCACAAAGCCTACCCTTAAATAGGTAAATTTAAGGCTCTATTTGACCGATTCGCCCCACCAATCATACTGATTTTGGCTATCTTTGACATATTAAACATCAATGAAACAAAGAATTTACATAGATACATCTGTCGTAGGAGGTTACTTTGATGAAGAGTTCAAAGAGGCAACCGAAATGTTATTCAAAAGGCTATTGGATGATGAAATATATTTTGTTGTTTCAGATTTGCTTGATCTTGAATTAATAAATGCACCTCAAAGAGTAAGAGAACATTTGTTAAATTTTCCTGCTGATAAATTTAAGACTTGGTTACACAATGATTGAAATAAGAAGCCCTAAAGACTTAATTAATTATGAAAACGAATAATAAAGTTAAAGATTTTGATGCCGTAAAAATGATGCGGGATATTAGAGAAAAAATAAGTGTAGAAACTCAAAATATGACTTTTGAAGAGCTAAAAGCTTACATAAAGCAAAAGCTTACAGAAAGCAAAACAAAATTAGTTGGGCAATAATTGGTATTTAAATTATTGATGAGATTATAATGTGGAGAATCGGGAAAATGTGACATTTAAGATTTTCCGAAGGAAAAGATTGTAGGCGCATTTTCCCGATTCCCACTTAAAACTTAGGAAATGAAATATTTTAAGATATTATTATTGCTTGCCATTTTCGCCAGCTGCAAAACAGTCAAGAAAGTAGCCACCATAGAACAAGCCATCGACAAAAAAGACACAACCCAAACCATAGTCATTACCGAGGCCCCAAAAGTAGACTCTGCAAGCATTGTACGCGGTATCATGATGAAAGTGTTAACCAATACCATCGATTTTAAAACCTTCAATGCAAAGATCAAGATTGATTACGAGAGTGCGGAGAACAGTGAAAATTACACGGGCTATTTAAGCATTATCAAAGATTCGTTGATCTTCATCAGAATCCGTGGTTCGTTTTTGGGTATTTCTGCAGAGGGTTTGCAAGTGAAGATTTCAAAGGATTCGGTGGTTTTGGTGAAGAAAGTGGGTGATAAATATGTGCAGTACCGTACCATTGATTATTTAAAAGAAGCTACACAAATTCCTTTTGATTTTTATACGTTGCAAGACCTCTTAATTGGAAACCCGGTATTTGTGACCAATAATATTGTGTCTTACCGCGATGGCCCTCAAAGTTTATCGGTATTAATGGTGGGTGATATTTTTAAACACTTGATTTCCTTGTCTACCGATGATTTTAGGGTCATGCACAGCAAGCTCGACGACGTAGACATTCAACGCAATAGAACCTGTGCCATTAGTTTTAGCAACTATCAACCCATGGGCACTTATCAGTTTGCTGCCCAAAGAAAAATTGTGGTGGCCGAAAAGAGTAAGCTCGATATCAACCTAGATTTTAAAGAGTTCAGCCTAAACGAACCGTTAAAATATACGTTTGAAGTGCCTAAAAATTATAAGCGTAAGTAATTTACAGTAGCTTTTGACGTTATTTGGATGCGTTTAGGTATCAATGTTGTGTAACCTTTGTATTAATTGTAGTTAATTGTTCAATATGTTTAAAAAGACCTTTTTTGTTTTAGTTGTGCTGCTGATGGGTGGCTTGGTGGCCAATGCACAAAACAGAGAAGATCTGCAAAAACAAAAACAAAGCATTGAAAAAGAGTTGGCCGAACTAAATAAACTCTATCGCGAAACCCAAAAGAACACCAAAACTTCGGTGAAGCAACTCGCGATTATTAAGCGTAAAATTAATGCGCGTGAAGCCTTGGTCAACAGCATCAACCGTGAAGTAAAACAATTAGACGAAACCATTTATTTAAATGAGCGTGATATTTATCGCTTACGCAAGGAATTAGATACCCTTAAAGTTAAATATGCCAAGAGTATTGTTTTTGCTTACAAAAACAGAAGCAGTTATGCCTATCTAAATTTCTTGTTTTCTGCGGGAAGTTTTAATGATGCTATGAAGCGTGTTACTTATTTAAAAAGTTATCGCCAGAATCGTGAAACCCAAGCCAATACGATTGTGAAGAGTGAAAATTTATTGCAAGAAAAGATTGGGGTGTTGAGCAATAATAAAAAAGAACGCTTGAGTACGCTTGAAGTGCAGAGCAAACAGTTGCTCGATTTACAAGAAGATCGTAAAGAGCAAGACCAAGTGGTAGCTCAACTAAAGGGCAAAGAGAAAGAACTTAACAAACAAATTCGGGATAAAGAAAGTCAACGTCAAAAAGTAGCGGTGGCTATTAATGCCGTTATCAGAAGAGAAATTGAAGAAGCTAAAAAGCGCGACGAAGCCAAGCGTTTGAAAGCCTTGGAAGATGCGCGTAAATTAAAAGCGGCGCAAGATGCAGCTGCTGCTGCGGCGGCACTCGAGAAAAAGAATGCAGCGGGATCTACTGCAAAACCTATCACTGGCGCGGGCGCAAAACCAGCAACGAATAATACTGTGGTAGCGAATGGGGGCAGTGTTAATCCCCCTAAACCAACATTAAATGATCCTGCAACGGGCGTTTCTTCTGCTTCAAAAGATCGTACTTATTCTCCTTTGGAATCTACACCTGAAGGCATGGAAATGTCGTTGAATTTTGAGAACAATCGTGGGCGTTTACCTTGGCCTGTGAGTAATGGTATTGTTACGGTGGGATTTGGAACGCAAAGTTATGCGGGCACCAAATTAATGCAGAAGTCGGATGGGCTTGAAATAGCCGTCCCTATTGGTTCTGCGGTTCGTTGTGTAGCAGATGGTGAAGTAGTGTATGCCGGTGAAGTGGCTGACGAAAATATTGTTTTAGTAAAGCATGGTAAATATTTTACTGGCTATAAAAATTTATCTTCTGTTGCTGTTTCTCGTGATCAAAAAGTGAAAGCAGGAACTGTGCTTGGAAAGTCTGGAACATCTATTGATGGTGAGGGCGGCATTTTATTCATGATCATGAACGATAAAAGTGTAGCGCAAAATCCTACGCCTTGGTTGCGATCTAAATAATTTCATCTTACTAATTTCTGTATCTTGTTGCAAAGCAATTTATGCAACAATATATTCTTTCATTCGATCAAGGTACTACGAGTAGCAGAGCCATTGTATTTGATAAAGCAGGCGCCATTTTTTCTACTGCACAAAAAGAATTCACGCAAATATTTCCGCAGCCAGGTTGGGTGGAGCATGATGCCAATGAAATTTGGAGCACGCAAATTGGCGTTGCCGCAGAAGCCATTACCAAAGCGGGTTTGAGCATTCAGAACATCGCGGCGATTGGTATTACCAATCAACGTGAAACCACTGTTGTGTGGGATAAAAAAACAGGTATTCCTGTGTACAATGCCATTGTTTGGCAAGACCGTAGAACCGCTGATTATTGTGATCAATTAAAAGCTGCGGGTCATGCAAAATCGATTCAAGAAAAAACTGGATTGATTGTTGACGCTTATTTTTCTGCTACCAAAGTGAAGTGGATATTAGATAATGTAGCTGGTGCGCGTGAGCGTGCGGAGAAGGGTGAATTATTAATGGGCACCATGGATACTTGGTTGGTTTGGAAATTAACGAATGGGCAAGTGCATGTAACTGATGTATCGAATGCATCGCGCACCATGATTTATAATATTCACACTTTACAGTGGGATCAAGACTTACTCGAACTCTTCGATATTCCGGCGGCTATGCTCCCTCTGGTAAAAAGTTCCAGTGAAATTTATGGCACTACACAAAGTATTTTGACTTCGCATCCTGTGCCGATTGCGGGTATTGCAGGTGATCAACAAGCGGCTTTATTTGGTCAACAATGTACGCAGCCTGGTATGGTGAAGAATACTTATGGTACGGGTTGTTTTATGTTGATGAATACGGGTGAAAAACCAGTGGCTTCTACCAATCAATTGCTCACAACGATTGCTTGGCAAGTGAATGGGGTTACGCATTATGCACTCGAGGGTTCGGTATTTATTGCGGGTGCGGTAGTGCAATGGTTGCGTGATGGTTTGAAAATTATTCGAACTTCTGCAGAGATTGAAACCCTTGCTGGGCAAGTATCTTCGGCCGATGGCGTGTATGTTGTTCCGGCTTTTGCAGGATTGGGTGCGCCTTATTGGAATCAACATGCACGTGGTACGATTGTCGGTATTACGCGTGGTACTACCAGTGCGCATATTGCACGTGCTGCGGTAGAGAGTATTGCTTTTCAAACCATGGATGTATTAAAAGCAATGGAAGCCGATTCGGGTATTTCCATTAAAGAATTGCGTGTGGATGGTGGCGCAACAGTTAACAATATGTTGATGCAGTTTCAAGCTGATTTATTGCAAACTTCGGTGGTGCGTCCTACAACTGTTGAAACCACTGCATTGGGTGCGGCTTACCTAGCTGGATTAGCGGTGGGTTTTTGGGGCTCTGTTTCCGAAATCCAAAGCATTTGGGAAAAGGATCGGGTTTTTGAACCTTCGATGTCCTTGGCTTCTCGCGATGCCTTAGCGGCAGGTTGGGCCAAAGCAGTAGGGGCGGCGATGAGTTACTAGAGCGCCTGGCGGGAGCGTTTGCCGGCTGCGCTGCTGGTATTAAATTTTGGATTTACTCAGAATATTGAGTATTTTTACTCAACGTATTGAGTAAAATATAAATTATGTTTCAAAGAGTTCATTATCAAACACTTGCGAACAGGCTTCAAGAGCCTCGGCGATTCATTCAGGTGATTACAGGGCCCCGTCAAGTGGGTAAAACCACCATGGTGAACCAAGTTGCTGCTAATTTAAAAGTGGCTCATTTGTTTGTGTCTGCTGATTCTGTGGCGCTTGGAAACAGTGTTTGGTTGCAACAGCAATGGGAATATGCAAGAATAAAACTGAAGCAAGAAACCGCGCTTGAATATGTTTTGATCATTGATGAAATTCAAAAAATTGATCAATGGAGTGAGACCATTAAATTAATGTGGGATGAAGACACTAGAACAGGGTTGAATATTAAATTAGTTCTATTAGGATCTTCAAGATTGTTGATTCAACAAGGATTAACAGAATCTTTGGCTGGTAGATTTGAAGTAATTTATATGGGGCATTGGAATTTTTCAGAAATGCAAAAAAGCTTCAATTATTCATTGGATGATTTTATTTGGTTTGGTGGTTATCCTGGTAGTGCGGCATTCATTCATGAAGAAAATCGTTGGAAAGAATATATGATTCATTCGATTATTGAATCTAGTATTTCGCGTGATATTTTAATGCTTACTCGTATTGATAAACCTGCATTGATGAAGCAGCTATTCGAATTGGGTTGTTTGTATTCTGGGCAAATTTTATCTTATACTAAAATGATCGGGCAGTTACAAGATGCGGGAAATACTACTACCTTAAGTCACTATTTACAACTCTTACATACTGCCGGTTTATTAGGCGGCATTGAAAAGTTTGCTGGTGATATTATTCGTAAAAGATCCTCCAGTCCTAAGTTTCAAGTGCACAATACTGCATTGATGAGTGCTCAAATGGGGCGACATAAAAAACAGGTCTTATCTGATAAAGCTGCATGGGGCAGAATGGTTGAATCTGCGGTTGGAGCTCATTTGCTAAACAGTTCTCTTTCGAGGAATATGAATTTATATTATTGGCGAGAAAATATACTAGAAGTAGATTTTATCTTGGAAAAAAATAACGAATTGATCGCTATTGAAGTGAAAAGTAATGGCGTTGCTGAATTTCGTGGTTTGGAAGCTTTTAAAAAAATGTACGGCCCCAAAAAAATGATTCTAGTGGGTGAGAAAGGGATTCCAGTTCACGAATTTTTGCAATTAAATCCCAACGATTTATTTTAAAAGAAATGCATGGATTATCTGAATCAAACATATGACATTGTAATCATTGGCGGTGGCGCTACTGGCCTGGGTTCCGCTGTGGATGCGGCTTCGCGTGGGTATAAAACTTTGCTCGTTGAGCAAGCTGATTTTGGGAAAGGCACTTCTAGCCGTTCCACTAAATTGGTGCATGGTGGTGTGCGGTACTTGGCACAGGGGAATATTAAATTGGTGCGCGAGGCGTTAGCCGAGCGCGGTAGGTTACTCAAAAATGCGCCACTTATGACTAGCACGCAACCCTTTGTGGTGCCGGTATTTAGCCTTTGGGAAAAATTTTATTATAGTGCTGGTTTAATGTTATACGATGTTTTATCGGGAAAATTATCACTCGGTAAAACGCGTTTACTCTCTCGCAAAAAAACCTTGGAGTTATTGCCGAATATCAACCCCAAAAAAGTTGCAGGTGGTATTTTATATTATGATGGTCAATTCAATGATGCAGAACTCTGTATTGAACTCGCACATACTGCGGAGCGTTATGGGGCTACTGTGTTAAATTATACCAAAGCGGTTGGATTTATAAAAGAGAAGGATATTATTGTGGGAGTAGAGCTGGAAGATACGCTGGGAGCGGGCGGCGGAGCTGCGAGCGGGGATGTGGCGGTTGCGGCGGGCGGCAGCGCGGGCCAGGCTGCTGGCGCAAACGGCGCGGGCCAAGTGGCCGAACCGACCCGAAAAAAAGTTTCGTGCAAATGCGTCATTAACGCAACAGGCGTATTTACCGATGCCGTCTTGCAAATGGATGATCCGCATGCAGACACATTAGTGTATCCTTCGCAGGGTATTCACTTGGTAGTGAGTCCTAAATTTTTCAGAGGGATCAATGCGATGATGATTCCTAAAACCGATGATGGTCGAGTACTTTTTGCTGTGCCTTGGCAAGGTAAAGTAGTAATAGGTACTACCGATACACATGTGGATCATATTGACCTAGAACCTTTGCCACTAGCGGAAGAGATTCATTTTGTGTTAGAGCATTTTAATAGATACACGAATGCAGCCATCACGAAAGATGATGTGCTCAGTGTTTTTGTGGGGCTTCGTCCGTTGGTGCGTTCTGCAAATACAGGTTCCAATATTTCTTCTTTATTGTCGCGCGATCATACGTTGGTGGTTTCGCCAAGTCGCTTAGTTACTATAACCGGGGGCAAGTGGACCACTTATCGCAAGATGGCGGAAGACGCGGTGAACAATGCGGTGTTTGTGGCCAAGCTTGATGGGGCTGATCGTAGCGCGAAATCTGGTTCGACTTCGGGTGCGACTTCTGCCGCGACATCCAGCTCGAAAAAATGCATCACAAAAGATTTGCCCATTGGAGACCTTGGGGCTGCTAGAGCATTAGCGGCGCAATTGATTGCTGCCGATTCTTCAATGGCTGAGTTCTTGGCTCCAGCGGCCTATGACATTCGTGTAGTGGATGTGGTTGTTGCGGCGCGCTGCAAATATGTGCGAACCGTGGAAGATTTTCTAGCGCGCCGCAGCCGGCTGCTCTTCCTAGATGCCCGAGCCGCTATAAAATTAGCTCCTTCCGTTGCAACCATTTTACAGAAAGAATTGAATTGGACCAACGAAGAAAGAGATGCACAACTAGAATCATTTATTCAATTAGCACAGCAATACATAATTCATTAAATTCAAACTATGAATGCATTTATAGCAGAATTATTAGGCACCGCTTACATCATCGCTTTTGGTAATGGGGTAGTGGCCAATGTGGTCTTACATAAAACCAAGGGCAACAATGGCGGATTAATTGCTATTACTTTTGGATGGAGTATGGCCGTGTTCATGGCGGTATACATTACAGCAGGCGTTAGCGGAGCGCATTTAAATTCTGCAGTCACCATTGGGTTAGCTTCTTTAGGAAAATTTGATTGGGCGCTGGTGCCTCAATATTTATTGGCGCAATTATTAGGCGCTATGTTGGGTCAATTTTTTGTTTTTCTTTTATACAAAGATCATTTTAATGCTACGGCAGATGGGCTTACGCAGCGTGCTTGTTTTTGCACCGATCCTGCTATTCGCAATCCTGTTCAAAATTTCATGACCGAATTTCTGGCTACGTTTATTTTTATGTTGGCTATTTTATTTATTACCAAAGCCAATAGCAGCCTAGGTTCGCTGGATGCTTTGCCTGTTGCATTAGTAGTGCTTGCGATTGGTTTAAGTTTTGGCGGGCCCACGGGATATGCCATTAACCCAGCGCGTGATTTGGGCCCGCGTATCATGCACTTTATTTTACCTATGACCAATAAATCTTCCAGCGATTGGGGTTATGCTTGGGTGCCCATTGTGGGGCCTATTTTAGGTGCATTGGCCGCAGGATTCGTTTACACGGCCATCAATTAATGCACCGCGACAAGCTTATATAAAACAATGATTAATCCCGGTTTAAAAAAGGAATTTTGAATTGCGATTTAATCACTCGCTTTTTCTTCATTACCGTAGGAGTATGCTGAAATTCTTGGTAATAGATTTTCAATAGAATCAAGAAATAAGAAATCAATAAAGGGCCAAAGATTAAGCCCGTGATACCAAAATATTTTAATCCCATAATCACACCCAATAGTGTAACCAATGGGTGTACGTCGGCCATTTTTTTAGCGAGTACAAAGCGTACCACATTGTCCATCACACCCATTAATAATGAGCCCCAGGCAATGAGTCCAATCCCTTCTGCTATTCCTACATTGGCCATTAAATAAATACTAATAGGCACCCAAATAATACCTGCACCCACAATCGGTATTACAGAAGATAAACCAGTAAGGACGGCCCAAAATCCGGGCTCACTTAATCCTACCCATGTATAATATGCCCACGCTAATAGACCTTGTATGATGGCTATCATCGGAACTCCCAATGCATTGCTGACTGTTTGTGCCCTAAGTTCATTAGCGAACAACATGATTTTTTCGCGCTTAAATGGCAAGTAAAAAACAATCGCCGCTTCCATTCTATTTAAGTTCGTAATCATGAAGAACAAAATAAAATACATCATACCCATCGCGCTAATCAAATTCAATCCTTGGCTTAAAATTCCACTAATAAAATCGGTAAAATAACTTTGTATGCCACTCAAGTTTTTCTCGCTTAATAATTCAAAATGATAATCTGATTTTAAGCGTTTGTCTAAATCTTTTAATGGCGCTAAAAATGCATCGGTATTGCCTGCAATAAGTAATGCTTTTTTATAAAGCATGCCTGCTAAAAAAGTAAAGGGTAAGAGGATGATGAAAAATGATACCACAATCACCAATGCTGCTGCTGCAGACTTACTCCAGTTTTTTTTCTTTACTAAAAATTCAACAGATGGTTTGCTTAATACATAAAATAAAACGGCCGCTAAAAATGCGGTGAAAAATTGTTGTAATGTAAATAGCAGAAATGCCGCAAATAGTAGAATTACGGCCAAAAATATATATCGATTGATCTTATGTTCTTGCTGCATTTTTCGTAACTTGTATCAAATGTATTATTTATGAGCGAGAACAGTAAATTCATTTCAGGTTTGTTGCTCGGTGCCCTTGCAGGAACAGCGTTGGCACTTTATTTAAACACCGATAAGGGGAAAGAATTATTGGCCAGCCTTAATATAGAAGCCGATCATTTAAAAGATGAAGCGCAAGAAGGCTATGTTCATGTTAAAGAAGGGGTAGACGAACTCTTGGCTAAAGCAAAAAACTTGGTAAAAGAATTAGAACAAAAAATTGCAGAGGCTTAAGCCTCTCATAAAGAACTGCCATATGTCTGAATCGGAAGATTTTTTTGGAAACGCCAAAAAGGAATTAGAAGCTTATATCGAGAATCGAATCCTCTTGGCTAAAATGCAAGTGACGCAAAAACTGAGTCATAAAATGGCTTCGGTGGTGGTGATCACCCTATTGGCTACTATTTTTGCTTTTGCCTTGGTTTTTGGGGGGATTATGGCCGCCTATTATTTGACCGATCTCACTGGTAGCTTGGTAAAAGGCTTTGGTTATGTGGCCGCTTTTTTTCTCGGTCTCTTATTTATAATAGTGTTATTCCGTAAAAAATTGGCTGCTGTGGTGGTGGATGCCCTCATTAAAAATTTATTTAAGTAATGCCCCGTTATACCCAACCTCCTATTAAGAACCAAGCCGATCTGCTCCATGCCATGGAACAACTAAAAGGGCATGTGTCAGAACAGGAAAAAGAACTGGCTAATTTAGCCGGAAAAGTACCTGGACAGCTGTTTAAACAGGCTTCTGGCGCTATTGTCCCCGCCATTCTAAACACCGCCACCCTCAGCGGCGCTTGGAATATTTTGAAACTGGTTCCGGTGGCTCAATCCCTGTTTTCGCTATTCAAGAAAAAAAAGGACTAGTTCCCTCGCTTTTTTTTGCTCCTTACCCTTACCTTTGCGGCCAAATCAACCATTTATGGCAACAACAGGGAAGATTAAACAAATTATTGGTGCGGTTGTAGACGTTCATTTTCAGGACAGCAGTTTGCCTGAAATCTACAATGCCTTAGAAATAACCAAGGAAAACGGCGATAAGCTGGTACTAGAAGTGCAACAGCACTTAGGTGAAGACAGTGTACGTACCATTGCGATGGACGGAACAGAAGGTCTTGTAAGAGGTATGGCAGTAGTAGATACTGGTATTCCAATTGCAATGCCTGTGGGTGAAGGTATCAACGGTCGTTTGTTTAACGTAACTGGAGACGCTATTGATGGTCTTCCTCAATTAAGCAAAGTGAATGGTCGTCCTATTCACAATAAGCCACCATTATTCGAAAACTTAAGTACTGCAACAGAAATCCTGTTCACTGGTATTAAAGTAATTGACCTAATTGAACCATACGCAAAAGGTGGTAAAATTGGTTTGTTTGGTGGTGCGGGTGTAGGTAAAACCGTATTGATTCAAGAATTGATCAACAATATTGCTAAAGGCCATGGTGGTCTTTCTGTATTTGCTGGTGTGGGTGAGCGTACTCGTGAGGGTAACGACTTATTGCGTGAGATGATTGAAGCTGGTATCATGAAATATGGTGATGCTTTCAAACATAGCATGGAAGAAGGTGGATGGGATCTATCTAAAGTAGATATGGAAGGATTGAAAGATTCTAAAGCTACTTTCGTATTTGGTCAAATGAACGAACCTCCAGGTGCACGTGCTCGTGTGGCTTTGAGTGGTTTAACTATTGCGGAATATTTCCGTGATGGAGATGGTACTGGAAAAGGTAAGGACATCTTGTTCTTCGTAGATAATATCTTCCGTTTCACACAAGCTGGTTCTGAGGTATCTGCATTGTTAGGTCGTATGCCTTCTGCGGTAGGTTACCAACCAACCCTTGCCACTGAAATGGGATTGATGCAAGAGCGTATCACTTCAACCAAGAACGGTTCTATCACATCTGTACAAGCGGTTTACGTACCTGCGGATGACTTGACTGACCCGGCTCCTGCAACTACTTTCGCTCACTTAGATGCAACGACTGTATTAAGCCGTAAGATTGCCGACTTAGGTATCTATCCTGCGGTGGATCCTTTGGATTCTACTTCTCGTATCTTAACTCCTGCAATTGTAGGTAATGAGCATTACGATACTGCTAACCGTGTTAAATTAATTCTTCAGCGTTACAAGGAACTACAAGATATCATTGCAATCCTTGGTATGGATGAATTAAGCGACGAAGATAAAATGACTGTACAGCGTGCTCGTAAAGTACAACGTTTCTTATCTCAGCCTTTCCACGTTGCTGAACAGTTCACTGGTTTAAAAGGTGTATTCGTTAGCATTGAAGATACCATCAAAGGTTTCAACTCAATCATGGATGGTGAAGTGGATGAGTATCCAGAAGCTGCATTCAACTTAGTGGGTACACTAGATGATGCAATTGAAAAGGGTAAGAAAATGATGGAAGCTGCAAAAGGATAATTTATGATTTTAGAAATATTAACTCCGGAGAAAAAACTATACAGTGGCGAAGTGTACGGTGTACAATTGCCTGGTATTAGTGGTTTATTCGAAATACTCGACAAGCACGCACCAATGGTAAGTGCCTTGGGTAAGGGTAACCTAAAAATTTTGAAGGATAAAAAAGAAGTAGAAAGCTATTCTATCCAAAGCGGTTTTGTTGAAGTAATCAACAACAAAGCAACTGTGTTGGTAGAGGGTGCAGAAGAACTGTAAGCGAACTTTGATTGCGCTGCGGCTTTGATCCCTTTAGCTAATTTCTTTATATAATTTGAACAGTCTCGATTTTTTCGGGACTGTTTTTTTATGCCCATATTTGAACTTTTCCTTTCTGGCTCTACTCGCTCCAGCGGTACTGCGAAAATAAAAAAGGGACAAAAAAGTATACTGAAAGTGTATGTAAAATTGAGTGAAATAGCGAGATTTTGCGAGAATCTCGCAATTTTTACTTAATTTGCTTCAACTTGACTTTATGATTGAAAAAGCGCCTAAACATATTAAAGAAGAAGATACTATTAATGTAATGGTAGACTTAGAAAGGAAGGGTGTTTTAAAGACTTTTCAAGATGACTATTTGTATTGGGATAAAATTAAATACAAGTCTAAAGATCACCCTCCTGAAAAAGTATGGAATGCGGTAAAACTTCATCGGTGGTTGCGACAAACTATTGTTCAATTTGGGAAGTATCAATTTAGTTTTGTAATTACTGATTATATGCAACGTGTTTTGCATCAGTTCGATTTGCATATTGGGGGAAATTTGAGCAGTAATATTGGGATTGCTGAAACAGATAAAACAAAGTTTGTAATTAGTTCAATAATGGAAGAAGCTATTTCGAGTAGTCAAATGGAAGGCGCTAATACAACTCGAAAAAAGGCAAAAGAAATGATTCAGAAGGAGCAAAAGCCTACCAATAAATCTGAGCAAATGATTCTGAATAACTTCATCACAATGAAGCATATTGTTCAGCATAAAAACCAATCTGTTACTCCGAATAGGATTCTTGCTTTGCATCAATTAATTATAAAAGACACACTTAACAAAAAAGTTGAAGAAGGAAAATTCAGAGACACAAATGATGTTTATGTTGTAGATCATAGCTCTAGCGAAGTTGTTCATCAACCCCCATCTCATGAGGAATTAGCCTTGTTAATAAACGACCTTTGTGAATTTTGTAATAAAGAGTCTGAAAATTTTATTCATCCAGTTGTAAAGGGCTGTATCATACATTTTATGATAGGATGGATTCATCCATTTGTTGATGGTAACGGAAGAACAGCTCGCGCTCTTTTTTATTGGTACATGCTTAAGCAAGGATATTGGCTTACAGAATATTTATCAATATCGAGGATAATTAAAGATTCAAAAGCTCAATATGAAAAAGCTTATTTGTATTCAGAGATAGATGAGAATGATCTTAGTTATTTTATAACTTATCATATCAAAACATTAGAGAAAGCAATTGAAGCTTTAAAGCAATATATTAATACAAAACAGAAAGAAGTTTTTCAGGCAGCTCAATTTATGTCTATACCAGGTGTAAATGATCGGATGGCACAAATTATCAAGCTTATTCATGATGATCCTGAAAGAATTCTAACTGTAAAAGAGATTGAATCAAGATTCAATATTTCCAATTTTACTGCTAGGTCCGATTTAAAAAATTTAGTTGAGTTGGGCTTTTTACAAGCAATTCAAGTGAATAAAAAGAAACAAAATTTTATCAGAGGAAACAATTTCAATTCATTAATTAATTAATATAAAATTGAGGATAGACCTTCTTAGTTTCAAGTGTATATTTTATTGGATTTAAAGATATAGTATCTTTTTTATTTGAAGGTTTTGGGGAGATAAGGGTTGTTTATATTCCGCCAAATCCACTTTTATTTCACTGATTTGGCAGAATATAGTTATTTTATATCTCGCCAAATTGGCTAAAATTTCATAGATTTGGCAGAATATAAATTATCCGATGATTTAAATTTCAACCAATGGAAAAAATTATAGGTAGGGAAATAGAACAAAAGCAATTAAAAAATATCATTGAATCAAATGATGCGGAGCTGCTTGCGATATATGGACGCCGTAGAATTGGTAAAACTTATTTAATCAGGAATGCCTATGAGAAGCAACTGATATTTGAACTATCAGGAGTACATAATGCTACATTAAGTCAGCAATTGGAAGTATTTGGTAATGCAATGTCTCGAGCAACAGGTTTCCCAATCGCTAGTCCTAGAAATTGGTCACAAGCGTTCACGCTTCTGATTGATTATATAAAGCCATTAATCAAAAAAGAAAAGAAAGTAATATTTATTGATGAGTTCCCCTGGCTTCATACTCCTCGATCTGGATTTATACAAGCTTTCGAAAACTTTTGGAATACATGGGCTTCAAAAGAAAAAAACTTGGTAGTAGTCATTTGTGGGTCAGCAGCAGCATGGATGATCAAGAATATTATTTATAATAAAGGGGGGCTTCATAACAGAGTTACCAGAAAGATACGCCTCATGCCATTTACTTTAGGTGAATCAGAAGAATTTTTGAAAGAAAGAAAAATCATACTTGATAGGTATCAATTAATTCAACTTTATATGGTGATGGGGGGAGTGCCTCAATATTTGAAAATGATAGAAAGAGGGGAAAGTTCAATGTTGGCGATTGACAGAATTTGTTTTACCAAAGATGGATTTTTAAATGATGAGTTTAAAAATTTATTTAGCTCTTTATTTGATGATGCTGCTATTCATATGAATATTATTAAAGCATTAGCAAAAAAAGGGAAAGGTCTTACACGGAATGAAATTATTGAAACATGTAAATTGAAATCTGGTGGAGGAACTTCTCAAGTATTAGATGAGCTTGCAGAATCTGGATTTATAGGAATATTTAACCCTTATGGCAAAACAGCAAAGGACAGTGTTTATAAATTAGTAGATGAGTATACACTGTTTTATACAAAATTCATTGAGCATGGCAAACTAAAAGGAGCTGGTAGTTGGGCAAAATATTCAAGAACACAATCTTGGATTAGCTGGAGCGGCTATGCATTCGAAAATATTTGTTTGAAGCATATCATACAATTAAAAAATGCATTAGGTATTAGGAGTGTACATACTGAGCATTATATGTGGCGTTACATACCCAACAAAGATGAAAAAGGCGCTCAAATTGATCTATTAATTGACAGACAGGATATGTGTATTAATTTATGTGAGATGAAATTTTCAAATACTGAGTTTGAGATAACTAAATCTTATGCAAAGGAAATTCAATCAAAAATGAATGTCTTTATCGAAAAAACTAAAACACGTAAAACCCTCTTTTTAACGCTGGTTACAACGCATGGTGTTAAAAACACTGGAAATTATATTGGGCTAATTCAAAATGAGGTTAAAATGGATGCTTTGTTTAAATAACCTCCAAATGAAATACTTCTTTACCGTTAAAAAACGGTGGGTCTCCGTATTTCTACTCTTTTATATTTGGTAGATATGATTTTAATTGGGAAGGTGAAAATGATTTTTTACTCCCGTTAAATAACCATCAGAATTTGATAATACTGCCCTACTGCTTCGCTATTGTTATCCGTTCCTTCGTCTTGTTCAGAACAAAATCTTGTTGCAACAAGTAAACCAAACCCGAGTTCACGGTAGCGGGACTTCTGCGTGACGCTGAAATAACCATGGCGAGAGACAGGTCATTTTAAATTGTACTAAAATGAAAAAAGTATCATTCGAACAACTAGGGTTAGTGAACCTTAGTGCAGAGGAAACTCAGGAAATTAATGGTGGTGAAATAGGAACCTGGTTGAAGAAAGCAGGAATAGCTGGGTTAGCTTACGACGTCATTGATAATTGGAGCACGATTAAGAAAGGCTTCTTAGCTGGTTGGAATTCATTAAAATAATCAATTAAATTTTTTAAGATGAAAAATCAAACAATTGACCTTTCCGCTTTTAAGGGTCTCCAAGCATTAAGTATTGATCAAATGCAATCAATTGATGGCGGCGGTGAATTTTGGGACATTGTATCATATGCTGCTGGTGTAACAGCAAAAGTCATTTACACTTTTGCTAAAGATGCAGTAACATATCAACAGTCTCTGCCTCCCAACTTGAAAAAGTAATGTAAAGGGGTTGGGGATACCTAACCCCTTTATTTAAATTAGTAAATAATAGAAAGTAAAACTTTAGCTAAAAAAATTAATGTAATGTTATGGGTCATTTTTTATTTCGAATGAATGATTTGTATTTAAAGAAAGTGAGAGAACTTTCAAAAATCAGTCAGTTTAAATTAATTATATTAACTGTGATAATTGAGATTTCAGTTACATTGATTTTTTCGTTTTTGCTTTTTCCTAATCATAATGCAGGACCGACATTTGATAGCAAGCTAGAAGAGTTTTTTATTGTAGTCATATTCGCGCCTATCTTAGAAACGTTAATTTTTCAATATTCAATAATTTCATACATATTGGGTAAGAGGCCCAATGCTTATTTATTTACTTGTATTTTTTCTGCCATCTTGTTTGGCTTATCTCATTTTTACTCACCAGAATATATTTTGAAAACTTTTTTTTCTGGTTTACTATTTGGAACACTTTACTTGGTGGTTCAGAATAAAAATAACAACGCATTTATCATTGTTGCAATCGCTCATTCTATTTACAATTTTATTGGATTTTGTTTGAGGCAGATTTAAATAAACCTCTATGTTTCAATCTACGATTAATATTATATATTACCCCTCAAAGCAATATTTATATTGGGTCATATTAAGTATGATTGTAACAGGCCTCACCGCGTTACCCTTCATTAAAACAACCATCGCAATTCGCTCTAGCGGCATCATTAGACCCGCTAATGAACGGACGGAAGTGAAGCCAATTATTACGGGGAATCTTGATCAGCTTTATGTTCGTGAGGGAGATACTGTTAAGCAAGGACAGTTGATTGCGGCTATCAAAGACAATATCAGTCAACCTAAAATCATATTAAATCAAGTTGAGCAGAACCAGCGAAAAAGATATGTTGATGATCTGATTAAATTGACTTCTAATGATAATTTCAATAGCATTCTTTTAGAAACGCCGCTCTATAAAGAGCAGTTGAATAAGTTTGTTAATCAACTGGCAGATCATCATACTGCTATTAAGAAAGTTTCCAATGAGTTGCAAATTTTTACTTCGCTGCTCAAAGACAAAGTAATTGCGCCTAAAGAACATTTTGATAAAGAAATTGAATTGGAAAGATTAAATAATACTTTGAATGCTTTTAAGAATGATCAATTGGCGCTTTGGCAAAATGATTTGCAACGTTACCAACTAGATATATCACAGTTTCAGTCTCAAAAAAATCAAATCAATATTGAGCAAAAAAATTACTTTATTCATGCGCCTGTTACAGGTGTAATTCAAAATATTAATACTAGATATATTGGCGGCTTTATTGCTGCCGGTGAACCCTTATGTATTATTTCGCCATTGAGCGATTTATTGGGAGAATGTTATTTGTCTACTAAAGATATTGGCTTGTTGAAAATTGGTCATTCCGCTCGATTTCAAGTGGATGCTTTCGATTATAATTATTTTGGGATGTTGACGGGTAAGGTAATTTCTATAGAGAATGATTTTTCACTCATCAATAATAAGCCTGCTTTCAAAGTCCAGTGCAGCTTTGATCGTACTCAATTGTATTTGAAAAATGGATTTAATGGAAGTCTAAAAAAAGGACTCAGTTTTCAAGCAAGATTTGTTGTTGCTGAAAGAACGCTTTGGCAACTTTTATTTGATAAAGTTGATGATTGGTTTAATCCTGTTGCGCCGAATCCTATTATAACATCATCTGTTTATGAAAAATAAAACCTGCATCAAACAGAGAGATATTACTGATTGCGGTGCTGCTTGCTTGGTTTCGGTGGCTATGCATTATCAATTGGAATTGCCAGTTAGCAGGATTAGACAATATGCTGGTACCGATAAACGGGGTACGAATGTATTGGGGTTGATTGAAGCCGCCGAACGACTCGGATTTCAGGCTAAAGCTGCAAAGGGCGTTTTGGATAGTTTGCAAAAAATTCCTTTACCTGCCATTGCGCATATTGTATTGAAAAATGGATTACATCACTATGTGGTGATTTATTCCATTAATTCAAAGTTCATAACTTATATGGATCCGGGGGAAGGCGTTTTTGTAAAAAAATCACTTACTGATTTCCAAGAATTATGGTCGGGTGTGATTGTTTTGATTTTACCTAGTGATGATTTTGTTACAGGTAAACAAAAAATAAGTAATAGGGAAAGATTTTGGCAATTAATTAAGCCCCATACTTCCATTATGATTCAAGCTTTAATAGGGGCTTTACTCTACACCATTCTTGGCTTGTCTACTTCAATATATATGCAAAAGATTATAGATTTTGTATTAGTAGAAGGGAATACAAGACTATTGAATCTATTGAGCTTGGGCATGATTTTTATTTTAGTATTTCAATTAGCCATTGGTTCTTTTAAAACTGTTTTTGGTTTGCAAACAGGCCAAATGATTGACGCTAGGTTAATTCTAGGATATTATAAGCATCTATTAAAATTGCCCCAACGTTTTTTTGATACCATGCGTGTAGGCGAAATCATTAGTCGGGTGAATGATGCTGTTAAAATAAGAGAGTTTATTAATTCGGTTGCTTTAAACTTAATCGTTAATGTGTTGATCGTAATTTTTAGTTTATTGATTATGTTCTTTTATTATTGGAAGTTGGCGCTTATCATGCTTGCAATTATTCCAATTTATGCAATCATTTATTGGATCACTAATAAAGTGAATAAAAAATGGCAAAGACGGTTAATGGAAGAGAGTGCTGAATTAGAAAGTCAATTAGTTGAAAGCCTGAATGCTGTTGACACTATTAAAAAGTTTGGAATTGAACAGTTTGCCAATGATAAAACAGAAGCTCGTTTTATTAGTTTGCTCAAAACAATTTATAAGACGAGCATTTACAGCATGTTTATTGGAACAGGTGCTGAATTCTTCACAAGATTATTTACCATTTTGCTTTTATGGATTGGATCTTATTTTGTAATTAATCGAGAGTTATCTCCAGGTGAACTTTTATCCTTTTATGCATTGGTTGGATATTTTACTGGTCCAGCTACCTCTTTGATTGGGGCTAATAAGAATATACAAGATGCGATCATTGCTGCTGATCGGTTATTTGAAATCATTGATTTAGAAACAGAATCTAGTAATGATCAAAAGATTGAACTATCAGCCGATTTAATTGGCGATATTGAATTGAAACATGTTCATTTTAGATATGGTACAAGAACGACTGTTTTTGAAGATTTGAATATTCGTTTCGAAAAAGGAAAAAGTACAGCAGTAGTGGGAGAAAGCGGTAGTGGAAAATCAACATTACTCTCTTTAATGCAAAATCTATACCCGCTAAACAATGGTAATATCACGATTGGTCAAATAGACTTGCAACATATCAGTAACCGTAGTTTGCGAGAACGAGTGGGAGTAGTGCCCCAAGACATTGACCTCTTCAATGGAACTATAGTAGAAAATATTGCCTTGGGCGACTACGAACCTGACATGCAGAAAATCCTTTTTCTCTCTACTATTTTGGGCACTGATGAATTTATTAATCAATTGCCCAATACTTATAATAGTATGGTTAATGAGCAAGGCGTTAATTTATCTGGTGGTCAAAAACAGCGCTTAGCAATTGCTCGTGCGCTTTATCGTAACCCGGATATTTTAATTCTAGATGAAGCTACTAGCAGCCTTGATCCTACTAGTGAACAAAAAGTACAAGATGCCCTCAATTGGTTTAAGGAGCAAGCTAAAACCATCATCATCATTGCCCATCGACTAACCACCATTAAAAAATGCGATACCATTTTAGTGCTAAGCAAGGGTAAGTTAGTGGAGCAAGGATCACATAATTATTTACTATCTATGAACGGTCATTACTCAAAACTTTGGGGATACCATACTGCCAATATTTAAATATCATTCTTATGCAAAAAGAAAATAAAAAACATTCAGGGGTTGTAGTTTTGTTATTTCATGCACTTTTATTCAATCTTGTCATACTTCCTGCTGGATTTCTTTATTCCATTTTATTTAAAGTTGACTATGTTAGCATGGATGAATGGATAAACAGTATATGTTTAAATGTAATTACTTGGCAAGTTTTTGATTATGCGCTAAAGGAAGATGATTCTCCTAGCGGACTGAAATATGAATTGAAAAAATTTCACTTTATACATGCAATTGACCAATGGGTTCAACAAAAACTAACAACACCAAAAATCAGATACGCTTTATTTCGAAGTCTATTTTGGTTGTTCATCTTGATTATTTTTGTAATCCCCTCGATTTCAACATTCATTTTTGAGGTTAGAATGCCTTACACTTCATTGCGATTTACTTTTGTATTCTTACAGCTACTTTGTTTGGTGTATTACTATATTCAAAATAAATATCCAAATGATGCATTTGTACAAAAAGAACCTATTCCTAGCCCTTGGTTATTAGAACTGATATACTTAATGATTTTTAAAAAGAAAAAACCCTAATTCAACTGCGGATCAATCGGGTAGTTGGTCATTTGAGCGTATTCGCCGCCGAGTTGTTGCATGCTGCGTTTCCAAATTTGTTCGGCCTCCAATGAAAAACTGATGCCTACATCTGGGGTGGTTATGATCCAACTTTTTTCTTCTACTTCTTCTTGTAGCTGACCTGCACTCCAACCACTATACCCTACAAAAAAACGAATTTGTAAATCGGTAATTTCTTTATTGTGTAATGCTGCAATAGCTACATCAAAATCTCCTCCCCAATAAATTCCTTTAGATATTTCTATTCCTTCGGTAATAATATCTGGTCTTCTATGAATAAAATGTAGGGTATGTTGTTCTACTGGTCCACCTTCGTATACCGGCAATATTAATCCATCCGCAATCTCTACTACATCTCCTAAAATCTGATCGGTTTTTTTGTTTAAGATAAATCCAATATCTCCTTCTTCATTATGGTCGCATATTAGCACAGCCGTCCTTATAAAATTCGGATCCTTTAAAAACGGGTCGGATAGCAATAAAATTCCTTTGTTTAGTTCCATATTGATCAAAAAGATAAGAATAATATTTATTTTTCGTACCAAATCTAAAAAATCTAGTTAAAAAAAGCCCTTGGTTGCGTTGCTGCTATTGGCTAGGGTTAAATAAATCTATATTTGTTGCGCATGAAGAGAACTTTCCCCATCATTGTCATACTGATTTCACTTTCGCTGCTAGGGCTATTCCTTTTGCAGGCTTCTTGGTTCGATAACCTCATGGAAGTAACGAAAACGCAGCTCAGCGAAAAAATTAATGCTGGGGGGGTAAGCGTAGCCAATGATATTGGAAAAACTACTCGTTCTTCCCAACCACTTAGTTTAAATAGAAGGGGGGGATTATTGCTGGGCTCCGAGTTGCAGATCAAATTGTTTCGCCAGCCCACCGTAGAAGAACGTTTTACGATGGAGGAAGTGCGGGAAAAAATTGAAAAAGAATTTGAGCGTGTTCAATTAGGTAAACTAAAATTTGAGTTTGCTATTTCTGATGTGGAAGGCAACTATGAATTTTATTCTCCTGGTTATGAACAAGAGTTTTGGGATACCATCAACAACAAACGAAACTACTACGCCATTTTACGCGAAACAGATAACCTCGCTTTTACTGAGGCCAACGAAGTCCTTATTATTATTGTTCCTGATGTTGAAAAACAAGTATGGGCTTCGCTTCGCTGGATCTTAGTGGGGGCCATCACTTTCATGCTAATTATTATTGCTGCGTTTTACGTAACGGTTAAAACTTTGTTGAACCAGAAAAAACTCTCTCAAATCAAAAGTGATTTCATCAACAATATGACGCATGAATTCAAAACCCCTTTGGCTACTATTTCCTTAGCGGTAGATGCGTTGCGTACGCCTAAAGTTCAGGCCAATCCAGAGAAAGGTGCTTACTTCACTAATATTATTAAAGAAGAAAATATCCGCATGAATAAACATGTGGAAACCATTTTGCAAGCGGCTTTCTTAGAGAAGCAAGAACTCAATTTGAATTTATCTAAAATTGGTGTTCACGAAATGATTGAAGAAGTAGCCAGTACTTTTGAATTGCAGTTGAATGATAAAAATGGTACGATTGATTTCTTATTGAATGCTAGTAACGATTGTATAAGTGGTGATGATGCGCATTTTAGAAATATGATTTCTAATTTAATAGACAATGCCATTAAATATTCCCAGGACCCTGTGCACATTAAAATTTCTACACATAGCACCAAGAATCATTTAGTGATTCGTATTGATGACAATGGGATTGGTATGAGCAAAGAATCTGTTAAGCGCGTGTTCGAAAAATTCTACCGAGCTCATACTGGTAATTTACACAATGTAAAAGGTTTTGGTTTGGGCATGAGTTATGTGAAAACCGTGATTGATGCGCACAAGGGTAAAATTAAAGTAGACAGTATTGTAGGTAAGGGAACTTCGTTTACGATTGAAGTACCGCTTATGCATGACTAGATTGTTAATGCTAATTTTCGACCGATTCGGGTTTTGCAACCCAAAGTATCGATCCATCGCCATATGATAAAAAACGATACTCATTTGCCAATGCATATTGGTATATTTTTTTCCAATTTTCTCCAACAATAGCAGATACCAATAATAATAATGTGCTCTGTGGCTGATGAAAATTCGTGATCAATGCACGAATGATTTTAAAGGAATAGCCTGGTGCAATAATGATTTGCGTTTTCGTAATTATTCTGCTTGCATTATTTTTTTGCATCCATTGTAGCAATGATTGCAGCGACTCTGTAGCCGTCGGTAATACTATGTCGCCTCCGCTAGTATATTCTTTTGGTATATTTTTTTGCGCACTTTTATTTTCAGCAATCTCGCCAGCCGAAACATAAGGTTCCCACTGCGTCACATGTAAATTGTCTGATGAAATAGCTGGATTTCGAATCGTCTTAACGCCAATCCAGTAAAGGCTTTCCAGCGTTCGCAGCGAGGTTGTTCCTACCGCAATAATGCCTTTTTCTACATGCGCTAATAATTGCTCAACGGTTTCAACAGTTACATCAATAAATTCAGCATGCATTTCATGATCTTTCATCTGGGCTGCTTTCACTGGCTTAAAAGTGCCTGCACCAACATGCAGTGTAACATATGCTTTGAGTATATTTTTTTCGGACAATTTTAAAAACACACTCTCAGTAAAATGCAAGCCTGCTGTTGGTGCTGCTACCGATCCATCGTGCTTTGCATAAATGGTTTGGTATCTTTCTTTGTCGGCTTCTTCTGTGGCTCTATTTAAGTAGGGGGGAAGGGGAATGTCTCCTGCCAGATGCAAGACCTCTGCAAAGCTTAGCCCTGCTGGCTCCCAGCGAAATTCAATCAAAAAACAATCGGGCAAAGCGGCCACTTTGGTTGCCTCAATTCTCAGGCCCGCGCCACTGGCTGCCGCGCCACCGCCCGCCGCGCCAACGCCCGAAGGCGCTTCCACACTCAGCTGCACCGATCCCTCCTTCCATTTTTTTGCACCACCAACCAGGCATTTCCATTGCACGGATCCTTTCTGTAACATGGCAGTGGTAATATCTTCATACTGATCGGCGGGCTCTAAGCAAAACAATTCTATTAATCCGCCCGTTGGCTTTTGAAATAGCAATCGGGCTTCCACCACTTTGGTATTATTAAAAACCAACAAACTTGCAGACGGTAGTTCATCGGCAATATTCGCGTAGGTATTTTCCCGAATTGGGGCGAAATCACTCTCTAAAACCTCCGAACCATGGCCTGCGCCCATCAAATTTTGGGAAGATCCCCAGATCAGCAACTTACTCTGGTCCCGCTGTTCCAGGGGGTAACGGGCTATTTTATGGTCGGGTAGCTCATAAGTGAAATCAGCAATATGCAGTAATGACGGGTGTTTCATGGGTTTTCTTTAGTAATTCACGGCTTATCCACAGCTATTCACAGGTTATACAGTATCATAAGCGCCAAATTGTCTGAAACGCAAGATAGGAAAGCATTACAGCCCTACAAATCTTGTGGATAAATACAATACCCCCATTTTTGGGTTAAAAGTGGGAAAAAGTGTTATTTTGTGTCAACAAGTGGTAATCTTGGAAATATTTATTCACTAATGATCGGATTTCACGGAGAATATGAAGCAACGGTAGACGCCAAAGGGCGCTTCCTTCTTCCGGGCGGACTGAGAAAACAGTTGCCTGAAGGAGAGAGTCGCTTTATTCTGGGCCGTGGCTTCGAAAAATGTCTCACGTTGTATCCAATGAAAAGTTGGGAATTGATTATTGCCAAGATTAGTCAGTTAAATGATTTTGATCCAAAAGTACGTCAATTCAGACGTCAGTTTTTAGGCGGTGCTACCGAAATAGAATTAGATGCGGCGGGCAGAATGTTATTGCCTGCTTCTTTAAAAGAATTCGCTGGCCTTTCTAAAGACATTGTACTTGCTGCCGCGATGGACCGTTTTGAAATTTGGGATGCAGCCAAGTACAAACAGCTCTTTGAGGATTTCTCTTCGGAGGCTTTTAGTAGCCTTGCGCAAGAAGTAATGCAGGAAGCAGATAAAAAACAAGATAAATAACCAGCATGGAAAATTTACCTGCTAGCGATTATCATGTTCCTGTTCTGTTCCATGAAACCATTGACGCATTATCTATTCAACCCGATGGGGTTTATGTAGACTGCACTTTTGGTGGTGGTGGTCATAGCAAAGGCATTTTGGAAAAATTAGGCCCTAATGGTAAGTTGGTGGCTTTTGATCAGGATGCAGATGCTCAACAGAATATTCAGAACGAACCAAGGCTTTTATTTGTTCCGCAAAACTTTCGCCATTTGCATCGCTTTCTTCGCTTGCATGGAATCATGCAAGTAGATGGAGTCTTGGCCGACTTGGGTGTGAGCTCTCATCAATTTAATGAAGGCGAGCGTGGCTTCTCCATCCGCTTTGAAGGCCCAATGGATATGCGCATGGACAGAAGGCAAGGTGTTACTGCCGCTGATATTATTAAAACTTTCAGCGAATTGCAGTTGCATAAAATGTTTGAACAATACGGTGAAGTAACCAATGCTAAAACCTTGGCTGCACATATTGTTCAACAAAGAACGCGCTTGCCCTTTGCTACGATTGATCAGTTTAAAGCAATGATCAGCTCCGTTGTAAAAGGAAATCCAAATAAATATTTAGCACAGGTTTTTCAGGCATTGAGAATGGAAGTGAACGATGAAATGGGTGCCCTGAAAGAAATGTTGCAGCAATTGCCTACGGTACTAAAACCCGGTGGCAGAGCGGCTATCATCACTTTTCATTCTATTGAAGATAGAATGGTAAAGAACTTTTTTAAACAAGGAAGTTTTGATGAAGTAATTGATAATCCATTTGTTTCTGTTGAAAAAGTGGAAGTGTTTAAGCTAGTGAACAAGAAGCCGATTACGGCTGGTGAAGTTGAATTGAAAAGGAATACAAGAAGTAGGAGCGCAAAGCTACGTGTAGCAGCGCGCGTTTAATATATATACCGTGCCCGAAAACAAAACAAATCCCAAGAACCCTTTAAGGGGGTTGCTCAACTATGAGTGGATTGTGAAGAACACTGGTTTCTTCCTTTTCCTTTCTGTTTTAGCAGTATTGTATATAGCCAACGGTCATATGGCCGACAGAACCATACGCCGTATAAACGCGATCAATAACGAATTAAAAGAGTTGCAGTTCAAATACAAAACGCTCAAAAGTGAGTTGATGTATAAAACAGAAGAATCTCAAATTGTTCAGCTGGTTGCACCAATGGGTTTAAAAATAAGTAAAGACATGCCTGAGCGCATTAAACAATAATGGAAGTAAAACGCGACATATTATGGAGAGTCTACCTCAGTTATATACTGATGGTGATTGCTTGCATAGCCATTTTTGGTAAGGCGGTTTACATTCAACAAGTAGAAGGTGCCAAGTGGAGAAGCATGAGCGATAGCTTACATCAACGCATTGATGAAATTGAAGCTGAGCGCGGAACCATCTATAGTGAAGACGGTCAAATGCTCAGTACTTCTATTCCGCAGTTTGATATTTTTATTGATTTCAGGGTAGCTGGTTTAAGAGAAAAAAATGGTTTGCGATTTAGAGAAAATATTGATTCATTGAGTTTTCATTTAGCGCAATTATTTAAAGACATGAGTCCGGTTGAATACAAGCGTGTATTACAACAAGCGTATAAAGCGCAGGACGGTTACTTTCCGCTCAAGAAAAAAATCAGCTTTACTCAATACGATTCTTTACGCAATTTTCCTTTATTCAAATTGGGTCGTTACAAAAGCGGCATGATTGCGAATGAAAGAACCATTCGTTTGAATCCCTATCAGATGCTGGCTTTCAGAACAATTGGCTTGGCGCGTGATTCTAATAAAGTGGGTTTAGAAAAAACCTACGATGCTGTATTAAAGGGTCGTAATGGTAAGCAAACAGTTCGTTCTATTGCTGGTGGGATTGGAGTGCCCGTGGATGATACTTACCTCATTGAGCCAGAAACCGGAAAAGATATTGTGAGCACCATTGATGTATTCATTCAAGATATTGCTGAAGCGGCTTTAATGAAAATGATGGTGCAGAATGAAGCCGAAAATGGTTGCGCGATTGTGTTAGAAACCAAAACGGGTAAAGTAAAAGCCATTGCGAATTTAGGCAGAATGGCCAATGGTACTTATTGGGAAAATTTGAATTATGCCATCACCCCAAGTGAGCCTGGTTCTACTTTTAAGTTGGCTACTTTAATGGCTTTATTAGAAGACAAAAAAGTAAACTTAAATCAAACCCTCAACTTAGAAAATGGTGTTTGGCGCGTTGCTGGTCAAACCGTGTACGATTCTGAAAGACATGCAGAAAATATTGTTACCGTTAAGCAAGCATTTGAGTTGAGTTCTAATGTGGCCATGGCTAAAATGGCGGTATCTCATTATTCAAATAATCCACAACAATATTTAAAGCATTTGCGCAAAATGAGAATGGATACCATCACTGGTATTGATTTAGTAGGAGAGCGCAAGCCAGTCATTCATCGTCCTGGTTCTAAACTTTATGGCCCTACCACTATTCCTTGGATGAGCTTTGGATACAACTTAGCTATTAGCCCATTGCATACTGCTATGTTGTACAACGCCATTGCGAATAATGGTACCATGATGCGTCCTTATTTAGTAAGTAGTATTAAAGAAGAAGGCGTGTTATTGAAAGAAATTCCGCCTGTTATTTTAGATACACAAATATGTAGCCCTGCAACACTAGCAATGTTGAAAGCAAGTTTAGAAGGAGTTTGTATAGCTGGTACTGCAAAATCCTTATTTGCTGGTACCCCTTATAAAGTAGCAGGTAAAACTGGAACTGCATTAGTAGCTGATGGTAATAGAGGGTATGCGAATAAAATTTACCAAAGTTCTTTTGCAGGTTATTTCCCGGCAGACAATCCGCAATACACTTGTGTGGTAGTGATTAAGAACAAACCATTCGCTGCTAATTTTTATGGTGCATCTGTTGCGGGTCCGGTGTTTAAAGAAATTGCAGATCGTTTGTATGGTACTTATATTAAGACCAATAAAACCTTGATTGCTGGAACGAATAAAAAAGACAGTACTTATTTTAAATACAATGGATACAAAGCAGACCTGGCTTATTTGTCGGAGAAATTGCAATTGAAAATTTCTGATTCAACTGGTAGAGCAGATGAGTGGACGAGCTTAAATAAAAATACGGCTGCTGCAGTAATGCAGAAAATGCCTATCAACAAAAATGCCATGCCTCCATTAAAGGGCTTGGGATTAAAAGATGCACTATACCTCTGCGAAGAAATGGGATTGATGGTGCAGGTAAAAGGAAGAGGCAGGGTGTTAGATCAATCTATACTTCCTGGTCAACCCATTGCAAAAGGTCAATTAATTCAAATCAACTTAAACTAGTACGCATACCATGAAAACACTTCAGCAATTACTCGTTCAACTAAAGCCACTGCAGGTTGCAGGTTCGCTTGAATTGAGTATTGGTGCTATTGAAATTGATTCAAGAAAAGTGAAAGTAGGTTCTGCGTTTATTGCCATCACCGGTGTGCAAAGTGACGGTCATGCATTTATTCATAAAGCCATTGAGTTAGGTGCGGTTGCCATTATTTGTGAAACTATGCCAGCTGAATTAGTAGCAGGTATTACTTATGTAAAAGTTGCCAATACACAAGAAGCTGCAGCGCGTATGGCAGTTGAGTTCTACAATCATCCCTCTACTCAAGTGAAATTAGTAGGCGTTACGGGTACCAATGGTAAAACTACTATTGCTACTTTATTGTTTAAATTATTTCGTCAGCTCGGATATAAATGTGGTTTAATCAGTACGGTGCAAAATCAAATTGATGATGCCATTATTCCTGCAACACATACTACGCCCGATGCCATTAATTTAAATGCATTGTTGCAGCAAATGGTAAATGAAGGTTGCAGTTATGTATTCATGGAATGCAGCAGCCACGCCATACACCAACATCGCATCACTGGTTTGCAATTTGATGGAGCGCTATTCAGCAATATCACCCATGACCATTTAGACTACCATAAAACATTTGACGAATACATTCGCGTTAAGAAAAAATTCTTTGACGATTTACCTGCTACTGCATTTGCTATTTCTAATGCAGACGATAAGCGTGGGGAGGTAATGTTACAAAATACTGTTGCTACTAAATACTTGTACAGCCTTAAAACAATGGCTGCTTTCAAGGGAAAAATATTAGAAAATGCATTGACCGGCTTAGTGATGACCATTAACGACCAGGAAGTGCATTTTCGCCTAATTGGAACTTTTAATGCTTATAACTTATTGGCTGTTTATGGTGCGGCTATTTGTTTGGGTAAAGAAAGTCAGGAAGTGCTTACTGCGCTCAGTATGCTTACTGGTGCAGAGGGTCGCTTCGATTATATCATCAGTGCCAACAATATTATTGGCATAGTAGATTATGCGCATACCCCTGATGCATTAGAAAATGTATTGGCCACTATTAAAAAATTACGCAAGGGGTATGAGCAAATTATTACGGTAGTGGGCTGCGGAGGTGATAGAGATAAAACCAAACGTCCTATCATGGCGCAAGCTGCTTGCGATTTGAGTGACCGAGTTATTTTAACCAGTGATAATCCCCGCACAGAAGATCCTGAAGCTATTCTAAGAGATATGGAAACAGGATTGTCTAGTTCAGCGAAAAGAAAATACATCACCATCGTAGATAGAAAGCAGGCAATTGAAGAAGCAGTTAAAATAGCAAAGCCTGAAGACATCATTTTAGTAGCAGGCAAGGGCCATGAAAAATACCAAGACATCAATGGAGTGAAATATCCTTTTGACGATAAACAAATTTTACAAAACGCATTTACCCTAGTTACCCCTTAAACCAACTGTATGTTATATCAATTATTTAACTGGCTAAAACAAAGCTTCGATATCCCCGGGGCAGGACTATTTCAGTTCCTGACTTTTAGGATTGCCATGGCAATTGTATTGAGCCTAGTAATTGCGACGGTTTATGGTAAGCGCATCATTTTATTTTTACAGAAAAAACAAATTGGTGAATCGGTTAGAGACCTAGGATTAGCTGGTCAAGAACAAAAGAAAGGTACCCCTACGATGGGTGGTATTATTATCTTATTAAGCATATTGATTCCTACTTTGTTATTTGCCAATTTAGACAAAGTGTATGTGCGTCTAATGATTTTATGTACGGTTTGGTTGGGTGTGATTGGTTTCTTAGACGACTTATTTAAAATTCGTGCAAGAAAAGCAGCATTACAAAAAGGCGAGAAATACAAGAAAAAAGATTCAGATGGCTTGGCGGGTATTTCAAAAATTATTGGTCAGGTAGGATTAGGCATCATCATTGGTACAACCCTCTATTTTAGCAATGCTGTTACCGTTGAGCGTGAAATAATAGGATCTGATAGAAAAGTATCTGTGCTTCAAGAAGGAGATCGTTTTGCAAAAGACTCTACCATTATTGTTCGCCAAATGAATGGCATTGAAAGAAAGTTTGTAAAAGTAAAAACACCCATCACTACCATTCCTTTTGTAAAAAACCATGAGTTCAACTACAGTAAATTAATTAGTTGGATGGGGGATGGTGCGGAGAAATATACTTGGATTGTTTATATCCTAATTGTGACTTTGATTATTACAGCAGTTAGTAATGGTGCCAACTTAACCGACGGATTAGATGGATTGGCTGCTGGGGTGAGTGCCATTATTGGTGCAGGTTTGCTCGTATTTATTTATGTAAGTTCTAACTACGTTTTTGCTGATTACTTAAATATCATGTACATCCCTAACCTAGGAGAGCTCACCATTTTTGTAGGTGCTTTTGTAGGAGCTTGTATTGGATTCTTATGGTACAACGCATACCCAGCGCAGGTTTTCATGGGCGATACGGGTAGCCTTGCCTTAGGAGGTATCATTGCTTCTTTGGCCATTATCGTGCGTAAAGAATGGTTGATTCCTATTTTCTGCGGCGTGTTCTTGGTAGAAAATTTAAGTGTGATGATTCAGGTAGGATACTTTAAGTACACCAAGAAAAAATACGGAGAAGGGAGAAGGGTTTTCTTAATGAGTCCCTTACATCATCACTATCAGAAAAAAGGGTTTCACGAAAGTAAGATTGCAGTAAGATTTTGGATTATCACCATCATGCTTGTTGTTATGAGTGTGGTATCATTAAAAATAAGATAAGAAGTGAGTAGTAATATCATCATATTAGGCGGAGGTGAAAGCGGTGTAGGCGCTGCGGTGCTTGCAAAGCACAAGGGCCATCCCGTATTCTTATCCGACGGTGGTAAACTGAAAGATATTTATAAAGCAGAGTTGACCGCCAATGGAATTGAATTTGAAGAAGGTGGTCATAGTGTTGAACGAATTTTAGCTGCGGACGAAGTGGTAAAGAGTCCGGGTATTCCAGAGAAAAACGAAATGGTGAAAGCCATTCGTGCAAAAGAAATTCCGGTAATCAGTGAAATTGAATTTGCTTACAGATACAAGGGCGATAGCACCATTGTTGCCATCACTGGTAGCAATGGAAAAAGCACTACTACTGCATTGATGTATCATATCTGTAAAACTGCGGAACTGGATTGTGCGATGGTAGGCAATATTGGTTACTCTTTTGCACGTCAAGTTGCTGAAGATCCAAAGCCTTTATACATTATTGAAGTGAGTTCTTTTCAATTAGATGATATCAAAACCTTTAGACCGAATGTGAGTATTCTCTTGAATATTACTGAAGATCATTTAGATCGTTATGATTACAAATTTGAAAACTATATCAATAGCAAATTCAGGATCATCGAAAACCAAACGATGGATGATTATTTCATCTATTGTTTAGATGACGAAACGATCATGCAAAAATTCCCATTACTAACTATCCATACTAACCCACTACCATTCTCTATGAAACAAGAAGTAAAAAAAGGCGGCTACATCAAGGGCGACCAGATGATGCTGCGCATCCAAGAAGAAAGAGTAAGCATGAGTATCTACGATTTTGCCCTTAAAGGGAAACACAACAATTACAACACCATGGCAGCGGGTATTGCAGCATCTACCATTGGCATTCGAAAGGAAAAAATTCGTGATGCAGTGAAGAACTTTCATAGTCTAGAGCACCGCATGGAATTTATTGCGATGGTTCGTGGCGTTGAATTTATTAACGACAGTAAAGCCACCAATGTAAACAGTACTTGGTATGCTTTAGAGAGCATGAATAAGCCTACTGTGTTAATATTAGGTGGGGTAGACAAAGGGAATGACTATTCTTTAATTACCGACCTGGTAAAAGAAAAAGTGAAAGCCATTGTTTGTATGGGAACAGACAATAGCAAAATCATTGCGGCATTCAAAGACATCGTGCCAATGATTATAGAAACGGATAGTGCCAAAAAAGCGGTGAACGCTGCATTTAGAGCGGCCGCTAAAGACGACGTGGTATTGCTTAGCCCAGCATGTGCCAGCTTCGACTTATTCAAAAATTACGAAGACAGAGGAACCCAGTTTAAAGAAGCCGTTAAGGAATTATAATGTCTGAAATAAAAGATACCCTATTTTCTCAAATACCTTCGGTGGATGGTGTGCGCAAGCAACTCCTTACCCGTACACGAGGGGATAAGTATATATGGGGTATTGTAGTGGTATTGTCGTTGATTTCTATTTTGGTGGTGTACAGTGCTACTGGTTCATTGGCGTATAAAATGTACAAAGGCAATACCAATATCTATTTGTTCAAGCAAATGTCTTTTACCATTTTAGGTTTAATCATTATGTATTTCTTGCATAGGGTTAATTACACGGTTTTTTCTAAAGTGGCTACTTTCTTATTCTTGATTTCGATTCCTTTATTATTATATACTTTGTTTTTTGGTGCAAGAATTAATGAAGGAAGTAGATGGATTAAATTACCCATCATTAATCTAACGATTCAAACCAGCGACTTTGCTAAGCTGGCCCTATTTATGTACATCTCTAAAATGTTGAGCAAAAAACAGGAAGTCATTAAAGATTTTAAAAAAGGGTTTATTCCAGTAGTAACACCTGTGGTGATTATTTGCGCATTAATTATGCCGGCCAACTTATCGAATGCTTTGTTAACGGGTGCAACTTCTTTGTTGCTGATGTTTATTGGTAGGGTGAGCTTTAAACATATTTTTCTCACCATTGTGATAGCAATGATTCCTGTGGCTTTTATTGTTTCTGTTGCGGTATTAACTTATGATGGTAAAAAAACAGAAGATATTGCTAAGCCTATTGCAGCAGAGAAAATGAAATCGGTGGGTCGCTTTGGTACATGGGTAAAGCGGGTGCAAGATTTTATGTATGCCAAAGACAGCGAAGTGCCTTATCAAGTACAGCAGGCTAAAATTGCCATTTCGAATGGGGGCATGTTAATTGGGTTAGGCCCCGGAAATAGCCAGCAAAGAAATTTTTTACCGCAAGCTTACAACGACTTTATTTACTCCATCATCATAGAAGAGTATGGGCTCTTGGGTGGTGCGTTCATGATATTTATTTACCTGGTATTTTTATTTAGGTGTATTAGTATTTTCCGACGATGTCCTTATGCATTTGGTGCATTCTTGGCTCTCGGGCTTAGTTTTACTTTAGTCATTCAGGCTGTTGCTAATATGGCCGTGAATGTTAATCTTGTTCCGGTTACTGGGGTTACCCTTCCATTAGTAAGTATGGGTGGATCTTCTTTCTTGTTTACTTGTGCTGCCATTGGTATAGTATTAAGTGTGGCGCGGAATGTGGAGCAGTTAGAAGGTAAAGCGCCTTTAGAAACGGGGGTGAATCCGGTTGCGGCCGCGGACGCGAATGCTGCCGGTGTCGGTAATTTGTCTTCGGCGGCCGCAACAGCAAATCCTTTTTCTTCACCTGAAAATTTGCGCCCCAATGCATAATCGATTTATCATTGCTGGTGGTGGAACAGGTGGTCATATTTTTCCAGCCATTGCCATTGCCAATGCGTTAAAAAACAGAGTGCCTACTGCAGAAATTTTATTTATTGGTGCGCTAGGTAAAATGGAGATGGAAAAAGTACCGCAAGCGGGCTATGAAATAAAAGGATTAGATATTGCTGGATTTAATCGATCTTCTTTACTAAAAAATATTTCCTTGCCTTGGAAGCTGATTAAAAGTTTTATCCAGGTAAGAACCATATTTGCCCAGTTTAAACCCACTGCTGTTATTGGAGTGGGAGGGTATTCTACTTTTCCTGTTTTACGTTATGCACAAAGCAAGGGCATTCCTACTTTTATTCATGAAGCCAATTCATTTGCTGGAAAGAGCAATATTTTATTAGGTAAAAAAGCTACTAAAATATTTGTTGCCTCCGAAGGAATGGAACGTTTTTTCCCTAAAGAAAATTTGTTGGTCTCTGGCAATCCAGTTAGAGCTAGCATTGAAAATAATTACCTCACTCGTAAAGATGCGTTGGCGCATTTTAATTTAGATGAATCTAAAACGACCATTCTTGCTGTGGGTGGTAGTTTAGGTGCAGCCAGTATTAACAATGCGTTGATGGCGCATTTAGATGAATTGCAGAACAATGATTTGCAGTTGATTTGGCAAACAGGTAAAACCAATGCCAATCTTTTTCAAAAAGCAGCAGCGAATTATAAAAATGTATGGGTAGGTGAATTCATCACCCAAATGGAATATGGCTATGCTGCTGCTGATATTGTAATAAGTAGAGCGGGTGCAATGGCGGTTACTGAATTATGTGTATTGGGTAAAGCTGCTGTATTGGTTCCTTTCCCTTTTGCTGCCGAAGATCATCAAACAGCTAATGCCATGCAATTGGTGAATAATGGGGCGGCAATATTAGTGAAAGATGCAGAGGCAAAAGAGCAGCTGGTGGCTACTGTTATTCAATTAGCCAATAACCCAATGGAGCAAGAAAATAGGAAGGGCCAAATTAGAAAAATGGCTTTGCGCAATGCTGCTGATTTTGTAGCCAATCAAATTTTAGAATCTTTATCATGAGCAAATTAACCACCATTAACAATATTTATTTCATCGGTGTAGGTGGCATCGGCATGAGTGCCATTGCCCGATATTTTTTGTCGAAAGGCGCCATTGTGAGTGGTTACGATAAAACACCTACGGTACTTACGAATCAACTAGAGAAGGAAGGAATAACCATTCACTATACCGATGATATAACTTTGGCGCCACAGCAGCCTGATGTAGTAGTGTATACTCCTGCGATTCCGAAAGACCATCAAGAACTGAATCATTATATCAATAATGGTTTTAGGGTGATGAAGCGCAGTGATATTTTACAATGGATCACTGAAAACGCTTTTAATATTTGTATTGCTGGTACTCACGGAAAAACAACTGTTACTTCAATGGTAGCGCATTTGTTGCGTCATTCGAATTATGGTTGTAATGCTTTCTTAGGCGGTATTTCGGCTAACTATCATACCAATTTTTGGAGTCACGAACGCAATGTAGTAGTGGTTGAAGCCGATGAATATGATAGAAGTTTTTTAAAGCTCTCTCCTAATATTGAAGTCATCACTTCAATGGATCCCGACCATTTAGACATTTATGGAACTGCAGAAGAAGTGGAAAATGCTTTTGTACAATTTTCGCAGCAATTAAAACCAGGTGGAACTATTGTTGCCAAATATGGGTTGAGCAGAGCCGCCGAATTACGGGCAGATCACTTGTTTACTTACGATCATCAAAATGAGGCGGCGGATATTCATGTGAAATCGCTTCAAGTAATTGAAGGTTCTTATCATTTTACAGTACAAGGTCCTAATTGGTCCATCCCTAATTTGGTATTGCATATGGGGGGCTTGCACAATATTGACAATATGATTGCAGCAATTACCGTAGCGAAGCAGTTGGGCATTGATAACGATAAAATTGTTGCTGCTGTTGCAGATTATAAAGGTGTTAGAAGAAGATTTGAATATGCTTTGAAAACAACAGAACATGTTTTAATAGATGATTATGCACACCATCCAGATGAATTGAAAGCTTTGTTATCTGGTGTAAGAAGTATTTTTCCCGATCGAAAACTAACCTTGGTTTTTCAACCGCATTTGTTCAGTAGAACCAAAGACCAGGCTGCTGGTTTTTCTGCTACACTAGATTTAGCAGATGAAGTGATTTTATTACCCATTTATCCTGCAAGAGAATTACCTATGGAAGGGGTAAACAGTGAAATGTTATTGAATAATATGCAACTGGCCAATAAGCAGGTATTAAGTAAGACCGAATTGTTAGACTGGGTTAAAGCGAATAAGCCTTCTTTATTGGTGATGGCTGGTGCAGGAGATATTGATACCCTGGTGAATCCTGCAAAAGAATTATTAATGAATCATCCATTTGTATAATTGGTAATGAAAAAGTTGAACTGGAAAAAAATATTGATCAATACTGCTTGGGTGCTATGCCTTGTAGGCGTATTGGTATTATTGGGTGCTTCCATTCGCCAGAAAAGCAACAAAAAAATTAAGGGGGTAGTGGTTGAAATCAAAGGTGCCGAAAAACATATGTTTATAGACGAGCAAGATGTTTTGCAAATTGTAAACGATCCTGCTCCTGTTACTGGTAGACCTATGCGTGGTATAAAACTTCGCAAGCTAGAAGAACTGGTAAAGAAAAATCCTTGGGTGAATAACGCAGAGATGTTTTTCGACAATCAATACCAATTACAAGTGAGTATTTTGGAGAGAGAGCCCATTGCTAGAATTTTTGAAACCAACGGCCAATCTTATTATATAGATACGGCTATGAATAAAATGCCGTTGAGTACCAAGCTTACTGCTAGAATACCCGTATTTACTGGGTTTCCGTCAACCAAAAAAACAGATACTGCTTTAATTCAGTCAGTTATTCAGTTGTCTACTTTAATAAATGCAGATTCCTTTTTGACTGCCCAAATTGCGCAGATTGATATTGTTCAAAAGCAGCAATTTGAAATGATTCCGGTAATTGGCGATCACTTAATAGTGTTTGGTAATGCATCTGATGCTGCAGATAAATTAAAACGGTTAAAAGCTTTCTATCAGGCGGCTTGGTTACAACATGGGATGAATACCTATAAAATTATCAGCTTAGAATATAAAGGCCAGGTAGTAGGAGTGAAAGATCTAATAAAAAATGTACCCCCTGAAAACAATATTCCAATTCAAATTCCGTTAACAAGTAAAAGAAATACTCTATGAATCACAATGACGCACCTATCATTGTTGGACTCGACATTGGTACCACCAAGATTGCCGCAATTGCTGGCCGTAAAAATGAATATGGTAAATTAGAAATTCTTGGATTTGGACGCGCCAACAGCAATGGTGTATCTCATGGCCAGGTGCTGAACATAGACCAAACCATCAAAGCCATTCAAGCTGCTTTAGAAAATTGCGCATTGAGCAATCCCGATTTAGAAATTAATGAAGTGTATGTAGGTATTGCCGGACATCATATCAAGAGTTTGCAAACTCGTGGTGATATTGTTCGTCAAGATGCCGATATAGAAATCAGCAGAGCAGAAGTGGAGCAGTTGATTAACAATCAGCGTAAAACTTTTATTCCTGCTGGTGATCAAATTATTGATGTGATTGCGCAAGATTTTCATGTAGACAGCAATCAAAATATTAAAGATCCTATTGGTTACAATGGTGTAAAAGTTGGTGCAAACTTTCATATCATTACCGGAGATAGAAATGCGATTCGCAATATTAATCGTGCAGTAACCAGAAGTGGTTTACAAACCAAAGACCTTGTATTACAACCCTTGGCTTCTGCTAGTGCAGTAATGAGTGAGATTGATATGGAAGCAGGTGTGGCTATTTTGGATATTGGTGGGGGTACTTCTGACTTAGCTGTTTTTTATGAAGGCATTTTAAAGCATACTGCTGTTATTCCTTTCGGGGGCGAAAATATCACCAACGATATTCGTTTAGGTTTGGGTGTATTAAAAACACAGGCCGAAGCAATGAAAGTGCAGTTTGGTTCTGCTTTAGCTGATGAAGCTAAGGCCAATGCCTATATCACTATCCCTGGACTAAAGGGAATGCCAGCTAAAGAAATCAGTGTTAAAAGTTTAGCACAGATTATTCAAGCAAGAATGGGTGAAATCCTTGATTTTGTTACCTATCATTTAAAGCAAGTTGGATTAGATCATCGTGCGTTAAACGGGGGTATCATTTTAACAGGCGGTGGATCTCAATTAAAACACTTAATTCAATTAACAGAATATACTACTGGTTTAAATGCTCGTATTGGTTTGCCAAACGAACATTTAGCAGCCAATCATATTGATGAATTAAAGAAGCCAATGTATGCAACATGTATTGGACTAATTTTAAAAGGATACAACGACTACGATCATCAATACAAAGAGTTTAATGAGCAATTTGTAAAGATGGAAGTGCCTTCTGCTTTAAAGAAGAAAGCAGTTGCAACTACTGAAGAGCCTGTTGCAACGGCACCTGTAACACCAGCAGCACCAGCAGAAAGAGCAACAGTTGATGTAGCTCCTAGAATTAAATTCTGGGACAAATTCAAAAACAATTTGATTGAATTATTTAAAGAAGAAGAAGACCAAGTCATCAGATAAAACCTACTACCCATTTAATCCCTACTAACCCAAACCGTCCACTATGATTCATTTTGATCTTCCTAAGCAGAAATCATCCATTATTAAAGTATTGGGTGTTGGCGGAGGTGGAAGCAACGCTGTTAACTTCATGTTTGAACAAGACATTGAAGGCGTTGACTTTATTATCTGCAATACCGATGCTAAAGCAATTGAACAAAGTAAAGTTCCCAATAAAATTCAACTAGGACCACACTTAACACAAGGATTGGGTGCAGGTGCTAATCCAGAAGTGGGTAAGCGTGCAACCGAAGAGTCGCTAGAAGAAATCAAACGCATTTTGGAAGTGAATACCAAAATGGCATTCATTACCGTAGGAATGGGTGGTGGTACTGGTACTGGTGGTGCACCCATCATTGCGCAAATTTGTAAAGAATTAGGCATTTTAACCGTTGGGATTGTAACCACTCCTTTTGGTTTTGAAGGTCCGCGCAGACAGTTACAGGCAGAAGAAGGCATCAAAGCATTAAAGCCTTATGTTGATACATTATTGGTGATCAGCAACGACAAATTGCGCATGCAGTATGGTAATTTGAAAATGAAAGAAGCATTTTCAAAAGCAGACAATGTGTTGGCAACTGCTGCAAAATGTATTACCGATGTTATTAATAGTCGTGGACATATTATTGTAGACTTTGCCGATGTATGCACTGTTATGAAAAATGGTGGTGTAGCCATTTTAGGTAAAGCAGAAGTAGAAGGAGAGAATAGAGCACAAATAGCTATTGAAGAAGCATTGTCTTCTCCATTGTTAAACGACAGTGATATTAGAGGTGCTAAGTGGATCTTGATTAATATTAATAGTGCTGAGGGTGAGCATGAATGCACCATGGATGAATTAGAAATCATCAACAATCACTTGCGTTTACAAGCAGGGGAAGATGCAGATGTAATTGTAGGAATGGGGTATGAACAATCTTTGGATAAGAAAATAGGAATTACTTTAGTGGCTACTGGATTTGAACATAAAGATCCATTTGCAAAACAAGCTGCTGAAGTAAAACAAGAAGCAAAGCCAGAAAAGATTGTAATGACTTTGAAGGTTGAACATCCTGCTGTTAAGTCTGGGGTAATTACTGCAACCACTGTTGCAGAGCCTACTGTTGCATTTGAAGCACCAGCTGCTCCTGTAGACGCGAATTCGCCTACATTTGAAACACTAGAATTACCTACTGCTCCTCAAACAATTGTTTTTGATATTGCACCTCCAGTTGAAGAAGAAGCGCCGGTTGCAGAATTAGAACCAATTGCTGATGAAGTGGTACCCATGGGTGTGTACATGGAAACTCCTGCAATTACTGAAGCAGAGTTAGAGTTAATGCCTACTTTACAAGGACCTCCTGAAGTACATGTTTTTGAAGAAGCAGAAGAATTGGCTCCAATTCCAACTGCCATTCATTCTAGTTTTACAACTGGATTTTTGAGTAAGCCTTCTAATATTTATGCAAGTGCTGCTCAGCCATCTTCGCAAGAGCCAAATGAGCCAAGCAAGCCTGAAACGCCTGCACAGCCTATCATTCAGCCAAGACCTGAACCAATTTATTCAGCGCCTGTAGTTCCGCCTACACCTCCAACCACGCATACTCCACCACCACCTGTGGCAGAAGAAGAGAATCAATTTGATATGCAGTTGGTAGAAAAGCCTGAAGGATATAATACACCGGTTGCAGGACCTGTTGCCACTTCACATGATGCCGATTGTGCTGGAGGAGATTATATGGATGATGTAGAAGAGCAAAAAAGAAGAGCTGCCGAGCGTATTCAAAAATTGCGCAACCTATCTTTCAATGTAAATAGTTCTTCAGATATGAATGGCGAGTTTGATGCAGTACCTGCTTATGTAAGAAGGAATATGGAGTTGTTTGGAAACACCCTTACTTCTGTAGAAAACTTTTATAGTAAATACACTGTTGGTAAGGATGAAAACAATCAAACGCAAATCAATACCATCAACACTTTCTTAGACGGTAAAAAGCCCGACTAATCCATTTAGACTAACCCAACCATTATACTTTCGGATGCCCTGCTCTTTTAGAGCGGGGCTTTTTGTTGTAATACTTTTTTAATAATATTCAACATTTGGCGATTGGTTGATTGGTCTTTCACTGCAATTCTGACGGCATGCGAAACTTTTAGCTTGTACCTTTGTTAGTATTAAAAGCAATGTCTATGGCAACTATCATGATTACAGGTGGAACGGGTACAGTGGGAAAGCGTTTGACTGATATGTTGCTAAAAAAGGGCCATTCGGTAATTATAGTTGGTAGGGGAGGCAAACCAAAACAGCCATTGAAAGCCGGTGCAAATAGTGGCAACCCTAATAACGGTAACCTATCATACGCACAATGGAATATTGACGCACAAACCATTGACGAAACAGCCATTCAACAAGCAGACTATATTATTCATTTGGCGGGTGCAGGTGTTGCCGACAAACGTTGGTCGGATCTGCGTAAAAAAGAAATTGCGGATAGCCGAATTAATAGTTGTGCACTCATCGTAAAAGCTTTGTCTTCTATTCCTAATAAAGTGAAGGGGGTGATTAGTGCCTCCGCTATTGGCTGGTACGGTCCTGATAAGCATGACGGCGGAGACAATGTAGAGGGCGGAGAAATAACTGCGGGCTCGAGTAAAATTGGCTTTACTGAGGAAGCGAATGCCTATCCCGATTTTTTAGGGAATACTTGCAAAGCCTGGGAAGACAGCATTGCCCCAGTTAAAGCCTTTGGAAAAAGGCTGGTTATTTTAAGAACGGGTATTGTTTTAAGCAATGAAGGTGGTGCATTGGTAGAGTTTAAAAAACCTTTGCTGTTTAAAACTGCTGCTATACTGGGTTCTGGCAATCAAATGATCAGCTGGATTCATGTAGATGATTTATGCAATCAATACATTTATGCAATAGAGAATGAGCAAATGAATGGTGTTTACAATGCCGTTGCTCCAACTCCGGTAAGTAATAAAACACTCACCATTGAATTGGCTAAAAAAATATGCGGTTCTTTTTACATTCCCTTTTATGTACCTGCTTTTATATTAAAACTGGTTTTAGGTGAAATGAGTATTGAAGTACTTAAGAGTGCTACAGTGAGTAGTCAAAAAATGGAAGCTGCTGGTTTTCAATTTCAGTACCCTAACATTAATGATGCGCTCAATCAACTGACTCGTTAAGCTAAATCTCTCTTGCCATGTACTTTAAAGCAAATCAACCAGATAATTAAAGTATAAACGCAAGTTAATACTACTTGTTCTCCTACTAATGTTAGGGCTAATTCGTAGCCCTCTTTTGCGTCTTTTCCAAAATTACCTGAGAATGCAGGCGCCACCAATATATTATCAGACACTTCAATTGGTAAGAATCGGGTGATGGGTATTTTTTTATATTTTAAATAAGCCACTAAAATATTTTCGACTACTAAATAATAAAACAAAAATATTCCCAATGCAATGAATGCTTTTTTTACTAGATAGCCCAATAAAAAGGCAACAGTTAGTTGAGCAAATGTTTGTAAATAAAACATGGGTATATAATGCAATTGTTCTGTGATGCGTCCCATATTTTCCGGGTCAGCATATATGCCAAATCCCAATGCTACCAACATATACACTGTCATCACAACAAAAGAAATGATGGCCACATCAATCAACTTACTTGCCATAAAATCTTTTCTACTCCATCCATCTATGATATTCTGTTTATGGGTGCGATAATTGTATTCATTGGTAATTAGCATGATGACCAATATAGCAGGTAATAATACAAAGAAGGAAGAAAAATAAGCAACCGTATGAAAGGTTTCTGGAAAAGCAAATGGATTACCCAGTAACATTTTGGCAATATTATTGGTCATTTCTTTACCCTGTGTGAACTCGTTATAAATATTATAAAACATATAGTTGATGCTGGGATAAGTCAGCATCACTATTGCCAGCATCCACCAAAATGCAGGATACTTTTTAATTTTTAACCATTCTATTTTTATAAGAGCGCCCATATAAGTTGATTTAGTCGTTGGTTAATTCAAAGAATTTTGATTCTAATCGCTGCTTCTTATTGAGTAATAAATTCAATGTAATGCCTTTGTTAAAGCAGAATTGATTTATTTCTTCTAGGTTAGCGGTTCCTGAAGGAAAATGAATTTGCATGCGTTGATTGTCTTCCTTTATAGATAGTACATTTTGCATTTGTGCAACACAATCTTTTAATGCTTGCATATTGGTTGCTGCAATTTCCACAATGTCTTCATTGCTCAGTACTTCATCTACGGGTCCACTCGTAAGCAAGTTCCCTCTTTTTAGTATGGCTACATGCGTACAAATCTTTTCTACTTCATCTAATAAATGACTCGCAATAATAATGGTGATGCCCCGGTTTGCAAGTCTTCTGATTAATTCCCTTATTTCTAAAATTCCTACAGGATCTAATCCATTAGTAGGCTCATCTAATAACAATACTTCTGGATTCCCCAATAATGCTGCTGCTATTGCTAACCGTTGCTTCATTCCTAAGCTATAAGTGCTGAACTTACTTTTCTTTCGCTCGGTTAGTTTTACAATTTCTAATACCTCATTAATATCTTGATCGGTTCCTCTTCCACTGATGGCAGAAGTGATTTTTAAATTGTCTACTGCAGATAAATAATGATAAAAATTAGGCGTCTCTAATAAGGAACCTATTCTTTTTCTTGCTGCTGCAGTTGGTGGTTGATTAAACCAGCTATAAGTGCCGGCATCTGCTCCCAACACATCTAACACAATACTCATCATGGTGGTTTTGCCACTTCCATTCGGCCCCAGTATTCCAAATACACTTCCCTTGGGTATGGTTAATGAAACCTGCTGTAGGGCTTTCACTTTGCCATAGGCTTTGCTTACTCCGTCTATTTGCAATACTGTTTCCATATAATTGATTTAATCCTTTAACCAGTTTTTTAGTTGCTTCATCACTTTTTCTCCTTTTGATATACCAAACTTATCGTTGTAGTCCCAAAGCATTACTGGTATATCAAAACGTTTCATGATACTTGTGATATCTCTAAGATAGGCAGATTTTGCTTTGGCTGATGCTAAATTGATAACCCCCGTTTCTGTGCAGATAAGTGGTAAATTTTGCTTGTCGGCCTCCGTTTTAATCTTTTTAATTCTCATAAATAAATAGTCGTAATTGGATTCTCTGGGGAATCGTTCAAATTCTTTAATTATTTCTGAGTCGGGTGCTGCGCCTAATAATTCAGGCATTTTTCTTTTTTTAAATGGATAAGGAAGGCCGGTCATATAAGTTTTCTCCTTAGTCCATTCGGCCCCTTGATGGGTAAATACATAAGGTTCATAAAAATGAAATGTATATAGTATTTTACCATCATCCGATGACAGTTTCCCCATGGTAAGCAATTCATTAATCCCATTGTAATTGGCTCCCCCTATAATAAATATTCTATCGGGATCTTCTTTTCTCAATTCTCTCACCAAGGTAGTTGCGGTCGATTTCCAAATATCCATATCGGTGGTGGGTTCGTTGTACAATTCTAAAAACAGTTTCTCGTACGAAAACTCCCGCATATAACTGATGACCTGTTTCCAAATTTTAATGATTCTTTCGGTTTCGGTTTCCTTATTTTGGTTATTCAGCTTACCATAATGGTATACAATTACCAGTTTCAGGTTCAATCTTCTACAGTTCATATAGGTTTCATGCAATTTTTGAAGAATCTGTTCGTTTAATTGAACAGATCCTTCCCTCATGAAGTAATCAAATGCCACTGGTAACCTTACGGTTTCAAATCCAGCCTCAGCAATTGATTCTAACATTGGGCGAATATTGGTCTTTAAAAGCTGTTCTTGGCTTTGCCAGTGCTGCTCTAATAAAGAAATATTTACCCCTTGTCCTAATGATTGAGAGATCTTGCGAAGTGCTTCAGTAGTTTGAGTTTGAGCGGGCTTTAATCCAACCCCAAATAGGGAAAGGTAAATGATGAGTACTAAAGTTCTTCGTAACACGTTTTAAAATTAGTTTGAATAATATTTTACCAGTTGTAGATAAGTACCCATGATCGACTACCATCGGATTCCTTATGTAAATATAGACCGCGCTAAGCTTTCTAACGAATTAGTTAAGCGGGGTGCTTACTATTCTAATGTGGCTGTGTGGACCCTTATGTTCTCACTTCCCCTATTCTGGTTACTGGATGTGCTGTTTATGAAGGAAGATTGGGTATTCCTTTTGATCATTCGCTTGATTTTCTTTAGCATTTCTTATTTCTTTTACATTTTTGGCACCAAGAAAAGATGGGGCCATGAACTGATATTAAACTTAGTGGTTGGGGTAAATATTGCATTGGTCTCTATGATTTGCGGTATTGTTCCTGTTTCGTTGGCCATGCCTTATTATTTATTGGCATCTATAATGATGCTCTTGTTGAATACGATTCTATTCTGGAGGCCCATTTTTGCTCAACTGCATGCAGCCATTTCTTTTACCATTATTTTATTCATGTACTCACTCAATAACCAAACGGGTGGCTACAGTAGTTTAATTTCTAATGGGGGTGGGGTGTATTTTCTGGTTTCGGCTTTTTCTATCATGATTGCCTTTAATAGGTATCAAATTGTAAAAAGAGAAACGGAAAAAAACCTGATTATTGAAGAGTCTAACCGCCGTTTATTAGAGCAGAACGAAAAAATTAACGACCAGCACCATATTATTGATGAGAAGAATCGTCGTTTAAAAGAGTTAAGTGATTATCGCCAGAACACCCTGAATATCATGATTCACGACCTGAAGAACTTTATTGGGTCGAATCAAATTTCTATTGATTTGATTAATAGAAAGAGCAGCAATTTAACCAGCGATCAAAAAGAAATTCTGAGTTATATCACGATGGGTAATGAGAAACTGCATTACCTCAGTCAAAAATTGGCGGAGTCTGCCGAAGCCGATACGGGTAAGATCACTTACCATATGGAACAATTCGATATTATTCCTGAAGTAGAAAAAGCGGCCATTACCCTTGTAGATGCAGCCAGTATTAAGCAAGTGAACCTTCAAGTTCACCTATCTCCTTCGGAAGTAATGGTCAATATTGATAAAATATTTTTACGTCATATATTATTCAAGCTACTTTCTAACGTTATTAGGTTTATCCAAAAGGGTTCTTCGGTGAGTATTCATGCCAACGACCTTGATGGGGCCTGTATTATTGAAATCATCAATAAAACAGCCAACCCAATCGGTATGGAAAAATTGGATGAATATTTTAGTCGTTTAACCAATCCCAATCAATCTGATTTGGCCACCAACCAATCGGGTATGGGATTTTCCATTGCTAAGCAGCTTACCGAAGATATGGGTGGCTCGCTTACATACGAAAGCAATGTAACTGTTGGAAATTATTTTAAACTCAAATTCAAACTGGCTTAGTTTAAATACCCGAAATCATGAAAACAAAATCTTCCCTGCTCGTACTGTTCCTGCTCATTGCAGGTAGTATTATTGCCCAGGATTTCAAAACCCGCTCTCTGGAAGCAATGGGATATAGAAATGAATCCATAATGGGAATTAATGGTGCCATCTCTTACTTCCTTAAAGTACAACCTAGGGATGATGTGGATCGTACGAATTTGATTCTTCAGGTAAAGCCATCTCAGGTTCTTAGAGAAGACATGTCTACTATAACTGTTTCGTTAAAAGACGAACCTGTTTATACTACTCGTTTAGTGGCAGATGCTATTGACTCTGTAATGACTATTGTAATTCCTTTGAATAAAAGATATGTTCAGGAAGACGGTCGTTTTATTAAAATGAGAATTGATGCTAAAATGGCTATGTCTGATGAGTATTGTAAAGACGTAGACAATCCAGCTATTTGGGTTACCGTAAGAAACTCTTCTTATTTAGAAGTAGTGAAGCAAGATCGTACAACTTATTATCATAGCTTAAAAGAAACCATTTCTGAATTCAATTCGGTTTCTACCCCAGTAAATGCAGACTTAGATGATCTTACCAGTGGTGCCATCGTATTTGCATTATTAAAACAAAAAGGCGGCTTAGAAGAAATTGAAACCTCCAACTATAGAAATACCGATTCTTCTGTTGGTACTACTGTTTTAACCGGCTTATATAGCAAGCTTCCTCCGTATATTCAAGCGCAGTTACCTGAATTCAAAAACGGTCAAGGACTAATTAAAAATGTGATACTCGATAATGGGGATTATATTTTTGTAATCACGGGTAAAGACCAGGAAGGATATCGAAAAGCCATTTATACACTTACTAACTATAAAATCATCAATGGTAGTTTTACTTATACCATGATTGTTGATGCGGGCCCTCCTTCTTATTTTGATAAGAACCAGTTGCCTGTGGTGTTCTCTTTAGAAGAATTAGGTGGTACACCAAAACTAATGGAAGGTATTGGAGCGCTTAAAACCAACTACGCTTTCTCTTTGGCTGATTATAACGCCATTCCTAAAAAATTGACTTTTCACTTAGAAGCAATGTTGTCTTTATTAAAAGAAGGTGACCGTGGTTTCTTGAACGTTTACTTAAATGACAACTTGGTATTTAGTACCGACTTGCACGATAAAACCAGCTTTAATGGTGATATTGAATTAAAGCCTTACTTACTTACTAAAAACAACTCATTGGTTGTTGAAATGCGCTTCCACGGTGCAGGTGGTATTTGTAAGGAAGGTTTCTCTAACTTCTTTGGATTCATTGATACCAAAACTTCTAACCTTGTGTTCTCTGGTGAAAAAGTGAATGAGTTCTATAACTTCTTTAACTATCCTGGTGAATTTAGAAAGAAGGCTTTGCGTTGTATTATTACCCCAACACTGATGCCTTACTTGGCGCCTTCTTTGGGTGAATTGATTTATCAATTAAATACAGCAACCTTAGCTGCTAACTATTTATTCATTCCTGAATTGGTGTCTTCTGATAAGGCCAACTTAAATGATATGGCTAATATGAATGCGATTGCGCTCTTACACAGAAACGATCCATTGATTAAGAATTTCGAGAAAAACTTACCTGTTCAGTTTAATAGAGATTTCCAGTTGTATAAAGATATTAGTGGAGAAACATCCTATTCCATTAATGACTTTTCTAACTCGGGTATTGCCCAAATATTCCGACAGGGTAGTTCTACATTCCTATTAGTTAGTGCTTTGGGAGATTCTAGTATTAGTGATGCATTTGAAGGAGTTATTAAGAGTTTTGGTTCCCAATATTCGGCTATTGAAAGTAACGTATGTATTGCCAATAGTAAGGGTAAGAGTAATTTCTTCTTCAAGCTTCCTGATAATGCAGGGTTGGTTACCTATAGAGGAGATAAAAATAATATGGCGATGCTTTGGAATAAATACAAATACTTTATGTTGGGTGGTTTGGCCATCTTACTAGTACTTGGATTCTTCTTCATTAGAAAGCGTGTTAAAAAATCTCAAGAGATTGTTTAATTGGTTCCTTAAAAATCCGTAGCGTCTATGCCTGTTTGTGCCTTGAATAATATGATTAGTGTGGGCTTGTTTACCACGGCCAAACTGGAAGAAATTGACGTGATTGCCGATGAGTTTGAATATGCGCAAATTAAGGCTGCGCTTAACTTTGGGTACTTAACCCGAAAATTATATGTATCGTTTTTAGAGCGTTCAGGGTTCCCGTTGGTAGACGTGCGTAACGAAGTTTTAGATGAAAGCTTTGTAGAGCAATGTGACCTACTGCACCTGAACGCTTTTTTATATTTACCCATTCGAAATGATGGCAAGGGTAATTTACTGGTGGCTGCTGCCGATCCAATGGATGAGCGATTACAAGGTATTCTTGAAATAAAATTTAATACCAAAATTAAATTAGTTGCTGCTTCCGATTTGGACATCACTTGGATGGTGCACAAATTGAGAGGGGAGTACTATGTAAAAGAGTCGGTATTTAGTTTGATGCGTAAGGATCCCGAAAGTTCTGGGCTAACTACTTTTACAGATGCGCAGCTATTGTTTATATTTATTGCCATTGGATTTGCGCTACTGTTGCTAACCGTCAACTTTGTTAATAGCTTTATTTTCTTTAACCTCTTTTTTAGTTTCGTCTTTCTTTTCTCTATCGTATTTAAATTGTACATCGCTTTAAAAGGCTCTAAATATGAGCTGGTTGAGGTAGTAACCAAGGAGGAAGTAAAAGCCGTAAAGAATGATACCCTTCCAGTGTATACCATTCTACTTCCTGTGTATAAAGAAGACAAACTGATTCGTAAATTAATTTGGAACCTGCGAAGCTTAGATTATCCCCGTGGTAAACTAGACGTTAAACTATTGATTGAAGAGGACGATGATAAAACTTTGAATGCGGTACGAAACCTAGATTTCCCTGCCAACTTTGAAACGATTGTGGTTCCCTTTCATATGCCTAAGACCAAGCCTAAAGCTTGTAACTACGGGCTTTTCTTTTGTAAAGGAATTTATTTAACCATCTACGACGCAGAAGATGTACCCGATTCTGACCAATTAAAAAAAGTAGTAAGTCTGTTTAGAAAATTACCTAAAGACTATGTGGTACTGCAAGGTGCCTTGAACTATTTTAATAAGAATGAAAATCTGCTTACTAGAATGTTCACTTTAGAATATTCTTATTGGTTCGATTATATGTTACCTGGTTTGCAGTCACTTGACGTTCCTATTCCTTTAGGAGGAACATCCAATCATTTTAAATTAGACAAGTTAAAAGAATTAGGAGGCTGGGATCCTTTTAATGTAACGGAAGATGCCGATTTAGGTGTACGTGTATTCGAGAAAAGGTATAAAGTAGGAGTAGTGAATAGTACTACTTTAGAAGAAGCCAATAACGAACCATTTAATTGGATTAGACAGCGTTCTCGCTGGATTAAAGGGTATATGCAAACCTTATTGGTGCATATGCGCAATCCAATTAGATTAGTGAATAAAATTGGTTGGAGGGGTTTCTTCGGATTCAACTTCTTCGTAGGATTTACCCCAATTACTTTTTTACTTTATCCTGTATTGCTTGGTTTCTATATTATATACATCATCTTCGATTTGCAAACCGTGCGTATATTATTTCCAGACTGGGTATTGTATATATCTATTTTCAACTTCGTGGCTGGAAATACTTTGATGATTTATGTAAATATGTTGGCAGTATTTAAGCGTAGGTTTTATGAGTTGATTTTATTTGCACTAGTGAATCCTTTTTATTGGTTGATGCACTCAATTGCGGCGTATAAAGGATTATGGCAATTAATTTATAAACCTTTTTATTGGGAAAAAACCAATCATGGATTAACTAAAATGTCGCATTCATCATCTGCTGCCGCTGCAGCAAATGCAAATGAAGTATAATGAAGTTTAGGAGTCAACAATTAAGAGTAGTGTCTTTGCTATTGGTAATTTATTACCTCATTTTAGCATGGATGTTTAATAGAACTGGATACGAACATCCTGAACGTCTTTTCTATGCCGAAAAATTAAAATTGTTGTTTGAGTACAGTGAAAATACCTTGTTAACCTTAGGTACTACTTTTCCTACCACTTCTTTTTTAATCAATGTCATTTTTGCGCCATTTGGATATTTGTTTGCACCAGTTGCTTCTTCCATTGTTTTAATGTCTTTCTTGTTTTTCTTTATGGCAAAAGACATCAATGGTTCTGGTCTTCCTGCAAGAACGATGATTATTTCATTGATGGCGTTGTTTTTGCTTCACCCACAATTTATTTTTGCAGCAACAAGTGGTAGAAATATTGCAGCTATTATGCTGTTTACTTACTTACTTTTCAGAAGTTTATTTTTCTATTATAAAAACCAAACAACTTATTATTTATCCTTGGCCAGTTTGTATTTGGGGGCCTTAATATTTTCTGAGATTAAATTTCTCTGGTTAATATTAGGCTTCTTACCATTTGTTGTATTGGTTTCTATTGAGGGGATCAAAACCGCTAAGGGTGAACCGGTAGTTTTCCAATACTACCAGGCTTTAAACAATCGATCGCTTAGAAGAAAATTGGTAAATAGAACGGTGTCTTTATATTTTATACTTTATCTACTTCCATTAGCTGCGGTGTTTTTATTTAGGGTATTGAATCAATCGCACGCAGGTGATCCTACTTATTTTTTGAGTAGTCAGTATTCGAACTGGAGGGTAACTGGGGTGTCTACTATTACGAATATTTTAGAAAGAGGATCTGGAGATAACTTGAGTAAGCAGACCCAAATTATTTTTCCTCTGTTCACTATTTTTCTGGCGCCCATTTTTATTTCTGCAATGATATTGTTTAAGGGAAAGCTATATGAACTCTTGACTATTTTTACGCCCTTAATTTTCACTTCTATTGTTTTGATTGATATACAGTTTTATTTAACCACTGAATATTTTGTCATTATTCCTGTACTCTCTTTTGTTGCGCTCAATTTTGCATCTGGTGTAAAGCTGAATCGCTTTATGTCTTCTGTAATTATTTTAGCGGGAACAGGTTTATCGCTACTAGGTGGACTTTATTATTTTAAAGAAACTTCCGACTTTGACGAGCAGCGATTTGTAAAAATGATTACCGATACCCCTAGTTGGATTGCTAAGAAAAAGGATTCTGAAGAAAAAATATTAGCAGATTATATTGCTTCTGTAAAATCGGCTGAAAGGCCCGTATTAATTGATGATGCCGCAGCTTACGGTGTAGTGGCACATTTGCCCAATTTAGAAGGATTGGTCATGCCTTTACAAAAGAACTTTATTACTGTTATTGAGAATCCAGCTCTTTCGGTAGAATATATTCTCATTGCAAAAAGGCATAACCTCAAACACAATTTTACGGCAATGAATGCCTATAATATGTTGGTGATGAGAGATCGGTTGAACCTACGGTCCAACCGAGTCTTTGAAACAGAAAACTGGATTGTGTATTCTATTCGTTAGTTGCGAATAGGTCTTCCGCTTTTTAATACGCTCTGTATTCTTTCTAATGATTTCTTTTCTCCGCATAAACTTAAGAATGCCTCTCTTTCTAAATCTAAGAGGTATTGCTCGCTTACCATTGTTTGTTCACTCAAATCTCCACCACACATCACATAAGCCAGCTTACGAGCTACTAATGCATCGTGGTCGGTAGCATAGCCACCTCTCCACATTCCATTAATACCTGCCAACATTGCACCCAATCCTGATTTACCCAATACTTTGATATCGGTTCTTTGCACTGGTGTATTATAGCCTGCTTCGTGTAATTCTAAAACAGATTTTTTTGCTTCTGCAATTCTTCTTCCAATATTCATCACCACTTCATCGGTTCCTGGTCTTAGAATGCCCATTTCAAAAGCTTCCTGTGCAGACGTAGCTACTTTAGCGGTAGCAATTGCAAAAAATCTTTTCTTGAGTGTATTGGTTTCTGGTTCGTCTTCGTGTAATTCATCAGAAGCACGGAGTGCAAATTCTTTGGTTCCACCACCTCCTGGTATTAAACCTACTCCTAACTCTACCAATCCTATATAGGTTTCTGCTGCCGCACAAACCTTGTCTGCATGTAAATTCATTTCGCATCCCCCACCTAATGTTAAACCATGCGGTGCTGTTACTACAGGCACACTAGAATAACGTAAGCGCATCATGCTGTTTTGGAACATACGAATGGCCATATCTAACTCATCGTATTCCTGTTCTATTGCCAACATGAAAATCATACCTACATTGGCACCTGCACTAAAGTTGGGTCCTTCGTTGGCGATTACCAATCCTTTAAAACTTTCTTCTGCTTTGCTAATGGCTTTGTTTACTCCTTCTAGCACTTCGCCACCCATGCTGTTCATTTTGGTGCTCCACTCTAATCCGGCAACGCCATCTCCAATATCATACATTCTGCAAGCACTGTTCTTCCATACTAGGTTATCGCTGTGGTTCTTTAAGATTAAGAAAGATTCACCGCCTGGTATAGCTTTATACATTTTAGTAGCTACATCATAATACATGCGCTTACCGTTCTCTACTTTGTAAAAATGGCTTGCGCCGCTAGCCAACATTTCATTAACCCAAGGAGCAACGCTGTAACCCCCTGCCTGCATAGCTTCTACTGTTTTGGCAACACCTACTGTATCCCATGATTCAAAAGCCCCAATTTCCCATCCAAATCCAGCCATCATGGCATCGTCTACACGGTATACTTCGTCACTTATTTCTGGAATTCTAAATGAGATATAAGAAAACAAGGAGTAATGAAATGCTCTGTAAAATTCACCTGCTTTATCAGGTGCAGCACTCAACATTTTTATTCTTTGCTTTAAATCTTCTACTGGCTTGGCAGCTTCTAAACTAGCAAATTTGGGCTTTACTCTGGCACCATATTCCATAGTGGCCAAATTCAAGGTTAATATTTCTTTACCTGTTGCAGATTTTATTTTTTTGAAAAACCCTTGACCTGTTTTATCTCCCAACCAATTGTTGGTTGTGATGGTATCTAACCAAGCGGGAATAGTAAATATGGCTTTGGCCTCATCATTGGGGCAATTGTCTGCAACCCCTTTTGCAACTTTTACTAATGTGTCTATTCCCACTACATCAGCTGTTCTAAATGTTGCCGATTTTGGACGACCAATAATGGGTCCGGTAAGCGCATCAATTTCATCTACACTTAATTGTTGCTTATCCATAATATGGAATATGCTCATAATGCTGAACACCCCAATTCTATTGGCTATAAAGGCAGGTGTGTCTTTACAAAGCACGGTGGTTTTACCTAAGTGAACATCTCCATAATGCATTAAGAAATCCACTACTTCGGGGTCGGTAAATGGTGTAGGAATAATTTCTAATAAACGCAAATAGCGGGGCGGATTAAAAAAATGTGTGCCGCAGAAATGTTTTTTAAAATCTTCACTTCTTCCTTCGGCCATCATATGAATAGGAATGCCAGATGTGTTTGAAGTAATTAAGGTTCCTGGCTTTCTATGTTTTTCTACTTTTTCATAAATCAATTGCTTGATGTCTAAACGCTCTACTACTACTTCAATAATCCAATCGCAACCAGCAATATCTTTCATATTGTCGTCGAAGTTGCCTGTCTTAATTCTATTGACTACCGATTTTGTAAAAACAGGAGAGGGATTACTTTTTATTGCAGCTGTTAGTGCATCGTTCACTAGTTTGTTGCGTTCAGCTGGTTTGGTACTTTCTGCTGCTGCAGCAGGAACCATATCTAATAATAACACAGGCAATCCAATGCCTGCAAAATGACAAGCAATTCTAGAACCCATTACACCGCTTCCTAATACCGCAACTTTTTTAATTGAACGTTTCATTATTGTATTATTTATGGTCAAGTATCTGCCAAGCTTGGCTCAGCAAAATTAGTTAGTTATGCAACTATTTTCCGAAGATAAGGTAATTTTTTTCCGGGGGCTCGGTTCGGGGCAAAAAAAATATCAAATCTTTCGAGGGGAAAAATTTGATATTAAATGCTTTGGTTTTTCGAGGGATCTTACTCCTCTGATACGGCAGCACCCTTGTAAGCAAAATACAAGCAAACAAGGTAAACTGCTAATAACACATATACTAGCATATTCGGGGGGATTTTAGTTATACTAATTTAAGTAGAAAATTAATGCAGATTTAATATTTAATGTTAACATTTGTGGATATTGTCTATTTGACGGTATTATGACAAACTTTGCAGGTAATTTTTGATAAAACAATTCTACAAGAATTTTACATACCTTTTTTTGACCGCTGTTTTTACCTAATTGCCACTTAAAATTTAAGGGCGTTCATTAGGGTGGTTAAACGTATTTTTGGTTTATGGAGATTAGTGTTAAAACCATACAGCATCTGGCGCATTTGAGCAGGCTTCAAATAAATGAAACACAAGCTGCACAATATCAAACCGATATGCAAAAAATGGTTTCTTTTATTGAGCAATTGCAAGAAGTGAATACCGATGGGGTAGAACCACTGTTGATGCTTTCTGATGCAAGCACTGCTTTAAGAGCAGATCAATTGAATGAAAGTCTTTCTGCTGCCGATGCTTTGAAAAACGCTCCATCTCACGACCATCAATACTTTAAAGTACCCACGGTTATTAAAAAATAAACTGATTATGTCTACAGAATCCATCATACATCTTGAAGGAATTGAAAAAAGCTATTTCATGGGCAACCAGGCAATTCCTGTATTAAAAGGAATTAACCTCGATATTTTTAAGAATGAATATGTAGCATTAATGGGACCCTCTGGTAGTGGTAAAAGTACCCTGATGAATATATTGGGCTGCTTAGATTCTCCTACTGGTGGAAAGTATATTTTAAATGGGAAAGACGTAAGTAAAATGCTAGACGATGATTTAGCAGAAGTGCGCAATACAGAAATTGGTTTTGTGTTTCAACAATTTAATTTATTGCCTCGTTTAAGTGCTGCGGAAAATGTGGCACTTCCTTTAATTTATGCAGGGGTTTCAAAAAAAGAAAGGTTAGATCGTGCCCTAGAGGCTTTAGATAAAGTGGGCTTGGCCGATCGTTCTCACCATAAATCGAACGAGTTGAGTGGTGGTCAAATTCAAAGAGTAGCCATTGCCCGAGCTTTGGTGAATAATCCCTCCATATTATTGGCGGATGAACCTACCGGTAACTTAGATTCCAAAACTTCCGTTGAAGTAATGCAGATTTTTGGGAAACTGCAAGCGGCTGGAAATACCGTTGTTTTAGTTACCCATGAAGAAGATATTGCTGCTTATGCACATCGTGTGGTAAGATTAAGAGACGGTTTGGTGGAAAGCGATACTACAAAACCTTAATTTGCCGAACATTTGAGCAACTCTGTTGTAATCAATGCTCACTTAGATACTATGGCTATTAAGATTTATACAAAAACAGGCGATTTAGGCAAAACTTCATTAATTGGTGGAACAAAAGTTCCTAAAAGTCATATCAGGATTGATACGTATGGCACTGTTGATGAATTAAACTCATGGATTGGTGTTGTAAGCGATTATACTCCCGATGAACATATTAAAGCTGTGCTAAAAGAAATACAAGATCGTTTATTTACGGTTGGATCTTCTTTGGCTTGTGATCCTGAAAAGGAACCCTTGATGAAAATTCCCGATTTAAAAGAATCGGATATCGAATTTTTAGAGAAGGAAATGGATGCGATGAATGAGGAGTTGCCGGCTATGAAATTTTTTGTGTTACCGGGTGGTCACTTAGCTATTTCTCAAAGCCATGTAGCCAGATGTGTTTGCAGAAGGGCGGAGCGATGCTGCGTAAATATGCAAGAGCAAGATATTTTTGTAGACCCCCTTGTAATTAAATATTTGAACCGATTGAGCGATTATTTATTTGTGCTCTCTCGTTATTTAGGACACCAAATGGGTGTAGCTGAAATTCCTTGGAAGCCAAGAGTTTAATAGGTTTGTACCATTCTTTTTTACATCATTCATCTTGAAATAAACCGTCGCGCATATGCAGCACCCTTGTGCTTAATGCAGCTAACTCTTCATTGTGTGTAACAATTAAAAAAGTGGTTCCAAAGTCTTGATTGATTTTAGTGAATAGTTGATGGAGCTCTCTGGCATTATTACTATCAAGGTTGCCTGTTGGTTCGTCTGCAAAAACAATCAATGGTTCATTAATCAATGCCCTTGCTACTGCTACTCGCTGCTGTTCTCCACCAGAGAGTTCATTGGGTTTATGGTGGATTCGATCGGCCAAGCCCAATATATCTAAGAGCTCAATGGCACGTTTCTTTACTTGCTCCCTAGGGTTATTGGCAATCCATCCAGGTATACACACATTTTCTAAAGCATCAAACTCTGGTAAAAGATGATGAAATTGAAAAATAAAACCAATATGCTTGTTCCTAAAAGCAGCCAATTGGCTGCTCGATAAGTTGCTTAATAATTGTCCATCCATTTCAATACTACCGCTATCGGGGCTATCTAAAGTGCCTAAAATATGTAGTAAAGTACTTTTGCCAGCACCAGAAGACCCTACAATACTCACCATTTCACCCTTTTCAATGGATATATTGACCCCTTTAAGAACGGTTAGGGGACCAAATTTTTTGGTAATTGCGGTTGCTTTTAACATGAAAAGGGATTATTTATTAAGCAAATTAACCATTTCTTCAGAGATGGGTAAAACTCACATTTGGATATATCATTTATACGGTTACTTTTGCAAAAATAATCGAGACTATGTTTTGGACATTAGAATTAGCAAGTTATTTAGAAGAAGCTCCCTGGCCTGCTACCAAGGATGAGTTGATCGATTATTCTATCCGCAGTGGTGCGCCATTGGAAGTGGTAGAAAATCTTCAAGAATTAGAAGACGAAGGTGAAGTGTACGAGAGCATCGAAGACATTTGGCCTGACTATCCAAGTCAGGAAGACTTTATGTTTAACGAAGACGAGTACTAAAAATAAAAATGGCTAACTGATTTTTCAGATAGCCATCTTTTTATTTCTTCAATTATTTCTTCGGAGGGAATGTCATTTTAAAGTAGAAGAGCACCAGTGACAATGCCAATACAATCATATTGGCTGCTAATACAGGTCCGCTCTTAACGTTTACTGCATATACTAACCAAACGATACAACTGGTTATTACAATTAAGATCATCCAGATACTTAAATCTCCCACACTCTTACTCTTCCATGCCAACCATACTTGTGGCATAAAAGTAATTGCACTTAAGAATGCGCCAAAATAACCTAAAAGGTCTACTAAGTTCATGATATTGGTTTGTGTATGAGTTGAATTATTCTTGATTTGCAATTCCTAATTTCTCCATTACATCCATACTTACTCCAGTGGTTGAATATCCACCATCGTGAAATAAGTTTTGCATAGTAACCATTTTGGTTAGGTCAGAGAACAATGTAATGCAATAATTAGCACAATCTTCTGCACTTGCATTGCCCAAAGGAGCAACCGCATTTGCAAAATCATAAAAATCTCCAAAGCCTTTGATACCAGTACCTGCAGTAGTTTTGGTAGGAGATTGAGATACAGTGTTTATGCGCACTTTTTTCTCTAATCCATAATGATATCCAAAACTTCTAGCAATTGATTCTAGCATTGCTTTAATATCGGCCATATCGGTATAGAATGGGAAAGTTCTTTGTGCTGCCATATAAGTAAGTGCAACTACTGAACCCCATTCGTTAATAGCATCTAATTTTTTTGCAACTGCCAACATCTTATGAAAAGACATAGCAGATACGTCTATGCCTTTCATGAAATAATCATAATTGGATTCTGTATATGGAATCTTCTTGCGAATATTTACACTCATTCCAATAGAGTGTAAAACAAAGTCAATTTTACCGCCTAAAATTTCTTGAGACTGGGTAAATAAGTTGGTCAATTCTTCGGTGCTGGTTGCATCCGCTGGAATGATTTGAGAACCCGTTTTTTCAGCTAGTTTATTAATCTCTCCCATGCGCATAGCAATGGGTGCATTGGTTAATACGAATGTGGCACCTTCTTCATGTGCTTTTTCTGCTACTTTCCATGCAATAGAATTTTCATCTAAAGCTCCAGTAATGATTCCGCGTTTTCCTTTTAATAAATTATAGGCCATACATCATAGATTTGAATGCCGAATATACGATTTATGGTGTAATTGGGCCTAGTGTAGAATCATTTCTTTAGCATTCTCCAATGCAGCTGCAGTAGGCTTTTCGCCACTCAACATTTGTGCTATAGCAGTAATACGTTCTTCGTTGTTGAGAATTTTAATATTTGTTTTAATCTGGTTGTTCTTATTCTCTTTATAAACAAAGTAATGGGCATTGGCTTTCCCTGCTATTTGTGGTTGGTGGGTGATGCAAATAATCTGTCTTTTAACGGCCATTTGCTGCATAATGAGGCCTACTTGTTTGGCTGCTTCACCTGAAATACCTGTATCTATTTCATCGAATATCATGGTAGGTAAATCAATGTATTCCGCCACCAACGATTTGATGCAAAGCATTAATCTGCTTAGTTCTCCGCCACTTGCCACTTTGCGAATGGGTTCGAAGCGATTACTATTATTGGCATCAAATAATAGTTCTATTTGTTCTACTCCGTATGCCCCTATTGCCACTGTTTGCAAGCTCACTTTTATTTGTGCATTGGGCATACCCACTTGTTTTAAAAGCGAATTAACCGATTGTTCAAATGGAGCAATCACTTTATTTCGAGCTGCAGTAATTTGTTTGGCTGTTTGCTTTAACTGATGCATTAAATCATTGGCTTGTACTTGCTTGGCTAAGATGGCTTCATCAATTGCTACAGCGGCAAAAAGCTTATTGGATAATTCGGTTTGAATGGCTAATAGTTCTGCAGTAGTGCTTACGCCATGTTTTTTAGTAAGCTTATATCCATCACTTAATCGCTGGTTAACCCAATCAATTCTTTGTGCATCAAAATGAATAGTATTATTGATTCGCTCTAATTCGTCGGCAATATCTTGTAATTCTATCTGACTAGCTTTAAGCCTGTCAGATAAAGCTGGTAGCTCTGCTACTAATGATTGCATGGTTTGCAAACTATTGTTCAGCTGTTTAATCCGTGCTACTACTGGGTCTTCTGAGTTGGATAATTCTAGTGCAACTTTGTCTAATACCGTTTTGATTTCTTCGGCATTTGAAAGCAATTTTAATTCTTCTTCTAATTGCTCTAATTCATTTTCTCTTAAAGACAATTCTTCTAACTCATTACAGAGATATTGATTGTAATCAGCTTCTTTTTGTAGTGCTGCTTTTTGTGCTTGTAGCTCATTAAAAGCAGCTAATACATTGGTCCACTCTTTAAAATATTGTTGGTGCGTAGCCAATATATTTTCATTGGATGCCAGTGCATCTATCACCGTTCTTTGAAAATCGCTATCGCCTAATTCTAAAGTATCAAACTGTTGGTGTAAGTCTACCAGTAAACCTGCCAGTTCTTTTAATTGTTGAAGTGTTGCTGGGGTATCGTTAATGAAAGCCCTAGATTTTCCATTGCTGCCTATTTCCCTTCGGATAACTACAGTATGGTCTGTTTCAGTTGCTTCTTCAAAATCGTTTTGTTGTAAAAAATGATTTACTGCTGCTTTTTTACCCGCAGTAAAATATCCTTCAATAATGCATTTGCGTTCTTTGTTAACCAATACACTGGAATCTGCTCTTTCGCCTAATATTAAGCTTAATGCACCCATTAAAATACTTTTACCAGCACCTGTTTCGCCGGTGATAATATTAAGCCTTTCATCAAAATCAATGGTTAGTTCATCAATGATGGCATAATTCTGTATGGTTAGCTGACGCAACAACGGAATAATTTTTAATAGAGCAGCAAGTTAACGAAGCTTAATCAATTTGGTACTAGACTTTTGGCTAAAAATGTTTTCTTAATTACCAGTACAACGGGCAATTCCCGATTTGGCTCTTTGATCTAATGAATCTTTGTATTCGTGGTCTTCCATGTTGATGCATTTTTGGTAATATTGAATGGCCAATGTTTTTTCTCCTCTGATTTCATAAATCTGTCCTAACTGCAATGCTGCTCTGGCAGCATAGTATTCTTTTCTGTTTTGCCCTAGTTTAATAGCATTCAAATAGTTTTTAATGGCTTCCTCTTTTCTACCTAAGTCGTCGTAAATGCGGGCAACTCTATAAACGAATTCCAGGCTTTCTTCTTCTTTAGTAAAATCGGTCAACGATTTGCCTGCTAATTGTTTTAATGCTTCTGCAAGATATCCACCATCGTTTAAGAGCCTTGCTTTTAATAAAATGGTATTGGGCCAATTTTTTCCTTTTGCCTCTTTCAGTGCTGTTTTGTCTGCATCTGAATAGGCAGCCCCTTTAACAATGGCTAATTGTCTATTTGCATTGGCTTGTTGCATATTTCCTTGTAAATAATAGCACCAACTAATTTTTTGGTACACATCTTTTACATAAAACTTTCCTTTAAACTTTTTGGTATACTGTTCAAAATGTTGAGTGGCTTCGGGAATTTCAAGATGAAACATTTTTGCATATCCCATTAGAAAATCCCAAATGGGCAATTGCAAATACTCATCCGATTTGTTCCGATTATTTAGGATGTTTTTGCATAGCTCAACTTCTTTATTGTTTAAAGAGAGATTAGCAGCCATAAATGCATGCAGATGATTATTTACCAGGTCTAATTTCTTTTGGTTGATGAATTCCAAAGCAGCGTCTTTTTCATTTTCTAAATAAAAAAGCAAATAAGTATATACAAATGCCGACTCATTAAAAAACTGCTTAGCCAAAGGATCGTTACTATAAGTGAAATTGCGCACTTTTTTCATTCCCTGAGCAATGGAGCCTCGCATTCCAAATAGACTGGTTAACCATTTGTATCCTTTTGGAACAGTTCCTATTGCTGCTTCTAATGCGCCAAACCATAAATCGTTCGGGCTAAACTGGGGGAATTTCTTTTTGTTTTCTTTTAATAAAATAAAAGCCTTTCTACAGTCCCAGCCCGCATCCCAAAAATTGCCGAATTTGATTTGAACCGTTGCTCTTTGAATGCGAATGACTGCTTGGCTATATAAATAAAAAGGAGATTGTTTATTACCTTTTTCTACAAGGTTCAGCCGCTCTTGAAATTGAGGAAAAAGAGAAGTGTATTCGGAAGGATCTTCGTTAAAAAACAAAGTGTAAAAGTCAATGTAATTTTCGAGTAAAACAGGTATCAGGTTGTCTGGCTGTTGCAACTGCAACTTTTGAATTTGTAATTGACCTGTTTTGGTTTTTAGTTTACCTATTTCTTGATAAGCCTGAAAGCAACTTGCATTAAAATCAAATTTTGTTTGTGTCCACCCATTTAAAGTGGTGCACATGAAAATAAGTAGGATGCTGGCAATTTTACTCACGGCCTAAAAATAAGAAAGGGCAGCCAAACGACTGCCCTTCAGTATGTTAAAAGCGTTTATTTATTTTACATCAACGCTGTCGTTCAAATCTGCATCTACTAAAATACGTCCGCAGTTTTCGCAAACGATGATTTTTTTGTGTAAACGAATTTCGCTCTGACGCTGAGGTGGAATAGAGTTGAAACATCCGCCGCAAGCATCACGCTCAACAGCAACTACTGCTAAACCGTTTCTGTAACTGGTTCTAATTCTGTCGTAGCTGTAAATTAAACGCTCGTCAATATGCGCTCTTGCATCTGCGCTGAAACCATTTAATTCAGTTTCTTCTTTAACAGTATCTGCAATGATTTTTTCTAATTCACCTTTCTTATGGTTCAAAACGCCTTCTTTAACTGCAACCATTTTCTTGGCATTTTCTAATTGCTTAATTTTTTCTGCCAATTCTTCGTTTGCATCGCGGATATGCTTTTCGCAGAGTTTAACCTCTAGCTGCTGCATTTCTACTTCTTTATTGATTGCTTCGAACTCACGGTTGTTCTTTACGTTCTCACTTTGCTTTTCGTACTTTGCAATTAAGGCTTCGCTTTCTTTGATGGCATTTTTCTTTCCTTCAATAAATTCGCCAATACCATTAATTTCTTCTTCAATACGAGTCTGACGTGCAGATAATCCTAGTATTTCATCTTCTAGGTCGCTTACTTCCATTGGAAGCTCTCCCTTTAATACTTGAATCTCATCTAGTTTGCTGTCAATTTTTTGTAAACGTAATAGGTTTACTAGTTTTTCTTCAACGGAGAAATCTTTTACAGATGCCATATCGTGTTGGTAATTATAAAGTTTATCCCAAAAAATAACGCACAGGATTTGTCTGAACTGTTGTTTTAAGGACGGCAAAGTTAGGGAATTTGCTGGTTATTAGCGAAAAAAGCAGCTCAATCGTGTATTGTTCACTTTCCCAGTGTCCTATATCGGCTACTACCAGCTGGTTATTGGCGTCAAAAAACTCATGGTATTTAATGTCGGCACTCACAAAAAAGTCGGCCCCAGCGGCAATGGCGTCTTTAATTAGGAAACTGCCAGCACCCCCGCAAATCGCTACTTTTTGTACTTTTTTGCCCAATAATGGGGTATGTTTTACCAATTTTAGGGCAAATTGATTGGTTAAAAGGCTTAAAAAAGCTTTTTCTTCCATGGGGGATTGAAGCTGTCCTATTATGCCAGACCCTACTTGTTGATTCAAATTGTTCAAGGGAATTAAGTCGTAAGCAACTTCTTCATAAGGGTGTGCTTCTTTTAAAGCAGCCACTATTTGGTGTTCCAAATAATTGGGTAAAATGACTTCAATGCGGGTTTCTTCCACCTGCTCTCGCACCCCCGGTGTGCCAATAGTAGGGTTAGAAAGTGCCGATCCGCGGAAAGTTCCAATCCCCCCGGAACTAAAACTGGTTTCACTGTATTCGCCAATATTACCAGACCCTGCTGCAAACAAAGCTTCTTGTACTTGCCCTAATTGCGGAGTTGGTACAAAAGTTACTAGCTTGGTTAATAGTGATTTTTTTGGTTGTAATATTTTGCAATGGGTTAATCCCATTTTTTGTGCAATCACACTGTTTACCCCACCCCAAACATTGTCTAAGTTGGTATGAATGGCATAAATAGCCATATCATTTTTAATAGCATAGATCAGGGCTTCTTCTACATAATTTTTTCCGGTGATTTTGGTAATCCCTTTAAATAAAATAGGATGATGGGCTACCACCAAATTGGCACCAGCTGCTTTGGCTTCTTGCAAAACTTCTAGGGTAGCATCTAAAGTACAAACTACACCCGTACATTCCCAACTGGCTGATCCGGTTAGTAAGCCTGCATTATCGTAAGACTCTTGATACGCAAGTGGCGCAAAGCTTTCAAGCTCTTTTGTTATCTCAGAAATTTTCATAGTACGAATTTAGCTTCAATCTATCTTTGTTCTATGGTAGTTCCACAATTTCTTTTTAGTGATGGCAAATTTTTGAAGCAAGACAAGCTGTTGATTTCACCCAATAACCGATCTTTTAGGTACGGGGATGGTTTTTTCGAGACCATGAAATGGTTCAAACGGAAAATACAATTAGAACAGTTGCATCTTGAAAGATTGTTCAGCACTTTAGCTACTTTGAAATTTAAGCCACCTGCTTATTTTACTGCAGAATATATTGTGAATGCGGTGAATGAATTAGTTGCCAAAAATCAACACCATCAATTGGCTAGGGTTAGGATAACTATCTATAGAGGCGATGGAGGAATTTATGATGAACAAAATCATGTTCCTCATTTGCTCATTCAAACTTGGCCCTTGAATGAAATGAATAATCGGTTAAACGAAAATGGTTTAGAGATTGATATTTATGCTGCTGCTGTAAAACAAGCTGATCATTTTTCTTTATTAAAAACCAACAATTATTTAGGCTATGCTATGGCTGCTTTATGGGCGAAAGAGCAGCACTTGAACGATGCTGTTTTATTGAATTCACAAGGCAATATTGCAGACGCAACCATTGCGAATATTTTTGTTGTTTCTAATGGAACAATTAGTACACCCGCTTTGTCTGAAGGTCCTGTGTCGGGCGTAATGCGTAAATATGTATTGAAGCAATTGCGCGAAAGGGGATATGAAATAAATGAGGGTGTGGTAACCCCTTCCGATTTGTTGAATGCGTCTGAAGTATTTTTAACCAATGCCATTTATGGAATGCGTTGGGTGAAGCAATGCGGCAAAACCGCTTATTCCAATCAGTTAGTGCCGCATTTGTATAAAGAAATCATTACGCCATTGTTTGTATGATTTTGGGCTTTCAGTTGAATAGTGCCGCAGTTGAACTTTTTGCTTCTTTTTCTGTTAATTGCTAAAACGTTTTAATGAAGCCCACGGTAAATATCATCTGGTTTAGAAGAGACTTACGATTAAAAGACAATGCAGCTTTGTATCATGCTTTGCGTTCGGATGTTCCAGTGTTGCCCATATTTATTTTTGATACAACTATTCTAGATCAATTGCAAGACCGTTCCGATAAACGAGTTGCATTTATTCACGCGGCTATTACTGAAATGCAAACAGCATTGGTTGCTATGGGAAGTACTATGCAGGTGTTTCATGGAAAGCCTTTGGAAGTATTTGCTGAACTAGTTTCAACTTATCTTATTCAAACCGTTTTTGCTAATCACGATTATGAACCCTATGCGCAAGAAAGAGATGCTGCAGTTGCGGATTTATTGGGTAAAGCTGGGGTAAATTTCAATACTTATAAAGACCAGGTCATTTTTGAAAAAGATGAAGTAACCAAGGACGATGGAAAACCATATACGGTTTTTACGCCTTATTCAAGAAAATGGAAAGCCAAATTAACTCCAGATTATTTGAACGCTTATTTAACAGAAAAATATTTTGCAAACTTTTATCAGCAAGCTCCTCTTCCAATTCCTTCATTAGCTTCAATGAATTTTGAAGAAGTTGAAATGGCTTTTCCTTCCAAGCAATTGAATGAAGAGATTGTTCGTAAATACAGCCAAAACAGAGATTTTCCTGCACTGGAAAATGGTACTTCTAAAATGGGTGTGCACTTAAGATTTGGTACAGTGAGTATTCGCGCATTGGCAACTATTGCTGCAGGTTTAAATGAAACTTATTTGAACGAATTAATCTGGAGAGATTTTTATCAAATGATTTTATGGCATTTTCCTAAAGTAGGGAAGGGCCATGCTTTTAAAGCGGAATACGAAAAAATTAAATGGCGCAATAACGAGGAAGAATTTAAAAAATGGTGTGAGGGCAAAACGGGTTATCCTATTGTGGATGCTGGTATGCGTGAATTGAATGCAACCGGTTTCATGCACAATCGAGTAAGAATGATTGTGGCTTCTTTCTTAACCAAACATTTACTCATCGATTGGCGTTGGGGCGAAGCTTATTTTGCCAATAAATTATTAGACTTTGATTTATCGGCTAATAATGGTGGATGGCAATGGGCTGCCAGCAGTGGTTGTGATGCTGCTCCTTACTTTAGAGTTTTCAATCCTTATTTGCAAACAGAGAAATTTGATAAAGAATTAAAGTATATCAAAAAATGGGTGCCTGAGTTTCAAGAGTTCAGCTATCCACAGCCGATTGTAGTGCATGAAGTGGCGCGTAAGCGTGTACTTGAAACCTATGCTGCTGCGTTGAAGCCTGCTTAAATTTTATTTAGTCCTCTGGGGTTGAAAAATTCTCCACTACAATCCCTTTTCAAGGTCTTAAATGTGGAGAATTTTTCCCCAGAGGACTAATTTAATCTATACTTCATCGCAGCAACACTTTTTGTAGTTTTAAATGAGAAGATTTACATGCCATACAACAGTTCATAAATGCTTTCTCCTTGGTAATTTTTTTTGTAGGATTAAATGCTCAGCAAAAATTTCCCCGCAGCTAACAATATAATAACCAGGCTTCAACGTAGCAGCATATAGAAGCCTTAAATGTTCAGTAATGAATGCTCCAGGATAACCTTTTCTGAGCATTTAAGACGTTTACGGATTGCAGCGAAGAAAAGGTTATCCTGAATAATTTGGTATCTTTTTTTAATTTTAGTTAAATAAGTATGCGTGAAACTCTATATTAAGAATATGGTTTGTGGCAGGTGCAAGTTGATTGTGAAATCCGAATTGGAGAATTTAGGAATTTCATTGAAGTCTATAGAATTGGGTGAAGTTGAAACAATCGAAAATATAAATGTTACCCAGAAAAAACAGATTGCTGAACTTTTATTGAGTTTTGGGTTTGAACTAATTGATGATAAAAGAGGAAAAACTATTGAGAAAATAAAAAATTTGATTAGAGAGTTGGTTCATCAAAAAGACAATGAGTTAGAAATGAATTTGTCTGACTATTTGAGCCAAAAATTGAATACTGAGTATTCATCACTGAGTAATCTTTTTTCTGATGTGGAAGGGATTACCATCGAAAAATACTTTATTCTTCAAAAGATTGAAAGAGTAAAAGAACTTTTAATGTATGATGAAATGAGTCTAAGTGAGATAGCATATACATTGAATTATAGTAGTGTTGCCTATTTGAGTAATCAGTTTAAGAAAATTACTGGCTTAACTCCCTCTCATTTCAAAAATTTAAAAATTAAGAAGCGATTTAATATAGATGAATTATAATTTGGCATTTGTAAATCTTACAAATCATATCTATAATTCTACAAAGATATAAGGGCTGAACTGGCTGAATTTTGTATCATAAATTAAATACTATGGTACATCAATATCAAATTACAGGAATGACCTGTGGAAACTGTGTTGCTAAAGTTAGATCTGCCTTGTTAATGGTTCCCTTTGTAACCGAAGTTGAAGTTTCTAAAGAATTGAGCTCAGCAACAATTACTATGGATAAGCATATTTCTTTAAATGTTTTCCAAAGCGCTTTAGATCCTAAATATCAAATTACAGCACTTAGCCATTCAGAAATGACTGAACAAGCCAAAAGTTGGTTTGAAACATACAAGCCTGTTTTATTAATTTTTATTTACATAACTAGTTCAACATTATTAATTCAATTTACTAATTCAGTTTTTGATTGGATGCAATGGATGCAATATTTTATGGCTGCTTTCTTTTTGGTGTTCTCTTTTTTTAAATTGTTAAATCTTAAAGGATTTGCAGAAAGCTATCAGATGTATGATATAGTAGCTAAACGTTTTAATGGATGGGCATATATTTATCCTTTTATTGAATTAGCACTTGGCTTAGCTTTCTTGCTTAACTTTAACGTTGTTCTTACCAATTCAGTTACTTTCTTTGTAATGGGAATCAGTATCATTGGTGTATTGCAGTCTGTATTGAATAAAAAACAAATTCAGTGCGCTTGTTTAGGAGCAGTATTTAACTTACCAATGAGTACGATTACTATTATTGAAGATTTATTAATGATTGGTATGAGTGTTTGGATGTTACTTTATCATTTTTACAATTAAAAAAATCATATGCGTAGTTTATTATTTTTATTTTTTACTTTATTGATTACGATGAGTACGAATGCACAACACGAAAATCATCAGACTAGTGCTGATACAGTTGTGAAAGCAAAAAGTCCACGCCGCTCTGCAATGGCTCTTGTAGGGAAAAACCATGTCCATATTGATTATGGTTCACCAAGTGTTAGAGGAAGGAATATTTGGAATGGTTTAGTTGCTTATGGTCAGGTTTGGGCAACTGGTGCACATAAAGCTACTTGGATAGAATTTTCTAGTGATGTTCAAGTTGCTGGTAAACTTGTTCCAAAAGGTAAATATGGATTTTTCACAATCCCTGGTAAGGAGGAGTGGGTGCTCATTTTAAGTAAAGATTGGGATATGCATTTGGCTGATGCCTATAAAGTAGAGAATGATATTATTCGTGTTACTGTTAAGCCAATAGTGAACAAGGATATTACCGAATCTCTTACTTATAAAGTGGTAAGAACTTCAAGTGATAAAGGTAATATTGAAGTAAGTTGGGAGTTACTAACGGTTATTCTGCCGTTTCAAAATGTTAAATAGCCAGTAACATGAGGTCTACTTTTTTTTATTACTCGTATAAGTTAATTGTTAGCTTGTTGTTTGTTTTGATAACAACCTTGGTAGTAGCACAAAAAGTAGTTCGATATGAGTTGTATGTTAAAGATACCATTGTCAATTTTGCGAGTAAAGCAAAAAGAGCAATAGCTGTAAATGGGCAAATTCCAATGCCAACGCTTACATTTACTGAAGGCGATACTGCTGAAATAGTAGTTCATAATCTATTGAAAGAATCTACTTCACTTCATTGGCATGGTTTGTTCTTGCCCAATAAAGAAGATGGTGTTCCATTTTTAACTCAGATGCCTATTGAACCTGGAAGTAAACATATATATCGCTTCCCCATTATTCAAAATGGAACACATTGGTATCATAGTCATAGTGGATTACAGGAACAAATTGGTATGTATGGCTCTTTAATATTAAACAAGAGGGATTCTGATTCAAGCTTTAGAAAAGGGATTGATGATTTGCCTGCTATCCCAATCATATTGAGTGAGTGGACTAACTATAAGCCTGAAAATGTTCATCGATTGTTACACAATGCTTCTGATTGGTTTGCTGTTAAAAAGGGAACTACCCAAAGTTATGCTGAAGCAATTCGTGCCGGTCATTTTAAAACTAAACTTAACAATGAGTGGAAGAGAATGCTGGCAATGGACGTAAGCGATATTTATTATGATGCTGTACTGATAAATGGAAAAACCACAAGTAATCTGTCTTCATTTAAAGCCGGCGATAAAATAAGGTTTCGTATCTCAAATGGCGGCGCTTCTACTTACTTCTGGGTTAATTATGGGGGTGGTCCAATAACTGTGGTAGCCAATGATGGAAATGATGTAGTGCCTGTTGAAGTTGATCGATTGATTATTGGTGTATCTGAAACCTATGATATTTTAGTAACTATCCCAGTTGATGGAAATACTTACGAACTTTTGGTTACATCTGAAGACCGAATTAAATCTGCTTCAATTTTTTTGGGGTCAGGCAATAAAGTATTGGCCAATCCACTTGCAAAACTGAAATATTTTGAAGGAATGCAGATGATGAATGATATGATGAAAATGAATGGTGACATGGATTTGATGGGAATGGACATGGGCATGCAAAAAATGGACATGAATTCAGTAATGTATGCAGAAGAAAATGCGCTAAACACATTGAACTATACCAAACTGAAATCTCCAATCAAAACCAATTTTAGTTCAAATATTCCCAGAAAAGATCTGCATTTTGAATTAACAGGTAATATGAACCGGTATGTGTGGAGTATGGATAATAAAGTACTTGCTGAATCTGATAAAATTTTAATAAAAAAGGGTGAAGTTGTTCGAATTACTTTATACAATAATTCAATGATGCGTCATCCTATGCATTTGCATGGACATGATTTTAGAATTATTAATGGGCAAGGCGATTATGCTCCATTGAAAAATGTGTTAGACATTATGCCGATGGAAACCGACACCATCGAATTTGAAGCAAATACCGAAGGTGATTGGTTCTTTCATTGTCATATACTTTATCATATGATGGCAGGAATGAATCGTGTTTTTAGTTATGATAAGCAAAATGATAACCCATTATTGCCAAATAAAAAATGGGCATATAAGCAATTACAGAAAGAGAGTAATCCCTTTCACTTAATGGCACAAAACGATTTCGCAACCAATGGTAATGATGGGATGGCTATGATACAAAATACCAGATGGAGTATTTCTTCAGAATGGCGTTTAGGATATAGTGATATGCATGGTTATGAAAGCGAAACTCATATTGGAAGATATATTGGTAGAATGCAATGGTTGATGCCTTTCATTGGGTTTGATTGGCGATACAGAAAACAAGGTATTCATGCAGTAGAACAAAATATTTTTGGGCAAAAAAATACAAAAGATGTTCGTGCCCAATTAAGTTTAGGTGTTGCTTACACTTTACCGATGTTGGTGACATTGCAAACTGAAGTATATCATACTGGATATTTGCGTATGCAACTTAAAAGAGAGGATATTCCTATATCAAAAAGAATTAGGGCCGCTTTTATGATTAACTCCGATAAGGAATATATGTTGTCTACAAACTATATCCTTGCTAAAAATGCAGGTATACGCATACATTATGATAGTGATATGGGGTTTGGTATAGGTATTACTATGAACTATTAGTTGTACCTTGTAAACGCTTTTAGATATGTTTTGATTACGGCAATCACATTTATCTAAAACTTTATTTATGAAATTGTTCAATTACATCTTTGTATTGACACTGTTTGTTTCTCTTGCCGCTTGTGCCGCCACTGCTAAATTTCCCGTTTCAACTGTAGTACCTGCTGCTGAAATTACTGCGAAAAAAAGTACGGATGCCAATAAAAACAGTACGCTTGAAATTACTGCTAGAAATTTGGCGAGTCCAGATCGTTTAGTTCCCGCTGGAACCAATTACAGTATTTGGGTGGTGTCGAAAGGGCAGGGTACAAAAAATGTTGGCCAACTATTAGTGAGTAATGGCGACAAAGCTACTTTTAAAACGACTACTGCGTTTGACTTTGATGAAGTGTTCATTACAGTTGAAAATCAAAGTGACTTAACGTATCCTACTGGCGTAGAAATTTCCAGAACTAAGTTTTAAGTTAACGCATGCATCAGCAAACATTTTTTCTACTCCAAGAAATATTCACGCCTTCGCTACAATCCGTTAACACGTATTAAATGCTCGGCGTGAATTTTCTTGAAGTATATATAACTAATGATATTGCATGCGTCAGGAAAATTTTTTCTGAGCATTTAAGACTTCGAAGAAGGATTGCAGCGAAGAAAAAATGTTTGCTGATGCATGCTTAGTGTTAATAGTTGTAGCGAAGGCGTGATTTGTTCCAGACACATTAATATTTAATTGTGCGTAAGTTTTTCAACTGCTTGTAATCCTTCGGTGCCGAGATCGAGCGAAAAATTATTTACGTAGAGGTTGATATGCTGCCTCATGACTTCTTCACTCATTTCTTGTGCGTGCTCGCTTACATAGGGTGCAACCGTTGGGTAATTCGCAAATGCATATTCAATGCTTTGCTTTATTAATGCATCTACTTCTTGTATGATTGCTGGGTCGATGGTTTTTTTTGCAATGATTCCTCCGAGCGGAATGGGTAATTGTTGTGTTTCTTCCCAATAGGCGCCGAGGTCTATAATTTTTTTCAATCCCTTTGCTTCGTAAGTAAAGCGGTTTTCATGTATGATCACACCTGAATCTACTTCTCCATTCAAAACTGCGTTTTCTATCTCGTGAAATACTTTGAATACTTTTTTAGTAGCATTGGGATATGCCAGGCTAAATAATAAATGTGCAGTGGTATTTTCTCCTGGTATCGCGATGGTCATGTCATTTACCGAGTTGATGTTTCCAGGTCTTGTTATTAGCAGTGGTCCTACACCCTTGCCGAGTGCGCCTCCGCTATTTAATAGTTGGTATTGGTTTTGCACTTTATTCCAAACTCCATAACTGATTTTTGAAAAATCCATCTTGCCTTGTAATGCCCACTCATTCAGTGTTTGCACGTCTTCTAAAAATACTTCAAATGAGAGTCCCTTCGTGTCTATTTTACTATTCACTAAGGCATCAAAAATAAAAGTATCGTTAGGGCAGGGGGAGAATGCCAGACTAAATTTCATAATGTCCTATTTCACGTTGTACAGCTTATCAACATATTCAAGCAATACTTTGTTGAGTCCTTCTATGCTCTCTTTCAATAACCATTTGCTTTTATCGCGCTCTCCTACATAATTGGATATGGCCCTGATTTGTATAAAAGGAATACCTGTTTCTCTTCCTACATAATGCAGTGATGCTCCTTCCATGCTTTCTACTGCTGCTCCGTATTTCTTTTTTAAAGCTGCAATTCGTGCTGGCTGTGTGGTTACTTGATTCACGGTTATTCCATCTACCATGGGTAAGTTCATCAAGTTGTATTGCTTGATCCAAGGATTGGGTAGCTTTCTTTTTTCGAAGGGATGATAACTACCCTTTTCTAGTTTCATATCGAAGATGTCTTTCCAGTTGCCTTTTTCTTCTACGCCTGTATCGCCCAACATTTCATTATTCACTACTACTATTTGCCCTGGTGCATATTTTTTACTGAAACTGCCTGCTATTCCTGCTTGGATAATTAAATCGGGGCGTTCTTCTATGGCCAATCGGGTGATGGCGACTGATGAAGCCAATAATCCCACCCCTGACTGGTAAAATTGTAATTTTAATCGACTGCTTTTACCTGTGTACAGTTCATTCACGTTCACAAATATGGGCATCCATTCTGCCGTTGTGGCTGATGTTATGACAATCCTCATACTGTAAAGTTGACGAAAAACACGCAACTTTCTCCATTTTTGTACCTTTGCAAAAATTTTATACGGAATGGTGTACCTGACCAGACAAGAACATTTTAATGCGGCACATAAATTATTCAACCCTGCTTGGTCTAAAGAACGCAATGAGCAGGTGTTTGGTGTTTGTGCCAATGAAAACTGGCATGGTCACAATTATGACCTTTATGTTACCATTAAAGGTATTCCTGATCCGGATACCGGCTTCTTATTCGATGTAAAAGCGTTGAGCAAAATCATTAAGACCCACGTGATTGACCTTTTAGACCATAAGAACTTAAATATGGATGTGCCTTTTATGGCGGGTAAAATGTGTAGCACAGAGAACCTGGCTTTAGCAATTTGGAACCAATTGGCTCCTCATTTACCTAACCCCGTTAAGCTCCATTGTGTCAAATTGTACGAAACGCCCAGAATTTATGTGGAATATTTTGGGGAAGAAGTTTAAACAATTTGCTTTTCGTTGCGTTATATAGCTGTGAATCTACTTAAATACATCTTTTTTGGTTTCTGGTACGTATTTGGATAGGTTTACAGAACAATTGGTTTGGACACTTGATCAGCACACTTCTGAAACAGTATCAAACAATCAAACGTTCACTTGACATTTGACTTAAGATTAATTAAGCATGAATAACAAAAGAATCACTGTTTTCCGTAAGGAACATTTTAATGCTGCTCATCGGCTGAACAACCCAGCTTGGTCTGTAGAGCGCAATAAAGCGGTTTTTGGGTTATGCAATAACGACAATTTTCATGGTCACAACTATGAATTGATTGTTCAGGTTTCTGGTGAAATTGATCCGGAAACTGGCTACTTAATTGACTTGAAAATTTTGAGCGACTTAATTAAAGAAGAAGTATTAAACAGATTTGATCATAAAAATTTAAACCTAGATACGCAGGAGTTTAAGCACTTAAATCCTACTGCAGAAAATATTGCTGTGGTTATTTACGACTTAATAAGAGCCAAGCTAGACGAGCGTTACACTTTAAAAATTAGATTGTATGAAACAGAACGAAACTTTGTCGAATATCCGACTGAATGGTGATAAAATCGTTTTTACGGATGATGAATTAATGGAGGAAATGGGCGATAACCATATTAGTACTTCTGTGGACACTCCTATGGTTCCAGGTGCTTTTGATAAATCGGATGAGGAGAAAATTGCGATTATTCAAGACCATTTCAAAGCCATCATGGAAACACTTGGTTTAGACTTGTCTGATGATAGTTTAAAAGGTACGCCCAAGCGTGTGGCAAAAATGTACGTGAAAGAAATTTTTAGCGGTCTTAATCCTGCCAATAAACCTTCTGTAGCTTTATTCGACAACAAATACAAGTACAACGAAATGTTGGTAGAAAAGAATATTTCTTTTTACAGCAACTGTGAACACCATTTCGTTCCTATTATTGGTAAAGCGCATCTTGCGTATATTAGTAATGGTAGAGTAATTGGTTTGAGTAAGTTGAATAGACTGGTTGAATTTTATGCGAAGCGTCCTCAAGTACAAGAGCGCTTAACCATGCAAATTGCGAAAGAATTACAAAAAGAATTGGGTACTGAAGATGTGGCCATTGTAATTGATGCAAAACATCTTTGTGTGGCTAGCCGTGGTGTGGAAGACGATACTTCTTCTACCATTACTTCTTTTTATGGTGGTAAGTTTAAAGAGGAAAAACGCAAAGAAGAATTTCTTCGCTACCTAGAATTAAAGACTGAGTTTTAAAAAATCATTTACTTTGCCATAAATTTTTAATTCATGGCAAAGCATGCTTTTGTATTCCCCGGTCAGGGCGCTCAGTTTTCTGGAATGGGAAAAAATTTATATGAAGCTCATTCTTCTGTAAAAGAACTGTTTGAACAAGCCAATGATATTCTAGGCTTTCGTATTAGTGATACCATGTTTGCTGGTACAGACGAAGAGCTAAAGCAAACCAATATTACCCAACCTGCTATTTTTATACATTCTGTTGCTGTTTTCAAAACCATTGAAGGCGCTAAACCAGATATGGTTGCGGGTCACTCTCTTGGTGAATTTTCTGCTCTTGTTGCAAATGGTGTATTGGCTTTTGATAAAGCTTTAGAGTTGGTGAGCATTCGTGCGAAAGCCATGCAAAAAGCCTGCGAATTAAATCCTTCTACCATGGCTGCTGTATTAAATTTAGCAGATGAAAAAGTAGAGGAAATTTGTGCAGCCATACAAGCCGAAACAGGTGAAGTAGTGGTTGCTGCTAATTATAATTGTCCTGGGCAATTGGTGATTAGTGGTTCTATTAAAGCCATTGACTTAGCTTGTATTAGAATGAAAGAAGCCGGCGCTAAGCGTGCATTGGTTTTACCTGTTGGAGGTGCTTTTCATTCTCCTCTAATGGCTCCTGCTAAAGAAGAATTAGCCGCTGCCATTGAAGCTGCTGTTTTTAATTTGCCTTCTTGTCCTGTTTATCAAAATACGGTTGCAAAAGGGGTGTCTGATCCTTCAGAAATCAAACAAAATTTAATTAATCAATTAACTGGTGCGGTTAAATGGACACAGTGTGTGCAAGCAATGGTAGCCGATGGTGCTACTGAATTTACTGAATGTGGTCCTGGTAAAGTGTTACAAGGGTTAGTAGGAAAAATTGCTGGTACAACCGTTACTACAAACGGCTATAGTTAATTAATACTAGTTGAGTTTTAAAGCCTTTAATATTCCGTTGTCCCAAACAGGTAGAACGGCTCTGGTACCTGTGGTGTATGTGGCAATACCAAATGTATCGTCGTAATCCCATACTCCCCAGCCAATTCCGAATTTGTTGAGATAAGTAGACATATCGGTCATATAATTGAGGATGCTTTCGGGTGGTGCCACTTTTTTGTGTACGCCAAATTCATTGCAAATGACGTCTACTTTTTTCTGTGTACTCCAATTGTAAACAGTCTGCATGATTTTATTAATAGAGTCTGCTGCAAACTGTTGGCGGCCATACCATTCTATTTGAAACTTGGCTCCTGCATTGGTTGCATTCGCTGCTAACGTACTTACATTCGTTGGATTGCCCGGATAGGGGAGAAATCGAATGAATGAATAGGGTGCTCCTATCCAATCTGCTCCTTGATGTGTGTAAGTAAATGGTTCGTAAAAGTGAAAATTGTAAATAATATTTTTCTTTGCCAACGGTTGCAATTGGATGAGTTCGTACCAATTGCTGTGGTTTTCTGCAGTTACAATAATATAATGATTGGGTGCTGCTTCTCTTATTGAATTAACTATTTGTTCTTGGTAGGGTGCCCACCAATTTTTGTCGATACCCGATACCAAACGTTCTGCACCAATATGTGGTTCGTTCCACACTTCAAAAAACACTTTTGAGGTATCGTATCCTTTAAAATGGTTGGCCAAATTTTTCCAAAACTGTCTGAAAGACAAGCGTGCTAAAGGATCTATGGCCAATCTTGCTTCAAAATTATCTCCGGTGGCATGCATTTCTAATACAACGGATAATCCAGCAGCAGTAATGCCTTTAACTGCATTTTCTATATGTACTAAATTATTGGTTTGTAGTTCTTCTATCTTACTTGGATTACTAATAACAGATGGTCCAATAGGCAGTCTTACATAAGTAAATCCTGCATCTTTTATTTGTTTGTAGTGGGTATTATTGTATCGGTTACTATACTGCCCTGCATCCGAATAATCATTAAACCAATTGGAAAGGTTAATTCCTTTGGCTAATTTGTCTACGGCTGTTCCTTTAGGTCCAACTACTGGATCTGCCGATGTTCCTGTTTTTGAACAAGCCATCATTAAAACAGTTACTACAACCAGCAAACCAATAATACCTTTGTTCAATCTCACTTTTCAATTTTTAGTTAATACTACAATTGATCCATTCTGGGTCAAAATGGGCATTGTATTTTTTATAAAAATGGATCGCAGGTTCATTCCATTCTAATACCTGCCAAACCATTCCTTTCAGCCCTTTCTCTTTACACTCTTCTATTAAACGTTCAAAAAGTAGCTTTCCGATATGTTGCCCCCTCATTTTTTCTGTAACCAATATATCTTCTAAATACATTCTTTGCCCTTTCCAAGTACTATATCGTATATAATAGAGTGCAAATCCATGTATTTCGTTGCTTCCATCTGATTTTGTTTCTTCGGCTACAAATGCCCACCATACTGGTTTTTCGCCAAAACCACTTTCAATAAAATGGTCTAAGGTTACGGTTACTTCGTCTGGCGCTTTTTCATAAACTGCCAGTTCCTTTATTAATTCTAATATTCTTGCACAGTCTCGTGCTTCGGCTCTTCTGATATTGATATTCATAGTGTGTTTAGCGCTTGTTCAAAATCGGCAATAATATCTTCTACGTTTTCTATTCCAACACTTAGTCTAATTAATCCGTCTGTAATATCAAATTGCAAACGTTCTTCTTTAGATAACCCCATATGGCTCATGCTTGCTGGATGAGACAATAAGGTATCTGGTGTTCCAAATGAAATGGCTCTCACGCAAATTTGTAAAGCATCAATAAATTTTTTACCTGCTTCTAAACCGCCTTTTAATTCAAAACTCATTAATGCACCTGCTTGTTTCATTTGCTTTCTTGCAATTGCATAATCTGGGTGTGTTGGTAGTCCGCAAAAATTTACTTTTTCTACTGCTTTGTGGTGGGCTAAAAAATTGGCAACCTGCACGGCGTTGCTGCAGTGTCGCTCCATCCTTAACTCTAATGTCTTTAATCCATTCGTTAATAAAAATGAATCGAATGCATTGCTATTTCCACCTAATAAAACATGCCATTTCCAAATAGGCCCGTTCATCAATGTGAGGTCTTTTCCAAGTAAAATTCCGCCTACTGCTGTTCCATGTCCATTCAAAAATTTAGTAGTGCTGTGCATCACAAAATCTGCTCCCCACTTAAATGGTTGCTGCAAATAAGGTGTTGCAGCTGTGTTGTCTACTGAAACTAAAATGCCCTTACTTTTTGCAATGGTGCAAACCCTTTCAATATCTATACAACGCAATGTAGGGTTAGAAGGTGTTTCAATATGAATCAATTTTATAGAAGGATATTGAACAAGCGCTGCTTCAATTTCTGTTTCATTATTTAGGTTGATCATCACTGTCTCCACACCCGTATCTGCTAATACTTTATGCAAGAGTTCATGTGTACCACCATATAATGCATGATGCGTTAATACGGCATCTCCTTTGCTTAAAGTACCTAAAAACAAAGTGCTTAATGCCGCTTGACCACTGGAATGCAATAGGGCTTTAACTTCTAGCGGTTCCCCTTGTTCGTTCTTAAGTCCAAAAGTTTCTAATGCTGCAATAATTTCTTCAGCAACTGTAAAACTTGGGTTGCCCCACCTGCTGTATATTTTTGTTTTGTCTTTTCCTGCAAATCGTTCACTGCCTTCCGTTGCTGTATCAAATGTAAATGTTGAACTAGCGTAGATGGGAGTTAAGTGTGCATGGTCTGCATTGGAATGACCAGATGCATGTATTGCAGTGGTTCCAACTCCTTTGAACTTTTTAGTCATATTGCCCTCTCTTTTAGAAAATATTTATCCAATATTATTCACTGTCATAAGCCCATTTAACCCAAGTTGCTCCCCAGGTAAATCCACCTCCAAATGCTGCCAGAACAATATTGTCTCCTTTCTTTAATTGTTTTTCCCAATCCCATAAGCAAAGAGGCAATGTTGCAGCAGTAGTGTTGCCATATTTCTGAATATTAATCATCACTTTTTCTTTGGGTAAGCCCATGCGATTTGCAGTTGCATCTATGATTCTTAAATTGGCCTGATGCGGTACCAGCCATGCAATATCGTCTGCGGTTAAATTATTACGCTCTAATAATTCGGCACTTACATCGGCCATGCCTTTTACTGCAAATTTGAAAACAGCTTGTCCTTCTTGGTACGCATAGTGTTCCTTAGCCATTACTGTTTCTACAGTGGCTGGTTTTAAAGATCCACCTGCTTTCATATGTAAATATTGTCTGCCACTTCCATCGCTTCGTAAGATGCTGTCTTTGATGCCCACTTCTTCTTCAGTAGGCTGTAGTAAAATGGCTCCTGCTCCGTCTCCAAAAATGATGCAAGTAGCGCGGTCCGTATAATCGATGATTGCACTCATTTTATCTACTCCAACTACAATTACATTTTTATAACGGCCACTCTCAATAAACATGGCTCCTGTTGTAACCGCATATAAAAAACCACTACAGGCTGCACTCATATCAAATCCCCATGCATTGGTTGCACCCAATTTATCGGCAATGATATTGGCGGTGGCTGGAAATACCATATCTGGTGTAACTGTTGCACAAATGATACAATCTATATCGGTTGGGGCTAAATTTTTCTTGCGAAGAATTTCTTGAATGGCAGGGACTGCCATATCGCTACTGGCTTTACCAGGTTCTTTTAATATTCTTCTTTCTTCAATACCGGTTCTTGTTCTAATCCACTCGTCGTTGGTATCTACCATTTTTTCTAAATCGAAATTGGTCAACTTTGTTTCGGGAACATATCCTCCCACTGCGGTAATAGCTGCGCTTCTTTTATTCATTTATTATAGGGGTTATATAAAAGATTGAAGGTACGCCTAATTGCTTTCTTTTTGCTATTTTCGTCTCAATTATGATAGCTTTTGTTCGTGGTCAATTTGCAGTTAAAACACCTGCCCGAGTAGTGGTAGATGTGAATGGAGTAGGGTATGATCTTCAAATTAGCTTAAATACCTTCTCTGCTATTAGCAATAAAGAGAGTGGGCAATTGTTTACTTATTTGCATATTACCGAGAATTCGCATACCCTTTTTGGCTTTGCTGAATTGTCTGAGAAAGACCTTTTTTTACAATTGATTAGTGTATCTGGGGTAGGGGCATCTACAGCCCGTATGATGTTGTCTGGCATGAAGCCCGAAGAAATAACCCGAGCCATTGTTCAAGGAAACACTAAACAGCTAGAAGGAATCAAGGGAATAGGTAAAAAATCGGCCGAAAGATTGATTGTAGAACTAAGGGATAAGCTCGCTAAACAGCACAATGAAAATATTTTACCCGGATTTGTTACCCCGCAAATAGATTCGGATGCAATAAATGCCTTAATTTCATTGGGCATTGGTAGAGTAATGGCCGAACAAGCTGTTAAGAAAACCATGCAAACATCCCCCGAAAACAGTTCATTAGAAGAAATTATTAAACTAGCACTCAAAAACCTATAGCCATCGAATTGAGCTTTACTTAACCAAGCGGGACTGTTGTTGAAGTATTCCTACTCATTTGTATTTTTTTGTTTGACCATTCTGTGGTGTACTAATTCTTTTTCCCAAACGAAAGATAGTTTACGTTTTCCTATTCAAGATAGAAGAGGAGATGCCATGAGTGCGCCCAATAAAAATCCTTTTGATATAAAAGACACTGGTCTTGTAAAAAGGAAAACAGAATACGATCCTAAAACCAAGTCTTATTTTATTAGCGAAAAAATTGGTAATATTTGGTACCGCAAACCTGCTGCCATTTCTTTTGAAGACTTTTGGAAACTAGAAGCTAAAAAATCGGAGAACGATTATTTTAAGAAAAGAGCCGATGCACTTTCTTTATTAAATCAAAAAACAAAACGACCTCCTTTACAAACCTATCCTAAATTATTCGATCGAATATTTGGATTAACTGGTCAAAACCTGAAAGTAGATATTCGCCCATCTGGTGAAGTAAATGTAATGGCTGGGTATCAAGGTCAAAATATCAAAAACCCTACATTACCTGAACGTGCTAGAAAAAATGGGGGCTTCGATTTTGATATGAATGCCAACCTAAATTTGAATGCGAATATTGGCGATAAACTCAAATTCCCCATCAACTATAATACCCTTACTAATTTAGGTTTCGACAATCAGTTGAAATTAGATTACAAAGGAATGGATGATGAAATCATCAAGAGCATTGAAGCCGGAAATATCTCCTTTCAATCGAAGGGAACTTTAATTCCTAGTGCACAAAACTTATTTGGAGTTAAAGCACAATTGCAATTTGGAAAATTATTTGTGACAGGTGCGTTGGCTAACCAACGATCTTCTAGGCAGAGTTTAAATTTACAAGGAGGTGCTGCTACCCAGTCCTTTCAAAAGAAGTTAGATGAATATGAAGAGAACAGACACTTTTTATTAGGTAAATATTTCAAAGACAATTTTAATAAAACCATGCGCAATTTGCCTGTTGTGAACTCTCAGGTGCAAATTCAACGTATGGAAGTTTGGGTAACCAATAGAACAGGCGCAACTACTGATGCAAGAGATATTGTGGGTTTGATGGATTTAGGTGAACCTTCTCCTTTTAATAATGCAATTCAGTCTTTAACCAATAATCCATTGCCTGCAAATGGCGCCAATAATTTATATGCTTCTTTAGCAGGTGATCCGAATGCAAGAAATCCTGCATTCATCAATAGTTTATTGTTGACCAAAGGCTTGAGACCTGTAGATGATTTTGAAAAAACTTTTGCAAGAAAATTATCTACCAACGAATATTATTTTAATGCACAAGCAGGGTTCCTTTCTATTAATACCCAACTTCAAGCAGACGAAGTATTAGCAGTCGCTTTTCAATACACGTACAATGGTAGAGTTTTTCAAGTGGGTGAATTTTCACAGGATATTTCTTTAGACTCTAATCAAGGTGTTCAAAAAGTTTTGTTCTTAAAATTATTGAAAGCCACTTCGCAAAGAACCAATCTGCCTATTTGGAGTTGGATGATGAAGAATGTGTACTCATTAGATTTGTTTGGTGGCATTGAAAGAACTGATTTTAAATTAAATGTATTATACGAAGAGCCTAGTGGTGGATTAAAAAGATTCTTGCCTGAAACAGCTCCAGCTGTAGACGGTCAGCCGCTCTTGCGTATTTTAAATTTAGATCGACTCAATAATCGAAACGATCCACAACCCGACGGTGTATTTGATTATATAGAAGGCTTTACCATTTTACCACAAATGGGAAGGGTAGTATTTCCTGTATTAGAGCCATTTGGTAGAGACTTGGATACGCTTGCTTTTTCAGGTTTGCCACAGGCGACTAAGGATAAATATGTATACTATCAGTTGTATGATTCTATTAAAGCGATTGCGCAAACATTTGCTAATGTGAATCGATTTGTGATGCAGGGGCAAGTGAAAGGGTCTGGAGGTAGTTCTGAAATTTATTTGAACACATTTAATATTCCACAAGGTTCGGTGTCGGTTACGGCAGGCGGGCAAGTATTAAGAGAGGGGGCAGACTTTATTGTAGATTACAATTTGGGTACGGTTAAAATTTTGAACCAAGGTATCTTAAGTGCGAATATTCCAGTAAAAGTAAACTTTGAAAACAATATAGGATTTGGCATGCAGCAAAGAGGATTTGCTGGATTAAGAGTAGATTATTTAGCTAGTAAAAAATTATCGGTTGGAGCTTCCATGGTGCGTTTGGGTGAGCGCCCCTTCTTTACTAAAATGGGTTATGGAGATGACCCAATTAGAAATACGATGTATGGGGTAGATTTTAGTTATCGTTCAGAATTACCTGGCTTAACTAGAATGTTAGACAAGCTTCCTTTTTATACTACCAATGCAAAGTCTTCTATTAATGCTTATGGAGAAGCAGCTGTACTAAAGCCAGGACATCCACCACAAATAGGAAGGGGAGACCAAGGCTTGATTTTTATTGATGACTTTGAAGGAACTCGCGCCAATATAGATTTGCGTTTTCCTTTTGTGTCTTGGGCATTGGCATCAACACCGCAAGGGAATCCTCGTTTCCCTGAATCTACTTTAACCGATTCTATCAATTATAATTTTAACCGAGCTAAAATGGCTTGGTATAATATTGAACCCAATTTACAAGACAAGAATAGTCCGAATAATCCATTACGTAGAAATTTGGCAGAACTAAGTGATCCTCGTGTTCGTCAGGTATTCACCAATGAATTGTTTCCTCAAAGAACTACGAATATTACAGATGTTCAAGCGGCAACTTTTGATTTGGCTTTTTATCCAACCGAAAAAGGACCGTATAATTTTGAAACCCGTCCTGGTCAAATTAATGCCAATGGTCGTTTGAGCAATCCTACCACACGTTGGGGTGGAATCATGCGTGCCATTGATCAAACTGATTTTGAAACCAATAATATTGAGTTCGTAGAATTCTGGATGCAGAATCCATTTATTACTAATCCTGCAAGCAGGGGAGGAAAATTATTTTTAAATTTTGGAAATATTAGTGAAGACATTTTAAAAGATGGACGTCGCTTTTATGAAAATGGAATGAATACGCCTACTGTTCCTGCCTCTGTTGATAGCAGCAATACTTGGGGTAAAACACCGGTGAATCCAATTCAAATTACGCAGGCATTTAGCAACGATCCGAATGATCGTGTTTTTCAAGATGTGGGCTTTGATGGTATTGATGATATAGCGGAGCGTAGAAAGAAAGCATATATACTACAACAACTCGCCAATAATTTTGGTCCTGCATCTGCCGTTTACCAACGTGCATTTCAAGATCCTTCTAATGACAACTATCAATGGTATAGAGACCCTGCTTTTGATGCAGTTGGAACAGGAATTTTAGGACGATATAAAAACTTTAATAATCCACAAGGCAATTCACCGGTTGCTGTTTCAGACGGAATATTTACTTCTGCTGCAACACTCTATCCGGATAATGAAGATTTAAATAGAGACAATACCTTGAATGAATCTGAATCTTATTATGAATATGAAGTGCCCTTGGCTCCTGGTATGGATGTAGGTAGAACACCTTATATCACTGATAAAAAAAGAGTAACGGTTAATTCTGCAGATGGGGTAACCCGAACAGAAGATTGGTTTTTATTTAGGGTTCCTATTAAAGGGTATACCAGAAAAATTGGAAATATTCCCGACTTTAAATCGATACGTTTTGTTCGTTTGTTCATGACCGATTTTGAAGATTCAGTTGTGGTGAGATTAGCCCGATTAGATTTAGTAAGAAACCAATGGCGCCAGTTCATTTATAATTTAGATACAACAGGCTCATACACTCCTATCAATACTACTACAGGAACACAATTTAATACCCTTGCAGTAAACTTAGAAGAGAACAGCAGCAGAACACCAGTGAATTATTTAATGCCACCGAATGTAGAACGTGTTCAATTGTTAAGTAATAATGGAGTCAACCTACAACAGAATGAACAGGCCATTGCTATGCGCGTAAACAATTTACAAGCAGGTGATGCAAGGGGAATTTTTAAAACATTGAATTTGGATATAAGACGTTATACCAAATTGTCGATGTATTTACACGCAGAATCTATAACAGGTCAAAGGCCTGTGGTGGATAATGAAATTAGAGCGGTTATTAGAATTGGGCAAGACTTTTTGAACAACTATTATGAAATAAAAGTTCCACTTAAGATAACTGCTCCTGGTATTTATCCTCGTGGACAAGAAGCAAGGGTTTGGCCAGAAGAAAATAATATTGATTTCTTGTTGCGAGACTTGATCGATTTAAAATTGGAAAGAAATAATGCTGGTGCTTCCTTAAGTAATATTTATAGAAAAATCATTGGCAATAAAACCATGTCGATCATGGGAAATCCTAATTTAGGAGAAGTGCGCGGATTTTTAGTTGCTGTAGAAAATCCTTCAAGGCCCAATGGGGTAGCCATAAGTGCTGAAGTATGGGCGAATGAATTAAGGTTGTCTGGTTTGGATGAGAAAGGCGGCTATGCTGCACTTGGTAGAGTGGATTTGGTATTGGCCGATTTAGGAACCTTATCTGTTTCTGCAAATACTTATACGCAAGGATTTGGTACCATTGAACAAAGGGTGAATGAAAGAGCTAGAGATAATTTAATGCAGTTTGATATAGCAGCTAATATTGATGCAGGAAAATTGGTTCCTAAAAAAGCAAGGTTGTCTGTTCCAATTTATGCAAGCATTAATCGTTCAACTTTAACTCCTGAATTTGATCCATATGATATGGATGTAAATTACAGAGATAAGTTAAATGCGGCTGCCCCAGATAAAAGAGATTCAATCAAGCGAGCAGCAGCAGATATTACTACTATTAAAACACTCAACTTTACCAATGTTCGAGTATTGCAAGGGCAAGGTAGGGCTGGCTTATTAAGCTTAAGTAATTTCGACTTTAGTTATTCTTTTACACAAACAGAACATACTAGTCCAGTCATTGCCCAAAACAAAGTGACCCGACATAGAGGAGGATTGGGATACACTTATATAGGTCAGAGTAATTTTATTGAACCATTCAAAAAAGTAATTAAAGGGAAGAGTCCATGGTTGGCTTTTATTAGAGATGCCAATTTTAATTTAAAGCCTTCTTTCCTAAGTTTCAGGGCCGATATTAATAGACAATTTGGAGAGTTTATTCCTCGTATTGTGAATACGGTAAACAGTAAAGTAGACAGAGTTGATACTACTTACGATAAGTATTTTACGTTTGATCGTTTTTATAATTTAAGGTGGGATTTAACCCGCTCTGTTAACGTAGACTTTAACGCTACCAATAATGCTCGAGTAGATGAACCTTTTGGAAGAATTGATACCAAGCTTAAAAAAGATTCTGTTAGAACTAATTTCTTTAAAGGAGGTAGGAATACATTGTATCAGCAGAAAGCCATCATGAATTACAATATTCCATTGAATAAGTTTCCTTTCTCCGATTGGATTACGGCGAGGTACAGTTATGGAACTTCTTATAGTTGGATTGGAGCAAGTAGAATTGCAGTGAACCTGGGAAATACGATTGAAAATTCGCAAGAGAATAATTTGAATGCACAATTCAATTTTGGAAACTTATATGCTAAGTCTAGGTGGATGCGAGCCTTAGATAATATTCCTCCACCTCGCTCTAAAAATGATCCGAAGAATGGAAAGAGTGCACCACCAGCAATAAATCCATTGGGTTCTGTATTCCCAACTAAAGCAGAAGCAATTGCGGGTTTATTGGGCCAAAAAAGAACCGATGCTTTGAAGCGTTGGAGACAACAAAGAAGAGATATTAAGAATGCTGAAAAAATGTTGCGTCAAGCAACTACGCCAGAATTAGGTGGGCTCGAAAGAACTGCGGGAAAGTTCATCACCATGTTTAAAACTATTTCTATTAATTACGGCGAAAACTTTAGAAGTCGATTGCCGGGTTATATGGATAGCACCAACTTTATTGGACAAAATTTTCAAACCATGGCACCAGGTTTAGATTATGTTTTTGGTAAACAACCAGATGCCAATTGGATCAATAATAAAATTTCGAAAGGCTTGTTAACCAAAGACAGCACATTCAATTTTTTATATAGACAAAGTTTTGAACAAAGACTCAATATCACAGCACAAATAGAACCAATAAGAGAGTTATTAATTGATATTACTTTAGACAAATCATTTACCAAAGATTATACCGCACTTATTAAAGACACTACGGGGTCGGGCAATAATTTTGGTCAATTGAATCCATTGTTTAACGGAGGTTTCAGCGTTTCTTATATTGCATTTAATACCTTGTTTGGAAGTAGTAATCCAAATGAATTGTCTGCAACTTTCAAAGAATTTGAAGCCAATCGATTGGTAGTTTCTAGAAGGGTAGCGGCATTAAATCCTTACTGGCAACAATTACCTGCTAACCAGAAATTTACTCCTGATGGATATGCTACAGGTTACGGTAGGTATGCACAAGATGTGTTGATTCCTTCTTTCTTGGCTGCTTACACAGGAAAAGATCCAAATACCATTGCTTTATTAAGAGAGGGGGCGAGTAAAATCAGTGCCAATCCTTTTAGTGGAATTATACCTAAACCCAACTGGAAATTAACTTACACGGGTCTTACTAAAATACCTGCAATTGCTAATTTGTTCAGCAATTTTACCATTAGCCATGGCTACAACGGTCAATTGAGTATGAATAGTTTTAGTAGTGCGCTTTTATACCAAGATCCATTTAGATTAAGTGCACCAGGGTTTATTGATACTACCAGCGGCAACTTTATTCCATTCTTCTTGGTTCCGAATATTAGCATGGCAGAACGCTTTGAACCCTTATTAAAAATTGATTTCACTACCATTAGTCAGTTCAATTTCAATTTAGAATTTAGAAAGAGCAGACAATTAAGTTTGAGTTTAATTGATTACCAATTAAGTGAAAGCAGGAGTACTGAATGGATTGTAGGAATGAATTGGAGAAAGCGCGGATTTAAATTGCCGTTTAATATTACTGGGAAAGGATTACAAAACGATTTGAACTTAAAGCTGGATGTTTCTGTAAGAGATGTATCCATAAGTAATAGCAGGTTAGATCAAACCAATGCTTATGGTACGGGTGGACAAAAAGAAATCACCATTTCACCTGCTATTGACTATGTTATCAATAGCAGGATCAATGTGAAATTATTCTTTGATCAAAGAAGAGTGACTCCTTATATTTCAACATCAGCACCTATCACCAATACCCGCGCTGGGGTGAATGTGCGGATTTCTCTAGCCCAGTAAAATATTCTAAGTTGTGAATTTATACCACTTCTAACCTATATCCAATTCCCCTGATGACTACAATCCTAACCCGCTCATCCTGCTCCAATTTCTTCCTCAACTTTGATATAAACATATCCAGACTCCTTCCTACAATCACTCCCTCATCTTCCCAAATCTCTTTCTGAATCTTATTGCGCTCAATTGCCTTATTTGGCGACAAAGCAAAAATTCGTAACACCCTTGATTCAGTTCCGGTTAGATCTATAGTATTCTCATTATAAATTAACTTCCTTTTCTTGTAATCAAATAAAAAAGCCCCCAAATGAAATAGGTCATTATTTTGAGTGGGCAATTGCTCTAAAGTCTTCGCAGGTTTACGAGATCTAAAATACAATAACCCAACAAAAGCCAAAACTGGCAGACCACCAAGCAGATATCCATTCTTTGAGTCAATAAATGACGAAGCTTTAAATTGAATATTTATGACATAGCAGTCTTTTGGAAGCTTTCTCCCTTTGCAAGCAACAATATCATCTTTCTGATTATTGGCAATCGCATAACCATAAACCACACTAGTATTGCTACAATTCAATACTTTAACCACGTAATCAGCAAATTGCTGATCCTTACCAAATAAACGCTGAGTAATATTTATTAGAGAGTCAGGTAGAAAACTAAACTCATGCTCAAAACTTATCTGGTATTCATTTGCTGAAATTTTATTCAATGGTAGTACCCTTGATACACTGTCATCCGATTGCAAAAGCAATTCATGCCCAACTTTACGAATCAATATTTCAGCTCTAGCTTTTTCAAAATCATCATCACCATCAATACTAAATGCTACAAATGCCAAAGAAGTCAATACTAGAAATAATACCCAAAGGAGATTTTTTCTATTGCTATTGAGCAATTTTTGGTATCTAGACATATTATTTACTGATTATTTACAAAGGTTACACTTTTATTTACAATACAAACGCACATTGATGAAAGGTAGAGGTCTACTTTAGCCCAATCAATTTGAAAGGATAAAAAATGTAAAAAATGAATAACCTGCCTAAAATTTATACCATTTGTTTGACGCTGTTATGTTACTTTTTGTTTTACGCCTGTAGCAACAAACCATTCTCTTCCACTTCAATTCATGAATTGCAAACGAATGAAGCTCAAACTAAAAAGACTTCTATTGTAGCTAAGCTTAAAGAAAACGCTCACCTACCAATTGAGAAAAGGATTTCATTATATCATCAACTCAAAAAGGAAAATTTTGATTTATACGATTTTGGGAATGAGACCGAATTAACCTTATACGGATACTCGTTTTTATGGGATAACAATTTGGATGATGCGATTTCCATTTTTGGGCTCATTATTGCTGAATTTCCAAATTCGGCAAATGCTTATGATAGCATGGGCGAGGCCTATCTTCAGGCAAAAGATAGCACTAAAGCACTTCAGTTTTATGCAAAATCATTGCAGATGAACCCTGATAATTTTTTTGCAGAAGATGTGATTCAGAAAATTAAATTTCCAAATAGTAAACCTTTAACTTCAAAAGAAAAATTTTCAAAAGTCTACGACACAAAAGGATATCTAGCAGATTTAGACCAATTGGGTCAAAAACTATTGACTGTTCATCCTCATGCTCTGAAATTTATTTCGAAAGAACAATTTCTTAAAAATATTGAAAATAAAAAATCATTGATTACAGATAAAACCACCTATGCTGAATTTGCTTGGCATTGCAATGCAATAATTGCAAGTATTGGTTGTTCTCATACGGCTTCTTCTACTATGCAAAATGATTATAATGAATTTTCAATATTGCCTATAGAGAACAGTTTCCCACTACAAGTAAGATTGATTAATAAACAATTATTTGTGGTTAATCCAATGAATAATGCCGATAAGGTAAAAGTAAAAGACGAAATCTTGAGTATCAATGGTATTGAAACCCAAAAACTACTCTCAATTATTTTTGACCACACTGTATCGCAAGCTAATATCCAAACGGCTAAAATACAACGGTTTAACACTTTTTTTGCTGCTCAAATACCCTATGCATTAGGGTTGCCAAAAACTTTTGAAGTTGTTGTTAAAGAAAGGAATGGCTCCATTCAATTACACAAAGCCACAAAAATGGCAACTGAACTATATAATCCTTCTATTAATAGTTGCAACAATGATTTGTGTTTAGAAATTGTAGAAGGCAATATAGCTGTTTTAACAATCGCTACTTTCAATTATTATGAGTGGAACAATTATGGCGTTTTTAAATCTTTTCTTGATAGCAGTATGAAGGTGATCAACAATAAAGAAATTAAAAATTTAGTAATTGATGTGAGGTATAACGGAGGCGGTTCTCAACATCCAAGTATTTACTTGCTACAACACCTAATGGATAAACCATTTGTATATTACTCAAAGGCTGAATCTGAAGGAAAAAAAGATATAAGTTACGGTGTAGAAATGTTTCATCCATTTGAAAATCGTTTTAAGGGGGAAGTCTATTTTTTGATGGATGGAAATGGACATTCTACCACGGGGCATTTTATGAGTTTAGTGAAAGTACACAACCTAGGAAAAATCGTTGGGGAAGAATTAGGATCTAATCAATTTTGTACCGCTGGACAAACGATGTTTCGTTTACGTAATACAAAATTTGTAGTCTCTTCGGCAAATAATACACATATATCTACAGCCACAAACTTGCCTGATAATGTTGGTATTCTGCCGGATTATTTTATAACACAAAGTATTGATGACTATTTAAATAAAATAGATGCTGTAAAGAATTATACACTTAAGCTTATTAGAAAATAATAGTATAAAAAAAGGGTCAGTAGTTCATCACTACTGACCCTTTAACTTTTTAAGCCTTTCTAAATGAATTAGTTTTTCCTAAAAGCCCATTTACCTATTTCTTTCCAGCCTACTTTTTTACCATACATTAAAATACCTGTACGATATACTTTCCCGCTTAACCAGGTAGTTAATAAGAAACTACCGACTAGGGTGAGCATACTTGCAGCCAATTGCCAGTAAGGCACTGTACCTGGAACGCCATAGGCAATTCTTGCCATCATCACCATTGGTGAACTAAATGGAATAATACTTGCCCAAGTAGCCATACTCGTGCTTGGATCTTCTACTGCTCTGCTCATAATAATGAAAGAGAAAATGATCGGCATAGTAATGGGTAACATTAAACTTTGTGCATCTTGTGGATCTTCGTTAACTACTGAACCAACGGCAGCAAATAAGGATGCATAGAATAAGTAACCACCCAAAAAGTAAAATATAAAACATCCAATGATTAATGGCCAGTTGGCAGTACTCATGGTATTTTGAAACTTATATAAATTTTGCGCAGTTTCTCCAGCTTGTGCTATTGACGCTGCGCCGCCAGGTCCCATTTGTGCATTGGCTTTCTGCAATTCTGCTACTTGCTGTAACACATCTTGTGGTATAAAAAATTGAGAAGCGGCAATGATACCAAAAATCAACAAGATCCAAACAAAAAACTGGGTTAGCCCCACTGCACCAATCCCAATGATTTTGCCCATCATTAATTGAAAAGGTTTTGCACTGCTGATCATTACTTCGGCAATACGATTGGTTTTTTCTTCCATTACCCCACGCATTACCATGGCGCCATAAATAAACATGGTGATATAAATTAACATACCACTTCCAAATCCAATTCCATAAGAGAGTGCAGCACTGCTTTCTTTAACTGAATCACCAGTCTCTTCTAATGATTTCATTTCAGCAAACTGTGAAGATGATTTAATAGAGTCTAATTGTGCACGATCAATTCCTGCTTGTTGTAACATTTGGTCTTCAATGGCATCGTTGATTCTGTCCTCAATTTTAGATTCCAAGCTTAAGCCAATTCTTTTTTTAGAGCGAATGATGTACTCTGCTTTGGCAGTGCCCTCAAATTTTGGAATGATAATAATATCGGTATAGCCTTTCTTTGAATAGTTAGCAGTATCTACATCAGTTGGAAATTCAAATTTGATATCACTTGCATCTCTTAAGTTGCCCTTAAAGAAACCATTCTGGTCTACTACCGCAATTTTATGCATTTCTTTATCCGTTGCGGCAAGGAATGCAGCTCCTGCTATAAAGCCCACCATAATTAAGGGGGTGAGAATGGTTGTCAGTAGAAAGCGCTTGTTCATTACTCTACTGAGGTATTCGCGTTGTATAATAATTAATATCTTGTTCATATAATTAGTTGTCTATTTTTTGAAATGCTCTTGCTGTGGCGTGTGTTCCTTCTACCTGGCTAATGAAAATTTCATTTAGGGTAGGTAGAATTTCATGAAAAGATTCAATGGTGCATTGATTGTTTAAGAAATGGGTTAAAATATCATTGCTTTTAAATCCCTCATTAATTTGCAATACCAACTCATTGTCGTTTACATTCACAATATTGAATGCTGGGGCACTTAATGTGCCTGGCAATTCATTTAATTTAATGCTGAATTTGTTTTCCTTAAACTGCTGCTTAATATTATGAACAGTTCCATCTAAAATCTTTTTACCCAAGTTTACCAAAACAATATGGTCGCAAATTTCTTCAACCTGTTCCATTCTATGGGTGCTGAAAATGACAGTACTTCCTCTCTTGGCCAATCCATAAATTTCTTCTTTAATTAAGTTGGCATTTAGTGGGTCTAATCCGCTGAAAGGTTCATCTAAAATGATGAGTTTGGGTTCATGCAAAACCGTTGTTACAAACTGTAATTTCTGGCTCATACCCTTACTAAGGTCTTCCACTTTTTTATTCCACCAAGTTTCCATTTCCAACTTCTTGAACCAAAACTTGATTTTTTGCATCGCTTCTGCTTTGCTCAAACCCTTTAATTGTGCTAAGTACATGGCTTGCTCACCAATTTTCATTTTCTTGTACAAGCCTCTTTCTTCTGGCATATAGCCAATTTTGATGATGTCGTTTAACGGATCAAAAGTTTTTCCATCAAATTGAATATGACCACTGTCTGGATAAAAAATCCCCGTAATCATTCTCAATAAAGTGGTTTTACCTGCTCCGTTTGGACCCAGTAATCCAAAAATACTTCCTTGCTCAATGGAGAAACTAATATCATCCACCGCTTTTTGGGTGGCATAATGTTTTCTCAGATTGGTTAATTCTAAAATTGCACTCATATGCTTATTTATATATGAACTAAATGTAATGATTAGTGTTGCCTTTCAACAAAATATTACAGGAAAGGCCTTGTTTTTGAGTAATTTTGCATAAAATATTTAAAGTAAGTGAAATGAAGGGTTTATTAAGGGGGGGGAGAGGTTTTTTATTGGGAATAATGCTTGTTGGATTAAGTAGTTGGGGTTTTTTGGTACATAGAACCATACACCAGTTAGCCGTTTATCAACTTCCTGCTGAAATGGCTGGCTTTTTTCACAGCAATATGGGCAAGTTGGTATACGATGCACCAAGAGCAGACACTAGACGAAATGCCGATAGTACAGAAGCACCCAAGCATTTTATTGATCTAGAACCATTCAATGAAAAGCCCGCTTATGATTTGCCACAAGATTTTAATAAAGCCATTGCTCAGTACAGTCTTGATACCTTAACTAAGTATGGGTATGTTCCCTACCAAATTATTGTACTGAAAAACCAATTGACCAATGCATTTAAAATGCAAAACAAAGATTCTATTTTGTTTTATGCAGCAGACCTTGGTCATTATATTGGAGATGCTAATGTTCCTTTACATACCACTATCAATTACGATGGTCAATTAACCAATCAACAAGGCTTGCATAGTTTATGGGAATCAATGATTCCTGAATTGGAAATAGAGCAATACAATTTATACAGTGGTCATAAAGTTCGTTATTTACGAAATCCTATAAAAGATGTTTTCCGCGCCATTAAAAGAGCGCATGAATTGGTGCCGACTATGTTAGCAAAAGAAGTAGAAATTAGTGTAGCATTTACCGATTCTACTAAGTATCGCTATCAAATGCGAAACGGAAAACAATCTAGGTCTTATACTACTGCTTTTGCAAAAGCTTATTCCGAAAAATTGAAGCCTACAATTAATCAACAGCTGCTTCATTCTGCAGATATGATTGCTGATTTTTGGTATACCGCTTGGGTAGATGCAGGCAAGCCTAATTTAAGCGGCATTACCAATTGGTCTGATGAAAAGAAAGAACAATATGCTACTGAACAAGCAGCTTATCATTCTAACTCTTTGATCAAAGAAAATTTATTGGAGGCAAGGAAAAAGTAGGGGAGTATTTTAAGCCCATACTAAGGCAATTTGCCTTGCTAATCTTTGGCCATCCATTGCAGCGCTTACAATCCCACCTGCATATCCAGCACCTTCACCACATGGGTATAAATTATTCAATTGTGGATGCGTTAGTGTTGTGGCATCTCTAGGAATTCGGATAGGAGAGGAAGTTCTACTTTCTGTTGCTACCAATACTGCTTCATTGGTATAATAGCCTTTCATTTTTGCTCCAAACATTTTTAGTGCACCTTGTAAACTTTCTCGAATAAAAGATGGTAATACTTCTTTTAAATTAGCTGAAGCCAGTCCTGGCAAATAACTGCAACTGGGTAAGTCACTAGAAACTTTATTATTACAGAAGTCAACCATTCTTTGCGCTGGTGCTACAAATTTTCCACCGCCTGCATTGAATGCTTTCTGTTCTACCGATTGTTGAAAATCCATGAGTAGTAATGGGTCTATTGAAGACTTCTTAAAATATTTCAGTGCATCTGTTTCTGCAACTTGCACTACCATGCCGCTATTGGCAAATGGATTGTTTCTTTTACTTGGGCTCCAGCCGTTCACGACTAATTCGCCGGGATCTGTTGAAGCGGTGGCTATAATCCCCCCTGGGCACATACAAAAACTAAATACGCCTCGTTGATTAACTTGTTCTACTAAACTATAAGAAGCAGGAGGTAAATATGCTCCCCGTAAATCGCAATGATATTGTGCTGCATCAATGATGCTTTGTGGATGTTCTATTCTAACGCCTAATGCAAATGGCTTTGCTTCAATTAAAATATTTTTTTCTTGCAACATTCTAAAAATATCTCGAGCAGAGTGTCCGGTTGCCAATATATATGCATCTGCAGAAAATCGATTTCCATCTGCGGTGATGAGTTCATGAATTGCATCCTCCTTGGTAACTAAATTGGTAACCTTAGTTTCAAAATGGACTTCTCCGCCAGCTGCAATAATTTGCTCACGCATAGCAGAAATAATCTGCGGTAATTTATTGGTGCCAATATGCGGATGTGATTGGTATAAAATTTTTTCTTCTGCACCAAACTGATAAAACAATTGCAACACTTTATCAATACTGCCTCTTTTACTGCTGCGTGTGTATAGTTTTCCATCACTATAAGTGCCGGCTCCTCCCTCGCCAAAGCAATAATTGCTATCGGGGTTAATAATGCCTTCTTTATTTAGTACAGCTAAATCTCTTCTTCTGGCTTTAACGTCTTTGCCTCTTTCTAGAATGATGGGTTTAATTCCTAATTCAATTAATTCCAATGCTGCAAATAATCCAGCTGGCCCTGCGCCAATGATGATGACGCTTTTTGCATTGGATGGAATGCTCTCTAATGGAACACTAATTCTATTACGCGATATATATGGCTCGTTAATATAAGCTTGTAGGGTTAGGTTGATCCAAACTTGCTGCCTACTTCGGGCATCTATGGATTGTTTGAGTGTTCTGTATCCAGTAATGGCTGAAATAGGAACCCCAGCAGACTGCGCAATCAATTGATGCACTTGTTCTGTTAGAGCAGCTTCTTCCGGCTTTAGTTTTAAACTGATTTGTTTTTGCATACTGTCAGGTGTTGATCCTAAAAAGTAGTTGGGTATTTTAGAAAGGCAAGTCGTCTACCACTTCTCCTGGAGGAGGCATATCATTGTAATTGGCAGATGGGGGCATGTCTACATCACTGGTGAGTTTAACCGTTTCCATTCTCCAAGCGTCTAAGTTGGTGATATAATTTTCACGACCATCTTTCATCCACTTAGTCCCTTTAATATTGAACATCACTTTTACTTCCTCTCCTAAATTAAAGCGATCAGGCATAGCTGTTTTATCTTGAACACATTGAAACTTTACGTAATTGGTAATGGTTCTTCCATTAATATCTTCTGATTTTTCAATAACAAATTCCCTGGTTTTGAAATTTTCTGTACGTTGAACTATATCAAATTTGGCAACCAATTTGCCGGTGATTTCATAACTCATGTTTCTGCTTTTATTTACAACAAAAGTAGGTTTAAATTTTCCAATTATTATTGTACCTTTCTTCACTTCAATGTTTATTCATGCGTATTGTATCAATTTTTTATAGTGGGTTTATTTTGTTGGTGTTGGGATGTGGAACTACTCAAGTACCCAAGTCGGTTAGTTATTTGGGGTACCCTGTTTCTCCTAAGATCAAAGCAGATACAGCTTTACTCAATTTAATACAACCTTATTCAGTAGAAGTAAACCGAACAATGAATAATATTATTGGCTTTACTCCAACTACCATGACCAAGCGCTTGCCTGAAAGTGGTTTGGGAAATTTTATGGCCGACTGTATGAAGGAAATGGCATCCAAAAAATTTGGTATGCCGGTAGACATTGCATTCATGAATCAGGGTGGAATAAGAGCAAACATTAACAAGGGAAATATTACGGTTGGTAATGTGTATGAGTTAATGCCTTTCGATAATTTATTGGTCATACAAGAATTAAAGGGAGCGGTGATTGAAGCATTACTCAATCATATTGCGGCTGATGGAGGTTGGCCTATTTCATCGGGTTCTTCATTTAAGATTAAGAATAAACAAGCAGTAGATATTATCATCAATGGCAAGCCATTGGATCGCAATGCCACTTATATAACGGCCAATTCAGATTATATAGCACAAGGGGGGAGCGATGCCGCTATGTTAAAAGCATTCCCTTTTCAGAACAAAGGGTATTTAATTCGAGATGCATTAATTGAATACATCAAGCAAATTACCGCCAGCGGGAAACCCGTTGATGCTAAAATTGAAAACCGAGTAACCAGCAGCAAAAATGAATAGAAGACATTTTATTAAGCAAACAACATTGGCAAGTTCTGCAGTAATGGCTAGCAGCTTAGCTGGAACTTCTTTATTGAATGCGCAAGGCATTCCAGAACAATCATTGCTCACCATTTTGCATACCAATGATGTTCATAGTCGATTGGATCCTTTTCCGATGGATGGAAGTCGAAACCAAGGATTGGGTGGGGTTGCGGCTAGGGCTTCATTAATTCAAGCAATTCGGGAAGAGAATAATCCTACACTATTATTAGATGCAGGGGATATTTTTCAAGGAACTCCTTATTTTAATTTATACAAAGGAGAACCTGAAATTAAAGCGATGAGTAAAATGGGCTATGATGCCGTTACCATGGGTAATCATGATTTTGATGCGGGGATTGAAAATTTTGCGAATCAATTGCAACATGCTCGTTTTCCAGTAGTCATTAGTAATTATGATTTTGCTGGTACACCTATGGAATATAATTATAAGCCCTATACCATTATACAAAAAGGAAAGCAACGCATTGGAATTTTAGGACTGGGTATTGAATTGGAAGGATTGGTTCCAAAGAATTTATATGGTAATACCGTTTATAAAGACCCCATTGTTGCTGCGAATGAAACAGCAGAAATTCTGCGACAAAAAAAATGCGATTTAATCATTTGCTTATCTCATTTGGGCGATAAGTATAATGAGAATAAAGTGAGTGATGAAATATTAGCAAAAGAGAGTCGGAACATCGATTTGATTATTGGGGGGCATACCCACCGCTTTTTTGATCAACCTAGAAAATATACCAACAAAGACGGTGGGGATATTTTGGTGAACCAAATGGGCTGGGGAGGCATCCAAATGGGTCGTTTGGATTATAATTTTTCGGCTAGCAAAAGAAAAAATTCGCCGAAAGCCCATACTGTAGTTATAATGAGAAAACCTAACGAATAAAAAAATTTTTTTTTCAACATAAAGTCTACATATTCGCATCCCTATTTTATTTTTTAAACATATCCACATATGGGGAAAATAAGATAACTTGTAGGAATAGATAAAACTTAACTGATTATATAAAATTGTTCACTTTTTTGTATGGCTAAGAACGCTGAAAATGTTTGGGTCAATTGTTTAAAAATTATCAAGGACATTGTAGAATGGCAACATTTTAAAACATGGTTTGAACCTATTACTCCTGTTGAATTAAAAGGGAATGTATTAATGATACAAGTTCCTTCTCAATTCTTTTATGAGTACTTAGAGGAGCACTATGTTACTTTGCTTGCTAAAACTTTGAAACGCGAATTGGGTAAAGATGCTCGACTAGAATACCGCATCATGGTAGATAGTGGAAACACCAATAGCAGAAATGGTTCTGTTGATATTCCTGCACGCGGTCCTAAATCAATCAACAACAATGAAATGAATTTTCCATTGGTGATTGATAATCCTGTGAAGAATCCATTTGTGATTCCAGGGTTGAAGAAAATGCAAATTGACCCTCAATTAAACCATGGTTATATTTTTGACTCTTTTATAGAAGGCGATTGTAATAGGGTTGCTCGAAGAGCAGGTAAAACAGTTGCGGAAAAACCAGGAGCCAACTCCTTTAATCCATTGGTTATATATGGTGGTGTTGGATTAGGTAAAACCCATTTGGCACAGGCTATTGGAAATGATGTAAAAAGAATGCATCCTTCTAAAGTGGTGTTATATGTAAGTAGTGAAAAATTCATCAATCAATTTGTTGACCATAGTCGCAATAATGCAATTAATGATTTCATTCACTTCTATCAGTTGATTGATGTGTTGATTATTGATGATGTGCAATTTTTCAGCAGGGCAGAAAAAAGCCAAGATGCTTTCTTTGCCATCTTTAACCACTTGCACCAAAGCGGAAAACAATTGGTATTAACTTCTGATAAACCACCTAAAGATTTAGATGGTATGCAAGAGCGTTTGTTGAGTAGGTTTAGATGGGGATTAAGCGCAGACTTGCAAGTTCCCGACTACGAAACAAGAATTGAGATCTTAGAAAAGAAAATGAAGAACGACGGATTGGATATGCCTAAAGAGGTAATCAAGTACGTTGCTTATAATATCAATACGAATGTGCGTGAATTAGAAGGCGCATTAATTTCATTATTGGCACAGTCTTCTTTGAATAAGAAAGAAATTGATGTTGAGTTGGCTAAGAAGGTATTAAGAAACTTTGTAAAAACCAGTAGCAAAGAAATTACCATTGACGCCATTCAGAAAATGGTCTGCGAATATTTTGATGTTCCATATGACCGTTTGTTGCATAAAACGCGTAAAAGAGAAATTGTACAAGCTCGTCAAATTACCATGTACTTGGCCAAAGCTTTCACCAAGAACTCTTTAAAAACGATTGGAGAACATTTTGGTGGCCGAGACCATACTACCGTTATTCACTCTTGTCAAACAGTGAAAGACTTAATGGATACGGATTCTATATTTAGAGAAAACGTAATGGAACTAACGCAGAAAGTGCAGTTGGCTGCTATGTAAATTGACTTTTGTTAGGGTCTTAATATATTGTGCATCCCGTCTCTTGTAGGCGGGATGTTTTATTTTATGAATTTTTCAATCAATTTTTGGCAGTTAAGCTTAGGAAACTTATTTTTGCACCCCTCTCCGAAAGGAGTAAGGACGGTGAGGTGGATGAGTGGCTGAAATCAGTAGTTTGCTAAACTGCCGTACGGGTTAAACTGTACCGCGGGTTCGAATCCCGCCCTCACCGCAGATTAACTAAACACTAATCTGACAGCAAACTCAAGAATGATTTTCTCCGGCGAAAATCAGGATAAGAAAGTCTCGGGAAGTAGCGCAGGCCGGTAGCGCACCTGGTTTGGGACCAGGGGGTCGCAGGTTCGAATCCTGTCTTCCCGACGAAAGAAGAAAACCCTTCGACGAAGTCGAGGGGTTTTTATTTTGAGGCCGTCGCGAACTTGTTCGCGTAAGGACGAGAAATGAAAAACCCCAAAGCGCGAAGCGCTGAAGGGTTTTCTTGATTTGGCTACACCCACTCAAAGGATCACGGAGTGAAACGACGTGAATCCTTTGAGATTAGCGAACATGATAAACTGATTTTAATTAGACCCCCCATTTACTTTTAATAATTAATTTCTAATTAAGTCTGGACAATTATGTATATATGAATTTAAAACTCAGAATCAACGGTTAAGTTCTTTTGGTTTAAAATATTTTCTAGCATTTCTTTCCATTTGTGAAAACCATTTAGCGGCTGCTGGTAATCGTGATTAATGAAATAAAAATCCTTTTCTTTTTTATTCCTGTATTGCATTCTTTTTCCTTTTCTAATCGATTGAATTAATCCGAATTTCATAGGAATATCTTCAGTACTAGCTATTTTCCAGATATAAGTTGCCTCTAGGGTATTGTATGTTTCCCAAACAATGAATATACCCTTCGTTTGACGGATCACAAAAACAAATGAAAATGGTTTGCTGCTGATTGATAGCTTTTGTACGTCAATCGCCTGTCTCGCAGAAAGGAAACGAATATGATGGTAATGTTTTGTTTTGTCTTCCTGCATCAATTCATTCCATATGGTTTCAGTCGTGGTTGTTTCATCTTTTACTGCCTCAACCAAATCGTCTAATGATAGAATATCGTCCCTGTCTCCTGAAAGAATTACTTCATGAATCCATTCGTTGCGAATTTGTTGGAGGATGGATCCGTCAAGTTGCAATAGATCACAACTATCGATTGAAACTGGTAAGCATTTTTGATCCACCATCTCAAAGGTGATCGTACAGGGTGTTTTCTTACTGCCGAATAATTTCCAGATGTAATTTTTTATTGCATCGAAATATTTTCTTACTGCTGGGTTTTGCAAAGTCACTTCCACATGCTGAAAAACTCGCTTCACCTTTACTCGGAACTTAATTGATCCTTCATCGAACTCTGCATTGCGTAAATCAAAGTTCAGAAATTCGGCAAATCGGTTACTGCGTGGCTTTGGTGTCTCAAAGGACACAGGTGGTGGTTGTGTAAATTGAGGAGGAGGTGGAGATGGCGGTTGCTTGTACCGTACACTGATTGGCTGGGTATGTCCCGATGCCGTTGTGATGTGTTTAATTACCGGCATCCGTGATTGATCTATTACTATCCTAGCCACTTGCATGGATTCAAACATTTTGCCGTATTTTTCGTAAGTGAGATGATGTCCGTCTTTAGGTGCCTTGCCGTCCGGTTTTAAATAAAGAACACGGTCGCGTTCATTGTAATCCGTTATCCGAAATAACTGTCCTGCTGTATACCCGTGAACCGATTCCAAAGGAATGCCGTATTCCCAATTCAAGAAAACCTTTCCGTTCTGACTTAGAAGGACAATTGTTTTATTAGTTAGTTCTGGTGGTAACATATATGTATAAAGATATAAATTCTTAAAAAAAAAGTTAAATTGAGAATGCAGATTCTATTTGTATTTATAAATTATTTTCATAATTAGTGTAACTGGAGCTCTGTCTTTAATGCCTATTTTGTTTAAAGTGAAGAAATGTAAGCCTTTTAAAAAAACTTTTAAGTTCTCATATGCTTCAATCTTATCTGGCTGCCAAATCAAACAGCTGTGAACAGTTATGCTTCTAGTTTGTCTCGCGTGAATTTGAACGGAGAGCTATGTTCACAGACATTGAATTTAGCAGAGCGATTAATGGTGTAAAGTTTTATTCCAATTCCAGAATGGTGTCCTTTGGGGATGAAAAAAAGTATTATGAAAAATAAGTAATATTAAATGATTGTTGACTATTGGTCGTCTTTTATTAAGGTGGTAAAGCCCAAATCGTAGGTTACTTTCAGTTCATTATGCAAACAATTCGTCGTTATTTTGTTACGCTTACAACAACGGTGATATAAACCAGCGTGTGATAATTTCTCCAGCAATATAAAATAGTCTTCTTTCGATCCGCCATAGATGCCCATTATTTTGTCTGTATCGAAATCCATTTTGATTTCGCAGGTATCATATAATTTGTAGGTATTGTTGACGAGTGCGGAATAATGCCTCAAAGCTTGCAAGAGTTTGGATGGCGATAAAAAAATATCATGGCTGTAGCAGCAGTTGGAACCAAAGGAAATCTTTTTTCGCAATCAGCTGTTCAGAAAGAAACGTATTGAACCAGCAAAGACCCTCGTTGTTTTTTTTGCGAGTAACAGTTAGAGATGCGAATCACCATTGCGGATGTCTACACCCAGGACGGTTTTGATGCCGGCCTCGCGGCACAGCTTAACAAACTCCCAATGATCGTAGATGCAATTGATGTTAAACAGTGCGAGCGTGTTAACGCCTTGCTCCACCGCAGCTTCCACCAGCCAGGCAGTTGAGTGCGTGCCAAAGCAAAACGAATAATATGTCTTCGCGTCTAAATACATGATTTCTAACCTTATCCGAGAGTAACTTTACTAAATATTTTAGTAATTTGAATAATTATCTCTTATTCAAGTGATTTTCAAATATTTAGATAGTTGAAAAGTGATTGATGCTACGGTACGGAGAATTGGTAAATTTGTAGGTTGATTAAAACAGCGTTATGGCAGATAATATCGGAGATAGTATAGATTTGGGAGGCAAGCTTCCCCAATTCAAAGCATTTGCATCTGTCGCATATAATGAGCTAAACGCGAGTAAACTAGTATGGATTAGGGTCGCGGATCCCAAAGCGATGGTCCTCGATGATATCCAGTATGCAACCAAAACCGAAGTTCATGCATACCAGGTAAAATGGAGCAACTTGGAAGATCCGACAACATTTACTTATTTAAACCTTAAAGATTTGTTGAAAGATATCGTTGCTTCTTGGCAGAAACTCCGGATAGAATACGCAAGTGAAAACAAACCATTTTTTGTTCACCTTTTGACAAATCGTGAACCATCTTCACACGACCAGATCAAAGATTCTGCTGAGGTCCGCGCCGGAAACTTCAGCGGGTTTCTTGAAGAAGTATGGATGAAATTGAAAAATAAAAAAAGCATCGATGTTAAGTGGCAAACAGTAGCCAACGAATTTGAGGCTTTGACTAGTTTAGCTAAAAATGAATTTGAGGAATTTGTGCAGGCATTTGACATGCGGTTTCGTTACAATGAAATTGATTTCGCCACTGAGAGGATTGATAAAGGAAAACAAAATCAGGACCTACTTGATTTTACGATGTTTCTTTTAGAAAAAGTTGCCAATAAAACAAGAAAAGTTCTTTTTGAAGCAGCAGATATTATTAAGGGTTTGAATTGGGAGTCTAGATTCAATACCATTTTTAACCATGAATTACGAGTAGATCCTTCGCGTTATTGTCCTATCGAACAAACGGTAGCTGCACTGAATGTTAAAGTTGATGTAAAGGATGGTGGCTACGTTTTTTTATCTGGTGGTCCAGGTTCGGGAAAATCGTCGCTGCTAGCACAATGGTCAAAAACAAGAAAGGAGCGGGTGGTTCATTATTTCGCTTTTGATTTTACGGATCCAGCTTCTTCAGCAAATACACCTGACCGTGGAGACGCGACCCATCTTTTATATGATCTCGTGCAACAGTTAAAGGAGCGCGGTGTGTGGCCGAGTGATACTGTGATGCACAAAGACAAAGACTTCCTGAGGCAAACATTCGGCCAACAGATTGAGCTGTTGAAAAAAGAATTTACAGCAACAGGGCGCAAAACAATCATTGTGATCGATGGCCTCGATCATGTACCACGCGAATACCATACAGCGTTGCAATCATTTATCGCCGAGCTGCCTAATCCCGCAATACTCTCAGGTGGCGTTGTCATTGTCTTAGGTAGCCAAACATATAATCTGGCGGATCTTCCGAATACCGTTAAGGCCGTGTACGATAAAAAGGATATGAACGTAGAGATGGTAGCCATGTCCAAGCAAGAGGTGAACTGGTATGTTGATCACAGTAAAATCGGTATAAATATAGATGCAACGATTAAAGAGAAATTGTTTGAAATCAGCCAAGGCCACCCATTGTATTTATCGTACCTGATCAACAAGATCGATGAGGTCGAGAGTGCCGGATTTATGGATGATGAAGCGCCGCTGGAAGGAAACATCGAAGACTATTACAAACGTTGCTGGCAGCCGATCAAGCAAGACACTGACTTGGTAAATTTTCTGGGCCTGGTGGCGCGGATTAATGGCGACATCAGTATTGATTTTATTTCTCAGTGGCCGTTCGATGACCGGATCAAAAGAGATTTCAACCAAAAAACTTCTTTTCTTTTTCAAAAAGATGTGACTGGCTGGCATTTTTTTCACAACTCTTTTCGTCAGTTCTTGATCACACAAAGCGCCTTAAATCCAATTGATGATACCTATGATGAAAAGCGGCATCAGAAAATGCATCAGACGCTAGGCGCTTATTACAGCGGCTTCAATTCAGGTACACCATGGCAGAAGTTGTATCATTTTTACATGGGCGGACAAGAAAAAGAATTTATTGAAGCAGCGACCCAACAATCTTTTTTTGAACAATACGAATCATTCCGACCACATGAGGAGATCGAAAACGATATCTTGCATGGTGTAAGGCTCGCAAAGAAATTGCATGATCCATACCTGTTGGGACGCTACATTTTTGCCTTAAATGAACTAAACAGCCGCATACAGGTCATCGCGCCAAACTCGTTTATTGAAGAGTTTATCCAAATCGGTAAAATTGATCTGGCTAAACAATTGATTCGCAACAACAGGAAATTATTGGTGAATAAACGCTATGCATTAATAGCGGCGCGCTGGTTCTTTGATCTAGGTGATACGATGGAAGCCAGGTTACTATTTGCACTGGCAGAACCGCAGGAAGTCACAACGGACGGAATCCGGCTTCAACTGATGGGGCATGACCGTGAAAATATCAGCATTCTGAAAAACTGGGCATCTGCATTCCTATTGTTTTCAAAGGCTGAAGATTTTCTAAGTAAGATCGCGAAAGTTGAGTTGCTGGATGATGAAGAGAATCAGGTTGACAGTCACAATCTACGCAACCGGCTGCTCTATCGGGCCTGTGAAACAGTCATCGAAAAAAATCGCTTTGATGAGCTGGAAATTTTATTGAAAGAAATTCATGAAACGGATTTTGTTTACACCAGAAGGGTGCTCTGGAGAGTCACAGAATATGTACATGAACAAGGCAATGATGCGCAGGCAAGAGCATACCTGCAACGATTACTCGACCTATTCAAAGGATTGGTTATCGGTGATTTTATGAGAATGCAGCTCGCTGACCTGATTTACCGGGTTACCAAGAATTTGGCAGAAATCGAAGCATTAATCGAGGGCATTGGTCAACCTTCTGCAGTGGATTACCATAAGATGAATGGTGACAGAGACTTGGGTGAATTTTCCGATAGACTTCTATTCAATAAAATGCTTAACCTGACAGGCAAGGGACAATCCGTTACCGATGCAGTACCTAATGTGAGAAAGGCAGATCAGGAGCCAGTAGCAGAATTTGAACGCAATATATGCCGCATTGTAAAGTTATATACGGACGGTGTTCAGGGCGTTCCGTTGATGGGAAATTTAAAAATAAAACTGTCACCCATCATTCGTTTTTTTTACATACACGATCAGAAATCCGATCACAACTTGTATAAACTTAAAATGGGTGCTTCGACGTATTTCAAATGGTTGATTGAAGCGATGTCACTTTACGGAAGCGAGAGAGTTGGAGAACTGATGCAAATTTTCGGGCAAGAATTTGCTGAATTTCCAGCAACCTGGTCGGTAGAAGTAAGGCGCTCAATTTATGTAAACGGATACAAGCAAGGAGCAGATAAAGATGAAATCGCACAAAAGCTGGAAGCAATAGAAAACGAAATGCTTGACGGACAGGATCCTACAGGACGCGCGGAACAATGTATATCTCAGGCACAAGCCTGGATCAATCTCGAAGAATTTGAACGGGCAGAGTTATGTATGCACAAGGCCTTGCATGCGTCCCTGGGTATTGGTTATAGGAAGGATTCGCAGTACCGTATCTGGGTTGAATGGTTAAAGAGGATATTGCAAAAAGAGCCTGAGAAAGCTGAAGAACGTATACGCATGTTTGCTCTGCATTTACCCTTACTAAAAGAAACTGCTGAACGTTCACAATCACGGGAAGGGGCTGAAGAATTACTGAAAGCAACTTTACAATATAACCTCGGCTGGGGACTTCAATTGTTGACATGGTTACTGGAACAGGGGCTGATAGAGTTTTTTGAAGGGTTAGGCGCGATGATAAAAGCATTGGTAGAGAAAGCAAAAGAAAAAACTGAGGTTCGGCTTGTACTTGATATTTACAAAGAGTTGTATCTAACCATGGCAACACGTTTTGATGAAGATATTTTACTGGCATTGCTTGACAAAGCTCAAACATTGCTGCCCGATTTTCAAAGTATTGAATTGTCAAAGCTGGTAACTGCAATCCAGATTAATACTTTGCCGAAAACCAGGGATAACTACTATCAATGCGTTAAATCATTTCTGGAAGGATACGGACATAATACAACTGTCCTGCTAGGTTTAACTGACCTGTCTGTTGCAACCGCTATAAAAATGAGATCGTCCAATAATCTCATATTACACGATTCTTATGAAATGTTATCGGAAGCTGAGGTAATGGAAAAAGTAAAAGACGGACCATCCTTTGTTGAACTATTTGTAAAGGAAAGCAAAGCAAATTCATACTTTTCATGGGATGGTGTGTTTACCAATATTCAACATTCGTTAACTGAGAAAGACCTGACTGAGATTTTTAAACACTGCACTGCTGGTAACAGGGACAGTAAATTGTTGGCAAAGATGACTGATAAGGCAATGAATTTTGGCAATAAAATTTTGGCAAAAGAATTTGCTAATACTTCACTTCTCCGATCATCTACTTCAGGTTGGATTGCAGGTTATGATGGAGGATCCCGCCACTGGGCATGTAAAGCAATTGTTGCTATAGATCCTGAAAACGGATTTGATCGATCCCTAGAGGTATTAGCAGATGATGTAATGGGATCTGACTATGTCAGTGAGTTTCATAAGGCACTTGATGAAATATTGCCAGTAATCACAAAGGAACCTGATGATCAAAAAATGTGGTCGGAAATTGAATCGTTCCTTTCCCGTCTGTTAATTCCGAAGCCGACAACTCTTATGCCACCTTTTAAAAAAGAAGATGACGACTCAATTCCAGGTGAGCTAATGTTGCTCTTGTGCTGCTTTGCAAATAAACGAATGTGCGGGCTCATCGCTACTGTTTTTGCTTATAACCTCGTGGGTTCCCAAAATCTGCAAGCAAAATTTAAGAAACTTGCAAGTGGTAAATACGAGGAGCAAAGTTTGTTTTTAGAAACCTTGGGTATTGCCGAAAGTGTTGACTTTTCGCAAATATTTGCAACAGAACTCCAGCTGTTGGCGTTGTCCGATAATCTCTTTATAAGGAAAGAAGCGGTATCACAACTAGAAAAATTGCCAGATCAGTTCAACCCTTTACCAGTAAAAAAAACGCTACCAAAGATCTACGAGCTGGAATTGCCAGTTTCTAAAGGATTTAATAAACCAGAAGAACTTCCAGGAGATAAGGTTGTTGCAGATACCGATAATTTATACCAACTTATTGGCAGATATTCTGACTGGCTGCCGCTTATAGCTGAACAAACCGGTTTTCAGGAAGGCGCAATCCTGCAACGTTGGGGACAACTCATAGACGAAGAAGGAATCGACAAGACAACCACAGAATACGAAGAGAAAGTTCGTACCCACAGAAATGCAATAGAGCTTGAGTTTCATTTTCCGAGACCAAGATTTCAGGTTGTTGTACAATCGTTAGGGCGCCTTATTGCAGAATTAAAAGATGCTGCTGCGCTCGAAGACAAGGATTTCCCAGAGAGGTATGGAGTATATGATTACACACTTCAGGCAAAACTCAAAGTGACACCTCGTCCTGAATGGATCATTCCTATGCACGAAGGAAAATTATTTTTATCAGGATGGGTAAACGACATTTCATCTTCCGAACGTTTGCACACTAAAGCCGACAGAACTATCGATAACTGGGTTGTTGCAGGAGAACAAACCACTCTCTTTCACTTGGGTTGGGGTAAGCCAACAGAGACCATTACAACTTACATGGTATTGGGAGGTAATTTGCTGCACGAAAACAACGATCCACCTATTGTACGTTTGAACAATTGTCTGATGGATGAATACTACGAATCGTTAGAAGCTGAGGCAAATAATTACATTACGGTTTTCAATTATCATGATTTTCGTAATCCCGAAAAAGTTGCGGGATGGATTGCTTTTAACCCGGCAATAGCCAGGTACTTGGGATGGAAACCGAATACTACCGAAATGTTCGCATGGGAAGATGAAACAGGAAATTTAATGGCCTTTTCACGTTATTGGCGTGACGGAAATATTGAAATGTCAATACCAAAACACGATAACGAGGTGGGTGAAGGATGGTACACGCTTATTTCAGAAAATGCACTTGCACAACTTAAGAATATTCAGACTCCATTTTTTACACTTAAGAGAAGGATAACCCGCGAATTATTTTATGAAGGTTATCAAACAGATACATACGACCAGATGATGGATGAGTGGGAATAGAACTTATATTTTGTTTGCAATGCTATTTAATTGAAAGTAAATGACTAAAATTCAGGAGATAGAAAATAAATTAATCAGCATCAATGATTCAGTCTTTCAGGATCTTTGCGATGCTTATATATCATTAACAGATCCTCTGTGCATTGAAAGCGTTTGCCGTTCAGGGATGGTTACCGGCAAACAGAAACCGCGCAAAGGCACACCTGACAGTTACTACCTGACACAAACGGGTGAGTATGTACTGATAGAATATACAACGCAATCAGATAAACCTAAAAATTCGTTGATCGATAAAATCAAAGAAGATATCGACAAGTGTACCTCTCCTGAAAAAACAGGCGTAGCTATTGACGATATTGTTAAAATGATCTATTGCCTGAACAGTAAACTCGATATCAGCGAAAAAAACGAGTTAAAGCAATATGCTTATATGCGAGGTCTCCGCATGCTGGACATTAAATCACTGGACATGTTGCCGACTGCGCTGTTCAGTAAAGCAAGTCACCTGGCTCGTGAGTTTTTAGGCATTGCCATTGATTCTGGGCAAATCCTTCCGGTAAGTTTTTTCATCAAGCGATATGAGAGATCTGGTATTGCCACGCCTCTCAGCAACAGTTTTATTTCGAGGGGTGCGGAACTTTCTGAACTGGAACAAATGGTCACTAGTTCCACTGTTACGATTCTCACAGGCCCACCTGGAGTCGGTAAAACAAAACTCGTTATTGAACTGTTAAAATCATTGCAAAAGCAGAAAAGTGGTTACGAGGTGTACTGTATTGATAATTGTAATGTCCCGATCTACGATGACCTGAAAACGTATCTCACACATGATAAGAAATTTATTCTTCTTATTGATGATGCCAACAGGCAATTATCCAATCTTAAACAGATACTCAGTCTGCTTAGGGATCGGCAGGAAGGGGAAATGCACCTAGTGTTAACTGTAAGAGATTATGCTTTCCGGGAGATCGAAGCACATACTCATCTGCTGAATCCAGCAGTATTCAAACTGGATAAATTCAGTAATGAGCAGATCGCTGAATTGCTGAAGTCATCAGATTTTAATATACAGAATGGTGATTATATCAGTCGTATACAGGAAATAGCTGAAGGCAATCCAAGGCTGGCCATCATGGGTGCTTTGACTGCACTTAAGAACCAAAACCTGCAGGCGCTCAACGATGTATCCCTTTTATATGACGAGTACTTCGCTACAGCTATAAACAGGGAAGTATTCAATGACCCTATGCTTTTGAAAGCGATGGGTCTAGTATGCTTTTTTCACTCTATTGACCGGTCTGATGAAAAGCATTATGAAAAGGTGCTGACTGATTTTTCAATCGACCGTTATGGTTTTGAAGAGGCCATCATCAAACTTGAGCAATATGAGCTTGTGGAATCATCAGATGACCAGACAGTTGTTCGAGTGAGTGAGCAGGTACTTGCTACTTACTTTTTTTATAAAACATTTTTTAAAGTACCCATTTTAAAATTTGAAATTGCGTTATCCCAATATTTTTTTTCACACCTATATCGGATCAGGGAGACTGTGATCCCTGCCAATAACACTTTCGGTTATGAAAAAGTCTGTGAAAAAATACTTCCTATTCTTGACGTGTTCTGGAAGCAAGTAGAAGACGATCACGATAAGGCCGTTAAATTCCTTGATATGTTTTGGCTGTATAAAATGGACGACGCTCTAAATTTCGTTTCTAAACATACTGCGACTCTTCACGATCCCGAATCTCCAGTATTCCATTACTGTGAGAGGGAAACTAAAAATCATTATGTCGGTCATTTAACGGAAGACAGATACCTTGAAGTTGTCAAAGCTTTTTACTACAACATACATGATTATCTCCCGCATGCTCTTGAAGTTGGTGTCGCTTACGTTTCAAAGAAGCCAGAAGTGTATTCAAGGTGGGTAAAGATGCTCCGAGACCTGTTTGTATTTACCCGTCAGGATGAACGCTTCAAATTTTATCGGCAAAGTGTCTTTATAAAATTTGTGACCACACGCAACCCTCAGTTTTCGGAGGATCTTAGGAAGCAAATGTTTTTCGATGTAGTGCCTTGCCTCATGAAGACAAGCTATCAAGTTGTTACAGGTGGTCTTAAAAGAAATTCAATCGTATTTTACCAATATGACTTAAGGGTAAATAAATTTATCAAGGAGATCAGAAAAAGAATATGGAAACAATTGCACAGTTACTTTAAAAAAAACCGTGATCAGGGATTACGCTTCTTTCGCGAGTACCTCAAACGAACTCCCGATAAGGTCAAAGACATTTATAAATTCGATCTGCCATTTATACTTGAAATTATTGATGTTTTCCTAGACCCGTCAAGATATAAAGAAGCCATTCTGGTGGACGAATTTATTTTGTGGTTTGAGAATATTGATATCAAAGATGAACGATTTGCAGTTCTCCAGAAACAGTTTAACACTAAAAACGTTGAAATGTTTTATACGTTGACACGGGATAGTTTGTATAGAAAGCCTGATTATAAATCAAGGCTTGAAATAGAAAAATGGCACGAAAAGAAGGAAAGGGAAATACGTGAAGCGTTCTCCTTTCAAGGTCTACGCTCCTTCCAATCGTTTTACAATTCTTATGAAGAGATTGACCGTGCGATTCTTTTTTATGAACAGGGTTCAAGATTAGGTGAATCCTTGGATTTCGTAATGGATGAAGCGTATAAAAAAAATAAAAAAGCATACAATTTTCTTAATTATATTATTAAACAGGGAAATAAGACAGAATATGTTCCACTAATGTCATTAAATGTGCTTTCCCGTAACGAGAAATTGTACAGGAAAATATATATGTTTTTTCAGAGCCCGAATTATCTGTGCCGGGACCAATGGCTGTGTGTCTGGTTCAGGAATTTGCCTGAAGCATATGTAACACCATCAGATGCAGAACAACTCCTACAATTATATACCAACGCAACTAAATTGTGGTATGTAGATATTGAATGCTACGACAAATTTGAAAATGTTTTGCCAGGTTTTTTCATCAGGCTTTTTGAAACGATATACGAGAGAAATGCAGATAAAAGTCTTCGGATATTTATTTATGACTTTATACAAGATCACCTTTCTAAATTTGGTGGCAACCTTCCACTGATTAAAAAAACATATCTCCAGCAGCGGGGACTCGCAGATCATTTTGATCATGATTTCAGTGATTTTCTGGAAATACTCAAACTCGATCCTGGTTTTCTTATTGAGTACATTCAATTTTGGTCTAAGGAAAGCTATATGAGCCCAAATGAACACAGGGGAATATCGAAGGTATGGCAACATAAAGATGCTGAGAAACTGATCCGAAAAGCCTTTGACTGGGTTGCTGAAAATCAAAATTGGTATTTTCTTAAAGAACTTGTTACAATGTTCTTTAAGAAAATATCTTTAGAAAAAAAAGGGAATGCAGTTGGGTTTCTAAAACGCTATATTGATGATTATCATTATAATGAAAGAAAAATGAATATGGTTTTTATTGTAGCGAGAGAGTGTTTGCATGAATCGCTAGACGAATTGCTTATTCATTTTCTTGAAAAAGAACAATCAATAGTTGTTTTCAAAAAAATAGAATGGCCGCCCAGTATGCTTTTTGGTAGTGGCGATACAATTTTTGGAGAGGTTCGTGCTGAGCACTTCCAGAAAATACTTGCTATCGTCGAAAAAATTGTCAACAAACCATATCGATTCAGTGAACATAAATTGTATCTCCGCGAAAAAATCAGGGTACACAAAAGATCAGCAGACCAAGAACGAAAACGCAACTTCATGAACAGAGATTGGTGATAAGTGAATTCAGCCTCTTTTGCTCCTAAGAGAATACGAAATTCAAATTATGATAAATCCATTTGACCGTCTCTGCAACGTCATGTGTTAATACCGTGTTGGTAAGGATGTCTTTCGCTGAAGTGAGCCATTTATAAATTTTCGGTTTTGAAGGTTGCAGCTCTAAAAGTTCTTCTTTCACTTTGTCAAAATTAATAATGACTTGTTGCTTTTGGTCATTAATTAACGAGTCTTCTTTTTTTATCAGCTCAATCAACAATGCGATTTTTTCAATAGTTTCACTTCTGTCATTGAATGAATCAAATACCCTGACATCTTTTCCAACGATGACTTGTCCTGAATTGTTAGTAATGTTACCAACATTAATTTTGTTTCCCATAATTGTTTCATAGTTTATAGTTGTTAACGATGGTTGCGGAGCATTAATACTAGTTTGTTTAAAAAAAACTTCAGTAGGAAAGGAGAATTGGACATTTTTTCCTTTGTTCTCTAGGAACCCCTTAATGGCCTCTTCCATATTGTTCACTTCGATGGTTTTGGTTTTAAAGTCATCGAATTCATTTTGATCGGTATCTTTAAAAAAGTCAAACAGTTCTATTAGAATTTCATCTAACTCATGTAAGACTAATTCTAAGCAAAGAAAATTAGAATTGGTTTCAATTCTAAAGCGTAAGTATTTTTCTTTATAGCTCACTACTTTTGCTGCATCCTCATCGGTAAAATCTTTTTTGAGTTCAGAGACCGCTGAAATATTGCCATTCCAAATACTCGTATAGTCATTTTCGCCACACCATATTCCCAATTCTCTTAGCTTGTTTAAAATTGGAACTGATATGTTGTCTGTGATAGGTTGAAACTTTTCTGATATCTGAGTTTGGATGTTGTCGTATTTTCGTTTTTCAATGTAATTTTTATCTGGGTTAAGGTTGGCTCTTTGCGTAGCAAGAATAGTAAGTTCATCACAAATAGGCAGGTAGGTTTCGATATAAACTTTTTTATGAACATCCAAATAATCAATAAAATCAAATAGTGCTTGTATTTTGTAAGGTATCATGATGGTGCTATTTCAGTTTTTTAACAGACTTAAATATACGAATAAGGTAGTGACCAACCTTGACAGGTAAGGAGTTAGAAAATTTTTTAGAATGATAATACAAACAGCTAAAAGGTAAACTTGAGATTTTTTATTGCATATAGTTATATCTATTCTTTAAAGAATGTCTGCTCCAGAAAGGGCTCCATGATAGAAAAAACTTCAAAAACGATGTCACGGGTGTTTTCAGTCAGAGTGATACTCTCAACCCCTAACAATTTTAGTCTTGTAACTTTTTCAGAAAAGACTTTCTTCCACTATCTTACAATCTAATTCACCCCATCATGATCACACTTGTAGCTTTTCTCCGAGGCATCAATGTAGGTGGCCATCATAAAGTGCCCATGGCAGAGCTAAAGACTATACTGGTAAACATGGGATGCAATAATGTAAAAACCATTTTAAACTCTGGAAATATTGTTTTTGAAACCAAGAAGAAAGATATTGCTGTTTTGGAGCGTATTATAGAAATGGCTCTTAGGGATAATTTTGGTTTCGCAATACCAGTGATTTTAATCCCCCAAAATCAAATAAGCGAATTGGTAAATGATGGTACATTTGCGAATGTTGAGATTCATAAAAATATACGGTTGTACGTATCATTTTTAAAGGAACCATCTACCACAAAATTAAAGCTACCCTATATTTCTAATGATAAGGCGTTTACGATTATTGGTGTAAGAGACAAGTTTATTGTATGTGTTTTAGATATTACAACAAATAATACTCCAAAGGGAATGGAAGATCTTGAAAAGCTTTTTGGAAAAAATATTACTACTCGAAACTGGAATACAATTGTGAAAATAAATAACTGTTGAACAACTCAATTCGATAGATGATCAATCAACATACAATTATTAGCTACTTTATTAATAAGCTCAAAGCCATTTTTTTAGTAGACTCTATTGGGGCGTTTCTTTCTGCATTTTATTTATTGATTATTTCAAGATTCTACAGTGACTTTTTTGGCATTAACACTTCCACCCTCCAACTATTGACAATCTTGCCTAGTGTATTTTGCATCTATTCTGCTTGCTGTTATTTATTAGTTAAACGCAGCTATAAACCCTTTATTCTAATCATTGCAATTGCTAATTTTCTGTATTGTTTGATAACATTGGTGTTAATCTTTACTCATTATTCGGAACTTACCATTTTAGGTTTGAGCTATTTTATACTAGAATTGATGATTTTAGTTTTGATAATTTTACTTGAATTTAAAATTATACATGATATTATACCTAATAAGGTATAATATTGTCAAAAAAACTAATTTTATACCCTAAACGGTATAATTTAAATAAATTTCATACATTTATACCCATAAAGGTATAAAATGAATCTTTCTACTTTTCTAAAAAAACAACGAAAGCGGAATAATCTTACACAGGAAGATCTTGCTGCAAAATCTGGTGTAGGACTACGCCTTGTAAGAGAAATTGAGCAAGGAAAAGTTACCATGCGAATGGATAAAGTAAACCAGATACTGGCTTTATTTGGTGCTGAACTAACTGTCAATTTTAAAGAATACACAAATGGCTAAATCTGCAAGAGTATTGTATGATGGTATATTGGCTGCTATACTATCCGAAACGGATGAAGGCTATGTTTTAAAATACGATGAGCAATATTTGTTAAAACCATCAAGTAAACCAATCAGTCTTACTTTACCATTGCGTAAAGAAATATACGTCAGCAAAGTATTGTTCCCCTTTTTTGATGGATTAATACCTGAAGGCTGGTTGCTAGATATAGCAGTTACTCATTGGAAAGTAAAAGCCAATGACCGTTTTGAATTATTGTTGACTACTTGCAGAGATACTATTGGGGCTGTAACAGTTGAACCTGAATAAAAATGGATCATGAATAATTGTTGGTTTTGTTATAAAGCAATAGAAAATGGAAAATATCATCCTACCTGTGCAAAAAAATTTTTTGGCACAAGGGTGGTGCCAACGTTACAATTGGATGAAGCATTGATAGAAGCAATGGCTAAACAAACCGTTAACAAACGGATTGCAGTAACTGGCGTACAACCTAAATTATCACTTACCCTGCAAAAAGAAAATGGCCAAAGTAGATTAACAATTGTTGGTTTATGGGGGGAGTATATCTTAAAGCCACAGCATTATGCTTATCCGATGATGCCTGAAACAGAAGACTTGACCATGCATTTAGCAACATTGTTTAAAATACCTGTTTGCGAACACGCACTTCTACAAGCAAGTAATGGAAGCATGGTATATATCGCAAAACGGTTTGACAGAGCTAATGGAAAGAAAATTCATGTTGAAGACTTGTGCCAAGTGTCCGAATTTTTAACAGAAAATAAATATAAAAGCTCTTACGAAAAAGCAGGTAAGTTGGTTGCAAATTATTGTAATAGAGGTCTTGACACGCTTCATTATTTTGAAATTATTTTATTTAGTTTTCTGTGTGGTAATAATGATATGCATTTGAAAAATTTTTCACTAATGCATAATGAAAGCGGGGTTAGGTTGAGCCCAGCTTATGATATGCTTAATGTGAACTTATTAAATCCAAAAGATTTAGAAGAATTGGCACTTACAATAAATGGTAAAAAAGCTAGAATAAAATTAGTTGACTTTAAAGTCCTCGCAGAAAAATTAAACATTCCTGACAATGTTTATAACAAAATATTTAAATTCTATAATAGTAAAAATGATCAAGTAATGAACCTAATTGATCGTTCATTTTTAGATGATAATTTGAAAATAAAGTATAAAGAAATATGGATGAATAAGCAGAAGCTATTTGCTTAAAACTGTAGCATTCTTTAGCCCTTTAAGCACCTATTTAATTAAAGCTATCTTTACATTATATGACTTTTCAAGAACTCAACCTCAATACCGCTCTTTATTCAGCCTTAGATGATTTAGGGTATACTATTCCAACTACCATTCAGCATAAGGTTTTTCCAATTGCAATGTCAGGTAAAGATGTATGTGGAATTGCGCAAACAGGAACAGGCAAAACAATGGCTTATTTATTGCCCTGTCTGAAACAATGGAAGTTCGATAAAAATAAAGATCCTCAAATTTTAATTATTGTTCCTACGAGGGAGCTGGTTGTTCAAGTGGTGGAAACAGTTAAGAAATTATCTGGTTACATGAGTTTGGATGTGGTAGGTGTTTATGGGGGAGTAAATATCAATACCCAACAACTAGAAGTAGAAAAGGGAGTAGATGTGTTGGTTGCAACGCCTGGCCGTTTGTTTGATTTGGCCATGAATGGAGCTTTTAAAACCAAGTATATTAAAAAGCTGGTAATTGATGAGGTAGATGAAATGATGAATCTTGGATTTAGAACACAGTTGAGAAATATCATGGATTTGCTACCGCAAAAAAGACAGAACCTATTATTCTCAGCAACCATTACCGAAGAAGTAGAGTCGTTAATGGAGACGTATTTTAATGCGCCTGTGCGAGTAGAAGCTGCTCCAACTGGTACACCACTAGACAATATTGAGCAAAGCCGTTTTAACGTTCCTAATTTTTATACAAAAGTAAACTTACTTGAACTGTTGTTAGAACAAGATGCTACAATGACTAAAGTATTGGTCTTTACAGCAACAAAAAAATTAGCGGATCAACTGTTTGAATCTTTAGAGAAACGTTTCGAAGGTACCATTGGGATAATCCATTCTAATAAGGAACAAAACCACCGATTTAATACGGTTAAACAATTCAAGGAAGGAACGTATCGATTTATTATTGCAACAGATATTGTTGCAAGAGGAATAGATATTTCCGAGGTAACACATGTGATTAATTTTGATACTCCAGATGTTCCAGAAAACTATATTCATAGAATTGGAAGAACCGGTAGGTTCGATAAAAAAGGTATTGCCATTAGTTTTACCACCGAAAAGGAAATGCCTTTTATTGTTGCTATTGAGGAATTGATGAAATATGAAATACCAGTTGTTGAACTACCTATTCACTTAAGTATTTCTGATATTCTTACCGAAGACGAGAAGCCCAAGGTTTACATGAAAGTGCCTTATATCAAGCCTAAAAAGAAATCGGATGCTGGGCCTGCATTTCATGAAAAATCAGCCAAAAATCAAAAGCGCAACGTAAAAGTGAAGCGTAAAGATGAAATGAAGAAAAAATATGGTAAGCCCATTAAAAGAGGAGCAAAAAAATAGTTATTAGCTAATAATTATTTAAATTCAAGGCTATGAAGAATAATACACTCTCAGCCTTACTTATAATCGGGCTTCTTGCTTTTTCACTAAACACTTTTTCTCAATCAGCCAACAAGCCCACCTATGTGATTGTGCATGGTGCATGGGGCGGTGGTTGGTCATTCAAAAAAGTTGATTCTTTGTTAACTGCGGCTGGCAGTAAAGTATACAGGCCAACACTAACAGGGCAAGGAGAGCGAGTCCATTTAGCAACACCGGAAATCGGACTGAGTACCCATATTCAAGATGTGGTAAACACCATTTTATTTGAAGACTTACGCAATGTGATTTTAGTGGGACATAGTTATGGAGGAATGGTTGTAACGGGTGTAGCAGATAGCATACCAGAAAGAATTTCAAAATTGATTTATTTAGATGCTTTTGTGCCAGAAGATGGAGAGAGCGTCTTTGCACTTGGAAGAACTCCAGAGGGCATGAAACCCTTAATGGAAAACGGCTTCTTGATACCACGTTGGGTAAGACCTAATCAGCCAGCACCCAAAGATGTTCCACATTCAGTAAAAACTTTCACGGATAAAATCAGTTTAAAAAATCCAAAAAGAATGACGATTCCTACCCATTATATTCTCACTGTTGATAAAGGGAAAGATAGTTCAAAAGATGATTTTTCTGTACAAGCTGATAAAGCTAGAAAATACAATTGGCCTGTAACCATCTTAGAAGCCGATCATAATCCTCAATGGTCAGCACCGCTTGCTTTAGTAGATTTATTCAAAAGCGTAATATCAAAATAATTCTATGCCAACCAATTCAGTAAAGCTTCATCGTGTTTTTACCGCACCAGTAGAAAAAGTATATAAAGCATTTTCAGATCCAGACGCAATGGCTGCTTGGCTTCCGCCCTATGGTTTTATTTGTAAAGTCCATAGTATGGATTTTAAAGTGGGAGGGACTTATCAAATGTCTTTCATCAATTTTTCTACTGGAAGTAGCCACTCTTTTGGTGGAGAGTATATTGAAATTGTTCCCAATGCTTTTCTTAAATACACTGACCAATTTAGTGATCCCAATTTGCCAGGGCAAATGATCACTACCATTGAGTTGAAATCCGTTTTATGCGGAACAGAAATCATTGCTACCCAAGAAGGAATACCTGAAGCAATTCCTGTTGAAATGTGCTATTTAGGTTGGCAAGAATCCTTTGAAAAATTAAAAAAATTAGTAGAACCGAATATTCCTGATGCCTAACATTTAAACCTTTCCATTGTAGCTTTCTCTAACGCTTCCCTGTGATCAGGATGTGCAATACTGATTAATGCTTTAGCTCTTTGCGTCATATTCATTCCAAATAAATTGACTGCACCGTATTCTGTTACTACCCAGTGTATATGTCCTCTTGTTGTTACCACACCTGCACCTTGTTTTAAATAAGGAACAATCCTCGAAATGCCTTTATTGGTGACTGATGGAATGGCAATAATGGGTTTGCCACCTTCGGACAGTGCTGCTCCCCTTATAAAATCCATCTGACCGCCAATGCCAGAATATTGATACATGCCAATTGAATCTGAACAAACTTGTCCGGTTAAATCTATTTCAATAGCGCTATTAATGGCTGTTACTTTTTTATTTAAGCTTAATATCCTTGGATCGTTTACATAATCAATATCCAATGATTTGATGATGGGATTGTCATCTGCAAAATCGTATAATTTTTTTGTGCCTAACATAAAAGAAGTCACACAATAACCTTTTACAATTTTCTTTCTGCTATTATTAATTGTGCCATTTTGAATCAACGGAATGACCCCATCAGAAAACATTTCTGTATGCAGTCCTAGGTTTTTGTGATTGGTTAAATTAGCCAATACAGCATCTGGAATACTTCCAATACCCAATTGCAAAGTGGCTTCGTCTTCTACTAGCTCTGCCACAATTTTTCCTATTTGACGGGTAATATTTGTTGCACCGCTTGCATAACTCACTTCTGGTAATGGATCATCTGTCCATACCGCCATATCAAATCGAGCAAAAGGAATAAAACCATCCCCATGCACTCTTGGCATATTGGGATTCACTTGTGCAATCACCATTTTTGCCGAACGCAATGCAGATTTTACAATATCTACAGAAGTGCCTAAAGAACAATATCCATGTTTGTCTGGTGGTGAAACGGAAACAATGGCAACATCTACTGTTAAAATATTTCGATTAAATAACAATGGTATCTCGCTTAAGAAAACAGGAGTATAATCACCCATTCCTGCACTAATAGCCTTTCTATTACTTTCAGAAACAAAAAGCGAATTCATGTAAAAATGCCCCGCTAATGAAGGATCATTTAAGTTAACCCCTTGTTGAGTAATACTGATTAATTCAACATTTTGTAACCGTTCTTTTTGGCTTACTAATTCATTAATCAGTCTTACTGGGGTGGCAGCACTTCCATGTAAGAAAACAGTTGAATTGGATTGAATTTGCTGGATGGCTTCGGTGGCTGTTACAAAAGGGATAGAGGGCTTAAGGCTCATGTGTTATTGAATATATACAAATTTACTAAATGAATACCTAGTGTACCAAAACTGCTTTAATTTCATGATATAAATCATATCACGATGTACAAGCTTGCATGGGTAGTAAATAGTTGCATTTGGGTGTTCTCTCTTTTTCAGTTATGCCATGCACAAAGCAAAATGCCCATTGCATACATCACAAGTGGTGATCAAACCCAATTATTGCAAAAGCAATCTTTGTTGGTGAATTCAATGAAAATGAATAAGGAGGCAAATCAAATTTTAATTGATACACTACATAAATTTCAAACCATTGATGGATTTGGTTTTACCCTTACGGGTGGATCGGCACTGTTGATTCAGCAAATGGAACCCAAGACAAGAAAGGCTTTATTGCAAGAATTATTTGGACAATCAACCAACGCTATTTCAATTAGTTATTTACGGATTAGTGTGGGCGCTTCCGATTTAAGCGAAGCTGTTTTTAGTTACAATGATTTACCCAATGGCGAAACGGATACTTTGTTGCATCAATTTAATTTGTCTAGAGACACGATTCATTTAATCCCCCTTTTAAAACAAATATTAGCGATCAATCCTACTATAAAATTAATGGCTACTCCATGGAGTCCGCCCACTTGGATGAAAACGAACAGGCTTAGTATGGGAGGGAGTCTGATCCCCCAGTATTACAACACTTATGCAAGATACCTGCTGAAATATATTCAGGCAATGAAAGTAAAGGGTATACTAATTGATGCCCTTACTATTCAAAATGAGCCAGAACATGGGGGCAATAATCCAAGTATGTTAATGTCTGCTGATGAACAGGCTAGATTTATCAAACATCATTTAGGCCCCTTATTTAAAGAACATGCAGTAAAAACAAAGATTGTTATTTGGGATCATAATTGTGATCATCCTGAGTTTCCTATTCATATTTTAAACGATGCCGATGCCAACCAATATATTGATGGTACAGCTTTTCATTTGTATGCGGGTGATATTGCTGCATTGTCTACAGTGAAAAATAGTCACCCAAATAAAAATATTTATTTCACTGAACAGTGGACAGGTAGCAAAGGAAGTTTTGAGGGCGATTTAAAATGGCATGTTAAGAATGTATTGCTAGGCGCATTGCAAAATCACAGCAAAATTGTGTTGGAATGGAATTTGGCCAATGATGGTTCTTTTGGGCCTCATACCCCTGGGGGATGTACAGAGTGTAAAGGCGCTTTAACTATTGATGGGTCAACTATTACTCGAAATGTGGCCTATTATATTATTGCCCATGCGGCCAAATTTGTACCCCCTGGATCGGTTCGCGTTCAAAGTAATAGCATGCCAAATATTGAATCTGTTGCTTTTTTAACGCCAAAAGGAGACACAATCCTTATATTGCTGAATAATGGAACTGTAATGGATAAGGTGAATATTGGCTATAGCAAGCAATGGTTTAGTCTGTCTTTAAATGCGGGAGCTGTAGCTACCATTATGTTTAAATAAATTGTACAATTGCATAAATAAACAACAATGAAAAAATGGATCGGGTTGGTTGTGGTTTTTGGTATTAGTTTAGTCTCTTTTGCACAAGACGCTAAGATGAATACTTTCATCAATCAGTTGATGGCTAAAATGACTTTGGAAGAAAAATTAGGGCAGCTGAATCTACCTAGTTCTGGTGATTTTGTTACGGGCGCAGCAGCCAGTTCTGATATTGCTAAAAAGATTGAAGCGGGTAAAGTAGGCGGCTTATTTAATATTAAGTCTGTTGCAAAAATTAAAGAAGTACAAAAGTTAGCAGTAGAAAAAAGCAGACTTAAAATTCCTTTGATGTTTGGAATGGATGTAATTCACGGATATGAAACGGTGTTTCCAATCCCTTTAGGAATGAGTGCTACTTGGGACATGCCATTAATTGAACGCAGTGCAAGAATTGCTGCCAATGAAGCAAGCTCAGATGGCATCAACTGGACTTTCTCTCCAATGGTAGACATATCTAGAGATCCAAGATGGGGCAGAATCTCTGAAGGCAATGGAGAAGATCCTTATTTGGGTGCGCAGATTGCCAAAGCAATGATTAAGGGTTATCAAAGCAATGATTTATCTAAGAACAATACCTTGCTTGCTTGTGTAAAGCATTATGCTTTATATGGTGCTGCAGAAGCAGGTAGAGACTATGGTACTACTGATATGAGCCGAGTAAGAATGTTCAATGAATATATGTTGCCTTATAAAGCTGCGGTAGAAGCGGGAGTAGGTTCTGTAATGGCTTCATTTAATGAAATTGATGGGTTACCTGCGCATGGAAATAAATGGTTGTTAACCGATGTATTAAAAAAACAATGGGGATTTAAAGGAATGGTCGTGTCTGATTACACAGGCATTAATGAAATGATTGCACACGGGGTAGGTGATTTAAAAACAGTGTCTGCCTTATCTATGAATGCTGGTTTAGATATGGACATGGTAGGAGAAGGTTTTTTAACCACTTTAGGGGCATCATTAAAAGAGAAAAAAGTGACGCTTGCTCGTATTGATGAAGCTTGTAGAAAAATTTTGGAAGCGAAATATAAATTGGGATTATTCGAAGATCCTTACAGGTATATTGATGAGAATAGAGCCAAAACAGAAGTGTTTTCTGCTGCCAATAGAAAAGAAGCAAGAACCATTGCTGCACAAAGTTTTGTGTTGTTAAAAAATGCCAATAACACTTTGCCTTTAAAGAAATCTGGAGCAATCGCATTGATTGGACCTTTGGCCGATAACAAAGAAAATATGGGCGGTACTTGGAGTGTAGCTGCTAATTTAAGTAAAGCCACTTCTTTATTACAAGCATTTAAAGAAACCATTGGGGACAAGGTAGCTATTCATTATGCAAAGGGCTCCAACTTAGATGCTGATGCAAAATTTGAAGAGCGTGCTGGCATGTTTGGTAAGTCATTAAAGCGAGACAATAGAACAGATGATCAATTGTTGAATGAAGCATTGGATGCTGCTGCAAAGTCTGATGTAATTGTAGTTGCTGCAGGCGAGAGTGCTGAAATGAGTGGAGAAGCAAGCAGTAGAAGCAATTTGGATATTCCTGGTGTTCAAAAGAATTTGATTAAAGCATTATTGAAAACTGGTAAACCAGTAGTACTAGTATTATTTACAGGAAGACCATTAACCCTTACTTGGGAAAATGAAAATATTCCTGCCATCTTAAACGTTTGGTTCCCCGGTTCAGAAGGACCTTATGCTATTGCCGACGTATTATTTGGTGATGTGAATCCTTCTGGAAAATTATCTGCAACCTTTCCACAGAATGTTGGTCAAGTGCCTTTGTTTTACAATCATAAAAACACTGGTCGTCCTTTACGTGGACCTTGGTTTCAAAAGTTTCAGAGTAACTACCTAGATGTAAGCAACGATCCATTGTATCCTTTTGGTTATGGCTTAAGCTATACCAACTTTAGTTATAGTGATGTGGCATTAAGTACCACTAAAGCAAAAGGGAATCAATCGGTAACTGCTTCTGTAACCCTTACCAATACTGGATCTTATGAAGGGAAAGAAGTTGTACAACTATATATTAGAGATATAGTTGGTTCTATTACTAGACCAGTATCTGAATTAAAAGGGTTCCAAAAAATTAGTTTGAAGCCTGGTGAATCAACTAAAGTTAGTTTCACTATCACGCCCGAAGATTTGAAATTCTATAATTATGATTTGAAATACGATTGGGAAGCGGGTGATTTTGAAATCATGATTGGTACCAATGCACAAACTGTTAAAAAAGCCACTTTGAATTGGACTAAATAATTCATCTTAATCCTCAATTTATCAATATGAAATTTTTTGTAAGTTTTCTTTTCGTTGGTTTAATCAGCACTGCTGTTCAAGGGCAGGTAAAGCCAGAATGGGCTGAAGTATTTCAAAAAATGAATACAGAAATAGACCAACACTCTAAAGCCTATAGTAGTTTAAAAACCGCTACTGAAACCATTGGTCATCGATTAACTGGATCTGAAAATGGAAAAAAGGCAGAAACTTTTGCCTATAATTTATTGAAGTCTTATGGGTTTAAAGACGTAAAATACCAACCATTTGAAGTAGAGAGCTGGAGTAGGGGATCATTATCTGTAAAGATTGGTACCGACCTCAATAACTTACAAACGGTGAAGTCGGTGTCTTTGGCTCATGCTCCCGTAAAAGCCAATGTAAAGTTAGAGCTGGTAGACATGGGGAATGGATTAGAAGAAGACTATATTAATAATCCCGGTAAAGTAACAGGTAAAATTGCTGTGGTGTATTTGGGTATTTTGCCAGGATCTAAAGCTGGTTTAAAAAACTTACACCGTTCTGAAAAAACGGCTTTATCTACTAAGTATGGCGCAAAAGGTATCATCATTATTAATACTGCAACTGGTGGTATTTTATTAACGGGTACTGCTTCTGTAACGGGTAAGTTAATTCCTGATCCTGCTGTTTGTATTGGAAAGGAGGATGGATTAAAGTTGAAGGAAGCTATGAAGCAATCAACGCATTATGCCTCCATTGATATGACCAATCAATCTGGTTTAATCAAAGCTAGAAATGTAATTGCTACTATTAAGGGGAAAACACTACCAAAGGAAAAAGTAATTGTTGGCGGACACTTAGACAGTTGGGATTTAGCAACTGGTGCAATTGATAATGGAATTGGTTCTTTCGCAGTAATTGATATGGCTAGAACCTATATGGCATTAAAATTACAGCCTGAACGCACGGTGGAGTTTGTACTTTTCATGGGTGAAGAAGAAGGATTATTGGGGTCAAGGGCTTATGTTGATGAAGCAATTAAGAATAACACATTAGATCAAGTGCGTTATATGCTTAACTACGATATGACCAATGATCCTAAAGGGTTTTCTACCACTATTGCTGAGAGTAAAGATTTGTTTGTAGGTATTGGCGCTATTGCTCAAACTTTTGATACCAGCTTTAAGAATTTATTTAACAATGGAGCTGGTTTGCACAGTGATCATCAACCTTTTATGTTATATGGTATTCCTACTGGAGGTGGTGCTGGTGGCAGATTGCCCAATAATGCAGGCCCTTGTTATCATGCTGATTGCGACGACTTTAAATTAGTAGACGAAAAAGGATTAAAAAATACTGTACGAAATGGTGCCATGTTATTATATGGTATTGCAGATTCTAAGGAATTAAAGTCTAGAAGGTTTACCGATACTGAAGTGCGCGACTTTATGATAAAAAATAATTTGAAGGAAGCATTGGAAATAGCAGGGGAGTGGAGGTGGAAATAATTACCTATCCCATTTTTTGTTAAAAACCTTTTGTATTTGTAAAGACAAGAACACCGTGATGCAGGCGCAGATTATTCCTGCGCCTACGTCTAGTGGAAAATGTTGTGCCAAATATATTCTGGAATAACCTGCTAATAATGCTGCAGTAAATCCAATCAACCAAAAATAGGTATAGGGTAGGAGCAAGCATCCTAATAAGAATAAACTAAATGCAGTAGTAGTATGACCAGAAGGGAAGCTATTATTGCTGTGTACCGTTACACCTTTTACTGTATGAATAGGACTTTGCAGGGTTGATTCAATTGCTGCAGTAGGTCTGGCTTCATTAGGATAAATGATTTTTTTTCCTGTTTGCACCAATAAAGTGGAGAGGATAATGGCGCTTAATACCAGCGGCAATAATTTTCTTTTATAAAAGATAAAATAAAGCGCTACTGGTACCCAGAAAATGCCATCGCCTGCATGGGTGAAATATTTAAAAAAGAAATCGGCACTTGATCCTAAGTTGTGGTTCAACAACAAAAACAAATCTTCTTTTCCACCCAGGAATGAAAATAAAATCAATATCATTCCTGTGGAAATACTAAGGGTGGCTCCTGTTCTAAATGCAGATAAATTCATCTGTAAATATATTAAATAACTCCTGCTAGCTCAAGGCTTCTTTTTTTTAAGTGAACTATATCAAGGTCATCAATGATGGCGTCTGGCGTTAAAACCAGTGAAGTATTATTTTCCTTCCACCAATTGTTATTGATGAGTTTATTACAATGCAACACACCTATTAAATATTTTCTTTCTGCTTGTGCATGCCATTCTTCTATCCATTCAAAATCTTCTCTTGGAATATATTTCCAATCATCAAAACTCACATATACTTTCAAGTAATAATCATTTGACAACTCATGTGGTTGATGGTGGTATAATTTTTTATACTCGTATTTATAATTATATCGTAATGCAGCTATATCACTTAATACTGCTGATGCAGTGGGAAAGCTTCCTGCTCCTTTTCCATAGAAAAATTGTTTATCTGCAAATCCTGATTCAATTACCACCCCATTGTATTCATTTTTTACAAATGACAATGGTTCACTCAATGGTACAAATTGCGGTAATACAAAAGCTGCGACTTTTCCATTCTTTAATTTTTTTGCTTGTCCAATTAACTTGATGTCAAATCCTTTTTCTTTTGCCACCAATGCATCAGATCCCTGTACATTTTGGATACCTGTAAATAAAATTTCGGTAGGCGCACTTACAATACCATATGCGTGGTTTAATAAAATGGTCCATTTATTCAATGCATCGTATCCTTCTACGTCTAGCTTGGGGTTGCTTTCAGCAAACCCTAGTTGCTGTGCCAGCAACAGCGCTTCTGAAAAATCCAGTTTTTCTTCAAACATTTTGGTCAAGATAAAATTAGTAGACCCATTTACAATCGCCTTGATTGAATGCAACAAGTCGTTGTCATAATACTCTTCTAAGTTTCTGATTACTGGAATAGAAGCGCAAGCTGCCGCTTCGTATAAGAATGGAAGGTCTGTTTCTTTTTGTAAGGCTAGTAAAGCAGGCAAATTGTCTGCAATCATTTTTTTACTTGCACTTACAACCGACTTGCCATTTTTTAGTGCAGTGGATACTATTTCGAAAGCAGCAACGGAATCGTCAATTACCTCAACAATTACATTGATTGTTGGGTCTTGTAATAATTCGTTTTTATCTGAAGTGAAGAGTGCTTCTGGCGCATTTCTTTTTTTGGCTGCATTCTTAATACAGACTTTTTTAATACTCGCTTTTAAAGAGGGAGTTTGTTGCAACACTTTGTACAATCCTTCTCCTACTACACCAAATCCAAATAATCCAATTGTCAATTGTTTGTGGGTTTCCATTTTATTTTTTCTTTTAAAGTTTATTTCTATTTAATATTCGTTACTTGTTGCGTAAGCATCACTAGTTTCTTTTGCTTCAATTGAATCTAAAACGCTAGCTAGGTCAGCAATTAAATCTTCCGCTTCCTCCAAGCCAATTGATAAGCGAATCAAGCTATCACTTACACCCGCTGCCCTTCTTTTTTCTGCTGGGATAGATTTATGGGTCATATTCGCTGGATGTGAAATCAAGCTTTTAATACCCCCCAAACTCTCCGCCAGCTTGAATAATTGCGTATTGCTTACCAAGTCCACGGCAGCTTCATTGGTGTCATTCACTAAGGAGAAAGAAATAATTCCGCCTCCTGTTTTAGATTGAGTAAGCGCCAATTTGTGATTGGGATGGGTAGATAATCCTGGATAATATACTGCTGCCACAGCCGGATGTGTAGTTAAATACTGTGCTACTTTTAAAGCAGTTCTGCTATGGTGTTTCATGCGCAAATGCAAGGTTTCAATTCCTCTAATCACCAACCAACTATCAAAGGGTGCCAACACTGCCCCACAAGCATTTTGAAAAAACTTTAGTCTTGCTCCAACTTGTTCATCCTTAGCTACCAATATCCCAGCAATTAAATCACTGTGTCCACCCAAGTATTTGGTGGCACTATGTATCACAATATCTGCGCCTAGTAATAATGGTTGTTGCAGCACAGGGGTAGCAAAAGTATTGTCTACGCAAAGCAGACAGTTGTTGGCTTTGGCAATTTTTGCAATTGCTGAAATATCAGATATTTTCAACGTAGGGTTGGTAGGGGTTTCTAGCCAAATCAGTTTGGTCTTAGGGGTAATGGCTGCAGCCACTTTTTCTAGATCACTGGTATCTACAAAATGTACTTTGATGCCATACTGTTCATACACTGCAGTAAACAAGCGATAAGCTCCTCCGTAAATATCGTCTACTGCTACAATTTCATCTCCTGATTTTAAGAGTTTTACTACTGCATCAATGGCCGCCAATCCGCTGGCAAATGCCAATCCCGTTGCACCAAACTCTAGTTTAGCCATTAGTTCTTCAAGTGTTGCCCTGGTTGGATTATTTGATCTTGAATAATCATAGCCCTTGTTTACGCCGGGGGCTTCTTGCACAAATGTGCTGGTTTGATAAATGGGAACTGAAATAGCTCCTGTAAGTGGATCTACCGGGATGCTGTGAATGAGTTTTGTTGCACTGAGCATGATACGATGTTTTTTTGTTAAAAAATATCGTTCTTGTTAATCTCAAGGTGTGGTTAGTCGCTTGGTTTACACCAAATAAAAAACCCACCTGATAAAATCAGATGGGCATATATAATTTTCCTCTCGGTAATAATAAAAGCTTGACTCTGACTTATCTTCCCCGTTGCAGTTTAATGCAATCAGGATGGAATTGGCACCTTCATACTACAGAGTGAACGTAATATGGGTTGCCAAGGCTTCACAGGGCCAAAACCCTCCGCCTTTCTTGATAAGATTATTAAAGAACTACTGCAAAGATAGTGCAGCAGTTTTAATCCACCAAATTAAAAGTCTACTAATTTAGTAGGGTAATATAATTTTTCCTTTTTTATACATTCGCAAACATTGAAGGGCTTCCCTTGTTTGTATCTTTAACCTCCATTATGGCAAAGAAAGAAATAGGCAAGCAACCCATCCTTGAGAACGACCAGGATTATATTCAGGTTTTTGGTGCTAAGGAACATAATTTAAAAAATATTGATATCTCTATTCCTAAAAACAAATTAGTTGTTTTTACAGGGGTGAGTGGAAGCGGTAAATCTTCTTTGGCTTTTGATACCATTTATAACGAAGGTCAACGCCGATACATGGAAAGCTTTGGTGCCTATGCCAGACAATTCATGGGCGATATGGAAAGACCTGATGTAGATAAAATTACGGGTCTATCTCCGGTGATTTCTATTGAACAAAAAACCACCAATAAGAATCCTAGATCGACTGTTGGAACGGTTACAGAAGTCTACGATTTTCTAAGATTATTGTATGCAAGAATTGGAGAAGCATACAGTTATGAGACCGGTAAAAAAATGGTGAAGTTTAGTGAAGAGGAAATTGTAGAAAATATTTATACTCGTTTCAAAAATAAGAAAGTCAGTTTATTAGCTCCTTTAATTAGGGGTAGAAAAGGTCACTATAGAGAATTGTTCGAAGAGATTCGCAAAAAAGGTTTTTTAAAAGTAAGAGTGGACGGTGAAATTTTAGACCTCACGCCTAAGTTGCAAGTAGATCGGTATAAAATACATGACATAGAAGTAGTGATTGATCGTTTGCCAGTGACAGACGATATGCGTGTTCGAGTTAGTCAAAGTGTGCAACAATCCCTTAAAATGGGTAAAGATTTATTGTTTCTATTATTGAATGATAGTAATAAAACGATTCAATATTCTAAACAGTTAATGTGCGAAGATACTGGTATCAGTTATGAAGAACCTTCTCCCAATGCGTTTTCGTTTAACTCTCCTTATGGCGCTTGCCCTACTTGTAAAGGGCTGGGAAATGTTTACTCAATTGATATGTCTGCAGTTATTCCTGATAATACATTGAGCATTAAAGAGGGAGGTATTGCTCCACTAGGTGTACAACGTGATGCTTATATGTTTAGGAATGTAGAGCAGTTGGCAAAGAAAAGTAAAATCAATTTAGATAAGCCCATTAAAGATTTACCCATCGCTGGATTAAACATCTTATTATACGGTAATCCGGAAGGAGATAGTTTAGAAATTGATAATCCAGAGGAAATTGCTGGAGTTGATCCGTATAGCGGAGATTTTGAAGGAATTATCCCGATGCTTAAACGTTGGTTCACCGGCGTTAAGAGTGATGGTATGCGCGAGTGGGTAGAGCAATATATGGAATTGAAGCTCTGTAATAGTTGCCAAGGGAATCGATTGAAAAAAGAAAGCCTTTGGTTTAAAGTAGATGAAAAAAATATTGCTGAATTAAGTGCACTCAATTTAGATAAACTGCATCATTGGTTTGTTGGCTTAGAAGAAAGGTTGAATAAAAAACAAAACCTGATTGCCAAAGATATTTTGAAAGAAATACGCGAACGTTTACAGTTTTTATTAGATGTAGGATTAACCTATCTTTCTTTAAGCAGGTCTTCTAGAACCCTTAGTGGAGGTGAGTCTCAGCGAATTAGATTGGCAACACAAATTGGTTCACAATTACAAGGGATTACCTATATTTTAGATGAGCCTTCTATTGGTTTGCACCAACGTGATAATCATCAATTGATTTATGCACTTAAAAACCTGCGTGATATTGGCAATAGTGTATTAGTGGTAGAGCATGATAAAGATATTATGTTGGCTTCTGATTATTTGGTAGATATTGGTCCTAGGGCAGGTAAGTTTGGCGGGAATATTGTTGCAGAAGGAACACCTGCAGAAGTACTTGCTTCTAATTCTGATACAGCTCAGTATTTAAATGGGCAAAAGTCTATTGCAGTTCCAACAGAACGAAGAGTTGGAAATGGTAAAGAATTGATTTTAAAAGGGGCTTCTGGAAATAATTTAAAGAATGTTACGGTACATTTTCCATTGGGTAAATTGATTGTGGTAAGTGGTGTGAGTGGTAGTGGTAAAAGCACTTTAATTAATGAAACCTTATATCCGCTTTTATCTAAGCATTGTTACAATAGTAAAGTGCATCCCATGCCTTTTGTTTCGGTAAAAGGTTTAGAACATATTGATAAAGTGATTGAGATTGATCAATCACCCATTGGTAGAACACCTAGAAGTAATCCTGCAACTTATTGTGGTTTCTTCACTGAAATTAGAACCTTATTTGCTGCTGTTCCCGAAGCCAAGATTAGGGGCTATGCAGCTGGTCGTTTTTCATTTAATGTAAAAGGTGGTCGTTGCGATGTTTGTGAAGGAGGTGGTATGAAAGTAATTGAAATGAATTTTCTTCCTGATGTATATGTGAATTGTGAAAAGTGCAATGGTAAAAGATACAATCGCGAAACATTGGAAATTCGTTATAAGGGAAAATCAATCAGTGATGTATTGAATATGACGGTGGATGAAGCATGTGATTTCTTTCAACCTGTTCCTTATTTGTATCGTAAAATTAAAGTATTACAAGATGTGGGTTTGGGTTATGTAACATTGGGGCAATCTGCTGTTACATTAAGCGGTGGTGAAGCACAGCGGGTAAAGCTTGCTACTGAATTAGGCAAGAAAGATACTGGTAAAACTTTTTATATTTTGGATGAACCTACTACTGGTTTACACTTTCAAGACATTAGTCATTTACTAGATGTGCTGAATAAATTAGTAGACAGAGGTAATTCGGTGCTGGTAATTGAACACAATTTAGATGTAGTTAAAATGGCCGATCATGTTATTGATTTGGGGCCCGAAGGAGGTGATGGGGGTGGACAAATTTTATTTGAGGGAACGCCAGAGAAAATGCTCTTGCATAAAACCAGCCATACTGCTCGCTTTTTAAAAGCAGAAATGAATTAACTTCAAGCTATGAATTTAAATGATTTAAATTTTTTACCTGAATGGGACGAAAGCAGGTATAAAGTAGGACCAGGTGATGCTGCGGAAGAATGGCGTAGAGGTCCTGCTAGGGCTATTGCTAAAGCCATGTACAATCAATGGAGAGAGGTATTTGGATTGGTGATTGCTTTTGCAGAAAACCTAGCAGATGATGGGGAAGAAACACATCCAGCTTCTACCAAGGCATTAATATATGAGAACGTGATGATTGTTGCTCCTAAAATTATAGGGGCCATCAGTATGGATTTATATGTGCTTAAAATGGAAAACGCTTCCAATATTAGAACCAATGCCAAACAAATGATGGAACAAATTGGTTTTGCAGTGCTTATGGGTTGGGCCGATGAATCGCACAAACAAGTTATTGAAGAAGCGCTTTATAAATTTAGAGAACTCTACAAACAATGGGTCAGCACATTTCAAAAAGATGCTTACGAAGATGAGTGGGGCTTATTTGTTTAGTAGTCTGATTTCTTGGTATGCAATGGTTTCCAAATTAAATAATAGTAGCCGAGAATCAATATTCCGATAGTAAAAGGAATAATCGCTAAGTGCTTAAACGTGTAGTCTCCCCAAATAATTTTGTGGTCAAATCCAAAAAACTCACTGACCATCCAATAGGAGTTGGCAGAAATCCAAACGGTAATGGCTAGGTTATGGCATAATTCTGAAACGTATTGTCTGGTTCTATAGGCAATTATGATGGAGATGATTAGGGTAGGTATAATCATAACAGTTCCCAACCATTTTAACCCTAAACACCATGCTACGTCTTTGAATAGCCAGAACACGATGTGTAGGTTTTCCATCTTTCTATACTTCAATGGAATATCATATCTGTTGTTGTGAACCGAAGGGGCTTGCTCCATGCCTAATTCATTTGAGGCACAATATTAATTTTTTGTAATCAATTAGCGGCTTAAAATATTTTTGAATCGCTGTACATCCGCTAAGGGGTGAATTGGATTGCCATTAATGATATGCTGGGTAATCTGATGTGCAAAATAAGGAGCTAGGCTACAACCCTTGGTACCAGTGCCATTTAATACACCAATATTTTTTTGCACTGGATGAAAGCCCACAAAAGGTCTGCGTTCTACATTGGCTGGTCTTTCTGAAGCTATATGGTTGACTATTTCATAGGGAAGCTTTAGCCAATTTTGTAACTGTTGGGTTGTTTTGTTGTAAAAAGATTGAGTCGGGTTCAGGTTTTCATATTTCCATTCATAAGTAGATCCTATCCAAAATAAGTTATCTTTCCAAGGAACCACACTAATTCCTTGTTTATAAATATTGTTTCTAGGTAAGTCTGGAATTGATGCTATTAGGGCTTCTCCTTTATTACTCGCATAGGGTAATAACTCAAAATAAGGGTTGTTGATTCCTCCTGTTCCTTCACAAAAAATAATTTGATTGGCTTTAATTCCTTTCCATTCTACGCCATTAGGCTGAATGATGCATTCATCCCACTCAAATCTTTCTTCTACCAACGCATTTTGTTCAATTAATTTTTTTCTAAATGCATTCAGCATTTCTTGCAATTGAATTAACCAACATGGATGAATTTCTCCTACGCCAAACAATAAATGAAAATAGGGCTCCCATATTTTTTCATCTACCACACTTAAGTATTCCGTTTCCTTTGGCAATCTTTCCGCAAAGGCAATCTTGTTTTGTGGGGTTGCATGAAAATCAAGAATATTACATTGATCAATTAAATGAACACCCAATTCTTTGCCTAATTCGGTATAAGCATCCACAGCAAATGGCATGAATAGTTCTATTTCCCAAGTTCGCACAATTCTTCTTCCTGTTACCGGATTAATCACTCCGCTGGCTACTTTGGTTGCACTATTGGGTATAGATTCATCTATAACCACAACCTGTTGCCCTGCTTTCATCAGATTCCAACTTAGCATAGTGCCGCATAGCCCCTGTCCTATAATTATTGTATCAACCTGCATTGTATTATTGTTCTATTCTTAGTTTTATGGCATTGGAATTGGCATTAAAAGCAGGTGCATACATACTTTGTATACTTGCAAAACCAGCCGTGTACAATCCTTTATGCGTTGCTCTTATGGTATAAGTAAATTGGTAATTCCCTTTAGGTAAATAGTTGAAGAAATAATTATTACTTACATCTTTGGTGCTTTGATAATAAAATAAATTTTCTTGAAAGCGATATCCACTCAGTTGACTGGTAGGTTCTGTTGCAGCGGGTCTTAAATCTTTTAGGTGAACATAATCCATGTCTCTGTCTGCTTTAATGGATAATACTACTGTAATCAATTCACCTATTTTCACTGGTTCATTTTCATTTAGTTCTACCCATGTTTTATTTCTTTCTACTAATAATTTTTTATTAATCAACAATGGTCCCGTGCTGGCAGTAATTTCATCCATATTGGCTAAATATTGCCAGTAAATACTTCCATATGAGGGTTGATCAGACACGCTGTTTTGCGTGGCAGTTGTAATGGTTATATTCCCCATTTCGGGTTTCACTTTTTCTCCTTCAATTCTCTTTTTAAAATAACCTGATCCTTCCATGGTCTTTTCTGTTGCAGTTCCAATAGTAGTTTTACCTAACTCTATTCTAACTGCTCGCTTATTATTCATCCATTGTTGACCATTTGCTACCAAACTGTATACTGCATCAGCCGTGGCAATTCCAGATCCCCAATGATTGGTCTCTTTATTTAAGATTAACCAAGTAAGCATTGCATTGATTTGCTTTAGGTATGGTTGAGCAGGTAATTGGCTATTGATTTCGCTGAAGCAATCAATCATCATGCTTTGGTGTACTATTGGCATAGCGTACCATCTAGATGTTAGCCGATTTTTCCAATACAATCCCTGTTGTGCGTTCGTAACCGTATTTTCTAATAGGGCTTTTACTATTTTATTGGCCAAATTGGGTTCATTATTTCTTTGTGCAATGGTTGCAATCATTGCTTGGCCATATTGGTTTTGTTTGTTCCAGCTATTTTGAGCTATTTGCCAATAAGCTTTGTACGCACTATCATTCTGTATGATATTTTCTCTATAGAAACTTCTCATGAATAAATAGTCTAATTGATAGCTGCTTATTTGTGTTGGTTTGTTTTTTTTGTATTCGTATTGAATAGCTTCATCTGTAAATGCTAAAGCCTTTATAAGCATGGGCCTTAACCTCGCTGATACAGTAGGATTAATTGCTCCTATTCTTTTTAATTTACCTATGCCAGTTAATATATAACGAGTGATGTATTCATCTGAGCGACCTCCTTCAAACCAGCTAAAGCTTCCATCTGGTAATTGTAGTTTTTCCAATTGAACCAACCAGGCTTCGTTTTCTTTTGTAATGGATTGGATGTCCATTTGATTGGCTAGTTCTTTCAATAAAATAGTACCTGTTTTAGCGTCCAATACCCAAGGTGTTTCTTGGAGTAATATTTGTTTTAATTCCGCATTATTTTCAAGTGGATGGTTTAATGCAGTAGTGTCTTTTTTCCATTCGGCTAATACTTTAGCAATCATTGGAAATTTAGTCAACAGGTGCAAAGACATTAGATTAGCATAAATGCGGTTAAACTGATGTATGGCTGAACGTTCTGGGTCAGTTTTTAAATAGCCCAGTGCTTGTATGGCATTCCATATGGGTTGTGTGGTATACTCTACTGTTAAGCCTTGGGTACTAATTCCTTCACTTTGGTTGTTCAATAATTTTTCAAAACGAAAAGATTGAATCGTGTCTTTTTGTAAATAAATAGGTAGGGTTTCTGTAACCAATTGCCTATTGCTTAATACCGCAAGGGTATTTTCTTCTCCATCGCTTAGCTCATTGGTTCTTGCTACTATTCGATAAGTAAGTGGTTTATTATAGCTAAAAGGAACTTGTATCGGGAACTGCGCAATGCTTGACTGCATTGCTTCTACAGTAAAATATTGTTGGGGAAATACATTTTGAAACCAACCGTCTACCGATCGATTCGTGGTGGCATCAATCAATTCTAAAACAATGGTTCCGGTTAATTCTTTGTTGGTGAGATTCGCAATTTTTACACTTAATTCCATTTGGTCGCCTTCTCTTAAAAAGCGAGGAATATTGGGTTGTACCATCAAGCTTTTTTGAGTAACCAATTTTTGCTCGGTATAACCCGTTGCCAAATCTTTTGTATGTGCAAAGCTCATCCATTTCCATTGGGTTATTGCATCTGGAAACTGAAAACTGAATTGATATTTGCCTGAACTATCTGCATATAATTGCGGGAAAAAGAAGGCAGTTTCGTTAAAGTTGGTTCTTATTTGAACCAAATCTTGACCTTGCTTATTACCTGGTATTATTCTTCCGTTCCTAATTATATCTCCTGTAATGGGGTCTACCACTTCAACTGTAGTATAAACTTTGTCGTAACTCTCTTCTTTAAAAGTATTAACTCCTCTTATTGCTATGTTACCAGGCGCTGGTGAAGCTGTCATTGCTTTTTTAGATTCACTTGCCATTGTTTCATACATCATTTGCTCTCTTATTCTCCAAGGAAGATCAATAGATGCCATTAAACTAGGACGCACATAGGGTTTTGCTTCACAAAAACATTCATTGTTGTCAAATTGTCGGATGGCTTCTAATCTAAAAAGATTACTGCTAAAATTGGTGCTGCTATTGTTACTGCTCCATAAGTTCAATGGGTCCCATCTGTTTGGATATATAGCGTCTAAACTTGCATCATACATGCTGGTTAATAATTCAGCAGCTTTTTCTTTCCCATTCAAACCGTCTATTTCAATCGTCCAGGTTTCTTTGGAACCAGGCTCGTTGATATTCCTAAATATGCCAGTTCGAATTTTTAAATCTTTATTATTGAATTGAACTGCAATAGCTTGTTGATGGGTAAATAGTCTCCCCATCCATATATACGCTTCGTTAATGACAATACCACCTCTGTCTTCGGCTGAAATAACAATTTGTTGCTGTGTCAACTTTTTCAATTGTAAAAAGGCATAGATTTCTGTTTGTTGTGCTTTCTTTATTTTTTTGGTTACATAAATGTTTTCACTTGGGTAATTGATAACAGACAAAATACTATCTCCTGGTTTGGTATAGTTATTTGAATAATAATGAAAAGATTGATTGCTTTTTGTTCCCTCATTCACATCATATATCGTGATTATTTTTTCTGAAGTGATTGGTAATCCAAAACTGTCGATTGCTGTAGCTTTTATTTTATACATACCCGTCTCCACTTTATTAATCGGAGTTGCTGTTTCTTCAATTGCCCAGCTATCTTGGTTTGCTTCATTCTGGTATTCGTCGTAAGGGAAATATTTTCTGTAAGTGACTTCATCAAACAAATGCAAATCTGACTTACCCCAATATTTTTTTCTCGTCAGTTTATTGGGTTGTATAATTTTGAATAATGCAGTTTGAATTGGGGTGTTTTTTTCATTACCTAGTTGATCTATTGCTGTTGCATTTATTTTTTGAAAGGATTGTTTATTCACTGCAATAGGGTGATTAATAACTAATTGCCAAGCTGTTTTTTTAGCTGTTAAGTTTACATTTCCAGATTGTGTTTCTCCATTTAAATCGGTGACATCTACCTGAATAATATAGTTGACAGAAAAATCATTTCCCAATTGTTTGGTTGAATCATAAATGGCTTTAAACGAAACTATGTATATTCCCTGTTCATTGGTAATTCCTATTCCATTGGCTATTTCTGTACCTGATTGATAAATAGGATCTAGGTTTCGAGTAATTGGATATGGATACCTTCCATATTGTTTCACCGTGTATTTTACCTTTGCGCCATTTACAATATTTCCTGCATAAGCCTGAGCTTTGATAGTATAATGGATGCTGTCATTTAATCGATAACCTATTTTGGGTTGATCAAAAATAAGTTGAATAGTAGGTCGTTTATATTCTTCTACTTTAACTGATTTGCTTGAATAGTTAAATGCTTGGGCTTCTATGCTAAAGTTTCCGGTTAATTCATTTTTGGGTAATGCAAAGCTACCTGCTAATGAGCCATACTCATTAATGGGCAACAACAATGAATCTATCCTTTGTCTATTCGTATTCAGTAAATATATTTTAACTGGATTTTTATCTACAACTACTTTACTATATTTTGTGTCGAATTCTCTGGTTAATGCAATCCCTTTAAATTGTACCAACTGACCAGGTCTATAAATAGATCGATCGGTGAAAAAGTAGATTCTACGATTATTTTGTTCGTAGTTGGTTTTTTCGTTTGGCTGGTTGTTGTATTCTTGGTAACGGTATTCGTATTCGCTAAAAATGAGCTGACTTTTCTTTTTATTGATTTCGAATTGAGTATTCCCATTTAGTTTTTGTGGAATGCTAAACTGACCATTCTCATTGGTTTGTGTTTGTTGAATTAACTGTGTGCGAGTAGTTGATGTTTTGTAGTCGTATTTTGTTTCAAATATTTTTACTTCTGCTTGGTTAATGGGTTTTCCTGTTGAGTAATCTCTAATAAAATAGTGACTATTATCTTTATAGTAAACCCAGTCCGATACTGCAAAATGGACATATCCGATTTTATTACTAATAAGGTTGAAATCCTTTCCTGTACTCGTTAATACAATATAATTTCCTTGTTGTAAAGGATCTATTTTTATTTCTGTAAAATGTGTTTGGTAATCTTTTGTTTGAATAAGTGGTATAGCTTGTTCTTGAACCAATTTTTGATTGGTTATCTCTTTTAATTGATTGGCGGTATTGTTAAACCTTAGCTGAAAATTAAATGGGACTTTGAATATTTTTAAAAATAGGGTATCGGTATTCTTGTAGCTTAAATAGGCTCTGAATGGTTTTTGTGTTTCATTAATCTTTTCTACTTCCATCCAAATTTGTTTATTCTTGATTTCATTGGCTAAGTCAAGTAGGCCACTTGTTTTAAAATGAGAAGAATCTACATTTGTTTTTGCTTCTTCTATAATAGCTAATGCTTTTACTAATTCATATTGATTAGCGTTATCATTTAATGCATGATAATTTTTCCCTTTTTCAGTGATTGCATTGGCAATTAAATACCAGGCTGTTGCTTTTATTGATGATAAGTAATCTGAGTGGGTGTAGTTTTTTAACTCTACTAAAAACGCATCTTCTTTAATTAATTGGTTTTGTTTTTTCCAAACAAGTAAGTCTAGTTTGAATCTTGCTACTAAATTGTTGCGTTGTTCATTAGAGTGAATCTGAAAAATGCTTTCATAGAGTTTAAGTATTTTTTCATTGTTTTCTTTTGTGCCATCATTACCCAATTCATTGCTGTAGTATTGAATTTGTTCGGCTATTAATAGATGGTATAAGCTATAGTTTTTCAGCGGCTCTGATCCACCCAATACCACTGCATAATAATCGGCTATATCAATTGATTGTAATACTTTTTCATTTTGACTGGCTGCATCAAAATGCATTTCTATACTGTCTTTGAAGGATTCTCTATCCCAGTTTTTTTTCTTTAATAAAACCCATCTTTGATTGTTATAATAGTCATTGTATTTTTTAGCCATGATAGTGTGTAACACTGCCTGCATGACCCCTGAATTGGTTTTTCTTAATGCTCCTTTAAAAATATTGATGGTATTAATGAATCCTTCTTCGGTTACTTCATTTTCTAGATCTGCTTTGTACACCAAGGCTTTTATTTGTTCTGCTTCTTGTTTTTCAGCAACCGCTTTTTTATATAGCTGGTTAATTTTATCTATGGCTGTTTTTGTTAACCTTTCTTTTAAAATGAGGCTATCAATTATTTTATATTCTGCCGTATAAGTGGTTTCTTTTTTTTGTTGTGCTGCCACCATTAACATGGTTAAGCAAAAAAATAGCGATAGGATAGTGCGCATGAATAGTAAATTAATGTATAGTATGCTGTATGGATGCAAGATGGGGCATTTTGCATAAAAAAACCCGAAGCTTTGATGCTCCGGGTCTGATATTAACAATTGATTTATTTATTTTTTTAATGCAGCTGCCATGGTAATACCAATGTCAGCAGGGCTTGCTACTACTTCAATGCCACATTCTGCCATTATTTTCATTTTAGCTGCTGCAGTATCTTCTGCACCACCTACAATTGCTCCAGCATGTCCCATTCTTCTTCCGGGAGGCGCTGTTTGACCCGCAATAAATCCAACAACTGGTTTGGTTTTATTTTCTTTTATCCAGCGGGCTGCTTCTGCTTCCATGCTACCGCCAATTTCACCAATCATTATAATGCCATCGGTTTCTGGATCGTTCATTAATAGTTCTACCGCTTCTTTAGTAGGGGTTCCAATGATTGGATCACCACCAATTCCTATTGCTGTGCTAATTCCTAATCCGGCTTTTACCACTTGATCGGCTGCTTCATAAGTAAGGGTTCCACTTTTTGAAACGATACCAATTCTTCCTGCCTTAAATATAAAGCCTGGCATAATGCCTACTTTAGCTTCTTCTGCAGTTATTACTCCTGGACAGTTAGGTCCAATTAAACGTGTATTGCTTCCCTGTAAGTAATTCTTCACTTTTACCATGTCTTGAACAGGAATACCTTCTGTGATACAAACAACCAATGCAATTCCTGCTTCGGCTGCTTCCATGATGGCATCTGCTGCAAATGCTGGTGGTACAAAAATGATACTCACATTTGCACCTGTTTGCTTAACCGCATCGGCTACCGTATTAAAAACGGGTTTGTCTAAATGGGTTGTTCCACCTTTATTGGGGGTTACACCACCTACTACATTGGTTCCGTATTCAATCATTTGAGTTGCATGGAATGTTCCCTCTGTTCCGGTAAAACCCTGAACAATGATTTTTGAGTGCTTGTTTACTAATACTGACATAGCCTATCGTTTCGGAGATTTTTAAATTTTGGGGCAAAAATAGGTGAAAAAAGCCTTGAAAAAAGCTAAATGTCATTCTGCCACAAATTAAATATGGCATTCGTTTTGTATATTCATTTCTTCAAATATTAAAACATGAACACAAAGAGAATTACCCTTATTGTCATTATCGGATTAATTGTATTAATTGGTGGATGCGGCATGAGTGGTTATAATGGATTGGTTAAATTGGATGAAACCGTTAGCCAGTCTTGGAATAACGTACAAAGTGACTACCAAAGAAGAGCCGATTTGATTCCAAATTTGGTGAACACAGTAAAGGGCGAAGCCAATTTTGAACAAAGCACTTTAGAGAATGTAGTTAAAGCAAGAGCTAGTGCTACTCAAATGAAAGTGGACGCTAAAGATCTTACTCCTGAAAAATTACAAGAATTTCAGGCATCTCAAGGTCAATTGTCTCAGGCTTTAGGTCGTTTATTAATGGTTACCGAAAACTACCCTAATTTAAGAGCCAATGAAGCTTTTCGTGGGTTACAAGCTCAGTTAGAAGGTACCGAAAACCGCATTAAGGTTTCTAGAAACGATTTTAACGCTGCAGTTGCTGCTTACAATGTTAAGGCTAGGTCTTTTCCAATGAATATTTTGGCCAGCATTACTGGTTTCAAAGTAAAAGAAGGGTTTAAAGCCGATGCTGGTTCTGAAAAAGCACCTGAAGTAAAATTCTAAATCCCTTACATGTTTGGATTATTCAAAAAGAAACAGCGGGAGTATTTTACGCCTGCTGAAAAGGAAACTATTATTGCTGCAATTCAACAAGCTGAGCTTAGAACCAGCGGTGAAATCAGGCTATATATAGAGTCTAAATGCGAAATGGTTAATCCTGTTCATAGGGCCAAAGAAATATTTTATCAATTGAAGATGGATCAAACAGCATCCCGTAATGGGGTGCTGTTGTATTTAGCGATGGACGATCATCAATTGGCCGTATTTGGTGACGAAGGTATTCACCAGAAAGTAGGCCATGCTTTTTGGAATAAAGAAATAGAGCTAATGCTTGCTGAATTTAAACAGAAGCATTTTGTAGAAGGCATTGCTCATATCATCAAAGATATCGGGGAAGCCTTGGTTACTCACTTCCCATATGACGGTGCCACCGATAAAAATGAATTACCTGACGATATTGTTTTTGGAAAATAAATGAAGAAACTACTACTCATATTACTGTTGCTGGCTAATTTTTTTGGAGCTATTGCACAGAACGTTATTGCTCCACCCAACCCTCCTAAACTGGTTAACGATTTAGCAGGTGTGTTAAGCAAAGAGCAGGTTGCAATTTTAGAAGAGAAGTTGGTTGCATTGGATGACAGTACTTCCAATCAAATTGCAGTAGTTATTTTAAAAACACTTGAAGGGTATGATGTTCAAGATTATGCCAATAAATTGTTTCGGTCTTGGGGAATAGGGAATAAGAAAACCAATAATGGAGTCTTAATTTTAGCTTCTATTGAAGATAGAAAAGTATGGATTGAAGTAGGGTATGGATTAGAGGGAGCTATCCCCGATATTACTGCTTCCAGTATTTACAGAAACGAAATTGTTCCAGAATTTAAGCAACAAAATTATTTCAGAGGAATTGATAATGCCATCAACGCATTGTCTAAAGCTGCAGTGGGTGAATATAAAACGAAGCGCAACAAGCCTAGTAGTGATGGGAAATCTGGCAATTCTATTCTAACTTTTTTATTCATTGTTGTTGTGGTCATTTTTGTACTTGGTGCTGGTGGTCGCGGTGGTGGTGGTAGAGGAGGTGGTATGATGAGCAGACGTGGTGCTGCCAATGTTGCAGAAGCTTTACTGTGGTCTTCACTATTAGGTGGCAATAACCGTGGAGGCGGTGGATTTGGTGGAGGCGGCGGCGGTTTCGGCGGCGGTGGATTTGGCGGCTTTGGTGGAGGTAGTAGCGGCGGCGGTGGTGCTGGTGGCTCATGGTAATTTCAATCAATATGATTTGGCGTTTTAAACTAATCATCTTTATATTATTTGTGCTTATGCACTTCAATAGTATTGCCCAAAATGTAAGTTCTGTAACCGATTTTAAAGTAATACATACCCTCAACAACAACACTACATTTCATATTCCCAATCAGCCACTTTTCTTTCAGTCGAATAAAACAACAAACACCCAGTTTTCCATCCTTCATTCTGCAGATGAATATTTTCAATTATCTGCAACGATACTGTCTGTTAAAGGAAAACTTTTTGCTTTTGGCCAAGAGCAAATTTTTAATAGCGATGATACTGCAGGCTTGAATAGTACTGAATTAGCATGGCTAAAAGAAATAGTGAACAAGCCTAAAACCGTTGAGGTTAAACAGTTTCACGCGGTACAATCCCCCAGTAAATCCAATCCATTTTTTGATATTGAACTGGAAGATGCAGGTAAGTATTTTTTGCCTTTTGCTTCATCCATTGTGAAAGCCGGACTTAGTTGGTCAGATTCTACTTTTAGTGATAGCAGTAAATTTATTCACCAGTATTTAATTTTGAAAGTACAAGACAATAGGGCAACCGTTTCAGTTTTATCTGATTTAATCATCCAAACTTCTTTTACCCAGTCTGGTCAAATGATCCAACAAAATTTAAAAGGGATTGCTCGTGCAGAAAGAATATATGATTTAAACGCTTCTAAATTGCTTTCAGAGTCTGTTTCAACTAAATTGTCTGGTAGTAGCAATAATGGAACAGATATCATTCCCCTTACTATTGAATTGAAATCAACAAGTATTGTTTCTTGGAAATAAAAACGCCCCGAATGAATCGAGGCGCTTCTTCAATTTAAACTAAAATTAGTTTTTCATTTTCTCTTTCACATAATCGGCCAATGCTTGTGCACCTGCTGCTTCTTTTTTAGCAGCCAAGCCTTTTAAAAATACATTGTTGATTACTGGATCCGTTTGCGGTCTTGCTGGAGCAGGTATTTCATTTCTGAATGATACTACTGCATCTACCCCTGCTTTAAATTTTACTTCATCGGTTACTTTAGATAAGAATTCAACAATAGAAGATAAAGAACTAAACTTTGCTTGCGATAAAGGCATTTTATTAAAATTACCCATGATGTATTCGTAAGCTGTTTCATCTCCGTTGGCAATAATTACTGAACTGATTGCAGCACTTAGTCTTCCTTTTGCAGGTGATTTTGCTAATTGATTGGCTAATGAATACGCTTTTTTTCCATCTAAATCATTTAGTGCAAGTAAAGCTGCACCTGCAACTGAATAAGAGGAGTCGTTTATATATTGTTCAAATTGACTAGCATATGCTGCATTTTTTTGCATCCCCAATATACTTATCGCATCTGCTCTTACTAGTTTTGATGCATCCTCTTTTGCCATTTTTTCAATTAAGGCAAGTGTTGCATTTTCTAGTTTTGCATTTCCAAAACTACCCAATGCTTTCATTCTTATTCTGAAATAGGGGTCTTTTAAACCTGCAGCAACAATTGCATAAGCTGCTGGATCAGATATTTTTTTCGATGCCATATCTATGGCTTCTCTTCTGTCTAAATAATGTCCACCATAATTAAATTGGTGTGCATATTCCTCTAAAGTTTTTGTTTCTTTTTTCTCTGCTAGCAATACTTTTTCAGCATCAACATTAATCAAATTTGGTTTTGTTGCAGCGGCAAAGTAAAAGGTATCTGCTGCATTTTTTGCCCAAACCTGGTATCTCTTTTTTGCTGCTCCATAGTATAAATCAACTGTTACCGGTAATTGAAATAATCCAGTTGTTTGTGTTTGTTTAATCACCACCATCGCTTTCTGTGTAGCTGCATCATAACTGTTACTAATGACTAAACTAGGGTGGCCACTATTAAAATACCATTGATTAAAAAACCAGTTTAAATCTTTTCCAGTTACAGCTTCAAACGCCAATCTTAATTTATGTGCACTTCCATTTCCAAATTTATTATCCGTTAAATATTTATTCAACGATTTAAAGAATGCATCGTCTCCTACATAGTTTCTGAGCATATTTAATATTCTTCCACCCTTACTATAACTCACCACATCGAACATATCTTCTTGTGTGTCGTAATAAAAGCGTACTAAATGTTTTGAAGCATCTGCCTTACTATTTAAATACCCATTCATTGCACTCCAGTTGGTAAATGCTGCTTCGTCTTTTCCAAATTTATATTCAGCCCATAAGTATTCGCTATAGTCTGCAAAGCTTTCATTTACAGTTAAATTACTCCAACTTTCAGCAGTTACATAATCACCAAACCACTGATGAAATAATTCGTGCGCAATGGTACTTTCCCAATTATTGCCATCTGTTAGTTCTCTAGCATCTTGTTGTGCAGATTCTTGGTGTAAAGTAGCTGTGGTGTTTTCCATTGCTCCACTTACATAATCTCTTCCTGTAATTTGGCTATACTTTATCCAAGGGTAGTCTACGCCCAATTTGTTAGAGAAGTATTGCATCATTTCAGGTGTATTCCCAAATATCTTTCTGGCAACTTTTTCATAATCCTTCTCTACATAATAACTTACTTCTTTTCCTTTGTATGAGTCTTTAATCACTGCATATTCGCCAACACCCATAAAGAATAAATAGGGTGCATGTGGTAAATCCATTTTCCAACTATCTGTTCTTGTTCCGTTGGCATTCTTGGTTTGCTTTACCAACTTGCCATTGCTTAGTGTTAC